>Ga0247727_10000045_pt1 | contig 245164 bp, 162 predicted proteins | sample WisWelCaveWW1625_FD_202498 | JGI IMG/M metagenome (GOLD analysis project Ga0247727, IMG submission 202498) | Biofilm microbial communities from Wishing Well Cave, Virginia, United States - WW16-25 | ecosystem: Environmental > Aquatic > Deep subsurface > Groundwater > Cave microbial mat... | reverse complement strand
AGTTATCGGTTTTCAAAGAACTCACGTTTGATTTGCAGGCGCATAAAATTCGCCGCCCATGAAGGCGTCCAAAAAGTTAGTGACATTGGGCGGGACGCCGGCGCTACGTTTTCCACCAATAACTGAGGCCTTACGCCGGAAAAATAATTGACTTTGGCCTCGGGAAAAATTATTATGAAAATAGGCTCGTCGTTTCGCCTTCAGGCGTCGCGCTTCCGACAAAAGTTGAACGCCTGAAGGCGACACCACGATCCTTTATTTTCCTATGAAAATAGGTTCGTAGTTTCGCCTTCAGGTGTCATACTTCTGACAAAAATTGAACGCCTGAAGGCGTCACGACAAACAATTAGTTTCATCATATCAAAACTGCAGTGGAATCAATGCTAATCGCTTCTCGCCTCTTTCCCATATTCTGGGCATTGCTGTTTACTATTCAAGAAGCCAAGTATCAGCTTGCCGAAAACAACGTGGTTGTTCGCTTTGGCGAAATACGCTTGGAATCGGCGGCGGATGAGGTTTTGGCGCTGGCGCTGGATGCCCGCAAGCAATTAATGGAAAAATATCATCTCGCTTCGCCGGCGCCGGTTGAAATCCGCTTGAGTGCGACGACCGCGGAGTTTTGCCGGCGCACCGGCCGGCCGTGGTGGCAGTCGTCGATTTATCGGGATCGCGTCATTTATTTGCAACCGGTGCGGGTGCTGCGCGAGCGGGGAATTCTCGCCACCACGCTTCGCCACGAACTGACGCACCAGCTTGTGGATGAACACGCCAAAGGGAATGGCCCGAGGTGGCTCTACGAAGCGCTGGCAATTTACAATTCGGGCGAGATTGAGTTTCTCAAGCCTCAGTCTTCGATTGGAAATTTCAATAAAGAAAGCCGGGGCAAGCCGGCGTCGCAAACAGCAAAAATCGACCGTTTAACTTGGCGTGAATTGGAGAATCGTTTGCAAGGAATAAACAGCCGGGAGGAAAACGAACATTTGTATTTTCAGCTTTACCACCTCGGTCGATTTTTAGAACAGAAATTTCAACCGCCTCAAATCGCCGCGTTGTTGCTCCAGGTCGGCAAGTCGGCTTCGTTGGCGCAGGCTTGTCCCGAAGCTTTAGGAATAAGCGCAAAAGATCTTGAGCAAAGCTGGCTGCAGTATTGCGCGAAGACCTTTGCAGCAAGCGCCCGATAAAATGCCCAAAAAATCATTGACACGCTTTTGTTGCAGTTCCCCTATGGGCGCAGCCTTTTCCTTGCCATTCTTTTTTCGTTGCAGTTCTTTTTTCGTTGCAGTTCTTTTTTCGTTGCAGTTCTCTTTTCGTTGCAGTTCTTTTTTCGTTGCAGTTCTCTTTTCGTTGCGACTCATGGTTTCGCCGCGCAGCGCGCAAAAATCAGGCGCAGGCCGTTGAGCGTTAAGTACGGTTCGACGCGCTCGACGGTTTTTAAATAAGAAATCAAAACCGTTGCCAAGCCGCCGGTGGCGATAATTCGCGTCGCCGGGCCGAGTTGCTCTTTTAAACGACGATTGAGTCCCTCCACCATTTCGACGCCGCCAAACATCAAGCCGGATTGAATACTCGTTTCCGTGGTCCGTCCGATCAACTCCGGCGGAAAGTGCAACGCGACTTTGGGCAATTTGGCGGCAGCACGGTGCAGAATCTCCGCCGTCGTTTCAGGCCCCGGCGCGATGATGCCGCCAAGATATTCTGCCTGCGCCGAAATCACATCAAAGGTGGTGGCGGTGCCAAAATCCACGACGATGAGTGGGCCGCCATATTGCGCGAAGCCGGCCACGGCGTTGCAAATGCGGTCGGCGCCGACTTGATGCGGATTCTCGTAAAGAATTTTGATGCCGGTGTCGAGATCGGCTGTGACATTTATCATCGGCACTTTCAGGCGGTTGGCGCCGACGCGCGCGAACACCGGCGTCAAAGTAGGCACCACCGAGCTGAGCGCAAAGCCATCCAACTGGCTCGTCGCAAATCCTTCCGACTCCAGCAGCATCTTGATCAAGATCCAAATTTCGTCATCGGTGCGCGCGACGCCACTGCTGAGGCGCCACTGTGCGCGCAATTGCTCCTGCTCGTAAAGTCCGAACGTGATGTTGGTGTTGCCAATGTCAGCGACGAGAAGCATGAGCATCTCCAAGTTTAGCAGGTCGCTCTTACAAGTGGGAGTGATAATACGTGAAGTCGGGCTTGAAACTCGTAAGCCGCGCTCAGGCGTTTGCCCAGCGTAAGATAATGCGATGATCGCCCAGAATGACCTCATTCCCCCGCACCGCCACACCCTCAGGGGCCTCAATCTCAATATGGTCATCAATCAACTTGGCGGTGAGTTCAATGACGTTGTTGACGTTTTTGGAACGAAGCATCCATAGCGTCTCCATGAAATCGGGCAATGTGATCGTGTCCGGATCCTTTTCCCCAATATGATCGAGAATATGGTCGAACTCCTGATCGGTCATTTTACTTATTGGCTTGAGGTTCATGCTGATTCTTCTCCTTGTTGCTGGTAAATGAGCATGTTATTCTTCCAAATCTGATATGAAACCGCGACCCAATTGGTTCCCTGAAAATCAAAAGTAACGGGTTGCGAGAAATCTGCCGGCCAATTGGGGAAAATCATTGGCTGAGTCGTCCCATCGATCTTGTTCCAAAGCTCCGGCCGTAGAATCACAAACCAATGATATTGCTGTTTGCGCTGATCATAATATCGTGTGATGTAAAAATCATGAGATAGAACAGAAGTTCTGGCAACGGAGAAAAAATATGTCGAACTTTTGATGTCCCCTCTCCATGCAAAAATTGTCAAATCGGCAAACGAGTACCGCTCAGATCGTTTGCGGAGATCATGTGCTTGAAAAAGCAATCCAGCATTTCGTAGATCTTGAAAAACCTCAATCTCGAAGATATAGCCAGTCGCGAAGGCATTCCACCAATAGAGACAAAACGCGATCAAAAAACGAGTCTCGGGCACATCGCGGCGGAACCAATTTTCTTGGACGAACCGAGCACGAATTTCTTCGACGATTTTCTTTTTGTGTCTTTGGCCGTCAGCGACAATTTGTTTGGATTCCAGCGCCAGTGCGATGAACTGATCTGTATAGATCGCGTCAATGAACCGATCGAAGAAGTTCGCAAAAGACAGTCTTTGGCCGTCGATTTCGACATGACTGGAACGAAGCAAGTCAATTCCATCCAACAGATATTGTCTTTCTTGTGAGTTCGCCGCAACAGGGTTGGTAATTGACTTGAGCAGAGCGACCTGGTGTTCTTCGGTTAAACCATCCGCCAATTTAATTGAACTTACCGGCATCGATTCTCATCGCCAAGCATGTTAACTTCGACAATGGAATATAACAAAATCAGGTGAATGAATCAATCCTTTAGTTTGTAATCGTTTTCTTCATTCCTTCTCCCCCACTTCAATTTTATACCGTTCCAATTTGTTCAGCAATCCGCGCCGGCTCAAACCCAATTTCTCGGCGGCTTGCGATTTGTTGCCGCGCGTTTCTTCGAGCGCTTTTCGAATCAGGCGCGCCTCTAAAATTTCGACGGCCTGCGGCAGGTTGGTCATTTGCTCCAGTGCCGTGATTGCATCGCTGCCCACTTCTTTGATCTCCGGTGGCAAGTCATCGGCGGCGAGCACGGTTGCCTCCGGCGGCGCGAGCACCACGGCCTGCTCGATGGCGTGCTCCAGCTCGCGAATGTTGCCCGGCCAGGCGTAGCGCTTCAGAAGCTGCACCGCCGCCGGCTCGAGCGCGGCAACCGTTTTTTTGTACTGCTGCGCATATTTTTCCAAAAAATGATTGGCCAATAATGGGATGTCGCCGATGCGCTCACGCAGCGCCGGCAGACGCACTGTCACCACTTTCAAGCGGAAATACAAATCTTCCCGAAAACTTTTTTCTTTTACCAGCTCGGCCAGCGCGCGGCTGCTCGCGGTGATCACGCGCACGTCAACCTTCTGCGCGACATTGCTGCCGAGCGGCCGCACCTCGCTCTCTTGCAGCACGCGCATCAGCTTGGCTTGCAAATGGATCGGCAGATTGTTGATCTCATCGAGAAACAGCGTGCCGCCATCGGCTTCTTGAAAAAGCCCTTTCCGATTTTGTGTGGCGCCGGTGAACGCGCCTTTCATATAGCCGAACAACTCGCTTTCCAACAAGTTGTCAGGAATCGCGCCGCAATCGACGGCGAGAAACTTTTTCTCCTGGCGCGGCCCGTTGAAATGGAGCGTGCGGGCGATCAGCTCCTTGCCGGTGCCGCTCTCACCCTCGATCAAAACGCGCGCATCGCTTGGCGTTACTCTTTGCAAAATGGCAAAAATCTTCTGCATCGCTTCGCTCTTGGCGATGATGCCGGGGAAGCCGTGCTGCGCGATGATCGATTGTTTGTAATAGCGATTTTCTTCGGCGAGATCGTGCAAGCGCTGCAATTTGAGCAGAGCCGGCGCCACCTGCTCGGCGATTTGTTGCATGAGTCCGGCAGCCTCTTCGGCACGGTCAAAAACGCCGTCCTTCAAAACGATGAGCGCGCCGACAATGTTTTCCGCCGCGAGAATCGGCACGCCGACAGCGCCATAGTGAATGTCATCAAAAACCGCCAAACCGGCAAAACGCTCGTCGCCTGCCAAATTCTCCGAAACGAGTGACGATTTGTTTTTGAGAATCCAGCCGGCGACATTGCGGCTCAACTGGTGCAGTTTATCTTCAGTTTTACCGCTGGTGCGCTGCGCCAAAGTGAGAAATTGATTCGAATAAGTTGCTTCGAGATTGGGCCGCCCCGGATTGACGAGCATGAGTGAGCCGCCGCCGGCGCTCGTTAGGCGGATGGTTTCAGCAACGACTTCATCCAACGCCGCTTCGACGCTCGGCGCAGCGATGATTTTGTGTGCCAAACGGTTGAGGGTTTGCAATTCGCTGATTGTTTTTTGCAAGGCGGCAATATCAGCAGACGGCGGAGAAGAATTAATTTCTGGCTCAGTCGACATTTTGCTTATCCGTTATCAAGCTATTGAACTGGTTAAGAATAAACAATTCTCCTCGAAAAGTCAAGCGCTTCCCTTGAAAATTTATCTTGCTATTTTCGTATGGTAAAGCTAAGTTGATGCAAGGTTGATAAACGCCAAGAGCGGAACATAATGCCAATTTCAAACCGCAGGCCGCTGCGCCGGGGGCTTCGCCGGCAGATCTGCACGGGCATCTTTTTTCTGATGGCCTCGTGTGGCGAGATCGCGTTCGGCCAAACGCCACGTCCTCCCACGCCGCAATTTTCCTTTATGCAATTGCGTTTGGCGCCGGCTATTCCGGCGGCCAGGCCGGCCAGCTTGGGCGGCGCGTTTATCGGCATCGCGGACGACGCCACCGCTGCTGCAATAAATCCCGCCGGCGTGAGTTTTCTATTGCGGCCTGAAATCAGTCTCAGCCACGCCGTCGGGCAACAAGCGCGCGATTATCCGATTGGCGGCGCGGGGGGCAGCGTCGACGAGTTTCGCGACCGCAATCCTATCTTCGATCAGACGCTCGTCAATATCGCCTATCCGCAATGGGGATTCACTTTCGCGCTCTATCGCCAACTCGCATTTCACGCCGATTTCGATTTTACGCGCACGCAGTTTTTGACCTTCGCGCCCGGCCGCCCGTTCACGCTCCACGAACAGCTTGGCGCCTCCGGAAATTTTCCCGGCGTGGCCAGCAATTTTTCCGCGCAGGTCATTCACAATGCCTTGGTTGTCGCGAAAACCCTGCACCGGCGTTTGCGTCTCGGGTTCTCCATGGCCGCAACACAATGCCGTCTTCAACTTCACGAAAGCCATTATTTCGACCCCGATCTTTGGATGCAAAAAGAAATTACCGGCGCCGAGGCAGTTATCGTCGATAATCGTGCCGAAAGTTTGTACCGTCTTTACGACATCGAGATCAATGAATTTAAAATGACGTGGACGGCCGGCGTTCTCATTGAGCTTGATCCCGATTTGACGCTCGGCATGGTTTACCAACATTTGCCGCGTTTCAAAGCGATCAACCGCATCACCTTGCCGGCTTACAGTTTGCCGGATCGCACGCCCGAAGACGGCCAGCGTGACGAGATCAGCTTTGCGCCGGAGATAAAACTCGTTCCTTTCAAGCTTGATTTGCCGGATCATTTCGGCGCTGGTTTGGCATGGAAACCGACCGGCAACACGTTGGTGGCATTCGATGTGGTGTTGTATCGCAATCAGTCGTTGTTGCGCGATTTGCGCCTCGATTTGCCGCAGGATGACAAGCTCGCCACCGATGGGAGCTACGTCGATCCGGACGGCCGGAACGATGTCGAAGCGAAAGACTTTCTTTCGCTGCACGGCGGCATCGAGTATCGCCTTAAAAAATCGGCGCTGATCTTGCCGCTGCGAGCGGGGTTTTATCTGGAGCCGAGCTTCGCGCTGCACGCGGTTTCGCCGGATAAAAATTTGCAAATCGAATATCCCGACGAAGCGCCGCGCTTGCACTTTACTTGGGGAATGGGCATCATCCTCAAGAATGTGCGGTTCGAGGTCAGCAGCGATTTGTCAGCAAATTTGATCGAAGGGCTTGGCTCTGCCGTGTTTTCTTTCTGAAATGCCCAAACGAGTCGAAAGCATAAAGGCAAAACGATTAAGGGCAAAACAATTTTTAAATCATTTTGCCTAAAATAGTTTTGCCATAGTTTTTGCTTTTTGCGCGAAAATTGAAATGTTGATGAAATGCGGTGAATTGCATATCCTTTAAAATTTTGCTATGCGCGATCGCGCTGGTGGTGTTGCCTACTGCGGCGCTATCGCAATGGTACGTGCATTACGAGCGCGGCTTGGAGCAGCTCGAGAATGGCGCGTGGAATGCCGCAGCCAATTCTTTTCGCGAGGCGTTGCGTAGGAAGGACAAACCCGAGCTGAATGCCGAAAAACCTGGGTTAAAATACATCGAGTATCTGCCTCATTATCAGCTCGGCCGGGCGCTGTTTTTTCAAGGCGATTACGCGGGCGCCGTGCAGAATTTCGATCAAGCGCTGGCACACGGCGTCATTCGCGAGTCGAAATATTATCCGGTTTTGCAGCGATTGCGCGAGATGGCTAAAACCTTGCAAGAAAGCTTGTCAACGACTGCGCGTTTGGCCGGTGCTGAAAAAAACAAAAACGTGTGGCTCGAATTGCTGAATGAAAGCCAGCGTCGCATGCAAGGCAAGGGCAGCCGAGATCTTGATTCGCTGTTGAATCGCCTCGAAGTCGATGCCGCCACACGTGCGCAAATCTCCCGAGGGTTGGCGCAGCTTCCAATGCCCGCACCGCCGCGCTCATCTTCAGTCGGCCAAACCGAGGCAGCGGCAGATTCCATTATTTTTTTGAGAAACTCAGCGATGACGGCGTATCTGCAAGGACGTTATCGCGACGCGATCATTGCGTTTGACCGGTTGGCGCGACTCGTGCCCAATGAGCCGATGTTGGCGGACTGGCAAGCGCGGTTGCGTTTCGAGCTTTCCCGTCTCGATCAGGCCGCGGTCGAACCGCTCAACAAAACCGATACGATCACGATCGTGCAATCCGGCGCGCCGATCATCGTCATTCGTGAGCCGGAGGTGTTGGTGAGCCGCACGCGCAACGAACGTGTGCATTTCAACGGCACGGCGCACGACGACGTCGGCATCGCGGCCATCGAATTGGTCGTGAATGGCGAGCCTTTCAAGTTGGGCGAGGGATCGCCGGCTAAAAACACGAACGGCGCTTTTCCATTCGAGGCCGACATTCCGCTCAAATTAGGCGAGAATCAAATTGGGGTGACAGTTCGTGATCTCGACAAAGAGCCGCAGAGCCGGACCGAGCTACGCCGCATCGTTCGGCAACCGCCGTTGTACCACACCACGCCGTTTTGGCTCGCAGTCGGTTCCGGCATTGTGATCGTTTTAGGCGCGTTCGCCGGAAATCGTTTCATTAAATATCGCATCGCGTTCGTGCATCGTTACAATCCTTATATTGCCGGCTCGCCGATTCGCGATGACAAGATGTTCTTTGGCCGGCAGCAATTGCTCGAGCGTATTTTGCGCACCCTGCCCAACAATAGCTTGATGGTGTTCGGTCCGCGCCGCCTCGGCAAAACCTCGCTGCAATATCAATTGCAGCGCCGGTTGCAAGCGCAGCAGCATCCGGATTATCATTTCGCGCCGGTTTTCATCGATTTGCAAGGCATCCCGGAAGAAGTGTTTTTTGCTCATCTCATTGACGAATTGCGCGAGCAGCTCGGGCCGGAAATCGCTGCGGTGATTCCCGCCCCGATTGATCGCCGGCAATACGGCCACCGTGAATTCGCCAATGATTTGCGAAGCATTATTAATATTCTGCAAACGCAACTGCCGCCGGAGTCCGGCAAGAAAATTCGGCTGGTTTTTCTCATTGACGAGGTGGACGAGCTAAACCGCTACAGCGAGCGCACGAACCAGCGGCTGCGCGCGATTTTCATGAAATCCTTCAGCGAGAATCTCGTCGCGGTGCTGACCGGCAGCAACATCCGCAAGGAGTGGGAGAGCGAGTCGAGCCCGTGGTATAATTTCTTCGAGCAGGTGCCGATGCCGGCGCTGGCGCACGACGAGGCGATGCAACTGATTCACGCGCCGGTCAAAGGTTTCTACAAATACGAGCCGGCGGCCGCGGAGCGCATTTGGGAGGTTTCGCAAGGCAAGCCGTTCGTCATCCAAAAATTTTGCGTGCGGCTCGTCAATTTGGCCATCGAAAAACGGCATCGCAAAATTGTGGCCGCAGATGTTGAAACGATTCGCAATGAAGTTTTGCAAGACACCACGCCGACGGCGCTGAGAGTCGAGGTATAGCGCAGGGTTTGTGAATTTCGCAACGAAAAGATTTAAAATCACGGTTCAATCAACTACACCATCAAATGTAAAATGCAAGTTAATTCATTAGGCCGCGATAATGCCTCACTTAATGGTGGAAAAACGTAGCGCAGTCTTCCAGACTGCAGACAAGATATCTGCGCTACCCACCTGTAACTGACCCATTACAGGCCGCGGACGTTGTAAAAATTCTGGAGGCTTTGTGTCCCCAACCGATAGATGAACCCAACGGAAAAGCTTCTTACAGTTGGGTTCATCTATCAGTTGGGAAAGCTTTTTTAAAATTCGTTGTAAAATTCAGGCACAATGAGCATGATAACGGAACGTAATCCTTTCGTTGTCGGGCAATGGGTGCGCGGCGAGAAATTTTTTGGCCGCGAAGAGATCATCAGCGAGTTGTTGCATGGTCATCGTCAAACGGTTTGGGTTGCCGGCTTGCGGCGCATGGGCAAAACCTCATTGCTGCGTGAGATCGAGCGCCGCGTTTTGGAAAATATCACGACGCCCTTTTGGCCGCTTTACTGGGATCTCGAAGGCTCGACCGATGACGAGACGCTGCGGGAAAGCTTGCTTGCTGCGCTTGACGAAATCGCGGGCCGGTTGGCGGTTGACAAAGAATGGGAAACGCTTTCCACGCCGGAGATCATCCGCAAAATTCAGAAAGCGGCGCGGCAGCAGGAAAAGACGCTCTTCTTGCTTTGCGACGAGGTCGAAGCTTTACTCACTGTCGCGAAAGAAGATCCGCATCTGCTCGGCCGGTTGCGCCGCGTGATGCAAGCGAGTGACAGCATGCGCTGCATTCTTACCGCCACGCGCCGGCTCGCGCGTTTGGAGACGCTGGACACCGCCGAGACTTCGCCGTTCTTGCACGGCTTTACGCCGCCGCTTTATCTTTCGCCGTTGAGCGAAACCGAAGCGCAGCCCTTGCTCCAGCAAGCCCAATTCACGAACAAGAATCAAAAAATGTTGCTGCAATTGTCCGGCGGCCATCCTTTTTTGCTGCAAATTTTGGCCAAACGAACGTTGGAGAACGGCGCGGTTGATCCCGCTTTTGAAAGCATGCAGCACGACGAAACGCTGCAAAACTTTTTCGTCGTCGATTACAACACTCTGCAAGCCGAAGAGAAATCATTCCTGCGTCGCTGCGCCGAGAGCAAAATGCCGGCGAGCGCCACCGGCGCAAGTGAAAGCATGGCGAAGCAAACGTTGCTAGCGCTCGGCTTGCTTTGCGAACGCGACGGCCTGCTGCAGCTTCGTTCACCTCTATTCAATACTTGGTTGGCAGCAATTCAAAGCGAAGCGGCGTTGCCGGTGACGCCAAGCCGCGCCACTGATTTGCGCACGTTGCGTCGCGGCGAACGCATTGGGGCCTACGAAATTTTGCATGAGATCGCGCGCGGCGGCATGGGCGTCGTTTACTGTGGCCGCGACATTCACTTGCAAAGATTGGCCGCCATCAAACTGCTGAATCCGGAATTGGTGCAGGACGAAACGCCTCGCGCCAGACTGCTGGCCGAGGCCAGAGCGATTTCGCAATTGCAGCATCCTAATATCGCCATGATCTACGCCGTCGAATTTCTCGGCGACGCGCCCTGCCTTTGCATGGAGTATATCGACGGACAGCGCTTGGATGAGTGGGCGCAAAATAAAAATCTGGCGAGCCGTCTCGAAGTGGCGCGCCAAATTGCTTCCGCGTTGGCGGCGGCGCATCGTATCGGCATCATTCATCGCGATCTCAAGCCGAGCAATATTCTCGTTCGTTCCGATGGCGTCAGCAAGCTGCTCGATTTCGGCATCGCCCGTCAGCTCAACGCGGCAAACCGCCTCACCAGCACGGGCCAAACTCCGGGCACACTCGCTTACATGTCGCCGGAGCAAGTCAGCAATCGCGACACCGATGCGCGCAGCGACGTGTTCTCATTCGGGGTTGTGCTCTACGAGCATTTCACCGGCGTGCGCCCTTTTCAAGGGGATTATGAGCTTGCGCTCGCTTACGCCATCGTCAATGAAAAGCCAACGCCGCCGCGCGAGCTGCAGCCAACCTTGCCCAAATCGCTGGAAGAGCTTATTCTGCGCGCGCTGCAAAAGAATCCGACGGCGCGGCTTGCGGATGGAGAGGAGGTGTTGAAAGAATTGGAAAAAATTAGATGATGTTTTGCAGCTATTCAGGTACACATTTAAAGGCAAAACTATTTAGGGCAAAACCATTGAAGCTTTTAATAGTTTTGCCCCAAATCGTTTTGCCTTAACAGAGGAGGAGCTTATGAGACACCGCTTTTTGCTTTTCATTCTGCTTCTGGCGTCATCCGGTCTGGCGCAGACGGAAAAGGGCAAGTTGGCCCTCGATCTCTATCTGGAAATGGAAGAGGTCAGCGATCCGCAGATTTCTCCGGATGGCGCGCAAATCTTTTATACCCGCCAGTGGGTTGACAAGATGAACGACAGCCGCGAGTCGTCGCTGTGGATCATGAATGCCGAGGGCTCAAAAAATCGTTTCTTGATCGACGGCTCCGCGCCGCAATGGTCGCCGGATGGCTCGCGCCTCGCATTTCTGGCGAAAGGCAAGCCGCAGGGCACGCAACTCTTCGTGCGTTGGATGGATGCCGAAGGCGCCGTGACCCAACTCACCCACGTTGAAAAATCGCCTTCAAATATTCGTTGGTCACCGGATGGCAAGTGGCTCGCTTTCAACATGCTCGTGCCGGAAAAAGATCGTTGGGAAATCAAGCTGCCATCAAAGCCTGAAGGCGCCAAATGGATCGAAAGCCCGAAGATCATCGACCGTTTGGATTATCGCCGTGACCGTCAAGGCTTCCTCGAAGAAGGATTTCGCCACGTCTTCATCGTGCCCGCCGATGGCGGCACACCACGGCAACTCACCTCCGGCGATTACGATCATAACTCACCCGAATGGACGCCCGACGGCAGGGAAATTTTGGTGAGCGGTCTGCGCGCTGAAGATGCCGAGTATCAATGGCGTGAATCTGAAATTTACGCTGTTACCGTCGAGACCGGCGTCATCACGCAACTGACCAAACGCCAAGGGCCGGACTCCAACCCCATGCCCTCGCCCGACGGCAAATATATCGCTTACGTCGGGCACAATTTTACCGACGACACGTTTTATGAACAGAAGCTTTATTATATGACTCGCGACGGCTCGAATCCGAGAGAGATTGCTGCCAATCTTGACCGGACGCCGAGCGGACTGATTTGGGCGAACGACGGCAAAAGCGTTTATTTCAACATCAGCGATCGGGGCACGCGCAATTTGTATTTTGCCACGCTGCAAGACAAAGTGCAGCAGGTCACCAACGGCAATCACCTCTTGAATGTCTCCGGCATTGATCGCACCGGCAAGGTGGTTGGCACGTTATCCGCGCCGCACCAGCCCGGCGACGTGGCGGTGTTCTCGCTCAAAACCCCGCAGCAGATCAACAAACTGACGGCGGTGAATGACGACGTCTTGCACGGCGTCAAGCTTGGCGCTGTGGAAGAAATTTGGTACAAATCGGTTGACAATTTCGACATTCAGGGTTGGATCGTCAAGCCGCCCTCTTTTGATCCTGCCAAAAAATATCCGTTGATCTTGACGATTCACGGCGGGCCGCACGCCATGTTCAATGTGGGTTTTAATTTTGGCTGGCAGCACTTTGCGACAAAAGGTTATGTCGTGCTCTATACCAATCCGCGCGGCAGCTCCGGCTACGGCAGCGCGTTCGGCAATGCGATCAAAAACGCCTATCCCGGCAAGGATTACGACGACTTGATGAAGGGCGTCGATCAGGTCATTGCCAAGGGCTACATCGACGAGAAAAATTTGTTCGTGTACGGCGGCAGCGGCGGCGGGGTGCTGACGGCGTGGATCGTCGGACATACCGACCGCTTTGCTGCGGCGTCATCGAACTTTCCGGTGATCAACTGGATGAGCTTTGTGGGCACCACCGACGGCGCAAGCTGGTATCGCAATTTCAAACAATACCCGTGGGAAGACCCCAGCGAGCATCTGGAACGCTCGCCGCTGATGTACGCCGAAAATGTCAAAACGCCGACCATGCTGATGACCGGCGTCAACGATTTGCGCACGCCGATTTCGCAAACCGAAGAATTTTACATGGCGCTCAAAGTGCGGAAAGTCCCCACCGTCATGTTACGCTTCAACGACGAATGGCACGGCACCAGCTCCAAGCCGTCGAATGCCATGCGTTCGATTTTGTATATGCAGAGTTGGTTCGAAAAGCACGCGCGGAAGGAAGCCCAGGAGAAAAGCGAGTGATCTTGTAGGTTTAGTTTTCGATGTCATTGCGAGGCGTTTTTTGCCGAAGCAATCTGTTGGGAGGTGGGCGGGAAAAGATTGCTTCGCTGAAAAACGCTCGCAATGACATTCGTGTCGACTCAATATGAATCTACGGCACATACTCCAAGATAAAATCCAGATACCCGCGCCGGCCTTCGCGTTGATTGTGGCGCTTTGCTGATTCGAGAATCTTGCGAATGCCTCTTCGCACCTCGTCTCTCGAATAATTGCTCGAACTGAGTTTTAGCCGAAGCTCACTGGTTAGACGCCTAATAAACGGATCGTCGCTAACGATTTCAGGTTTCACCGCCAGCTTTTCGAGCGCCAGAATGACGGCGCCGTCGGTCAACTCCGAATGATTTTCATAATAGCGCTTGATCGGGCCTTCAATCGCATAGAGCAAATCCAGTTGTCTGTCTTTATCTTCCGACGCATCCGATTTTTCATAAGAATAAAGCTCGCTCAAGGGTTTGAGCTTGTGAGTAATTTTTCCCTTTGACGAGCTTAACGTCACCAAGCCGTCTTCCAGGGTGGAAAATTCCAGCTCAAATTCCGCTTGTTCGGCTTCATCTTCAGTTTCGTGCCAAGCGCTGATGGAATTCATCTTCTCAACGAACTCTTTGTCCATTGCTATTTCCCTCCGCGTCATGCCGCTTTAGTTTCGTTTGCTTTTTTCTCTTTGCTTTTTGCCCTTTGCTCAAATCTCCCCCAGCGTATTTTTCCTCCCTTTGTTAGCTTCCTGCAAATACACCAGTAGCGGCTCAAAATATTTCAGCATCGCCCGCGCGCTCAAATCCTCGCCGGTTTTCTCGCGCAACACTTCGCGCCAATCGCGGCTGGCGCCGGGGCGCATGATGTCGCGCAGAAAATCGCCCACTTCCTTGCTGCCGAAATAGTTGGTGGCGTGCACATCTTGTTGCAAAATCTTCGTGGCGATGTGATCGTGCAATTGAAAGAGAATCACATAGGATAACGCATAATCGTAATACTGCGCCGCATCGTTACTGATGTGCGTCTTCGAGGCCGCATCGCAATACTCTTCGCCGCGCGGCGAGGGCGGCGCCAGGCCCTGATATTTCTCAGCGAGTTCCCACCAGCGCTGGTTGTACTGATTCTTCGGCAAGTTGTTGGCGTACAAATCATGCTCAAACTCGCTCATCACTCCAGCGGAAAAAGGAATAAAAACGACGTAATTCAGCGCTTCTTTTAACAAAAGTTGCTGGTCATCGGTTTTGCCATTCGCCGCAATGAGCTGCAAATGCTCGACGAAGGGTTTTTGCTTCGCCTCCAAGCCCATCAAGCTGCCGATCCCCTCGTGATAGGCGCGGTTGGCGCCTTCGCGCAAAAGCAGCGGAACTTCGGGATTGGTGTATGAAATGTAATAATAAACGTGCCCAAGCTCGTGATGCACGGTCTCATACCATTCTGCATTCGGTTCCACACTCATGAGAGAACGAACGTCATTTTCCAAATCCACGTGCCAGGCCGAAGCGTGATTGTTCTTTTTGTAATTTGCTTCCGGCGGCAAGGGATACAAGCTGGATTTTTCCCAAAACACCGGCGGCAACGGTGGAAATCCCAAGCTTTCGTAAAAACGTTCACCTTGCTGCACCAGCCACTCGGCAGATTTTTGCCGCAGCGCCGCATCGAGATCCACGCCTTCCGCTGTGACCATCGCATTCCAATCCTGACCCCAGCGGTTTGGCAGCCAGTGCGCGGGAATCATGTCGGGCACTTCGCTGACGCGATAACGCTTCGCTAATTCGTAGCGCGCGTAAGTGTGCAACTCGCGAAACAGCGGCCGCAGCTCGCGGTTGAGCTTTTGCATCAACGCCATCATTTCCGCCGTGCTCATGCCGTAGTCGGAAACCTGATAGGTGAAATAATCGTTATAGCCCAACGCTTTCACGGTCTCATTGCGCAAGCGCTGCAAATTTTCCAAACCCTCTTTTAAAACTTTGCCGACTTCCTTGCTCGCTTCCCAGGCCTTGTGCCGGGCTGAGAGATTGTTTTCTTTTTTGAGAATGTCATCGATCGCGTTGATCGTCACCGACTTGCCATCGATTTTAAAATCGAACCCAAAGAGTTTTTCGGTTTGCTCCGTTTCGGCTTTGATGCGCGCTTTCACCAGCTCGGGCACGGTTTGCGGATTGTTCGCCGCGGCGTAGAGAATTTTTTCAAGCTGTTTAACTTGCAGCGGCTGCAAATCTTGTTTGTGCTGGAGAAAAGCGCGGGCCTGGTTGATATTCTCCGTGCTGCCGGTGAATGCGGCCAAAGCCTCATCAGCTTTGCGGGCGGCAACGGCATTGGTGGAATCTCCCTCGATGATTTTCGTGTTGACCGCCCATTGTGCCTCGCTTGACGCGTAGGCAAGCTCTTTGTATTTGGCGGAATATTCGTCGATGAAAGTCTGAGTTTCTGCTTGGCGCTTTTCCGGAGATGAGCAGCCGAGAAGCAACACAGACAAAAAAGAAAACAACAAGACTGATTTCATTGGAACTCCCTCTCAAGAGTGGTTAAAGATAAAGTTTAACTGCGCTAACGAAAGCGAGCGCTTGGTTCGAAATATTCAAAAGAAGGACGATATTTGCGGGTAGACGTTTAAAATGGGATAGAGTAATGAAAGTTTTGGTGTTCATGCTGGTTATGGAGTGCGACGTTCTGTCAGTTGACGTTGCAGGGCCGCGTTCTCACGGCGAAGAGTTTCGTTTTTCAAACTTCTTCAACTGGTTTTAAATCCAGTTGCATCACACGAAAAAGAATACAAAAAATTGGATCAATTGTCAAGACTCTATTTCCAAAATCAGATGAAATGACGTGATCGCTCATACGCACTTAAAAACGAGTATGAGTAAAATTATAAGCAATGAGCAACCAGCGACCAGCAACAAGCAACCCTCGGGCGTAGCCAGCTACTTGACCAAAGCCATTTTTTTGATTGCCGTAAAACTCCCGGCGCGAAAGCGGTAGATATAAACGCCGCTCCCAACCACCTCGCCCAGTTTGTTCCGCCCATCCCAAATCGCCACGTGATAACCGGCGGCTTGAAGCTCGTCGTTCAGCAACGTCGCAACATCTTCTCCCAGCAAGTTGTAAATCTTCAACGTCACGCGCTCCGCTTGCGACAGGCCATAGCGAATGGTCGTGACGGGATTGAATGGATTGGGGAAGTTTTGAGAGAGCTCGAACTTTTGGAGCGAATATAACTTATCAGCAGACATACTGCCAGAAACCGAAGTTGGTAAAACACTTATAAATAGACCTTCCGTTCTTGTTCCTGCATACATATAGCCATGCTTATCAATAATAAGGGCTTTAATCTCCATATCCAACAATCCTTCATTTATTGCCATCCAAGTGCCTCCATTATCTTTTGACCTGACCACGCCTTGAATACTTGTCCCGGCGTAAATGACGCCATCTTTATCAATGGAAAGAGAAGTTACGCTTGGTCGTCTAAAGTTTGTTTGTTGCCATGTGTATCCATTATCGGTTGAGCGAAAAACCCCATCAAATTCGAGTCCAGCAAAAATATGTCCTTGCCCGTTTATTGCCAACGCATTTACAAAACTTGTCAAACCATTATCGATCTCTCTCCACGTTTCCCCATTGTCGGTAGAGCGATCCATGCCTGCAAAAATATGCCCACTATCGTTTATGGCAAGCGCATAAATTTGATTATTGCTCAATCCTCTATTGATCGGCACCCAATTATTTCCATCATTTTTGGATCGGAATACTCCACCACGAAAAGTGCCTGCAAAAATATGTCCGCTGTCATTTATTGCCAGAGAAAGAACGTTTTTATTCGTTAAGCCTTCATTAATTTCCATCCAGTTATTTCCGTTATTGCTCGATCGATAAACTCCTCCCCCTGTACCGGCAAATATCTGTCCTCTCGCATTTATCGCAAGCGCCCTGACGGCATAGGCGGATAAACCATTGTTCATTTTGTTCCAATTATTGCCGTGATCTTTTGAGAAAAAGACATCACCGTCATCGGTTCCGGCAAAAACGTAACCGCTGTCATGAATGGCCAGCGCTCTGACGTCGGTAGCTATGAGGCCTTCATTAAACTCCTCCCAATTTGTCCCATGATCCGTAGAGTAAAAAACACCGCTGCTTGTTCCCAAATAAATGTGCTCTGCATCAATTATCGTAATAGATCGACAGCGACTATCACTCAAGCCATTACTGATCTTTTCCCAACGATCACCATTATCGATAGACCGATACAATCCGTTTACAGCGGCCCCGGCAAAAATATCCCCGCGCTCATTAACGGCGAGGACACTGATACGAATGTTCGATAATTCATTGTTTAGATAACTCCAGGTTTCACCATCGTCCAAAGACCGAAAAATCCCTGTACCCGTGCCGACAAAGATATGTTTATTATTGTTGATCGCGAGAGAGTTAATATCAGTATTGCTTAAACCGGTATTAATGGCCAGCCAGTGTGCTCCATTGTCTTGGGATCGAAAAATACCCTTTCGGGAAGTTCCTGCAAAGATATGGCCATCTTGATTTATGGCTATTGCACCAACAGATGAATTGGTTAAGTCGCTACTGCTAATATTCGTCCAACTTTTGCCATTATCCTTTGATCGAAAAACGCCTTCAAAATTCCCAACAAAAACGTGTCCACTATCATTGATGGCCATACAGACTGCATCAATATCCTTGTTGATCTGCGTCCAGGTATGAGCATGATCGGTTGAACGAAATAAGCCATTAAGAAATGTTCCGACAAAAATGTGCCCACTGTCATTAATAATTATAGCTTCGGGAAGAATATTTCTTAGACCGGTGTGCGTCCAACCAGGTGCAGTATTGCTTGTGCGAAAGACGCCGCCACTTGTGCCTGCAAATATGTCTCCATTTTTATTGCTGGCAAGAGATACAATCGATCCTCCCAAGGGTCCGTTAGTCTGCCGCCAAAAGTTTTGGGCTTCCAGGCAAAAAGGGCTCCAAAGCAACCCAGCCAATACCAGGAATCTAAGAATTATCATTTTTACTGCTCCTTAAAATTTAGTTTTGCAACTAAAATTATTTCCGTGAGTTTTACTTCTGCAAAATTAATTTCTTCGTTTCGACAAATTCCCCGGCTTGCAAGCGATAGAAATATATTCCACTCGGCAAATCATTTGCGGTCCATCGAACCTGATATTTTCCTGCCGGACGTTTCTCGTTTATGAGCGTCTCAATTTCTTGGCCGAGAAGATCATAAACTTTTAATACGACGGAGCTCGCCTTAGGCAAATTGAATTGAATTGTTGTTGATGGGTTAAATGGATTTGGATAATTTTGTGCCAAAACGAACTTCGCGGATAGGGCTGAGATATCCTGATCGTCAATTCCTGTTTTTATTGTATCCCATAATTGTTTCGCTTTATCAGCATTTGCCTGTAAATCGCTCAAATTGACGCCTGCAACCCAGGAAAATCCAATGACTACCGAGTCTCCCGGTTCAAGACGATAAGGCCCCGAGCCGATGAAGCTGCGATAATCATCATTATTCACAACTGGTTGAGGTCCCGGGCCGTTGAAGTTGGAAATATAGCTAAAAACAGAATCCAAAACAAAATCACCGCTGTGCAGCCTTGCTCCCGAGGCAGCGGATAATGCTGCTATTCCATAGAGATTTGGATCATTGGCGCCATCTTGCTCAAATTGGAAAAGAAGATCCCGTGATCGGTCATAGGCTCCCCGGTTTGCCGAAAAATTGCCCACATCCCAATCAGCGAATTGGCCTACATATAAGTTGGAGATCGTAGTGGTTGTCGGATTGGAGATGGCCAATTTTAAAATGACGAAATCGTCGTCATTTCTTGAGAATGAAGTTTGTTTAACTGTGATGCCAATTGGGTTATTGGTGATATTCGTACCTCCCTCGTCATATACGCACTCGGCGATTTGGTCAAAATTGCCATTCGATGGATATTGCAGAAAGCCGCTTACGGTCACGAAGTCGATAATTGCCCCCTGATCGCTTGAAAAAGATGGCATGTTTAAAGCAAGCTGTGATTGGCCGGTTCCTGCAACAAATCCCCCTGAAAAGAGTGTACGCCCGGGGCGGCCCATAAAGGAAAAGCCACCGATAGTATTTTCAAATTCATCAAAACCATAAACGCCATTATTGAAGAGCCTAAAATTTACAGTTTTGGTGAGGTGATCAATGGTTGTGCCAACCATAATGGTGACAGTCGCTCTATTCGAGGTGACGCCAAGATTGTTCTGAACGGTGTAAATGAAGGAATCTGTTCCGTTGAAGCCAGGGTTAGGTTTATACGTCACAACACCAGTGACGGCGTTCACATGCGCTGCACCGTCGGCCGGGTCAGATACAACCACAACTGTGGATGGAAGAAGTGTGCCCTTAGAATCGGCGTCATTTGCAAGTATATCAATATCAATCTGGGTATTCACACCTGTAATTGCCCTATCGTCATTCGCAAATGGCCGAGCTAAATTATAAATATATGCTGAACCGGAATCTTCCCCATGATCATCGTCTTGGTTCGCCCCAATTATGGCGTAGTCGCCAGCTATTGAAGCTGAGAACCCAAATTGATCATTGGCGGCGCCGTCACTCGCGGTAATTTTGGTTAGCTCTATCCAGGTTTCTTCGTTTCTTTTGAAAAGATAAGCTGACCCTTTCGCGCCATTTTTAAAAGGCCCCGCAGCTCCAACAATGGCATAGTCGCCTGATAACGAAACCGATCTGCCAAAATCATCTAATGCAGTGCCATCACTCGCAGTGAGCTTGGCTTGATGACTCCAGGTTGTCGCAAACCTCTTAAAGATATGAGCTGAACCAGAATCTTCACCATTGTCATCATCGAGATCAGCCCCAACGATAGCGTAGGTATTGGACATAGAGACCGACCAACCCAAAAAATCATCTTTAGTGCCGTTAGGTACGGCCAATTTGGCTTCCTGGCCCCAGATGTCGCCGTTCCTTGCAAATATATAGGCTGCGCCAATGCCGCTGTCCTTGCCTGCAGCACCGACAATGGCACGAGAGCCAAAAATCGAGACGGAGATTCCAAAAAAATCAGCAACAAAACTATCATCTGGAATGAGCTTTTTCTGTTCTTTCCAAATTGAACCATCGCGTTTAAAAATATATGCCGCACCCGAAAGCGGCCAGAAATGAGTGCTAAATGCAGCTCCGATTATCGCGTAGTCGCCGTAAATCGAGACGGAAAATCCGAATTGATCGAGTGCATCTGTATCACTCGCGATGAGCTTCGCCTCTTGCGTCCATTTCGTCGCATCTATATCATCTCGCTTGAAGATATAAGCTGAACCCGAATCTTCTCCTTTATCGTCGTCTAACCATGCACCTATAATGGCATAGTTCCCAGATATCGAAACTGACCAACCGAATCTGTCCCCGGCGGCACCATCGTCTGCAGTAAGTTTTATTCGCTCGATCCAGCTTGTTCCATCACGTTTAAAAATGTAAGCCGCTCCTTTTAAACTATCCTCCTTTGATGCTCCAACAATGGCGTAATCCTCGGACATCGAGACCGATCTGCCAAAATCATCCAATGCAACGCCGTCACTTGCTGTGACCTTGGCTTCATAATCACTTTGTGAGTATGCCATATTTAGCCAAACTGCCACAAAGGCAACACAGCACGTAAAAAATTTTATCATGTCTTGCTCCTTTCTTTAAGATGGGCTGGAGTTATTTGATCAATGCCATCTTTTTGATTGCGGAATAGCTTCCCGCATGAATTTGATAAAAATAAATTCCGTTTGCGACATACTGTCCACGAAGGTTTCGCCCATCCCAAACCACTGCATGATAACCGGCTTTTCTGAACTCATCATTTAACAGCGTCGCGATCTCTCCTCCAAGCAAATCATATATCTTCAACCTAACTTTTTCGGACACTGGAAGGCCAAATCGAATTGTGGTGGCGGGATTAAAAGGATTAGGAAAGTTTTGAGACAATTCATAGTTTGTTGGAATGGCATCCATCATGGCAATCTTTCCTTCGATGAAATCGCGCTTTCCAATAATCAGCTTAAGTCTCTTCGGATTATCTATTCCGCGGCCAGCAACGGAGTAGTGATTGGCCTGGCGTAGGTTTTGATGAATATGCAAGTTTTCATCAATCAGCCATATTTCAAAATCATCCGGTACCTGCGCCAACTGCTCAAAGAGCAAATCTACCCTATCAAGAATGTTGGTTTTCACCTCGAATTCCCATACTTCTCCATCGATGATTTGAGGCCGCGCATCCACGCAAAGCTTTTCAGTGGGTCTGCTCTGCGGTGGGCACACAAAATAAACAGAAACATATTCCCCGACGACGGGCGGCTCAGGTTGGTCGATGGCATCCCAGCCTTTCGAGGCCTTGGCATAAACAGCAGCGATGTTATCAATGTCACGCGCTTGCTGGCATTGTGCGAGAATATGAATGGACCAGATTTGATCATCCTTATTGGTTAACTTGGCGCTTTTGGAGAAAGCAGGATGAGCACCGGTCAAATCCGGATCAATGAAAAGAGTTGTCCACTCAGTTGAATCAGCATATATTGCATACCCCTCAAAAGGCAACAGCGCTGTCACCCGGTCTTCAATTTTACCCGGATCGTTCCAAGCGCCGGCATAATACCGAATATTTTTCGGGTCAATCGGAATGAGAGCGTCACGAAGCTTTATCCGAAGATTTTTTATGGGCATGGTAAAGTAGAAGGGATTGCCGATAAAGTTCCATTTGGGGTTTAAAGCCATGGAGAACAATGTATCGGTTCTATTCGACTTGCCCGCTCCGGTTGCTATTCTTTTTCCTGCTTCTTTTACATTGAGCCAGAACGCCTTGCCCGGCTCCATATCGGAGGTTTTGGGAAATTCCGAGTAACTTTGGTCGGGTAACAGCTCATAGAATCGCCACTTTTTGATGTTATATTCAAGCAGCTCATCGCCTAAAACATCACGAGGGTTTTTCTTATTGGCAGCCAATGGTATTGAGATGAGGCGATAAGAGGTTTGTCCAATGCCATTGGGTTGGGCTGTATTGTTCACTATCCCAGGCTCTGCCACCTCGACTTGAATCGAGAAATACCTTGTTTCAGGCAATCGATCAGAAAGACCGCCTATATCTTCCACTTTTATAAAGCATTCCCAGCCTTTTTGGGTAATACGGCGGATCGTCGCGCGATATGAATTTCCACCAATTTCCCTAGAAAATGATTCGGAAGTATAAACTGAATCACCAGCTTCCTTGTACCAGAGCTCAGCAAGCTTAATTTCAACGTCCTCTACAATGGTTGTGGTAACAGTAATACCTGCGGATGACTGAATAATTGAAGGCTTCCCCATGATTTCCGGCGGCAAGTTTGGCAGCACGAGCATGTCAAATGTTGTATCTGCGGATCCACCTCTACCGTCTGAAGCAAGAACCGCAATCTCAGCGCTACCCTTGGTCTTTGGAATGACTTTTAGTACGCTGCCATCAAGATTAACCTTGGCCTTCGTCGTGTCGCTAGAGCTGGCCTGAAACGTGAGTCGATCACCATCGGCATCGGTAAAAACCACGGGAGGGGCATTCAAATCACGGATTAGTGTATCAACCCCAACATAAATAAATGTGTCTGGAAGAGCTGTATTAACTCTAGGTGGAGTATTTTTGCTAACCCGAAAGGTGTCTTCCATAGCGAAAGCCGAGCCTGCAAATGCGTTGTCTATTGCCTGAACACTCCAATAATATAATCCCACCGGTAAATTAGTTATTGTCCAAGTACCGCTTTGATTTGTATTTCCAACCTTTGGAACCTTGCGATAGCCAGTTATCGGGTCTGCCATCGGAGAAACAATTTTGACACCGCCAGGAGTGGTTCCGATACGCAAGTTATAAGTCAATGCCTTGGGCGAGGTCTCATTATCAGTTGCTTTCTTCCAACCCAAGGTTACAGTATTCGTCCGAACGGAGGACTTCAGGCTTTCAGGAGAAGAGGGAGCTTGGTTTGGTGTGCTATGATTATTTCGATAGATTCTAGTTGTTCCAAATCCTTGGTTCGCGCCTGTGAGTAAGATATCCAAATCGCCATCATTATCAAAGTCGCCCCAGGCAGTTGCAGGATCGCTAACGCCTAAAAGCTCTCCGTCTGCTTTGACAAAACTACCATTGTCGTTGCGATAAATTTCGGATATTGCTCTTAAATTTCTATCTAGTCCGGTCAGCAAAATATCCGGATCGCCGTCATTATCGTAATCACCCCAAACTACTCTACCCGGACTAACCCCCTGAAAATCTGTTTGTGTGTCGAAAAACTTTCCGCCATCATTGCGATACAATATTGATTTAAATGCAAGATTCCCCCCAACTTCAAAAATGCTGCCTGTTACCAGGATGTCCAAATCGCCATCACTGTCATAATCGGCCCAAGTCATTATACCTTTTCTTGCCCGAGTTATCTCAGCGTTGATGGCGACGAAGCCTGTATCTTTCTTATTCGAATATATTTTAAAAATCGAACTGTTCTCACTAACAGCACCTGAAAGCAAAATGTCCATATCGCCGTCATTATCATAGTCGCCCCATTCAACCGAGCCCTGCTTTATGCCCTGAAGTGGTGCCTCTATATCTTCAAACCGTCCACCATTATTCTTGTAAATCTTCGATATATTGGTCAAATTGTCTTGAGCGCCGGTGAGAAGAATATCCAAATCGCCATCGTTATCATAATCTCCCCATGCGACCGAACCACTACGCACCCCAATGAGTTGAGCTTGGCTGTTTATAAACGTCCCTTTATCATTGCGATAAACTCTTGAAATAGGACCATCGGAAGCAGATTCTCCGGTTATTAAGACATCCAAATCGCCATCATTGTCATAATCGCCCCAGTCAGCAGAACTGTACTGTACTCCTGTAATTTCGGCTTTGGTATCGACAAAGTTATTACCTTCATTCCTATAAAGCTTGGCCAATGGAGGTGAAAGGATAACAGAAGTCATTGCGCCTGTCAGTAAAACATCCAGATCACCGTCATCATCGAAGTCGCCCCAATTGGCGGATCCATATACCACTCCTGCCAGCGACGCAGAAATGTTGATAAAGGGCTCGGCGGTAGGGGTCACGGCAATTTCGTTGGAAAATCCGCTTACATTGAACAAACGATCAACGGCAATTATTCTGAAAAAATAGGTTGTTCCATTCTTTAATCCGGTTATCGTCTTCATCGTATCGGCAATGGTGTTGGTAGAATCCATCAATGTATTTGCATTTGGTGAGGTTGCAAAATAAATGCGGTACCGCAAAAAATCGGATTCTGTATTTCTGTTCCATACTAATTTTACACGTTCATGGCCAGGTATGCCTGTCAAGTTTTGAGGCGCTGACGGTGCGACAATGGTAAAGCTTTGCTCTGGTGCAAAAGCCGAGCCGGCAAAAGCATGATCAATTGCCTGAACGCTCCAATAATAGGTGCCGTCCGGCAAGTTTTTGATTTTCCAACGCGTTCTATGGTTGGTATTGCCTGGCCTTACAACCCGACGATATCCGCTCGAGCTTTCCGCCATTGGTGAGACGATTTGAGATCCTCCAGAAACTGTTCCGACCCGAATGTTATAAGTCAATCCACTTTGGATCGTTTGTCGATCAGTTGACGGATTCCAAACGAAATTCACGAAACTCCCTTCGACTAGAGGCACGAGGTTAGTAGGTGTTGATGGAGCGCTATTAGCCGTGAGAATGTCATTCCGAAAGAGCCCGGCGATTGAATTAAAGCCGATATCTTCTCCGGAAACGAGTATATCCAAATCTCCGTCATTATCATAATCACCCCAGGCTAATGAACTGGAGGCTAATTTAGGCAAGGGCAAATTTGTATCAATAAACTTGCCATTAGCATTTTGATAAATTTTTCCAACATTGTCTTCCAAGCCGGGTTTACCGGTGAGCATAATATCCAAATCGCCATCATTGTCATAATCTCCCCAGACGGCGGCGCCGGAATAGATTGGTATGAGATCAGCATTTATATCAATGAAAAGGCCCGCATCATTATCATAGACCTTGGAAACAAGATTGGATTTTCCCAACCCCGTTAACAGAATATCTAAATCGCCGTCGTTATCATAGTCGCCCCAAGCCGCCGAGCTGTTTTTAACTTGCTCCAGCCCGGTTTCGATATCGATAAATTTCCCATTGTCATTACGATATACTTTTGTATGTCCAATTTCCTGCCGATCTTGACCTGTCAATAAAATATCGAGATCACCATCTTTGTCATAATCTCCCCAGGCAACAGGGCCGGAGGCCACGGCTTTCAGCTCCGCATTGATTTCGACAAAAGTTCCTTTGTCATTACGATAAATACGTGAGACGGACAAACTGGTTAACAAAATATCCAAATCGCCATCGTTGTCATAATCGCCCCAAGCCACAGCAGAGCTATCCATCAATCCGGTGTTGGTGTCGATGAAATCTCCATCATCATTTCGGTATAACTTGCCGGAAAAGAAGAGATCCAAATCACCATCGTTGTCGTAATCACCCCAGGCCCCCGAGCCACCCTTTTTTAATCCCGCCTTGATATTAACAAATACTTTGTTGTCGTTACGATAAATATTGCCGGCTAATAGAATATCCAAATCATTGTCATTGTCATAGTCTCCCCATTCCACCGAGCCAATGGCGCCAATTAGCTGGGCGGTGGTGTCAATAAATAACGTTGGAATGGCATCAACTTCGTTCGAGTAACCGCTTTCATTGCGATTGGCGTCAACTGCGGTTACCCTGAAATAATATCTTACGCCGTTTGTCAGGCTGGTAATTGTTTTTGTCGTATCAACATGACTGGTGGTTGAATCAATTCGCGTGCTCGCATTGGGCAAGGTGCTTCTATAAATACGATATCCGATTATGGAGGCATCTTTGCTCTTATTCCATTCTAATCTGGCTTTTTCGTTGCCAGCAGTCACAACCAGATGCTCTGGTGCGGGGAGATCTGAAATGAAAAAACTATCTTCATCCGCAAATTTCGAGCCGGCAAAAACGTTGTCGATTGCCTGAACACTCCAAAAATACTTGCCATTTTTCAAGCCCTTAATTGTCCATTTGGCTTGATGATTGGCGTTGCCAAACAGTTGAACCTTGCGGAAACCACTTACCCGATCAGCCATCGGAGAAACAATGTTCGTTGAACCAGGCGTTGATCCAACTCGGATATTGTAGGTCAAGGCTTTTTGCGCGGTTTGAAGATCACTCGCAGGACTCCAACTTAAGGTTACGGCGTTTTTGTCTGATGAATAACCGAGGTTGGTTGGCGGCTTTGGCAATGTATTCGGGGTTGAAATATCGTTGCGATAAATTTTGCTGATTGGTACGGACGCGCTATCTTTACCCGTTAGCAAAATATCAAGGTCATTATCATTATCAAAATCACCCCAGGCGACGGAACCGTTGCTAACCCCTTCTAATTTTATGTTACTATCTATAAAACTGTTGTTACTATTTTGATAAATTTTCGCTGTGACGCTTCCGGCATTGTCTTTTCCGGTCAACAAAATATCCAGGTCGCCGTCATTATCATAATCGCCCCACGCGGCAGACGCCGCGGTGACGCCCGGCAATCCTGCTTTGATATTGACAAAATTCCCTGCGGTGTTGTTATAAATAATAGATTCATCGGTGCCGGCCAACAAAATATCCAAGTCGCCATCCTGGTCATAATCACCCCAGGCCGCCGTGCCATGATTAATTCCAGTCAAACGGACGTTGTTATCCTCCACAAATTTTCCGTCCTCATTACGATAGATTTTCGAGACGGGGCCAGATGAGGAGAAACCGATCAATAATACATCCAAATCACTATCATTATCATAATCACCCCAAGCTACAGAGCCAAGAGTTACACCGATGAGATTGGCGCCAATGTCTGAAAATTTCCCGCTATCATTACGATAAACCTTTGTAACAAAGGCACCGAAAGCAGCATCCCCGGTTAAGAGAATATCCAAATCGCCGTCATTGTCATAATCACCCCACGCGGCAGAACCTGATTGATTACCCAAAAGTGCTGCATTAATATCCACAAAGTTTCCATTGTTGTTTTGAAATACGGTTGAGTTAAACGCACTGGTAAAAAGATAATCCAAGTCACCGTCATTATCGTAATCGCCCCAGGCGATTGCACTCGGTAAAACTTCCTCTGAGAATGGATTTCTATCCACAAAAAACTTTTTATCATCATTTCTATAGATTTTGCGAAAACTGGCGGGATTTTTATTTGTGCCAATCAACAAGATGTCCAGATCACCATCATTATCATAGTCGCCCCATGAAACTGAGCTATTATAAAACCCTTCTATAGAAGTAGAAATCTCCGTAAATGATTGCGCGTTAAGGTGGTTTGCAAGCAGAACGACGACCCCTAGCGCACAAAAATAAAGCCTGGAATCTTTCTTGGGATGGCGCAAAGGCCGCAAATGGATCAATGAGCCTGTTTTTGTCATGATACTGCCCTCTCTTTCTTATTGGCTTAAACTGGGTATTTCGAGAAATTCTGTTTTGTCTTACCTTTTTCCAATGTTACCTTGCTAAGGCAAAGAAGGGGGCCGGAGTATATCTGGTTCTACTGGTGGTTTTAGAGCATTATTTATGAGCCAAGCTATACCTCCTGCGATTGTCATCTCTCCGGCAATAAATCTTACATCTTTGCGCAGCCTCTCTCCAAAATTTCCATACTTTTGACGCTGCCAAACATTTTTGAGACGAATCTTTTGCAACCAACCATCGATGACAGTCGAGAGCGAATCAAAGGGGACGGCATACCCTTCCTCCTCCTCAAATATGGAGCGTGACATGCCAACCATCCGGCCAAATTTGTCAATGAGCGGACCGCCGGAACTGCCTTTGGCAATTTGAGCGTCGAAAACAAGATATCCTCCTTCCACGCGTTTGATATTGCCGACAGTTTGCGACAGTTTATCCGAATCCGGAAAGCCCATGGCCGCGACTAATGTTCCTGGTCCGGTATGTCTGGAACGATTGTAGTTGATGATCACGTTCTTTTCCGGAATCGGCTCCCGAGTGACAATAAGAGCCAAATCTTTTTCCCGATGATGGAAATCCAGCTTGACACTCTCACGTTCCGTTGTTGTATCTGTCGCCAGCATCACGATAATATCTTCGTAAAACCGCAAAGGCATACTCGGCGCTGTCGTTTCAAAATCTCTGGCAACGACATGGCAAGCCGTGAGAATAATCGCCCGGCTGTCTTCAGTAAGCCCCACGATCGCGCCGCTGCCAATTTTGTTGCCGCCATCACATTCGATCTTGACCACTGACGGTGCGACTTTGTTGTAAACTTTGGTCGAAATCTCCGGCGGCTTTTTCTTCTTTTCCTTCTCCGCCTTTTTCTCCTGCTCCGTTTCTGGTTGCGCACGGCCTTCGACCGCCAGCAGGCTGAGCAGCAGAATCATCAAAACTTTGAAAAGTGTTTCAAGCATGATAAAGACCTCCTTCAAATCGCCTCGCTTTTGTGTCCAAATTTCGCTTTCAACAAAACCGGCAAAACTACAGTGAGAAACCATCCCATCCACGTCATCGCCACGGAGACGGCCGGATGGTGGGCGATGAATGATAAATATTTGGGGACAAGCTCGCTGTGCAGCGCGCCGCGACCGACTTGCAAGCTCTTGAGCCGACCCTGCGCGCGCACTTTGAGCGCGTTTCCAGACTCCATCAAATCATAAATCGCAAATCGGTTCGGCGCAGCGATAATTTCGAGATCGCCCGCCTCGCGTGATTTAAAACTCGCGGCGGCGAGCAGTTGATTTTGTTTAATGGCAACACTATCGATGGTCGAACTTCTCATGATTCCGCCAAGCTCATAAACCTCTTTAAAAAAAGAGAGATTTTGCACGAGTCCCGCTAAAATAAATTGTGCCGGCTCGTCTTCCGGCGACACCACGGAATCAGCAACCATACGTAATTCACCTTCCTGGCCTTGCACGATTAACGAGCGTGACATTTCATGCAGCCGAATCGCAATCATATCTTCGAATAATGAAGTCAAGTCATGCTGTGCGCCATCCACCACGCGACAGGCTTGTATCATGAGATCGACGGTTTCGCCCAAACTGAGCGTAAGCTGCGGCGGCTGGCTGCTCTCGCGAATCTGAAAAGCGATACCACCTTCGTCACGGGCAATACTCACGTGACTGCCGGAATCGCAAATCACTTCCTGAATTGAGATGTCTGCCGGCGGCGAAGATAAAGTCACGCGACCGTTGCGTGGCTCCGGATAGACGGTGAGCGGATTCACAAAAGCCAAGTTTTGTTTCGGCGAGGACAGAGAAACAGCCATGACCTCAAGCGTATCAAAATTTTCCATGCTGATTCTTTGCGCCCACAATCCGGAATGGAGCAGCGAGAATTGCTGCCCGCTTCGGCTCTCCAGCGGCAAGTCGAAGTTCATTTGCCTAGCAAAAACTTCCATTTCAATCAGCGTGCTTTTCGGAAGAACGCCCAACATCATGAAAGTCAATAGCCCAAACACCAGCGTCACGAAAATATAGATTGCGACGGCTGCGCCACTCGGTTTTTTCTTTCCCGGCGGTTCAATTTCTCCGGTGGCATCGCCAATTTTGAAAAGGGCGCCGTCGTCCGAACGCATGAACAACACCGGCGTGCCCCATTCGAGGCTTTCTTCATCGGAAAAAATTCCCACTCGCGCCTCGGTCACGGCCATATCGACCGGCAAGCCATCGGCAATGGCGGCGTAAAACTCACCGGCAAACTTTACCGCGGCGGCGTCGGAGATGGAAAATTGCATCGCCGTCACAGCCGGCATGCCTTGTTGGACGAGCGTAGTCGCAACGCCGGCAAATGGATTAGCTAAAGAGGTTCGGCCACCCTTGCAACTGTTCAAGACGGCCAAACGCAACGACGGATGATTGCCAAGCATGGCGCTCAATTGCTCGGCCTTCACATAGTCCGCGGTTTCGTCCTCATTTTCAAAGGCCAGCACGCCGTGATTTGTTGCTTCGTCAAAATCGCCATGGCCGATAAAATGAAAGACATGGAACTTAGCACGTCGCAAAGTTTTCTGCAGCTCAGCAACCGTTGCTACTTCGAGGAAAGTTATTTCGACGAGTTGTTTTTCAACTAAGGCCGCCAGCGCCGTTTGGATTTTGGCCTTTTCATGCTCAACCACAAGCTGAGGCAAATTCGTGGGGCTGGAAATCATGACCAAAAGGCGCATTGGCAGCTTGACAGTCAGCGGCGCGATGATTTTGGGAATCTCAATATAGCGCACAATCGGCGTTTGGCGAGAATGGCACAGAAACTGATTGGTCGCCGCTTGATAAAGAAATTCCCACGGCAGATGGGACAACTCGGCGACGTCTTGCAAATGCAGTCGAATGCGCAAGCCTGCACCGCCTTGGGCGTTAATGAGGTCGAGACTGCTTTTGTAAATGGCACGAACGTCATTGGCAAAAATCGTCTCGAAGAGATTGCCTCCCCATGCTTTCACCACCTCGCTTTTGACCGTGTTTGGCGCGATGCCGTTTTCCAATTCAATGATGAAGCGCTTCGCTTGCGCCGACGTGAATCGCAGCGTCAGCGGGTGGGTTGTCTCACCGGCGAGAGACCGCGCCTTGACTTTGTAGCCGGCCGCGGTTTTATGGAACTCCAGATCGAAATTTTGGTAATTGGAATCGATCATCTCTCCAACAAATCAATGTCATGATAAAACTGATATTGGGTCGTCACTGGCGGCCTTGGGGGGGCGCCGGGTTTCGGTCTATAATTCGAGGTGATGACCAGAGTATACAAATCGCTCTCGACCACACGATTATTCTGATCTCTGCCGTTCCATGAGATGAAGATCTTTTGCTCTTTTCGAATATCTCGCAGCTTTCCTGAATGAAGCGGGGTTGGTGATTGAAGCCTGTAAATCTTATATTCGAGCTCGGTGATGGGTTTGAGCGGAATAAAACCGAAGCTATAGAACTGGCCACGTCGCTCAGGATTCGTGATATAGAGCGAAATAGGCAAGTATATCGGACGGCTCGAATTCAAAGTTTTAACCAAAGGGTAAAGATCTTTCGGCGCTATGTTAAAATATCGCGGAATTTCCGACGGCCACGAAAATGTTGCCAATCCGGATGCGTAGGATCGCACTCGAGGTTTCATTTCATAGGATTTGTCATACTCCCAAACGTCAATACTGACCTGGCTGGTGTCTCTTAAATAGAACTTCAGGTTATAGGTAGAAGCATTTTCGGCCGTCAAGGGTTCGCGGTTTTCAACAACGGCTGAAATGATGAGCAGCCTCTCACCGGCGACAAGCTGCTCTTTTCGCTTAATCCCCTCCTCGCGATCACCATAGTCTTTGAATGGATATTTTTTATCCTGAGCGTAAAGCTCTCTTGGCGATGCCAGCCAATAGGTTTCAGTAAAGAATGCGCCTGCATTGATCAAACAGGCTGCAAAGCAGAAACTGCCAAGTGGACCCAATTTGATTCTCATTTTATAAGTCTCGAGATTGATCTTTGATACTCGTGCGTCGTCAAGAGGCAAGACCGAGGTGATGACGCCTTTTTGTCATAGCAACGCTTTAATGCCTGTGGGGGATGTGGTGTCCTACCGCGTCGCTTTAAAAATAACAACTTATTACGAAAATGTCAAATCCTTTTGCAAAAATACAAGGACGACCGGGTACAAACTGCCGTACCCTTTCATTATATAAAGACACCGAAAACAGCGAAACACTCTCAAAAAATTTTTGGGAAGCGAACAAATTTTGGCAGGCTAAAAACAGCTACATTGTTTACGGTCACATCAGACAAAACCTCACGCCCCCGGATACCCTCCTCCCGCTTCCGACACTGCCCCACGCTCGGCAGCGATTTTCTCCTCATACCGGCTCACTTTCAACGCCGCAACCGGATCAGGATGCAATCCCATTTCTTCTCGAACTTGCGCCAACAATGGTCGCGCGTCGGTTTCATAAGCTGTGGTTAATTCACGATGCGCGCCGAGAACGTCGCCCGCGGCTTGGCGTTCGGCCAGCTTTTGGCGATTGACGAGCAGGGCCTTCGCTAACGCGACTTGGCAGTTGATGACGGATTGCACCATGGCTTCGATTTTCGGCTCGATATTGTGGGATTGGTCGATCATGTACGCCACGCCTTTGGCGCATGCGGCGGGCACGGGCTCGTTCGAGGCTTCGGCGGCAACCAATTCGTTGAAGATGAGAAAAAGCTCATACGGATTGACCGAGCCGACGATGAGGTCGTCATCCGCGTATTTGCGGTTGTTAAAATGAAATCCGCCGAGCCGGCCTTCATCGAGCAGAAATGCGACGATGTGCTCGATGTTGGTGCCTTGCGCGTGATGGCCGGTATCGACGAGCACTTGCGCTTGCTGACCGAGTTGCGAAGCAATGGCGTATGCAATGCCCCAATCCGCCAGATCGGTATGATAAAACGCCGGCTCAAAAAATTTGTATTCGATCAGCATGCGCGTGTTCGGCGGCAGTGTCTGGTAAACTTCTGCGAGCGATTCCTGCATGCGATGCTTGCGAGCGCGAATATTGTCTTGTCCCGCGTAATTGGTGCCGTCGGCAAACCACAGCGAGAGATCACGGGAGCCGGTGATTTTCATGATGTCGATGCACTCGAGTATATGGGCAATGGCGCGTTTGCGCACCGACGGATCAGCATGGCAAATCGAGCCGAGTTTGTAAATCTCATCCTGAAAGACATTGGGATTAATCGCGCCGATTTTGATGCCAAGTGAGCCGGCATAAGACTTGAGATCATCCCAATCATCAACTTTGTCCCACGGAATGTGCAGCGCCACCGAAGGCGCAACGCCGGTGAGATTGTGTACCATCGCGGCGTCGGCGAGTTTCTCTTTAGTCGTACGCGCCGCGCCGGGCCACGGAAAAACACGGAACCGTGTGCCGCTGTTGCCATAGCCCCACGATGGCGTTTCAATATGTTGTTGCTTGAGTTTCGCTTTGGCTGGCTCGACATCAATACCGCGCTCACCGAGTTGGCTGACGATGAGATGATAGGCTTGGTTGGAATTGGACATTTCTTGCTCCGGATGTAAAAATGTATTCCCAACGGATTGACTGCGTCCGTGGGATGAACCCAACGGTTTTAATTCGCCATCACACGGATCAAAAACTCACGCGGCGTTTAGAAAGCTTTTTCCATTGTCCGGCCTCGTGTCTAAAACGATTTTAAAAAATTTTGGTTGAATGTCAAGCATAATCCCAAATAAGAAATCGGTCATTTTTATTTTTCTACTCCGCCACTTTTTGCAACAGATGTTTGGGGATCAAAATCTTTTCCAATCGCTCGAAGCCGAACTCGACGAGAACGGCCAAAAGCGCGGCGGGGATGGCGCCCTCAAGAATGAGCTTGGTGTCGTTCAACGCCAGGCCGGTAACAATCGGCTCACCGAGCCCGCCCCCGCCGATGAACGCGGCGAGGGTGGCGGTGCCGATATTGATCACGGCGGCGGTTTTGATGCCGGCGAAAATCGTTGGTGCGGCGAGGGGCAGCTCGATGTGGCGCAAGCGCTGCCAGGTCGTCAAGCCCATGCCGACGGAAACTTTTTTGAGTAGAGGATCGACCGAGAATAACGCGGCGGCAGTGTTACGCAAAATCGGCAGCAGCGCATAAAGAAACAAGGCGACGATTGCCGGCACGACCCCGATTCCAAACAACGGAATCATGAAAGCCAACAAGGCAATCGAGGGAATCGTCTGTAAAAGTCCGGTCAAGTATAAAATCGGCCGCGAAATGACGGGCAAACGGTAAACGATTACGCCGGCAGGGATGGCAATGGCCATGGCCAACAATAGCGCGATTAAAGTCAACTTGAGGTGGGTCAACGTGCGCTTGAACAGCACGGCGCGGCCTGAGTCTTGCATCTGTTTGGCGTTATCGGATTTCACCAACTTGTGCTGTTGCAGAAATGCTTGCGCAATATCGGCAAAATCTTTCTTGTCAATGGTGGCCGCGGCATTGAGCGCAATCATGTCGGTTTCCGAGAACCTGCCTGCCAGCTCACCCAGCACGTGTTTGGCGCGAGCGTCTAAATTCTTTCGAACGAGCGGCGCCGCGAGGTAATCCGGGAAAAAGTGTTTGTCGTCGTTGAGAATGACGAGATCGTAGCGTTGGATGTTTGCATCGGTGGAATAAACATCGATGACGTCGAGGCTGTTTTCGGCGATGGCCCTGTAGATCAGCCCGTGCTCGATGCCGTTGGGAATCGCGGCCAAACCATAAAGCGCCGCCAGCCCCGGCCAACCATCGGGTCGTTTGAGAAATTCATTGCTGAAGCCGTAGCGCAAATTCGGCGCTTTATTGAGATCGCCGACGGATTTCAGACCGCGACGCTCGGCATCGCCCCGGCGCACGACGATGGCGTAGGTATTGTTGAAGCCAAAGGGTGGCAGCAGTTCGAGATGGTGTTGCTGTTGTAATTGTGCTCGTAACTCGTCCACTGATGCGCGGTGCGAGAGTTTCAGAATCGCCTGCTCGATGGTACCGGAATATTCCGGATAGACGTCGATATCGCCATTAGTCAGCGCCTGAAAGCAAATCAGCGTGGCGCCGAGCGCGAGTCGTCGCTCGACTTGAAAGCCGCGGCTCTCGAGAAACTGCGCCATGATTTCGCCAAGTATGCGGCCTTCGGCATCGAACTTCGAGCCGACAACGATTTTTTGGGCCAACGAACTTGAAGCACAAGCGCAACAAACAATCGCTATTGTTAGCAAAGCTTTGAACCTTCGCATGACATCACCTTATCAAAAAATCGCAATGAAAAAGGCTTTTAAAATTGCAACGAAAAAGGAACCGCAACGAAAAAATCAGAACAAATTTTGTTGCAGTTCTCTTTTCGTTGCGAGATTATATATTTTTTAAGGCGCCAACTGAGATTTGAAAAAAATGGCAACAAATTCGGTTGCAGGGTTTTGCAAAAGCTGCGCGCCACTGCCGATTTGCTCGAGGCGGCCTTTGTTGAGAATGACGATTTGTTGCGCCAATTTCAGCGCTTCTTTCAAGTCGTGTGTCACCATCACAATGGTGCGCGGCTCAACGTTTTGCAAGTGCAAAAACTCTTGGTGAATTTCGCCGCGGGTGATGGGATCGAGCGCGCCGAAGGCTTCGTCGAGCAGAAAGATTTTGGGATTGAGCATCATGGCGCGGCAAAGTCCGACGCGCTGCTGCTGGCCGCCGCTGAGTTGGTAGGGATAGCGTTTGGCAAAGTCGAGCGACAAGCCGGTGAGCCGCATCAATTCCTCGGCGCGCTGCCAAACGCGTTGCGGCTCCCACTTTTCCAAAACGGCGAGCAACGTGATATTTTCGGTGACGGTGAGATGCGGAAAAAGTCCGGTCCCCTGCACCGCGTAGCCGAGGCGCCGCCGCAGCGCGGGCAATTGCGTGTAGTCAATCTCAGCGCCAAAGACAAAAACTTTCCCTTGGCTTGGACGTTCCAACCCGTTGATGAGTTGCAACAGCGTGGATTTGCCGCTGCCGCTCGTGCCGGCGATGGCAGTGGTCACATTTTCAGGAAAAGCGAGGTGAATATCATGAAGAGCGTAGTCTCTCCCATCGTAGGATTTATAAACGTGGTCGAAGGAGATTAAGGACATGCGGGTTGCTTGTCGCTGGTTACTGGTTATGGTAGGTAGGATCAGGGATTTATCTTGCGCTCGTATTCGCGGATGCCATTGCGGATTTGGATACGAAGGTCTTGTGATAGTTGGCAGTGTTTAACGGCGGCGATAATCTGGCCGGCGGAAGCGACATTAAGAGCGGCGGAAACTTGCGCACTAAAACGTGCATATTTCAATTCCAGCCAATCATGAAAGTAATTTTCTCAGCTACCTCTAATGGCAGGCGCCGCGCTCTTTCCTGATTCAATTGTTGATACTGCTCTAAAACTTTTTCAACGGTGTCAGAAACGTCAAATTCAATTTCTATACAATTCAAACCGACGCCTTCATAATCAATGCTATATCCCAGAGTAATATTACGCGCTGTCGGAAAGAACTCTCGCACCCACTGAATCCCCATTTCCAAATATGGGAAAAGCTCGTACTTCCTGGCAAATTCCCAGACGGTATCAGGAGCTTCAACGCCGGCAATTTTGTAAGGTTTTATTGTTGATGGCGTGCTATACGCAGGCGTTGCCCGGCCATAAGTTGCCACGGCTTCCGCGATCATGCTTGGCTGGGAGTTTTTGATTTCGCTCATCAGACAACCTTGAAAATGATATCTAAAACGATTTGAACTGCACCCGCAACAATATAGCACCGATGTGGAAAAAGCGCAAGAAGAATTTTTGAAAGGCGAGGAGCGAAGGGCGAGGAGCGCATCAACGCCTTTCGCCCTTCTCCTTTCGCCCTCACCCTTCGCTTCTCACCGCGGCCGGCTCAGCTCGATCATCTTGCCGCCAAGCCAACGATAAATCCCCGCCGGCAGGGCGCGCACCAAATGAAAAACCACTTTCATTGGAAAAGGATAAATGTACTCGCGCTTGCGTTTGGCGACGGCTTTGATCATGAGTTGAGCCGCTTGCTCAGGCATCATTAGCCACAAACGTCTTGGGTTGCCACGATTAATTGCCGTATCAACGAATCCGGGATAAATCGTAGTAAACTGAATTTGAGGCAATTCGACCGCCAGCGCTTCCATATAATAAGCCAAAGCGATTTTGGTCATGCTGTAAATCGGCCTTCCCGCCAAGCCGCGCATGGCCGAGACCGAGCTAATCGCCACGAGCGTGCCTTGATTCTGCGGCGCCATGTGTTGCAAGCAAGTGTGTGCCGTGTACAGCGCGCCGTTGAGATTGGTTTGCAAAATGTTCTCGACTTTGTTCCAATCCCAGCGGCGATAAGAAGTTTCTCCTCCAATACCACTGTTGATCCACGCGACATCCAGGCGGCCGGCGATTTTGACAAAATCAGCGATGGCGGTTTCAACTTCGGCGCGCTGCCGCACATTGCAGGCGCGTAACCAGAATTGGCTGCCGCTTGCCGCCAATTTCTTCGCCAGCTCTTGCATCGGCTCTATGCGGCGACTGAGCAAGCCGAAATGAACGCGAAATGGCGCCAACGCTTCGACCAGCGCGTAACCGAGTCCCGACGAAGCGCCGGTGATGAGAACGGTTTTTCCGGTCCAATATGCCGCTAAACGCTTATTCATTCTCTCTCCGGCAAAATGATCACAAAAACTTTTTGTTAAGATACCAAAATTAAGAGCGAATGTCAAGCAAGCCCGTTTTATGCAAAAAACTTGTTGCCTTCGTTCGAAAATCTTATTATCTTTAAACTTTCCCCAATTTTTGAATCGGGTTCATAAAATAAACGCTGCTTGCACGAGTTTTTCAGAGCGGGCGGCAATTTAGGTTTTTTCTTTTCAGCTTTTGCGGAGATTGTCATTACATTATTTGTCATTGTCAGAAAATATTGGCTTATTCACTTCTACTGCACTTCACAAAAAAATAACTCAGGAGACGGATTTATGCAAATGCTCAAAAGCGGTTTGCCGATCTTGGGCTTGATGTTTATGGCCTTCTGCCAATCAGCCTGCACCAAAAACGACCAAAGCGGCGACACGCAAAATACGGCGGCGACGGCGCAAGACCCCTCCGCGCCGAAAATCACCCGCGCCCAAGCGGAGCGAAAGGCCCTTGAAAAAATCCCCGACAGTTTTTTGATCAGCGGTGAATTGGAGCTCGAAGACGGCAAGCAGGCTTATTCTATCGAAGCGCGAACTCCCCGGGCGGTTTATGAGGTCGTCATCGATGCCATGACTGGCGACGTGCTCGAAACGGACGACAATACGATGGATTTTCGCGAAGATTCACTGGAGGGGAAAGCGCCTCTGTCACTCGTCAACCTTGCCGAACGGGACGCTGCGGAGCAGGTCGCCTTGCAAGCATACCCCGGCGAAGCCCAAGAGTGGAAAGCCGTTACTGATTCCAGCCGCGCCGCGTTTAGTTTCAAGATTCAAACCGGCGCCGGATTTAAAAAAGTCGTGGTTGCCGCTGGAACGAATGAGATTCTCAAAGTCAAATAGCGGTCATTAGAATGACCAAAACGTCAACGGATAGATTGAGTGCGACGCCTGTTTTATCGCTTTGGCTCAATCTATCCGTAGCGAATTTTAGCGAAAATATCACCTGCCGAAAAGTTCGCGCCATTTCGCTTCACTCATTTGCTTCTCCCCACCGTCGCCGATCTGCACGAATTTGCCGCGGAATTTGAAAATCACCTTGTTGCCGAGCTTGCAAAACTCGCGGGCTTCGGGGAAAGCTCGCAGGAACTTGAAGTAGGCTTCCGAAGCAAACGCCAGCTTGATCGTCGCGGTTTCGGTTTTATATTCGACGTCCAGCCACGCGCCGCCGGGTTGCCGACGCAAAGTCGTTCCTTGCACGGAAATGATCCCCGCATTTTTAGACTCGGCTGCGGGCGCGGCTTCGGCTGATTTCATCGCTTGAATCGATTTGCTCATTTGCACCGCGCCGGCGCCGGAAGATTGTTGCATGGCGTCCATCATGGCTGGCTCAGACGCCGTCCGGTGAAGCACTCCCGGTGCAGCTTGAGGAGCTTTCATCGGTCTGGCCTCGCCCTCTCGAAACGTGAGCATTTCCTCTTCTTTTACAAGATAAGAAGTGTACGGCGTGACCAAGCCAAATTCCTTCGCCAAAGCGATCACTTCATTTTTCAATTCACCATTTTCGCCGTTCAGCCGAATCTCGTCGAGCAAATCGCCGACGCGGCGGGTGGCCCACAAACGCGCGACAAAATCACGCTCGCGTTCCTGGCGCGGAAAAGCAAAATCGTAATGAAACTCCTGCCGCTCGCTGCCGGCTTGTCCGCGCAAAACCAGCGTGGCGCGACCCGCCTCGCGATAACGTCCGGCGAGAATGATTTGGCCGCCTTTGAAAAGATCGGGTAGGCGATTCGGCGACAGTGCGTGTGCCTCAACGCCGCGGAAGGAATACTCGATATTGCTCATCACCGGATAGCGCACTTTTTCATAAAAACTCGAGACGCGTTCTTCGATGTTTTCCTGCGGCGAGATGTAATCCGAAAACGCATTGTTCTCTTTTGCCAAGCCATCGAGTAACTTGGTGTTGACGTCGAAACCGACGCCGAATGAGAACATGCGAATGCCATTGCGATTGGCGCTTTTCATGTTGCGGCGAATCTCGCCTTCATTTTGAATGCCGGTCGAGGGCAAGCCGTCGGTCAGAAAAATGATCATACTGTGCCCGCTTTCGCTGCCGCGCAATAAATCCGTCGCCGCCAGCAACGCTTCGTTGATATTGGTGCCGCCGGTGGCTTCGAGCCGTTCAACGTGATAGAGCGCATCGTCGCGCGCCTCAATGCCGGCGAGTTCGCCGCGAAACTTGCGCGCTTCGGAGCTGAAGGTAACGAGTCCGAACCGGTCGCGATTGCCGAGCCGCTGCAGGCAATAGCGCAGCGCCGCTTTTGCCTGCTGTATCTTCTCTCCGGCCATGCTGCCGGAGGTGTCCAGCACCAAAACCAAATCTTTGCCTTGCACCTGCGTCGCATCCGGATTCACCTGCGGTGAGATCAGCAGCATGAAATAACCGGACTTGTCGGAATACGGACGATGCGTCAAGAGCGTCGCGCCGATCTCATTCGGATCGAGCGAATAGTAGAGCAAAAAGTCGCGTCCGTCGAGGGCGTTGTTGGCTTCAAAATCGACCGCCGCACGGCGGTCGTTCTCCTGCTTGACTTCAATACGATGTGAAGGCGAATAAATATTTTTCACCGCGGTGGCTGTGGTGATTTGCACGCGAATGGTGCTCTGTTGCGAGCGGGTACGATCCGGCTCCCGGCGCTCTTCTCGTTGCGACGGCATCGGCATCGGCGGAGGAATGGGCACGCCGGCGCCGCGATACGTGAGCGAGCCTTGCAGCGGATATTGGAACGTGACGGTTTTGCCATCCATCGGCAGCGTTGCATCGTAGCGTAACGTCAGGCGGCGAGTGGCACGAGACGGAATCGGGAAGAGGCGCGCGCGAAACGTGCGATAGTCCGCCATCTCAAGCAGTGCTGGATCGAGACTCTTGCGCACGATGTCTTCGTAGATGCGTCGAGCTTCGTCGGCGCTGAGCAACTCGCCGATCATTTCCTTGCCATCGACGTTCATCGAGAAGCGCGACACTTGCGCGTTCGGCGGCAGCGGAAAGAGAAACGTGCCTTCGACCGTTGTGGAATTGGGATTATAAAACTCGTGCTCGACCGTAACCACCGCCACTTGCTCTTGAATATCGGTATTGACGCGATGCTGGCGCAACTCGAGTTCGGCGGGCTGAAAATCCGGGCGCACGATAATGCCCTGCGCGTGTGCTGAGATAGCGATGACAAAAAGCACTGCGAGAGTAAAGAATGAGCGTTGCATAGGAGTTTCCTCTTTGGTTCAAACGTTTCGGAATTTCTAGAAAAAGCAGCAGTTGCAGTAGCAGAGGCAGGAAAGAGCGAAATACTACTGCCACTGCTGCTGTCACTGCTATTTCGGTTCGACGATCGAACCCATGAACAATATCGTTCCGGTTTGGTTGTCGCGAATGGCACAGAAAAACGGCCGATCAACCACCATATTGAAGGGCGGAATGAAAGCCGTCGCTCGTATCCCTCCAGAGGTCACCGCCGCGGCTTCCGTGCCTTCCTCATTGACTTCCACGAAAGTTTTATGCTTGACCTCGCCGATAAAAACATTCGCGCTCGGAGAAGCGGCGGACATTTCTCTAAAATTCGCGCGCTGCGGATCAAATGCTGACTCCATGCCGAGCGACTTGAGCGCGTTGTTGAGCACTACTTCATATTCTAATTTGAAACGTGGCAGGGTGATATTGCCTTCCTGCGGGCGGAGTTGCGACATCCAGCTTTCCCATTTGGCGGCGTTCAAATTTGCCAAAAACGCGTTGAGATTGGAATTTTTGCCCGGCAGAAAAACGTACATGCTCATGCTGCCCGCGCCATAAGGTAAACCGATGGCCTGAAACTCGTCATTTTCGAGGTAGCCATACCGCCCGGTCTGCGACATCATCGGGTGCTGCTTTTTCGCGCCATTCAATAGTGTAAATCGGCTTTCCTTTGTTTTGCTCTTTTCGAACTGCTGCGCCCAGGCGCCTTTAAAATAAATGGCGTTGATCAAATACAGAATCGCATCGCTCGGAATCGTTTCGACAATCTTATCGATCTTGCCGTTCGTCTTTTGGTTCACCCAATTGTTGATTGTTGCCGGTGCGCTTGGCAGAGCGAAATCCAAGTCCGAAACCTCAGCAGCGTAGAAATCCTGATTTCTCTTGATAAATTCCGGCATGAATGTGACGCCCTTTTTCGCCCACAGCGAGTTGGCAATGTTCAACTGCACTTTGGGATCGGAGCTGGCCAGTATCGCTTGCAATGCCGCATTGGCGCGATTGAGCTCCTGCAGACTCATGCCGTTTACTTCCAACGCTTTCGCCATGGCCTGCTGCGTTTCACCGCTCGCGCCATTGTAAATCATCGCCAGCGCAAACGTCACACTAGAGGGCGAGACGAAAACGTTTTTGCCAGCATCCTGCTTGGTGAGCTGGTCAAAAAGCTTGAAGCCGAATTGCGTATTGGCGGCAATCAGCTTGCTGTCGACAGGTGTAATGGATTTTTTCTGAGCCTGATTTGATTTTGAAATGGTGGAGGCGGCAAATCCATCGCTGGGTGGCATGACACTCAGAATGCTGAATAACAATGCCACGCCAACTTTGCTGAATGCGTATCTCTTCATTTTCTAATCTCCTTGATTTTGCCGTTTAATTCGTTTCTTAGTGTGACTACTTATTCTACTTTCTAAAGGCGAAATTATTCCCATGTAAAACAAAATTTATCATTTGCAATTTTGCAGCAGATTTGTATCTTAGTTTCAAGGAGAAAAGCTATGCTTACTGACCAAGAGTTACAAACACTCATGGCCGACCTGGAGTCGGATCGAGTCGAGCGAACGGTATCCACAAGCGACACGGATAAGTTTGCCGAAGCCATCTGTGCTTTTTCAAACGACTTCCCCAGCCACCGCAAGCCAGGTTACCTGTTGATTGGCGTCGACAATCACGGTCGCCCAAGCGGCCTGCAAGTGACCGACCAGCTTTTGCAAAACCTCGCCGGCATCCGCGCCGACGGCAACATTCAACCTCTTCCGGCGATGACCGTGCAAAAATAGTAAGCTATGAAAACCATCGCCTTTTTTAACCATAAGAGCGGCGCGGGGAGAACCTCGCTCGTTTATCATCTCGCGGCGATGTTCGCCGATCATGGCGCGAAAGTCATAGCTGCTGATCTTGATCCGCAGGCTGATTTGACCTTTATGTTTTTAGAGGAAGATCGGCTTGAGAGCTTGTGGCCGGCAGGCGAACATCACCAAACCGTCTTGGGAGCGATCAAGTCCAATCTAAAAGAAAGCGGTGAGGCCGCTGCGGTTCATGTGGAGGAGACCGCGGATAATCTCGGCTTGGTGGTGGGCGATCTCGGCTTGGCGGCTTTCGAGGCGAATTTTGCGGCAGCATGGTCGCGTTGCCTCGATGGCGAGTCCCCCGCTTTTTATTTCACCTCCGCTTTTTATCGCGTGCTGCAAATGGTTGGGCAAAAACGCGAGGCCGATCTGATGCTGATCGATCTCGGCCCCAACCTTAGCGCCCTTAATCGCGCCGCAATGATCGCCGCTGATTTTGTCATCGTTCCCATGGTGCCAGCCATATTCGTTGAGCAAGCCTTGCAAGATCTTGGATTGACTTTGCGGCGTTGGCGCGAGGAATGGCAGGAGCGTTTACAGAAGCAACCTGAACCGCTTCTAAATTTGCCCATTGGCGGCATGCAGCCGATGGGTTACGTCATCCATCAACCTCCCGTCAGGTTGGATCGATCGGTCAAGCCCTATCATTATTGGATGGCCCCAATTCCCAACGTTTATCGAGATGTCGTATTGCATCAGAAGGTGGAAAATGCTCCACCCATTGCCTCCGACCCCAATTGTCTCGCTTTGCTCAAACAGTACCCTAGCCTCATGCACATGGCGATGGAAGCTCGAAAGCCGATGTTCTTTCTCAAGCCCGCTGACGGCGCTCTCGGCGCTCATGCCAAAGCCGTGGTGGATTGCTATAGAGATTTCAAAGCGCTGGCTGAAAAAATCGCCGAACGCTGTGGATTTGAAATTTCTTGAACCAGCCGAGTATCAAAAATTTCCAACCTTCGCCTGGAAGAATTTCCCATGCCAAAAGCCGCCACTAAAAACGCAAACACCCGAACGCGCCGCAATCCCTCTTGTTCAATCCCTCCAAAGAATAGGACGGCGTCTTTACGATGACGATTCGCTTCGAGAACGTTTGGTTTGCGTATGAGAGTTTTGCCGCGCCGGGCAATCGGCCCAAGCCGCAATTGCAAGACATTAGTTTTGAGATTTGCGCCGGGGAATTGGCCGGTCTCGCCGGCCGCTCCGGATCCGGGAAAACCACTTTGATGCAAATGTTCAACGGGCTGTTGGCGCCCGAGCGTGGCCGGGTTTTGGTGGATGGACAGGATATTCACGCGTCCGATTATAATCTCACTGCTCTCCGCCGCCGCCTCGGCGTGGTTTTTCAATTTCCCGAAATGCACTTATTCGCCGCCACGGTGGAAGAAGAAATTGCTTTTGGACCACAGCAGCAAAATCTCCCGGCAGCGGAAATTGCCCAACGTGTCACACTGGCGTTACATCAAGTTGGACTCGACGAATCTTTTCGTGGGCGCAATCCGTTCACCTTGAGTCAAGGCGAAAAGCGACGAGTCGCTTTGGCCGGGGTGCTGGCGATGCAACCGGAGATGGTCGTTCTTGACGAGCCGACCGCCAGCTTGGACGCACGCGGCGCTTTGGAAGTCCGCCGCTTACTGCGCGATTGGCAAGCGGCAGGCAAAACGTTGGTCATTATTAGCCACGATATGGATCTGATCGCACACCTTTGCCCCCGGCTTTTGGTTCTCAGCGAAGGTCGCTTAGTTTATGATGGCCCGGCGGCCTCACTCTGGGAAATGGCCGAGCTGGACTTAGCGCAAGATCTGTTGCGGCAAGCCGGGCTGGCATGGCCGCGTTATCAGCGCCTGCGCCGAATTCTGTCGTCTCAAGGCATATCCTGGCAAGATATTCCTGTTTTGAAAGAAGGGCAAGACTCTTGAAAGTGGCGTTCGACAAAAAAAGTAATTGCTTTGGCAAAAAAAAATTTCCGCAGTTCAAAACCATTGCCGGTATAGTTTAGGTGTTTTTTGAGCGCGAATACGATTTTGTAATACCGCTGTCTCAGCGTAACACAAGCGGCTCAATTTGAAACGGCTGAAAATCATGCGGAATTCACAAAAATGTAACCATTTAGCGACACCACCATGCCAGCGCGAAGCAACATGGCATGGTGATTTCGAAACTGTAACCCATTGAAAATCTTCTGAATTTGGCTGTTTGGCGTTACCGACGCCATCTCGCGCAGTTGCTTTTTCAAATTTGTAAACGGCGAATCGCATCCCTGGCATATAGATTGCGAAAGTGTAAGGGGTTTGTTAAGGGTACGCCTGTGGGAATATGCCCACAGGAGACGCCTCAAAGGTCAAAAGGTTATAAGGACAACCGGTCGATCCGTTCAGGGATGAAGATCATCGGAAAATTATTCACACCTGCTCTTTGGTCCAGCGACACATCTGGGATTGTCGACTCTGGCGCTTACGGACCGCTGTGGCCCCGGCTAGCTTTTGCAAAAAACGCAAAAGGAGAATCGGTGCAACCAATAGCGGGAAAGGATAAGAACATCGTGGCAACGACAGTAGAACCGAAAGACTTCGATCTTGATGTCATCCCTACAGACATCGAAAGTACCTGGGGCAAAAATTATGGCTTCGACTATCATTACCCCTTGGTCAGCCGCAGCCCGGAAATCAAAGAAATTTTTGCGTTGATCAAAAAGGTGGCGAAGAGCAATGCGACCATTTTGATTCAAGGCGAGACCGGCACCGGCAAGGAACTGATAGCGGGGCTGATTCAGTTCATCAGTCACCGTGGCGACAAGCCGTTCGTCAAAGTCAATTGCGCGGCGCTGCCGGAGAACTTGCTGGAGAGCGAGTTGTTTGGTCACGAGAAGGGCGCTTTCACCGGCGCCTACCAAACCCGCGTCGGCAAGTTCGAGCAATCCGACGGCGGCACGCTGTTTCTCGACGAAATCGGCGACATGCAGCTCACCACGCAGGCCAAAATTTTGCGCGTCTTGCAAGATCAAACCTTCAACCGCCTGGGCGGCAATCGCACCATTCAGGTGGACGTGCGGGTCATTGCGGCGACCAACAAAGATTTGTGGCACGAGATCGAGCTGGGAAATTTTCGCGCCGATCTTTACTATCGCCTCAATGTCGTGACGCTGCAGATTCCGCCCTTGCGCAAACGCGCCGAAGACATCGCGCTGATCGCCGAATTTTTCCGGCGGAAGTTTTCGCGCGAGATTCGCAAGAAAACCAAAGGTTTTTCGAGCGAGACGATGGAGCTGTTGCGCAACCACCAGTGGCCGGGCAATATTCGCGAGCTGAAGAATTTGGTCGAGCGCTCGGTGCTCGTGGTCGAAGAAGGGCAGGAGATTCAGGCGAAGGATTTGTCGATGTCCGGCCGGGATTACTTCGCAGCCGGCGGCAAGGATCGCCGCCGCGCCACCGACGGCGAGGTGCTTTCGCTCGACACGCTGAATTTGGAAGCGATCGAGAAGGAAGCCATCTTGCGCGCGTTGGAGCTGCGCAACTGGGTGCAAAAAGATGCAGCCAATTTGCTCGGCATTTCGCCGCGCGCGCTGAACTACAAAATCAATTATCACAACATTACCCACCCGACGTGGAAGAAAAATACGTGAGGCCCTACGGCCGCAGGCTTGCGTTCGCAGGACAGGGAGATTTATTTGAACATTTTTGTATTCTTAATAATGAAGGGCGGTGAATCTGCGCTCAAAAAGGCGTAGCTCATTGCCCTTTGCTTTTGTACAAGCACGCTAGCACTACCCCGGGCGAGTGTGTGACATTCTATAGAGGAAAGGAGAGTGTCTATGCGGATAGTGTTGGGATGGCTGTTGCTGGTTGTGACGCCAGTTTTTGCCGCTGATCTTAAGATTTCCTGGCAGCCGAATAATGAGCCAGATTTGGCCGGTTACTTCGTTTATTACGGCGTGCAAACCGGTTTTTACAATTATCGCTTGGCGGTCGGACCGCAACCTGAATATACGATTCGTGACCTGAAGCCGGGAGCGACGTATTTTATTGCCGTAACCGCCGTCGATACCGCCGGCAATGAGAGCACGTTTTCCGAGCAAATTCGGGTGCGCCTGCCTGAAGCCGTCGGCGAGAATAACACCGTGCCGGAAAGACCTCAACTCCTGCCGAGCTTTCCGAATCCGTTCGATACTAAAAAATACGACAAGACTACATTCAACTTCGAGCTGCACGAACCCACGCGTGTCAAGCTGCAAATCTTCGACGTGCTCGGCAATTTGGTCGTCACGCTGATTAACGGAGAGCGCCAAGCCGGCACGCAAAAGATTTCTTGGAACGGTTACGATCGTCAAGGCCTGCCGGTGCGCACCGGAATTTATTTTTACCGCCTGCAAACCGCGAGTGAAACGATCAACCGTAAGCTCATCGTTTATCGCTGATAGAAAATTTGTAAAGATTTTCTCATCTCAAAATCTCAGTGATTTGAACCGGAGTGCGATGCTTCAGCATCGCACTCCGGATTTTCAACAGCAGATTTAGTCTAGGGTTTGGGCGATTCGTTCGGCGGGAAATAGGTATTTTAGCACCTGCGGCAAATTATCCCGCCAGAAGCCCCAACCGTGGCCGGCAGCAACTTCACGATAACCAAAGCGCGCCCGGCCGGTGCGCAGTTGGTCGCGCATCCGAAAGTGCATCTCGATAAAACTGCTGCCGGTGCTGGCAACGTCGGTCTCATACGTGCCGCAAGATATATAAAAGGAAAAAAGCGTGAGATCGACTTTGGGCAATAAGCTAAAGATGCTTCCATTGTTATATCCGAAATAGCTCGACTGCCCGGCGACGAGGCGGAATACGTCCGGGTTCTGCAGCGCGATTTGGAAAGCGGTGAAACCGCCCAGGCTGGCGCCCATGATGCCGCGATGATCGGCGTCGTCAACGACCCGGTAGCGCTTTTGAATGCGCGGCACCAGCTCGCGGCAGATAAATTCTACAAATTTGGCGTTGTTCCCATATTCTTCGTTGCGCTTGTCTTTGAGCGGCGAAACGCACACGACGACTACCGGGCGAATTTCGCCGGCGTTGATCAAATAATCAAGCGTGAAGTTGAGCTTGGCGAGATCGAGATACTCCAGGCCGTCATTGACGTAGAGAGTAGGATAAACCACCTGGCTCTGCGCGTAGCCGGGCGGCAAGTAAATCCGAATCGGCCGTTGATTAGCGAGCGTTTGGCTGTAAATCGTAAACTCTTCGATTTGGCCTCGCGGCGCTTGAGGCATACCGTCGAGCCATGGCAATGGCTTATAGCGCGGCATGCGCAGCTCTGAGCGCGGCCCGAGTTCGGTCATTATTTGTTTCGGATTCGCCGGGTCGAGCGTCCACAGCTCATCGACGATCAATTGATAATTGAAACGCGCGGAGTCGGGAAAGTGCGCCTGGAGCGCGTGCAAATCGGTTTCGCCGAGCCGTTGGAATTTGCCGCCCGGTTGCCAGCTCGTCATATCACCGGCAAGCTGCACGGTTTGGGCGGGGCCTTTGTAGAGAAAAAGTGCGGTGGAATCGTGTACCACCGGGATGCCCGGCTTTTGATATTCACTCCACCAGCGATCGGCCAATTGCTGCTGTACGATTTTGCCTCCGGCCGTCAGCAGTTGAGCTTGCATTTTAGCCAGCTTTTCCTCTGACATTTTATTTTGGTTGCACGCGAATAACAACCCCATCAATCCATAACAGAGCAGTTGCCTCATTATCAAAGTTGCCTTTCAATGATGCGGATAAAAGCGTTATGCTCTTTTTAAAGTGAAATCTTGGCTTTTTCGGCAAACACGAGCGTGTGCGGCGGAAATGCATAAGAGAAAGTTCGAGACCAGCACAGACATTGAAATTATCGCCACGCGAAATTTATGTCACGGCCTTTCCATCCGCAACATGCAATATTAGGCTAGTGATTCTGATTTACTATAAAATCAAATACCAGAACGAAGGTATTTAGCCAACGCGTAGAACTTTCCAGAAGCTTCACCAAGCTTTCTTAATTCTTGTTTACTATCAGGTAAATCAGCAAACTCTACCAAAAGTCTTCTAGCATGATGGGCATCCTTAAGCTTTTGTGCAAGCTCATGAACGTTAATATTGAGGATTCCTTGATCCAATTTCTCCTCGAAAACCCTTGCATGCTCTTCTATTTCAGCACATAGCTTCCAAGGGTTTTCGCCTTTTTCAATCTGTAAAAATGTTTCTTCAAGCGTTTTGCTAATTGAATCAAAGTAATCTGCAATTTGATTACGTCTATTTTGATCTACTTTTTCAAGATCCGGTATTGATTTCTGTAGGTCTTTAACGACTTCTAAAACCGTTCTAATAAGAGTAGTTTGAGGTTCATATTGCGCAAAAACTATCTCTTTGGGATTGATCTTGGTTGCCAACAATTGTGGTATATCTTGCTCGTTTAAGCTTTCTAAATCTATTTGCAAGCAACCTAATTCAAATGCCGTATTGATGTCTTTTCCATATCCAATAGCTCGATAAAATGCTGTCGCGAAACCAATTGCAGATTCGTCTCGAATCGCTTTGGACATTCCAATCACGCAGTCGATGTGTTCTGCAATTGCTGAAGCTTGAGCATGGGAGTAACAGGCATTAAGTACGACACATCGAATACTATCATTGAATAAAGAAAACAAACGGCTCAATGCAAGACGGGGAACAGTTTGGCTGTGTCCGAGATCGTCTTCAAGTATTATCTCACTTATTGGACTACCATGACCTCTGAAATGTACGATATGTGGTTCGTATCGAAGAAAATGTTCTTGTAAGTCAGAAATACGTACTGCCCGTTTTTGTTCAATATCGAACTTATCACGATACTGAGCTTGTCGAAGTGCTTGATCAATATTTCTGACTTCTTTATCAAGCCTCAGACGCTCAGTATCTTCTGGGTTCGCTTCAAGAAATAAGATTTTAATCGTATTATCCATATCACTATGAGTTTATTCTGCTGGCCTAATATTTTTCATTCGCGTTCATAGCGCTTATTGGCGGTTGCTCATTGTTTGGCTGCGCCCGTTGGGTCGCGGCTTATCCGAGTTGGGTTCTTCAAACGGTAACTTTGCGTCTCTACGGTAACGCAATATAGTCATTATGCTCTTCGATTTCAAGCAAAAATGTCGCTCCGCTGGAAACTTTTTTCTTTTTTGTAATTTTTACAATATTGAAAAGTGGTTCCCTCGCATGCAAACTCGGAATGGTTCTGCAAAAAAAGAGTGCCCCATCCCGCTAACTTGACGGAATGGGGCACGACGGATGGCATACTCCGGCGCAAAATCTCACTTCCGCGCTGGAGATAGCACGATGGTTTTTGCTTTATGATAAATGGCGCGAAGCGAAATGGCGCACGGCCTCGCGCTCTCAAGACAAAAGCTCAGATGGTTTGCAACGACTTGAGATCGAGCTTCTGCGGCAGGCGTTGCAGCTTCTGTTGCAGCCGCTCGGCATTTGCGCGTTGACGGCGCTCCAGTCCTTCAAGGCGTTCCTGCAATTCCGGAGCGATGAGATCAGCGTCGCGCCAGTTGTCGGCGCCGAAATTGCGAATGCGAATCTTGTGGCGATCCGGTCCCCAGATATGAAAACCATGATCGTCGGAGCCTTCGAGCGCGGCTTGCACTGTTGCGGTTTTGCCCTGGCGTACATATTCAATGGTGGTCTCGTCGCCTTCTTCATAGTCTCTTAGCGAGCTGATCAAGTCGTCGGCGTCGGTGATTTTTTCGCCGTCAATCTTGGTGATCACATCGCCGGCTTTGAGACCGGCTTTCTCCGCCGGCGAATCTTCCGTCACTTCCAAAACCAGCACGCCGCCTTTTTCTTCAACTTTGAAATAAGGGGCGAGATCTTTGTTGAGTTCTTGCACCTGCACGCCCAAGCGCGGACGGCCGAATGCAGTGATATTGCGGCCATCGCCGCCCCAATTGTAAGCGAAAGCGCGCGGGCTTGAGGCGGTTTTGCGCGCCTCCAGGGTGACTTCGATCTCTCGTTCTTCGCCGTCGCGAAGAATTTTGATTTTCACATTTTTGTCCGGCGGCGTATTGCGCACGAGGCGAACGAAATCGTCGGCTTTTTCCACGGTTTTGCCGTCAAACGACAGCAGCACGTCTTCATCCCTGAGATTGGCATCGTCTGCCGGGCTGTTTTCCACCACGTTGGTGATGAGCAGGCCCGGACGATTGCCCACTTTCATCGCATCGCGCAGCGACGGGGTCAGCTCTTGCACGCTGACGCCGAGCCAACTCTTTTTGGTTTTCTCCACCGCCTTGCCGTCACGCAAAGCGACGAACAACAGCGCGCCAAAGATGACGAAAAACGCCGCGGCGCCAACTAGACGATGCGTTAACATTTTTTTGAGCATGTGAAATCTCCTCGTAACCCAGTCGGCCCGACTGGGAGTGTTAATATGGTATTACTCTGGAAAAACTATCCCTGGCCTGCGGCAGGGCAGGCACGACCACGAAGATTTTTTAACGAACCGCTAATTCACGCGAATGTACGCTAATTTTTCATTCGCGTTGAATAGCGTTAATTCGCGGTTGACGGATTTGGTTGCGGCAAGTTGCCGCGCTACGATGATGATCTCAGATCCTGCCGGAGCGCCAGCGAGTTGCATTTGCAGTGGCAGAATCTGCGTTATTTTCAACGGTCAATTTATAAGACCTTGCCTGGCCGCAAAAAGTTTTGCTTCTAATGATTTTATTCGTATATTGACTTAAACGGAAAATGCGGCTTGCCGTCTATATAGTTAGAGTGCAAAAAATCAAGGAGAAAAATGGCTCTCGCAATGCAGTTGGCTAGCAGCACCGCGGAACAACACGCGAATCTGCCGGAAACCGAGCTGGTGACTCGGGCGCAACAGGGTGACGAGTTTGCCTTTGAAGCGCTATATCGGCGCTTTGCGCGTACAGTATATACGGTCGCGCATCACATGCTGGGCAATCATCACGACGCGGATGAAGTCATGCAAGAGACTTTCATCCGGATTTTTAAAAATCTGTCACGCTTGCGCAGCCCGCAAGCGTTCACGGCGTGGGTCTACCAGATCACGGTGAATCTTTGCATGGATTACCGCAAAACGCGCTCACGCAACCGTTGGGAGCCGTTGGAAGCGGACGAAGAACGGCAATCGCATTTCGAGCTAGCGACTGCCAAGTGGGTGCGCAACCCGCAGCAAGTGCTCGAAAACAAGGAGCTGTTGACGCACATCTCGTCAGCCATCGACTCCCTGCCGGGGCAGCAGAAAGCAGTCATTTTGTTGCACGAGGTGGAGGGCTTGTCGAAAAAAATGATCTCGGAAGTTCTCGAGTGCTCGCTGGTCACGGTGCGCACCAATTTGCACCATGCCCGCAAAAAACTGCGGCGGCGATTGCTCAAATACCTCAATACTTGATGACGACCTCTGCCGGGCAAGCAATAATTCTGTGCCCGCCGCTTGAAACCAGGATGGTGAAGGCGGGCAATCGGAAACCCGGCAACCCTCTCCGCAAGGAGGGAAGCGGTTTATTGAATGTTTACAACCAAGGTACAAGGTGAGATAATGAACTGTCTGGAAATTCAAGAGCACCTGCTGGATTATATCGACAATGAATTGAGCGGCTCGTATCAGCAGGCGGTAACGGAGCATTTGCAATCTTGCCTGGCTTGCCGCGAGGAAGCCGAGAGCTACCGCAAAACCGCGGTGCTGTTGCAATTGCGCGCCGTGCCGGAACCTGCGGAGGCGTATTGGGACACGACGTGGGAGAAGATTCGCGTCGGATTCAAAGCGCGCGTGCTGACCATGCACGATAAAAAGCTCGCCTCGTCGTCACGCTGGTTATGGTTGAAGCGCTTCGATTGGCGCCACGCGGCTGCGGTGGCGGCGGTGTTTCTTCTTTTGGCAATCGCCGGCTTGTTGGCTTGGCGTTCCCAGCAGCCTCACGAATTAGTGACGAGCGCCGCGCCGCGCCCGATGCTATTGCCGGAGGCGCAACGCGATGAAAGCCGGCGTGACGAAGATTTTCCCGAGGAAATTACGCGTCAAATGGAGTTGATCTCAACGACGCGCGTTGCGTTTGGCTCGATCGATCCGATCTCGAAAAGCGCCATGTTGGTCCGGATGGAGGCGAACAACAGATAATGAAGCACGAATTCTATAGAATCAATTCTATAGACGAGCCTGCAATGAAGATTGTGGACAAATTGCCGTTGGGGCTATTGCCTTCACGAGAACCGGTGGCTGCGCGGTATCGGTTGCTTGGCGTGGTATTTCTTTTTTTGTTGATCGGCGGTTGTGGTGAACGCCAAACCATGAAAGAAGTTCAGCTCGAATTTAAGCAGCAGCCGCAAGAGACTTATGTGTACAGCGTGTCGGACAGCGTGGAGTGGGAGATAGAAGAAGCCGATAAGCCGCGCTATGCCTTCCAACATCTCCAGGCGCAAGAATCCAAGATGCTGATCGAGACGATCGACTCTGCCGCGGTGCGTTCGTTGACGATGTCGTTCGTCGTGACTGAAGATACGATGCTTAACGCGCCGGAGTACGTTCTGAAACGCCGGCGCCGGTCGATGATCGGCTGGAAATTCGGCTTCGATTTGCGTATGCACAAAAACGGTGAGATCGTCAAAGTTGTCACTGACGATCCCAAGCTGGCTTTCGAGTACGACCGCTCGTACAAGCCGAGTCAGCCGGTTTTTCCGGATCGCCCCATCGCGCCGGGATACGCCTGGACGCAAAATTTCTCGGTCGAAGTGCCGCGCAGCAATCCAACGGTGGCGACGACGCGATATCAGCTTGACAGCTTCACTCAAGTCGACCGCTTCGATTGCGCCGTGATCAATTTCAAGGGCGAGCTTGAATATGAAGAATGCCAACAGCCGCCGGCGGACAAGCCCGCGAAAGAATTTATTGCGAAAAAGTATCGTTCGCAGGTGACGAGCGAAGGCCGGATTTATTTTGCGTATCAGGAAGGTTTCATGGTCAAAAAGGTGAATTTGATAACATGGAAGTTGCGCACGACGACGTTCACCAAAGATAAAGTCGAGCAGCAATCGCGCACCACGGTCAAAGACCACGAGCGCATCACTTTGACCGAAATTCATCGCCCCGACCAGGAAGTTTTCAGTTATCGCATTCCGTAACGCGGCTTTTCCTGGCCTGCAGCAGAGCAGGCAAGCCGCAATTAAAAAAAATTGTAATTGACAATTGTTAATTTTCAATTGGCAATTCAAAATCTTCATGATCTTTCTGGTTTTCCCAGAATAATACCATCAACGCTTTGAGCGTCGCCCACCCCAGTCGTTAAGCCGCTGTGTTGCCCCCGGTTGTGAGGAGGAAGGGAGGTGAAGGCAGCGCTCCGAAAATTTTCTTCCAAAATTTTGTTTGGCCGTGCAGTTTTTCGTTGCATTAAATTGCGGCGACTCGTATATTTTGCGCGAGAGTTCAACTCGGATAAATAAATTCCATGCGGCGTCCCTTGCAACCGGCTCTGCTTTTTTGTTGCCTTTGGCTGATCCCATTTCGCCTCCATGCGCAAACGGCATTGGAGCGCGGCTGGGGATTTTTTTATCGCGGCGAATATGGCGCTGCCCTGCAAGCTTTTGAGCGCGCCGCCGAGTCGCCGGCAGCGGTGGTTGGGCAAAGCCGCGCGCTTGAAGAAATGGGCGAGTATGATCGCGCGCGCGCCGTGGTGCTGGAAGCGCATCGCCAGGTTCCGGCCGCGGCATTCGCGAATCGTCTCGGTGAGATGGCTTTGCACGTTGGCGAGCATACCGAGGCGCGGCGTTATCTCGAAGAAGCTCTTCGTCTCGACCCCGCCTCGCGGCCGGCCCAGCTCAACCTGGCGATTTTGCAATGGCATCGCGGCGAACGTTCGGTCGCGCGCCGCACGTTTTTGACATTCATCGATTTTTATCAGACGGCGAAAAAGCTTGCGGCGGAAGACATCTTCTTGGTGGCGAGGGCGTGCAATTATCTCGAGCGTTTCAAAGACGCCAATCGCCTGTTTAACGAGGCGACAAAACTCACGCCTTCCAACTGGACTTTTTACGTTCCTTGGGGCGATCTGTTTTTGGAAAAGTATAATGTCGCTGACGCGCGCGGCATTTATCAGAATGCTCTCAAAATAAATCCGCAGGCGGTTCCGGCGCTCTGCGGCTTGGCGCGATGCGTCGCCACCGAGGACATGGGTGAAGCGATGAAGCTGGCGCAACGCGCCGTCACGCTGAACCCCAACTCGCCGCAAGCGCAGACGACCGTGGCCGAGCTTTTTCTCGTGGCCAACAACGAAAAATCGGCAACAGCGGCGCTCGACAAAATTAGCAGCCGTTTTCCAAATTATCTGCCGGCGCTGGCGCTCCGCGCGATTTTGGCTGATCGCCACAATGACGCTGACGCGGTGGCGCGCCTTTGCCAGCAAGCCGCGCAGATCAATCCGAAGGCGCCGGATATTTACATTCGTCTCGGCGAGGATGCGGCGCGGCGCTATTTGTTTCGCGAGTCGGGCGTTTTTTTCCGCCAGGCGCTGGCGCTCGATCCGGACAATTGGACCGCGGCAGCCGAGCTTGGCACCAGCCTTTCCCGGCTCGGTGAAGAGAAAGAAGCCAAAACCTTGCTCGAACGTGCTTTCGAACGCGATCCTTATAATGTCCTGGCCGGCAACCTGCTCGAGCTTTTCGACGATTTTGCCCAATACGACACCATTCGCACCGCGCATTTTTTGCTGCGCCTGCACCGCGATGACAAGCCGATTATCGGCGCTGCTGCCGAAGCTTTGAGCGAAGCCGCGTACAAAAGCATGGCCTCGCGTTACAACGTCACGCTGCCGAACCCGATTCTCATCGAGATTTTTCCCAAGCACGACGATTTTGCCGTGCGCTGTTTCGGCCTGCCCGGCGCCCAGGTTTTTCTCGGCATCTGCTTTGGCCGGCTGATTGCGATGGATTCGCCGCGCGCGCGCGAGCAAGGCGCGTTCAATTGGCAGGAGACGCTGTGGCACGAGATCGCGCACGTTTTTCACCTCGAGCTGACCGCCAATCGCCTCCCGCGCTGGCTGGCCGAAGGCATCGCCGTTTACGAAGCGGCGAATGCCCGCAGCGAGTGGGAAATGAATATGGAAGTGATCATGGTGCGCGCCCTGCGCGGCGGGCAATTGCTGCCGCTGCGTGAATTGGACGAGGGTTTCACCCGCCGCCCGGAATTGATTTCGCTCGCATATTATCAGGCCTCACAGATCATCGCGTTCATCGAGCGCCGTTATGGCTTCGGCAAAGTTTTGGCGCTCTTTCCGCATTTCCGCCAGGGCAAGAGCACCGAGCAGGCCATCACCGCGGTGTTCGGCCAATCGGTGGATGAATTTGACCAAGCTTTTCAGGCTTTTTTGCGTGAAAAATTCAATCCCAGTCGGGTGAAAGTGGAATGGCCGTATGAAAATTCGGACCCCGGCCATGGCCCGCCGCGGGAAACCGAGGCCTTGCGCCGCCAGGCCGAAAAAGATCCGCAGAGTTTTTTTGCCAATCTTTTTTACGGCGCCCAGCTTGTGGAAATCGGCAATCACGCCGAAGCGGAAGTATATCTCAAAAAGGCGAAAGCGTTGCTGCCTGAATTTGTCGAGCCTAACAATCCGTACGTTATATTGGCCAATCTTTATTGGCAACAAAATCGCCGGCGCGAGGCCGTTGCCGAATTGGAATACGTGACCGCTAAAAACGGCAAGAGCTTCCAGGAAGCGGTGCGTTTGAGCGAGTGGCAACTGGCGCTCGGTGACACGGCCGCCGCGGCGCGAGCCGTCGAGCGCGCGCTGAATATTTTTCCTTATAGTTTCGAGCTGCAACGCCAATATGGCCGTTTGTTGCTGGCGCGCCGGCAACCACAGCGGGCAGTGCAGACGTTTCGCACCGTGCTGGCGATGAACCCGGTGGATCGGGCTGAGGCCTACTGTTGGCTCGCGCAAGCGTATTTGGTTTGGGGACAGCGGCAGCAGGCGAAAAAACACGCGCTGCTGGCTCTGGAAATCGCGCCGAATTTCGAGCGCGCGCAGGAGATTTTGCTGCAGGCAGTGGAATAATGTTCGTAGTAGCCCCTTCAGGGGCAGAACGTTCGAGAAAAGAGATGCCTGCATTATTATACCAATTAAAAATTGATTTTTAAGTCATGTTCAATGTCATTGCGAGCGCTTCTCAGCGAAGCAATCTTTTTGCATGCATCCCACAGATTGCTTCAGCAAAAAACGCCTCGCAATGACATCACAAATCAATCCTAAACGCGTATATAAAATCTTCCTTTGTACAGATGAGTCGATGCCCTCACAAAAGCGTCGCTGTGATGTTGTTCTGCGTGCTCTCTATGGCGATATCTTGTGAGATCATTTTCGCACAGGAGCCGCTGCCGCCGATGACCAACGGCACGCCGCCTGCGGCGCAAGCCTTCACCTTCGTTCGCATCCAGTGGGAATCAGGACGACTCGGCTACGGCTTTTCCGGCCGCGGCAACGGGCCGCTGTGGGCGCACGATTATCCGACCGCCGAGCAGAATTTTTACACCGCGCTCGCCGCGCTGACTTCGCTGCCGTTGACGCACGACAACAAAATTCTCACGCTCGAAGACGAAGAACTTTTCGATTTTCCTTTTTTATATATTTGCGAAGTGGGCTATTGGTCCATCAACGAAAAAGAGACGGCAAAGCTGGCCGAATATCTGGCGCGTGGCGGCTTTTTAATCGTCGATGATTTTCGCGGCGGCTATGAATGGAGCAATTTTCTCGATCAAATCAAGCGCGTCACGCCGCAAGCTCCCAAGCTGCTGAATCTGGATCACCCCATCTTTCATTGCTTCTTCGATTTTGACCGGCTCGGCGACCATTCGCCGTACGGAAGATTCACTCCGCAGTATTACGCCATTTACGACGACGAGGGCCGCATGGTGGCCATCATCAATCGCGACAACGACCTCGGCGACGGCTGGGAATGGCCGGAAACCGACGAAGTGTTCTCGACCGAAGCGTTCAAGCTGGGCATTAATTATCTTATTTATGCGATGACGCATTAGGTTCTTTTGATACAGGGACAAAATGATTAAACGACAAAATAATTTTCTAAAAATATTGAATCATTTTGTCTCTAGATTATTTTGTCTAAGCTTTTTTATCCGTAATGCCGTTCATCTGTTGGCCAAATTTTTATGAAACTCAGAGATTTATTCATTCCGTCGCTCGCCCTGTTTATGGCGATTGGCGACGCCGAGAAAGCAATGCCGCAAACCACAAACGGCGCGACGGTGCAAACCGACATTTTCACTTTCGTGCGGATCAAGTACAATTCCGGCCGGCAGGGTTACGGCTTTCGCATGCGCTTCAACACCAATAGCTGGGAAGTGGATTATCCGACCGCCGAAGAAAATTTCCTTCGCGGCTTGCGAACGATTACGCAATTGCCGGTGGACGATCAGGCCATCGCCATGCCGTTCACCGATCCGGAGATTTTTGCGTATCCCTTTGCCTACATGCTCGAGGTCGGCTATTTGGATCTTTCGCAAGCCGAGGCCGACACCTTGCGCGAGTGGTGCCTGCGCGGCGGCTTTTTGATGATCGACGATTTTCACGGCACCGGCGAATGGGAGAATTTTATCCGCGAGTTCAGCAAAGTTTTTCCCGACCGCGCGCCGGTGGAGCTGCCAAGCCATCATCCGATTTTTCATTGCTATCATGATTTTGCGGCTTACCCGCGCGTGCCCGGGCTCGGCCCGCTTTCCGTCGGCCGGCTTTACGAACGCGACGGCTACAATCCGGAGTGCTGGGGAATTTTCGACGACAACAACCGGTTGATGGTGTTGATCAACCACAACGTTGATCTCGGCGATAGCTGGGAGCACGCGGCCGATTCGCGCTATCCGCCGTTTTATTCAAAGCTGGGATATATGCTGGGGATTAACTATATTGTCTATGCGTTGACGCACTGATCTCCTACTTATACTCGTACTCCTACTCGTTTTAAAAAGCGAGTAGGAGTAAGAGCAGGAGCAAGAGAGAAGAATCAGTCAAGCCAATTTTCAATGCGGAGGTGGGGTATGACGCGGAAGTCTTTGATGTTGCGTGTGACCACGATAGCGCCTTGGGCCAGACAAATACAGGCGATGAGAAGATCAGCGCGGCCGATGCGGCGGTGGCCTTTGTGCAATCGCCGAAAATTATCAGCAGCCACCTGATCAAAAGGCGCAATGTAAAGTTCTTCGAGACGCGCTTCGCTATCGGCCAGCAGTTCGTATGCTTTGAGAAGTTCCTCAGCAGTTGCGGCTTTAATGGCATAATCGAAACGGCCGCGCAGCATCTCGATTTTAGTGACTATGGTAGTGCCGACCATTTCATCACGCGGCATCTCGTTGAACCTTTTCACAACTTTCGGATGTCCCGCATACAAATGAGAAAGGGTGTTGGTATCAAGAAGGCGCATTACCTACCATTGCGAGATTGACGGCGTTCTTTGTAGATTTTTTCAACCATCGGAAGCAGCGTATCATCATCTTTAAAGGCACCGACTTGCTCGAGAAGAGCGCGGCGAGTATTTTGGCCACGCAGCCAGCCTTCGAGCGCTGCCTGCGAAAAACGCCAAGTCCGGCCAATGCGCTGTCCAGGAATTTTGCCGGCCTCGGCTTTTTCCTGGATGAGTTTCTGCGAAAGCCGGAGAAATTTTGCGGCTTCAGAAAGCGTCAAGACAGAATGATTGTTTGACATATATGTTCTCCACGATTTGAATTGTTTATCGAAATTTGCGAAGATCAGTATTGAGAAAGTGCATTATTTGCCATTGTGAGAACGACGACGTTTTTTATAGACTTTTTCAACCGTTGGCAAAGACAAATTATCGTTTTTAGAAGGGTCAATGTCTTTGAGAAGAGTCAACTGCGTATATCGACCACGCAGCCACTTTTCAAGCACCGCTCTTGAAAAACGCCATGCCCGGCCAATTCGTTGTCCCGGAATTTCGCCGATCTCAACTTTTTCCTGAATAAATTTCGGCGGAAGCCGCAGGAATTTTGCAGCCTCCGAGAGCGTCATGACGGCGTGATTTTTTGCCATACATGTTTTCCATGAGTTATTAAACAAAATTTACCAAATTTAGTCGGCATTTGCAAATAGAATCTCAACCCCTCTATCGATTATGACGAACTTTGAACGCCCCTCACAACCCATTGACGACAACGTGCTCATCGAGCGCTTGCAGCGCAGCCGCGACGCCATTCTCTCAGAGCTGCGCAAAATCATCATCGGCCAGGAAGACATCATCGAGCTGGTGATGATCGCGCTGTTCACCGGCGGCCATTGCCTGATCACCGGCGTTCCCGGCCTGGCGAAGACCCTGCTCATTCGCACGCTCGCCACCATTCTCGATCTCGATTTCAAGCGCATTCAATTTACACCGGATTTGATGCCGGCGGACATTACCGGCATCGACGTGATCGAAGAAGACCGCACCACCGGCCGGCGCGTGATGAAATTCATCAAAGGCCCGCTGTTCGCAAATGTGATTCTCGCCGACGAGATCAACCGCACGCCGCCGAAAACGCAAGCCGCTTTGCTCGAAGCGATGCAAGAGCACCGGATCACCGCCGGCGGGCAAACGTATCAGTTGGAAGAGCCGTTCTTCGTGCTCGCAACGCAGAACCCCATCGAGCTTGAAGGCACTTATCCTTTGCCGGAAGCGCAGCTCGACCGCTTTATGTTCAACGTCGTGGTGGATTATCTGCCGGAAGAGCACGAGGTGCAAGTGGTTACGGCGACCACGAGCAATCTCAATCCCGAAGTGCAGCGCGTCGTGAGCGGCAGCGAAGTGTTGGCGCTGCACACGCTCGTGCGCAAAGTTTTTGTGGCCGAAGAAGTGGCGCGCTACGCGGTTCGGCTCGTCCGTGCCTCACGGCCGGTCAACAATGATTCCCCGGACTTCGTCAAAAAATGGGTGAACTGGGGTGCCGGCTTGCGCGCGTCACAATATCTCATTCTTGGCGGCAAAGCGCGGGCGCTCTTGCGCGGCCGCACGAATGTTTCCATCAAAGATATTCAAGCGCTCGCCCTGCCCGTGCTGCGCCATCGCGTGCTGACGAATTTCTACGCCGAATCCGAGAAAGTCAATTCCGAAGTGATCATTCGGCGCTTGCTGGAGCTGGTGCCAACGCCGAAATCGGGATTGTAGATAATCGTACTCCTGCTCTTACTTTTACTCGTACTCCTTCTCATACTCATACTCGCCTTTAAGGATTTGGAAAAACGAGTAAGAGTAGGAGTAAGAGTAAGGGCAAGAGAAATGGCATGATAAAAATTAGAACGACATGAACACCCAACTCCGCTTCCTCGATCCCGAAATTCTCTCGAAGATCTCCGGCATGGAACTGCGCGCGCGCACCGTCGTCGAGGGGTTTCTCAGCGGCTTGCACCGCAGTCCGTTCAAAGGCTTCAGCGTAGAGTTTGCCGAGTATCGCCAGTACACGCCGGGCGACGACCCGCGCCATATTGATTGGAAAGTCTACGCGCGCTCGGATCGGTATTACGTGAAAGAATTCGAGGAAGAAACCAATCTGCACTGTCACATTCTGCTCGATCTTTCCGGCAGCATGTCCGGCACCTCCGGCAAGACGATCGCAGCGTCGCGGCTCGGCAAATTCGAGTATGCGACTTATCTCGCAGCATCGCTGGCATACTTCATTTTTATGCAGCGCGATTCGGTCGGCCTGGTGGCGTTCGATCAGGAAATTCGGTTGCACGTTCCTGCCAAAGCGCGGGCCGGGCATTTGCACCACGTTTTGGTGGAACTTGAAAAGCTGCAACCCGGTTCAAATCGCAAAGAGCAACCCGAGCTGCTCCATCAGGTGGCGGAGAGCTTTCGCCGCAAAGGCATGGTGGTTCTCATCTCCGACCTGTTTGGCGAAATCGCGCCGTTGACCCGTGCGCTCGAGCACCTGCGCTTTCGCGGCCACGACGTGATCGTTTTCCAAATTATGGACGAATTCGAGCTGAACTTCAATTTTTCCCAGATGACGCGCTTCATCGGCTTGGAAGGCGAGGCGCCGATCATGGCGTTGCCGCAGGCCATGCGCGAGCGCTACTTGCAAAACTTGCAAAATCACCTCGCCGCGCTGCGCCAGGCTTGCGGCGCCAATCGTGTCGATTACACGCTGCTCACGACCAATCAGCCTTTGGATTTCGCGCTGCAAGCGTATCTCGCCGCGCGCAGCGGGAAGATGTAATAAAAAAGTAGCAGTGGCAGTAGCAGAAGCAGTCAATCCCCGCGTGCTACTACCACTGCTACTACTGCCACTGCAACTGCCACTGTTATGTTCGGTTTCTTAACAACACCTTATTTGTTGATCGGCGCCGGCGCGGCGCTGTTGCCAATCATCATTCATTTGATTCGGCGCAACAAGCCGCAGCTCGTGCATTTTGCCGCCCTGCGCTTTCTCGAGGTGACGCCGCTGCATTTGCTGCGCTATCAGAAGCTGAAGCATATTCTGCTTTTGCTCCTGCGCATTCTCGCGCTGCTGCTGCTCGGTCTCGCTTTCGCCCGGCCATTTTTTGCCGGCGACAAGGCGCCGGCATTGCTCGGCGGCGAGCCGCGCGCGATTGCCATCGTTGTCGATGTTTCCGCGAGCATGGCCGCGTCCGGCCATTTTTCCGCGGCGACCGAGGCCGCGCGTGAAACCATTCGACAAGCTTCGTCGCGCGATCGGGTTTGGCTCATCGCCGCCGCGACTACTGTCGAGCTGTTGGCTGAAAATGCCGAACCGGCCAAAGCCGAGGCCGCGCTGGCAATGCTCGTGCCTAGACAAACCGCCGGCAATCTGCGCGAAGCCTTGTTGTTTGCCGATCAACTGTTGAGCCGGGCGACTTTGCAACGCCGGGCGATCTATCTGATCTCCGATTTGCAGGCGAGCAATCTGCCCGCCGGGACTCTCATGCTCAACAGCAATGCTGAATGCTTTCCGGTCGCCATGCAACCGTCCTGGCAAAACGTGGCACTGCTCGACGGCGAAATTTTGGAGTCGTCGGCGAGAGATTTGAGCGGCAATACCACAACTCAATCCTCTGCGACGACGAAGCGTCGTGATCGTTTCGTGCCGGCATCGAGCCAAAGTGACGGCGTCATTTACGCCTGCCGGGTGCGTAATTTTTCAGAAAAAGATCAACAGATCGAAGTGCGGTTATTTGACAGCGCCGCCTCGACTGCGCCGGTTGCAGCTCAAAATCTTTCACTCGCCGCGAGAGCCGAGCAAGTAGTGCAATTCCCTGCGCCTGGTTCGTTACGCGCGCGCTCGTCTACGCGCGACCTGACGGTTTATTTCGAGGTGAAAGCGCCAGTGGATGATCTGCCGGCGGATAATCGTTTCTACCTCGTCGCCCAGTCTGAAAAGAAACGCCGCTTGCTCTTGCTCAGCGGCAATGCCGAAGCGGCTTATTTTGTCAATGAGGCGCTGCGCTTGCCCGGCTCGCTCTATCAGGCTTACGAAGCCAACCCCAACACGTTGGCGCAATATCGGCTCGAAGATTTTGACGTAATTTTTGTTGCCGGCGTTGCCGGTTTCAATCGCGGCGCGGCGGAGGCGCTGCAGCGCTATGTGGAGCAGGGAGGAGGCTTGATTTTAACGCTCGGCGCCACGCTGCAGAGCGACATGTACAACCGTTTTTTGGCTGAGGCTTTGCCCGGCAAAATTGCCGCACCCGTTCGGCCCGGCGACCGCGCGCGCAGTGACGCTTCGTCAACAACCTCCGGTTTGGCGTTGACCGAAGTTGATTTTGGCCACCCGATTTTCAAGATTTTTGTCGATCCCTCGAATGGCGATCCCACGGCCGTGCAGGTGGCGCAATATCATCGCGTCGATGCCGTCCCGCAGGCCGTGCGTTTGGCCGGTTTTGAAGACGGCGGCGCGGCACTGCTGGAGCGCAGCGTTGGCAAAGGCAAAGTGTTGTTGTGGACTTCCGGAGTCGATCTCGCCGGCGGCAACTTGCCGGTGCGCGGAATTTTCGTGCCGTTGCTCTATCAATGGTTGAGCTACATTTGCCGCCCCGATATGCCGCGCGCCACCACGCATGTCGGGCAGCCGCTTTTTTTAGGCGAGACAATTCAACCCAACCAACCGCTCAGATTGACTTTTCCCGACGGCGCGCAGCGCGCTTTTGCAAATTTGCAGCCCGCCGTTTTGAAAGAAACGCCGTTGCCGGGTTTTTATCGCATTCAACAAAACAATCAAACCTCTTGGTATGCGGTGAATCTTGACGAGCGCGAGTCCGATCCGGCGGCGGTGACGGCGGAAAATTTGGCCGCGCGCTTGATTCGCCCGGATGAGCAAACGCTCAGCGGCGTCTCCGGAATTTTTGGCGCGCCCGAAGTCACCAGCCGCGACGCCGAGAAGCAGCAAAAACTCTGGCGCCTCGGCCTGTGGGCGCTGCTGGTTTTGCTGCTCGGCGAAGCGTGGCTGGCGAATCGGACGTTGAGGTGAAAGCGCATAACTCTTACTCATTCTCTTACTCTTACTTTCACTTACTCAGCATAAAAAAATTAAAAGCGAGTAGGAGTAGGAGTAGGAGTAAGAGTATGAACATAGGTGTCAATAACACAAAGGAGACTGTGATGGAATACCATTTCGATCATGAAAAGCTGAAAGCTTACCAGATGTCGATCCAATTCATTGCATGGACGACACCATTGATCGATAAGTTGGAGAAATCCATAGCCGTGCGTGACCAACTTGACCGCGCTTCAACTTCGATTCCTCGCAATATTGCGGAAGGCAATGCTAAGTTTTCAATGAAGGAGCGGTGCCGTTATTTGGATACCGGATATGGCTCGGCATTGGAGTGTGCCGCGGCACTGGATGTGCTGGTTGCCAAAAAACAGATAACATCGAGTGATGCCCGTGGTGGCAAATTGACCCTTTGCCAAATCGTAGCGCTGATTATAGGGCTTCGCAACTATGCACAAAGCCGAATTGCCGAAGAACCGGCTCCGTACGGGCTGGAAATGAAAAAATTTCTTTTCGATCATGAAAAACTCGAAGCATACCAACAAGCGATACGGTTTGTTGAGTGGGTGACACCTTTGATTGATCAATTGAAAGTATCCAAGACCGTGCTCGAACGAATTGATCGTTGTTCCACTTCGGTACCTCTAAATATTGCAGAAGGCAATGGCAAATTTTCGATGAAAGACCGCAGCCGCTTTTTAGATATTGCTAACAACGCTGCTGTAGATTGTGCGGCCACACTTGACGTCCTTGTTGCTCAAAAGCGGTTGCGAGCAGATGAAATTGTAGAAGGTAAGTTGATTCTACGCCAAGTCGTGTCGTTGGTCATTGGACTTCGCAATGATGCACAAGAACGGATTAGTAACGAATCTGTTAAATATGGGTTGGAGGAGAAAGAGTAGGAGTAGGAGTAAGAGTAAGGGTAAGAGTGAATAAACATGAACACCCTTTACCGACATCTCGAAACCGATCTGACGCTCGGTTTGAAAGCGTGGCGCCGCAGCCGCTGGCAGCGAGGCATGGCGATTTCCTTGTTGGGCTTGTTGGGTGGCGCCGTTCTGATTTTTCTGGCGACATCGGCGATGGCGGCGTTCCCGGCGTTGTGGTGGTTCGTGCTCGGCGCCGCTGCAATTGGCTGGATCGCTTTGACCGTGCAATATTTGATTTTGCCCCTTCGCCATCGTCCAAGCCTCACACAGATTGCGCGCTATCTGGAAGAGCAAAATCCGGATTTGGAGGATCGCCTGGCAACCGCGGTTGAATTTGGCCGCCATGCACCGGATTCTCCAGCCAGACGGCGAACCAGTGAACCAAGCGATCAGCAGCCCGATCCGCATGCGCTCTTGCGCCGGCTTTTGCAAGACGCCATCAGTCGCACCACCCAAATTGATTTCTCCCGGCAATTGCAGCTTCGCTTTGCCGCCGCATGGCGCGCGCTTTCCGGCTTGGCTGCGGTGCTGGCGCTCGTCGCGTTTTTCGGCTACAGCGGCATGTTCCGGCAAAGGCTTGAACAGCTTTGGACGACATTGCAAAACGTGCCAAAAGCTTTGCGCGGCCTGCAAGTCACCCCCGGCGACGCGCGCGTTCGCCGGGGCGAAGCCGTGGATATTGTGGCGCAATCACCGGACGCAGCGGTTGAGAAAGCTTCCATTTATATTACTACTGGAAAAGCCTCCGTTCGCCACAATGAAGGCGATTGGTCGCCGAACGAAATGGAATCCACGACGCAGATCGGAAAATTTTTGTATCGGCTCTTCGACGTGCGTGATACGCTGCGCTACTACGTGCGCGTGGAAAATGAATTCTCGCCGATTTACACCATCATTCCATTGGATGCGCCGGAGATCAAGACGCTGCGTTTGACCTTTCACTTTCCTGCGGAGATGGGTTTGCCGGCGAAGCACGAAGCCGGCACCGGTGACGTTTACGCACCCGCCGGGACGCGCGTCGATTTGAGCCTCGTGTCAACGCAACCTTTGGCGCGCGCCGAATGGCAGCTTGGCGAAAATACTGCTCAACCCATGCGCATCACCGCGGATACGCTGGCGCATTTCTCTTTCACGATCGCTCAAGACGAGTCTTACGTAGTGCGGCTTGCTAACGCAGATGGTTTGACGAATGTTTCCCCGGAGTATTTTATTCACGTCACGCCGGACGAAGCGCCGCTCATCACCATCACGCGGCCGGGACGGGATACGCGTCCAACCATGCTCGAAGAGACGCTCGTCGCCGCCCAGGTCCGCGATGATTTTGGCTTGCGGCAATTCGATTTGATTTACGCCATCAACGACCAGCCGCCGGTTCGCCAAGACATGCTGGCCGTTGCCGCGCGCGTTTCCGATGGTCCGAGCAGCCAGCTCGACTATCGCGGTGAAACGCTGCTCTTTCTCGAGCAGTTCAATGTGCAGCCGGGGGATTTTATTTCATATTATTTTGAAGCCGGTGATGCGAAGCAGAAAGGGAGCACGGATTTATTTTTTCTCGAAGTTCGGCCGTTTGAAGAAGAATTTTATCGCGCTCTCAGCCAGGGTGGCGGTGGCGGCGAAAACTCGTCCGGCTTGGCCGTGTCGCAGAAAGAAATCATCACCGCCACCTGGAAGCTCGAACGGGCGCGGCAAAAAATGTCGCGAGATGAATTGCAGCAAGGCAGCAAAGCTATCGCCGAGACCCAAGCCGATCTGAAAGAGTCCGTCGAACGCATCGCGCAGGGCGCGCGCATGGGCGGCGGGATGACCGAAGAGATGGGCGGAGGAAAAATTATTAAATTTCTCGAAGACGCAGTCGTCGCCATGGGCGAAGCCGTGCCGCTGCTGGAAGAGGTCAAGCTTGCCGAAGCTTTGGATCCCGAGCGCCGCGCCTATCAACTGCTGCTCAAAGTGGATGCCGAGCGGCGGCGCCGTGAGTTGGCGATGGGCGGCGGCGGCGCTTCCAGTTTTGGCCAACTGCAAAGCAGCGAAGAGCTGGCCCGGCTCTTTGAAGACGAGCTCAACAAAATTCAGTCGAAATACGAGACGCTGCAAAATCAGCAACAACAGCAGCAGGAAACGCAGCTCAACGAAGCGCTGCAAAAAGTGAAAGAGCTGGCGCAGCGGCAGGAGAGGCTGAACGATCTGAGCCGGATGATGCAGCGCGAAAATCAATCGTCCGAAGAGAAGAAGCGGCAGATCGAGCGGCTGCGGCGGCAGCAAGACGAGTTGAATCGTGAGGTGCAAAATCTGGCGCGGCAAATGCATCAACTCGGGCAATCGTCGCAGAGCAATCAACAATCTTTGCAGCAGCTCGAAGACAATCTGCGGCAGACGGCGGACGATATGACGCGCACTACCGACAATCTGCGCCGGGAAAATCTCGCCAACGCCGGCGCCGAGGGCAATCGCGCGCTCGACCGGTTGCGCGACTTGGAAGAACAGTTGCAGCAGCAGCGCTCGGATTCCATGCGCGAGAATTTGGCCCAATTGCGTGAAGAGATGCAGCAGCTTGCCGAATCGCAAAAACAGTTGAGCGATGATTTGCAGCGCCAGGGCAACAATGCGCCGGCAGCCGGCGCCGAGCAGCGCGGACAATGGCAGGAACGGCAACAAGAGCTGCAGCGCCGCGCGAATGACGCTCGCGAAGATTTGCAAAAGGCGCAGGAAAACACTCGCCGCGCCGCCGGCGAAGAAGCGATGGCGGGCCAGGAAAAATCCGCGCGAGAAAAATTGGAATTGTCGCAGGATCTGCGCAAGCTGGCGGAAGAATTTGACCGGCGGCGCATTGTGGAGCGCATGCAACAGGCCGGCGAATCCATCCAACAAGAACGCTTGAGCGACGCCGAGCGCGCCCAAAAAGAGGCGGCGCAAAGCTTGAAAAAATTGGAAGAGCAGCTCGGCGAAAGCTTGTCGCAATTGGCCGAAGCGCCGGAAGAAAAATTGGATCTTGCCTTGCAGGAAACACAACGGCTCCGGCATGAATTGGAAGAGAGCTTGCGTGAGCGTGCTGCCGCGACGCCTTCCGGGCAACAGCAGCAGGGAGGACGCTCGGACTCTCCTTCAAATAAAACGAGTGAAGGCCGGGGCGGGCAAAATCCCAGTTCCCAATTAGCGCCGAACGGTGCGCCTTCCGGCAACAATCCCTCGAATGAACTGTTGCGCCCGGAAGAAATGAACTGGTGGTCGGAGCGCGCCTGGCAGGGCATTCGCAATCTCGAAAAGATCAGCCCGTTTCTGCGCGCGGATACGTCTTTGGCCGATGATTACGCGCGGCTGATGCAAAACTATCGCGGCGTCCTCCGCACGTTCCGGGGCGGCGATCCGCTGAAGCGCGAGCAAATCGAAAAGCAGCTCATCGATCCGCTGCGCCGCTTCGAAGCGGAATTGGCGACGCGGCTGGCAATTTTGCAGCATCAGCAAAACATTCTCACCGTCCGCGACGAGCCGGTGCCGCCGCAATATCGCGAGATGGTGGATAAATATTTTGAGATGCTTTCAAAAAAGCGTTAGCCGGTTTGTTTGCTAGCCAGTTTGCCGGTTGGTAGGATTGGCGGTTTTGCTCACAAATTCAAAGTGCATCAGTTTCCATCATGAGCAACATTGCCGAAGGCTTTCATTCACAGACTAATGCCGAGTTTATCCGATTCTTATCGTACTCAATTCGTTCTTCGGCAGAGGTACAATCTCTGCTATACGTCGCACTCGATAACGTGTATATATACTCGTTTAGGGTTAAAATTGCAGTCATTGCGAGGCGCTTTTTGCCGAAGCAATCTCTTGGTTTTCAAAGGATTGCTTCGCTGAGAAACGCTCGCAATGACCATTAGAAAATAACCCTTAACGAGTATAACTCAAACCCGATTTGACGAGCTTTTTGCACTCGCAAAACTAGCAGCGCAAAAAGCAACAGGATTTCAAAAGTACCTGGAAGGTTTGCAAGAAAAGTGGTAGCTGGTTAACTGGTTTGCCAGTTGGCTGGTTAACAGGCGAACAGGTAAACTGATCAACTGGCAAACTGAAAAACCGGCCAACTAGCTAACTGGCAAACCAGCAAACATCTTTCACCCATGTTTGATTTCTTCTTCAAATACAGCCCCGTCGTTTACGAGCAGGGCCGGTGGATTTTCCGCGCGATGCCGGCGTTGATCACGTTGGTGGTGCTGGCGGCGATCACGCTCGCCGTCGTGTTGTTGCTCTATCGACGCACTACGGCGCCGGTGCGTCCGCCATGGCACATTTTTTTAATCGTCCTGCGCGTGCTGGCGATAGCGATCGTTGCCTTTTGTTTGTTGGAGCCGGTTTTGTCCGTTTCCACCGTTGTGCCGCAGAAAAGCAGCGTGCTGGTTCTGGTGGATGATTCCGAAAGCATGGCGATTGCGGACGGCGCGCCAGGCAACAGCGGAACGACCCGTTTGCAACAAGTGGCGAATTGGCTCGGCGCCGGCGCGGCGGACAATGCAGCTCTCGCGCGGTTGAATCAAAATTTTCGCGTCGAAACTTTTCGCTTCAGTGTCGATGTGCAGCCGCTTTCCCGCCTTGCTGATTTGCGCGGCAAAGGCGCCAGCACCAATATCGCCGCGGCCCTGGAATTTGCCGCCAACCAAGCCCGGCAGGGCGCGCTCTCCGGCGTGGTTTTAGTCACTGACGGCGCGGTTTCCGCCGGCGCCGATCCTTTGCAATCCAGCCGCGATCTCATCGGCTTGCAAGTTCCTCTCTTCACCGTCGGCGCCGGGTCGAAGATTGCGAATGACCTCCAAATCGCCAAAGTTGAAGCGACGCGTTCGGTTTTGGAAAAAGCGCGTGTGGACGTTGCTGCGTTGGTTCAGGCGCGTGGACATGCGGGGGAGAGCATCGCGGCGGAGCTGCGTGAAGGTGATAAGATCGTGCAGCGCCAGACCGTCACGCTCGGCGAACGCGGGGCGCGCGTTTCGTTTCAGTTCACGCCCGGCCGCAAAGGCTTCATCAAATATACTGTGGCCGTGCCGGCGGCGCGCAACGAGGCGGTCACTGCCAACAACGAAACGAGTTTTCTCATCGACAGCCGCGACCGCACGAGCCGCATTCTTTATATTGAAGAATTGCACCCGTGGGAATATAAATTCATCGCCCGCGCGCTCGAAGGCGACCCGGCGGTGCAACTGACCTCACTGCTCAAAACCGGCCCGGAAAAATATTTGCGCATCGGCTTGCGCAATCCGAATGAATTGCGCGACGGTTTTCCCGCCACGCGCCAGGAGTTGTTCGGCTATCAAGCCATCGTGATCGGCAGCATGCCGGCGACGTTTTTCTCCAAAGCGCAGCTCGAGCTGATTCGCGAGTTTGTTGCCGAACGCGGCGGCGGCTTTCTGATGCTCGGCGGCCGATCAGCATTTTCTCAGGGCGGCTATAATGAAACTATTTTAGCCGAGTTGCTGCCGGTGCATTTGCCCCCGCTTTCCGGACTCGATGGCCGCGCCATCCCGCCGCAGCTTCACGAAGAATTTCGTTTCACGCCGACGCCGGAAGGCCTGGCTTCGCCGCTGCTGCAGCTTGAGCCCGAGCCGTTCGCCAACAGCCAAACTTGGGAAAGCCTGCCGTCGTTGCAGGGCTACAATCCGCTCGGCCCGGCGAAAGCGGGCGCCAGCGTTCTGGCCGTGCATCCGCTGCACCAAACCGGCGCGCCGCGTATTTTGTTGGCCATCGAGCGGTTTGGCCGCGGCCGCACCGCCGCGCTTGCCACCAGCAGCACATGGCGTTGGCAAATGCACCTCGACCATCGCGACATGACCCACGAGCGTTTTTGGCGGCAGCTCTTGCGCTGGCTGAGCTTGCAATCGCCCGACCCGGTGCGCGTGATTTTGGAACGGGAAAATTTTTCTCCGGCGGAGCCGATGACGGTGCAGATCGAAGTGATGGACAGCAGTTTCGTCGCGCAGGGGAATGCCAATGTCGAATTGCGCGTCATCGGACCGGACAACCTGCCGATGACTATTTCGGCCAGCCCGGACTTGCGCAAACCGGGCAGTTATCTCGCGAATTTCTCGCCGTTGCAACAAGGCATGCACCGCGTCGAGGTTTTGGCGCACGACCAGGCGGGACGTTATCTCGGCAAAGCGGAGAACGCGTTTTTCGTCGAGCCGTCTCACGCCGAGCTGGCGCACGCGGATTTGCAAGCGCCGCTGCTGCAGCGTCTCGCCGAAGTCACCGGCGGCCGCTATTTTCACCTCAGCGAAGCCGAGCGCCTGCCGGACGCGATCACCGTTTCCAAAAGCTCGTTTTCCAAGCTCACCGAGCAAGAGGTGTGGGACGCGCCGATTTTCTTCCTCGCCATCGCCATGCTTCTCGCCGCGGAGTGGTTTGTGCGCCGCTCGAAGGGGTTGTCGTAACGCCCAATATTTTATTTTCAATCCTTATTTTCATGGGCGGCAATTACGTCGAGCCGTTTTATAAAGCCCGGCGCGAAAATATTTTTATCGTTGCGGTGAATTGCGGACAGGCCGGCGGCACATGCTTTTGTGCGTCGATGAACACGGGGCCGAAGGCAACTTCCGGTTTCGATCTCGCCCTGACGGAAGTGATTGACAGCGAGCGCCATTTCTTTTTGGTGGAAGTTGGCAGCGAGCGGGGCGCCGAAATTCTGCGAAGTGTGCCGCATCAAGTGGCGCGGAGGAAGAAAAGACGATGGCAGCGCGCGTATCGGCAAATGCCGCGGCGCAAATGGGACTCGTGCTTCACGATGGATTTTTCGTACATTCACGGCGGCAGCGTGCGGCCTTCAGCAAAAGCGCGGTATCGGCAATGGCAACGAATACCGCTGTGACGACGCTGTGGGACTCATCGTAGCGCGGCGTTTGAAAGAGCGCGCTACCGATCACGTTTTCATATTCGAGCATGGTGGCGAGGGCGCAGCGTTTATGGAATTGAGGGCAAAAACTTTGCGGCAGGAACCGGGCTTTCCGCCGAGGTGGAAAAGGCCGTGCCAGCCGTAGTTGAAAGCGTGTGGCAGGAGATCAGTCGCGGGGTGGATGAAAATTTTGTGAATTGAGTATCAATTTGGCCATCTGAACCGGAGTGCAATGCTTTAGCACTGCAAAACTGAAGTTTTGCACCCCGAATTCATTTGGCTAAATTCGTCTGCGACGGTTGAATCTGTTCTACAGCGCGTTCCAGCATTCGACGGACGCCATTATCATCACCGACCTGAAGGGAATCATTGTTGAAGCGAATCAGGCGTTCACGGCTTTGTTCGGCTGGACGCGCGAAGAAGCGGTCGGCAGCAGCACGCGCATTTTGTGCTGGGAAAAAGTTGGTTTGATCTCTTCGTGCCCGAGCACGTCCGGCCCAGCGTCGACGAGGTTTTCAATATGGTCGTTGCCGGTGAACTGCCTTCGCGTTACGAGAACAATATTTTAACGAAAAGCGGCGAAACGTGCCTCGTCTCGTGGTCGAATACCGCCATACGCAATGAAAAGCAGGAGATCACCGGCGCTCTGGCGATTGGAATAGACATTACCGAGCTGAAGAATTTGGAGAAGGAGGTGCTGCAAGCCGAGCGGTGGGCGACGATCGGCAAGATGGCGGCGAAAGTGGCGCACGAGATCAGAAATCCGCTCTCGTCGATCAGCCTGAATGCCGAGTTGCTGGAAGATGAGATCGGCAGTTATCGTTCCGTCAGCACGGACGAAGCGAAGGCCTTGCTAAAATCGATCATTTCCGAAGTCGAGCGGGTGAACGCATTGGCCGAGGAATATTTGCAATTTTCGCGGCTGCCCCACATCAAGCTGTCCCCCAGCCATCTCACCGATGTGATCGAAGAGGTGTTGGAGTTTTTACGCCGCGAGCTGATCCAAAACAAGATCACCGTGCAATTCGACATCAACAAGAACGTTCCGGAAATGCTCTTCGATCGCGACCAGCTTCGCCGCGTTTTTCTGAATATCGTGCGCAATGCGATGGAGGCGATGCCGAAAGGCGGCGAGCTGAGGATTTGGACCGAGAAAAGAGATCATTATCAGGTCGTTCACGTCGCCGATACCGGCGCAGGAATTCCGGAAGAAACACTGGACAGGATCTTCGTCCCCTTTTTTACGACCAAGGATTTTGGCACCGGCTTGGGCCTGGCCATCGTCAAGCAAATTATCGACGAGCACGGCGGACAAATTTCCTGCCGCAGCAAGCTCGGTGCAGGCACGACTTTTTCCATCGCTCTTCCACTCAATGCAAGCTCGTAACGCCTACGGCCGCAGGCAGACTGTCAGACCGATACTGCTTATTTTTTGTAAACGGCAAAATCAAAAAAGCAAAGCGCGCGCGCCGCAATGGTTCGCAAAAACATTTTTGCAAGATGATTGTGACAAAATAATTAAAAAATGTTTAAATCATCTTGCCATAATTATCTTGCGAGGCATTACACCTCGATTTATCCTTTTACTGGCCATAAAGAGACCACTATGCAAGCCAAAACCATCTTAATCGTCGACGACGAATTTAGCGTGCGCGAGTCTTTGGAAAAGGTCCTGAGCAAAGCCGGATACATCACGCTTGCCGCAGACTCGGGCAACGAAGCGCTTGCCGCGCTATCCAAACAAAAGATCGACCTCGTTTTGAGCGATCTCAAGATGCCCGACGGCGACGGCGTCGAATTGCTGAAAAGCATCAAGAAAAATCATCCTGATATCGAGGTGATCCTTTTGACCGGCTATGGCACGGTCGAGAACGCCGTCGAAGCGATGCGGGAAGGCGCGTATGATTTCATCACCAAGCCGCCTAAAAAGGCGATCATTCTCTCGGCGGTGGAAAGAGCGAGCGAGCGGCAAAATTTGGCGCTGGAGAACAAATATCTGCGCGAGCAGCTCAGCAAAGGCGCGCCGCTGGACGAGGTGGTGGGCCGGAGCCCGGCGTTTGCAAAAATTTTGGAAATGGTCAATCGGGTGGCGCCTCTGGTCTCGACCGTGCTCATTACCGGCGAAAGCGGCACCGGCAAGGAGCTGATTGCGCGCGCGATTCATCGCCACAGCCCGCGCGCCAACAATAAGTTCATTCCGGTGAACTGCGCCGCCATTCCCGAAAACCTCGTTGAAAGCGAGCTGTTCGGTTACATGAAGGGCGCGTTTACGGGCGCGACGCGCGACAAAGTGGGTTTGTTCAAAGTGGCGGAAGGCGGGACGATCTTTCTCGACGAGATCGTCAGCATCCCTTTGAACCTGCAGGCGAAGCTCTTGCGGGCCATCGAGCAAAAGGAGATCATGCCGGTCGGCGGCACCAAAGCCGAAATTCTCGACGTTCGGATCGTTGCCGCCACCAATAAAAACTTGGCCGAGGAAGTTGAAAAGGGATATTTCCGCACCGATCTTTATTACCGTTTGAACGTGATCGATATCCTCATCCCGCCGTTGCGCGAGCGCGTGGATGATATTCCGGAGCTGGTTGGCCATTTTCTGAAAGTCTATAATGTCCAATTGAACAAAAAAATCAACCAAGTCGATCCGGCGGTTCTCAACGTTTTCAAGAGCTACGAATGGAAGGGCAACGTGCGCGAGTTGGAAAACGTCATCGAACGTGCCATGATCATGTGCGACGGCGATACGTTGCGTTTGGAGCATTTTGCGCAATTCTATTCGCAACAGAACACCGCCGAGGAGTTGCAAAGCGGACTGAAAGGCGCGGTGCGGAAATTCGAGCGCGACACCATTCTCAAGAGCCTGGAGGTGGCCGGGCACGACAAAAGCAAAGCCGCCGGCATGCTCGGCATGAGCTTGTCTTCGCTCTACCGCAAGATGGCCGAGCTTGGCATCGCCAGCAAAGAGTGAATGCGGCAAAGCGCAGAGAGCGGAGGGCAAAGCGTAAAGCGTATCTGCTGCTCTATGCGCTATGCTCTTTGCGCGGTACTCCCTTTCTCAAAAACAAGAAATCCAGAGGCTATTTTATTGACCCTAAGAAAAGGAAGAAGAAAACCAGCTAAATTCGGGCAAAATTCAACAGAGCCTATTTTCTTTTTTTACAGCCGTTTGTGCGCCACAAACGGCTTTTTTATTTTAGCGCGAAAGCGGGTATGCTTTTTGAAAAGACAAAAAGTGAGATTGTAACTATTCACCGTCCGGACGCTTTTGTGCGAGACTGCTGATGATTTTGTACAACAGGTTTATTCGAATCACGAAGCGTCCGGACGGTTGCCTGGATAGTTACTTGAGATTCTTAGGAGGCTTTTTCATGGCGTCTGTGGATACTCCGCGGATTTTGGTGGTGGATGATGATCGTGAATTTCAGCGATCGTTGCTCAAAATTTTTTACAAAGCGGGCTACCAGGTGAATGTCGCTTCCGATAGCGTGCAGGCATTGGCCGTGCTCAACCGGAGGCATTATGACCTTGTCGTGCTGGACTTGAAAATGCCCGGAAAATCCGGCCTGGAAGTCCTGCGTGAGATCAAGACTACAACGCCTGATTCAAAAGTGATTATCGTAACGGCTTTTGGCGACTCGACCAGTTACCGTGAAGCGATGGCGATCGGCGCGTGCGATTATCTTAACAAGCCGGTCAAACGGAAAGAGATTCTCGAGGCCTCCAGGAAAGCGCTGACGCGCTTTGAAAACAGCTTTGATGCTCTGGGTTAGGAAGGGGACCAGCGAAGTTGAAAATTTTTCCCGAGGGCGCGTGAAGAAATTCTGCGGTGGTTGGCAAGTGAAGCATGCGGTTCGAGTCTTAAAATTAAAAGGGTAGTGTCAAAAGTTTCATCAAAAAAGGGAGCGCGGACTTTCTTGTCCGCGATGCGCTTGTGGACTAGAAAGTCCACACTCCCCTCAAAGCACAAGGAGATGGCAATGAGACACTTGACGGCAAAAGAGGTCATGAATCCGCACGTTGTCGCGGTTCCGGCGGATTGGACGATCGAAGAGTTGGCCCAGTTTCTGGTCGATAGAGCGATTAGCGGGGCGCCGGTGAAAGATGAAAACGGCAAATTGATCGGCGTGGTTTCGCTGACCGACATCGTTCGCCACGATAGCTTGGCGGAAATGGATTTGCGCGCTGACGCGCCCGCAGATTACTATCTGCACGGTTGGGAAAACAAGCTGGCGCCGGAAGATTTAAGCGCGTTTCACATCGAAGAAAAAACGGAACTGACGGTCCGCGACCTCATGACGCCGATCATTTTCAAGGTGGATGAAAACACCCCGATTCAGGACGTAGCGGATGTGATGCTGGGCGGGCGCATTCATCGTTTGCTCGTTACGCGCGGCGGGCAAATCGTCGGCATTGTCACCACGATGGATATGTTAAAAGTCATCAAGGAGTCCTTATGAAAAATTCACCTCTCATCATTTCCGCCACGGCTTGTGGCATGATCCTGTTGGCGCTCGCTTGCCGCAAAGGGCCGAGCCCCGAATCCGCGGCGCCGCAGCAAGAAATCACGCTGGGCGAAAAAATTTTTGTGGAAAAAGAATGCGGCAAATGCCACACTGCCGGCGATCAATCCGTCGAGAAGGAAATGAAGGCGCCGGACCTGGCCTCGGTATTTCTGGCGGTGGATACGGTGTTCGTCAAAGCGCATCTCAAGTTTATCGAGCTGAGCCAAATGCCGCCGATCGACCTGACGCCGGCTGAGATCGACGCGCTGACGCGCTACGTCGTTTCGCTTCACGCCAAAGCCAACACCGTTCCCGATTTGAAAAATCCCGATGGCAAATGTTTTGTGTGTGGCGCGCCGCTGAAGATCGAGTCGGCAAAGGCTGCCCAGTTGCACGTCAGCCAGGGCGACAAGGTGTATTATTTTGAATGTTCCGACTGCAAACGCATGTTTGAGATGAATCCGGACTGGTATGCACAACAATAGGCTTCCTTATGCGACCAAACTCAGAAAAAATTCTGAAATTTTTAGCTCACGGAAATGGAACATCTCACGGAAGCAAAACATTTCAGATTTCACTTCCGTGAGCCGTTCCAATTCCGTGAGCGATTAATTCATTTTTGGTCGCGGCTCGTTTGCGTTGAGCCTCTGCCTCAATTAGGCTGCTTTTTATCTCTCATTAAGATGGTGATCTTATGATTATCGGCATTCCCAAAGAAAGTTGGCGCGATGAACATCGCGTGGCGCTTATCCCCGCTGGAGTTTTTGCGCTCATGAAAGCGGGCCATCAAGTCATCGTGCAGGCTGACGCCGGCCTCGGCTGTGATTACACCAACGAAACTTACGACGAGGCGGGCGCCAAGCTGGTTTTCAACGCTGGTGAGGTGTTCAAGCGCGCCGATCTCATCGTCAAGGTCATGCCCCCATCGCTGCCGGAGCTGGAATATTGGACGCCCGGCAAAACGCTTTTCAGCTTTTTGGCTTACAATGTCTTGAATACGAAACTGCTGGCCAGCCTCAGCGACGGCAAATGTACGGTGATTGGCTATAACTTGATTGAAGACGAGATGGGCAACCTGCCGGTATTGACGACGATGAGTGAGATTGCCGGCATGTTGCTGCCGCAAATTGCCGGACGTTTTCTGGCAACGCAGGAAGGCGGGCGCGGCATTTCACTGGGAGGCGTGGCCGGCATTCCCGCGGCAAACGTGGTCATCATCGGTGCGGGCGTGGTTGGCAAGACGGCGGCAAAAGCTTTCATCGGCGCCGGCGCCAACGTCACTGTCATGGATAGTGATTTGGCGCGTCTGCGCGATCTCACCAAATGGGTGCATGCTTCGGTCAACACCGCACTGGCAACACCTTATTATGTCGATCGCTACGTCGAGACTGCCGACGTGGTGGTTGGCGCGGTGATGATCCACGGCCAGCAATCGCCGCACGTGGTCACCGAAGCGCAGGTGCGGCGGATGCGCAAGGGCAGTGTGATTTTGGATGTGTCGATCGATCAAGGCGGTTGCGTGGAAACCAGCCGTCCGACCACGCATACCGATCCGGTTTTTATTCGGCACGGGGTGATTCACTACGCGGTAGCGAACATTCCGGCGATGGTCGCCCGTACTGCCTCCCAGGCGCTGAATAATGTCATTTTGCCATTTGTTCAGTTCACGGCTGACAGCGGGCCAAAAGCTTTTGTGGCGGAGTCTTCTCTCCGGCGCGGCGTCTATCTCTTCCAAGGAAAATGCACCCAGCCAGCCATTGGAGAGTTGTTGGGTTGGCCCACGGTTCAAATTGACGAATTATTAGGAAAAGTATATGAATTGGCTTGAAGTCTATCGCCAAAAAAGATGCTCGGCTGACGAAGCTGTCGTGCATATTCATAATGGCCACACCGTTTATATTCAGCCTGGCTGCGCCGAGCCTGAGCAGTTGGTGCGCGCGATGGTTCGGCGGGGCCCGCAATTGCGCGACGTGAAAGTCATTCATCTGCTCACCGCCGGCAATGCCGATTACGTCAAACCGGAAATGGCCGGCCATTTCCGCCACGTCGCCTTTTTTGCCGGCGCCAATGTGCGCAGCGCGCTCAATGAAGGGCGCGCCGATTTTATCCCGATTTTTCTGGGCGAAATCGAAGCGCTGTTTGCCAACGGCAGCGTTCCGGTCGATATCGCGCTGATTCACGTTTCGCCGCCGGACGATCACGGCTTTTGCAGCTACGGCGTCGGGGTGGATACGACGAAAACCGCTGCCGAGCACGCCGGTTTGGTCATCGCGCAGGTCAACCCCAAAATGCCGCGCAGTCTCGGCGACTCGTTCATTCATCTTAACAAGATCGATCATCTCGTCGAAGTGGAAGACGACATTCTCGAGCATCCGCAAGGACAGATTTCCGATGTTGCCAAAAAAATCGGCAGCAACATCGCGGACTTGATCGAAGACGGCGCGACGCTGCAGCTCGGCATCGGCGAAATTCCGGATGCGGTTTTGCACTATTTGGGAAGCAAAAAAGATCTCGGCATTCACACGGAGATGGTGAGCGATGGGGTCGTGAACCTGATCGAAAACGGTGTCATAAATAACGAAAAGAAAACGCTGCATCCCGGCAAGGTGATTGTCGGGTTCGTGCTCGGCACCCGCAAGCTCTATGACTTCATCGACAACAACCCGATCTTTGAATTTCACCCGAGCAGCTACACCAACGATCCGTTCATTATCAGCCGCAATGACAAGCAGGTGGCGATCAACTCCGCGCTCGAAGTCGATCTCACCGGTCAGGTTTGCGCGGATTCGATTGGCTACAATTTTTACAGCGGCATCGGCGGTCAGGTGGATTTCATTCGCGGCGCCGCCCGCAGCAAAGGCGGCAAGCCGATCATCGCGTTGCCCTCAACGGCCAAAAACGATTCGCTCAGCCGCATCGTGCCGCACTTGAAAGAAGGCGCCGGCGTGGTCACCTCGCGCGGCGACGTGCATTACGTGGTGACCGAATACGGCGTCGCTTATCTGCACGGCAAAACCATACAGGAACGCTGCCGCGCCTTGATCAAAATTGCCCATCCGAAATTTCGTGATGAGCTGGTCAAGTTCGCGCGTGAAAAAAGATGGCTGTGACGTAACCCAGTCGGCCCGACTGGCAGCTTTATAGCTTTTGGACTAAAGCAACTATTCAGCTTCTGACTCCGGTTGGCGGAGTTGGTTCGGCAAGCAATATTATCATGTCATCGTGGAACGATCTTTTTTGTTATTAAGCACAGTGCTTGTATCAAAAAAGATTCTTCCAGAATGACATGTTACACGGCTGGATAGTTATGAATCAATTTTCTTGTCAACAAGGAGGTGGGCGAAATGAAAAATCACCTCAAAATCCTCGGCATACTATATCTCGCCTTTGGAATCTTGGGAGCCGTTGTCGCCGTCATTCTTTTTAATTCCCATGCCGGTTATCTTTCCGTGAAGGGCGTGATCACCATGCTCGCCAGCACTTCCGGCTTTGTGTCGGTGATTGCGTTCTTTTTTGCAGTGGAATCTCTGCCTGCTCTCGTCACCGGTGTGGCGCTGCTCAAACGGTGGTTTTGGGCGCGGTTCTCGGCGGTGGTGCTGGGCTTTTTTAGCTTGTTCATCGTTCCGCTCGGCACGGCGCTCGGCATTTACACGCTTTGGGTTGTGATCAACGACAAAGCGTTCAGCGAATCGAATGCGGAATTGAAAGAATCGACGCTGCCGAGAGTATTTCCGCCGTACCATTGAAAATAACGTTCGTAGTAACGCCTTCAGGCGTCGGTGTTTGGCTTGAGGAAATGCTTCGATCACGCAACAGAGTTTTGTGCTAATCCACACTTCCGACGCCTAAAGGCGACACTACAAACATAAGAGGTTCGTAGTTACGCCTTCAGGCGTCGGAGGTATTACCAACAACAACGCTTATAAGGCGTCACGACGAATCCAATTTCATCGAACGAAAAACAAAAATCTGAATGAGTGTCATCATGGCGCAAGTACGAAAAGATAGTCGAGGCCGCGGCATGGTGGTCATTGACGCGGAGGAATGCAAGGGCTGCGGCCTGTGTGTCGAAGTCTGTCCGCCCTCGGTGCTGAAAATTTCCGCAGCGCTGAATCGCATGGGTTACCACCCGGCGGAATATAGCGGCGTGGAGTGTACGGGCTGCGGTGTGTGTTTTTATGTGTGCCCGGAACCGGCGGCGATTACGGTGTTTAAGCGGGTGGAGTCAAAAATGCCGATCGCTGAAGTGACGGTTTGAAAAAATTATTTGAGGAGATAACCTGCAAGGATGGTGATTATCGTGGTTGCCCAGAAGAAGAACATCCATCTGAGAAGATAAGTTTTGTGTTTGGCAAATATTTCGTCCAAGCCAGGAATGGGCTGATCATTTACGTTTCGGGACGGATCTTCCGCTTGTATATGCTCAGATTCAAGATTCTTAAATTTGTTCATAATTAGTTGTTCCATTACGAAGCGGCGGGGTGAAAAGACTATTTGAGCAGGTAACCGGCGACCATCGTGATAATCGTCGTTGACCAAAAGATGAACATCCACTTGATAAGATCGGCGCGTTGCTCGGCTTGCTTTTTTTCGAAATCGAGACGCATTTGTTGCATTTCACCACGGAGCCGTTCTTCGCTTTGCCTGATTTCACCACCCAGCCGCTCGCCAATATGGTCGATTTGGCTGCTAAGCAGTTCGCGATGATGAGCAAGCTCGCGTTGAAATTTTTCATACGTGCGTCCGTTCAGTCGTTCCATTTCTTCCATTTGCGTGGTATTGATCTGATTCAGAATGGAAACGAACTCTTGAACGCCTTCTTCGCCGAGCCTGTCGCGAAGATTCTTGGAAACGGTAATCGCAATTGTCGCCATAAAGCCCTCCGAAGTTTAGGATAATTTAACGTTCTGAAGCGAGTTTTGCAAGCGAATTTTTTCACATTGGGGGGTGGAGTCAAAAATGCCTATTGCAGAAGTAGCGGCGGGAAAGGGCTATTTGAGCAAGTAATCGGTGAGAATAGCGATAATTGTGGTTGCCCAGAAAAAGAACATCCATCTGAGAAGATAAGTTTTGTGCTTGGCAAATATTTCGTCCATGTCGGGAATGAGTTGATCCGTTCCGTTTCGGAATAGGTCCCCCGGCTTGTAAATGCTTAGATTCAAGCTGTTCAAATTTGTTCTTACTCAGATGTTTCATTATGGCAAAAATTAAATCAAGTCTTTGTAGTGTTGGGTTGTTTCTATGTTGGGAATAATGTAATGATATGATTCGATCTTTGCAAGCCATTTTTGCAGAAACTGTAACACTCGGTCTTTAGTGTGTGTCATGCTGGAAGCATCTTTTTTGTAGTCAGCACGGTGCTGGAGTGAAAAAAGATTCCTCCAGAATGACAGTTATCTTTCCCCCCTGAGGACTTACCAGAAACACTTGCAACGGTGGAAGACAGTCATGAACAAACAACTCATCAAAGGCAACGAAGCGGTGGTGAAGGCGGCCTTGCTCGCCGGCTGCCGCGCTTACTTCGGGTACCCCATCACGCCGGCGAGCGAAATTGCCGAAACCGCCGCCGAATATTTTCCCAAGCTGGGTGAAACATTTTTGCAGGCGGAAAGTGAAGTGGCGTCGATCAATATGCTCTACGGCGCGGCCTCGGCCGGCGTGCGCGCCATGACGGCTTCTTCAAGCCCGGGCATCTCGTTGATGCAAGAAGGCATCTCGTATGCGGCCGGCGCGGAATTGCCGATGGTGATCGTTGACATCATGCGCGGCGGCCCGGGGCTTGGCAACATCGCGCCGGAGCAGGGCGATTATTTTCAAATCGTCAAAGGCGGCGGCCACGGCAACTATCGCGTCATCGTGCTGGCGCCGAATAGCGCGCAAGAGATGTGTGATCTAACCATGCTCGCCTTTGCGCTGGCGGACAAATATCGCAATCCGGCCGTGGTGTTGGCGGATGGCTTCATCGGCCAGATGATGGAGCCGGTGCGTTTTCCCGAGCCGGTTGCCAAACTGCCGGAGAAAGCATGGGCCGTGTCGGGAAACGCCGCGACGCGTGACAATTTGATTTCTTCGATCGAGCTGGTGCCGGAAGAACTGGAAGCGCACGTCCGCCATTTGCAAAAAAAATACGAAGCGATTGCCAGCAAAGAAGTGCGCTTTGAAGAATATCGTCTGGACGGCGCGCAAATCGTGACCGTCGGTTATGGCATCGTTTCACGGCTGCTGCGCACCGCGGTGGATATGGCGCGCGAGCAGGGCATCCCGGCGGGTTTGTTGCGGCCGATCACGCTGTGGCCGTTTCCCAGCCATAAGATCAGCGAGTTGACGGAATATGCGCATGGTTTTCTGGTTTGTGAATTGAGCACGGGGCAAATGGTCGAAGATGTGCAGCTGGCCGTCAACGGTTGGGCGCCGGTGGAATTTTATGGCCGCGCCGGCGGCGTGGTGCCAACCGCGGAAGAGTTGTTGGAGCAAATTGTGAAGTTCTGGAATGAGTTGGCAGGTAATGGCAGGAGAGAGGTTTGATGCTGGTTGCTCGACGAACGGCTTGCTATACTCGTTCAGGGTAAATTTGTAACGTCATTGCGAGCGTTTCTCAGCGAAGCAATCTTTTCAAAATCAACGGATTGCTTCGGCAAAAAGCGCCTCGCAATGACAACATGTGTTGTATTTTAACCCTTAACTGGTATAAATCAGTTGCGCGCTGTGCGGATGTAATAAATGATGTCAAGCTGATATGCTGATATAACGTGCGATGGTTATGTTTGAATGGTTATGTTTGAATGGAGGCCAATATGATGGTCGTTGAAAAAGAATTGTTCCCCGATTATGAGTGGGAATTGGATTTTTGCTGCGCCCGCTGCGGCTCGACGCATTATTTGATTTACGATGAAGACAGCGAAGAGATTTATTGCGGGCCGTGTTTGGAGTTTCTCCGCCACCATCAAAAACAACAGTCCGAGATGGCTGAAATTTTTGAAGAGGATGATTTTGTGTTGTGACCTGGATTATTCACAGATTTTACCACGAAGACACCAAGACACGAAGAAAACCAGACTTATGAAATCCTCATGAGAATATCTGAGTGTTACTTATCAATTCCACCAAGAGGCTATAAAATTAAAACTTTGTGTCTTCGTGTCTTGGTGGTTTATAAATAATTCAGGGTAACTCTTATTGGTATTCCTAATTGCCTTTCAAGGTTTTACAAAATCGAGTATGAGTGAGAGCAACGAGTGGAGAAAAATCATGGAAGCAACAGTCCTGCGGCGCCCGGAGAGCGTTGCCGAACAGCATCGTCATCAGTTATCAGGGGGGACGGCGATCTCGCGGCGATCGGCGGCAACGAGATTTTGCACGCAGCCAATCGCGGCGAGAATATTACGGTGATTTTTGTGAACAACGCCATTTACGGCATGACCGGCGGACAAATGGCGCCAACCACGCTGCTCGGCATGAAAACGACGACGCCGTATGGCCGCAGCATCGCCAACGAAGGCTATCCCATTCGCGTTTGCGAGCTGTTGTCAACTCTGGAAGCGCCGGCTTATATCGAGCGCGTCGCTATCACCGAAGCAAAGAATGTCATGGCCGCGCGCAAAGCCATCCGCAAAGCCATTCAATATCAGATCGAAGGCCGCGGCTTCACGCTGGTGGAATTGCTCGCGACCTGCCCGACCGGTTGGAAGCTGACGCCGGCAGCGTCGAAAAAATGGCTCGTCGAAAACATGCTGCCGGTTTTTCCGCTCGGTGTTTATAAAGACAAGAAAGAAGGCGTCGCGCGCATTGCTCCGACAAACAGCGTGGCGCAAGATGCCGCGACCGTGCATCGCTTGCTGGACATTCCGAGCGAAGAAACCGCTGGCTGGAAAGATTTGCCAAAACCGGAGGATAGCGCGCGCCAATCAAGTCCGCGTTTGAAGATTTCCGGCTTTGGCGGACAGGGCATTCTTTTTATGGGCGTGGCGCTGGCCGAAGCCGGCATGCGCGCCGGCCGCCAAGTGAGCTGGCTGCCGAGCTATGGCCCGGAGATGCGCGGCGGCACCGCGAATTGCCACGTCATCATTTCCGACAAACCCATCGGCTCGCCGCTGGTGTCGGAAACCGATGTGCTGATTGCGATGAACCGGCCTTCGCTTGAAAAATTCCAGCCGGAAGTGCGGCGCGACGGTGTGATTATTTATGACAGCTCACTCATTTCCGGCGTGACACTCCGCCAGGACATTCAAATCGTGCCGGTGCCGGCGACAGAGCTCGCCGATAAAATTGGCAACACCAAAGTGGCCAACGTCGTGATGCTCGGTGCCTATCTCGCGCTCTCTGGGCTGCTGCCGGATGATATTGTTCTTGGCGCCATCAATGAAAAGGCGCATTCGCGTCCGGGGTTAGCGGAGTTCAATACGAAGGCGTTGCACACAGGCGAAGAATTTGTTCGTAGTAGCGCCTTCAGGCGCCAAGCGTAACTGCAAATAACGAACTTTGTCTTTCATTAAAAGTTTTGCGCCTAAAGGCGGCTACTACAAACATTTTAAAAAGGAAAGGAGTGTGAATATGAAAATCTTTAGCGCCATGCACGAATACAACCACGAAGAGGTGGTGGTTTGCCAGGACCGCGATTCCGGTCTGCGCGCGATCATCGCGATTCATGATACCACGCTGGGGCCGGCGCTGGGCGGCACGAGAATGTGGCCGTACAAATCTGAAGAAGAAGCGCTGGAAGATGTGTTGCGCCTTTCGCGCGGCATGACCTACAAATCCGCCGCAGCCGGCCTCAATCTCGGCGGCGGCAAAGCCGTCATCATCGGCGATCCGCAGCGCGACAAGAATGAAGTGTTGTTTCGCGCTTTTGGCCGGTTTGTGCATGGGCTTAACGGCCGTTTCATCACCGGCGAGGACGTCGGCACCGAAGTCAACGACATGGTTTGGGTGAAGACGGAAACGCCGTGGGTGTTGGGTGTTCCCGAAATCATCGGCGGCAGCGGCGATCCTTCACCGGTCACCGCACGCGGCGTTTATTTTGGCCTCAAGGCCTGTTGTGAAGCGATGTTTGATACGAGTTCCATGCGTAATCGCAAAGTGGCGATTCAAGGCGTGGGACATGTCGGCTATTATCTCGCGGAGTTTTTGCACAAAGAAGGGGCCAAGCTTTTTGTGACGGACATTCGCAAAGACCGCGTCCAACGTTGCGTCGAAGAATTTGGCGCGACCGCCGTCGAGCCTGACAAAATTTTCGACGTCGATGCCGAGATTTTTGCGCCCTGCGCGCTCGGCGCGATCATCAACGATGAAACCATGCACCGGTTGAAATTCAAGGTCATCGCCGGCGGCGCCAACAACCAGCTTGCGGATGAGATCAAGCACGGCCGCATGCTGATGGAGAAGCGCATTCTCTATGCGCCGGATTATGTGATCAACGCCGGCGGCCTGATCAACGTCGCCAACGAGCTGGAAGGCTATCATCGCGACAAAGCGCTGAAAGAAGCGGAAAGCATTTACAGCACGCTGAAGAAAGTGATCGAAATCGCCCGCAAGGAAAACATTCCGACCGGCGAAGCTTCCAATCGTTTCGCGGAGCGCCGCATCGAGCAAGTGGCCAAACTCAAACGCATGCATGGCATCAGCATGCCGCGCCAGATTCGCGGTGAGCGGTATGCGTGGTGACCCCAAATGTGAAGTCGGACTTGCGCTGCAGGATTTTACAAAATTTGAAAAACCGCCAAGCGCAAGTCCGACTTCGCCAATTAGAGAACAATCATGATTACCAAAGAAGACGCCCTGCGCTACCACAGCGAGGGACGCAAGGGCAAAATCGAAGTGGTTTCCACCAAGCCGTGTGTAACGCAAACGGATTTGTCGCTGGCGTACACGCCGGGCGTGGCGGAACCGTGTCGGGAGATTCATCAATCACCTGACAAAATTTGGGAGTATACTTCGCGCGGCAATTTGGTGGCGGTGGTTTCCAACGGTACCGCGGTGCTGGGGCTGGGCGACATCGACGCCGATGCGGGTAAACCCGTGATGGAAGGCAAAGGTGTGCTCTTCAAACGCTTCGCCGACATCGACGTGTTCGACATCGAGCTTAATTCGCACGATGCGGATGAAATTATCAAAGCCGTGCAATTGATGGAGCCGACGTTTGGCGGTATCAATCTTGAAGATATCAAAGCGCCGGAATGTTTTCAAATCGAAGAAACGCTGAAGAAGACGATGAAGATTCCGGTGTTTCATGATGATCAACACGGCACCGCCATCATCTCCGGCGCGGCGTTGCTCAATGCGCTCGAAATCCTTGGCAAAGACATTCGCAAAGTTAAAGTCGTTTTCAATGGCGCCGGCGCTTCCGGAATTGCGTGCGCGAATTATTATCTCAGTCTTGGCGTTGAGCGGCGCAACTTGATTCTCTGCGACACCAAAGGCGTGGTTTATGCCGGCCGCAAGGAAAACATGAACCCGTACAAAGCCAAACTGGCGGCTGAGACGAAAGCACGCACGTTGGCCGAAGCCATCGAAGGCGCCGATGTGTTCGTCGGCCTTTCCGGAGCGAATGTGGTGACGAAGGAGATGGTGAAATCGATGGCGAAAGATCCGGTCATTTTTGCCATGGCCAACCCCGATCCGGAAATCACCTACGATGACGCCACTTCGGTGCGCTCGGATTTGATCATGGCGACGGGCCGCTCGGATTATCCCAACCAGGTCAATAACGTGCTCGGCTTCCCGTTCATCTTTCGCGGCGCGCTCGATGTGCGGGCAACCGCCATCAACGAAGAGATGAAGCATGCCGCAACCAAAGCGTTGGCTGATTTGGCGAAAGAGCCGGTGCCATACTCCGTCATCAAAGCCTATCACCTGCACAGCCTCAAATTTGGCCGTGACTACATCATTCCGAAGCCGTTCGACCCGCGCGTGCTGCTGTGGGTGGCGCCGGCTGTGGCGAAAGCGGCGATGGACAGTGGCGTGGCACAGAAACCCATTGACCTCGACAAATATCGCGAAGAGCTCGAAGGACGTCTCGGCATGTCGCGCAAATTCATGCGCGTGATGATCAACAAAGCCAAGGCCGCGCCGAAGCGCATCGTTTATCCTGAAGGTGATTTGCCCGCGGTGCTCAAAGCTTGCGAGATCATTCTCGACGAGGGTATCGCGCACCCGATTTTGCTCGGCGACGAGAAGGTGATCAACAACCGCATCGAGGAAATGCGCGTGCCGCTGCATGGCGGCGTGGAGATCATCAATCCGCTCACCTCGCCGAAGCTGTCGCATTACACCGAGAAGTTTTACGAGCTGCGCAAGCGCAAAGGCATCACTCGCCGTGAAGCCGGAGAGCAGATGCGCCATCGGAATTATTTCGGCCCGATGATGTTGCACCTCGGTGAAGCCGATGGCTTGGTCGCCGGCCTCACCAAGCATTATCCCGAAACGTTGCGGCCCGCGCTGCAAATCATCAAGCTGCGCGAAGGCGTTTCCAAAGTCTCCGGATTGTACGCGATGGTGTTCAAGGATGGCGTTTATTTTATCGCCGACGCCACGGTGAATATCGACCCGACTGCCGAAGATTTGGCCGAGATCGCCATGCTCGCCGCCAAGGAAGTGCGCCGTTTCAGCATCGAGCCGCGCGTGGCGCTGCTCTCATTTTCGAACTTCGGCAGTGTGAAGCATCCGTTGTCGGAGAAAATGCAGCAAGCGCTGGCGATTCTGCGGCACAAGGCGGTGGATTTCGTGGTGGACGGCGAAATGCAGGCCGATACCGCGGTGGTGCCGGAGATTGTCGATGAGTTTTATCCGTTCTGCCGGATCAAAGGCGGCGCCAATGTGCTGATCTTTCCGGATCTCATCAGCGGCAACGTGGCTTACAAACTCCTGCAGCGCCTTGGCCGCGCCGAAGCCATCGGCCCGATTCTCATGGGCATGCAGAAGCCGGTACACGTTCTGCAAATCGGCAGCATGAATGAGACGGACGTCGTGAACATGACCGCCATCGCGGTGGTGGATGCGCAGGTGGGAGAAAAATGAAGCCGCATCGGTTATGACACGTTACGCGTTCAACGTTGAACGTGTAACGTGTCATCCCAACTTTTATAGGTGAAAAAGAAAAACTTGCGCTTTTTAAAAGTTTTAAGTATACTTAAAGAAAACAACATTTCTTGTTAAAGTTTTAATCATACTTAAAGATCTCTCCCAACGTCATCCTGAATTATCTCTCGTACCTGGTATCGGCCTTTTTCATTTTTAATGTTTCACGTTCAGAAATATCCGGCAGAAAAATTTTTGAGATGAGAAATGCCAAATGATCGTTCATCTACCCCCAAAACAACTGCGCCGCACCTTCGATCCGAAGATGCTGGGTGGCGAAACCGCTGCGCATCTCAAAACTTTGGAAGGAATTATCGGGCAAAAACGGGCCGTCTCGGCTTTGCAGTTTGGCCTGGAAATTCACGACAAGGGTTTCAATATCTACGTGGCCGGACCGCCGGGAATCGGCAAGATGACAGCGGTGCAGGCTTTCCTCGAAGAGCGCGCCCGCCGCAAAGCGCCGCCGCCGGATTGTTGTTACGTGGATAATTTTGAAGATTCTCGTAAGCAATTTGACCGGAGAAAAAGCCGCTCTCGGATTTACGACGCATTTAAAAATGAGGCCATCTATGATTAAATTCTTTCTGTGGTGCATCTTATTTGTCTTGTGCTGGCCGCTGGCGCTGCTCGCACTGATTCTTTACCCCATTGTGTGGCTACTAGTGCTGCCGTTTCGCCTCGTGGGAATCACGATCGACGGAGTGCTTGAATTGCTGCACGCCGTGATTACGTTGCCGGCTCGTCTCCTCCGGGGTTTGAGCCGCGCGTGAGGATTTGAAGAAAAGGAACGTCAATGCTGCTTCGCTACACCTTTGCCTGGATCATTTTAGTCGTCGCCGCGATTGTAAACGGCGCTCTCCGCGAGGCGGTTTATAAGAACGCACTGGGCGAATTGCGGGCACATCAAGTCTCCACGCTCACCGGCATCATCTTGTTTGGCGTAATCATTTGGGGATTGAGTCGCTTGTGGCCACTGACCTCAGCCAAACAGGCCTGGACCGTGGGCTTCATCTGGCTGGCTATGACGATTGCTTTTGAATTTCTGTTCGGACATTTTGTCGCGGGACATCCCTGGAGCAAGCTCTTCCACGATTACAATATTCTGGCTGGCCGAGTGTGGCTCTTCGTGCTGATCTGGACGACGATCGCGCCTTATGTTTTTTACAAATTCAAGTGACCGCGCACGAAGATTATGGCTTGACTTTGGAATTTGCGCGTGATCTCGAGATGGAGCTTGCCAAAAACTGGTCCTGGCCGCCGATGCGAAATTCCTGCCCACATCGGCTGGGATGGCGTTCGCCGCGTTCATGGCTCCGTCGTGCATATCGACATCATTAACGGCAAAATTTGGATTCAATATGATGGCACGAACCGGCCTGTAGCAGAAGCCTTGCTTGCAGCCGGCATCCCGCGCGAGGCAATTGTGTTGGGATTTCATCCGGCAAATGTACGGCAAGATACCGATTTTGCCGTGGCGTGAACCTGTGGGAGAAGAATAGTGTTGAATACCGTGGCGAACAAAAAAAAAGTGATAGTAGTTGGAAAAAAAGGAAAAGGCCCTCAAAGCAAATTTTCCGGTCTCATACGAACTTGACGAACGAGCCATTGTACCGTTAGAGCCGTCAATGTTCGGGAGAAAAAAATTCCATTTAGATTTACAGGCGAGAAGTTACTTGTAGCTCTTGAGGCGCTTAATCCGGTCATTGATACTCTATTTTTTCTCCTTCCTAAGATTTACTAAATAGTAGATCGCCGTTTCATCAAGACCAGTGTAACTTTAACTTCCATGTCTGAATTTCATTCAGTTTCATTTGGGTCATGCAACCACCACCACCAATCCTCCTCCAGCAAGTTCTTAGAATCAGGATCACTTTCTGCAGTATTAAATAAGATACGAACGTCTTTTAATTGATTTTTCAGTTCAAAACATTTCTCTCCAGTTACTCTACTTCCCTTAAGAAATAAATTTTTAAGAGTGGGCAAATCCAGTAAGTACTCTACTCCTGCATCAATGATCTGCGTATCTTCCAAATTCAGGGATTCGAGTGCCGTTAAATGCCGAAGAGCTTTCAATCCTTCATCAGTAATTTCAGACTCGCGGAGATTGAGTCCCTTCAATTTTTTCAAACCTTGAAGGTGAAATAAACCAGCACCAGTTATTTTTGTACGACCGAGATCCAAAGTCTCAAGATTAATCATGTGACTAAGATAGCTCAAACCATCATCAGTTATATGGGTATGACTAAGATTTAAACTTTTGAGATTCGTCATATCAGAAAGAAAACACAATCCACCATCATCAATGCTTGTTCCACCTAGATTTAATTTTTCTAATTTTTTTAGATTTTTAATAAATTGCGGTATCTGATTAGTTATGCCGTAACCTCCTAGAGACAGTTCTGTCAACTCTACGAAAGACTTTAAAGGTTCCAGTTTTTTACCATCAATCTGATCTGAAGATAGGCTTAATGATCTCAACGATGATGAGTTTAGCAGAAAACGAAGGCCTGAGCCATTGATCTTCATGGAGAGCAAGCCAAGCAATTCAAGATTTTTTAAACCAGACAAAAACGTGAGCCCACTATCTGTAATATTTGTACCGGACAGATGGACATATCTGATCGTCGAAAGTTCACTCAAATACCGTAACCCCCAATCCGTTACTTTTGTAAATGCAATATCGAGCGTGTGAAGATTACCCAGTCTAATCAAATGCGCGAGACCCGAATCAGAAACTGATGTATTCAACAGGTGAAGTGACTTCAGACCAATGAGTTGGCCAATATGAAACAACTGATCATCTACTAATCCTTGACAAGAAGTTAAGTCAAGTATTTTAAGATCTCGCAAATTTCGCAGATGTATAAAACCTGTGCCTGAGATTCTTGTACCTGCCAGATTCAGGCTGCGTAGATCCAACATATGATTTATGAACTTCAAGCCATCGTCACCAATTTCAGTATTAGCAAGAAAGAGTAATACAAGCTCCTGCATCCCGTTCAAATATCTTAACTCGGAATTACTCACTTTACTGGACGTAAGGTCTAATCCCCTAAGACCAATCAAATCTTTTAAGTAGGCAAGACCAGAATCCCTAACAATTTGACAGTCGATGAATTGTAAATCACTTGACCCTAGATTCGCAAGTTGAGGTAAAAAGCCCTGGTTCCATTCCGTCCCCCAAATACTTAGTCTAACATCCTTACCGGCAGGAATTACTTTTTCCCCTTGGGTGCCACCAAGTGATTCCCACTCTGGCGAGTATATATGGAAGTCACCTGCATCGCGTATGTATAAGAGACCTAATTGACAATCATCGCTAAATTGGATAATACGCTCTTTTTTTGGGTTAATAAGCTCCAGTCCACGTTTCACAAGGGTTGCGCTTGATCGTTTCGCCAATCTATGCTCGTTAGCATGAACAAGCCTATTTTGATTTGTGCCAACCTCGTCGTTCATTTTTTCGTCCATTCAAGTATTAAACTGCTCAACCTGACGCCCGCTTTTTCGATTTTTTCATCCAAACTATTTGCCATTTCTACAAGCAGGTCTTTACCGGTTCGTCTGGCGCTGTCTCCTTTGGTTTTCAATTGGTTTAAATCGGATTTTTCTAACTCGGCAATCTTCATCTGAATTACTCGCAGTCTTTGCCCTACCTGAGCGATCTTACGAATAGTCCGCACAAGCTCACTAGCGACTCCCTCTCCCCGAACACTTGCTGGGCTATGATTCCATTCGGACAGTATTTCGTTTAACTTGGACTCGTTACCCTCTTCGTATGCTCGGTTTGCTTCCGCCATAAGCTCCTGGCGAATGACACGCTCAGCTTCATCGTCAGACAAATCTGGATGAATCATTTTTGCAACCTGGCGATAGAGATTTCTTAGATTCTCAGAGGGCTTAAAGCTTGTCTTTTTGTCATCTTCGTCATTCGGTTGAACTGTTTGGGCGGATTCTTGCGCTTGCTCGCGGGCTTGCCGAGCACGTTCCCTCGTCTGCGTGTCACTTGGATTTATTCTGGCTTGCACTTCGGCATACAACGCCTGCACTTCGTCAAGTTTTGCATAACGGCTACCAATAATGCGAATGTAACGTTGCTCAAACACGTTCAATTCTGCTTGAAGAGTTGCCAATTGCAATTCTTTTTGTGCCAGCTCTGTTCCCAGATTATTTAGCTCTCCCTGCTTTTTCCCCAGCTCAAGCTCCTCCGGCGTTTTTGTCTTTATCAATTGATTGTCGTGCATATCCTTTAACCTAACATCCTGTCGGCAAACCTGGTAAGAATTCACAGTGAGTTGTTTTCAGAATTCCTAAGCAGGATAAGCTTGATTCCTTGCTCCATACACAATTTGTCAATGTATTGTAATTTGGAAATGAGTTGTGAGTCCAATGGCCAATGAGCGGGTTCAGCAATGAGAGCAAGGCACGGACGCTTTTCAGATGCTTTTGAGTAGTGGAGTGCTTGCCCAATACCTTCCTGCCATTTCTCAATCCGATCAACCTCGATGGCGTATTCTTGGGTCAGAACATCCACACGTCCAAAAGCAACTTCAGATTCTGATGTGCCATTCAAGGTCGACGTCAACGCCTTTGACCAATTAACCTCAAACTGCGTGTCAGTGACATGTAAGTCAATAATTGGTACAAGAAAGTTTTCCTGCAACAATGTAGTTGGGATATTCCCCTCGGACGTTTTCAACTGCTCAGAACTTTGACCTTCCTTAGAATTACGCCGATCTGTAAAGCGAAGAACCAACCCCAATAGCACAAATAGCCCAATAGTTAAAAGAGCAATCTTAATTGAATGGGTTATTGGATTTCGCCGGATAATCTGGATAGACATATCATCTCCGAGTGAGAATAAAAACAATAATGCCAATAACGATTGCGATAACGATAATCACAGTGTTGTTATTTTTTTTCACGTGAATCTCTGTGGTGCCGCTTGCCGTGTCATGCTTTGATCTTATGTCGTAGTCACTTTTGCTAGATGCCTCCAATTCCTTGACATGTCTAATCGTGCTGGCCATATCTCTGGTACTATTGTAGAACCTATTATCTGCTTCCCTTTCCGAAACGTCAAGGCGAAGTTTCTCATCAACAATCTTTTCGACCAGATTCTTTCTTTGTTCCGGATTTAATTGCTGAAGAGTCAGAGCAAGCAAGCTTCCCTTTTGCGTGCGACGATCTAACGACTTATTGTCATCGTTTCTTCGCTCCACTTCACCATGATTTTTGTCTTCCATTTTTTGTCCTCCGATGAGAAAGTTAACGACAGTCTTAATAATGGGTTTTCGAGGAATAATAATTGAAATGTGTATATCGCCATGAGGCAGTTTGATCAAGTGCGAAATCCTTTTAGCATTTTCTATATTTTGAATGAGCAGTTCAATGCGCTTAAATTCCGCTTCAATGTACGCCGTGCGAATCTTGGCCTCTTCCTTTTCAATTGCTGTGAGCATCATGTTAGCAGCAGTGATGTCTCCATTCGTAAGCCAAGATGCTCTTTCATAGAGTGAATCGGGAAATTTGAGAGATTGACCCTTTTTTATAAGTGCCTCGATAGCTGGTATGACATCCCTGCGCCAGTTCTCCGGATAGGTCGTTATATCAATCGTTTGACGTGGGATGTAGTGTCTTCGAAGCTTTTTCATCAAATCATATTTCATCTCTTTTGACAAATGTGGAGGAAGAAGATTCAATAGCCTCCCCACAGTTTGGCCATTGGGCCTAACCTCACCATTTTGCCATCTCGGATAGATGGATCGCGCATACCTTTCAGCGGTTGTGCCGTATTTCGATCCATATTTGCTAAATATTGATTCCAGAGACGACGGACTTAACCGAAAGAAAATGCTTTCGATGTCATCGACTATCCCACCGAAAAGCCTTTTCAATTCATCTCGTTTGCTTTCACTGTAATTGTAATAGTATCTGCCCACGTTATGCTCAAAAAAACTTAAGGGTAGAAAAAGCAAAAAGAAAAGACCTCCCCGCCTTTGTAATTATATCGTCATTGCAATTTTCTGCGGAATGGTTCACATAAAATTTGAGAGTTGGGGACATCATTAGGAGCCTATGCTGAACACTGAATTCAACTGTCGAAAGGGTATCGAATTCGCTGGAGATGGCCCTTCAGAATCTTTTCGCCAGCGCTATGTTTACGGCCATCCGCAATCTAGTATTAACTGCGGTATGTTTTAGACAATCGTGTGGGATAAGCCAAATGTCAAGGGTTCCGCCATGAAAACTATCTTTCTTGCTGCTTTATACTTTTTCTGCCTCGCCGTCCAAGAACTGCGTGCCCAACAAACGGTTTACGCCTCGTACAAATATGTCATGGGAGACAACGAAACAAAGGTGGACGCCAAGAAAATTTGCTTTAATGAGGCCAAGCGGCGCTGTATTGAGCGCGCTGGAACATACCTGGAAAGCGTAACTGAAGTACGAAACTTTCAGCTCAAGAACGATGAAATCATTGCGTATGCTGCGGCAGTTCTTAAAGTCGAAATTGTATCTGAAGAGATTATGCCCGAAGGTGAAAGCTTCAGCATCTCAATGACTGTTAAAGCCGCCGTCGATACAACCAACATCGACCAGAAAATTCAGCGATTGAAAAATGAAAAGAAGCTCGATTCGAAGCTCAAAGAACAGCAAGACAAGATTCAGCGCATGGAACAAAAGTTAGATAGCTTAAAAAACCGATTATCAAAGATTGACAGCAGCAAGAGAGTTCCCCAAAACAATTTCTTTGAGAGTGACAAAAATAAGTCCCCGCAGGCTCCACCCAAAGAAATCACGGTTTATATTACCAGAACTGGACAAAAATATCACAGAGCCGGATGTAGTTCCCTGCGAAGAAGCATGATCCCCCTGTCTTTGAATGAAGCAAAAAAGCGCTATTTGCCATGTTCGGTTTGTTCGCCGCCGAATTGAATCAGAAAAAACATCGCTTGATAAACCATTGTGTTCCCAAATTTCAAGTACCACCCAAATGAGGTTTTCAATGTTCAGCCAATCGCAGTTTTTGGTCGCCCTTATTTTTTCTATTTTATCTGTAACATTATCAGATCAATCCTTTTGTCAAAATTCAGATATAGACTTACTGACTGGAGTATTTGCCAATGAGTTAAGAGAGACGAAAGCCATTCTTACATATGATACCAGGAACTTTATCGAACTCTGCAAGAATGAAAATCAAGTGACCTACAATGCTGTAGGACAAGTTGTACCTGATCTCAATGAATGGCTAAATGTAATTGAAAAAGTTTACTGGTCTACGGATTCAACATTGCAATCTCTTCTGGAGTTAAAAGAATTTCAGAAAGCAAAAATAGATGTGAACGGAGACGGAAAAATTACTAAATGTGAATATCTCTACAAAATCATGAAAGTAAGAGAACTTCTTGGTGCACTAGCATATGGAGCAACGTATCTAAATTTACGGAATTCTACATATCGTGTTCTCTTACAAAAGGATTTTTCTTACATGAACAAACAATGTCAAGATTTGCAGTCCAGATTAACTGCTCAAATTGTGGATTTGGATCGGATCGTTACTTTATGTCTTTAAAATAATCACTTCAAGCACCTCGTATCGCACCGTTTTTCAACAAAGCTCTAAAATATCATGTCTGATTGGTACGAAAAGGCCAAACAAGCGAAAGAAGAAGCTGAAAGACGCAAAAGACTTGAAGAACAGAATTTTCAACAAAACCTTCAGAGATTGAAGCGTTCTCAATTAGTAGAAAAGATAGAATTAGTAGCCGACCGAGTGAATCGGAATACATTCTACAAGGTTGAAATTCAAGATTTGGGTTCACGGATCGAAGTTTTCTTAGATTCTGAGCAAATTGAACTCTCGGGAAATTTACACTTTAGTATAGTCATCAACCATGATGGCATTTTTTTAAAATATGGAAGGGGCCAATCAAAAACTTATTACTCTGAACCAATTGCTATCGAACCAGAAACAGTATCTGAAAAAAACATTGAAGAGTGGATAGAGAATCTGTCTCGCAGCGATTTCTTTAGGAATATGCTGTTGAGACGCGTTAAATCCAATTCATCACTATCTACACCAAGACAACGTATCTATTCCAAGATTTGTAGTTTGATGAAGTTGGCGTTGTATATTTTGTTGCTGGTCTCAATCGTTGTTTTGATTTATTCCATGCTAAAGAACGGTTGCGGTTGAAAGTATGGCATCTCACATCTTTTGCCACGCAAATTTGTCCCTAACGGTTGCCTGAAACCGGCGATTCATTTATTCTGGAGATCGCTTCGGAAGCGCATGTCTCTTACGCCAAGCAGATCAGCAAGATGCTGGAAGAAAGCGCCAAGGCGCGCGGCATCGGCATCGCCAAGCGGCCGCTAAATTATAAGATTAGTGAATATCTCTGCCTCGGCCATTGACCGCCTTTGCCAAAGCTTCGCAAACGTGCTGCATGGTAGGATCGTCAAGGTGGGCGATAAAAGTGGTCAGGCGGGTTTTGGCAACTGCTGCGCAGGGTTCCGGCCATACCTGTTCCTCCTCCCAGTCTTTCATCTCAAGGGCAAGTTCGGTCAGATCGGCCTCGCCATAGCCCTTTTGATATTGCTGCCGGATTTCCATTTGTGCGCAGGCTCCCATTACAATATCAATTCACCGTCAGCTTTCGCTGCCATGATTTGCTCATGAATATCATGAACGGTGGCGTCTCCCCAGTATTTTTCAACGTCAAGAATCGTATCGCCTTCACCACGTTCGAGAGCAACGACAAAACGGGTGGCCTGGCTGATTCCCAATTGTTGGACGAGAATCTCCCAACCCTTGCGGATCAGCTCGGGCGATGTGGATGGTTGTATGGCTTGGGCTTTCATAAGTAAATTATTCATCTCCAAAGCTTGAAATGGCTTATGACTTTTGCTTTTTTCGACTCTGATAGAATGCGCTTGACTTCCAAATAAAGAATGTCCGAGCTGACTAGATGAAGCAATCCCTTTTTCGCTTGATCCCAAAGCACATTGATCGCCTCTGTTTCTCGGCGAATTTTCTCGTTGGTCTGGTCGTCAAACGGACGTGAATAAACATTGAGATCCAAATAAACAACGAGCTTTTCAGCGGTCATATTCATCCTTAAAGTTTAAGGAATGTGCTATAAATTAGGATATTTCTATTGAAAAGTCAAGACTCTGATACAACTTCAATTCAATTAATACTGGGTTCAAAAAATCGTCAATTATTGCGAATAGCCGCTTGGACAGTGAATCTATTTATTTATATCTGTAATCTCGCCCCCGCCCCGCCATATTAACTCGCGAACTTTTCTTGACATTGGCAGTAAGTATTCCGTATATTACAGGAATTTTATTTCCTGAAGTTGGCCTTGACGGCGCGGAGCAATCAACTTCGATGCAGCCGCTGGCCAGCTTTGGTACGGAGTCGGTTTTATAGTATTGCCCTAAAAAAACTATCATCCCGCCGCGGCGGGACGAAAATTTTTCGGTCTGGTTCGTTTGCAGACTGGCAGTCTGCGTTACGTCAAAGGAGGTTGGATGCACAAATGAACGACGAATCACAAGAAACCAGCGACCTATTTACGCTGGAGGTCGCTTCGGAAGCGCATATCGGTTACGCCGAGCAGATCAGCAAGATGTTGGAAGAAGGCGCGAAAGCGCGCGGCATCGGCATTGCGCGACGGCCACCGGAATACATTGCGCAAAAAATGCGAGAAGGCAAGGCGATTATCGCGTTTCATCAAAGCGGCAAGCTGGCGGGTTATAGTTACATTGAAACTTGGACGCACAGCAAATACGTCGCCAATTCCGGCCTGATCGTCGATCCGGAGTTTCGCAATTCCGGCCTCGGTAAACGCATCAAGCACGCCATCTTCGAGCTCTCCCGCAAAAAATATCCCAACGCCAAAATTTTTTCCATCACCACCAGTCACGCGGTGATGAAGATGAACACCGAGCTGGGGTTCAAGCCGGTGCCGTTTTCGGAGCTGACTACCGACAAAGAGTTTTGGGATGGCTGCCAGTCGTGCCGCAACTACGACATTCTCACCCGCAACAATCGCAAGCATTGTCTCTGCAACGGTTTGCTCTTTGATCCTCACGACGTTCATACCATTGCCATCAAAAAGCGGGAGAATCGTCTCGTCGTTTTGGCGTTCAGCGGCGGCCTCGATACTTCCTACTGCGCCAAGTATCTGGCGGCGGAGCTGGAGTTGGAAGTGCATTCCGTCGTGGTAAATACCGGCGGCTTCGATGCGGATGATCTCGCTGAAATCGAAAACCGCGCCCAGCGTTTGGGCGTGAAGAAGCACGTGGTTTTGGATGAGACGGAAAATTATTACCGCAAGTGCATCAAGTATCTCATCTTCGGCAACGTGCTCAAGAACAACACCTATCCGCTGTCGGCGAGCGCGGAGAGAGTTTTTCAGGCCACGGCGTTGGCGCAATATGCCCGCGCGATCAAAGCCGGCGGCATCGCGCACGGCAGCACCGGCTTGGACAACGATCAAATCCGTTTCGACATCGCGTTCAACATTCTCATTCCGGAAGCAACGATTCTGGCGCCGATCCGCGACAAGCACGTTTCGCGCAATGCGGAAATCGAATATCTCAAAAAGCACAAGATTGAATTTGATTGGGCGAAGCTGCAGTATTCGGTAAACAAGGGATTGTGGGGATCGTCGATTGGCGGGCCGGAAACTTTTACTTCGTCCGAGTGGCTGCCCGAAGAAGCGTTTCCCACGCGCTTCACCAATTCAGAGCCGCAGACCGTCGAGTTGCATTTTAATCGCGGTGAGCTGATCGGCATCAACGATACCGCTTATGAGAATCCCGTTCATGCCATTCAAGCGCTGGAGAAAATCGCCGGGCCTTATGCCATCGGCCGCGACATTCACGTTGACGATACCACCTTCGGTATCAAGGATCGTATCGGCTTCGAGGCCGCGGCGCCGTTGGTTATCATCAAAGCGCATCATGCGCTCGAAAAGCACGTCTTGACCAAGTGGCAACTGTATTGGAAAGATCACTTGGCGGATTGGTATGGCCACATGCTGCACGAGGGGCAATATCTCGATCCCGTCATGCGGAACATCGAGAGCTTTTTTGAAAATTCGCAAAAAACGGTGACGGGCGTGGTTTCGGTTTATCTCGCGCCGTATCGTTTTCAGATTCTCGGCATCACTTCGCCGCACGATTTGATGTCGCCGGAGTTTTCGGTTTACAATGAAGCGTATCACGCCTGGACGGGAGAGGACGCGCGCGGGTTCTCGAAGATGTTGGCGAATCAAAGCATGATTTATTATAAGGTGAATCGCAACGATGAACAAAGTTAGGGTTGGCATTGCCGGCGGCAGCGGCTATGCCGGCGGCGAGCTGTTGCGCATTTTGTTGCAGCATCCGGCCATCGAAATTTGCGCCGCCACCAGTCGCAGCAACGCCGGCAAGCCGGTGTCCGAAGTTCATGCCGATCTGTTGGGCGAAACTGATCTCAAGTTTTCCAACGAGATTAATGACGAAGTCGATGTGCTCTTTCTTTGTTTGGGGCATGGCGAATCGGCGAATTACTTGCGTACTCACCAGATCAGTGAGCGTACCAAGATCATTGATTTGAGCCAGGATCATCGCCTCTCGCCGGATTTTGCCTACGGTTTGCCCGAGCTGCACAGAGCCGCCATCACTCGCGCGACGCGCATCGCAAATCCAGGATGCTTTGCGACGTGCATTCAACTCGCGCTCTTGCCGCTGGCGCAGCGCGGACTCATTCGCGGCGAGGTTCACGTCAGCGCGATCACCGGCTCGACCGGCGCGGGGCAGGCGCTTGCGGAAACGACGCATTTCAGTTGGCGCAACAATAATATTTCGGTTTACAAGGCGTTCGAGCACCAACACCTTCCCGAGATTTATCAGAGCTTGAAATTCCTGCATTCCGCGCTGGAGGCGAAGATCAACTTTATTCCCTTTCGCGGCGGCTTCACGCGCGGCATTCTCAGCGCGATTTATTTGGATACCGATCTGTCGCTGGCAGCGGCGTATGAAATCTATGAGGCTTATTATGCTGCGCATCCTTTCGTACACCTCAGCCGAAAAAATCCTGACGTCAAGCAGGTGGTCAATACCAACAATGGCGTTATTTATATGGAGCGCCACGAGGGCAAGCTCTTGCTGATCAGTGTCATCGACAACTTGGTCAAAGGCGCTTCGGGGCAAGCGGTGCAGAATATGAATCTCATGTTCGGTTTGGAGGAGACGTTGGGGTTGAAGTTGAAGGCAACGGCGTATTAGTGCTTTTACACATTAAACACTCCGATGTCATTCTGGAAGAATCTTTTTTCTATTGAGCACGGCTTCATTATACCCGTTTCGGGTTGGAATGTGAGTCATTGCGAGGCGCTTTTTGCCGAAGCAATCTCATGATTTTCAAAAGATTGCTTCGCTGAGAAACGCTCGCAATGACAGTTACAAAATAACCCTTAACGAGTATAGTTTGAAACAAGATTCCTACGGAATGACATGAGTGTCTTTTTCTTATGAAGGCAACTCATGCAACTCTTCGATGTCTATCCACTTTTTGATATTGAGCCGGCCAACGCGCAGGATGTTTATCTTTGGGGCAAGGATGGCACTCAGTATCTTGACTTCTATGGCGGGCATGCGGTCATCTCGATTGGACATGGTCATCCCCATTATGTGCACGCGCTCACGGAGCAACTAAATCGCATCGGCTTTTATTCCAACTCGGTGCAAATCCCTCTGCAAAAGGAACTCGCCAATAAGCTCGGCAAGTTGTCGGGATATGACGACTATCATCTTTTCCTGTGCAACTCCGGCGCGGAGGCCAATGAAAATGCGCTGAAGCTGGCTTCGTTTCATAACGGGCGCAAACTGATCGTGGCCTTTCAAGGGTCTTTTCACGGTCGCACTTCGGCCACGGTGGCGGTGACTGATAATCCCAAGATTCGCGCGCCACTCAATGAGAGCCATGAGGTGATGTTTCTGCCTTTGAATGATGAAGCCGCGCTGCAACAAGCTTTTCAACGCGATGATATCTGTGCGGCCAGCATCGAGGGGATACAAGGCGTGGCGGGTATTCGAGTGCCGGAGCCGCAGTTCCTGCAAAAACTCCAAGCGTTGTGCCAACAAACCGAGGCGTTGTTGATTCTCGACGAGGTACAGTCCGGATATGGGCGCAGCGGCAAATTTTTTGCGCATCAGTTTGCCGGCATTCAGCCCGATCTCATCACCATCGCGAAGGGCATGGGCAATGGCTTTCCAGTTGCTGGTGTGTTGATTCATCCCAAATTCAAAGCCTCACATGGATTGCTCGGCACGACGTTCGGCGGCAATCATCTGGCCTGTGCCGCAGCAGTAGCCGTGCTGGAGATTATCGAGCGAGAGAAGCTCATCGACAATAGCCGGAAGATCGGCAACTATTTGCTGGATGAATTGAGAAAGATAACGAAAGGCATTAAAGAAGTCCGTGGCCGCGGGTTGATGATTGGCATCGAGCTGGAATTTTCCAGTGATGCAGTTAGAAAAAAGCTGCTCTATGAGCACAAGATTTTCACCGGCTCTTCGCACGATCCCAATACTATTCGGCTTCTGCCGCCGTTGACGCTGGCGCAACAGCACGCGGAGCAGTTTCTCGAAAGCTTTGCTGCAACGATGAAAAACTTTTGATAAACAACACGTACGATTTTAGTTTTGCAACGAAAAGAGAACCGCAACGAAAAAAGCCTTTCAAATCCCCACGGATTGAAGAATCCCATTGATTTCTTTATAAATTTTCGGTGGAGTTCTTCAATCTGTGGGGAATCGTAGATGAAAAATTTTTTCCCTATTCGTGGTCTTAATTCATCCGGTGGTGATAAAAATTTTTACACATCAAACCAATCTACACCATGGAACAGCTTTTTGCCATTAAAATCGGCGGCAACGTCATTGATCAGCCCGAGGCACTGGCCGCATTCTTGGATGACTATGTTCGGATCGATGGCAAGAAAATTTTGATTCACGGCGGCGGCAAAATCGCGACGGACATTTCTCGCGCGCTTGGCATTGAGACGCAAATGGTCGACGGGCGGCGAATTACCAGCGCCGAGGTGCTGAAGGTGGTCACGATGGTTTATGGCGGCTTGATTAACAAAACGATTGTGAGCGGGTTGCAGGCGCGAGGAGGCAATGCCATCGGCTTGACTGGTGCCGATGCTAATACAATTTTGGCCAGAAAACGGGAAGATAAAAAGATTGATTACGGCTATGTCGGCGATATTGAACGGGTGAACGTAGCGCCGATCATGCAATTTCTCAGCGCGGGACTCTCGCCGGTTTTCGCGCCGCTCACGCATGATGGCAAAGGCACGATGCTCAATACCAACGCTGATACCATCGCAGCGGCGCTTGCCAGCGCGTTGTGCTCGCATTACCGCACGCGGCTGATTTATTGCTTTGACAAAAAAGGTGTTCTCGCCTCAGCGGATGAAAATACCGTGATTCCGCGCTTGACGCTGGCGCAATATAACGATCTGAAAGCAAAGAGCGTCATCTCCAAAGGCATGCTACCGAAACTCGAAGAAGCGTTTGCTGCGTTGGAGTCCGGTGTTACAGCGGTCGTCTTATGCCATGCTTCGCAAGTGCGACTCGCGGTGGATGGTGATCCAAAAGTGGGAACGACGCTGGCGTTGTGAATGAAAGCTATTATAAGGTGTGTATCTGTGTACCATTAAACTGGCAACCGGGTAAGTATTCAGGTAACCTTCTGGACGTACCGATTTTCCGAAGAAATTTTGTTGTAATTCCTATTTTGATTTGTTACATTTAATGCAGCGATGGTTAAACTCTGGTTGTGAATACCTATTGAAATCGGGACGCTATGTTTGATTGGGATGAGGGAAATATCGACAAGAATCTCAATCATGACGTGCATGATTGGGAAATTGAGGAGGCTTGTCAAGATCCTCGTTCTAAGATTATCTCGCATCAATTTGTTAAATCTGAGAAACGATACATACTGCTCGGCCGCGCTGCGACCTCGGGAAAATATCTTCGAGTTGTTTATGCGCTTAGGAAAAATTGGGCAGGCGAGCTGCTCATAAGGCCAATTAGCGCCGTTGAAATGAATGCGCGTCAGCGCCGCCAATACCAAAAGAAATAGAGGACGACTTATGCGCCGGAAAAAGAATACAGAGCGAATAATCGTTTATTCCCTTGACGAAATACCGGAATTCGCTTCGGAAGACGAAGAGCGCGAATGGTGGGCCACCCACGATTTGGCTACCGAGCTTGGCGAAGACGTGACGCAACAACAACATATGTTGATCCAGCGGCTCAAAGCGAAGCATCGTTATATGCCCTCTCTTGGAAACCAAGCGAAGGCTACCTTATGAATTTTGACATTCAAGGTCGGTAATATGGTCATTGCGAGGAGCGAAGCGACGAAGCAATCCTTTGTGCATTAGGAGATTGCTTCGCTGAGAAGCGCTCGCAATGACATCCGGGAAAGATTACCAATTTTGATCATCAAAACTCATAAGGATCGCTCCGATAAAAACAAGCAACCAAAATCCGGCTGGGTTTGCGCTTATCTGTTTCTCACCGCAACATCAACTTTTCTTTAACCATCCGAGCCGGTATTGATGCAAAGGCGAAGACCGCATCTCAAGAAATTTTGGATAAACTGAATGTCGCTTGAGCAGGTTTCACCCACTCTCTTCGATATCCCAGCCACCCCACTCTCGAAAATCACAACTTGACTTTTGCGCAAAACGTATGTATTTTGATCCGATCAAATTGGCCGCCGGATTGAAAATAATTTGGCATGAAAAGAATTTCCATACAAGCTCGTGAGGTTGCAAAAACATGTCGGCGACAGACAAGACTGCTGCGATCACCATGCAATCGCCCAGCGCCTACCTAAATCGTGAAATAAGCTGGCTCAACTTTGCGCGGCGCGTGCTGGCTCTCGTCGAAGATCCGGAGGTGCCGCTGCTGGAGCGCCTCAAGTTTGCCGGCATCATGGGCATGCTGCACGACGAGTTTTTCATGAAGCGCATCAGCGGCCTGAAACGCATGTTGAAACGAGGCGTGGAAAAGCCTTCCATGGATGGCCGCAAACCGAGCGAGGAAATGGAAGCCTGCCGCAAAGAAATTCTCAGCCAGATCGGCGCGCTATCGCGGGTCATGAAAGAGGAGATTCGGCCGGGGTTGAAGAAAGCCGGCATTCCCATTTGGGATTATGCCGATCTCGACAAAAAACAAAAAGAATATTTGCACGAATACTTTCACTCTTCGGTGCAGCCCATCCTGACGCCGTTGGCGGTGGACGCGGAGCATCCCTTCCCGTTCATCAGCAACCTGGGCCTGAACATGGCCGTGCAAATGTCCGACAAAAAGAAAGGGCGCAAACGATTCGTGCGCATTAAAGTGCCGAACAACCGGCCACGCTGGATTCCTTTGTCGGATAAGGCCGGCTTCGTGCCGTTGGAGCAGGTCATCGCGGCCAATCTCGACCAGTTCTTTCCCAGCTCCGATTCGGTCAAAACCTATTTGTTCCGCGTGACGCGCGGGGCGGAAGGTGAAGACGCCACGCTGGCGGATTATGTCGATGATGATTCGGATACGCCGCTGGCGCCGGGAAGCATCATCGGGCTCGTCACCAACGAATTGAAGGCGCGGCGCTTTGCCGGCGTGGTTCGGCTTCAGGTTGAGGCGGAGATGCCGGAAAAACTGCAAAAATGGCTGGCGACGCAGCTCGATGTTGAAAGTGAGGACATTTATCCGGCCGATCATTTCATTGGATTGCGAGATTTGGCCGAATTGAAAATGGAAGGCCGCGACAATCTTTGTTACCCGCCGCATCAACCCGTCACCCATCCGCGGCTACGGAACGTCAATTCCAATAATTCGAAGGCGATTTTCGATGAGATGAAAAAAGGGGATATTCTTCTGCACCATCCTTATCACAGCTTCGAGACTTCGGTGCTGACTTTTCTGCGCTCGGCAGCCGCCGATCCGGAGGTGTTGGCCATCAAGTTGACGATTTATCGCACCAGCAGCGATTCGCCGATCGTGCAAACGCTGGCCGAGGCCGCGCGCCGCGGCAAGCAGGTCGCCGTGCTCGTCGAAGTCACCGCGCGCTTTGATGAAGGCCCGAACATCGCGTGGGGGCAATTGTTGGAGAAGGAAGGAGTGCATGTGGCTTATGGCGTGCAGAAGCTGAAAACGCACGTCAAGCTGGCTTTGGTGCTGCGCGAAGAGCGGGGCAAAATCCGCCGCTACGTTCACGTCGGCACGGGCAATTATCACACCGGCACGGCGCGGCTTTATGAGGATCTTGGCGTGCTGACCTGCGATCCGGAGCTTTGCGATGACACTGCGGCGTTGTTTAACGAATTGACCGCTGCCACGCCGTATGACAATTACCACAAAATGCTCGTCGCCCCCAAGAACATGCGCGAGCGTTTCATCGAGTTGATCCGCCGCGAGGCCGAGCATGCCAAAGCCGGTCGGCCCTGCGGCATCCGCGCCAAGATGAATCAATTGCAAGATCAACAAATCATTCGGGAATTGTACTTGGCGAGCCAGGCCGGCTTGCCGATCACGCTGAATGTGCGAGGGCTATGTTGCTTGCGGCCGGGAGTGCCGGGTTTGTCGGAAACGATTCGAGTTTACAGCGTGGTCGGACGGTTTTTGGAGCATAGCCGGATTTATTGTTTTTTGAATGGAGGGAAACCGGAGTATTATCTGGGCTCGGCAGATTGGATGCGGCGCAATCTCGACAACCGCGTGGAAACGATCATGCCGGTCGGCGACGAAAAAGTCAAGCAGGAACTCGCCGCGATTCTCGAGGTGTACGACAACGACAACAGCTCTGCGTGGGATTGCCTACCCGACGGAAGCTACGTGCTTCGCCGCCCGTCGAAAGGCGAAACCCGCCGCTCGACGCAGGAAATGTTCATCAAGCTGGCGCAAAATGAAACAACTAGTTCTTGAATTGCCGGAAACGCTGCAATTTCAACTGGAAACACTGGCGCGAAACGAAGGCGTATCGTTGTGCCAGTATATTTTGTTTGCGCTCACATGCCAGGCCACGTTGGCGTATACTGTACGAGCCGTATCGGAAAACGAAATCGCCCATCTTATGTAGAGCCTTTTTCTTTCAAAAATTTTCAGAAGATTGCAATTAATCCATAGGGAAACTGCGCGGGCCGGCGTCGGTGCGTTGCGCCAGTATCGAGTATTCAAAATTGGTGTTGGCACTTCTAAATTGTGTTAGGTGCCAACATGAACGACGGAACCGCTTGCGCTCTTTGTTTGAGAGGGCCGAACTTTGGCTTGGGTTTCCATTCGGTTGTAATCGGCCAAAGTCGGGGCGTTGGGCAAATAGGCGAGGACGATGTCCTGCTTCGGAATTCCACCCGTCACAAGATCGTCGGTGACCCCGTATCCTATGCCATCGTACTCAAGATAAACCTTCCCATCCTTTAACGTGACATAAAGAAGATTCCCTTCTTATTTTCAAGAATTGTTGATCCCTCCAGTTTCCGTGGGGATTGTGGATCGGCTTTGATATTCTATGCGGCGTCGGTTTGGCTGCCGATGATTCTGTTGGCGATTCCCAAAGTGCGATTGAATCAGACCGGCTTGTTTGTCTCAGCGCTGATGGTGGTGTTGGGATTTGTGCTCAACCGCATGAACGTCAGCATCACCGGCATGGAAGGTTGGGCCAAAGCCGGTTACTTTCCCTCGTGGATGGAGATTGCGGTGACGGTGATGATCGTCGCGCTCGGCTTCGCGGCCTTCTCGCTCGCAGCGCGCTACCTGCCGGTTTTTCCAAAAGCGGAAGAGGAAGCCAAACCAATTGAAGAAAGCATGCTGGTGCTTGGTACGGAATAATGATTGAAAGGAGTTTCCAAAAGATAAGTTGCATCCGTAAAAGCCAAACTCAAGATGTACAGCGCCCGAACGGTTGTTTATCAAGAAAGGAGAATTTGATTATGAAAGCCCTCGTCTATCACGGCCCGGGCAAGCGCGCCTGGGAAGAAGCACCCAAACCGGTATTGAAAGCAGAAACCGATGCCATGGTCAGAATCACAAAAACCACCATCTGCGGAACCGACCTTCATATTATGAAAGGGGATGTTCCAACCGTGACGTCCGGCCGAATTTTGGGCCACGAAGGCATTGGCGTTGTTGCAGAAGTTGGCAAAGGTGTATCGAATTTTCATGCCGGTGATCGGGTTTTGATTTCGTGCTTCACTTCGTGTGGCAAGTGTGACTATTGCAAAAAGGGGCTCTATTCCCATTGTGAGCATGGCGGATGGGTACTCGGCAATACGATAAACGGGACGCAAGCGGAGTATGTGAGGATTCCTTCCGAGAAGCTGACCTCGGTTGGCCGTCTCGCCGCCGGCGTCGCGCACGAGATCAACAACCCGCTCACCGGCGTGTTGACTTACAGCAGCTATTTGTTGAAACGCGCGAACGGCAATGCCGAAATGAAAGATGATCTCGAAGTGATCGTGCGCGAGGCCAAACGCTGCCGCGAGATCGTCAAAGGCTTGTTGGATTTTGCACGCCAGTCGCCGCCGGAGAAGCGCCCGAATCACATCAATGACATTGTCAACCATGCCGCGCGCATTCTTCAAAATCAACTGGCGCTGCACCATGTCAAGCTGGAGCAAAATCTGCATCAGCATTTGCCGCCGGTTAATGTGGATGGCAATCAAATTCAACAAGTGCTGGTCAATTTGCTCATGAATGCCGATGACGCCATTGGCGAAAAGGGCGGCAGCATTACGATCACCACCGCGCCGGCCAATTCCGACATGGGCAAGACCAACGGTTTACCGCCGGCAAAAAAATATGTCCAAATCCAGGTAAGCGACACCGGCTGCGGCATTCCACGGGAAAACCTGTCCAAAATTTTCGAACCTTTTTTCACCACGAAAGGGCAGAGGGGCAACGGCCTCGGCTTGGCCATGGTTTGGGGCATTATTGAAAAACACGACGGCCGGATTACGGTTGAAAGCGAAGTCGGCAAGGGCGCGACGTTCAGCATCGTGTTGCCGGTGGATGAGAGCAGTAAACAGTGAGCAGTAAGCAGTTCATGTCATTAAGTTAGCAGGCAATGATTCCGTCTCGAAGGGCCAGCTCGAGGAGGTGGATGCGCCGACGTGGAAAAAATTTTACGCCGCCGCAACACCTCATGCCTCCAAAAGCAACACCGCATGAAACAAGGAAAGGCGGAGCGGGGTAGGCGTCGGGCGTCGGACTTCTGACAAAAGATATAAGTCAAAATAATTGAAGTCAAAATGATTAAAAGCGGTTCAATGATTTTGACTTTAATCATTTTGACTTTTTGCTTTAAGCTATTTGGTATTTCAACCGGTCATGCGCATTAAAAACAAAATCAAATAGTTTTGCCCCTACGGGCGTAGCCTAAATCGTTTTGCCTGTGGTCAATTGGTTGCGGCTATTGCCGCGCTACGGGCTCCCTCCTGGTTTTCTGAATGATGCCATTCGTAGCAATTTCAACCTCGACTTGACTTCTTGCCCAAAGCTGATTATATTCTACTTTGCATTTTTCAACAGATTCTATTGGAGCAATTTCCACAACAGGAGAATCCGGCATGCTCAACGACATTAAAAAACTCAGCGAAAAATACCAACCCGAATGCGCGCAATTCCTCTGTGATCTCATCGCGACGCCGTCGATGAGCAGTCAAGAGGAAAACGTCATAAACGTCATCCGCAAAAAAATGGAGCAATTCCGCTACGACGAAGTTACGGTTGATCCGATGGGGAATTTGCTCGGTCGCATCGGCAAAGGCAAAACCGTCATCGCGCTCGATGCGCACGTCGATACGGTTGATGTCGGCAACGCCAGCTTGTGGAAAACCGATCCCTTCAAAGGCGTCATTAAAGACGGCGTGATTTATGGCCGTGGCGCTTCGGATATGAAAGGTGCGGTGGCTTCCATCGTTTTTGCCGGACGCATCGTGAAAGAGTTGGGCCTGGCTGATGATTTCACGCTCTACGTTGTTTGCAGCGTGCAAGAAGAAGATTGCGATGGCCTGTGCTGGCAGTATATTGTGAAAGAAGACAAGCTGCGGCCGGATTGCGTCGTCATCACCGAGCCGACGAATCTCGGGATTTATCGCGGCCATCGCGGCCGCATGGAAATGGAAGTGCGCACGCAAGGCCTCTCGTGCCACGGCTCCATGCCGGAGCGCGGCGTCAATGCGATTTACAAGATGGCGCCGATTATTGCCGACATCGAAAAGTTGAACGAGCACCTTGCGCCTGATCCGTTTTTGGGCAAAGGCACAATGACGATTTCGGAAGTTCGTTCAACTTCGCCATCGCTGTGCGCCGTTGCCGATAGCGCGGCGATTCATCTCGACCGTCGGTTGACGAAAGGCGAGACGATGGAATCTGCGGAGCGCGAAGTGCAGGAATTGCCGAGCGTCCAACGCGTTAGCGCGGAGGTCGTGGTGTTGGATTACGCCGTGCCGAGTTACAAAGGTCTAACTTATCCCACCAAAAAATATTATCCCACTTGGTTGTTAGATGAGAATCATCCTGCGATGCAAGCGGGTGTTGAAACGTATCGCCAACTCTTTAATGAAGCCCCGCGTGTGAGCCGGTGGAATTTCAGCACCAACGGTATCGCGACGATGGGCCTGCACGGCATTCCGTCCATCGGCTTCGGCCCGGCGAATGAGATTCATGCGCACTCGCCGGAAGACCAGTGCCCCATCGATCATCTCGGCAAGGCGATGAGTTTTTATGCGGCGTTTCCGCAGTTTTTTGTGAAGTGAAGATCGTAACGTTTTTTGTTTTTCAAATCAAGCTGTCATTCTGGAAGAATCTTTTTTCAAGGCAGCAGAATATTTAAATTCTAAAAAGATTCCTGCGGAATGACATTCCTTTTTAGCTGGATAATCATCAAACCTTTGTTAAGATTAGGAGCAACCATGACCGACGCACTACGTGGACGCGATTACATTATGACCCAGGAATGGAGCAACGACGAAATTGATCTCGCGCTCCAAACGGCCGGTGATTTGAAAGAGAAATTTCACAAAGGCATTCCGCATCGGCTGCTGGCGGATAAAACCATCTTTCTGCTGTTCTTCGACAAATCGACGCGCACGCGCAACTCGTTTGAAGCCGGCATCACGCAGCTTGGCGGGCATGCGCATTTCATCGATTCGAGCACCTCGCAGATTGCGCACGGCGAAAGCCCGAAAGACACCGGCATTATTCTGTCGAGCTACGGACACGGCATCGCGATTCGCCACGATCTCATTCCCGGCGAGGGCAACAGTTACATGCGTGAAGTGGCGCAACATGCCAGCAAGCCGGTGATCAACATGCAATGCGACATCGATCATCCCTGCCAGACACTGGCGGATTTGATGACGATCCGCGAGAAATACGGCAAAAATCTACGCGGCCTCAAAATCGCGGTGGCGTGGACGTATGCGCCGAGTTACGCCAAGCCGATGTCCGTGCCGCAAGGGTTGATTATGCTCATGACGCGCTTCGGCCTCGATGTGACGCTGGCGCATCCGCCGGAATACACGTTGATGAGCAACACCATGCAAATTGCGCGGGAGAATGCGCAGAAGAATGGCATCAAGTTTAATGTGGTCGATAACCTCGAAGACGCGTTTCGCGACGCCGATATTGTTTATCCGAAAAGTTGGGGTATTGAGTCGCTTTTCAAACAGCCGGAAAAGGCGCTTGAGCTTTCGAAGCGTTACAAGTCGTGGATTTGCGACGAGAAACTGATGTCGATCACCAAGAAGGAATCGATTTACATGCACTGCCTGCCGGCTGATCGCGGCAACGAAGTGGCCGACGCGGTGATCGACGGGCCGCACTCGGTGGTTTATCAGGAAGCCGAGAACCGCCTGCACACGGCGAAGGCGATTATGGCGCTCACTATGTGATGAACAATTTGAAATTTTAAATTGAAAATTTTCAATTGAAAATTTTTTAATGAGGCAAATATGATCAACTGGACAAAAAATCAACGCTACACCAAAAACATTTTCGAGGCCATCGGTCGCACGCCGCTGGTGCAGTTCAATCGTATTCCGCAAAGCAAAAAAATTGCGGCGACGATTTTGGGAAAACTTGAATGGTTCTCGCCTTCAGGCAGCTTGAAGGATCGCATCTATTACGAGATGTTTACCCGCGCGGAGGAACGCGGCGAGCTGAAGCCCGGCATGACCGTGCTCGAATGCTCGACGGGCAACGCCGGCATCGGCTGCTCGTTTGTCGCCGCGGTGAAAGGCTATCCGTGCATTATCGTCATGCCTGAAGGTATGAGCGAAGAGCGCAAGAAACTGGACATCGCTTATGGCGCCGAATTAATCCATACGCCTGGCGGCGAGAGCGATGTGGATTTGGCGCTACACAAGCTGGCCGAGATTCGCAGCCAAAATCCGAGCAAGTATTGGGTGCCCGCCCAATTTGACAATGTTGACAATATTGCGGCGCATTATAAAACCACCGGTCCGGAAATTTGGGAGCAAACCGAGGGCAAAATCGGCGCGTTCATTGTGACGCAGGGAACCGGTGGCACGTTGACCGGCGTCGGCCGTTATCTGCGAGAGATGAATCCGCCAATGAAACTCTACGCGGTCGAGCCGGCCGAGTGTCCCATTCTTGCGCACGGCAAATGGGGCGAGCACAAGATCGAAGGCATCGGCGACGGCTTCATTCCGAAGGTGCTCGATGTGAGTTTGCTCGACGGCGTCATCACGACGACGTCCGACGAGGCGATTGCGCTAGCCAAGCGTATGAGCCGCGAAGAAGGCATTTTCTGCGGCATTTCTTCCGGCGCGAATTTGGCCGCATGTTTGAAATTTGCCAGGAAGCACCCGGAAGTGGAGATAATCGTGACGATGATCAACGACACCGGCCAGCGCTATTTTTCCACCGAGCTGTGCGGCAACCCCAAACACGTCGAGATTCCCGAGCGCGATCATGAGCTGGATGCATACACGCAGGAGCAGTTGCAAAAGTATCAGTCGCGGTGGGAAGTGATTGAATAGCCGGCTATTGCAAATGATGAATAAACACTATATATTCACTTGGGATGATCTCTTAAAATGAATATCAGTAGCCTGCATGCGGCCATTCGAGAAGAACGAATAGAATGGCGAAAACATGCCCTGCAACGCCTCGCTGAACGCGGCATTCTTCAAAATGAAGAATGCAAATAATACAAATCTGTGCCCAATTTGCGGAGGCAATAAAACGCCTGGAACAACTACGTATTCGGTCGATTTAGGAACCGGTGTGGTTGTGGTGCGCAATGTTCGGGCGCAAATTTGTTCGCAATGTGGGGAAGAGTGGATCGACCATGAGACAGCGCAAAAGCTGGAAACGATTGTTGAAGAAGCTCGTGCCAAACAGCGGCAAGTTGAAGTTTTAGCTTTTTGAGCTGAACAGGATGATAGCGAAATATGATAAGTGTGAATACTGTGGTGGCAATGTCCGCGAAAGACGTGTGACGGTCGATTTGCGCGTTATCTCGAATTGCCGCAAATCATCCAACCGCTAACGGTGACCCCGCCTTTGCGCATTCTCGGGAAGTTGCACAGTCCTCAAATTCCAATTTTTTGAATCACACCGAGGGCTTTGCCAGCGAGGCTTTAATCTTCTGAATCATCGCCAAAACCTCTTCCTGCTCAGAGGCCTCGCGCTGGGCAATGGCTGCAGCGCTTTCAGGTTCAAACGGCGAGCGCTCGAAAAGCTCGGCCGGAATCTCGCGCAAAAAGCGGGACGGCTCCAAATTCAATTCTTCTTTGTAGCGGGTTTTCTTGTCACAGAAACTGATCGTGATCTCGCGTTGGGCGCGGGTGAGGGCGACGTAGCAGAGACGGCGCTCTTCTTCTTCGCCGCCTTCTTCGCAGGCGCGGCGGCTGGGAAATTGGCCGTCGTTCATGCCATAAATGAAAACGTAGGGGAATTCCAAACCTTTTGCCGAGTGTACGGTGAGAATCACCACGCGATCGATTTGACGATTGAGATAATCGGTATCTGAGACGAGACTCAGACGGTCGAGAAAACCGGCCAAAGTCGGGTCGTCGCTGGTCTGCTCGAAACGCTTCAAGCTGCCGAGGAATTCGCGCACGTTGTTTTGCCGGCGCTCGATGATTTTCTCGTCGTGTGAAGTCTCCTGCAGGGCGCGGATGAAATCAAGGCGTTTGGCCAGTTCGTCGGCAACCTCGCTCAATTTGCCGTCGCGAAATTTGCGGCGGAACTCGTCGATGAGATGGGCAAATTGAATCATCGCGTGCGCCGTCGGCCCGCGCAAATCTTCGATGAACTCGGCTTCGTGAAACGCGCGGTAGAGGCTTTTGTGGTGGGCGTGAGAATAAGCATGCATGCGGAGCAGCGTCTGGCTGCCGATGCCGCGCTTGGGAAAATGCAGCGCGCGCTTGAAATTCAGCTCATCATCGGGGTTGCGCATGATTTTCAAATAGGCAATCAGATCGCGAATTTCAGCACGGTCGTAAAACGAGTCGCCGCCAATGAGTTGATATGGCACGTTCGCAGCGCGCGCGGCTTCTTCCAATGGCCGCATTTGGAAATTCGTCCGCACCAAGATGGCAAAGTCGCTATAGCGTAGCTTCGGATCGAGCAGCTTGCGACTGGCGATTTCCTGGAAAAGCTTTTCAGCTTCGTCGTTCTCGTTGGCGCCGCGTAGGACTCTGATTTTGGCGCCGCCTTGCCATGCCGTCCACAAATTTTTGCCTTTGCGGCGCTTGTTGTTTTTGATCACGGCGTTGGCGGCATCCAAAATCAATTGCGTCGAGCGATAATTTTGCTCCAATTTGATGGCGCGCGCGCCGGGATATTTCTCTTCAAAGTGCAAAATAATTTCCGGATTGGCGCCGCGCCAGGAGTAAATCGACTGGTCGTCGTCGCCGACCACGCAGAGGTTGCGGCGATTGCCGGTCAGCAAGCCGATGAAGCGATCTTGCAACGGATTGGTGTCTTGATACTCGTCCACCATGAGGTAGCGATACAGCTTTTGGTATTCGGCGCAAATCGCCGGATGCTCCGCCAAGAGCTTGGTTGCGAGAATCAGAATGTCGTCAAAATCGATGGCGTTGAAACCGCGCGTGCGCTCGAGATATTGGCCGTAAAGATCGCCGAAGAGCTGCTCTTCGGGATTTTTCTCTTGGGCGTATGTTGCCGCCGCATAGCCGTCATTCTTGGCGGCGGAGACGCGGCCGAGCAGTTGCTGGGTGTTGTGGCCGGCAAAATCCAGGCTGCGATCTTTGACGATCTCGCGAATGAGCGCGAGCTGATCGGATTCGTCGTAGATGACAAAATTTTTGCGATACCCGAGCGGCTCGGCATGTTTGCGGATGAGGCGGACACCGAGCGAATGAAAGGTCGAGAGCGTGACTTTGTTGGCAGACTTGCCGACCAACCCTTCAAGCCGCTCTTTCATCTCCCGCGCAGCTTTGTTGGTGAACGTGACCGCCAAAAGATTTTCCGGCGGAACGCGCTTGGATTCGAGCAAGTAAGCTAAACGGTAGGTGATCACCCGGGTTTTGCCGGAACCGGCGCCGGCGAGTATGAGCAAAGGCCCTTCGGTATGTTGGACAGCCTGGCGTTGTTCGGAGTTCAGATCTTTTAAACGAGACATGGAAGTAAAACGTAAAAGTAAAACGTAAAAAATAAAATCGTAAACGAATTGAATCTCACCATCAGACAAAGGGAATAGCAAGATAAAAATTTGACGGGAAAGAAACAACGAAAAAATTTTTTCTGTTTCTGTGCGGGCAAGTGAAGTTCGACTTGGGCACAACGGTTTTACTAATTTAGCAAAATCTCGCTGCCCAAGTCGAACTTCGCCCAACCAGTTGCAAAATTCTGCTTGTTATTCTTGGGGGTTTGTGGTATATTTTAAAATAGAATTGGAAAGCATTGCAGAAACTTAACACGTCAATTCGAATTTGAAAATATGAACGAGATTGATTTCCCATATAAAATGAAAAAAAACGTTATTTCAGTCTCTCCGCTCAGAGATGAACCGGGTGAAAAGTTTTATTGGCTTTCCCGAACTCCCCTTGAGAGGCTGCGGCATGTGGAGGTTCTTCGCTGGATAAATTATGGAGATAAAGCCACCACCCGACTTCAAAGAGCCATTGAGATTGGTCAAAACCAAGAGAGTTGAGTATCTGCACTCGGAGATAGAAGATGAGTCTTGACGATTTTCCATACAAAATGGATAGAACTGCTTTCGCAGTCGCTGCGCTTGATGATGAATCGGATGAGAAGGAATACTGGCTTTCCAAAACACCTTATGAGCGCTTGCTGGCAGTGGAATTTATGCGCCAAATAGCTTATGGCTACGATCCATCTTCCGAACGACTTCAAAGAGTTTTTGAAATTGTTGAGTTCCCGGCAAGTTGAATACTTGCTCATTGGCGGCTATGCCGTCGGGTATCATGGCTATCCACGTCCAACCGGTGATTTGGATATATGGATCGCCGTGAGTCCCCAAAATGCGGAAAAGATTGTCACAGTTCTTAGGGAGTTTGGTTTTGGCGTTCCCGAATTATCCCCCGAGCTCTTTTTAAAAAAGAGAAAAATCATCCGCATGGGCGTTTCCCCTCTGCGTATAGAAATAACGACGACGATTTCGGGCGTCAAATTCAATGAGTGTTATGCCAACCGGATCGTTGATACGCTTGACGGGGTCGAGGTCAATCTCATCAATTTGAATCATCTGAAGATCAATAAGAAGGCCAGCGGCAGACTAAAAGATCTGAATGATCTCGAAAACCTTTTCAGAAAAAAGAGAACGCGTTCGACGGAACCCAAATTAAAACGAAACCCCAAGCGTTTTTTTAAAACGACTCATGAAAAAAAATAAACTCATTTTTAAATTCGGCTTATTGCCGCTACTCGCCGTTCTGGCCGGCTGCGCCGGACAACCCTCGCTCAAAAAAGACGCGGCGGATGAACAAAAAGCCGCAACCGGAAGATACAAATCTCATCGCGAGGCCGATCCACGCGCCACCGATTTGGTCGTTCGCGGCGCGCTCGCCGAGATGAAAGGCGAATATGGCAACGCCCTCAATGCTTATCAGGAGGCGCTGCTCTTCGATTCCACTTCGGTTTCTCTCCATCTTGCCATCGCCGAAATTTACTTGAAGCTGAACCGTGCGGAGAGCGCGATTCAAATGCTCAAACGCGGCCTCCGGCTCGATCCGCGCAGCATTGAGATGCACGAGAATTTGGCCGCCGCGTATCGCGACGCCAATCAGGTCGATGCCGCGGTCAAGGAATACGAAACGATTCTAACCATCGAGCCGGAGAATTTGCCGACCATCGCCGTGCTGGCGAGTTATTATTTGCAGCGCCGCGAGCACGACAAGGCGATGGCGATGTATCAAAAATTGGTGGATCTCGGCGAGGCTGGCCCGCGCGAATGGTGGGGACTCGGCATGCTCTACATGTCGCAGAAACGCTACGAGGAGGCGCGGCAGGTTTTTCAGGATTATCTCAAAGATTCGCCGGGCGACGAGCGGGCTTATCTCGCCGTCGGCGCGGTTTACGAGGCCAAGCTGGACACCGCCGCGCTCATTGATTGGTATCAGAAAACCTTGAACCGCAACAACGATTTCGACGAAGTGCGCGACGCTTTGAAGCGTTTGTTCCTCGCCCAGAAAAAGCTCGACGCCGCGATCGCGTTGTTGGAAGATAGAGCCAGGCAAGATTCGACCGCCGCCGGCGTGCAAAAAGATTTGTACGCGCTTTATTTGCAGCAGGGCGATACGCTCGCCGCCAACAAGAAATTAGATCTCGTGATTGCGGCGCTTGCCAAGCGCTTTGCCGAGGATTCGACGAATGTGAGTTTGCTGGTCGAAATCAGCGATTTGTACGAGCAGAAAGGCGAAAAGGAAAAAGCCGGGCAAGCGCTCGATCAGGCGATTGCCGGGCTGCAGCGCCGGACGGCAAATGATTCCACCGGCGTGGAGAAGTGGCTGCAGTTGGCCGAGCTTTACAAGCAGCGCGGCGACACGACGCAAGCGGGGAAAATGTTCAAGCGTGCAGTGCAGATCGCGCCACAGGATTATCGGGCATTCTTCGCGCTCGGCGACTGGCATTTCGAGCAAAATCGGTTGGATTCGGCCACGGTTTATCTTGAAAAAGCCGGCAAGCTGAATGGCCGGGATCCGCGAGTTTGGTACCAGCTCGGGCTTACCCATTTCCGGCGCAATCAACTCGAACAAGCGCGCCAAAGCCTGGAACGCGCCCACGAGCTGGCGCCACAGGAACCGAATATAAACTTTTTTCTCGGTGTGGTGTTGAGCCAAACGCGCCAACACGAGCGCGCCGTGCCGTATCTCACCGCGGCGTTGAGCGCCGATCCGGACAATACGAACATTTTAGGAACGCTGGCTTCCACGCTCGACGAGCTGGGCCGGCACAGCGAGGCGGATTCAATTTATGCCAAAGCCTTGCGCCTCGCGCCGGATGACGCCACTTTGCTCAATAATTACAGCTACAGCCTTTCCGAGCGCGGCATTCGCCTCGAAGAAGCGGTTGCCATGGTCAAGCGGGCGCTGGAGAAGGAACCGAAGAACGGCGCGTTTCTCGACACCATCGGCTGGATTTACTACCAGATGGGCAATTATGAAATGGCGCTGCAGTACATTTTGCAGGCGATTGAGACGCGCGATTCTTCGGCGGAGGTGTTCGAGCATCTTGGCGACGTCTATCAGAAGCTCGGGCAAATGGAAAACGCGCAAAAGTATTGGCAGAAGGCTTATGAATTGGACGGCTCGCGCGCCAGCCTGCAGCAGAAATTGGGGTCAACGAAAGATTAAACGATGATTGAAAAGCTTTTTAATTATTTTGCCACAATCCCTGGCCTGCCTAGAGCCGTTGGCAGGGCAGGCATCTTGCCAAAAATATCTTGGCGAGCCTTTGCGTGCGGGCGCTTTTCTTTTTGGTGTCGCCGATTCAAGGCTCCTGTGGGATTTTTCCGGATTATGGATGTACACAAAAAAAGGCTATTTCGTTTTTCCCTTTTTTCGATAGCCGGGCCATTGGTGATGCTCATGCTCTCCGGTTGCGCCGGCCGCGCGCCGAAATTGAATCGTGAATGGCAACCGGCCGAGTTGTATTGGCGGGTGGCGGAGAACTATCGCCGCTTGCAAACTTTTAAGGGCAACGGCCCGCTGACCATCGAGTCGCCACAAATCCGGTTCAACACCATCGCACAAATTCTCGCCGTGAAGCCTGATTCTCTTTTTATCAAAGTCGAAGCCGGCTTGGGGGTCGATGTCGGATTTTTCTTTGTGGATCGCCGGCAATTCGCCAGCTTCTCGCCGTTCGAGAATGTTTATTATCACGGCGAGACGGAGAAGATGCGCGAGCTGATGCTCTTCCGCATGGAATTGTCTTACGACGAGATGATGAGCGGGATACTCGGGGCCGCACTGCCGCCGTTCGATAGCAGCTTCACGGTGAGGCGCGACGGCGACGAGTATCGTTTTGACGGAAAACGCCAGCAGCAATTTGCCGGCGCCACCTCGCCGGCGATGAGCACGAACGGCATTCACGCCGATTCCGCAGCCGCTGAAGAAGAAAAAGTAGAGTGGCGAGTAACGTATTGGATCAACGCCGACCGCGGGGTGGTGACGAAAGCCGAGCAGCGCTACGAAGACGGCGAGCTATACGCGCGACAGGAATTTAAGCGCTTTCGGCAAGTGCGAGGCATTTGGCTGCCCCAGCTCATTCAAATGGAGCGTCCGGGCGATCGCGAGCGCATGACGATCTTTTATAATCACGTCGAGGCCAACAAGAAAATTGCGCCGGCGGAATTTTCCATCCGCGTGCCGAAAAACGCCAAACGCGTGAATCTTTCCGATCCGGACGCTCTGCCCGAATTGAAGAAATCTTTGAAAGAACAGCAATGAATCAAGAACCACCGTCAGAAAAAACGCCCGCCGACGTCTCGCGGCCTCACGCGGGCGAGCACAACCGCCATCGCCGCCGGCGCTATCCGCGACGGCCTCCGCGCGCGTTCGAAAAACACGCGATGCCGCTGGAAAATAAACACGCGATGCCGCCGGAAAATAAAGATGGCCGTGAAGCGGTTGCCGGTGATAACGCGAACGGCTGCTTAACGAGCTCGAAGCCATCGTCTCCACGCCAAGTGATGCCGTCCGGCGGCATGGGGCGTTCGCCAACTTCCGCGCCGAGGGATGAAAATATGGCGCTTTCTATCGTTATCCCTCTGTTCAACGAAGGTCCGTCGCTGGCGGAATTGCACGGCAAGCTGAGCCATGTGCTCAATCGCCTGCGCGTGCGCGCCGAGATCATCTTCGTAGACGACGGCTCGACCGACGACTCGTTTGCGAAGCTGCGGCAATTGCAGCAGCGCGATCGTCGCGTGCGCGTGATTCAATTTCGCCGCAATTATGGCAAGGCCGCAGCGCTGGCTGCCGGGTTTGCGCGCGCGCAAGGCCGGCAGATCGTAACCATGGACGCCGACTTGCAAGATGATCCCGAGGAGATTCCGCATCTTTTGCACGAGCTTAATAAAGGATATGACCTCATTTCCGGCTGGAAAAAACGGCGCCACGACAAATTCACCAAACGTCTCGCTTCAAAAGTTTTCAACACGGTCACGAGCCTGATGACCGGCGTGCGCTTGCACGACATCAATTGCGGCTTGAAAGCCTATCGCCGCGAAGTGACCGACAGCATTCACGTTTACGGCCAGTTGCACCGTTATTTGCCGGTGCTGGCGCAAAAAGAAGGCTTTCGCATCGGCGAAGCGGAAGTGCGGCACCATCCGCGCAAATACGGCAAGAGCAAATTCGGCCTGTCGCGCTACACCAGCGGTTTTTTTGATTTGCTCACCGTGCTGTTTCTGACGCGCTATACGCGGCGCCCGTTGCACCTTTTTGGGATCGCTGGAGTCACTTCTTTTTTGCTCGGGTTCGGCATCAGTTCCTATCTGGCTTACGAGCGTTTGTTTGGCGGCCTCTATCTCACCAACAAGCCGGTGCTGTTTCTCGGCATTCTACTGATCATCATCGGCGTGCAGATGATCTCGTTCGGCTTATTGGGCGAAATGATTGCGGCGACGCAGAACCAGGCGCCGAATTATGGGATCAAAGCGGAGTTGGGGTTTGAGAAGAGGGGATGAAGATATTCGAGAAGCATTAAAGGAATTTTCCAATGGATAAATTGATTTTCACCCACTAAACATACGAAAGACGCGAAAATTGTTTTCTTTATTCTTCCCCCACGGATTGAAGAAACCCACCGATGAAAGGCTTTAGCAGTGGGGTTTTTCAATCTGTGGGAAAAAATAATAACATTTTTTATTTTTCTTTCGTGGTTTTAGCTTGTTTCACGGATTGAATAATAAAAATCCGTTGGGGTCGCCACAAAAGCCATGTTTCGCTTGGAACAAGATACATCGCACTTATCATCATCACCCATCGTTCTCGTGGGACCAGCACACCCTCTGCGCGGCGGCATTGCGCAATATACCGACCAACTTTATTTGCATTTGAGCAGGCGGCATCCCGTCGAGGTTTTTACCTACTCGCGCTTGTTTCCCCAACTTCTCTTCCCGGGCAAAACGCAATTCGACACGAGCAACACAACCATCGGGGTGCCGAGCCGCCAAACATTGGATTCCATCGGGCCGTTGAGCTGGTGGCGCACGGCGGCGGCGATTGCGAAACGCCAACCTCGCGCTGTTATCGTGATGCACCAAATGCCCTTCTTCGCGCCGTGCCTGGGAACGCTGCTGCGATGGATTCGGCGACGATCAGGCGCGCGCCTGATTTTACTCAGCCACAATCTCATTCCCCACGAGGCGCATTTTCTCGATGTGCCGCTCACGCGCTATCTGATCAAAGTTCCGGAGGCTTTTGTCGTGCTCTCCGAATCAGTAGAGCGCGATTTACTGCGCTTACGGCCCAACGCGAAAGTCGTTCGCGTGCCGCAGCCGATTTATGATTTTTTCCCAACGCCGCCGGCACAGCAAGCCGCGCGCGAAGAACTCGGCCTGCCTGCGGACCAGCCGGTGGTTTTGTTTTTTGGCTTGGTGCGGGCGTATAAAGGATTGGGAATTTTGCTGCAGGCCATGACGAGTTTGCCGCAGACCAGATTATTGATTACGGGAGAATTTTATCAACCACGCGCCGACTACGAGCGCCAAATCGCCGCGCTGGGCGTGCGTGACCGCGTTCATGTCGAAGATCGTTACATTCCCAACGAAGACGTGCCAAAATATTTTGCCGCTGCTGACGTGGTGGTGTTGCCGTATCTCAGCGCCACGCAAAGCGGCGTCTCGAAGCTCGCGTATCATTTCGACAAGCCGGTGGTCATCACCAACGTCGGCGGCCTGGCGGAAGAAGTCGAAGAAGGCAAAACCGGCTACGTCGTGCCGCCGAATGACCCCACAGCGCTGGCAGCGGCCATTGAAAAGGTGTTGATGGAAAAAACGCGCATTGACTTTGCATCGCATGTTCGGGAATACAAAAAACGCTATTCGTGGGAACGGGTTGTTGAGGTGATAGAAAGGTTGCTCTAACCTATAACCTGGACACGCCGGAACAAAAAAGAAAAAGCGCACGCAAAGACGCAGAGCCGCAAAGGTTACGCAAAGTTGTAGCCCACAAATTATTTTTTATCCGTTGGCCGCTTTTTTATCCGTTGGCAAAATCATTTTTCGTGATATGGCTCTTCGCAAAGAAAAACCTCTTGTCTGGATCATCATCGTCAACTGGAACGGCAAAGCTGATACGCTGGCTTGTCTCGCCTCGTTGCGAAAAATTAGCTATCCTTCGCGTCACATTCTCGTCGTCGACAACGCCTCTGCCGATGGCAGCGTCGAGGCCATCCGCGCGCAATTTCCGGAAGTGGAGGTGCTCGTCAACGAGAAGAACGAGCGTTTTGCGCGCGCCAATAATCAGGGCATGCAAAAAGCGCTGGCGGCTGGTGCGGATTTGGTTTTGTTGCTGAACAACGACACCGAAGTTGCGCCGGATTTTCTCGATCATCTCGTGTCGGCGGCTGAGTCGCGGCCGGAGGTGGGCATGGTCGCGCCGAAAATTTATTATCACCACGATCCCGAGCTTATCTGGTTTGCCGGCGGCCGGATCAACTTCTGGACGGGCCGAATTTTTCATCTCGGTTTGCGCCGGCGGGATTTTCCCCAAATGCACGATTCACCCGAAGTGGTGGATTTTCTCACCGGTTGTGCGATTTTGGCTAAACGTGAATGCCTGGAGAAAGCCGGTTTTCTTGATGAAAGTTATTACATGTACGCCGAAGATGTGGATTGGTGCTGGCGCGTGCGGCACGCCGGATTCCTTTGCCTGTATCAGCCGGCGGCAAAAATTTGGCACAAAGTCAGCGCTTCGACCAGTGGTCAATTTAAAACTTATCAGAAAGTGCGCAGCAATTTTATTTTTTTCAAAACTTATGCGAAATGGTATCACTGGCCGACGATCGTGCCCGGCGTTTTAGTTGGAGCCGTTGCGGAGATCGTTCGCCAGTTCATTCAAGATCCGTCGCAAGCACGGCGTACTGCCGGCGCGCTCCTGCGCGGTTTTTGGGATATTTTGGTGTGTCGCAAAATCGCGACATAGGCGCTGACGTCCGCTATTTCGCGTCAATCTTTTTATGAATAGTCGCCGTTCGTCTGCGGCAATACATTGTGGCTGTTATATTCAAAATGTGCTGGGCTATCCCGCCGGAATGTTGAACAAGGATGAAGTGAACTTGACAAGAATTGCGACGGTTTAATGGGGTGAGTTCACAAAACCCCAAATTTGCAGCGTTAACCTCGTTTCAATAGGCCATAAAATCTGCTCAAACATCGCAAGGAGGAAACATCATGACCCGGAAAATCTTCTTGAATGCAGGCATGCTGTTGTTATTTGCCGCGAGCCTCGCTTTTTCCCAAACAGTTTGGCAAAAATATGAAGGCAATCCGGTGCTCGTGCCGGCCGGGGATTTGGAAACGGCCGGTGTCATCGGTCCGCGCGTGTTGAAAGTCGGTACGCTTTACAAGATGTGGTATACCGCACTCGGCGCCAATCGGCAAATTTCTCTTGCCACCTCAGAAGATGGCATTCACTGGACAAGATCGGCGGCCGATCCGGTTCTAAGTGTTGGAAAGTTTGGTGATTTTGATTCCCAGCACGTTAGTTACGGAATGGTGGTGTTTCATCAAGATCAGTTTTGGATGTGGTATTCCGGTTACAATGGACAAATTTGGCAAATCGGTTTGGCAACCTCTCCGGATGGAATTCACTGGATGAAACATTCCGGCAATCCCGTGCTTGCCGTAGGTAATAGCACTGAGTGGGATGCAGCGGGAGTCATTGCGCCTTATGTTGTTTTTGATGGCTATGCTTTTAAAATGTGGTATAACGGCAATGGTTCTCCTTTTGTGCAGGCCGGCGGCTATGCCGAATCCTCGGATGGGGTGCAGTGGAAAAAGTTTTCAAACAATCCGGTGTTCACGCCTGTTCCTAATGATTGGGAGTATCGAACCATCGGCATGAATGCGATCATGTTTTTTAATAACAAGTATCATTTGTGGTATGGAGCCGGCGGCGATGTAAAAAATGGTTTAGGCTATGCCACGTCAACGGATGGAATCAATTGGGAACGGTATAGTGGCAATCCAATTTTAGAGCCCGGCGTAAATGATGCTTGGGACAGCATCTTCCTTGGCGGCTTCAGTATCTGGCGTGAGAACGACGCCTACAAAATGTGGTACAGCGGCCGCCGTGAAGATATTTGGAAAATCGGCTATGCGGTTTCCTCACCAACGCCTCCAACCGAACGTTTGATTTTTTTGCCGCGCGTCTATGGCCTTCCCGGCGATACGATCAACGTGACGCTTTATGCCGACCCGATCGGCGGCATCAGCGGCGGCGACGTGGCGATCACTTTCGATCCCAATGTGTTGGCCGTGACAAATGTTGAAACGACTGATTTCACCAAACATTTTTTGGTGGCCGCAAATTTGGACACTCCGGGTTTGGCGCGCATTTCGTTAGCCGGCACGCAAGGCGCTGTTGGTGAGCTTGGTGGGATCATCGCCCTTCGTATGGCCGTCAACCATTCTCTTCCCGATACCGTTTTTTCACGTCCCCTAAAACTGCAATTGGCTTCATTTTATGATCAAAATGGGCAACTGCTGCCCACGACCAAACGCGATGGCGAATTTGTTTTGGGCAAGCCGCGCGGTGACGTGAACGGAGATGGTTTCGTCAACGCCGCGGATGCGATTTTAACCTTGCGCATCGCTGCCGGCCTTTTGCAGCCCACTCCCGAACAATTTGCCGAAGCCGATGTCGATGCGAACGATCACGTCGAGAGTTTTGATGCGAGCTGCATTCTGCACCGTGCCGTGGGCTTGTCCTGTCCGCCTGGTGGGAACTCTCCGATCACGGCCATGCTCACCGTTTTGCCATTTTCCGCCAACGCCGGCAATCAAACCGAAACGACGATTACTGTCGATGGCATTGACAAGTTGCTCAGCGGTGATATGACCTTGCGCTTTGAAGCGGCCGCTTTGGAGATAATCGAAATCCGGCCAAGTGCCGGGATGTCCGGCGTGGCTTTTGTTTCCAATTTGAACACCAACGGCCAGGTGCGGATCAGTTTTGCTGCGGCCAATGCGATTCCGACCAACGCTATTGCCGTGGTGCGCTTGCGCGCCAAGGCCGGTATTACTGAGAGAGACTTGCGCTCAATCGAAGGGATATTTTTTGACAGTCTAGGCCGGCGTTGGACCAGTCTTGTCACCGGAGTTCGCGCGCCGGACGAATTAGCCCTACCGTCCACATTTTTTTTAGAGCAGAATTATCCCAATCCATTTTTTCAAGGGCATTCTACCGCTTCGACGCTTTCTCAAAATTTGGCCAAGACGCAGATTCGTTATGCGCTGCCGCAAGGCGCTCATGTCAAGCTGATGGTGTATGATATCCACGGCCGGCAAGTGCGGGTCTTGGAAGATGCCGAGAGAGCTGCTGGAGAATATACGCCAACGTGGGACGGCATGGATGAAAATAAAACCCGAGTGGCTTCGGGTGTTTATTTGTATCGTCTCCAGGTTGGGCAAAACGTGTTGGCGAGAAAAATGTTATTGTTGGAATAGCCGGCCATGCGTTTATTGCGCTAACCAGATTCTCACAAACGCGATCGCCCTGCTTTTTGCCATCCCGACAGTTTGCGATGCTATTGGCAGCGGTTAGGAGGCATGTAACGGCAACCGCTGCCAAGGGCCGCCGAAGAAATATCTTGCCTTTGTAGGCTATTCTTGTATATTCTCAATTCAATGCGATTTTCAGATTACCTGACAGAAACGTTTTGGGCGGCAATTGACAAGGCGTTGCCGCTTGCATACGGGTTTGGTTATATCTTCGTCGTGGTACGAGTTCTTTCTAAAAATGAATTTGGTTTGCTCGGCTTGTTCGAACTCATCGTCTATTTCATTCTGATGGTCGACAATACGCTGGTTCAGACACCGATGGCCAAGTTTGTGGCTGAAACCAAGGAATCCGTCTGGGCAATCCCCAACGGATTTTTTTTGAGCTTCACGGTTTTAACCTTCTGTGGCCTGGCTTGTATTGCCGGTAAAACCCTTTTGGCCAATCTGCTCAATGCTCCCGAGTTGCGAAATATGCTTTGGTTGGTGCCATTGCTTTTGGCTGCCGGTTACATCAAAAACCTGACCGGCCAAATTTGCGTCGCAAGACAATGGACCGGCCGATTGGTGGTCATTGATGCAATTTATTTTTTAGGATCGCTGGGACTGTTGGCGATCTGGCAAGCCGCCGGCACGCTGACCTCGGCAACACAGGTGGTGCTGGCCAATGTCTATTTGGCGTTGGCCGCGTCAGTCATTGGCGCTTCGCTCGCAGCGCCCGTGCTGTGGCGCGCTAAATGGCAAATTCATCGTCAAGACCTGCGCCGGTTTTGGGCGTTTAGCCGATATTCTTTTGGCGCCGGCCTGGGCGCTTATTTGAATGGCAATGTCGATACGATTCTCATCGCGCGTTTCTTTGGTCCGGTACCGGTGGCGATTTACCGGGCGGGAAAAGTCATTTACCGTTTTTACAACGCTTTCTCACAAGCGGCGCAAGTGGTGATCTTGCCGCTGGCCTCGCAATTGGCCGCTGCCGGACAAAAATCGGCCCTGCGCGCGCTTTTTGAAAAATCCGTCTATTTTTCATGCGTGCTTTTGTTTCCCCTAAATTGTTTGTTGTTGCTCGGCGCAGACTGGATTTTGGACCAACTTTATTCCGGCCAATATATGGAAGCCGTGCCGGTTTTTCGCTGGCTTTTGATTGGCGCTTTTTTCTTGCCGTGGGGAACCGTTGGCATCAACATGCTGATCGGTATCGGCAAGCCGAAGCTGAGTTTCCGTATTACCTGGATTGTCGTCAGCATCAATTTTTTAGGTTGCTTTTTTCTCATTCAAGCTTTCGGCATCAACGGCGCTGCGATGGCGATAGCGCTCACCACCGCCGGCGGAGCTGCTTTGGCCGCTCATTATATCAAAACCCTCACCGAATTTACTTGGAGGGGGGTCTTGCAGCGGCATGCCGACGCGGTGAATTTTTTTAAAACACTCTGGCAGAAAAAGGCCTTTACGCTCGACGAGCGCGCTGGTGGCGCCGGCGGTGACGAGGCTAAGAAGGATTAATCGACATGCGTATAGTTTGTGCACATTATATCTCCCATTATCTCTTTACGACGGTCAATTGGCTGTACACGATTCTTCGGCCAAAAGAAAATTACGAGCCGGTGGTGCTGGCGAGAAAGACGAGCAACATCGAGGCGTTTCCGCTGCGCAAATTATATGCGGTTTCAAAACTGAATTTTTTTGCCAGGGCTTATAACCTGGCTTTTTACAAAACCGTCGATTATTTTCCGCTCTTTTACCGGGCTGGAAAAGAAAATAGTTTTAATGTCTTGCATGGCCATTTTGGGCACGATGCGGTCAAAATGCTGACTTTGAAACGACGGCTGAAAATTCCGATGATTACCAGCTTTCTCGGCGTTGACGCTTCGAAATATCTGCGTATGCCGGAGTGGCGCAAGCAGTATCAACAACTTTTTAGCGAGGGAGATTTATTTCTCGCCCTCGGGCCGCGCATGCGCGAAGCTTTGGTTGGCGCCGGCTGCCCGGCGCATAAGATCAAAGTGTACAATCTTGGCATCATGGTTGAGGAATTTCCGTTTCGTGAAAGAACGTTGGACAAAAGCGAAAGCGTTACGATTCTTATGGGCGCGACGTTTCGGGAGAAGAAGGGCATTCCTTATGCACTCGATGCCGCCGCCATTTTGAAAGCGGGCGCCATGCCATTCCAGTTGGTCATTGCCGGCGATGGCCCTCTGCGTTCCCCAATCGAGCAACAAATAACAGCTTTGGGTTTATGGGAAAATGTTAAATTGCTTGGATATGTTGCGCCTGCCGCCTTTCGCAAGTTAATGGAAGACGCCCATCTGCTCATGCTGCCGAGCATCACTGCGAGCGATGGCGATATGGAAGGCACGCCGTTTGTTTTGATGGAAGCACTGGCTATGGGCATTCCGATAGTCTCAACCTACCACGCCGATATCCCGGAGATTGTCAAAGACGGCGAAAATGGCTTCCTCGTGCCGGAAAAAGATGCCGAAGCATTGGCAGAAAAATTGATTCACCTGATTCAACATCCGGAATCATGGGGCACAATGGGCCGGGCCGGGCGGGCGCATGTGATGGAGCATTTTAACACGGCGAGCCAGTTTGAAAAACTTCTGCACATTTATGCCGGTTTGGTGCACTGACGAAAGTATCTCGACTTTGAAAAATCCTATTTACGACAAAAGCCTCTTCGAAGCCGATTATGCGGATAACCGCGATTGGAATTTTTATCGCTATAATTTGGCCAAATGTATTGAGAAGGGCAGACCCGGCACGATTCTCGATCTCGGCGCCGGACTTTGCCATTTCGCCGAATGTTGCGAAAAGTTCGGCATCCCGTGTATTGCCGCCGAAGGCTCGCGCTACGGCTTGTCGCAAGCAAGGCTTCGCTCGCCGCGGCTTCGTCTCGTTTGTTGCGACTTGCGCGCCAACCTGCCGTTTAACGACGCGACTTTTGCCACGATCGTGTGCAATCAAGTTATCGAACATCTTTCCCCCGGGCATGCCAATCATTTGCTCGTGGAAGCCCATCGGGTTTTGCAAAGTGATGGCGTTTTGTTTGTTTATACGCCTTCCAAATACAACTGGGTTGAGCGAAAAAAAGAGCACCACATCAATCTGCTCACGCCGAAGCAAATGGAGGCGTTGTTGCGAGCAGCGGGATTTTCCAATTTAGAACGCTTGAATTTTCCATATCCGTATTTAGGTGTCTCCGGCTTTGGCCGTCTCGTAATGGCCGGCATTTTCAAATTGATGCCGCTCGATTTTTTGTCGAGCTCGGCGAATTTTATCGTGAGAAAACGTGGCTGAAAGATGCTCATTGAGAAGAACGAAAATTCTCGCCCGCATAACTGGCTTTTGCACCACTATTATATCCGCTCCCTTAAAAGGCGTGCCGAGCATATTCGCGGCCGCGTGCTTGATATTGGTTGTGGCACCAAACCGTTCAAGCGCATTATCGAAAAACAGTGCGAGAAATATGTCGGCATCGAGCATCCCGCCACATTACATGGTTTGCAAAATGTGGACGTCGCTGGTGATGCGCTTGTTCTTCCTTTTATAAAAGAAAGTTTTGAGACGATCGTTTCGTTCTCGGTCATGGAGCACGTTTTAGAGCCATCGCTCTTCATGTCCGAGGCCTTCCGCGTTCTCAAGCACGGCGGCAAAGCGCTGTTGATGACGCCGCTGATGTGGGGCGAGCACGAGCAGCCGCACGATTATTTTCGCTTCACGCGCTATGGCTTGCGCTACCTGGCGGAGAAAGCAGGGTTCGAGGTGATTTCGATTGCGCCGGATACCGGCTACTGGGGAACGGCCGTTCTGCGCTTCAATTATTGGCTCAATCGCTTCGGCAAAGGCCCGTTGCGCTATCTGCTCATGCCGGTTTGGTTGAATCAATATCTCGCTCTGTTATTGGACAAGCTTGATCGTTCTTATACCGTGGATACGGCGACATTCACCACCCTTCTCAAAAAGCCATAAATGAAAATTCTTTTTCTCTCCGAAATCAAATGGCGTTACTTGCGCACGCGCAAACAGCAAATTGTCCGGCGCTTTCCCAGGGATTGGCAGATTTTGTTTGTCGAGCCGTACACCGTGGGCCGAGAGAACCGTTTTCGGCTGCAGCGTGAAGGGAACCTCTCTCATTTGACCGTGCCTTATTTCAAAAATTTCCCGCAACGGTGGTTGCAGCGCCTGTTGAGCTTGGCCGTCGTGCGCGGTGTTGTGACTTTGGTGAGCGCTGCGTGGCTTTGGATTATTTTACGAACAAAGGGGTTTTCCCGGCCGGACGTGGTGTTGGTCTCGAATATTTATTACGCCAATATCATGCACTTTTTCTTGCCCGACCGGCCGGTGATTTACGATTGCAACGACGATCATCTTTCATTCCCGTTAACCCCGAAGTGGGCAAGAAAATATTTTCTCTCATTGTGTCGCCGCGCCGACCGCATCGTGTGCAGCTCGCAAGCGCTGCGAGAGATTATTCCGTCAGAGCATCGGCATAAAATCGCCATGATCGGCAACGGTGTGGACACCTCGCTTTTCGGCACCAACATTGGTGAAATTCCAGAAACGCTCAAAACCTTACGGCGACCGATTCTCTTGTATCTCGGCGCATTGTCCGAGTGGATTGATTTCGATTTGTTGCAGCAAGTGGCGGAAAGACATCCGGACAAAACTTTGACACTCGTCGGGCCGGTAGCGGCAGGGGTGCGCCCACAATTGCAAACTCTTCTGCAGCGGACGAATGTCAAATATCTCGGCGAAGTCGGTCACGACGCCATTGCGGCTTATATCTCGGCGGCGGATGTTTGTCTGATCCCATTTGTGAAGAATAAATTGACCCGAGGGGTGAATCCCAATAAGCTCTACGAGTATCTTGCCGCCGGCAAGCCGGTGGTGAGCGTGGACATTTCCCTGGAAGTGGTGGCGCTTAAAGACGAGATTTTTTTAGCGGAGAATCATCAGAACTTTGTACGCCAAATTGATGCGGCACTTGGCGCCTCAAACGAACGGGTGGCACAGCGCCAACAAATTGCTTTGGCGAATGATTGGCAGGAGAAGGCGAATCAGATGGTAGCGTTGATAGCGAAAGTAAGCGCACTTCGATGATTTTTAGCATTTAGGCCGTTTGCAGTTTTTCAAATTCTGGGTCTTCTTCTGGTGCAAAAAGGACACAAACCGAAATTTCCATCAGGGCTCTTCTTGGGAGTTTTTTTTCTAAAGAAAATCCTTGCCTTTGTCCAAGATAATGAGTACAATTTTTGTCTGTTATTGTACTGTGTCGTCACATTTTTGTGACGACGGCGAGAAGTTATTGAGTCGAATCGACTGAAGGGAAATCACCTCACATGGCCAAGAAAACCCGTCCGATAAAGTTCCGTCAAAGCGGGATGCCACAAAAGCAGGCCGCTAGCCAATCCCCCCCAGCGGGATTCGTCCAGCATCCGACGCTGACCGCGCTAGGAATTTTTTTCCTGCTGGCGATGATTTTTTTCTTTAATGTCATTTTCGGCGGCAAAACTTATCTTTCGCCGGATGCACAATCTGCCGCCGCGATGTCTGCGCCGCTCGACAAAGCCTTTTGGGAAACCTGGAAGCTGCCGCTATGGTCTCCTTATATTTTTTGCGGCATGCCGAGCTTTGCCAGCTTGATGTACGCGCCGTTTGTTTATATGCCTGGCACGATTTTACTTCCGTTCACCCGCTTGGTTTCACTCCCCTCGATGTTATTTCCCGCGTTGCATTACGTTCTCGCGGCGATGGGTGTCTTTCTTTTTTTGCGGCGCAAAGGCGCGAGCTTTTGGCCGGCGTTGTTGGGTGGCATGGCCTTTATGTTCACGCCCTATCTGATCACCATGCAAGTTTTTGGGCATGGCTCGCAGATGATGACCTCCGCTTATATTCCGTGGGCACTTTGGGCAGTCGATCGCCTCATCGAAAAATTCTCCTGGCGCAATCTCGGATTGGCGGGATTGATTTTGGGTTTCCAGCTCCAGCGTGGTCACGTACAAATCGCTTATTACAGTTTGATGCTGGTCGGCTTGTATGGGCTTTTTCATTTTATTTATTTGATTAGCCAAAAACAGTATAGCCGTCTTTTGCCCATGCTCGGCAGTTTTGCCGGCGCGATGATCCTGGCCGGCGCTTTGTCCGCCGTGCTCTTTTTGCCGCTGCAAGAGTACACGCCTTATTCAATTCGTGGCGCATCTTCAGCACTGTCCCGCCCGGCGGGACAAAGCGGGATGCCAGATACCGGCGTCGGATTTGAATACGCCACGCAATGGTCTTTTTCGCCCGGCGAGATGATGACCTTCATTGTCCCGTCGTTTTATGGATTTGGCGGCCAACCTTTTTACTGGGGCAACATGCCGTTCACTGATTACCCGAATTACATGGGCATTCTCGTTTTGGCACTTGCTGCCGTCGCGTTCGTGCTCTATCTTCCCAAGGCCGGCCCGAATCGATTGCTCGTCATGTTTTTTGGGACGGCGATTCTGCTCGCGCTGCTGTTGTCATTCGGTTATCACTTTGCGGCGTTTTACAAACTTTTTTACAATTACCTTCCTTATTTCAACAAATTTCGTGTACCGGTGATGATTCTCATTCTCGTGCAATGTGCGGTGGCCATTCTCGCCGGCCTCGGGTTGGAAGGCATTCTATCTCGTCTGCGCGCGACGGGCACCGATCCAAAAGAAGAAATCACCGCTCGTCGCCAAACCTCGCAGCGCTTGTGGATCGCACTGGCTGCACTGGCCGCCGTCGTTCTGCTGTTGACGATTTTGCGCGGCAGCTTTTTTGATTTCATGCGCGGCCTCTATCCCGATCAATATGAGTCGAGCTATCAGGAAGCATTGGACAAAGCGCGTTTCGATATGTTGTTCCGAGATGTATGGATTGTTTTCTTTGTTGTCGCCGGCGGCATAATCATGTTGGCGCTCACCGTGGCCAAAAAAATATCGGCCCCGACTGCTGTCACGGTCATTTGCTTGATTACATTGGCTGATTTGTGGCTCGTCGGCAAAAAAATTGGGAAAACTTATCCGCAAAGCGAGTCGCCGGATTTTCTGCGGCCGGACGCGATTACCCAATTCCTGCAAGCCGACAGCCCTGGCCTGCCCGGGGCCCCTGGCAGGGCAGGCTCGGTATATCGCATTTATCCGGCGGGGCAGTTGTTTGGCGAGCTGCGTTGGTCTGGCCAGGGCTTTCAAAGCGCCGGCGGCTATCATGCCGCCAAGCCGCGCCTCTATCAGGATTTTATCGAAGCGACGGGACTGCAGGGCGCCACTCTCCCGGCCCATCACATCGTCGATATGCTGAATGCCAAATACATCATTACTTTTGAAACCTTGTCAGACACTAATTTCGCCGTTCGGCAACGATTTCAAACCGGCAACGGCGTGTTGAGCATTTACGAAAACCTTGCCGTGTTGCCGCGCGCTTATCTCGTCGGCGAATACGACGTCGAGACTGAGCCGGTCGCCGCGCTCACGCGGCTGCGCACCGGCCCGGGTGCAGACGGTAAAGGCTTCGATCCGCATCGCCAGGTTTTGTTGAACGAAGAGCCGGAGTTGAAGCCGCAACCCGATGCGGAGGGAACGGCGCAAATCACCAAATACGATTTCCATCAGGTGACGGTAACGACGCAAAGTTCTTCTCCGCAAATGCTGGTGTTGAGCGATAATTATTATCCTGTGGGGTGGCAAGCTTACGTTGACAACCAGCCGGTGAAAACCTATCAGGCCAACTATTGCTTCCGAGCGATCACCATACCTGCAGGCACGCACCAGGTTGAATTTCGTTTTCACTCGAAGGCCTTCACGCGGGGCTTGTGGGTGAGCATAACCGCTCTGGTCGTGGCCGTGGCGCTGCTTTTCGTCGAGCGCAAGAGGCCGGCCGCAGCGGCATGAAAAAATTTTCATTTCGTTCAACCCTATTGCAATAAGCTTTTAATAGTTACAAAAATGATTTGCAATTGTGGTTTCGTTGTCATAAATTGTTATCTTTCGCCAAATTAAGCCGGTGTGCCGCAAGCTTTCCAGCCTCTTCATGCTTTGGCACGGGCAAGAAAACAAGCGCGGGGATGATTCTACACGGAGAGAGGAGGCGTAGTGTAATGGCGTTATGTGTGTGTCTGCAAAGCTGCGTTGGCAAGGCTACGCCTGCAAGGAGTTTCAATAATGAAATTAAAAGATATTCTTTCGGAAAATTTGATAAAGATTTATCTGTCCGGCCAGGAAAAGCGACAGGTGATCGAAGAGATGGTAGACTTGCTGGCGGCGACGCGGTGCATTAAAGACCGGGACGACGTTCTCAAGGCGGTTTTGGATCGCGAAGCCGTGATGAGCACGGGCGTCGGTGACGGCGTGGCGATTCCTCATGGCAAAAGCGAAGCCGCCCCGTCGATCATTGTGGCTTTGGGTGTAACCAAAGAGCCGGTGGAATTTCAATCGATGGACGACCGGCCGGTGCGATTGATTTGGCTGCTCGTCGGCCCGCCGGATCAAACCGGCCCGCATCTGAAAGCGCTCAGCCGCATTTCACGCCTCATGCACAAACGCGAATTTCGCGACCAATTGATGGCCTCAACCAATGCGAAAGCAGCGTTCGAGGCCATTATCCGGGAAGAAGAAAAGTATCTAGAAAATTAAGCAGTGGCCTGTTTGCCGGTTAACAGGTAACCGGGTGCATTACCTGATTTTTAAGACAGGGCATGTTTATGCCGCTTCAGCGGCATTCCACATTTTAGCCCCATGCCTTCAGGCTGGGGCGGTGAAAATAAAAAAACACTTATGCGATTCCAACGCCTCAAAGGCACGCGCGATATTTTGCCGGAAGAAATCGGCAAATGGCAGGCCGCGGAAGCCGTGATTCAACAAGTCATGGCGCGTTTCGGCTTCAGCGAAATTCGCACGCCGATTTTCGAGGAGACCGAGCTTTTTGCCCGCGGCATCGGTCAATTGACGGACATCGTCTCAAAAGAAATGTACACGTTCGTCGACCGCGGCGACAAAAGCTTGACGCTGCGGCCCGAGCTGACCGCCGGCGTCGTGCGCGCCTATATTGAAAACAATCTCGGCAAAAAGCAGCCGGTCAACAAATTATATTACCTCGGCCCGATCTTTCGGCAGGAAAATCCGCAAGCCGGTCGCTTTCGCCAGTTCCACCAGTTCGGCGCTGAAATTCTCGGCTCGCCGGATCCTGCCGCCGACGTCGAAGCCATGGCGCTGTCGATTGGAATCTACCGCGCTTTTCAGCTCGACCGTTTTGTGGTGAAATTGAACAGCGTCGGCGACGCGGTTTGCCGCGAGCCTTATAAAAACACGCTGCGCGAATATTTGCGCCCGCGTCTCGATCATCTTTGCCAAACCTGCCAGCAGCGCTTCGAGAAAAATCCGCTGCGCATTCTCGATTGCAAAGAGGAAAGCTGCCGCGCCGAAACCGCCGAAGCTCCCAAATTATTCGAGTCGCTCTGCGCCGATTGCAGCCGCCATTTTGCGCGCGTGCGGGAATTGCTCACCGCCGCCGGCATCACTTATGATTTGGATTTCCGCCTGGTGCGCGGCTTGGATTACTACACGCGCACCGCGTATGAAATCGTCAGCGACCAGCTCGGCGCGCAAGACGCTTTGTGCGGCGGCGGCCGTTATGATTTGCTCGTCGAAGAATTGGGCGGCGCGCCAACGCCGGCCGTCGGGTTCGCCGCCGGCATGGAACGTTTGATGATGGTGCTGGAGAAAATCGCCTGGCAGCCGGCGCTCAAACCCGCTCCGGCCGTTTTCATGGCGCCATTAGGCGAAGCCGCAACGGCTTGGGCCGTGCAAATTGCCCAACAATTGCGGCTGCAGGGCTTGGCGGTCGAGATGGATTTGTTGAGCCGCGGCTTGAAAGCGCAACTGCGCGAGGCCAATCGCCAGCAGGCGCGATTTGCCGTAATCGTCGGCGACAACGAATTGCAAGCCCAACGCGCGACCGTGCGCGATTTGCCCAACAGCCTGCAAAGCGAAGTCGCCTTCGCCGATTTGATCTCTTACCTCCAGCAAAGCATGCAAAGCCGTGGAAGTTGATTCATTTATGTTGACGAGAAACGATCTCAAAACCATCGCCCGGCTGACGCAAAAAAAGTACCGGCTCGAAATGAACCGGTTCCTCGCCGAGGGTGGCCGACTGTGTGAGGAGGCGATTAAATCCGACTGGAAGGTGGAGCGCGTCATTTATTGCCCGTCATTTTTGCAATCGTTGCGCGCGCGCCAGGCTCTGCTGCTGGCCGAAGAGCGCCAAATCCCGATTGATGAAGTGACCAGCGAGGTGTTTGTCAGCCTTTCCGACACCATGCACTCGCAGGGTATTCTTGCGATTGTCGAAAAGCGCACGCCGCCCAGCGAGGCGTTCGAGAACATGCGCCAGGCGCCACGCTGCTTGTGGGTCGGCATCGAGAAACTTCACGACCCCGGCAATATGGGCACCATTTTGCGCACCGCGGATTGGCTCGGCGTCGATGGCATCATCGCCGGCAAGGAATGTGTTGAAGTCTACAACCCGAAAGTCGTGCGCGCCAGCATGGGCGCCATTTTTCACTTGCCCATTTACGAAGTCGAAGATTTCGTCGGGGTCATGCGCCGTTTTCAAACCTTTAGCGCCGTGCTTTACGGCGCGGATCAGTCCGGCGATTTCCCATATTCCATCTTGCGCTATGCGCCCAAGCGCATGTTGTTGCTTGGCGACGAAGTCGACGGCATCTCGCCGGAAGTCGGCGCGCTCATCCAGCATCGCGTTTCCATCCCTCGGCGCGGCGGCGGCGAGTCGCTCAACGTCGCCATCGCCGCCGCCATTCTCCTGGCCGAGATGAGCCGGTAGGCAAAATGGAGTGGTGGAGCGATGGATTGCTGGAGTAATGGAATGTTGGATTGATGGAGTGCAATACTCCAATACTCCAGTAATCCAGCAATCCAATAATCCAGCAATCCAATAATCCAGCAATCCAATAATCCAGCAATCCAATAATCCAGCAATCCAATAATCCAAGATATTTTTCCATGCGATTGCCGCAAATACAGAACTACCCTTCACGCAAAGGCGTGATGGTGATCTTTATCCTGACCGTTCTTCTTTATGTTTCCATCGGCTATTTGATGGCCAGACTCTTTGGCCGTTTGGCGCCCGCCCTTTGGGAGCTTCTCATCGCCGGCTTGGTTTTGCCGCTGCCGGCTTATGTTTACTTGCGTCATCATAATTACGACATTCGCGCAATTTTTCGGCTGAATTTGGTCAGCAAGCGAATCGTCGCGTTGAGTGTGGCGTTGGGTTTGGCCTCGTTTCTTCTCGCGCACGAGATCGACCGTTTGATCGCCATCGTGTTGCCGCTGCCGGAAGAGTATAAGGAGAGAATGTATGCCGCCCTCATCGCGCAGAATTGGCTGGACTGGATTCTCGCCATTCTCGCGGTCGTGGTTCTGCCCAGCATCTTCGAGGAGATAGTGCTGCGCGGCTTCATTCAAAACACGTTTGAGCAATATCACAAAATTCTCCCCGCTATCGCTATCACCGCCGCGATCTTTGCCGCGATGCACGGGCTGCTGTCACAAATCGTGCAAATTTTTTTCTTGGGCGTTTTCCTCGGCTGGCTGGCTTGGAAAAGCGAATCGATCATACCGGCGGCGATCGTGCATGCGATCAACAATCTGCTCTCGCTGCTCCTGGTCAATATAAAAACCGCGCCGTCATGGCTGATTTGGCAAGGCAACGCCTCTGCCTCCGGCGACGGGCATGTCAATCCATTTTTTTTATTGGCTGCTGGCGGGGTAATTTATTTCGGCTTCCGGTTATTCAATCGCTTTTGTGAGGAGGAGATCGAGATTCCCACCTTTTTTAATACGCCGGTGTGAAGAGCAAAGATTGCAAATTCTTTTGGTCAGTCGATACGAACATGCTCATATACCAAGACAGCTAGATTCCGCGTCTTTTCCCACGCTATCCTAAATTGCTGCATGCCAATTTTACGTCGTCCACGCCATGGATCTAAAACCGTCACCGACCCGCGTGTCATCGCTTCCAGAACGAAAGCATGAGTTATAGCAATGCCGTCAATAGCAAGTAAATTCACATAGAGAATAGGGATGACCCCTTGCTTGAGATACTCTTGTATGTCTTTGATGCTGCTGTATTCTTTCCGTGCTTGGAAACCGAGTTTGTTGGCCGCAATGACAAGGTCATCTGCACTTGTGCCGTTGACGTCCGTCTGGCAAAGAGTAACTAAGGTTGGCTCATCAACCTCGAAGTCCATATAATCCAAGATCATCCTCAAGCACGCCACAGCGCAAGTGTAGGTCTTCTCTTGCCTAAATAAGCGGGGCTTCGATTTCGGCCTTTCTTTGCTCATAAAGCTCTCTGGCAGCTTTTTTCACTTCTTCGCGCGGCGTCCAACCGGCAACGGTGCCCATTTCACAATCAATAATAATTATGCCAGCTTGTCCGATAACGCCTAATTTAGGATAACCAAGCGTAATCGGAACCGACCACACAGTTCGGATAGGAAACTCCACCAAAGTGGGAATGCCAGCGCAAAAGCGGTCAGGCAGATGCTCCAAAATAAAGTGGTTCGCTGTAATTTGGGCGGCGTCGCGGCTAATTTGAGGTTTCTTATTCCTCACTGGTTTGGAAATACGTTCAAGGGTCTTGACTTTCATATCCACGCTCATTCGGTTGAGTCAAAGTATTGAACAAAATAACCTCAGCACAATGTAACCTGATTGAATGTAAAAGTCAATATTTGAATTGCCCGACTTGACAAAGCGCCATTTTTTTATTATCTTCAGACTTGTCGTATTCGCGACAATCGTAAGCGCAGGAAAGGTTTTCTAATAAAATATTAGCATAAACTAATGCCGCAAATTTTTCATCCGAGCACCAACACCTTCTCCAAAGTCAGCATCTTCGGCGCGGTGTTTTTTGTCGGCGGGCTGCTTTGGATGTTTGGTGTGATCGAGCGCTCCTCTTATGTCACCCAAGCCAGCGTCGTTCGCGAGCAGCCGGTTCCCTTCAGCCATCGCCATCACGTCACCCAGCTCGGCATCGACTGCCGCTATTGCCACACCGCCGTCGAAGAGAGCAATTTCGCCGGCATTCCTTCGACGAACACCTGCATGACGTGCCACTCGCAAATCCATTCCACCGCCGAGATGCTCGAGCCGGTGCGCGAGAGTTTTCGGAACGACAAATCGATTGAGTGGGTTCGCGTCAACGATCTCCCAGACTTCGTTTATTTCAATCATAGCATTCACGTTAAAAAAGGCGTTGGCTGTGTGACCTGCCACGGCCCGATTGGCGAGATGGCTTTGACGTGGCGCGAGAACTCGCTGAACATGGAATGGTGCCTCAGTTGCCATCGCGCGCCGGAACGTTTCGTGCGCCCGCGCGAGTTTGTTTTCAGCACGGATTGGAAGCCGTCGGAAGCGCAAACCGCTTTGGGCGCCGCGCTGCTCAAAGAATACAAAATTGAAAAGCTCACGAATTGCTCGGTATGCCATCGGTGAGATTTCGTCAGTCGCGCGCTAAATTGAAACAAGTGTACGGTAGCTGTTGTGATTTTCACAAATGCGATGTATCTTAATTGTGGTAGAGGGGTTGAAGAATGAATAAATGGACGGTTCAAGATAGATATGGCAATACGATCTATTTGGCCGAGGAACGCTGGCAGCACATTTTGGAATCACGTCCCGAAATGGAGCCGCTTATTGAAAAGTTCCTTGACACGATGCGCACGGGTCGACGTAGGCAGGAAGCGCTCATACCAAACGAATATCGTTATTACAAGCAGGTCGACGAGTTATTGCCGGAAAACAATCACTTGATCGCCAAAGTCGTTTTCAAAACTCAACTCGACAAAACTGGAAATTATGTTCCCAACAATTTTGTCGTCACAGGTTGGCCGAAATACATTGTTCCAAAACGGTAAAATTATGAATGAATTAAAATTGCATAGAAGCGAGGTGCTGGCCATTAATGGGGAAAAAATACGGCTGGTATATGACGAAAGCGAGGATATGCTGGACGTTTTTTTCGGCGAGAATGAGCCGGCTACGGGTGTTGAACTCACAGATCACATCCTTTTGCGGCTCAATCAGAAGACGGGGCGGGCCGTGAGCTTGACGATTTGTCATTTTTCGATTCTCACTGAATTAACCGAGTATGGCCCACGCAGTTTTCCGCTGGATAATCTTGAGGAATTGCCGGAAGATTTGCGAGAATTAGCCATTCGTGTCATTCTGAAAGCGCCGGTGAATCAATTTCTGAAATTGTCTAATTTTCAAGCATCGCCAACGAAGCGTGTGCCGCTGACTTATGTTGAGCCATATCGTTTTGCCTCGGCGGCTTGAAAATGAGTAATTTTTTTCTACGAAAAGCCTGGTTTCACACCATTCGAGAAGAGAATCAACCAATGACTCAGATAAGCCTTAACGAAGTTAAACAAAACTTGCCGGCGTAACAGTCGATGATGTGATCCTAGAGTATCCGGTTGCGGTTCTTAAATGAATGAGAATACCATTTTTTGTGCGAGTTACGTATGGGTTTAAAGAATGATAAAACCGATCACCTCGATTTAGCCGCGATTCGCGCGCGTTTGGAAACGCAGCGCGGCCAACAATATTGGCGCAGTCTCGAAGAGCTGGCGAATACGGAAGAATTTCAGAAATCGGTTGAAAACGAGTTCGCGCCAAATGTCGTGGGGAAGGTCGAGCTGGGCCGTCGTGACTTTCTCAAATTGATGGGCGCTTCTTTGGTGTTCGCCGGCCTCAACGCCTGCACGCGCCAACCGGAAGAAAAAATTTTCCCGTATGTCAAATCGCCGGAAGAGCTTGTTCCTGGCAAGCCGCTCTATTTTGCCACCGCGATCTTGAACGGCGGCTACGCCAATGGCGTACTCGTCGAAAATCACGAAGGCCGCCCCACCAAAGTCGAAGGCAATCCCGACCATCCCGCCAGTTTGGGCGCAACCGACATCTTCGCGCAAGCGGCGATGCTGACGCTTTATGATCCGGATCGCTCGCAAACGGTGACCAACTTGGGAAGCATCAGCACGTGGGATGCTTTTGTCACCGCCATCAGCACGGAACTGGAAGGCTTGCGCGCCAAGAGAGGCGAGAGCTTGCGAATTTTGACCGAGACCATCACCTCGCCGACGCTCGCCAATCAGATGCAAGCCCTGCTCGCCGCTTTTCCGTTAGCAAAATGGCATCAATACGAGCCGGCGGGACGCGACAACGCCCGCGAGGGCAGCCGTTTGGTATTCGGTGAATATGTTGAAACGCGATATCGTTTCGATCAAGCCGAAGTGGTTCTCTCACTCGATGCCGATTTTCTTATCGATCTGCCCGGCAGCCTGCGCTACGCGCGAGAATTTATGGCCAAACGCCGCCTGTACGATGGCCGGAAAGAAATGAATCGGCTGTACGTCGTCGAGAGTAGCCCGTCACTCACCGGCTCGATGGCGGATCATCGGTTGTCGATGCAAGCGGCTCAAATCGAAACCCTCATCACGCATGCCATCGCTGCCGAACTGGGAATTGTTGAAGCGCCAACTTCACGCTCGCTCCTTTATGACTCGCTGGCCAAATGGATTGCCGCTGTAACCCGCGATCTGCAAAGGCATCGTGGCAAGAGTCTTGTCGTTGCCGGCGAGCAGCAGCCACCACTCGTCCATGCTTTGGCGCATGCGATGAACCACGCGCTCGGCAATGTCGGCAGTACGGTGATCCACATGGATCCGGTTGAAGCGAATCCGGCGCCTCAAAACGTCTCGCTGCGCGAGCTGGCGACGGATATGGAAACGGGCAAAGTCGAGATGCTGCTGATTCTCGGCGGCAATCCGATTTTCACTGCGCCGGCCGATCTGAATTTTGCCGGCAAGCTCTCCAAAGTCAAGACGCGCATTCATCTCAGCCTGTACGATGACGAAACCTCGGAACTATGCCATTGGCACATTCCCGAAGCGCACACACTCGAAACTTGGGGCGACGCGCGCGCTTATAATGGCACCGTTTCGATTATGCAGCCGCTGATTGCGCCGCTTTACGGCGGCAAATCCGCCCACGAAGTTCTCGCCGTCTTCACCGGCCAAGCGGGACGCACGAGCCATGATCTCGTGCGCGATTACTGGAAAACGCAAAGGCCATCGGCAGATTTTGAAAAATTCTGGCAAACTTCTCTGCACGACGGCTTCATTGCCGGTACGGCGCTGTCAGCCAAATCCGTTGCACCTCGGATTGATCATTTAAAAACGATGGTCGCCGAACGGGAAGCGAAGGTCGAAAATCCTCTGTCAACGCCAACTGCGCTTGAGATCATTTTTAAACCTGATCCCACCATCGCCGACGGCCGCTTCGCCAACAACGGTTGGCTGCAAGAATTGCCAAAACCTTTGACGCTGCTCACCTGGGACAATGCCGCGTTGATCAGCCCGAAAATGGCGGAGCGTCTCGGCCTCGGCAATGAAGACGTTGTTGAGCTGAAATACAACGAACGCTCGGTGAAAGCGCCGGTTTGGATCACACCAGGTCATCCCGATAATTCCGTTACCGTGCATTACGGCTACGGCCGCACGCGCGCCGGAAAAGTTGGCACCGGCGCCGGATTCAACGTCTACGCGCTGCGCACTTCCGAAGCGCCGTGGTTTGCAACCGGAGTCGAAATTCGCAAAACCGGCGAGCGCTATAAATTGGCCACGACGCAGATGCATCACAGCATGGAAAATCGTCACCTCGTGCGCATCGGCACGCTCGCAGAGTTTAATCAGCATCCGGAATTTGTGCATGAGATGGGGCACGAGCCGCCGCGCGAGTTGACGTTGTATCCTGAGCACAAATACGAGGGCTACTCGTGGGGCATGTCCATCGATCTCAACTCCTGCATCGGTTGCAACGCCTGCACGATCGCCTGCCAATCGGAAAATAACATTGCGGTCGTCGGCAAAGAGCAAGTGGCGATTGGCCGCGAGATGCACTGGATTCGTGTCGATCGTTATTACGAAGGCGATCTCGACGATCCCGCGACGTATCACCAGCCGGTGACATGCATGCACTGCGAGAATGCGCCGTGTGAGCCGGTTTGTCCGGTTGGCGCGACGGTGCATAGCAATGAAGGCCTCAACGAGATGGTTTACAACCGCTGCATCGGCACGCGTTATTGCTCCAACAACTGTCCGTACAAAGTGCGGCGCTTCAACTTCCTTTTATATTCCGATTTCGAGACGCCGAGCTTGAAGATGTTGCGCAACCCCGACGTCACCGTGCGCTCGCGCGGCGTCATGGAGAAATGCACGTATTGCGTGCAACGCATCAACGAGGCGCGGATCAACGCGAAGAAAGAAGACCGTGACATTCGCGACGGCGAGATTGTGACCGCGTGCCAGCAAGTTTGTCCGACGCAGGCCATCACCTTTGGCGATATAAACGATCCGAATAGCCGCGTCTCCAAGCTCAAAGCCAGCCAGCTCAACTACGGGCTGTTGGCGGATTTGAACACGCGGCCGCACACGACATATTTGGCGCGACTGCGAAATCCGAATCCGGAGCTTGAGCAGGAAGCCTAACGTGGACAAAATAAAAAGCATCACACAAATACGCAGAGACGCAAAGAAAAATTTTAGACAAAATTATTTTATGACAAAATAATTAAAAGCCTTTAAAATTATTTTGTCATTAAATTATTTTGTCTTCTTGCTTTTCGTGCGGTTTGATGGTAAAGATTTTATTATAAGGCATAATGCAAACTCAAACGCCCGTCCATTTTAAAAACGTCATCGACGAGGTGCCGGTGCTCGAGCCAGGCCACACTTACGGCACGATTACCGACAAGATCAGCACGATGGTGCTCACCCGCAAAACGCCGCGCGGGTGGTATATTGGCGTCGGCATTGGCTTCGCCGTCGTTACCGTGCTGGTCGGCGCCCTGAGTTATCTGTTGCTCAAAGGCGTGGGAATTTGGGGCATCAACATTCCGGTGGGCTGGGGCTTTGCGATTATCAACCTCGTTTGGTGGATCGGCATCGGCCACGCCGGCACGCTGATCTCCGCCATCCTGCTGCTCTTCCGCCAATCGTGGCGCACCTCGATCAACCGTTTCGCCGAAGCGATGACGCTGTTTGCCGTGGCCTGCGCGGCGATCTTTCCGGCGATTCATGTCGGGCGGCCGTGGTTGGCTTATTGGTTAGTGCCTTATCCTAACACCATGTTGCTCTGGCCGCAAACGCGCAGTCCTTTGGATTGGGATGTTTTTGCCATTGCAACTTACGCCTTGGTTTCCGTGCTCTTTTGGTACGTCGGCTTGATTCCCGATGTGGCCACCTTGCGTGACCGCACGAAAAATCGCTGGCTGCAGCTCATTTACGGCTTTCTCGCGATGGGCTGGCGCGGCTCCGCCGTACATTGGTCGCGCTACGAGACGACCTACTTGCTGCTCGCCGGTTTGGCCACGCCACTGGTGCTCTCGGTTCACACCGTGATCAGCTTCGACTTTGCGATGTCGATCATTCCTGGTTGGCACGCGACGATCTTTCCGCCGTACTTCGTTGCGGGCGCGATTTACGCGGGCTTCGCGATGGTGCTCATTCTCGCCATTCCGCTGCGCAAGCTTTATGGCTTGGAAGATTTCATCACCATGCGCCATCTGCGCAACATGGCCAAGATCATGCTCGCCACCGGCTTGATCGTCGTCTACGGCTACGCGATTGAGGCATTTATGGCGTGGTACAGCGCCAACGATTACGAGTGGTACATGATGACCAACCGCTGGACCGGTCCGTATGCGCCTTATTACTGGGCGCTGATTTTTTGCAATCTCCTCGTGCCGCAACTGCTGTGGTTCGAACGCTTTCAGAGCAGCGTTCCCTGGCTTTTCGCTATTTCGATCGTCGTCAGCATCGGCATGTGGCTCGAGCGCTTCGTCATCGTGGTGACGAGCTTGCACCGCGATTTTCTGCCCTCGTCGTGGGGCATGTACTATCCGACGGTTTGGGATTGGGCAACATTCATCGGCACACTCGGCCTCTTCTTCACGTTGATCTTTATCTTCGTGCGCGTCCTGCCGGCGATTTCGATTTTTGAGATGCGCACGCTGGTGCCGGCGGAGGAAGGGAAAAGAATAAAAAGGCAGTTTTGAAATTTTTTATGAGTATGAGGTGTGATCATGCAAAGTACACTGGTAAACTTGACTTATGAAGTTGAATTGAAAAAGGGAGAAAAATTTTCACTTCCCAAAGAAGCCGTTAAGCAGATCAAGCCAGGCAAGTGGTTAATAACCATCATGCCCTCATCAAAAATGTTTGATTTAAAACCGGTGCGTGTTCATAGCGCATTTTTGAATGGTTACGCTGACGAAGACGAAGAGCTGTATGACGACTATTCAATCAGGTGAATTCTGGGTTGCCGATATACCTTTTACAGATCGCAGCGCTTCGAAGAAGCGACCTGTTCTGGTGTTATGGCTCGACGGCTTGGATGCTGTTGTTGCGGTAGTGACTTCAGCCTCGCCTCGCAGCAAGACCGATGTTTTACTTCAAGAATGGCAAAAAGAAGGATTGCGTAACCCATCCGTGGTTCGATTATCGCGATTGGATTGTTTGGAACAGACGCTATTTCTCGCAAAGCTTGGAACAATTACAAAAAGTGATGCAACAAATATAAAGAGCGTTTGGTCGCGTCACGTTAAGCCGCAATTTTAATGAAATTCGTTGGCGAAAATTTGTTGCCCGAAGAATATGAGCGTCTCTCGTTCGATGAGCGCGGCATCTTGCAATGGCGTCTGAAACAACAGAATCGCGCTTGGCTGCAAAAGCAGTTTGCGAAACTTGGTGCAGCATGGTTGGTTGTGGTTGATGGCAAGGTTATCGCATCCGAAAAGACTTTGGAAAACAAACCGATGTCACCGCAAATTTTGCAAATTTGTCGGCGCACGGGAAAGTTTCCATTTATGTTTGTCAATGACAAATTCGTGGTCATCGAGGAAAACGCTTCGTCATGCACACGACAAATCAATGAAGTCGAAACATTGCAAAACCTTGCAAGCTATCTTCGCGAATCCAGTCCGTGCCAGCATTCCGTGGAGAGATATTGAGAATATGTTTGTCGCGTATGGGGCGGAGATTAGTGAAGGCCAGGGGTCTAGAGTGCGGATTGCGCTCAATGGCGTGCGTGCGGTGTTTCATCGACCGCATCCGCAAAAGGAAACTGACAAGGGCGCGGTTGTCTCGGTGCGCCGTTTCTTAATCGAAGCAGGAGTAGAACCATGATGCAATACAAAGGATACTTGGCTCGTGTTGAATTTGATGATGAAGCCAATATTTTTCATGGCGAAGTGATCAACATCCGCGATGTCATCACTTTTCAAGGAAAGGCAGTAGAAGAGCTGCGCAAAGCCTTTGAGGGTTCCGTAGAAGATTACCTGGCTTTTTGCGCTGAGCGTGGCGAAGAACCGAACCGGCCCTTTTCCGGTCGATTCACGATACAGCTCACACCTGAACAGCATCGGCGAGTCATTCGTGCGGCTGAAAAGGCTGGAAAAAATGTTGAGGTTTGGGTGGCAGACATTCTTGCTCAAACTGCTGCAGCTTAACCGAGGATATGACTATAAGTTATACATTACGAGGCATCCGATTTGAGTGGGATAGCCGAAAAGCCTCTTTAAACTTGCGGAATCATCGAATCAACTTTGAAACAGCATGTGAAGTATTTTTTGATCCATTTGTGCAAGTTGTCGATGTTCAAAGTTACATTGGTGAAATTCGCGAGGCTGCTATTGGGATGACAGCAAATTGGCGTTTACTCTACGTTGTTTACACGCAGAGGGGCAAAACGCTGCGAATTGTCTCTGCTCGACCGGTAACAAATGCGGAGAAAAGTGACTATGAAAATCAATGACCTTAAAAAACGATTGCGCAAAGATCGGCCCAAGACGGCCATCAGCCTGATGATTCCGGATGATGTGTTGGAAGACTTGCAGCGTATCGCGCCGCTTCGAGGATTTTCTGATTACCATGCCTTGATTCGCGCCTACATTGGACAAGGCCTGCGGGCTGATCTGGAGCGTTTTGAAGGCAGTCCGGAATTATCTAATTTAATCGAGAGTCTGCGCCGGCATGGTGTGGACGAGGCTTTGATTGCTACGGCGATGTCCGAAGTAAAGGGGTGAAAAGATTCCATGACAAAAACTAAAATGGAACCAGCCATCTACGGCCTCATGGCCGAATTTGAGAATTCCAACGACCTGCTCGCGGCGGCAAAACGTGCGCACGCGAAAGGCTATCGCAAGTTGGATGCGTACACGCCGTTTCCGGTTGAGGGCCTGGCCGAGGCGATTCACGTGCATCGCAACCGCTTGCCGCGCATTGTGCTCATCGGCGGCATCGTCGGCGCGCTCGTTGGATTTGGCATGCAATATTACGCCTCGGTGATTGACTATCCGTTGAACGTCGGCGGGCGCCCGTTCAACAGTTGGCCGTCGTTTATTCCAATCACGTTTGAGCTAACGATTTTATTCGCCGCCTTCACCGCGATCCTCGCCATGTTTGCGCTCAACGGCTTGCCGCAGCCGTATCATCCGGTCTTCAACGTCCCGCGTTTCGCGCTGGCGACGCGCGACCGCTTCTTTCTGTGCATCGAAACGCGAGATCCCAAGTTTGATCCGTCGGCGACGAAACAGTTTTTGGAAAGCTTGAATCCGCACGGGGTGTATGAAGTGGAGCCGTGAGCGCGTCTATGTGAGATTAGGCACATCATGATTTTATGGCTATTCGTTATGCGCCTTCTAGATTTGAAAAAGAAATTTGTGGCAAATCGGGAAGCTCGGGTGTAAATTAGAACATGAAGACACGAGTTTACATTGAAACAACTATTCCAAGCTTTTATCATGAAGATCGCAAAGAAGCTTTCGTCGTGGCACGCCGGCAATGGACGCGCGAATGGTGGGATAAGTATCGTCATCTCTATGATCTTGTAAGTAGCCAAGCCGTTCTTAATGAACTCCATGCCGGTGACTATCCGAAAAAACAGAAATGTATTGCATTGCTGAATGACATTGATTTCATTCCGATTGTGCCTGAGATTACGACAATCGTTCAAACTTATATTCGACATAAGATCATGCCCAATGATGCAGGAGGTGACGCATTGCACCTAGCAATAGCATCTTTTGATAAATGTGATATTCTTTTGACATGGAATTGTAAGCACTTGGCAAATGCTAACAAATTTAGTCATATCCGGTTTATCAATAATATGTTGGGCTTGTATGTTCCAACGATAGTCACTCCACTTGAACTCCTGGGAGAAATATTATGAAAAAAGATATAACGCTCGAGCGCATTTGGGAAGTGCGTCGAAAAATTTATGCCCACTGCGGCAATGACCCTCAAAAGCTGGTCGAGTATTACATCGAACAGCAAAAACAGAATCCACAGCGCTTTTTGAAAAGACGTCGCAGGGCTGGCAAAAGAAACGGGAGATATGTTAGGAAAGGTTTGTCTGCCGCTGCGATTCAGACTGAGGTTGCGGCATAATTGAGCTCAACGTTCTGTGGTGTCTCGAACGCTCTACCTCCGAACCCCCGCACCGCTAATGCTTGCGTTGGCGCAGCGTCATTCGTTCCGATCACGTTTGAGCTCACGATTTTGTTTGCCGCCTTCACCGCGATACTCGCCATGTTCGCGCTGAACGGCTTGCCGCAGCCGTATCATCCGGTTTTCAACGTGCCGCGTTTTGCGCTGGCGACGCGCGACCGCTTCTTTCTGTGCATCGAAGCGCGCGATCCCAAATTTGATCCGGCGGCGACGAAGCAGTTTTTGGAAAGCTTGAATCCGCACGGTGTGTATGAAGTGGAGCCGTGATGGTGTCAAGTATCGTGCCTTAACAAACGTTTTGATTCATAACATCTGTGCCTTGACCAAACACGCGTTCTGCACGTGTATTGCTGGCCGTTCTGTAACCACGTGAAAACAAAGCAATTCGAACGTGTATTTCACAGAATAAAGTGCGCTGATACACTGGGACAAAATGTTCGTGCAAAAAAACAAAGGATCGTGCCGAAATTGGGACACGCGATCTGCGGGCACACCCCCATATGTACTATATACGCTAAGGGTAGTTTCTCTTTTCATCCTGCTGATTCTTTTTGTTCTGGGTTGCTGGAATAACCCAAAGGGACAAATTGGGCAAGTCAAGCGGGACTTGTCAAAGTTGAGCAAGAGCATTCACGATAGCACAAGAATACATGATGTCGATGCCGTACTATATCAACTTGCAATAACGTACACAGAAAATGGAGATTTTAAGCAAGCGCTCGATGTCACGGAGGAAATAAAAAACTCTTATTCTAAAGCTAATGCCCTGCACGAAATTGCGGAGAGTGCGTTCAAAATCACAAATACAAAAGTAGCGAGTAAGCTTTTGAGGCAAGTAGTAAAAGTCGCGGAAGGGATAACAGATACCAAGTACAAAGTCCTCGCCTTGCACCAGATTGCCAAAAGCGCAGCCCAAATCGCAGAAGTGAAACAGGACACTGTACTTTTAGTGCAAGCGCTCAAGGTCGCGAAAAAGATAAAAGATTCTTATTACAAAGCCATCGCCTTGTGCCAAATCGCCGAAACGAAACAGAATACTTCGCTTTTGTTGCAAGTGCTCAAAGTCGCAGAAGGGATAACAGATACCAAGTACAAAGTCATCACCTTGCACCAGATTGCCAAAAGCATGGCCCAAATCGCTGAAATGAAACAGGACACCGTACTTTTAGTGCAAGCGTTCAAGGTCGCGGAAAAGATAACAGATTCCTATTACAAAGCCATCGCCTTGTGCCAAATCGCTGAAGTGAAACAGGACACGGCGCTATTAGCGCAAGCGCTCGAAGTCGCAGAAGAGATAACAAATTCTGATTCCATAGTCAGCGTCTTGCGTCAGGTTGCCGAGAGTGCGTTTAGAATCGCCGACACAAAAGCAGCAAGTAAGTTTTTGTTGCAAGCACTCAAGGTCGCGGAAGAGATAGCAGACTCTTATTATAAAGCCATCGCCTTGAGCCAGATCGCCAAAGCGAAACAGGACACCGCGCTTTTGGCGCAAGCGCTCAAAGTCGCGGAAAGGATAGCGGATACTGATTACAAAGCTAATGCCTTCCGCCAGATTGCCGAAAGCGCGGCTCAAATCGCCGAAACGAAACAGGATACTGCGTTTTTAACACAAGCGGTCAAGATCGCGAAGGGAATAACAGGCTCTTATTACAAAGCCAGTGCCGACGGCCAGATCGTCGAAAGCGTGGTCAAGATCGCTGAAGCAACACAGGATTCTGCGCTTTTAGCGCAAGCGCTCAAAGTCGTAGGAGGGATTACAGATGCTTATTACGAAGCCATTGCCTTGCGCCAGATTGCCGAGGCGAAACACGATACTGCGCTTTTGGCCCATGCACTCAAGGCCGCGGAAAGAATACCGGATTCTTATTTTAAAACTATCGCTTTGAGCCAGATCGCCGAGACGAAACAGGATGCTGTGCTTTTGGCGGAAGCGCTCAGGTTTGCAGAGTTTATAACAAATTCTGATTCCAAAGTAATCGCCTTGCGCCAGCTTGCCAAGAGTGCGTTCAAAATCAACGAGGCAAAACAAGATACTGCGCGTCAGGCACAAGTATTTAAGGTTGTGTACAACGCAGGTGCTTGGCAGCAGGTTGCTGAGGGCGTGACCCAATTGGCCAAAATCGCCGATGCGAAAGAGGACACCGCGCTTTTAACACAAGCGCTGAGGTCTGCGAACAAAATACCAGATGTTTATTACAAAGCTGGCGTCTTGAGCCAGGTTGCTGAAAGCACAGTCAAGATCGCCCAAGCGAAACATGACACTGCGCTTTTAGCGCATGCGCTCAAAATCACGGAAGGAATAACCGTTGATTATTATAAAGCCATTACGTGGGGTTACATTGCCGAATCGAAAAATGACACTGCGCTTTTGGCGCACGCGCTCAAAGTCGTTGAAGAGATAACACATCCTTATTTCAAAGCTAGCGCCCTATGCCATATCGCCGAGGCGAAAAATGACACTTCGCTTTTAACGCGTGCGCTCAAGATTGCGGAAGGGATGACAGATAGAGATCCTTATTACAAAGCCATCGCCTTGAATCAGATCGCCGAGGTGAAACAGGACACTGCGCTTTTGGCGAAAGCACTTAAGATCGCGGAAGGAATATGGTATAATGACAAAACCAAGAAGGCTTTTAGCCAGATTGCTCAAAGCGCGTCCAAGATCGTCGACACGAAATCAGCAACCACGCTTTTGATGCAAACGCTCAAAGTCGCAGATGGGAAAGCATATTCTTCCAAAGCCAAAGCTTGGCACGAAGTTGGCGAAGGTGTGTTCAAAATCGCCGAAGCAATACAGGACGCTACGTTTTTGGCGCAAGCGCTCAAAGTTTCGAGAGAGATAGCAGATTCTTATTACAAAGCCAGCGCCATGCGACAGATTGCTATGAGCGCCGCCCAAATGGCCAAAACCGCTGAAACGAAACAAGACGCTGCGCTTTTGATGCAAACACTTAAAATCGCGGAAGGAATACCAGATTATTATAACACCCAAGGCGTGTGGCGACAAATCTTCGAAAGCGCAACGAAAATTGCAGAGGCGAAACAGGATACTGCTTTTTGGGCGCAAGCACTCAAGGTCGCGGAAGGAATAACAGATTCTTATGACAAATCTGATGCTTTACACCAGATTGCCAAAAGCACGGCCCAAATAGCCGAGTCGAAACAGGATATTGTGTTTTTTGCGCAAGCGCTCAAAGTCGCAGAAGGAATAACAGAGCCTTATTTCAAAGCCATTGCTTTGAACCAGATCGCCGAGGCAAAACAGGACGCTGCGCTTTTGGTGCAAGCGCTCAAGGTCGCAGAAGGAATAACGAATTCTTATTTCAAAGCCATCACCTTAGGTCAGATCGCTGAAAGCACGATCAAGATCGCCGACACGGAAACAGCAAGCATCCTTCTGGCGCAAACGCTTAATGTCGCTGAAGGGATAGTAGATGATGATTACAGACACAAGGATGACGCCTTGCAAAAGATCGTTGAAAGCGCAGCCCAAATCACTGATACGAAAGCAGCGAGCACGTTTTTGACGCAAGCGCTAACTGTTGCGGAAAGAATGAGATATTCTTTTTCAAAAGCCAACTTCTTGCGCCAGATTGTTGCAAGCGTAGCTCAAGTCACTGATAAGAAAGTAGTGAGCATGCTTTTGATGCAAGCGCGTCGGGTTGCTGAGGGGATAACATATTCTTATTCCAAAGCTGATGTCTTACGCCAAATTGCTCAAAGCGCGATCCAAATTGCCGATACGAAAACAGCGAGCATACTTTTAATGCAAGCGCTCAAGCTCGCGGAAGGAACAACAAGTTATGACTACAAAGAAATAGAAGACAGGGCCATTGTCTTGCGCCAGATTGCTGAGAGCGAGGTCAAACTCGCCGAAGTAAAACAGGACACTAAGTTTTTGGCGCAAGCGCTCAAGATCGCAGAGGGGATGACAGATTCTTATTCTAAAGCTGATGCCTTGCGGCAGATTGCTGAAAGCGCGGTTAAAATCGCCGAGGCGAAACAAGACACTTCGCTCTTAGCGAAAGCGCTCATGGTTGCGAAAGGGATAACATGGCCTGATCATCAAGCCAGCGCTTTGCGCCAAGTTGCCAAAAGTGCGTTCAAAATTGCCGACACGAAAGCAGCGGGTAAGCTTTTGATGCAAGCGCTTAGGGTCGCGGAAGGGACAACAGGTTATTACTCCAAAGACAGAGTGTGGCGTCAGATTGCTGAAGGTGCGTTCAAAATCGCCGAAGCAAAACAGGACACCACTTTTTTAGCGCAAGCGCTCAAAGTCGTGGAAGGGATAACAGATTCTTCTTACAAAGCCAGTGCCTTGCGCCAGATTGTCGAGAGCGTGACCCAAATAATCAAAATCGCCGAAGCGAAACAGCACCTTGTGCTTTTGGCGCAAACGCTCAAGGTCGCGGAAGGGATAACAGATTCTTCTTACAAAGCCAGTGCCTTGCGCCAGGTTGTCGAAAGCATGACCAAAATTGCCGAAACGAAACAGGACACTGTACTTTTGGCCCAAGCGTTCAAGATAGCGGAAGGAATAACAGATTCTCATTCCAAAGCTAACGCCTTGCATCAGATTGTCGAAAGCGCTACCCAAATCGCCGAGGCGAAACAGGACGCTGCGCTTTTGGCTCAAGCGCGCAAGGCCGCGGAAAGGATACCAGATTTTTATTCCAAAGCTGATGCCTTGCGGCAGATCGCTGAAAGCGTGGCCAAAATCGCCGAAGCAAAACAAGACATTGCTTTTTTGGCGCAAGCGCGTCAAGTTGCGGAAGGGATAATAGATTCATATTATAAGGCTGATGCGTTGCGGCAGATTGCTGGAAGTGCGGCCAAAATCGCCGAGGCGAAACAGGATACTGCACTGTTAACGCAAGCGCTCAAGGTCGCGGAAGGGATACCAGATTTTTATTCCAAAGATAAAAATAGTGCTCTGCGCCAGATTGCTAAAAGCGCAGTCCAAATCGCCGAAGTGAAACAGGGCACTGCGCTTTTGGCTCAAGCGCGCAAGGCCGCGGAAAGGATACCAGATTTTTATTCCAAAGCTGATGCCTTGCGGCAGATCGCTGAAAGCGCGGCAAAAATCGCCGAAGCAAAACAAGACATTGCTCTTTTGGCGCAAGCGCGTCAAGTTGCGGAAGGGATAATAGATTCATATTATAAGGCCGATGCCTTGCAGCAGATTGCTGGAAGCATGGCCAAAATCGCCGAAGCGAAACAGGATACTGCGCTGTTAACGCAAGCGCTCAAGATCGCGGAAAGGATAACAGATTCTTATTCCAAAGCTAGCGCTTTGCGTCAGATTGTTGAAAGCGCAGCCAAGATCGGAAACTGGCAGCAAGCACGTCAAACTGCTTGGTTGCTTAATGATGATTATGATAAAGTGAAGGCATTCGCCGCTATTCTGCAAGTTTGGGTCGAACGCCAGAACCCGACCTTAGTGGAGGAGAAGGAGGAGTAAAGTGGATTGACATTGAAGAATAGGATTTTTGTTTCCCGATTTTTGAAGGTAGTAACTTGAACACCTTACGATTGTAGCTATGGAAAACGATCCAGAAAAAACGTGCTGCCGACAGACACAATCACGAAAGAGTTAAAAATGGCGGAACTCAAGACAAAAGTGAATGACTAGAGCGTTGAGAAATTTCTCAACGGCATTGCGGATGATGAGACGCGTCAGGATTGCTTCACCATCTTGGAGATGATGAAACAGGCCACCAAGGCGGAACCCAAGATGTGGGGAAGCAGCATCGTTGGTTTTGGCAATTATCATTATAAATACGAAAGCGGCCGCGAGGGAGATTGGTTCCTGACCGGATTCTCGCCGCGCAAACAGAACTTGACGCTTTACATCATGCCAGGATTCGCGCAGTACGATGAGCTCATGAAGAAGCTGGGCAAGCACAAAACCGGCAAGTCCTGTTTGTATATCAAAAGCCTGGAAGACATCAATCTGCCGACGCTGAAGCAACTGATCCAGCAATCAGTCAAACATATGACCAAAACTAAGAAAGCCAATTAATGGCAAAACGATTTCGGGCAAAACTATTAAAAAAGCTTCAAAAGAAGCACGTTGACCCAATCCCAGACGAGTTTGCCAGTTACGAAGAGGCTGCGAAGTTTTGGGATACACACGATACAACAGACTATCCGGAAGCATTCAAAACTGTCAAAGTAAAAACTGAATTACGCAAGCGGCATTTTGAGATTGAGGTCGAGGCAGAATTAATGAGACAACTACGAAAGCGAGCGCAGCAAAAAGGCATACCGACGAAACGCCTTGTCAATGATATGCTGCGTCGCCAAATCTCACTTGCTGCATAAGATAAAAGTGCTATGTTCTCACTCCCTTTTGACACAAATAAGCTGATCGAAATCTGCCGCCGCAATGATATTGTCAAGGTAGGCATCTTCGGCTCCATGGCAAGGGGCGAAGCCACTGTCGACAGCGACATTGATTTGTTAGTTGAATTCTCGAAGCGTATCTGCAAAGTGTCGACGAAGAGGCTTTTCATCAAAATACGCTGATTCAGGATGGCGTGATCCGGCAGATTGAGATTATCGGTGAAGCCACGAAACGGCTCTCCAATAATTTGCGGGATAAGCATGCACATATCCCGTGGCAGGATATTGCTGGAATGCGCGACAAACTCGTCCACGATTATTTTGGCGTCGATATTGATAAAGTATGGCTGACAGCGCAGGATGACGTTCCCGCGCTTCGCGCTGAAGTAACGAAGATACTCGGGGAATTGCAAGCGCAGTCTCACGTGCAACAAAAAGGTACTTAACGTGCAACGTTCAATCTTTGGCCTTCGATTGCTAAGAGCCTTCCTCGTGCTCTGCTTAATATTCACAACCGCCTGTCGCCAAGACATGCACGACCAGCCGCGCTACGAGCCGCTGGAGCGCAGCACATTTTTTGAAGACGGCCGCTCGGCGCGTCCGTTCGTCGAAGGCACGGTGGCGCGCGGGCATCTCAAAACGGATGAGCATTTTTACACCGGCAAAGTGAATGGCGCGCTGGTCACCACCTTGCCTTTTCCCGCCACGAAAGAAGTTCTCGACCGCGGCCACGAGCGCTACAATATTTTCTGCTCGCCATGCCATGATCGCGTCGGCAACGGCCAGGGCATGATCGTGCAGCGCGGGTTTCGCCAACCACCGTCGTTGCACATCGATCGCCTGCGGCAAGCTCCGTTAGGGCATTTCTTCGACGTGATGACCAACGGCTTCGGCACGATGTACAGCTACGCCGACCGCATTGCGCCCCAAGATCGCTGGGCGATTGTCGCCTATATTCGCGCGCTGCAAATGAGCCAGAACGCCACGCTTGACGACATGCCGGTGGAAGAACGCAGCAAATTGTTCGAGAGAGGGAAATGAGCCAAACCGAACAACTGCAAATTCAACTGAATCGCATTCAACAACGCGCACTCATCATCGGCATCGTGGCGCTCGGGCTTTGTGCGTTCGGCGCGACGCTGAGCAAAACGCAATTCTTTCAATCCTATTTGTTCGGCTATCTCTTTTGGTTTGGCGTCGCCGTGGGCTGCTTCTCCGTCGTTGCCTTGCACCATCTTGTCGGCGGCGGCTGGGGCTTCGTGATTCAGCGCTTGCTGGAGTCCGGAACCCGAACGCTGCCGCTGATGGCATTGCTCTTTCTGCCGCTCTTCTTCGGCATGCACGATCTTTATTTGTGGGCGCGTCCGGAAGCCGTTGCCGCCGACAAAATTTTGCAACACAAAAGCCCCTATTTGAACGTGCCGTTTTTCTGGATTCGCACGCTGATTTACTTTTCGGTTTGGGGTCTTTTTGCCTACTTGCTCAACAAATGGTCGCACCAGCAAGATCGCATGGCGGATCCGGCGCCGACGCTAAAGATCCAAAAGTTCGCGGGGCCAGGATTGGTTCTGTATGTGTTGACGATGAGCTTCGCCGCGTTCGACTGGGTGATGTCCCTCGACCCGCATTGGTTCTCCACGATCTTTGGCGTCATCTTCGTCGTCGGGCAAGGGCTGACGACATTGGCATTTGCGATTATTGGCCTGCGGCTGGTGGCCGACCGCGAGCCGATTTCCGGCGTGATTGCTACCAAACATTTTCATGATCTCGGCAATCTGATGTTCGCGTTCATCTTGCTGTGGGCGTATGTTTCCTTCTCACAGTTTTTCATCATCTGGTCGGGCAATTTGCCGGAAGAAATCACGTGGTACGTGCATCGGCTGCACGGCGGCTGGGGCGTAATTGCCATGCTCCTCGTGCTCTTTCACTTCGCCGTCCCGTTCGTGCTCTTGCTCTCGCGCAAAACCAAGCAAAAAGCGCAAGTGCTGGCCAAAGTGGCGGTAGCGATGATTTTTATGCGGCTCATCGATTTGTTCTGGATCGTCGCGCCGAATTTCCATGCGGAAAAATTCAGCATTCATTGGATGGACGTGCTGGCGCCCATCGGCATCGGCGGTATTTGGATCGCCGCGTTTGTGTGGCAGCTCAAGAGCCGGGCGTTGCTGCCGGTGAACGATCCGCGTTTGGCAGAAGCTTTTCATCATGAATAAACTGTGAAGTCGGACTTGGGCACGGCGATTCTCCAAATTTGACAAATCCTGTTGCCCAAGTCCGACTTCGCTCAACTTGATTTCACATGAGCGAAACCCATAACATTCCCCCCCACACCAACAATGGCCGCGGCCACGAAGAGAGCGACGCCAGCGTTTCGGCAGTGACGAAATTTGGAATCGGTTTGGCCATTATTTCAGCCGTCGTGCTGGTGTTGATGGTTTGGCTGCAAAACTTTTTTAGCAATCAAACCAAGCGCACGACTCCGCCGCCTTCACCTTTGATGGCCGAACGCCAATTGCCGCCGGGGCCGCGCCTGCAAGTCGCGCCCGCCAAAGATTTGGATAAAGTGCGCGCCACCGAAGATTCCGTGCTCAACAGTTACGGCTGGGTCGTCCGTGATGGCGGCGTCGTGCGCATCCCGATCGATCGCGCCATTGAGCTGGTCGTGCAAAGAGGCCTGCCGGTGCGATCGGCAGGTGAAATAGAAGAGGCGAAAAGCGGAGCGCAACTGGCAAAAATTGGCCATGGAAGCGTGCGGCCATGAACTCGATGCCAATTACTTTACGCCTTACGTCTTACGCTTTACGCTTTACGCTCCTCGTGCTTTTAATAGCATCGCTGCCGCTGCGCGCTCAAATTCTCGACTCCAACGTTCCGCCGCCGATGTTGCGCGAAGTTGGGATCGACCAAAAACTCGGCGCGCCATTGCCGCTCGACTTGACGTTTCGTGATGAAAGCGGAGAGACGGTACAGCTTCAACAATATTTTGGCGACAAGTCGATTGTTCTATCTTTTGTTTATTACGAATGTCCGATGCTCTGCACGCAGGTGTTGAATGGGTTGCTGGAGAGTTTGAAGACGCTTTCATTCGATGCCGGCAAACAATTCGATATCATCACCGTTAGTTTCGACCCAGGCGAAACCTCGGCGCTGGCGGTAAACAAAAAAGAAAATTATTTGCAGCAGTACGGACGCGCCGGCGCCGAAAGAGGCTGGCATTTTTTGACGGGCGACAGCTCGTCAATCCGGCAACTGACGCAAGCCGCCGGGTTTCGCTATAAATACGATCTGGCGACGGATCAATTCGCGCACGCCAGCGGCATTATGGTGATCACGCCGCAAGGCAAAATCGCGCGCTATTTTTACGGCATCGAATATCCGGCGCGTGATTTGCGCCTGGCGCTCGTCGAAGCCTCGGGAAATAAAATCGGCTCTTTGGTCGATCAGGTATTGCTATACTGCTTTCATTATGATCCGTCGATTGGCAAATACGGTCTCGTCATTATGAATGTCTTGCGCTTGGCCGGCATAGCAACGGTGTTGACGCTGGCGACGTTCATGATCGTGATGTTTCGGCGCGACCGCAAAGTAGTAAAATAAGACTTTGTTTTGCAGATAAAACTACGCCAACGGATGAATTAAGACCAGCGGATGTTTTTATCCGCTGGTCTTAATTCATCCGTTGGTGATGCTTTGTTGAGATGGACTTGGTTTGATAAACGTAAATCGAAGACATGGACAAAGGTTTCCAATTACTCCCCGAACAGGCTTCCAAGCTGGCCGGCCAAGTCGATGCTCTTTACTATATCTTGGTCGGTCTCAGCATCTTCTTCGCGCTGCTGATTTTCTTTTTGATTTACCTCTTCGCCGTGCGCTATCGTCGCCGCTCCGAAGACGAAGTGCCGCGCCAGATTCCGGGCTTGCTCCAACTCGAGCTGGCCTGGTCGGTCATTCCGTTCGGCATGTCGTTGGTCGTTTTCATTTGGGGCGCGAAACTGTATTTCGAGACGTACACGCCGCCGGATGATGCGCTCGAAATTTATGTCGTCGGCAAGCAATGGATGTGGCATATTCAACACCCCTCCGGCCAGCGTGAAATAAATGCGCTGCACGTTCCAACCGGCCGGCCGGTCAAAATGATCATGGCCAGCGAAGACGTCATTCACAGTTTTTACATTCCGGCCTTTCGCTTGAAAAAAGACGTCGTGCCGGGCCGTTACGCCACGCTGTGGTTCGAAGCGACCAAGCCGGGAATTTATCATCTTTTTTGCGCCGAGTATTGCGGCACCAAACATTCGCAAATGATCGGCAGCGTCGTGGTGATGGAGCCGACGCAATACCAGCGCTGGTTGAGCGGCGGCGATACCGGCGAAACGCCTGTTGCCGCCGGTGAAAAGAGATTTCAACAACTCGGCTGCATCACCTGCCACGGCGACAAACCGGGCAGCCGCGGCCCTTCGTTGAAAGGCGTTTTCGGCGCGCCGGTGCAATTGCAAAACGGCGACGTGATCACCGCCAACGAAGACTATATTCGTGAGTCGATTTTGAACCCCCATCGGAAAATTACCGCCGGATACACCCCGATCATGCCGACTTATCAAGGCCAAATCAACGAAGCGGCTTTGTTGCAGATTACGGCGTATATTAAATCATTAGGAACGACGCAAAAGTAAATTTGCAAAGAATTTTAAATTGAAAATTGTCAATTTAAAATTTTCAATTTTTAGGAGTATTTAATGGCTACTGCCGTATTTACCCCGAAGCCGCATCAGCTCGCCGGCGAAGAAGATCAGCGGCCTAGTAAAAATTATCTCAACGTCGCGTTTACTTTCAAATCGTGGCTGTTGACCGTCGATCATAAACGCATCGCCATTCTTTATTTGATCGGGGTCACACTGTTCTTTTTTATCGGCGGCTTCTTTGCCGTGCTGATCCGTTTGGAGCTGCTGACGCCCGCCGGCGATTTGATGCAGTCGGAAACGTACAACAAGATGTTCACGATGCACGGCGTCATGATGGTTTTCTTTTTCCTGATCCCGTCGATTCCCGCGATCTTGGGCAACTTTCTCATCCCCATCATGATTGGCGCGCGCGATCTGGCGTTTCCGCGTCTCAACCTGCTGAGTTGGTACGTGTACATGATCGGCGGCCTATTCACCTTTGCCGCGGCGTTGTTGGGCGGCGTCGACACCGGTTGGACTTTTTACACGCCGTACAGCAGCACTTATTCGAACACCAATGTTGTGCTCACCGCCGTCGGCGTCTTCATCACGGGTTTCTCGTCGATCTTGACCGGATTGAATTTTATCGTCACCATCCACAAAATGCGCGCGCCCGGCTTGACGTGGTTTCGACTGCCGCTGTTCATTTGGGCGCATTATGCGACGAGCTTGATTTTTGTTCTCGGCACGCCGGTCGTCACTGCCGCGATTTTTCTGGTCGCACTCGAGCGCATTTTTCATATCGGCATTTTCGATCCCAAGCTCGGCGGCGATCCGATTCTGTTTCAGCACCTGTTCTGGTTCTATTCGCATCCGGCGGTTTACATCATGGTTTTGCCCGGCATGGGCGTAATCAGCGAATTGATCACGTGCTTCGCGAAGAAGAAAATTTTTGGTTATCATTTCGTCGCGTTCTCCAGCATCGCCATCGCGGTGATCTCGTTTCTCGTGTGGGGCCATCACATGTTTACCACCGGCCAGTCGATCTACGCCGGCATGGTGTTTTCCTTTCTGAGTTTTCTGGTTGCCGTTCCGTCCGCCATCAAAGTTTTCAACTGGACGGCGACGTTGTACAAAGGCTCGGTGTCGTATCAAGCGCCGATGTTGTACGCCCTCGGATTTCTCGGGCTTTTCACCATCGGCGGACTCACCGGGCTTTTTCTTGCAACGTTGGCCGTCGATGTTCACGTGCACGATACTTATTTTATTGTGGCGCACTTTCATTACATCATGGTCGGCGGCACCATCATGGCTTATCTCGGCGGCATTCATTTCTGGTGGCCGAAAATAACCGGGCGATTATATCCGGAAGGTTGGGCGCGTTTCGCGGCGCTGTTGGTTTTTGCCGGGTTCAATCTCACTTTCTTCCCGCAGTTTATTGTCGGCTATCTCGGCATGCCGCGGCGTTATCACATTTATCCCGAGGAGTTTCAAATTTTTAACGTCATGTCCACCGCCGGCGCTTCGATTCTTGGCATCGGATATGTGATTCCGTTGGTCTATTTGATTTGGTCGCTGCGTTACGGCCCGCAGGCGAGCGCCAACCCGTGGAACGCCACCGGCTTGGAATGGAAAACCCCGTCGCCGCCGCCAACGGAGAATTTTGCGAAGACCCCGATTGTGACCGAAGAAGCTTATGAATACACGCCTTTGCGGCCCAAAGTAGAGGAGGCGGAAATTGTCTGAACAGCATTCCAATCCGGCGCTGTTGCACCATTTCGATGACATGGAGCAGCAGTTCGAGGCGTCCACGCTTGGCATGTGGACGTTCTTGATCACGGAGATCATGTTCTTCGGCGGATTGTTTTTGGGTTATGTCGTTTATCGTTCACTTTATCCCCAAGCGTTTGCCGAAGCCAGCACGCTTCTCGATTATCGGCTCGGCGCCATCAACACCGCGGTGCTGATCTGCAGCAGCTTGACAATGGTGCTGGCCGTTCGTGCCGCGCAGTTGGGCCAACGCCGCCAGCTCATCATCTTCCTGGTATTGACGATCGTTTTAGGTTCAGCGTTTTTGGTTAACAAGGGATTCGAATATTCGCACAAATTCCACGAGCATTTAGTGCCGGGGCCGAACTTCGGGCCGAGTCATCCCTTGACGGATCCGCATCGCTCCCAACTTTTCTTTTCTTTTTATTTCGGCATGACCGGGCTGCACGCGCTGCACATGATCATCGGCCTCGGCATTTTGGCCGTGCTCGTCTATCAATCCTGGCGCGGCCGGTTTACCTCGGAGTATTTCACGCCGGTTGACATCACCGGCCTCTACTGGCATTTTGTGGATATTGTCTGGATTTTTCTGTTTCCGCTGCTTTATCTAATCAGTCGAACTTAATGCGTAAAGCGTAAAACGTGATGCGTAACAAGCCTTACGTTTTACGCTTTACGTTTTACAAATTACGCTCACACATTACGATTCAATAACCATGTCCAAACACCTCGTTATCCCGCAAAAAATCTATATTCTGGTTTTCGTCACGCTGCTGTTGCTGACCTTCGTCACCGTTGACGTGGCCTTCTACGACGCCGGCTGGCTGAATATTTACATCGCCATGACCATCGCCACGTGCAAGGCGCTGCTGGTGCTGCTCTATTTCATGCACGTCCGCTACAGCCCGCGCCTCACCTGGGTTGTCGCCGGCGCCGGATTTTTCTGGTTCTTGATCATGATCGTCTTCACGTTGAGCGATTATCTCACCCGCGAAGTTTTGACGAAGCCGGGATTTTGAGTTTGCCCTGTTTTTCTCTGCGACTCCGTGATAAAAAACTGTTTTTGGAAAATAGATTTGTTTGTAAAACACTCTATCGAGTATTTCAAAAAATTGCACCCCAAATCACTAAATTGCGTTGTTTTGTCTGTAGTCGTCAGTGATAATTTTCTGTCGTCGAAATCAAGTTGGGCGTTTCGTAGCAAACACCTGAAGCATGGTAGTGTCGCATATATTTCTCGTATGCTTATTGCCTTCGAACTTCTTCTTCTCGGCGCCACTCTCGTTTTTGCTCTCCTTTGGGTTCAGGATCCTTCGAGAAATTAGACTGAACCATGGACCGTAACTTGCGGGGCAGTACTGGCCCTCTTGGAGTTTGCGCGCCGCTGGTCGGCACCTGGACGCCAAACAAACAAGGCCAACAGTGACTATCCAGGCGTCTCGGTTGTTCAGCATCTCCCTGATGGAACTTCCATCCTGGAGGGCGAGGTCCAAGTTGACACCCTTACTTGGGGCGCAACAGTGGCACTGCCATCATTTGCTGAACGCCCAGTCATTGCGCTCTTGCCAACAAGCCCCAGTCGATATGAACTGCCTTTTATTTCTGAGGTCACCCAAGACCGGTTCTCAATTCAAATACACAGTAGCTCACAGGCCGGTAGGTGGCGATGGCGCGCAAAAGGCAAACTTCTTTACCGCCCGTCAGACGCTTAAACCTCCCATCGAGCGACAGACCGTGGCAAGCCGCGATCTGCCGCTCATGTCAAACGTTACAGCGCCCCGAACTCAGTAGGATTTGCTACTCGACAGTTGAGCCGAAGAAATAACAATGAATGCACTCTAAGCAAACTCATTGACTGGTCGCTGAAATCTGCTGAGACTTTGCCCACTCTCGAATTTAAGCGACCGGTCAGTCCACCTCTGACAGAGGCAATACTGACATTCTCAAATTAATCTTGCTTTTCAATCTCACCGCCGCTATATTTAATTAAAAAATGAAAGGAGTTGTTTCATGGAATCCACACTTCTCGATCTTGCCCAGCGCGTTGAAAAACTGGAGCAGAAATTCAACCTCTTGCAGATTGAACGCAACAAGCCCAGAGAAATGCCGCTCGTACTCGATGATTCCCCAAAGTCTCTAGCTGAACAGGGCCGCCAAATGATGGAGAGAGCCAAACGTAACGCGGCTTATGAGAGCAAGCGACTCGGTGAAATTTTCGATCAAATGGGAATTCCACGTGACCCCACGATGACCAGAGCGAAAGTGCAACAGATGTACCTTGAAGCGGGGTTTGACCCTGAAGCGAATGATTTTGCGCAGGGCATCGTTGCAATGCCAGATGAGTAAAAGAAAGGAGTTGTTTTATGGAAGCCACTCTTCTTGATCTCAGTCAGCGTGTTGAAAGATTAGAGCAGGAATTCAATGCCTTCCGGATTGAACGCGGTGAATTTCGTGATATATCTTCCATTGAAAAAGAACGCCCGCTTACACCGGCTGAACGCGGGGGGTTGCTGATGGACAGAGCAAGACGTAACGCCGTATGCGATAGCTGGCATTTTCGTCAGGTTATGAATGAAATGGGCATTACGAGAGATAAGCCTGCTTTAAGTCGTAAAGAATTGCAACGGCTTTTTCGTGAAGAGCGTGGAGCTGAGTTTGATCCGGAAGCAACCGAGTTTGCACAGGGAATCGTCGCCATGCGGGAGGAATAGATGAACCTCTTTTACAGAAGAATTTCTCGAAAATTTACAGGTGCTTAAGGTTGAAGCGACCAACGTCCTCTGCGTCGCGGCTGCGCTGTTGATTCAAAAACATTCGATCAACTCGACTGACGCCGTCGTTTTGCGTTCAGCGCTTGATCTCGCTGATCACGAGCGCAAACAAAACAACGAATTGATTCTCGTCACCGCCGACCAACGCCTCGTCACTGCGGCCAAAGCCGAAGGTCTGCAAGTCATCAATCCCGAAACCGCGACTTTGGCGGAAATTGAAAAATTGCTGCACCCTGAGCCTCCTCCTGCGCCAAGCGCGACGTGATTCTCATCTGCTTTGGCTGATTTTGATGCAAGTCCCTTTCCTGCGATAACGCTTGCCTTATGCAAAAAGCAGCGCTCGGCTTGATCCTCGTCATTCTCTTCTTGGGAATCCTGTCGTTGCTTCCACTTCCTTTGAATGAGACCATTGAAGATTCGCTCATCGATCTGCAATTCAAGCTGCGTGGCGAGCGGCGATTAGCGGATGAGATCGTTCTCGTCTTCATCGGCGCGGAAGATGTGCAAGCGCTCGGCGGCTGGCCGATCACGCGCGATTACTATGGGTACATGACACACGTTCTCAGCCGTCTCGGCGCCAAGGTCATCGGCTTTGATATTTTGTTCGACACGCCAAATCGCAGCTATCCGGAATTTGACAACATTTTCGCCGACTTCATGCAATCTGCCGGCAATGTTTGCCTGCCAATGACGTTTGCTGAATTGACTCACGAACGAATAAAAACGGTGAAAGCAAAACTGTCTGACAGGATGATGACCGGGCGTGACCCGTCTTTTCCATTTACAAAGCTTAAAGAGCGCGCTGCCGGCCTCGGATTTGGCAATTTCGATACCGGGCCGATAGTTCGCCAAGCGCCGCTGGTTGTGGCGCACGGCGACAGTTTCGTGCTCTCTTTTGGCGTTGAATTGGCGCGGCTTTATTTGAATGGCACTCGCGCTGTCGAGGCCACGTCCGATGCCGTTATCATAAAGGATGATACCGGCAAATCTTATTCTTTTCCTGTTGATCGGCAGGGAAGGATGCGCCTCAATCATTTTGGCGATATTGACAATCTCGCGACGATAGGTTTTGTCGATTTGCTGCAAGCTTTCGAGAGGGCGCCGGATTCATTAAACTTTAGCGGCAAGATCGTTGTTGTTGCCGGCACCGCACCGAGCATGCCGATTCTCAAAGCGACGCCGTTGGCTGACGCACTTCCCGCTGCGCTGATACATGCCACGGTTGCAGAGAATCTCATCCAGCGCAATTACTTGCGCGAATTGCCGGCGCTCATTCAATTGGTGCTGGTCGTTCTGCTCGCTGTTTCCGCCTGGCTCGTTTGGCAAACCAATAGCGGCAAATTGATTGTTGCAGCCGGCGTGGGCATTATTTTGCTGTATTGGATAGCCGCGATGGCATTCTTTAGTCAAGCCCATCTTGTCCTGCCGTTGTTTTATCCAACGCTCGCTTATGTCATCTCCTTCAGTTGCGCCGGCTTGATGCAGCGCCGCGCGGCCGATGAATCCATAACCAAGCTTTTTCAGGAACAAATCGTCGTTAAGGAGTCACAGCTCGAAGAAGCAAAATCCCGATTGGCCGAATTGCAAAATGCGCTCACACGACGAACGGCGGATTCCGAGCAAACGCGGCAACTGGCCGAAGAAAGACAAAATGCCATTCTCGCGCTTGAAAAAGAATTGCGCGATCTCCGGACGCACGTCGTTCCCGAAGAGCAGTTTGTTCCCAAACAATTTCCTGAAATCGTTCACGCCGCCAATAGCAAAATGGCGGCGATCTTGGCAACGGTGAAAAAGATTGGCTCCGAAGATATTCCGGTGTTGCTGCTTGGCGAAACCGGCGCCGGTAAGGAGATGATCGCGCGCGCCATTCACCAATCCGGCAAGAGAAGAAATGCGCCGTTTGTGGCGATCAATTGCGGCGCGCTGCCCGAAAACTTGCTCGAAAGTGAATTGTTCGGCCACGAGAAAGGCAGCTTCACCGGCGCGACTTCGCGGCGCCGCGGCCGTTTTGAGTTGGCGGATAAGGGCACGATTTTTCTCGATGAAATCACCGAGACCACGCCGGCGTTTCAAGCGCGTCTGCTGCGCGTTTTGCAAGACGGAACCTTCGAGCGGCTTGGCGGCGAGCAAACGCTCAAAGTCAACGTGCGCGTGATTGCCGCCTGCAACAAAGATTTGCCAGCGGAAGTCGAGGCCGGACGTTTTCGCGCCGATCTGTTTTATCGTCTCAATGGTTTTCCCATCACCCTTCCGGCTTTGCGTGAGCGCTGTGATGACATTTCTTTGCTGGCAACGCACTTTTTGAAAAAGCATGGTTACCACACGGTGGCCGCTTTTTCTGATCGCGCCATGGAAATTATGCAGGCCTATCCTTGGCCGGGCAACGTGAGGGAGCTGGAGAACGTCGTTCGTCGCGCCGCAATCCTGGCGCAAAGCGAAGGACGAAATATCGTTCAGGTCAGCGATCTGCCGCAAGAAAGTATCGAGAAAGAATCGCCCCAGCAAGTGACGGTCGTTTATCAACCTCTTGAAGAACAAATTTTGGAGAAGCTGCGCGCGCTGAAATTTTCGCGCTCGGCGATCACCCAAACGGCGAAGGCGCTCGGCAATCGTGATCGCGGCACGATTACGGAATATTTTCGCGGCATTTGTTTTGAGCATTTGGTGAAGGCTAACTACGACGTGGAAGCAGCAGCGCGGGCGATTGCGGCGACAAGCGAAGGGGAGACGATTGGAAGGGTTCGGACAAAGATGAATGAATATCTCAAAAACTTGCGGGCATTCAAAGCGAGTGATGCTTTGCTCAAGGGCTTGCCGAAAAAGTACCATACATACCTGCAACAGATCATCCAACGGTTCGACAAGAATGCATAATTTTTTTCTTGACAATAGCGCAAAAAAAATGTATTTTTTAAAAGCAGATATGCGCGGGATTTATCTCAGGTCGTCCTCAAGGGCGGCAGTTCCGGCAAGCCGGAATGGGATCCTGAGACCCGGGATCTGCTTTTTTTATTTATAGGCGTACTCACGCCTCAACCATTCAAAATGCTCATCTGTTTTCAGTATATCATTTACTTTATCCGGCCAGAACTTTAGCCCAAACTCTCTGTAAACGTGCATGCTTTGATAAACCACCGGCCTTAGCATTTTGGCATAACGATCTTCCGTATAGCCATATTTCGACGGTTCAACGGCGTAAAAGAAACTCCCCGCAACGGCATCCGCGATCTGCAAGCCCATACGTTTGCCGGCAGAGTAAGCCGCGATAGTGTCTATTTTAAAGGCATTCCAATCAATTTGCGCATCGAAGGAGTTGGTCTGATTTTTTAAAACTTGCAGGTAGTTTTTCAATTCATCATAAGACATCGATGAACGATTTGAAAAAATAATTTCAGCCGTGCCATCTCCGTCATCTTGAGGTTTTCCATGATCTCTACAATACCATGATACACGTTCGAATAAATGGCGAACGGCATGAAAGTATAATTGATAACGTTTCATAAACTTTTCAGGCTCATCAATGGATGGTTTGTGCACTAATATCGAGACAGTTTGAAGATCTGCTTTGGCAATTCGATCTATATAAGGCAATCTGTGCTCATGTCTCAAATCTTTAAAGTGCAAATGTTTTTTAGCAGGTTTGTTGAGCTTTACCCGCACCTCGTCAACCAATTTAACCGTATCCACATCATTAACCTTACGCGTTATGATTGCGGAAAGGACAAACCATTGTGAACTTCCCTGGCTGAAACGAAATCCTTCGTCACCTGATTCATCGATGTAAACGACAAAAGTTGCTTTCTGTGAGTTAACATTTGTATTGTTCATATTTCCCTAAACCTCCCTCCATTGATCGAGTACACGTTCGACCTTTTCCTCAACCAATGCCCGCGCATCGTGCCGATCATAGCCACTAAATAATAGCTCGTCATAATTGGTGTATTGATGCCGAACGTGCGCGCGAACGGCGAGCGTGATGGCTTGCGGATCGAAATCCTTTGCGGCAGCACTTCGACCGACACGACCGCTATACTTTTCACAAGCGTGTTGCGCGATCTTTTCAGCCGCGGCAGCCGGACAGCGGGGAAACATTTCAAGAATGCGCCTGGCAAAGTCTGCCACATATTGTTGGGCGATTTTTTCACGCCTCTCGGCATCCCGCAGCCGCTTTCTTTCTCGCACCTCCACGTCGGCCAAGCATTCTTCTTCCGCCTTTTCCAGCGCTGCGGTTTCGACGAGAATGCCCTGACGCTCGTAGTGCTTGCGCGTGCGGCTCCATTGCAAAACTTTGGCGTGGAGGCGAGAATGCTTGGTGGCGCGTCGAGTGAGCGCGGCATCGCCTGCCGGCAAGTACTCCAAATGATCGAGATCGGCACACGATAGGCACAGCGCGCCCTTTTTTTCCAGGGTGATGAAACGGCTATGCCAGAGTTCCTCGCCACACTCTGCGCAAACGGAATCACGCCGGATCATGAAGACCAGCAGGTCTTTGGATTTTGGGGATTCGGGTTTCATACGAATTCACCTCTTTCAGGCCTTTCAAGTTGAGGGACATACAAACGATACAAAAGTATAAACAAATTCAAGAAATTTGGCAAATTTTTTCTGCGGAAAATTTCCGCATTCCCCCCAATCTTCCCGCATCAAAGCTTCCCCCAATTTTCTTTAATCTCTTGCAATAAATGCTTATGACAAAAGGAATTGGCGATTGAGCGAAAGGCCTCGCCACTGCTGGTATGCCTCTTGCATTTGTGAAAGTCGTGTTAATGAGATTCAAACGGACAAGGAGGTGTAGATGACAAGTTCTAAATCAACTTTAAAGATCCTTTTTTTCTTGCTGTCGTCAATCGCAAGTGCGCTCTTTGCAGACGGCGTGATAAAAGGAATCGTTCTGGATCGTGCCACGCGCCAGCCGCTGCCTGGCGCCAATATTCGTGTTTTGGGAACGACGTTAGGAACGGTAACGGGCGGCGATGGCCGCTTTCTTCTCTCGCCGGTTCCGAGCGGCACGCATACGCTCGAAGCTTCGCTTATCGGCTATCAACCACAGCGTCTCGAAAACAAAGCGATCGCGGTGAATGCTGCCCTCGAAGTGAGTTTTGAGCTGGTGGAAGCACCGGTGCCATTGTCGGAAATCATCGTCACGCCCGGGCATTTTGCCATCATGCAAAACGAGCCGGCGGTGCGGCAAACTTTGACGCGCGAGGAGATCAGCACGATTCCGCATTTCGGCGAGGATGTTTATCGCGCGGTGCAGCGGCTTCCCGGAATTTCCGGAAATGATTTTTCCGCCAAGTTCACGGTGCGCGGCGGCGAAAATAAAGAAGTGTTGGTGTTGCTCGACGGGCTTGAGCTTGATGAGCCGTTTCATCTTAACGATATTGGCGGCGGTTTGAGCATCGTTGATGTTGAGGCGATCGGCGGCATCAATCTGATGACCGGCGGCTTTCCGGCAGAATATGGCGACAAGTTGAGCGGCGTTTTTGATATCAGCTCGATCGCGCCGGATGAGAGCAAGCGCCGAACTTCGTTGGGCTTGAGTTTTTTGAATGCGCGTTTCAAGACCGCAGGCCTCTTCAAGAATGGCAGAGGCCAGTGGTTTCTTTCGGCGCGGCGCGGTTATATCGATCTCGTGCTGAAGCTCATCGGCGAAGCGGATCAGTTCTCGCCGGATTATTATGACGTGTTGGGAAAGGTGCAATACCGGCTGCATGATCGTCATACGCTTACCGCACACGTGCTGCGTTCCGGCGATCAGTTCGATCTTTTGGATAAAAACGATGGCGATATCGTGAATTCCGGTTATGGGAACACCTACGGCTGGTTGACTCTAAAATCGTTTCCGAGCCAAAAACTTTTTGCGCAAACGGTTTTTTCCGCCGGCCACATCGCGCGCAAGCGCACGGGCACGGATTTTAACGGCGCCAATCGGCAGGTGCGCTCGTTTGTTGCGGAGAAGCGGGCTTTTCAAGTTTATAATTTGAAACAGGACTGGCATTACAATTTCTCGGACCGCCATTTTCTCAAGTGGGGTTTCGATCTCAAAAGCTTGAACGCGGATTATGATTATTTCAACCGCGAGCGCGTGAGTGCCGGCATCACGCTGGCGCCGTACGACACGATCACGGCGAACACCAATCCTGCCGGCCGCAAACTCAGTTTCTATTTTGCGGATCGCACGCGTTTGCTCAAATCATTAACGGCTGAAGCCGGCTTGCGATATGATGACAATTCTTACACGGCTGATAAAAATTTTAGCCCGCGTCTTAATCTGGCTTATACGATTGGCCGGAACAGTGTGGCGCGGCTGGGTTGGGGAAAGTTTTATCAGACACAGGGCATTCACGAGCTGGAAGTGCAAGACGGCGAGAATAAATTTTTCCCTGCCGAGTTGGCCGAGCATCGCGTGATCGGCTTCGAGCACAATTTTGCCAGCGGCGTTAATATTCGTTTTGAAGCTTATCAGAAGCAGCTTTCGCAGCAGCGCCCGTATTACAGCAATTTGCTCGATGCGACGCATGTCCTGGTCTTTCCGGAAGTGGAGGAAGATCGCGTCATGTTAACGCCGCAAGAGGGCGAGGCCAAAGGGATTGAGTTGTTTGTGAAAAAAGACAATGGCGGGAAATTGAATTGGTGGGGCAGTTATGCCTTCGCTTTTGCGGAAGATCAAATTGGCGGCAAGACCGTGCCAAGAAGTTTTGATCAACGGCACACCGTCTATCTCGATTTCACTTATCGTCCCAGCCCGAAATGGCGGCTCAACTGGGCGTGGCAATATCACAGCGGCTGGCCGTACACGGAAGCGGCGTTTAAACGAGTCGCGTTGAACAACGGCGGATTCTTTTACGAATTGGTTTACGGCCCGCGTAATGCGGCGCGCATGCCGGCATATCATCGCTTCGATCTGCGGGTGAATAGGTACTTCGACGCCGGCAAAGGGCGATTGGCAGTTTTTCTGGAAATGATCAATTTGTATAATCACACCAATGTTCGCACTTACGAATACGATCTCGACGTCCAACCCAACGGCCAGTTCGTATCGACACGCAATGTGGAAAAATGGCTGCCGCTGCTGCCGTCGATTGGCATCAGTTGGGAATTTTGAGCGTGAGCCGCTAAAATCAAAAAATGTGTCACCAACGGATAAAGGCGGCCAACGGATTTATAGGAAAAAGAATTTTACAGAGAAAGTGAGGAGCAAAATGAAAAGCAAAAGTATAATCTCGTTTGCTGCGATTGCAGCAACTCTGGTGTCGCTCTTTTTGCATTCACCAGTTCAGGCGCAAGTGCGCTCAACCGGCATCGGTCTGCGCGGCAGTTATTGGAATATGAATAACGGCCCCGCGCAGATTACCGTAACGAATCATGGCGGCTATAACGCCGTCGATGTCGGCAACGCGGGCGGATGGATTTATTTCTTCTCGCGCGTGGATGAGCAAACGTTTTTCGAGTTCAGTTTGGGCGCTATTGGCAGCGTCAAGAGCGAAACTTATGACGGCTTTAATGAAAATGTGGACGTTACGGCAGTCACACCGATTGTGCTGGGTTTTCGTCATAATTTGTTTTCCGTTTACAGCCAAAGCGCCTTGCAGCCTTACCTCGCTTATGGCGCGGGGCCATACTGGCTGCACGACATCACCGTCCACGAGAGATTTTATGGTGACGAAGTCGTGGCTAGATCAAAAATAAAGCCTGGTGCGTATGCCGGCGGCGGGATGAATTTTATGATGGCCAGTTGGTTCGGTTTGAATTTTGACGTGAAATATCATTTCATCGATTTCAACGTCAATCACGATTACAGCGGTTTCGAGTACGGTTTGGGATTCAGTTTTATGTGGGGCCGGTATAAAACCGGACGCCGGAGATAAAATCGCATATCGGAAAGCGTCTTGTAAAATATTAATTACGGAGGAATGACGATGTTACAATATCAAAACTCGGTTGACCCGAAACCAAAAAAGAAAAGCGCACGCAAAGACGCAGAGACGCACGGCCGCAAAATAGAAGTAATTTATCATCTTCGTGTGCCAAATCATTTGGGTGCGAAAGTGGGCCATCCGCTTGGCAATTCGAGCGGCAATGTCCGCATCGACTCCCTTGCCGGGCTCGTTAGCATTGAGTTGGCCAACGGCAATGTCCAGTTGCGGGAATTTTCCGGCAACATGGCGGTGCGCTTGACGAATGGCAATGTCACGTTGACTAATTTCACCGGCAGCAAGTTTACATTTGTTTCCGTGGTCAACGGCAACATTGACGCCGGCTTGGCTTTGCCTCTCCAGGCGGAATGCGAGCTGGGCACAATCAATGGAACGATTGGGCTGCGCATTCCGCAAAATACTTCGGCGCAATTCTCCGCCGAAGTTGCGAACGGCACGATTAACACCACCGGCCTGGTCATTCTTGATTCGAGCACAACTCCGAAATCGATTCGCGGCCGGCTCGCCAACGGCGAGGGGAGAATCACGCTCAAAACGACCAATGGCAGTATCGGCGTCACCGGGTTGTGATAATGTCCTTTCAAAGTGTGTTTCAGCCAACGTTGCAAAAATGCCAAATCTGACGGAGGAGACTGTTTAATGAGAGCGCAAAATGGTTTGACCAAATTCTGGGTTGTTGGTGTTTTCCTTTTTCTAATTTCGTGCAAGAACGATTCTGCAACCGAACCGGAACCTCCCCCGGAAGGCCCCGGTGATTTTTTCATCAAAAACGGTGATGTGACCATTGCCGGAACGCTTGATCTCCCGGCGACGAAAGGCCCACATCCGGTGATGATATTCATTCCGGGGTCCGGCCGGGAGACGAGAGAGGCGGACAAACCCGCAGTCAATATCGTGCTGCCGCAAGGCATCGCGCTGTTCAGATACGACAAACGCGGCCTTGGCCAATCGACCGGCAATTAAATGAATCCCTTTCCATCGAACAACTCACGGCGATGTTGGCAAGCTATACCGGGCCTCATGGATACGATCCGCTTCCCACGTTGGAAGCGCTCAATGTGCCGGCCTTGTGGGTTTACGGCGGGATGGACAGAAGCAATCCAACGTTTTATGATATCGCTACTCTTGAAAGGATCAAAAGAGAACGAAATAAGGATATTACGATTCTCTTATTTCCTCACACCAATCATGATTTAATCGATGTGAGAACGGGCATGTTTGATCCCGGGCTTTTTCCAAAAATATTCGATTGGGGCAACCGCCGGCTTGGCAGATAAAAATAGTATGAGTTTAGCGGTCTGAACCGGAGTGCAATGCTTTAGCATTGCCCCGCTGTGAGCGGGGCACTCCGAGTTCACTCGGCTAAATTTATACAAATTGGGTTAAATGAACCGGCCCCCAGCGCTTGAAGAGATTATTCATGGTGTGAAACTTGGCTGGTGTTCTTTGCGTTATGATAAGTAAACAAATGAAGCAATTATCTATCAAATGCGAGAGTGATCGGAGGAGCTCATGAAGCGTTGGCCGCTTGCTGTGATTATAATTTTCGCGACAATATTTTGTAATTCCCCTGTGATGGCCCAAGGCATTTCGCGTTCCTCCGGCATCGGGGTGCGCGGGAGCTACTGGAATATGGGGGATCATACGACGCGCTTCAGCGTGCGCGACGAAGGGCAGCAAGTCAGTCTTGACATCGGCGGCGTCGGCGGATGGATGTATTTTTTCTCGCGCCTCCACGACAACTGGTTTCTCGATTTCAACCTCGGCGTGGTCACGCGAGTTCGCGTTGAAGAGAGCGGATTCACCGACAGCAATACCGACGTCTCGCTGATCGTCCCATTCTTGTTTGGACTGCGCCACGATCTGCTGTCGCTAAAATATACCAGCGCCTTCCAACCTTATCTCACTTTGGGAAGCGGCCCCTATTTTACGACCGCATTTATCTCACGATCTACCGGCGAAGACATCACCGGCGAGTCGAGCATGAAATTCGGTGCGTATGCCGGCGCCGGCACGAATATCGTCTTGCGCAGTTGGTTCGCCTTTAATTTTGACGTTAAATATCACTTTGTCGATTTTCGGACGAACATAAATGAAAGCGGTTTCGATTTTGGCTTGGGCTTCAGTTTCATGTGGGGCCGCAAGCGCGAGGTCTTTCAAATCAAAGAGACCAAAGTCGTGGTGCGTGATATTTATCCGGCCTATTATCAGTTTTACAATACCTACCCGTTGGCGCTCGTCTCGGTGAAAAACATGGCGGGATATCCCATCGAGGTCAACGTGCGCTGTTATGTCAAGGGATATTCCGAGCGGCCCAAAGACAGCGGCTATACGCGGATCGAGCGCGGCGAAACCAAGGATATTCCGGTGACGGCGATCTTTGGCTCGAATCTGCGCGACGTTTCGCGGCGCACGCCGGCGGTGCTCGACCTCGAGGTGGAAGCGCGCGCCGGCAGCTCGCACAAGAAAGCGACCAGCGCCGAGATCATGGTTCACAACCGCAATGCCTGGAATGGCGAGATGGACAAACTGGGATTCTTCGTCACGCCGGATGACGAAAATGTTTTGAAACTGAGCCGCAAGCTGGCCAAAGAAAACTCGAGCCGCGATTCCACCGGCGCGGAAAATGTTCGTGCCGCCAAAGCCATCTTTGAAGCGCTCGGCAATATGGACATCCAATATCACCGCGACCCGAATATCCCGTTCTACCGGGATGATCGGGTGCAATATGCGAGTGAGACATTGAAGCTCCGCCACGGGGACTGCGACGATCTCGTCGTGCTGTACGCTTCTTTGTTGGAGAGCGCAGGAATCAAAACGGCCTTTGTCGAGGTGCGAGATCCGGAAAAAGAAATCGCGCATTTATATTTGTTGCTCGACGCAGGTGTGCCATCGAGTCAAGGTAACTTGGTCAGCAGCAACGAGAAGCGCTACTTGATTCGAGAGGACGCGCGCGGCAACGGCACGATTTGGATCCCGGTCGAAACCACGTTGGTGGCGAGCGGCTTCGACGAAGCCTGGAAAGCCGGCGCGCTCGAGTATTTGCAAGACGGCCTCGTGCGCCGCGGCATTGCTGAGAATTGGGTGAAGATTATTGAGGTGGAGTAAATCGCAGAGGGCCTAGCGCATTGTGTCGGAAGTCCTGGCTATACATCTTGGGCAGGGCAACAATTGCCTAATCGTAATATTACTGTTACTGGTAACACGGTTGAGGGTGGTAGTAGCGCCCAAGAGTCACGTGGCATTGCCATATTAGGCGGCAACGGCATTTCCGTAACCGGAAACGTTGTACGCGGGCATTCCGGGGGTAGAATGATTGCCGGAATTAAAATTGATCGCGCTCCGACATTGGACGGTTTTCCCTCGGTTAATGTTACGGTTTCCGGCAACACCATTATTGACGGCCAAATAACCTCATTTGCTGCCGGTACTGATTCCAGTTTTGTTGGCGGCATTCAGCTTGGCGCTTGTGATAGCGTGATCATTGCCAACAATATCGTCAATTTCTCAAAACGTGCCTTTAGCATAAGGCTCCGTGCCATCAATACGGATGAAGCCTATTATCGCACTTCGGCACGCGCCGTACAAATCGTCAACAATCGAATCAATAACTCACGCATCGGCATTGCGGCGCTTTCCACCAGCACACAACATAACGAAGATATAATTGTAACAGGAAATGTCATTACCAATACACAGCAAGGATTTATCAATGCTGATAACATTAAGGGCTTTTATATTACCAACAACGTTTTTCAGAATGTCAACATTTCGGCAGATACAAGTGTCAGCGCCATTCGCGCCAATAAAGTCGCTCGTGATTTCATCGTTCGTGGAAATACTTTTCGTAGCACAACTAATCCCAGCCGTTATGCTATAGAATTATCCAATCCTGATACATCGTCGGCAGTTGTCAATTTTATTGAAAGCGACAATACCTTCACTTTAAGTCCGACGCTGGGCATTTTATCCTATCCAGCCAATATTCCTTACAAATTCGCTGTACAAGGCAACGCCCGTGTTCACTATACAACAAGCACGTCGCCGCCAATAGATGGAACGTGGGCAGTTGGTGCTCTAGTAATCAACGGTGATCCAGGAATCGGTGAGATTGCCTACTGGATTTGTAGAACGGCGGGCACGCCAGGGACGTGAGTGCAGGGCCCGGCGGTCATCACCGGTCTCAGCGTCAAGGACACAACCGGATATGTTCTTACGCCGGCCGGAGTGGCCACGATTATCGATGGCAGCAGCCACATCCGGCTCGATAGCTACGCAGCAGCAACATTGGATACCGTGACGCAGTTAAATAACGGCATAACCGGCCAGCTTGTTATGGTCAGTTCGCGCAACACAAATCGAGATCTTGTTCTGATTGATGACGACGACAAGCTGGATTTGAATCAGGAATACGTGCGGCTGCGCTCGCCAAAGGACGTTTTATTCCTGCTCGCCTACTCCGCCAATCAGTGGAAACAGGTCGGATATTTCGCAGGCAACACCAGCCAAAACCGTTTTTCCGTCGATGACACGGTGGGAGTGGTTTTGGCAGCGGCGGGAACAGCGACGGTTGAGGGGATCGGCAATCTGATTTTGGACACATTTAGTGCAGCAGTTTTGGACACGGTCACGACATTGACCGGCGCGGTCGGACAAGTCATATACATCAGTACGAGAGACGGAAGCCGCGACACACGTTTTCTTGACTCCGGAAAGTTCAGCCTTGCTGCCGAGCGTCTGCTCAATACGGTTCACGACGTGCTGGTGTTGAAAGCGACGACCACGACGACGTGGAAAGAGGTTTCATTCAGCGACAACCAGTGAGATTCGACATAAGAAAACCTTCAGCGACGAACAAGTTATTTTGCCAGGATCATTTTTTGGGTGGCGCTCAATTCACCGGCTTCGAGGCGGCAAAAATAGACTCCTGAAGCCAGGTCGCTCCCATCGAAAGTGGCGAGGTGATAACCTGCGGCCATCTCGCCATTGACCAACGTTTTCACGACTTCGCCGTATAAATTGTAGACAGTCAATTTCACTTTGCCGGCGCTTGGCGTTGAAAAACGAATCGTGGTTGTGGGGTTAAACGGATTGGGAAAGTTTTGCGCCAGGTGAAAACTGGCCGGCGAAACTGTTTCTTCGCTTGTAACAGCCGCTATGAGCGCGACGCTCACATTCCTTACCCCCCAATTCAAGGCATTGGGTGGACTCTTGGTATTATCAAAGATCACGATGTTTGCGTCCGTGTCGTTGACCAACGCCTCCGGCAAAAGCAGCGTGCGTATCGTGCTCCAACCATTATTGGCCGTGATCGCTTCGTCGCGAATTTTGGTGCCATTGAATATGATGTCCAATTCGTTTGTGTCGTTGATGTCGTAGGCCTCGTAGAATAAATTCACCTCCCCAGGTTTGCCTGGAAACCAATAAATCACTCGGTCGGCGTGGGATCGATCACCACCTTCGATTTTGCCGTAAGCCACGGTGGAGGGAAGTTGAAAACAGTTTTCGATGGAGACCTGGCGCACACCCCATAGCAAAGCTCCCGGAGGATTCTTGGCGTTGTCAAAAACCACCAGGTTGGCGCTGGTATTATTGACTAAACCGTCACGCAATACCGCGCCACGATTGCCGCTCCACGCATTATTGCTCGTTGGCAAAACGTTGGTGATTTTCGCGCCGTTAAGAAAAATTTTCACCTCACCGTTGAGGTCGCTATCATAAGCCTGATAAGATAGATAGATGTGCCCGGCTCGACCCGGGAAAATGTAAGTTACTTCATCTGTGTGCGACCGGTCGCCGCCAAGGATATTGCCGTAGGCCGCGGCGGCGGGAAGCGGAATGCTATTAATCACGAAGTCCGTATTCCCTGGCGTGCCAAATTCGACCCAATCATTGGCCAACCCGAGCGCGTCCATCACCCGATAGCGCCATTTATAGCCGGCAGCAGCAAGAGTATCGCTTGCAATGCTCACTGACGTTCCGCTATTTGCCAGGCTGCTCTCTTGCGTTAGAACGCCAGTGAAGGCTTCGGTGGTTTTGCGCAGCTCGATTTGCAGTTTCACCGGCTCGTCATCCGGATCGGAAATAGTGGCTGTGAAAACGACGAGATTCGCATTGATCGTCCCGCCTTCAGAAATGGTGGTGTTGTCATGCTGATTGTATTGATTGTCGGCGGTTGGCGCATTCGGAGGATTATTGTTTACCACGATGTCGCCAAACTGCGCAAAATAATCTTGCATGTTTCCACCAATCGTTGTAAAAGTGCCCCTGCCAAAATCGCCGAACCCACGGCGAAGAGGCCTTGACCGGCGCCGTAACTGTTTGGATTAGGATTCCAGTCCGCCAGTGTTCCCGTAGCCTTATCGATCGCCGCCAGATAATTTCTCGTTTGTGCGCCGAGATTCGTAAAAGCGCCACCGACGTAAATATTTGCCCCGCTCAGCGCCAACGCTCGCACCGTTCCATTAGCATTCGGATTCCACCCGGTTGGATCTGCGGTGGTGATATCAACGGCGGCCAATCGGTTGCGGGTTTGTCCTTTAACGGTGTTGAAATCGCCGCCGATGTACAGTGTCGAGCCGTCCAATGCCATTGCATAAACGATACCGGAGGCATTCAGATTGGGGTTCCACGTTGTAACTTGTCCGGTGTTGGCATCGATAGCGGCGAGCGCCTGCCTTGAGTAATCACCAACTTTGTAGAAATCACCGCCGGCATAGATGGTGGCGCCATTCGCTAAAATGGTGTACACCCCGCCGATGCCGATATTGGGATTCCAACCGGTTGCCAAGCCGGTGTTGATGTCAAGAGCCGCTAAAAGATTTCTGGTTTGGCCGCCTATCGCGGTAAATTTTCCGCCCACATAAACGATGGAGTTCTCGATCGTGATGGCATGTACATTACCATTGGCATTAGGATTCCATGCTGTAACGACGCCGGTTACGGCGTTTATAGCGGCGATTCGACCTCTGCTGTTACCTCCAACCGCAGTAAAGGCACCACCGATATAAACGTTGGGCCCGCTGGTCGTAACGGCTTGAACCGAACCGTTGGCATTCGGATTCCACGCGGTCACGAAACCGGTTTCAGCATTCAATGCAGCGAGCCGATTTCGCCATTGCCCACCAATGCTCCGAAAAAGCCCACCCGCGTAGACAACGGAACCGTTGGTGTTGACCGCTAATCCACGAACCGACTCCAGTGCGTTTGAAATCCATGTCGTAGCCTTGCCGGTTGTCGCATCCAGGGCGGCAATGCGATTTCTGCTTTGCCCGCTGATGGAGGTAAAATCGCCGCCGACATAAACCGTCGATCCATTCAAATAAATTGCGCGAACCAAGTTGTTTGCGCCGGGATTCCAACTTAAGGGTGTGCTTGAATAAATAGAAAGCGCGGCGATCTTGTTTCTTGGCAAGCCACCGATTGTCGAAAAATTACCGCCGACATAGAGCGTGGATCCGTTTAATGCAAGCGCGTGAACTTGGTGGTTGGCACTGGGATTCCAAACCGTGACTTGGCCCGAAGTTATGCCAAATTCTGCGAGAAATTTTCTCTCTTGTCCTCCAGCACTGTTAAATGTTCCACCAACAAATATTGAAGTATCACCGACAACAATGGCAAAGACTTCTCCGAAAAGCGCCGGGTTCCAGACGGTTGCATTTCCCGTTGCCATATCAATGGCGGCAAGAGAGTTTCTGCTTTGTCCACCTATCGAGGTAAATCTACCTCCTACATACACCGTTTCGCCTTTGATCGCTATCGCGCGGACCCAACTAGAGGCGTTAGGATCCCATGAAGTTGCTTGGCCCGTCGAGGCATTTAACGCCGCTATGCCACGCCGTTGTTGTCCGCCGATACTTGTAAAACTGCCGCCGACATAAATTGTCGAACCACTCATGACAATGGCGTGAATATGTATAGGATCAGATCCAAAGTTTCCAGCGGGGTTGGGATCCCAGTTGGGATCAACCGTGCCATCAGCTTTGATGTGGGCGAGCCAGTTTCGCGTGAAATCACCGACTTTGGTAAAGCCGCCGCCGATATACCAACCGTCAGCGCCGTCGGGGGTTACGACATATATTGGCCCGTTTACTTTAGTAAATTTTAAATCCGGCGCGCCGGTGGTGGTGCTCAAAGCAGCGCCATACCCAGTGTTCGGGCCGACGTACGTGAAGTCGCCGCCGATATAGGTCAATCCTTTTGAATACGCTACGGCATGAACCGGGCCGTTCGTTATCCACGTACTCTCTCGCGGCGTCGAGGGCTGCGCGAAAGCGTGAATCACGCTCTGCTGCAGGGTTATTAAGAGCGCGGCAAATATGAAAAAAGATTTCGATGATTTCATAATAACCTCATGGCATTTTGTTGGAAAACCCCTCGAAAGCGTAACAGATGAGTTGCCCTCTTCCATAGGCAGGCGGCCCTCATTTTGCCGGTAAGTTTTCCGGGTTATTTGGTGAAGAACGACGATTCGGTCGTTTGAGTTATCTCTATGATTCTACCGGCAATTTTAGGCCACGCAGAAAAGTAAATTTATTGTTGGCTGGGTTGGAGGGCCTCCAAAAACCGCACTCGACCAATAAGTGCGGTTTGGTGCAAAAAGAGGTTTCGAAAAAACGCCGCTTGAAACCGGCCAGCTCGTGCGCACGCTGGTCGACGGTGAGATGACGGCAGGCCGGCATAGAATATATTGGAATGGCAAGAACCAAGCGGGCAGCTCCATCGCCAGCGGAATTTACTTGTATCAGATCATCGCACGCGGGCAGAATGCGAAGCTGTTTTCACTCAAACCAAACGTATGACGTTGCTGAAATGAGGCGACGCCCGCAACGTCAAATTTCAAGGTCATGAAACGTGATGCGTAAAACGTAAGGCATAAACTTTATTGCGTTTTACACATGACGTTTTGCAATTTACTTAAAAATCATTTGGCTGATCGAAAATAAGCACAAAAATTTCCGCACCAGGTCCCCCGTGCCGGTAAATGTGGTTGGAACAAGCGATACCTTCGCGTTGTTTGCGGCATCGTCACATTTGAATCGCTGCCCACGAAGACACACGAAAAACGCAAAAAGCTTTTTTGGCGTATTTTGCGTGTTTAGCGGGCCGCAAAAGAGAATCTGACTTAGAAATGTTTTTTTGATGTTTTTGGGGAGATCGGCGTGAGGAGGCTAGCATTTTGCGGGCTATTTTTCCCTCACACCTGGCTGGTTTTTCACCTCTGCCCCGATTTCCCTTTGTTTGCGACATTGCAAAATCGGGCTCACCCTCCGGTCATGAAACGACCTTGATCCCGCCATGGAATGGCAATTTAGTGTAACACTATCGTAACGCGGCATTCAAACCGCTGCAAAAAAATTGTCAGTTTGGCAAAACTTTTCTTTCTACTTCAAGGAGTCGTCCTATGAAGACATGCTTATTTGTTACGGCAGCGATAAGTGCGCTTTGCGCCACGACACCTATGTATACCCCAATCGGCGGCTTGCTCGCACAAAATGCCTCAAAGCAGCGCGCGCTTGCCGGTGGAAACGCCTCGGCGGTGCAAGAAGCTTGGGCCAAACGCGTCGCTTATTTTCAAAATTTGCCTGACGAAGCCATCGATATTGCCGTCGATCCGTCGGGTGAGGTCTATGTGACCGGCAAAGTAACCGATGCCGGAAAAGATTATGGCTACGGCACCACCAAATATAATTCTGACGGCAACCTCGCTTGGGGTCCCATTACCGAGAATGGTGTTCCACCTTACGATGACGAGGCCGCTGCCATTGCGCTGGACGACGCTTATGTCTATGTCGCGGGCAGGATCGCCGGCCCCAATGGTGACTATAGCTTCGGCACGGTCAAATATGAGCGCAGCAATGGCAATCGGGTATGGAGCCGGCAGGAAGATGGCGACGCCGGTAATCCCGATGAAGCCGTCGCCATTGCCGTCGATGCGCCAGGCAATGTTTATGTCGCCGGCAATAGTTTTAGCCCGGCAAGAGAATGGAGTTATAAGGTGATCAAGTACGACCGTGACGGCAACCTCAAGTGGGCTGCTCTGGCGGATGCCAATGAGAGCAGCGCCAATCCCGACAGGATTTTCGCCATGGCGATCGACGCCGCCGGCAATGTTTACGTGACCGGCATCGGCTATTATGATGACGCGGCCCTCGATGATTATATGACCATAAAGTATAACGGCGGCACCGGCCTGGTCTTATGGAAAAAGTTTTACCACGGCAACGCCGAGGATCAGCCACTCGCGCTGGGGCTTGACCGCACGGGCCATGTTTACGTAACCGGCAGAAGCAAAAAATCATCCGGCAGTTGGGATTACTTGACCATCAAGTACGACGCGGCCAATGGCGCCACGTTAAAAACGGCCAATTATGACGCCCGGGGAAATGATATACCAACGGCCCTCGCGGTTGATGAATTGGAAAACGTTTATGTCACTGGCGGCAGCCAGAATGCCAACAACGGCTACGATTACCTGACGATTAAATACAACACTGACCTCGATACCGTTTGGACCGGCCGTTACAACAATCCCGCCGGCAATGATTATGACATGGCGAACGATCTGGTGCTGGATGCCGGCGGCAACGTCTACGTGACGGGCACGAGTTTCCGCGGCCAGCCGGGAGGATATGATTACGCTACGATCAAATATGATCCGCGCGGCGCGAAGAGTTGGGTCGTTCTATATGAAGGGCCGGGCGACGATATTCCCAAAGCTATTGCCATCGATCAGGAAAGCAATGTTTATGTTACCGGCTATAGTGAAAAAACGCCGGGCGCCGATCAGGATTATCTGACCATCAAGTATGCGCAAAGCTCAGTGAGCCAGGTCGATCAATCTGAAAGCGAGCCGGCGGCTGATTACGCGCTGGCGCAAAACTACCCCAATCCCTTCAATCCCGAAACGAAATTTGCTTTTACGCTGCCTCAAGCCGGCGACGTGAAGTTGAGCATCTATTCCATCACCGGCCAATTGGTGCGCGCGCTGGTCGAGGTCAAAATGGCTGCCGGCCGGCACGAAATAGCCTGGAACGGCCTGGATCAGTTCGGCCAAATCGCCGCTAATGGCGTGTATTGGTACCAAATCATCGTGACCGACGCGAGCGGAAAAGTCGCGTTTCGCGAGACGAAAAAGATGGCGGTGTTAAAATAGTGATTATTGCGCAACACGTAAGGCGTAACGTAAAACGTCATTCTTGCGGGTTACCGCCTTGCGTGTTACGAGTTACATAGGAATGCGAAGCCCCAAAATCTGGAGAGCGCCATGAAATTTTTGAAACGATCAGAAATCGCCCTGGCTAATGCAATCTGTTTTTTTGGTTTATTGGCCCTGACGCCAATCGTGTCGGCCCAAGACGCCACGCTCATTTTTTCCGTGACGGGAGATATACCCTATAGTTCCAGCGAGGACGGGGAGATGCAACAACAAATTGCGGATCACAATCTATACAGCCCGTCCGAATTTTTTGTTCACATCGGCGACATCAAATCCGGCAGCGGCAGTTGCTCGGAGTCCATTTATCAAAAAGTGCGGGATTATATGCTGCAGTTGCAGGTGCCCGCGTTCATCACGCCGGGTGACAACGAGTGGACCGACTGTTCCAACCCGCCGCAAGCGTGGGGCTTTTGGACAAAATACTTTTTGAATTTTGAGCAGAATTTCTGCGGCGCGCCCGCCGCGGCAAAACAGGCCGCCCGGCCGGAAAATTTTGCCTGGGTCCAAAAAGGCGTTCTGTTGATCGGCATTACGATGCCGGGCGGCTCGGAAGGCAGTAGCGACCAAACGCTGCGGCTGCAAAATAACGCCGCCTGGGCAACGGAACAATTCCAAGCTCACGGCGCGCAGGTGCGGGCGGCGGTCATTTTCGCGCACGATATGAATGAATCGCGCGACGAGATTTTTTTTGATGCCTTCGGCCCGGTGGCCGCCAGCTTCGGCAAGCCGATTTTGTATATTCACGGCAGCGGCCACTCCTGGATACAAGATTTCCCCTTGCCCCAAAACAATGTGATGCGGGTGCAAGTGGATAACGGCGGTGCGGCGTTGCCGGTGCAAATTACCGTTACGACCAACAATCCCGCCACGTTTGTATTTAATCAGGAGCCTTGGGATTCAAACAGCCAGCCGATCAACCGGACGCCCTGCGGCCAGGCCAACACTCCGGCCATCACGGTGACGCCGTCGCCGCATAATTACGGCCAGATTGCGGTGGGCAGCAGCAGCTCGCAAACCTTTGTCGTGTCCAACACCGGCAGCGCCGATCTCGTGGTGACCAACACCACGCTGACCGGCGGCAATGTGGCTGAATTTGGCATCGTCAGCGGCGGCGGATCATACATACTTACGCCGGCACAGACGCGGAATGTCATCGTCAGTTTCAATCCCGCTTCCCAGGGTGCCAAGAGCACGACGCTGCGTTTTGAGAGCAACGATCCGGATGACGGCACCGAAGACATCAGCTTGACCGGCACCGGCACTTCAAACGTACCCCAGTTTTCGTTGACGGCGAATGTGGTGGGCGCGGGAAGCGTCACATTGAACCCTGCCGGCGGCACGTATGATGCCGGCACCGTCGTAACCGTAACTGCGGTTCCGGCTGACGGTTTTCTGTTCAGCAGTTGGAGCGGCGACTTGACCGGTTCGACGAATCAGGCGACGGTCACCATGGACGCGAATAAGAACGTAACCGCGACTTTTACGCCGAGCGATCCCGGCAGCGGCGGCACGATCGTCCACCAGGAGACCATGACCGGCGGCTCGACGGGTTTAACCAGCGTGACTTCGGCAAGCCTGATCGGCGTTAGCGGTCATCTCTATTTGGCCGCGATTTCAAACCGGTCGAACAAAATCGTGACTTCCGTCTCCGGCCTCGGTTTGGCCTGGACGCTCGTGAAAGCGCAGTGTTCCACGCGCGGCCGGCTTGGCCTCGAAGTTTGGAAGGCACAAGGGACGCCCAGCGGCAACGGCGTCGTGACCGCCACATTTTCTGCCACACCTGACAATGCCGCCATTGCCGTATCGCGATACTCCGGCGTGAGCGCGGTCAATCCGGTCGGCAATCTTATCTCTGGAAACCTGAATGGCGTCAATGGCACTTGCTCGGGCGGCAGTGAAAGCAATGCGTATTCCTTTAATTTGAGCACGACGGCAAATGGCGCGATGGTTTATGGGGCGATCAGCATGCGCCAGGAAACCCACACGCCGGGAGCCGGCTATATCGAGCGCGTCGATCTCATGCAAGGCAGTGGCAGCAATGCCGCTGCCGTTGCGGTGGAAGATAAAAATTTCATTTCCCCCGGCACGACGGTTGTCAACGGTTCTTTTAGCAACAGCGTTTATTGGGCCGTGATTGCGCTGGAACTCAAACCGCAATCAGGCGCAGGCCCCGCGCAATACACGTTAACAGCGAACGCTTCTGGTTCGGGCAGCGTGTCGTTGAATCCGCTCCCGACCAACGGAACTTATGATGCCGGCGCGACCGTGCAGTTGACGGCGACACCGGCAGCGGGATTTCAGTTCTCCGGTTGGAGCGGAGATTTGAGCGGCTCGACGAGTCCGGCCACGATCACGATGGATGGCAACAAAACCATTACGGCAACATTTACTGCCATAACGGTGACACAATACACGTTGACCGTGAACTCCGTGGGTTCCGGCAGCGTGTCGTTGAATCCGCCCCCGACCAACGGAACTTATGATGCCGGCGCGACGGTGGAATTGACGGCGACACCGGCAGCGGGATTTCAGTTCTCCGGTTGGAGCGGCGATTTGAGCGGCTCAACGAATCCGGCGACGATCACGATGGATGGCAACAAAACCGTTACGGCAACATTTACCGCCATACCGGTGACACAATACACGTTGACCGCGAACCCCGTGGGTTCCGGCAGCGTGTCGTTGAATCCGCCCCCGACCAACGGAACTTATAGTGCCGGCGCGACGGTGGAATTGACGGCGACACCGGCAGCGGGTTTTCAGTTCTCCGGTTGGAGCGGAGATTTGAGCGGCTCGACGAGTCCGGCCACGATCACGATGGATGGCAACAAGACTGTCACCGCGACTTTCACGGCGGTTGGCGGCAGCGGGCAGATCGTTTATCAGGAAACGAAAACCGGCGCGTCGAGCAGCTTGACCACGGTGACGACTTCGACGAATCTCACGGCAGTCAGCGATGATCTTTATTTGGCCGCCATTGTGAGCCGGTCTAAAAAAGTGGTCACCGGCGTTTCTGGTCTGGGGTTGACCTGGACGTTGGTGAAAGCGCAATGTTCCGGGCGCAATCTCACCGGCGTGGAAGTGTGGATGGCGCGCGGCATCCCGCAAGGCGGGAGCGACGGCACAGTGACCGCGACGTTTGCTTCGGCGCCGGGCAATGCGGTGATCGCGGTGTCACGATATTCCGGCGTGAATGCGGTGAATGCGATTGGCAACATCATTTCGGGCAACACGCTCGGCTTGAATGGCTTATGCTCCGGCGGCTCGGACAATGCGGCGTATTCGTTCAATTTCACGACGACGGTTGGCGGCGCGGTCATTTATGGCGCTGCGGCGATTCGCAGCACCACGCACGCGCCGGGCGCCGGGTATACGGAACGCATTGAAATCGTGCAAGGCAGCTCATCACCCGCGACGGTGGCGGTGCAAGAGAAGAGCATGACGACGGCGGGAACGGTTCCGCTCAATGGCACGTTCGGCAACAACAATGATTGGGCGGTGGTGGGCATCGAGCTCAAGCCGTAGAAATAGATTTTGAAATTCAGCCACCGGACAACTTGTGCGAAATGGCGAACAACGAGTTGGCGGTAATGCCTCGAATACCGCTGGTGTAGCGCAGACATCTTGTCTGCAGTCAGGGTGGCTGCGCTACGTTTTCCACCCGCTCCGGGGTGTTACAATTGGCGAGTGGCATTTTTTAGACGCTTCGAGATGGCTGCGGTGAGCCGGCGCGAATATATCCGCGCCGGCTCATCGTGCCATTTCGATGGTGACGCTGATGAAGTTTGCAACGACGTGAGAAGGCGCTCTTCCTTTACCTTGGCATGACGGGGAATCATACTTAAAACAAAAGCCTTCTGTGACGACCATGGCCATCTTGGCGCCGTTGCCGATGCGTACGGTTATTGCCGTCCCGGGATCAAAGTGAATCCCCGTTTTGATATTTGATCCGGCCGTGGCAATCTTTATATTTCTGCAACGGTTTCACATTGCTGGTAAGCTTAATCACATCATACGCTCGTCAAGAGTTGGTTTGTCATGTCATGGCGTGCGTTCCGCGGGCGAAGCAATCTCTTTAAAACCAATGGATTGTTCCGCAGCAAAGCGGGACGCCTGCTAAGAAACGGTCATTGCGAGCGTTTTTCAGCGAAGCAAGCTCTTAAAACTAACAGATCGCTGCGTCGCCAAAAGCGCTCCTCGCGATGACGTTTCTACCAGAAAAAGCCACGCATTTGGTGGTATACCACTCGCAATGGCTCACATTCCTACTCGAAACGCGTATAGCTCCTCTACCTCCTGCCACGGATTGGCTACATCCGTAGATTACTCTTAATAGACCACGCCAGGTTTTCAGACAAGCCGAAAACTGGAGCCCCCGCAGCGGCGGGGCAGCCTTTGTTTGACAGGATAACAGGATCAACGGGATTGAATTTTAATCCTGTCCATCCTGTTTATCCAGCCGGAAAAAGTTAGGATATATTTTTCTAAAGTTTGGAAGTCAAAGACATAATTCCACAACACGAGTACCACAACGCGGAGACGCAAAACTTATGTGTCGCATTAATTTATTCATGGACCGTATTGGGCAAACTGCCTCCATTACGCTCGTGGCCGCATTGTTGCTGGCCTGGCTCGGTCTGTGCCCGTCCGCGCATGCGCAGGGCGAGCAGATTATTTTCTCCGCCATGGGCGACCAGCCTTACGGGTCGGATGAATTTGGCTTTGTGCAGCAGCTCATGCTCGACCACAACCGCTACAGCCCCTCGGAATTTCTCGCGTTCGTGGGAGACATCAAAGCGCACAATGAGCCTTGCACGGCCGCGCGCTACACCATCGCGGCTGATCTTTACAAACAGGCGCGCGTGCCGTTTTTCGTCGTACCGGGTGACAATGAATGGACCGATTGCTCCAATCCTGATAATGCCTGGAGCCAGTACGCGCCGCTTTTTCTCAATTTTGAAAACAATTTTTGCCATCGGCTGTCGGTGCAGCATCAAAGCGGCCGGCCCGAGAATTTTGCCTTCGTGTCGAAGGGCGTGCTGTTTATGAGCATCAATTTGGTCGGCGGCGGTGGGCATCCGGTTGCCAGCATCCGGGACCAAATCGTGCAGGATGATATCGCGTGGGTGACCCAACAGTTTCAAGACAATGCTTCGCAAGTGCGCGCCGCAGTGGTTTTTGGCCATGCCGGCCCCGGCGCCGCCTTTCGTGATACGTTTTTTAGCGCCTTTGCCACCCTCGGCGCGTCTTTTGGCAAGCCCGTGCTCTATATCAACGGCGACACGCATGCGTTCAAAGTGGAGAACAGCTTTCTTTCGCAGGCGAACATGACGCGCGTGGTCGTTGCCAACGGCAGCGAGCAGCCGCTGCAAGTCACCGTGCTGATGACGGCGACCCCGTTCCAGCTCAAGCGCAATCCGTGGGCGAGCAACCCGCAGGTTTTCAATATGCCGCCTTGCGTCAATGCCGGCTCGGATAAAAACATTATGTTCGGCGAGACGATTTCTCTGAGCGGGCAAGCCAGCGACAACGGCATTCCCGAAATTCCCGGAACGGTTTCGGTCTCATGGAGCAAGGCCAGCGGCCCCGGCACCGCAAATTTCTCCAATCCCAATTCCCTCTCGACGACGGCATCTTTTACGACGGGTGGAACTTACGTTTTGCGCCTGACTGCCAATGATGGCGCCGTGCAATCGACCGACGACGTGACCGTCGAGGTGGAGCAGGTTTTGCCGTCCATCACGTCATTCTCACCGAGCAGCGGCCAGCCCGGCGCGGAAGTGACGATCGCCGGCAGCAACATGGCCGACGTCACCGGCGTAGCGATCAACGGCACGCCGGTAGATAACTTTATCATTGATTCGAGCACGCAGATTCGCGCCACGGTTTCGGCGGCGGCGACGACCGGCAAGATCAGCCTCACGAATTTTGCCGGCACGGTTTTTAGCGCCAATGATTTTATCGTGCTGCGCGTGCCGGCGATCACGGCATTTACGCCGAGCAACGGACCGGCGGGCACGGAAGTCACCGTCACCGGCACGAGCTTCACCACCGTCACGAGTGTTTCCTTTAACGGGCCATCTTCGCCCAGCTTTACGATTGATTCGGATACGCAACTGCGCGCCATCGTTCCGGCCAACGCCACGACCGGCAGAATTTTTATCACCAACGCCGTTGGCACTGCGCTTAGCGCCAACAATTTTATCGTGACCAAGCTGCCGGTGATCAGCTCGTTCACGCCCGGCCGCAATTCGGCGGGCACGGAAATTACCGTCAATGGCTCAAACTTTTCGGTGATCACGGGCGTCGCGTTTAACGGCGCGCCGGCGAGCAGCTTCGTCGTTGATTCGGAAACGAAAATTCGCGCCATCGTTCCGGCGGGCGCGACGACGGGCAAGATCGGTGTGACCAATTCCGCCGGCACCGGCGTCAGCTCGAGTGATTTTATTGTGACCGGCTTGCCGGTCATTCTGGCGTTTTCCCCGCCCGACGGCCCGGTTGGAACCGAGATTACGGTCACCGGCCAATATTTCATCACCGCCACCAGTGTCACGTTTGGCGGCGTGGCCGGCACCAACCTGACGGTTGATTCCGACACCCAGCTTCGCGTCACCGTTCCCGCCGGCGGCGTGACCGGCAAGATCGGCGTCGTTAATTCGGTGGGCACCGGTTTGAGCGCCAACAATTTCATCGTGACCTCGATTCCGCAGATCACTTCGATTACGCCCGGCAACGGCGTGGTCGGCACGGAGGTGACGATCGCCGGCGCCAAGTTTTCTGCGATCACGCAAGTGACGTTCAACAGTGTGCCGGCCGCCAACTATACCGTTGATTCCGCGACGCAGATTCGCGCGGCTTTGCCGGACGGCGCCACCTCCGGCAAAATCGGCGTGACCAATTCCGCCGGCACCGGCTTGAGCGCCCTCGATTTCATCGTCATCAAAAATCCGGAGATCTTTTCGTTCTCGCCGAATAACGGGCCGGTGGGCGGGGAAGTCACGATTATCGGGAAAAATTTTATCGGCACCAACGGGGTGAATTTCAACGGCATTGCTGCCGCAAGCTTTTCGATTGATTCGAATACGCAGATCCGCGCCGTCGTGCCGGCCGGCGCGGCGACGGGCAAGATCAATGTGACCAACGTGGTCGGCGCGGTGGCGAGCGAGAATGATTTTATCGTGACCGCCGTTCCCGCCATCACCTCGTTTACGCCCGACACCGGTCCGGTGGGAACCGAAGTGACGATCACCGGCAGCCATTTCACCGCCACCACGACGGTGAGCTTCAACAACGTTGCCGCGACAACGTTTTCGGTGGATAGCGACAATCAGATTCTCGCGCTCGTGCCGCCCGGCGTCCCGCAAGGCGGGATCAAAATCAAAGTCACCAATTCCGCCGGCACCGGCACGAGCGCCAATAATTTTACCGTGACGTTTTCGCCCGCCATTTTTTCTTTCACGCCAACCACCGGCCGCGAGGGAGACGAAGTCACCGTCACCGGCACCAACTTCATCGGCACTACGGAGGTGACATTCAACGAAGCTGCCACTCAAACTTTTACCATCGATTCGAATACGCAGCTTCGGGCTATAGCCCCGGTCGGCGCGACGACGGGCCGGGTCGGCGTCACCAATTCTGCCGGCACCGGCTTCAGCGGCGCGACGTTCACGGTGATTCCGCCGCCGAATATTGTCTCGTTCTCACCAACAGACGGTCCGCAAGGCACGCAGGTAACGATCACCGGCTCGCATTTTACCGGCCTCACTGCGGTGGCATTCAATAGCACGCCGGCCGCGAGCTTTACTTTGGATTCGGATGCGCAGATTCGCGCCGTCGTTCCCGCCGTGGCAACAACCGGAAAAATTCGCGTCACGACCGCGGATGGCAACCGGCAGAGCGCGACGGATTTCATCGTGACGCGCGCGCCGGTGGTCACGAGTTTTTCACCGGGCGCAGGCCCGGCTGGTGCGCAGATCACCATCACCGGGAATCATTTTGCCGCGATCACGAGCTTGATGTTTGGCGGCGTGGCGGCGACGATTTTTACGACGGATTCGGAAACCCAGGTTCGCGCCACGGTTCCGGTGGGTGCGGTGACGGGAAAAATTCGCCTCGTCAATTCTGCCGGCGCCGGCGAGAGCGCCAATAATTTTATCGTCACGCTCGCGCCCTCGATCACGGCGTTTACGCCCGGCAACGGCGTCACCGGCACGGAAGTGACGATCACCGGCAGCAATTTCGTTACGGTGACCGGCGTGAGCTTCAACGGTATCGCCTCCACGAGTTTTACGGTTGATGCGGAAACGCAATTGCGCGCGACCGTTCCCGCCGGCGCCACCACCGGCAAAATCAGCGTCACCAATACCGGCGGCGCCGGCACGAGCGCGAATGATTTTAACGTGCTGGCCATTGCTTCATTCACACCGGGCGATGGCCCGGTGGGAGCGGAAGTCACGCTCAACGGCACGTTTTTGTCGAGCGTCACTGCCGTGTCTTTTAATGGCGTCGCCGCGGGCAGTTTCACCATTGATTCGAATACAAAATTGCGCGCCGTCGTGCCGGCGAGCGTCCCGCAAGGCGGGAGCAAAATCGTCGCAACGAATCCGGCCGGTTCGGTGATGAGCGCGAATGATTTCGTGGTGACCAAACTACCGGCGGTGACTTCATTCACGCCCGCCAATGGCCCGGTGGGAACCGAGGTCACGATCAACGGCAATAATTTTACGGCGATCACCGCGGTGCGATTCAACGGCGTTGCCGCGGGCAATTTCACGGTTGATTCGGCGACGAAAATTCGCGCGACCGTTCCGACCGGCGGCACGGCGGGAAAAATCACCGTCGTCAATTCCGCCGGCGCCGGCACGAGCGCGAGCGATTTCATCGTGACCGCGGCGCCGGCCATCACCTCCTTTACGCCGGCAGACGGCCCCATCGGCACCGAGGTGACGCTGACCGGCACGAATTTCAGCGCGATCACGGGCGTGACTTTCAACGGCCTCGCGGCGGCGAGCTTTACGGTGGATTCCGCGACACGGATTCGGGCCATAGCCCCGAGCGGGGCGACGACGGGCAAAATCGGTGTGACCAACTCCGCGGGTACCGGCGTGAGCACGAATAATTTTGTGATCACCGCATTGCCGGCGATCACGGCATTCACGCCGGATAATGGCCCGACCGGCACGAGTGTCACGATCACCGGCACAAATTTTATCGGCACGTCGAGCGTGAAGTTCAATGGCGTCGCGGCGACGGTTTTTACCGTGAGCTCGAATACGCAAATTCAAGCCACCGTTCCCGCTGGCGCGACCACCGGAAAGATCAGCGTCATTAATTCTGCCGGCACGGCGACGAGCGCGGCGACGTTCATCGTCACCGTGATTCCGGCGATCACGTCGTTCGTTCCGAGCAGCGGGGTGATCGGCAACGAAGTGACGATCAACGGCGCCAATTTCACGGCGATCACCGGCGTGAAATTCAATCCCGCAAGCGGGACCGCCGCCAGCTTTTCAGTGGATTCCAATATCAAGATTCGCGCCGTGGTGCCGGCCAACGCGACGACGGGAAAAATCGCCATCACCAACTCTGCCGGCACCGGATCGAGCGTGAATGATTTCAACGTGGTTTCGATCACGGCCTTGGCGCCGGGCGACGGCCCGAGCGGCACGGTGGTGACGTTGACCGGAACGCATTTGAATTTGGCGACCGCGGTGAGCTTCAACGGCGTGGCCGCGGCGAGCTTCACGATCGATTCGGCGACGCAACTGCGCGCGACGGTTCCGGCCGGCGCGACCACCGGCAAAATCAGCGTCGCGATTCCTTCCGGCGCGGCTTTGAGCGCGAATGATTTTATCGTGACGTTTGCGCCGGCGATCACCTCTTTCTCTCCGGTCGATGGCCCGGTTGGCACGCAGGTGACGATCACCGGCAACCATCTCACGGCCACCAGCCAAGTGACGTTTAATGGAACTGCCGCCACGAACGTGGTGGTTCTTTCCGACCTTTCGATTCGCGCCACCGTTCCAACGGGCACGACGCGCGGCAAAATTGTCGTGACCAACTCCGCCGGCAGCGCCACGAGCGCGAATGATTTTGTGGTGACCGATGTGCCGGCGATCACGGCATTCACGCCGAGCAATGGGCCGATTGGCACGCAGGTGACGATCACCGGCAGCCGCTTTTTTAACGTGAATGCGGTGTCGTTCAACGGCGCCGCCGCCACGAGTTTCACCGTCGATTCGGAAACACAAATTCGAACTGCCGTTCCGCCCGGTGCAACGACCGGCAAGATCGGCGTCACCAATTCGGTCGGCACCGGCTTGAGCACGACAAATTTTATCGTCACGCAATCGCCGGCGATTTTTGTGTTCAATCCCAAGACCGGCCCGGAAGGCATGGAAATGATCATCACCGGCAGCAACTTCGACGGCGTCACCTCGGTGAAATTCAATGACACGCCGGCGACGAATTTCACGGTCGATTCGAACACGCAGATTCGCGCCACGGTGCCGGTGGGCGCAACGACGGGCAAGATCAGCGTCACCAACTCCGCCGGCATCGCGCTCAGCGGCAGCATATTTACGGTGAAGCCGCCGCCGCTGATTTCCTCGTTCACGCCGCTCGAGGGGCCGGTGAGCGCGGAAGTCACGATCAACGGCCAATTTTTCACCGGCCTGACTTTGGTGAAATTTAACGAAGTTTCCTCGACGAACTTCATGCTGGTGTCGGATACGCAAATTCGCGCCGTGATTCCGGCGGGCGCGACGACGGGCAAGATTCGCGTGACGACGGCAGACGGCTCAAAATTGAGCGCGGACAATTTCATCGTCACGTACACGCCGCAGATCACCAGCGTCACGCCGGCGAATGGGCCGGTCGGCACGGCGGTGAACATCACCGGATCAAAGTTCACCGCGACGACGAGCGTCAAATTCAACGGCACGACGGCGCCCGGTTTTATTCTCGTTTCGGATTCGCTCGCGCGCGCGACGGTTCCCGCCGGCGCGACGACGGGCAAGATCAGCCTCACCAATTCCGCCGGCACGGGTTCGAGCGCGAATGATTTCATCGTGACCATCACGCCGGTGATCACTTCATTCTCGCCCGGTGACGGCCCGGCCGGCGCGGAGATCACGATCAACGGCAACAACTTGGCCGGCTCCTCGCAAGTGCAATTCAACGGCGTGGCCTCGCCAACCGTTACCGTCGATTCCAATATTAAACTGCGCGCCGTCGTTCCGACCGGCGCGACCACGGGAAAAATCACCGTCGTCAATTCCGCCGGATCAGCCACGAGCGCGAATGATTTCGTGGTGACGACGCTGCCGCAGATCACGTCGGTTGCGCCCGGCGACGGGCCGATCGGCGCTGAGGTGCTCATCAACGGCAGCAATTTCGTTCTCGTCACCGGCATCAAGTTCAACAATACGCCGGCGGCAAGTTTTACGCTATTGTCAAGCACGCAGCTTCGCGCCACGGTTCCGGCCGGCGCCACGACCGGAAAAGTCGGCGTGACCAATTCCGCCGGCACCGGACTGAGTCCGGTTGATTTTATCGTCACCGCCATTCCGACGCTCACGTCATTCACGCCGCTTGAAGGCCAGGTCGGCTTCGAAGTGACGATCACGGGAACGAATTTGGCCGGCTCTTCGAGCGTGACGTTCAACGGCGTCGCGTCGACCGATTTCACGGTTGATTCGAATACGCAAATTCGCGCCAAAGTTCCGCAAGGCGCGACGACGGGCCGGATTAAAATCACCAACTCCTCCGGCAGCGTGACGAGCGCGAATGATTTCACCGTCATTTTTGCGCCGAACATTGTTTCGTTCTCGCCGGTCGATGGCTCCGCGGGAACGGTGGTGACGCTCTCCGGCGCCAACTTCGCCGCCGCGTCGGGCGTGACGTTTGGCGGCGTGCCGGCCTCGAGTTTTACGATTGTTTCGGATGAGGTGCTGCGCGCGACCGTGCCGCATGGCGCGATCACGGGCAAAATCAGCGTGACCAACCGCGTCGGCGCGACGGGCACGAGCGCGATTGATTTTATCGTGACCACGCCCGGCATGTTTTCGTTTGCGCCGGTACACGATACTTACGTGCGCTCCTCCACGGCGACGAGCAACTTCGGCACGAGCTCTTCGCTGCAAATTCGCACGCAAACCAGCAGCATCGACAGAGCTTATTTGAAGTTCGTCGTGAGCGGACTCAACGCGCCGATTTTAAGCGCCAAGATCAGGCTGTACGTGACGGACGACAGCCCCGACGGCGGCGGCGTTTATCTCGTGTCGAATAACAACGAAGGCACGACGACGCCGTGGACGGAAACCGCTTTGAACTGGAACAATGCGCCGCAGCTTGGCAGCACGCCATTAAGCGCGCTCGGCGCTGTCACGCTCAATACGTTGGTCGAAATGGATGTGACCGCCGGCGTGAGCGGCAACGGCACGTTCAGCTTCGCCATCAAAAGCAACAACACCAACCGCGTTTTTTATAGCTCGAAGGAAGGCACGCGTTCGCCGGAGCTGGTGATCGAAACGCTGTCCGGCTCGGCGACCGCGCCCAAGATTTTCTCTTTCACGCCGGCGGATGCTCCGTCCGGAACGGAGATCACGCTTGCGGGCGATAATTTCACGCTCATCCAGAGTGTGAAATTCAACAATACGACGGCGGCCAGCTTTACGGTTGATTCACCGACGCAAATTCGCGCCAATGTTCCCGTCCCGTCAGGCGGCGCGACGCGCGGCAAAATCAGCGTCACCAATTCCAACGGCACCGGCCAAAGCGCGACGGATTTCATTGTGACGTCGACGCCGGTCATCGCGTCGTTCACGCCAACGGACGGGCCGATTGGCACGGAAGTGACGATCACCGGCAGCAACTTCGCGGCGATTACGAGCTTGACGTTCAACGGCAAACCGGCCGCTGATTTTTCGGTTGAGGCGGAAACGCAAATTCGCGCCACCGTTCCAAGCGGCGCGACCAACGGCAAGATTCAAATCACCAACTCCGCCGGCGCCGGTTTGAGCGCGGATAATTTCAGCATCACGGCGCCGCCGGCGATCAGCTCGCTCTCGCCGCTGGTGGGCCCGGCCGGCACCGAAGTTTCGATCAATGGCAACAATTTCTTTTTGGTGCGGAACGTGAGTTTCAACGGCGTCACGGCCTCGGCGTTTGCGGTGGATTCCAACACGTTGATCCGCGCCCTCGTGCCGGCGGGCGCGACCACCGGCAAAATCACGGTGAGCAATTCCGCCGGATCAGCGACGAGCGCGAACAACTTTCAGGTGATTCTGACGCCGAGCATTTCCTCATTCACGCCGAGCGATGCGCCGGCCGGCACGCAAGTGACGATCAAAGGGAAGAATTTCAACGCGGTGACCGGCGTGGCGTTCAACAACACGACAGCCGGCAGTTTCACGGTCGTTTCGGATTCAGTTGTTCGCGCCAATGTTCCGGCGGCGGCGACCACGGGCAAAATTAGCGTGACCAACACCGCCGGCGCCGGCCTCAGCGGCAACGATTTCATTGTGACCAAAACACCGGTCATTGCTTCATTCACCCCGGCGGATGGCCCGGTCGGCGCGGAGATCACGATCAACGGCAGCAATTTCGCGGCGATTGCGACCGTCAAGTTCAATGGCGTCACCGCGGCGAATTTTACCGTCGTTTCAAATACCGAGCTGCGCGCCAATGTTCCGGCGGGCACGACGACGGGCAAGATCAGCGTCACCAACTCGGCCGGAACCGGTTCGAGCGCGAATAATTTCATCGTCACCACCGTGCCGGTGGTGACGTCTTTCTCGCCGGGCTTTGCGCCGGCCAACGCCGAGGTCACGATCCGAGGCACGAATTTCGTTGCCGTGACCAGCGTGATTTTTAGCGGCACGCCGGCGACGAGTTTCACGGTGGTGGCCGATACGCTGCTGCGCGCCAATGTTCCGGCCGGCGCAAAATCCGGCAAGCTCGGGGTGAAGAACTCCGCAGGCACCGGCGCCAGCGCGAATGATTTCATGGTCATCGCCAATCCGGTGATCACGTCTTTTACGCCAACCGACGGCCCGACCGGCATGGAGGTGACGATCAAAGGCGCGTATTTCTTTAGCACCACCGCGGTGAAATTCAACGGCGTGGTGGCGGGTTTTACGATGGTTGCGGACACGCTGCTCCGCGCCACTGTTCCGGCGACCGCAAGCACGGGCAAGATTTCCATCACCAATGCGATCGGCACGGTGCAGAGCGCGACGAATTTCATCGTCACGTCGAATCCGGCGATCACCTCGTTTACGCCGAACAACGGCCCGGCCGGCACGGAGGTCACGCTCACCGGCGCGCGTTTTACGGCCACGACGCACGTCACTTTCAGCGGTGTGCCGGCGACGAATTTCATCGTTGATTCGGATACGCGTTTGCGCGCTACCGTTCCCGCCGGCGCCACGACGGGAAAGATCACCGTCACCAACTCCGCGGGTGCGGCGACGAGCGCGGAAGATTATGTGGTGACCAAAGTGCCGGCGATTGCGGCATTCGCGCCCGGCAATGCGCCCGAAGGCGCGGAGGTGACCATCACCGGCACCAATTTCGTTTTGATCACGCGCGTGACTTTTAATGGCGTTGTGGCGACGAGCTTTGCGATTGATTCGGATACGCGATTGCGCGCCAACGTGCCAACCGGCACGGCCACCGGCAAGATCGCGGTGACCAATTCCGCCGGCACCGGCACGAGCGCCAATGATCTGATCGTGACGCACGGCCCGGCGATCACTTCATTCTCTCCAGCGGACGCTCCGGCGGGCGCGGAAGTCACGATCAACGGCCAGCAATTTTCGGCGATTACGGCCGTGAGCTTCAATGGCGTGGCCGCGACGAGTTTCACGGCTGTTTCCAACACGCTCATCCGCGCCAATGTACCGGTGGGCGCGACAACGGGCAAGATTGCCGTGACCAATTCCGCCGGCACCGGCACAAGCGCCAATGATTTCATCGTCACCAAATTGCCGGTGATCACCGCGTTTACTCCTCTCGAAGGCCCGGAAGGCACGGAGGTGACGCTCACCGGCGATCGTTTTGTCGCCATCACGGCTGTGACGTTCAACGGTTTCACGGCGGCGAGTTTTACGATGGTTTCGGATCACGAGCTGCGCGCAACGGTGCCGGCAACGGCGACGACGGGCAAGATCGGTGTGACGAACTCCGCCGGCACCGGTTTGAGCACGACGAATTTTCTCGTGACTTTTTATCCGATCATTGCGAGCTTCACGCCGCCGGATGGGCCGGCCGGCACGCCGGTCACGATCGCCGGCCAACATTTTGCCAGCGCCACCGCCGTGGCTTTCGATGGCGTGACGGCGACGAATCTCACGATTGTATCCGACACGCAGTTGCGCGCGACGGTGCCGGCCGGCGTCCCGCAAGGCGGGCAAAAGATCTCCGTCATTAACAATGCCGGCACGCGCGCGAGCGCGAATGATTTCATCGTCACCCAAGCGCCGATCATTGCGTCATTCACGCCGAATGACGGTTCGGCCGGCACGGTCGTTACGGTGACCGGCCAGTATTTCCTGGCGACGTCGAGCGTGACTTTCAACGGCCTCGCGGCGTCGAGTTTTATCGTTGAATCCGATACGCAACTGCGGGCCACGGCCCCGGCAGGCGTTTCAAATGGAAAGATCAGCGTCACCAACTCCGCCGGCGCCGGCGTGAGCGCGGATGATTTTACCGTCACCGCGCCGGCCGGTTTTACTTTTCTGCCGATTCACGATACGTATGTCCGGCAATTCGCGCCGGCGAGCACGCAAGGCACGGCTACGGTGGTGCGGTCGCGTATGGACGCCGTCGATGCGGAAAAGACGTTCTTGAAATTCAATGTCACCGGACTCAACGCCGCGGTGTTGAGCGCCAAGCTGCGGCTTTTTGTCACCAATGCCAGCCCGGACGGCGGCTCGGCGTATCTCGTTTCAAATAATTATCCCGGCACGACGACGGCTTGGACGGAAACCGGTTTGACGTGGAACAACGCGCCGGCGCTCGGCAGCTCGCCGCTCAGCTCCGGTGGTGAAGCCGTTCTCAATGCCTGGCTCGAGCTCGATGTGACCTCGGCGATTGTGACGAACGGCATTTACAGCTTCGGCCTGATGAATGCCTCGGATGACCGTGTTTTCTTCAGCTCGAAGGAGGGCGCGACGCCGCCGGAATTGATCATTCAAACGGTTTCAGGTTCCGGCGTCAAGCCCACGATCTCGTCGTTTGCGCCGGCGAATGCGCCGGCGGGCACGGAAGTGACGCTCATCGGCAACAATTTCCTGGGCGTCACCAGTGTTGATTTTAACGGCACGGCCGACATCGGTTTTGTTATCGATTCCAATACGAAAATTCGCGCGCACGTGCCGGTGGGCGCAACCACGGGCAAGATCAGAGCCACGAGCTCGAATGGCGCCGGCCAGAGCGCCACGGATTTTATCGTCACCGCGCTGCCGTTGATTTCCGGCTTCACGCCGAGCGACGGGCCGATCGGCACGGAGGTGACGATCACCGGCGGCAATTTCGCGGCGATCACCAGCGTGAAGTTCAACGGCCAGAACGCGGCGAGTTTTGTGGTGGATTCGAATACGCAGATTCGCGCGACGGTTTCGAGCGGCACGACCACGGGCAAGATTTCGATCACCAACTCCGCCGGAACCGCGACGAGCGTGAATAATTTTATTGTAACGCAAACACCGGTGATTGCTTCGTTCACGCCGGCGGATGGGCCGATCGGCACCGAGGTGACGATTACCGGAAATAATTTTGCGGCGATCAGCAGCGTGAAGTTCAACGGCGTTGCGGCGACGAGCTTTACTGTAACTTCGAATACGCAGATTCTCGTCACGTTGCCCGCCGGCGCCCCGCAAGGCGGGGGGAAAATTGCCGTGAGCAATTCCGCCGGCAGCGCGCAGAGCGCGAATAATTTTGTCGTCACCGCGACGCCGGCGATCACTTCATTTTCTCCGGCGAATGGCCCGGTCGGCGCGGAAGTCACGATTATAGGAAGCAATTTTATCGGCGCTGCCGCCGTGAAATTCAACGGTGTGAGTGATGCGAGTTTCGTGGTGCTATCCAACACCCAGATTCGTGCGCATGTTCCGAATGGCGCGACTCCCGGCAAAATCATGGTGAGCAATTCCGCCGGCAGCTCGACCAGCGGCGCGGATTTCATTGTGACGTTGACGCCGGTGATTGCCGCGATGGCGCCGCCGGATGGGCCGGCCGGCACGGAAGTGACGATCACCGGAAATAATTTTATTGAGATTGCAGGTGTGGCCTTCAATGGCAAGCCCGCCACGAACATTGTTGTTGAAGCGCTCACGCGAATGCGGGCGACTGTTCCTGCGGACGCGACCACCGGAAAAGTTGCGGTGAGCAATTCCGCCGGCACCGGCCAGAGCGCCGATGATTTTACCGTCACGTTGCCGCCGGCGATCACCGCTTTCACGCCGGCGGATGGCGCCGCGGGTTCGGCCGTCGTCATCACCGGAAATAATTTTGCCGGCGCGTCGAGCGTGAAGTTCAACGGCGTACACGACAATAGTTTGGTGGTTTTCTCCAACACCGAAATTCACGCGCACGTTCCCACCGGCGCGAGCACGGGCAAGATTATCGTTATCAATTCTGCCGGCACGGCCACGAGCGCGAATAATTTTATCGTGACCCAAGGCCCGGCGATTGCCTCGTTGACACCGCCGGATGGTCCGGTGGGCGCGGAGATCACGATTGCGGGAAATAATTTTGTCGCGGTCACCAGCGTGAAGTTCAACGGGGCTTCAGCCAGTTTCGTCGAAGACTCCGCCACCCAACTTCGCGCCACGGTTCCGGTCCCGCAAGGCGGGACGACGGCGGGAAAAATTACCATTGCCAATTCCGCCGGCGCCGGCACGAGCGCGCAGAATTTTGTGATCACGCAGACGCCGATCATCACCTCGTTCGCGCCGAATGACGGCCCGGTGGGTTCGGAAGTGACGATCACCGGCAGCCGCTTCTTGGCGATCAGCAGTGTGACGTTCAATGGCCTCGCGGCGGCGGGCTTTACGGTTGATTCGGACACGAAAATCCGCGCGACGGTTCCCACCGGTTTCACCGCCGGCAAAGTCGCGGTGAGCAACTCGGCTGGAACGGCCACGAGCACGAATAATTTTGTTGTAACCACCGGCCCGAACATTCTTTCGTTTAATCCGGCGAGTGGCCCGGCCGGCACGGAAGTCAGTATTATCGGCAGGAATTTCAACGCGATCACGAATGTGTCTTTTAATGGCGTCGCCGATGCCGGCTTCGTCGTTGCCGCCGACACGTTGATTCGCGCGCACGTTCCGCCCGGCGCGACGATAGGCAAAATCAGCGTGCGCAACTCTGCCGGCACGGTGCAGAGCGCGAATAATTTCGTGGTGATCATCACGCCGGCGATTGCCTCGTTCACGCCGGCGGATGGCCCGGTTGGAACGCGGGTTTCCATTCGAGGCGTTCATTTCACGGGAACCTCCTCCGTCACCTTTAATGGAATGGCGGCCTCTCCCTTCGAGGTGGATTCTGACACGCTCATTTATGACACGGTGCCGGCGGGTGCGACCACCGGCAAGATCAACGTCGGCAATGCGGCGGGCGCCGGTCTCAGTCCGAATAATTTTATTGTGACGAAAGTTCCGGCGATCACCTCGTTCACGCCACACGACGGCCCGGTGGGCACGCCGGTGACGATTCGCGGCAGCAATTTTACCGCGACGAATCGCGTGGCTTTCAATGGCATCGCGGGAACGAATTTGACGGTGGTGGCGGATTCGCTGCTTCGCGTCAATGTGCCGGCGGGCGCCACAACGGGTTTGATCGAAGTCAGCAACTCCGCCGGCAATGACCTCAGCGCGGAGCAATTTATTGTGACCGCGGCGCCGGCGATCACGGCGATAACGCCGGGCGACGGCCCGGTCGGCACGCAAGTGCGGATCAGCGGCAGCCATTTCGTGCAGATCAACAGCGTGAAATTGAATGGCAATGCGATCAGCGGCTTTATCGTCGAGGCGGATACTTTGATTCGCGTCACGATTCCGGTTGGTGTCCCGCTCGGCGGGAGCAAAATCACGGTTGTCAATTCTGCCGGCACCGGCCAAAGTGCAAATAATTTTGTGGTAACCGCGATGCCGGCGATCACTTCATTCACCCCGAAAAATGGGCCAACCGGCACGGAAGTCACGATTCGCGGCACGAATTTCACCGCGACCCAGTACGTGACTTTTCACGGAATGAACGCCGCGAGCTTTACGGTCGTGGCGGACACGTTGCTCCGCGCGACGGTTCCCACCGGCGCGACAACGGGCGCCATCGAGGTGAGCAATTCCGCCGGCGCCAACGTCAGCACGGACCAGTTCATCGTCACTTCGTTGCCGGTCATCACTTCTTTCACGCCGCTCGACGGCCCGGCGAACGCGGAGATCACGATTAAAGGGAAGAACTTTGTTGCCATTTCGGCGGTGCAGTTCAAAGGTGTGGCCACGAACTTCGTCGTTGACGCCGATACGCTGCTTCGCGCCATGGTGCCTTTCGGCGTGACGAACGGCAAGATCTCGGTCATCAATGCCTCGGGCACCGCGAACAGCCCGACGAATTTTGTGGTCACTCAAATTCCGATCATCTCTTCGTTCACGCCCGCCAACGGCCCGGCCGGCACGGACGTGCTCATCACCGGCACCCGCATGAATGCGATCAAAAGCGTGACGTTCAACGGCGTCGCCGCAACTTTTACGATCGTCACGACGACGCAGCTTCGCGCGACGGTGCCGCTTGGCGCGACCACGGGCAAGATCGGCGTCGGCAATTCCGCCGGCGTCGGCTTGAGCGCCAATAATTTTATCGTGACCGCCGGCCCGATGATCACGTCATTTGTCCCAGCCAGCGCCATTGCCGGCACGGAAGTGATCATCAACGGCAGAAATTTCTTGGCGATCACGGGTGTGACGTTCAACGGCGTGGCCGATAATAATTTCATCGTGCGCTCCGATACGGTGATTCAAGCCACGACGCCCGTTGGCGCCACGACGGGCAAAGTTCGCGTGAGCAATTCTGCCGGCGCGGGCCTGAGCCAAACTGATTTCGTCGTGATCGTGACGCCGGCGATTGTCTCGTTCGTGCCGCCGGATGGGCCGGTGGGCAGCAACATTGCCATCAAAGGCGTGCATTTTTCGGGAACTTCGGCGGTGGTTTTTAATGGCACCGCGGCCTCCACTTTCACGGTGGATGCCGATACGCTGATTCAGGCCACGGTGCCAAACGGCGCCACGAGCGGCGCCGTCAGCCTCACCAATGCGGCCGGCACCGGCCTCAGTCCGAATCCTTTCTTGGTGACGAAAGTTCCGGCGATCACTTCATTCTCGCCGCCGGACGGGCCGATGGGCACGGTGGTGGCGATTCGCGGCAGAAATTTTACCGCGACGCGCAGCGTGACGTTCAACGGCGTCGCCGGAAACAACGTGACGGTGGCGGCGGATACGTTGATTCACGTCACCGTACCGAACGGTTTTGCGCGCGGCGTGATCGAGATCACGAACTCCGCCGGCAACGACATCAGCGCGGATGAATTTGTGGTGACGAACGCGCCGGCGATTACGGCATTTGCGCCGCAGGATGGCCCGGTCGGCACGGAAGTGAGCATCCGTGGCATCAATCTCACGGCGACCAACCGCGTGACGTTCAACGGCGCGGTTGCGGCCAACTTTACGGTGGTAGCGGACACGCTGGTGCGCGCGCAAGTGCCGTTTGGCGCCACGCGCGGCAAAGTCGTGACGATCAACTCCGCCGGCACGGCGACGAGCGCCACTAATTTTGTCGTGACCGCGACGCCGGTGATCGTCAACTTCACGCCGCGCGATGCAGGTATCGGCGCGGAGGTGACGATCAGCGGAGGAAATTTTGCCGCGATCACGCGCGTGACGTTCAACGGCGTCGTGGCGACAAACTTTACGACCGTTTCGGACACGGTGCTGCGCGCGGTGGTGCCGGTGGGCGCAACGACGGGCAGGATCGGCGCGACTAATTCCGCCGGCATCGGCCTCAGCCCGAATAATTTTATCGTGACGAACGCGCCGGCGCTGGCGTCGTTCACGCCGAGTGATGGGCCTGTGGGCACGCGCGTGACGATCACCGGCAGCCAATTCGTGGCGATCGCGGCCGTGAAGCTCAACGGCATTGCCGACAACACGTTCACGACGGACTCACCGACGCAGATCCGCGCGACGGTTCCGCCGGGCGCGGCGACGGGCTTTATCGAGATCACCAACTCCGCCGGCGTCGGGCGCAGCGCCAATAAATTTGTGGTGACGAACATTCCGGTGATCACGTCGTTCACGCCGGCAGATGCGCCGGTGGGCAGCGAGGTGATGATTGCCGGCAGCAAGTTTACCGGCGTTTCCAGCATCGCTTTTAACGGCACGCTCGATGCGAGCTTTGCGGTTGTCACAGATTCTTTGATCCGCGGCCACGTGCCAACCGGCGCAACAACAGGCAAGATCGTGTTAACCAATTCTGCCGGCAGCACGACGAGCGCGAATAATTTCATCGTGACGAACGTGCCGGCGATCACGTCGTTTGCGCCGGGCAACGGCCCGATTAACGCCGAGGTGACGATCACCGGCAGCCAGCTCGTTGCGATCTCGCGCGTGACTTTCAACGGCGTGGCGAGCACGAATTTTACGGTTGACTCGAATGTGCAAATTCGCGCCAGAGTGCCTGCCGGAGCCACCACCGGCAAGATCGGCGTCACCAATTCCGCCGGATCGGCGACGAGCGCAAACAATTTCATCGTTACCGCTCTGCCGGCCATTGTCTCGTTCACGCCGGCTGATGGCCCGGCCGGCACACCGGTGAAGCTCAGAGGCGCCAATTTTACCGGCGCGACGCAAGTGGCGATCAATGGCAAGGTCGCGACGAATTTCACTGTCGTTGCCGATACGCTGATTAATGTGACGGTGCCAACCGGCGCGACCACGAACAAGATCAGCGTCACCAACTCCGCGGGAACCGGACTCAGCGCCACGGCTTTTATCGTGACAAAATCTCCGGCCATCACCGCGTTCTCGCCGCTGGATGGGCCGGCGGGCGCGCCGGTTTCGATCATCGGCAGGAATTTTACCGCCAGCCGCAGCGTGACGTTCAACGGCGCGGCGGCGACGAACATCACGGTGGTGACGGATACGCTGCTCCGCGTGATCGTTCCGGCGGGCGCCACGACGGGACTGATTGAAGTCGGCAACTCCGCCGGCACCGATTTGAGCGCGGATGATTTCATCGTCACCAGGCTGCCGGTGATCACGACGATGCTTCCGGGCGATGCGCCGGTGGGCACGGAAATGATCGTGAAAGGCCGGCACTTCGTTTTGATCACCAGCATGACGTTCAACAATACCGCGGCGCCCGGCTACGAAGTCGAATCCGACTCGTTGATCCGTGTGACCGTGCCAGCCGGCGCGACCACCGGCAAAATTCGCCTGAAGAACTCTGCCGGCACCGGCGAGAGCAGCCGCGATTTTATTGTGACGGTGACGCCGGTGATCGCCGCGTTGTCGCCGGGCGATGGGCCGATTGGCAGCGAGATGACGATTGCCGGCAATAATTTGGCCGGCGCCTTCAGCGTGACTTTCAACGGCAAGTCCTCGACTGATTTTACCGTGGTCTCGAATACGCAAATTCGGGCGCGCGTGCCGAACGGCGCCGCGACCGGAAAAATCGTCGTGACCAATTCTGCGGGAACCACGACGAGCGCCAATGATTTCATCATCACGGTCCCGCCGGTGATTACTGCGATGGCGCCGCATGACGGCTCCGCGTCAACTCCGGTCACGATCAGAGGGAGAAATTTCATCGCCATTTCGAGTGTGACGTTCAGCGGCAGGCCGGCCACGCCGTTTACGGTGATGGGGGACTCGCTGATCAACACCACCGTTCCGGCGGGCGCGACGTCGGGAAAGATCACCGTGAGCAACAGCGCCGGAACGGCATTGAGTCCGGAAGATTTTTCGGTGACGCCGGTGGCGGCGTTCACTTTTGCGCCGGCGCATGATGCTTACGTGCGGTCATCCGTGCCGGCGGATAATTTTGGCGGCAGCGGCTCGCTGCTCGTGCGCCTGCGCTCGGACATCACCGAGAAGATTTATTTGAAGTTCGAGGTGGCCGGACTCAGCGCGCCGGTGTTGAGCGCCAAGCTGCGGCTTTATGTGACCGGCGTCAATCCTGACGGCGGCACGGCTCACGTCGTCTCTCACCATTACCTCGGCACGACGACGCCGTGGATGGAGTCGGGCTTGAATTGGAACAACGCGCCGGATATTTCCAGCGCCGCGTTGAGCAGCGCGGGCACGGTGACGCTCAATACGTTTGTCGAGTTCGACGTGACCGCGGCCATCACCGGCAACGGCATTTTCAACTTCGGCATCAAGAACAACAATTCGAGCCGTGTCACCTACAGCTCGAAAGAGGGCGTGCGGCCGCCGGAGCTGGCGATCAACACGCTGTCCGGCTCGGCGAACGCGCCGGCCGTGGCTTCTTTCTCGCCCGGCCTCGGCCCGGTGAATACCGAAGTCACGATCTTGGGCAACAACTTTGTCAGCATCAGCAGCGTGAAGTTCAACGGCATTCCGGCGAGCGGCTTTGCGGTTGATTCGAATACGCAACTGCGCGCGCGCGTTCCGAGCGGCGCCACGACCGGCAAGGTCACCGTTGCCAATTCGAGCGGCAGCGGCCAAAGCGCGGGCAACTTCGTCGTCGTCCTCGCGCCGGTGATCACCGCTTTCACTCCCAAAAACGGCCCGACCGGCGCCGAAGTGAGGATGAGCGGCAACAATTTTGTTCAAGTCTCCGGCGTGGCATTCAACGGTGTGGCGGCGGCCGCCTTTACGGTTCAAGCCGATACGTTGATTCGCGCCAATGTTCCAACGGGTACGAACACGGGCAAGATCAGCGTCACCAATACGGCGGGCACCGGCCAGAGCGCGACGAATTTTATCGTGACGCGCGTTCCGGCGATCGTGACGTTCACGCCGGGCAATGGGCCGGCGGGCACGCCGGTGACGATTCGCGGCGTGAATTTTACGGCAGCGAACGGCGTCACGTTTGACGGATTGGCGGCGGCCGGCTTTACCGTGGTTGCAGATTCCGTGGTGCGCGCAACCGTGCCGAACGGCGCGACGATGGGCTTGATCGAAGTCAGCAATTCCGCGGGCACGGCTTTCAGCGCGGCGCCATTCCTGGCGACCAAAACGCCGGTGGTCACTTCGTTTTTCCCCGGCGAAAATTCGATGGGCGCGATGATCGTCGTTACCGGCAAGCATTTCGCGGCGATCACGCAGGTGACGTTCAATGGCAAACCCACGCCGGTTTTCATTGTCGAGTCGGATACCTCGCTGAGCGCGCAAGTGCCGGTCGGCGCGACTTCCGGAAAAATCGGCGTCACCAATTCCGCCGGCGCCGGCTCGAGCACGCGCGATTTCATCGTCATCGCCGCGCCGGCGATCACCGCGCTCACGCCGGGCGATGGGCCGGTGGGCACGAATATCTCCATCTCGGGAAAATATTTTCTCACCGTTCACAACGTGACGTTCAACGGAACCGTCGCGCCTAATTTTACGGTCGTGGCGGACACGCTGATTCACGCCACGGTTCCGGCGGGAGCGACGACCGGCAAGCTGGGCCTCATCAATGCCATCGGCGCCGGTTTCAGCGCCAATAATTTTATTGTGACGAAAGCTCCGCTGATCACCGCGTTTGCGCCGCCGGATGGGCCGGTGGGCGCGCCGGTTTCGATTACCGGCAGGAATTTTAGCGCGACGAAGAGCGTGACGATCGACGAAGTCGCGGCCACGAGCTTCACGGTGGTGGCGGACACGTTGCTGCGCGTTACCGTGCCGGTCGGTGCGCGAACCGGTCTCATCGCCGTCAGCAATTCCGCCGGCGCGGACGTCAGTGCGGATGAATTTTTTGTCACGGCGACGCCGGTGATTGCCTCCGTCACACCGAGCACGAGTCCGGTGGGCACGGAGGTGAGCATCAGAGGGCGCAACTTTTTCTTGATTAACGGCGTGACGTTCAACGGCGTTGCGGCGGAGAATTTTACGATCGTTAAAATCGATTCATTGATTCGCGCGACCGTTGCGGCGAACGCAAGCACCGGCAAGATTCGCGTCACCAACTCAGCCGGCTTTGGCGAAAGCGCGAATGCGTTTACCGTGATCCGGCCGCCGGCGGTTACTGCTTTCACACCGGCGAGCGGCTTGGTGGACGTCGAAGTCAGAATCACCGGCAGCGGCTTCACCGGCGTGACGGAAGTGGCTTTCAACGGCGTGGCGGCGATCAATCCGGCGATTGACTCGGACGCGCAGATTCGGGCTAAAGTCCCGATTGGCGCGAGCACCGGCGAGATCAGTGTGGCCAACGCCGCGGGCACGGATTTTAGCGCCAATGGTTTTATCGTCATCCCGCCGCCAACGTCGCTCGCGTTCAATCCAATTGCGGATGCGCAAGTCAATTCCGGCGCGCCGACGACGAATTATGGCGCCAACGCCAATCTGCGCATCGAAAATGACGTACCCAAATATGTGGCCTATTTGAAATTTGACGTGCGTGGACTCGGCGGCGCCGTGGTGAGCGCGAAGCTGCGTTTGTATGTGACCAACGACGGCACGGCCGGCGGCTCAGTCCATGCGGTTTCAAATGACAACAAAGGCACGACGACGCCGTGGACGGAGACCGGCCTGAATTGGAACAACGCTCCGGAGATAACCGGCACCCCGTTGAGCGTCGCCGGCGCGGCGCCATTGAATACTTATTTGGAATGGAACGTGACGCCGGTCGTCACGGGAGAAGGCACGTTTAGCTTTGCCGTCAATCCAAGCGCTTTGGATCGCCTTGAATACAGCTCGAAAGAAGGGAGCAGACGGCCGGAGCTGGTGATCGAGCGGCGCTTGTCGACGGCGCCGGTCATTGCGGCGTTCACCCCGACGAGCGGCGGCGTCAATACCGAGGTGAAGATCAACGGCGCGAACTTCGCGGGCGTGACGAGCGTGGCGTTCAACGGCGTGGCGGTGACGAATTTTACCATTGATTCCGGCACGCAGATTCGCGCGCGCGTGCCGGCCGGCGTTCCACAAGGCACGGGCAAGATCAGCGTGACCAATGTCGAGGGCACGGGCGTGAGCGCCGGAGATTTTACGGTCATCAATCCTCCGGTGATTGCTGCTTTCACGCCGAGCAGCGGCGGCATCGGCGCGGAAGTCACCATCACCGGCAACAATTTTACAAACATCGCCGGCGTGACTTTCAACGGTTTGGCGGCGAGTTTTATCATTGATGCGGCGACGCAAATTCGCGCCACGGTTCCGGGCGGCGCGACGACGGGGAAAATTCGCGTCACCAACACCGCCGGCTTCGGCGAGAGCGCGGATAATTTTAAAGTGACGTTCGTGCCGGTGGTGGCGGCGTTCATACCGGCGAGCGGCATCGTCGGCGTCGAAGTGAAAATCACCGGCGGCAACTTCGTCGGCGTCACCGCTGTCACGTTCAACGGCGTGGCCGCGCCGAATTTCACGGTTGATTCCGGCGCGCAGATTCGCGCCAATGTTCCTGCCGGCGCGACCACCGGCAAGATTAGCGTGACCAACGCCGACGGCGCGGGCGCGAGCGCGACGGATTTTGCGGTGATTCTGCCGCCGGCGATGGCGTCGTTCACGCCGATCAGCGGCGGCATCGGCGCGGAAGTGACGATCACCGGCAGCAGTTTCACCGGCGCCACCGCGGTGACGTTCAATGGTTTGGCCGCGCTGAATTTCACCGTTGATTCCGGCACGCAAATTCGCGTGACCGTGCCAAACAGCGCGACGACGGGCAAGATTCGCGTCACCAATGTCGCGGGCACTGGCCAGAGCGCTAATGATTTCAAAGTGACCTTCGTACCCGTGATTTCTTCCTTTGCGCCGGCGAGTGGCCAAGTGGGCGCGGAAGTAACGATCACCGGCAAAAATTTTACCGGCGTCACCGGCGTGGCGTTCAATGGGGTTGCGGCGACCAGTTTCACGGTAATTTCCGGCACGCAGATTCGCGCGAATGTCCCAAGTGATGCGAGCACTGGCAAGATCAGCGTGACCAATGCCGACGGTACCGGCGTGAGCGCGGTCGATTTTGCCGTGATCCTGCCGCCGGCGATGGCGTCGTTCATGCCAACGAGCGGCCCGGCCGGCGCCGAAGTGAAAATCACCGGCAGCAATTTCACCGGCGTCAATGCGGTGGCGTTCAACGGGATCGCAGCGACCAGCTTCACGGTTGATTCCGGCACAGAGATTCGCGCGAACGTTCCAAGCGGCGCGAGCACGGGCAAGATTAGTTTGAGCAACGCCGCCGGCGCGGCAACGAGCACAACGAATTTCAACGTGACGCTGCCGCCGTCGGGCATGACGTTCAATCCGATTGCGGATGCGCACGTCAATTCCGGCGCGGCGACGACGAATTACGGCACGAACGCGAATATTCGCGTCGAGGATGGCGTGCCAAAATATGTGACCTATTTGAAATTCGACGTGCGGGGATTGAACGGCGTGGTGGTGAGCGCGAAGCTGCGTTTGTATGTGACCAACGACGGCACCTCCGGCGGCTCGCTTTATGCGGTGTCGAATGACAACAAAGGCACGACGACACCGTGGACGGAGACGGGCCTGAATTGGAACAATGCGCCGGCTATTTCCGGCACACCGTTGGGCGTGGCCGGCGCTGCGGCGTTGAACATCTACGTTGAGTGGAATGTGAGCTCGGCAATCACGGGCGAGGGAACTTACAGCTTTGCGATCAACCCGAATGCCACGGATCGCCTCGAATACAGCTCGCGACAGGGAGTGAGACAGCCGGAGCTGGTGATCGAAAGAAGCCTGACTGCCGCGCCGATCATTGCTTCGTTCACACCCACGAGCAGCGGCGTTGGCGCCGAAGTGAAAATCACCGGCAATAATTTCACCGGCGTCACCGCGGTCGCTTTCAACGGGATAGCGGCGACGAGTTTCATCATCGATTCCGGCACGCAGATTCGCGCCACGGTTCCGGTGGGCGCGAGCACGGGCAGGATCAGCATGAGCAATGCCGACGGCATCGGCGTGAGCGCCGCAGATTTTGCGGTGATCCTGCCGCCAACGATTGCCTCGTTCACACCGGCGAACGGCGTCATTGGCGCGGAGGTGAAGATCATTGGCAACAACTTTACCGGCGCGATCGGCGTGACGTTCAACGGCGTGGCGGCGACGACGTTCACCGTCGATTCCAACACGCAAATTCGCGCGAACGTTCCAACCGGCGCGACGGCCGGAAAGATTCGCGTCACCAATGTCGCCGGCACCGGCGAGAGTGTCGAGGTATTTCGCGTGACGCTCATGCCGGTGATTGCTGCATTCACGCCGGCGAACGGGCCGGTGGGGACGGAAATCGATATCACCGGCAACAACTTTTTAGGCGTGACGGGCGTTTCGTTCAACGGCGTGGCGGCGACGAATTTCATGATCGATTCGAATACGCAGATGCGCGTCACGGTTCCGGTTGGCGCGATCACGGGCAAGATCAGCTTGAGCAACGACGGCGTGAGCGCCGCGAGCACGACGGATTTCACGGTGATCCTGCAACCGGCGATTGCTTCGTTCACACCGGCAATTGGCCCGGTTGGCACCGAAGTGAAAATCACCGGCAGCAATTTTATCGGCGTCAATGCGGTGGCGTTCAACGGCGTGGCGGCGACGAGTTTCACGGTTGATTCCGGCACGCAGATTCGCGCGAACGTTCCGGCCGGCGTCCCGCTGGGCGCGGGTAAGATCAGCGTGAGCAATGCCGCCGGCGCGGCAACGAGCACTACCGATTTCACGGTGACATTGCCGCCGGCGACGATCACGTTCAATCCGATTGCCGATGCGCAGGTCAACTCCGCCGCGCCAACGACGAATTATGGCGCCAACACCAACATTCGCGTCGAAAACGACGTGACGAAATATTTCGGCTATTTGAAATTCGACGTGCGGGGATTGAACGGCACGGTGGTGAAAGCGAAACTGCGTTTGTACGTGACCAACGACGGCACGGCCAGCGGCTCGGCGCATGCAGTCTCGAACGATAACAAAGGCACGACCACGCCGTGGACGGAGGCCGGCATTAATTGGAATAATGCGCCGACGATCAGCGGCACCCCGTTGAGCACAGCGGGGCCGGCGGTTTTGAATACGTACACCGAATGGGACGTGACTTCGGCGATCACGGCAGACGGCATTTACAGCTTTGCGATCAACCCGAGCGCCGCGGATCGCGTTGATTTTAGCTCGAAGGAGGGAAGCAAAAAGCCCGAGTTGGTGATTGAAAGAACCGTGTCCAACGCGCCGGTGATTGCGTCGTTCACGCCGGCGAGCGGTGTCGTGGGAACTGAAGTGAAAATCACCGGCATTAATTTCACCGGCGTCACCGCGGTTGCTTTTAATGGAAAAGCGGCGACGAGTTTCACGGTGGATTCCGGCACGCAAATTCGCGCCAACGTTCCAACCGGCGCGAGCACGGGTAAGATCGGCGTGACGAATGCTGACGGCTCAGGTATGAGTGCCGCAGATTTTACGATGATCCAGCCGCCAACGATGGCGTCATTCACCCCAACGAGCGGTGGAATTGGCGCGGAAGTGAAAATCACCGGCAGCAATTTTATTGGCGCCACGGCTGTCGCTTTCAATGGCGTTGCGGCGACGAGTTTCACGGTGGATTCCGGCACGCAAATTCGCGCCAACATTCCGGTTGGCGCAACGACGGGTAAAATTCGTGTTACGAATCACGCCGGCAGCATTGAGAGCGCGAATAATTTTAGCGTGACATTCGCACCGGTGATTGCCTCGTTCACGCCGACGGGCGGTTTGGCTGGAACGGTGGTGACGATCACCGGCAACAATTTCACCGGCGCAACGGCGGTTGCATTCAACGGCGTTGCGGTGACGAGTTTCACGGTTGCTTCGAACACGCAGATTAATGCGACCGCGCCGGCGAGTGCAACGACGGGCAAAATCAGCGTGACCAATGCTGACGGCGTCGGCACGAGCGCCACAGATTTCACCGTGGCGCAACCGCCAACGATCGCTTCCTTCACCCCGGCGAGTGGCGTGGTGGGAACGGCGGTGACGATTACCGGCACCAATTTTATCGGCGCCACCGGTGTGGCTTTTAACGGCGTGGCGGCGACGTTTACGGTTAATTCCACCACGCAAATTCTTGCCAATGTGCCTGCCGGTGCGAGCACGGGGAAGATTGGTGTAACGACTGCCGCCGGCACCGCCACGAGCACAAACAATTTCACGGTGACATTGCCGCCGGCGACGGTCACGTTCAATCCGATTGCCGATGCGCAAGTCAACTCCGCTGCGCCAACGACGAATTACGGCACCGGCGCGAACATTCGCGTCGAAAATGACGCGACGAAATATTTCGGCTATTTTAAATTTGATGTTCGTGGACTTAACAGCACGGTGGTGAAAGCGAAGTTGCGTTTGTATGTGACTAACGACGGCACGGCCAGCGGTTCGGCGCATGCAGTCTCGAACGACAACAAAGGCACGACCACGCCGTGGACGGAGACCGGCATCAATTGGAACAATGCGCCGGCGATCAGTGGCACTCCGCTGAGCACAGCGGGGCCGGCGGTTTTGAATACGTACACCGAATGGGACGTGACCCCGGCGATCACGGCAGACGGCATTTACAGCTTTGCGATCAACCCGATCGCCGCGGATCGCGTTGATTTTAGCTCGCGGCAAGGCACGAGGCAGCCCGAGCTGGTGATTGAAAGAAACGTGTCCAACGCGCCGGCGATTGCTTCGTTCACACCGGTGAGCGGTGTCGTGGGAACTGAAGTGAAAATCACCGGCATTAATTTCACCGGCGTCACCGCGGTTGCTTTTAATGGAAAAGCGGCGACGAGTTTCACGGTTGATTCCGGCACGCAAATTCGCGCCAACGTTCCAACCGGCGTGACTACCGGCAAGATCAGCGTGACGAATGCTGACGGCTCAGGCATAAGTGCCGCAGATTTTACGATGATTCAGCCGCCAACGATTGTGTCATTCACCCCAACGAGCGGTGGAATTGGCGCGGAAGTGAAAATCACCGGCAGTAATTTTATTGGCGTGACGGCGGTGGCGTTTAACGGCGTGGCGGCGACGAGTTTCACGGTGGATTCCGGCACGCAGATTCGCGCCAACGTTCCGGTCAACGCGACCACCGGAAAAATTCGCGTCACAAATTCTGCCGGAGCAATCGAGAGCGCGAATAATTTTAATGTGACATTCGCACCGGTGATTGCGTCGTTCACGCCGACGGGCGGTTTGGCTGGAACGGTGGTGACGATTACCGGCAACAATTTCAACGGCGCAACCGCGGTTGCACTCAATGGTTTGGCGGCGGCGAGCTTCACGGTCGCTTCGAATACGCAGATTAATGCGACCGTTCCAACCGGCGCAACCACCGGCAAAATCAGCGTGACGAATGTTGACGGCGTTGGCACGAGCGCCGCAGATTTTACGGTGGCGCAACCGCCGACGATTGCTTCGTTCACACCGGCAAGTGGCGTGGTGGGAACCGCGGTGACGATCACCGGCACCAGCTTTACCGGCGCAACGGCGGTTGCATTCAACGGTGTGGCGGCGACGACGTTCACGGTTAATTCTGCTACACAAATTCTTGCCAATGTGCCGACCGGCGCGAGTACCGGAAAGATCAGTGTGACGGCCGCCGCCGGCACCGCGACAAGTGCTACCAATTTCACGGTGACATTGCCGCCGGCGAGCATCACGTTCAATCCGATTGCGGATGCGCACGTCAATTCCGCTTCGGCCACGACGAATTACGGCACCAGCGCCAACGTTCGCGTTGAAGATGGCACGACGAAGTATTTCGGCTTTTTGAAATTCGACGTGAACGGACTCGGCGGCGCCGTGACGAAGGCGAAGCTGCGTTTGTATGTAACCAACGATGGCCTTGCCGGTGGCGGTTCGGTTTATTTGGTCTCGAATAATACGAAAGGCACGACGACGGCGTGGACGGAGACGGGCCTTAATTGGAACAATGCTCCGGCGATTAGCGGCACGCCAGTGGGTGTTGCCGGGCCGGCGGTTTTGAATACGTATCTGGAAGTTGAGGTGACCCCGGCGGTCACCGGCGATGGAATTTATAGTTTCGGCATTAGCCCGAAAACAACCGATCGCACGGAATACAGCTCACGGCAAGGCACGAAACCGCCGGAGTTGGTGATCGAAAGAAATGTGTCCAACGCACCGACAATTGCCTCGTTTACACCGGCGAGTGGTTTGGTGGGAACGGCGGTGACCATCACCGGCACCAACTTTACCGGCGCAACCGGCGTGGCTTTCAATGGTGTTGCGGCGACGACGTTCACGGTTAATTCCGGCACGCAAATTCTTGCCAATGTACCAGTCCCGCCGCAAGGCGGGACGAGCACGGGCAAGATCAGCGTGACCACAGCGAACGGCTCGGCGGTGAGCGCTGCAGATTTTACCGTCAATGCGCCGCCAACGATTGCTTCGTTCACACCGGCGAGTGGCATCGTGGGCATGGAAGTGAAAATCACCGGCAGCAATTTGACGGGCGTGACGGCTGTTGCTTACAACGGCGTTGCGGCGGCGAGTTTCACGATTGATTCCAATACGCAAATTCGGGCGAACGTTCCCAATGGCACAACGACGGGAAAAATTCGCGTGAGCAATGCACACGGCGTCGCGGTGAGCGCCACCGATTTCACGCTGATTCTGCCGCCGGCGATTACGGCTTTCACGCCGACGAGCGGGCCGATTGGCACGCCGGTGAAGATCAACGGCAACAATTTCATCGGCGCAACCGCCGTGACGTTCAACGGCGTGGCGGCGACGAGCTTCACGGTGGACTCGACGTCGCAAATTCGGGCGAACGTGCCGGTCGGGACCACGAGCGGGAAGATTCGTGTCACCAATGCGGCCGGCTTCAGCGAGACGGCGCTTGGTTTCAACGTGATTTTCGCGCCGTTGGTGGCTTCGTTTACACCGGCGAGCGGCGGCATCGGCGCGCCGGTGAAAATCACCGGCAGCAATTTTTCGAGCGCAACGAGTGTGACCTTCAACAGTGTTGTGGCGACAAACTTCACCGTGGATTCCGGCACGCAAATTACCGCGAGCGTGCCAATCCCGCCGCAAGGCGGGACGACCACGGGCAAGATTCGTGTCGCTAATCCGACCGGCGCCGGCGAGAGCGCAGATAATTTCACCGTGACTTTTGCGCCGGCGATTGCTTCTTTCACCCCGACCACCGGGCCGGACGGCGAGGAGGTGACGATTACCGGCAGCAATTTCATCGGCGTCACCGGCGTGGCGTTTAACGGAGCCGCCGACACCATTTTCGTCGTGGATTCAGACACGCTGATTCGCGCGCACGTTCCCGAGGGCGCCGGCACCGGCAAGATTAGCGTGACCAATGCCGACGGCACGGCCGAAAGCGCCGGAGATTTTATCGTGATCCCACAGCCGGTGGTTTTGTCGTTCACACCGGCGAGCGGCCCGGCGGGAACCGAAGTGAGGATCATCGGCAGCCATTTCACCGGCGCCACACGCGTGACGTTCAACAGCGTTCCCGCAACGAGCTTCACGATCGAGGCGGACACGCTGATTCGCGCGATGGTGTCAACCAACGCGAGCACCGGCAGGGTTCGCGTGACCAATGTGGCGGGCACCGGCAGGAGCGCGAATAATTTTATCGTGATCAAGCCGCCGGTGATTGCTTCCTTCACACCGGCAAGTGGTCCCGTTGGCACGGAGGTCAAGATCGCGGGCAGCAGTTTTACCGGCGCCACCAGCGTGGCTTTCAACGGCAAAGTGGATAGCAGTTTTGTGGTTGACGCCGACACGCTGATTCGCGCGCACGTTCAGACCGGCGCCACGACCGGAAAGATTAGCCTCGTCAATCCTGTCGGAACGACTTTAAGTGCGACTGATTTTACAGTGACCGGGCCGACGGTGCAGTACACGTTGACGGTGAATGTTAACGGCTCAGGCACGGTGAATGCGAATCCTGCTGGAGGTGTTTATAATTCCGGCACGGTGGTCACGTTGACGGCGGTTCCGGACCCCGGATTCATTTTCAGCGCGTGGAGCGGCGGTTTGATCGGCTCGAGCAATCCCGCGACCTTCACGATGAGCGCTAACAGAACCTTGACGGCAACATTTATCGCGCGGCCGGCGGATCAGATCGTGCACGAAGAAAGCGTCACCGGCGGCTCATCCGCCTCGAAAACGGTGAGGACCGCCGCGACTGTCACCGCCGCCAGCGGTCATCTCTACTTGGCCGCGGTTGCTACCAAGTCGAAAGTGAGCGTCACGAATGTCTCCGGCCTCGGTCTGAACTGGAGTTTGGCAAAGGCGCAGTGCTCCGGAGGCGGTACAACGGGCATTGAAGTATGGGTGGCACAAGGCGCGCCGAGCAGCAACGACACGGTGCGCGCCACGCTGGCGAGTGCGCCCACCAACGCCGTCATCGTGGTGTCGCGCTATTCCGGTGTGGCTGCGACGAATCCGGTTGGCAACGTCATTTCCGGCAACACCAATGGGCTGAACGGACTTTGCTCCGGCGGCGTGGATACGAGCTTGTACTCGTTCAGTCTCACGACGACGGTGAATAGCGCGATGATTTATAGCGCCGCAAGCATGCGGACGAGACTCCATACCGCGGGAGCCGGTTATGCGGAGCGGGCAGATTTCCGGCAGGGCACTGGTGGCGGCACGGCTTCCGTCGCGGTTGAAGATAAACGCATCGCCTCGGCCTCGACGGCCGTCGTCAACGGCACCTTCAACGGCAATGTGGATTGGGCCGTGGTGGCGTTCGAGATCAAGCCGCAGGGTGCGGGCGCGTCAGCAACGGCAAAACCGGATGCGGAAATTGACGAAAGCCGGCGTGAGGATCTCGCGACTTCTTTCCTGAATCGTTTGGCGCTGCACCCGAATTATCCGAATCCGTTCAACGCGCAAACCAGCATCGAATATACTTTGCCGTTGGAGGCCGCGGCGCAATTGATCGTCTTCAACGTGTATGGTCAGGTTGTGCGCCGCCTTGCCAACGGCCGCCAACCGGCGGGAACGCATCGTGTGGTCTGGGATGGCAAAGACGCGCGCGGCAGAGAGGTGCCCACAGGGATTTACTACTGTCATTTGCGGGTCGGCAGGGCGAATTTGGTACGGCAGATGACGGTGGTCAAATAAGGGCAAAGAGCAAAGAGCAAGGAGCAAAGAGACAAAGAGCAAAGGGCTCTCTGTGCTATGCTCTATGCGCAAAAGCGAGTAAGGGTATAAACGAGTAAGGGTATAAATAAGAGAACTAGTTCTTGCGAAAGTCCGACTAATGTGATCAGGAGATGAGAAAATGAAGACATTCAAGAAAATCACAATCTCTTGTGCGAGGGAGTTGACGGTTATCTTGGCAGGCGCCTTGTTCCTGATATTGTTTGCCTCTTCGTCTCAAGCGTTAGGCCAAGCCTCAAATTCCATGGCGCTCGCGTTAAGCTGGAAAGGCTACGCGGACACCGATCTAAAGTTTTCGAAGTTTTTCGAAAAGGATCATACGTTAGTCCTGCGGTTCATGCCGCAGTTTCCGAATGCGTATGAAGGTCCTTTCGTCGCCGAAAATGGGAGTGGGGTGTTTATGATCGGTCAAGACGAACTCGAATATCTTAACAAAGAAACAACAAAATGGACGACGAAACTGTTCCTGGCCGTCGGTTCGGAATCTCGAAGCTATGCGACTCCCCTGAAAGCCCATCAGTGGTATCACTTGGCTGTGGTTGCCACCACCAGTGGAACCAAACGTGTTTTTACGGTATATCTTGACGGAACACCGCTAAGCCCATCGCTCCGCGTCGCGGCTGACGACGCCCAAATGCCCGACGGCGTCTTGCGTTTTGGCAAGCGGACGACCGGCCAAACGGTTAACGGCCACAACGCCCAGTTCTACGGGCTTCTCGATGACATTGCGGTGTTTAAACGCGCGCTTTCGCCGAGTGAGATACAAAACCTTAACTCGAACGTTTTGCAGCTCACGGGCGACGAGAAGCATCTACTGGCCGGTTATACTTTTAATCAAGGCAAGCTGCCCGATGAGCTCGATCAGAAAGTTACCCTTAAGGATGGGGCAGAGCGGGTTGCCGTTTCGACTAAGCGGGATAGCGACGCCGATAAAGAGCGCCTGCCTTTGCCTACCCAGCATGTCGAAATGAGCCTTCCTTTCCAACCCGGCGAGGCTTGGTACGTGGTCCAAGGCTATGACAACCCGCCCGGGCATCACGCCGGTTATGCGTCTTTTACTTGGGACTTTATCGTCGCCGATCAACCTCATTACAGTGAATACCCCTCTGGGTCCGGTGGAGCGCCGCTCTATGCAACCGCACCCGGCAAGGTCGTCGGGGTCGAAGAAAATAAACAATGCGGCCAAAATAAACCGAATATCATCGATATTGAACAGGCCGACGACGAGATTGCCATTTACCTACATTTGAGGCAAAATAGCGCCGAGGTCAAGGTCAATGACAAAGTGAAGCCAGGACAAAAGGTGGCCCTGCTCGGAGATACCGGGATGGGGTGTTGCGGCAGTAATCATCTGCATTTTGGTGTTGCCGACATGAAAGATGGCACTCCAAGCTTTGTCACCTTTCCCATTGCATTTAGCAACTACGAAGTTCGCGATGAAAAGGGAAATTGGAATTTCGTCGCCAGAGGCATCCCCCAAGCCGGCGAGGTCATCCGCGCCAGGTCTCATTCGGAAGGGTGGCGTCTCCACAGTTTGCAAACTTACGTGCTGAACAACCAGGTTCTCTACAATGCCGTCTGGCGCACCGGCACCTCACCTGAAATCCAGATCTATGGGTGGAAGTATAAAGATTACCGCAAGAAATACGACGAGCTTTGGCCGGAAGGATGGCGTCTGCACATTTTGCAAGCCTACGTGCTGAACAACGAAGTCCTCTACAATGCGGTCTGGCGCCCCGGCACCTCGCCGGAATATCAGATTTACGGGGCGACATACAAAGAGTATCGGAAAAGATACGACGAGCTTTGGCCGGAAGGGTGGCGCCTCTACATATTGCAGGCCTATGTGTTGAACGACCAAGTCCTCTACAATGCGGTTTGGCGGCCAAACATCTCGCCTGAATATCAGCTCTACGGGGCGACGTTTCAAGAGTACAAAAAGAGATACGAGGAGCTTTATCCGAAAGAGTGGCGTATCCATATCTCGCAATCCTACGTGCTAAACAATCGCGTGCTCTACAATGCGGTCTGGCGCCCATGCGCCAACTTGCCTGAACATCAGATTGACGGGGTGGCGTACAAAACTTATCGCAAGACCTACGACGAGCTATGGCCGCAAGGATGGCGTCTGCACCTCTTGCAATCTTATGTGCTGAACAACCAGGTCCTCTACAATGCGGTCTGGCGCCTCGGTTCATCATCCGAAAGTCACTCACCTGAAATTCAGGTCTATGGGTGGAAGTATAAAGATTACCGCAAGAAATACGACGAGCTGTGGAATCAAGGTCTGCGCCGGCAAATGCTGGATACCAATGACGATGAGGCGGAAAAGCAGGACGACGAACTTGAGGTGACTGAAGCAACCGTCCCGACCGAGGTCGCGCTGCACCAAAATCATCCCAACCCATTTTCCGCGAGCGGAACATTTGGCAACCCGAGCACCAATTTTAGTTTCAGTTTGCCGCAAAAAGCGCACGTCACGCTCAAGATTTTTAACGTCATTGGCGAGGAAGTGGCGACGTTGGTGAATGAGCCGCGCCGCGCTGGAACGCATACGGTCGTGTTTGAAGCAACGGCTCTGCCGAGCGGGGTTTATTTCTCGGTGCTTAAAGCCGGTGATGTGCGTCAGGTACGCCGAATCTTGTTGATGAAGTAACCCTCTGACGCAGCCCGCCGGCTCGAAGGTTATTTGACTTAATTGGAAAGGCGTTGAAATTGTGGCTTTAACCTTCTGCAACGGCTTTTAATTGTTGGTAAAATAACAATGTAATATCTTACTCACCTCCTGCCATGGATTGGCTGCGCCCATAGGGCTGCGAACTTGTTGTTTCGCCTATAATCAAGATGATTAAGCTCTTTAAACTGAAATCTTTGTCGCAGACAACGCGCCACGCGGTGCAGAAAAAGCAAAGAAATGTTGGCTCACGGAAATGAACTCACGGAAGCAAAACCAAAAAATTCCGTGAGCTGTTCCCTACGGGCGTAGCCACTCCCGTGAGCAATTCATTCTTTTTTCTGTTTGGTTGCGGCTTGTTCGCGTTGAGGGAAATGCAAGTATCAACTTTTTCACTTCACGGTTTTAAATATTTTCATCGGGAGATCCAGCATGCACTGCACCGAAAATCACCTTATCACGCGCCGCCATCAGGCCGCGCCGACAAAAGCCTGCCCTGCCAAAGGCTCTAGGCAGGTCAGGGCCGGCAAACTCACGAAGCTTTTGTCTGTCTTTATCTTGGCTGTGATTTTTGGGAGCATGCCGATACCACCTCATGCCTTCGGGCAGATCATTCACGAAGAGAGCCAGACGGGCGGCTCTTCCGGTTTGACGACGGTCAGTTCAGCGAGCCTCACCGGCGTGAACGGCAATCTTTATTTGGCGGCCATTTCCACGCGGCCGAAAAAGGTTGTGCAGTCCGTAACCGGTCTTGGGCTGAATTGGGTATTGGTCAAGTCGATTTGCTCCGGGAACAACAGCTCGACGAGCATGGAGGTGTGGACGGCGCAAGGCACGCCGAGCGGCAACGGCGCTGTAACGGCAACATTTGCGAGTGCGCCGAGTACGGCGGTGATTGCGGTGTCGCGTTATTCCGGCATGGCGGCGGCGAATCCGATTGGCAATGTGATCGGCGGCAACACGAACGGGTTGAATGGCGCTTGTTCGGGCGGCGTCGATGGCGCTTCGTATTCGTTCAATCTCGCCACGACGGTTAATGACGCCGTGGTTTACGGCGCGGTCGCCCTCAAGGCCAAAACCCACACCGCAGGCGCCGGCTATACCGAACGAGTGGAATTTCAACATCCGCACGCGGTCAATCCGATTGGCGTGGCGGTTGAAGACAAGAGTGTGGCTTCGGCTGCGACCATCGCGGTGGATGGTTCATTTAGCGGCAATGTGGATTGGGCGTTGGTCGCTTTGGAGATCAAGCCACAGGTGCAGTACACGTTGACCGTGAATACGGTCGGTTCAGGAAGCGTGTCGCTCAATCCCCCGGGTGGGACTTATGACACCGGTACGATAGTGACACTGACCGCGACGCCGGAGGCCGGATTTCAGTTTAACGGCTGGAGCGGTGATTTGAGCGGCTCGCTCAATCCCACGACCATCACGATGGATGGCAACAAAAACGTCACGGCGACATTTACAGAGATTCCTGCGGGTGGTTCAATCGTTTACGAAGAGAGCCAGACGGGCGGCTCCTCCGCTTCCACGGTAGTGACAACGGCGGCGAATCTCACCGGCGTAAACGGCAATCTCTATTTGGCGGCGATTTCCTCGCGACCGAAAAAACTCGTGCAATCCGTAACCGGCCTGGGTTTGAATTGGATATTGGTGAAATCGATCTGCGCCGGGCAAAGCACCACAGGTATGGATGTGTGGATGGCGCAAGGCACGCCGAGCGGCGACGGCGCGGTGACGGCGACATTGGCGAGCGCGCCGAGCACCGCGGCAATCGCGGTATCACGCTATTCCGGCGTTGCGGCGGCGAATCCGGTTGGCAATGTGATCGGCGGCAATACCAATGGTTTGAATGGTGCTTGCGCGGGCGGCGTCGATGGCACTGCTTATTCGTTTAATCTGACCACGACGGTAAATGATGCCGTCGTGTACGGCGCCGCCGCACTCAAGGCCAAGACGCACACGCCGGGTGCTGGATATATCGAGCAGCTAGAATTTCAACATCCGCACGCGGTCAACACCATCGGCGTGGCGGTTGAAGACAAGAACGTGGCCTCGGCTTCAAATGTTACGGTGAACGGTTTTTTCAACGGCACGCTTGATTGGGCCCTGGTCGCTTTGGAGATCAGGCCGCAGGACGCCGCACCGGTGCAACATTCGTTGACCGTAAATACCGTCGGTTCGGGCAGCGTTTCGCTCAATCCCCCCGGCGGAACTTATGACGCCGGCACGTTGGTGACGTTGACCGCAACGCCGGATGCCGGATTCGCTCTCAACGGCTGGAGCGGCGATTTGAGCGGCTCGACCAATCCTGAGACCATCACGATGAACGGCGATAAAAACGTCACTGCAACATTTACCGAAATTTTTTCCGGCGGCTCCATTGTTAATGAGCAGAACGTGATTGGCGGATCATCGGGCTCGACGACCGTAACTTCGGCAAGTCTCACCGGCAGCAGTGGCCATCTTTATTTGGCGGCGATTTCCTCGCGGCCCAAAAAGCTCGTGCAGTCCGTAACCGGTCTGGGGTTGAATTGGGTCTTGGTAAAGGCAATATGCTCCGGGAACAACAACACCACGGGCATGGAAGTGTGGGCAGCGCAAGGCACGCCAAGCGGCAACGGCGCGGTGACGGCAACGTTTGTGAGTGTGCCGAGCACCGCCGTCATTGCGGTATCGCGTTATTCCGGGGTCGTCCCGCCGGGTGGCGGGACGAATCCGATTGGCAACGTCATCGGCGGCAACACCAATGGTTTGGATGGCGCTTGCTCCGGCGGCGTGGATGGCAATTCGTATTCATTCAATCTTGCCACGACAGTAGATGAAGCCGTGGTTTACGGTGCGGTGGCCCTCAAGGCGAGAACCCACACGCCGGGTGCTGGATATATCGAGCAGATAGAATTTCAACACCCGCACGCCGTCAATCCGATTGGCGTCGCAGTTGAAGACAAGAGTGTGGCCTCGGCTTCGACCGTCACCGTGAATGGTTCACTCAACGGCACGGTGGATTGGGCCGTCGTCGCTTTGGAGATCAAGCCGCAACCGCCCCAGCATACTTTGACGGTGAATACGGTCGGTTCAGGAAGTGTTGAGCTCAATCCACCGGGAGGAACTTATGACGATGGAACTTTGGTGACGTTGACTGCAACGCCGGCTGCCGGATTTCAGTTCAGCGGCTGGAGCGGTGATTTGAGCGGCTCGACGAATCCTGATACCATCACGATGGATGGCGATAAAAATGTCACGGCGACTTTTACGGCGATTCCGATAGCTCACGAAGAGAGCCAGACCGGCGGTTCTACCGGCTCCACGACCGTGGCGACTGCGGCGAGCCTCACCGGAGTGAGTGGTCATCTTTATCTGGCCGCGATTTCAAGCAAGCCCCAAGTGAATGTGACGACGGTATCCGGTCTTGGGCTGAGCTGGCAGCGGGTTAAGGCGCAATGCGCCGGTCGCAGCCAAACCGGCATCGAGGTCTGGATGGCGCTGGGCACACCGAGCGGTGATGACGCCGTGACCGCGACCCTGGCGACGACGCCGAACACCGCGGTCATCGCCGTGTCGCGATATTCCGGTGCCGCCACGGCGGCAAACCCGATTGGCAACGTCGTCTTCGGCAACACCAACGGTGCCAACGGTTCCTGCTCCAATGGTATGGACAACAACTTCTATTCGTTGAATTTGCTCACGACAGAAAGTGGGTCGGTCGTCTATGGCGCGGTAGCGATACGATCCAGAACGCACACGCCGGGAGCCGGCTATACGGAGCGGGCAGAAAGCAACCAGGGCGGCACCACTACCCTCGCGTCGACCGTTGCCATTGAGGATAAAACTGTATCCTCGCCATCCACCGTGGCGATCACCGGCTCGTTGAGCGGCAGTGTTGACTGGGCGCTTATCGCTTTGGAAATTCGGTCGCAAGGCAGCGGCACAGCGCAGTTTGCGTTGACGACCTACACGCTCGGCGCGGGCAGTGTGGATTTAAATCCTGCCGGTGGTATCTATGACGACGGCACGGAAGTCACATTGACGGCAAATCCGGCTACTGGATTTCAGTTTAGTGGCTGGAACGGCGACTTGACGGGTTTGGCCAATCCGGCGATAATTACGATGGATGCCAGCAAGCATGTGACCGCGATATTCACCCCAATTGCTCTGGGAGAAGCGATTACTCATGAGGAAATTCGGACCGGTGGGGCAAGCGACTCTAACTTGGTGAAGACTTCTGCGAGCCTCATCGGAGTCAGCGGCCAACTTTATCTGGCTGCGATTTCAACAAAGCCGAAAGCCGTTGTCAGCGCGCTATCCGGCCTCGGGTTGAAATGGGAGCTGGTGAAAGCGCAATGTTCCGGCCAGAATCTGACCGGCGTTGAAGTTTGGATGGCGCAAGGCACGCCGCACCTCAATGGGACGGTTACGGCAAAGCTGGCGAGCAGTCCCGATAATTCAGTTATCTCCGTGTCCCGCTACTCTGGAGTGCATGCAGTTGATCCGGTCGGCAATGTGACTTCAGGCAATACCGCTGGTGTGGCTGCGGCTTGCTCGCTTGGCACCAATAACAACGCCTACTCATTTGATATAACCACCACGGTGAGTGGAGCGGTCGTTTATGGAGCAGCGACGATGCGGATGAGAACGCACACACCTGGAGTCGGCTACACCGAGCGGGTTGACATTAGACAAGGCAGCGCCGGCGGCAGCATGGCGTCAATTGCAGTGGAAGATACGACCGTGGCCTCAGCCTCAACGCTGGCGGTAAACGGCTCGTTCAATAATACAGTTGATTGGGCGGTTGTCGGCGTGGAGATCATCCCTTATCCCCAGCAGTTTACACTGACGGTGAACATGGTTGGCTCTGGTAGCGTGACATTCACTCCCCCGGGTGGCACTTATAACGCTGGTACGGTGGTGACATTGGAGGCGGCTCCGGCTTTAGGTTTCCTGTTCAGTGGCTGGAGCGGCGATTTGATTGGTTCAACCAATCCCACGACCATAACGATGGATGGCCATAAAAATGTCACGGCGACATTTACTGTGAACACCGGCGTCGTGTACCAAGAAACCCAGACCGGCGGCTCGACTGGTTTTGACACGGTGGCGACTTCAGCAAGCCTCACTGGGGTTAACGGTCACCTTTACTTAGCCGCGATTTCAACGAGGCCGAAAGTGGCGGTGGACACCGTCACCGGCCTCGGGCTGAATTGGACGCTGGCGAAGGCGCAGTGCTCCGGGCGGAACAACCTGAGTGGTCTGGAAGTGTGGATGGCGCAGGGCACGCCGAGCGGTAACGAGCCGGTTACTGCCACGTTGGCGAGCGTTTCTCTCAATGCCGCCATTGCGGTGTCTCGGTACTCCGGGGTTGCGGCTGTAAATTCCGTCGGCAACATCGTTTCCGGTAACACCAACGGGGCCGACGGGGCTTGCGCCAACGGTGTCGATAACAACCTTTATTCGTTTAATTTGACCACGACGGTTGATGGGGCAGTGGCTTATGGTGCAGCGACCATGCGGTCGCGAGCTCACACGCCTGGTGCTGGCTATACGGAGCGGGTTGAAGTCAAACAGGGTACCGGTGGCAATATAACTTCGGTCGCGGTGCAGGATAAGAACGTCGCTTCGGCCGCGACAATAACCGTTGATGGGTCGTTCAGTCATGAAGTTGACTGGGCGGTAGTGGCTTTAGAGATCAAGCCGGAGGCAAGCGTGGGCAAACATAGTGCGGCTGCCGGAAACGACAAACTCGCCGCGCTCCCTTCAGCTTTCCAGCTCGAACAGAATTATCCGAATCCGTTCAATCCGAGTACGATGATCAGTTTCGCACTGCCCCTTAAGGGCAAAGTGGTGGTGAAGATTTATTCGAATACCGGCCAGCTTGTCCGTACGCTGGTTGATGGTGAGATGGCGGTAGGACGATACACGGTGCGCTGGAATGGCCGCAATCAGCTCGGCAATACCGTAGCCGCCGGAATTTACTTGTACCAAATCGTCGTGCAAGGTGTTGACGGCAGCGCTGCTTTTACCCAAACGCGGCGTATGGCTTTCGTGAAATAGAGCTGTAAAATGTCATGCGTAAAACGTGACGGGCGAAAGGCGTGGGGCGCTAAAATGATGAGCGTCTCCTTCGCCTTTCGCCCTTCGTTTTGCATCGTCAAACCGAAACTCGCTCGTAACCTTCCGGCCAGGCATTGACCACATCCCGCAACAATTGTCAATTGACAATTGTTAATTATCAATTGACAATTCAAAATTGGCGCGGACGCGATAGTTTTTTGAGGGTAATACTGTAAAACGTAATACGAAAGTTGCGTTTTACGCTTTACGTCTTAACCCTGGAGGTGAACCATGAAAAAGCTGCTACTTCTTGCTTTTGTGCTCAATCTTTGTCCCTTGGTGGAAGGACCAGCCCAGAGCCAAACACCCTCGCGGAAGCGGCCGGAATTTTCGTCTCACTCGAAGCGCGCCAGATTCGCCAGGCCTCCGCATCCCCAATTCGAGGAGATGGAAGTCGATTCGTTGAAAAATGCCGCGCCTCGCCATTCAGTTCAATCTTTTCAATCTGGTGAAATGCAAATTCTTTCGGGCGGTGTGCAGGCAGCCTGGGTCGCCCGCCACGATGAGCCAGGCAGTTCTTATTCTTATGACTATGCACAAACCATGGCCGTCGATGCTGCCGGCAATATCTACGTGACGGGATATAGTCAGTCTTTTGGCAATTCGCAGGATTATGTAACGGTCAAATATAATGCTGCCGGACTACAACAATGGACCGCCAGATACCATGGGCCGGGCCGTCCCGTTGACCTTGCTGTGGACGGTGCCGGCAACGTTTATGTGATGGGAACGAGTGGAACCGTCAAATATAATTCCGCCGGGACTCAAGAGTGGGTCGTGAATAAGTCGGGAAATGCCCTTGCTGTGGACGGCGGCGGCAATGTCTATGTAACGGGATCGAGTTGGAATAGCACCAATCAAGACTACACCACAGTCAAATACAATTCTGCCGGGACCCGGGAGTGGGTGGCGATCTACAATGGGCCGGAAAATAATCATGATGTTGCCAGCACTCTCGTTGTGGATGGCGCTGGCAATATCTATGTGACAGGACGTAGTTGGAATGGCAAAAATTCGGATTACGCCACGATCAAATACAATTCCGCTGGAAAAAAACAGTGGGTGGTGACCTACAATAGATCGGATTCTGATTATCCCATTGCTCTTGCCGTGGATGGCGCCGGCAATGTTTATGTGACGGGAAATAGTGGGACGATCAAATACAATTCTGCCGGAACCCAAGAGTGGGTCGCGAACAAGTCGGGAAATGCCCTTGCTGTGGACGGCGCCGGTAATGTCTATGTAACGGGAGATAATTGGGGGTACGGATCTTTCGACTACGCCACGGTCAAATACAATTCCGGTGGAACCCAACAATGGGTGGCGACCTATAATGGGCCGGGAAATGGGCATGATAATGCCGTTGCCCTTGGCGTAGATACCGCCGGCAATATCTATGTGACGGGACATAGTGGGAAGGGCGACATGGGGTCTTCCGACTACGCAACCGTCAAATACAATTCTGCGGGCACCCAAGAGTGGGTCAAGACCTACAATGGGCCGGGAACTTGGGATGACTATGCCGTTGCCCTTGCCGTGGATGCTGCCGGCAATGTCTATGTGACGGGATCCAGTGCCGGCTCATGCACAGCTTGGGACTACGCCACTATCAAGTACGATGCTTTTGGTGTGGAGCAATGGGTCACGCGCCAGGATGAATCAGGTTCCGATGACAACTTTGCCACGGCTATGACTAACGATGGCTCCGGCAATATTTACGTAACCGGATATGCAGGATCCATACATGGCTGTTCCCAATATGTGACGGTTAAATATGACGCCGCAGGAGTTCAGCAATGGATTGCTCGCTATAAGGGGCCCGCCAATGGTCCTCATCATGCCATAGCTATTGCTGTGGACGGCGCCGGCAATATTTACGTGACGGGATCGAGTTGGAACGGCATATCTTCCGACTACGTCACGATCAAATACAATACCAGCGGGCAAGAGCATTGGGTCGCCCGCTATAATGGGCCGGGGAATGACGATGATGAAGCCAAAGCCCTTGCCGTGGATGGCGCCGGCAATGTTTATGTGACGGGATCGAGTTGGGATGATGATGAATCTTACGACTACACCACGGTCAAATACAATTCCACTGGACAAAAACAGTGGGTCGCCCGCTATAATGGGCCGAATGGTTGGGGTGAAGCAAGCGCCCTTGCCGTGGATGGCGCCGGCAATGTCTTTGTGACGGGATCCATTGTTGGTTCAGGCACAGATTTGGATTTCGCCACGATCAAATACAATTCCGCCGGAAAAAAGCAGTGGGACGTCCGTTATAATGGGCCGGAGAATGATGATGATACCGCAAGCGCTCTTGCCGTGGATCGCCATGGCAATGTGTATGTAGCCGGGACTACAGTCATGCAGTATGCTGAGGGAGATGATGACGTATATGCAGACCAAGCTTACGCCACAATCAAATACAATTCCGTTGGGCAACAGCAATGGGTTGCCCACCATAACTCTAACGAGCCAAATTGGTATGATACAGAAAGTGTAAGCGCCCTTGCTGTGGATGGCGATGGTCATGTATATGTGACCGGAACAATAGATGAAGATATATGGGAAGATCACGATTTGGCTTACGCTACGGTCAAATATAATGCCGCTGGACAACGGCAGTGGGCCGCACGTTATAATGCGCCGGACAATGATTTTAGCATAGCAAGGGATCTTGCTGTGGACGGCGCTGGCAATGTCTATGTGACGGGGTCTAGTGGAGACTATGACAAGAGAAGAAAGGACTACGCCACGGTCAAATACAATTCCGCCGGACAACAGCAATGGGTTGCCCGCTACAATAGGCCGGGAGACGGGGCAAGTGCCCTTGTTGTTGATGCACGCGGCAATGTCTATGTGACGGGATCAAATGTTGGCGTAAAAACAGGTTCCGATTTTGTCACGATCAAGTATACACAAAATCCGATTGCTGATGCTGGGCCGGACAAAACGATTTGTGCCGGCGGTTCCGTACAGATTGGCGGCAGCCCCACCGGCTCAAACGGCTCTGGTGGCCCTTATGTTTTCAGTTGGACCCCGACCACGGGCTTGAATACTTCCGCCGTGCCCAATCCGATAGCTTCGCCCGTAACCTCCACCACATACACCGTCACCGTCACAGAACCTGCTACTGGTCTATCCGCTACAGATGACGTCATCGTGACCGTTCCGGCGACTGGTTGGTCGGTCGCCCACATTGTGGATGTGGATGATGTTATCTTCGGCATCAACCAAGGCGCCACAACTGACGCGGCGCCCCGAAATAATCGTGGCTTGGCGCTTTCACCGGATGAGCGCTTCCTTTATCTCAGCTACAACATGTCCTTCAACAAACGCGTCGTGCGCAAGATCGATCTCAGCGTCAGTGATCCGGCCAATAATCATAGCGCCGTCGTCGCGCAATTGAAACTGCCGCCGGGCTCCCAACCGGCAAGGGACATCGCCACCGATGACCGGGGCAGAGTTTATCTGGCGCTCGGCACCAAAATCGAAGTTTATAATTCCAATCTCCAAGCCCCGCCGCTCCACACTATCTCCGGCTTCACGGCCTGTGAAGGCGTCGCGGTGCGGCGCGAAAGTAATGGCGCGTTGGCGGTCTACGCCACTGATCGCCTCGACAAAACTCTGGAGCGCTTTGTCTTGGTTGCGGGCGACGGCGAGACGATTGCTTCGTCAAACAGGACCGGTCTGGATGGCGACGGCGAAGTGGGGATCACCGGCCTCAGCAGGCCGCGCGGTCTTGATATTGCCAGCAACGGCACAGTCTGGATCGCGGATCTGGGCAAAAGCAAAGTCTATCGCATCAACCCTGCCGGCAAAATCGTGGACAGCACCGGCGTCAGAAGTCCAATGGATATTGCCATTGACGAGGCACGGGGGGAAGTTTACGTCAGCCAGTACACCTTGCGCACCCTCAAGGTTTTGAATCTGAACACTGGCAAGATCAAACGCACCCTCACTCCGCCGGCTGCCGACTTGAATGTGGATTTGGATGGTGAAACCGGCTCTGGTGCACTTTGTGGCATCGACGTAGGTTCGTGCCAGCGGGTGTTTGTTGCCAACGAACAAGGCCGCTCGCTTTTAACGGGCAATCCGCTGGATTCGCCTTTCAGCAATGTTAGTGACAATAACGACGTGAAAGCGGCGGACACTGATCCGGTGTTGGTGGTGACCGGCAGTGGGCTTGCCAAAGAGTCCGAGGTGGAAGATCCCGAAGTCGCCAGTAATCAGTTATCAGTGACCAGTTATCAGTTGGCGCAGAATTATCCGAATCCATTCAATCCGAGCACGACGATCAATTTTGCTCTTCCGGAAGCAGCCGAAGTGAGTTTGAAAATCTACGATATTGCCGGGCAAATGGTGCAAACTTTAGTCGATGGCGTTGTACAAGCCGGTCGCCATCAAGTGGTTTGGGATGGTACTAATCAATATGGTGTGTTAGTGGCAAGCGGGGTTTATTTTTACCAACTGCGGGCGGGAGAATTCAAGCAGGTGCGGAAAATGTCGTTAGTGAGATAGCGAAGTGTGAAGGGCGAAAGGCGAAGGGCGAATGGCGAGGGGCGCGCCATCCTTTGCTTTTCGCCTTTCGCTCTTCTCCGTGCATCATAAAATTGAAACTCGTTTGTAACTTTCCGGTCAAGCATTGACCATAATCCAGCTATGGATGGGGCAGGGGAACCTGATTCGTAAAACGTGATGCATAAGGCGTAATGCGAGACATAATTTACGCTTTACGTTTTACTCTTTACGTTTTAACCACGCTGGAGAAAAACCATGAAAAAGCTGCTACTTCTTGCCCTGGTGCTCAATCTTTGTCCCTTCCTGAAAGGACAAGAAACGTCCGCGCAAATTCTTTCAGATGGCGTGCAGGAAGCCTGGGTCGCCCGCCACAAGGAATCGGGCAGTTCGAATGAATATGCCCAAGCCATGGCCGTCGACCCCGCAAGCGGGGATATCTACGTGACGGGATATAGTGATTCTTTGGGCAGGCCTGGGGATTATTTGACGGTCAAATACAATGCCGCCGGAGTCCGGCAATGGACCGCCCGCTACAATGGGCAGGGAAATGGCGATGATCGTGCTGTTGCCGTTGCCGCAGACAGCACCGGCAATGTTTATATCACGGGCAAAAGTACCGGCCTGGTCACAGGATATGATTTCGTCACGATCAAATACAATTCCGCCGGCGCCCAAGTATGGGTGGCGACCTACAATGGCAATTGGCATGACTATGCCGTTGCCCTTGGCATTGACCCCGCCAGCGGGGAGGTCTATGTGACAGGCTATGGCGAATCTTTCGACTACGCCACGGTCAAATACAATTCCGCCGGAACCCAACAGTGGGTTCAGACCATTGGAGGAGGAGGACAGGGAGACGACTATCCTGTTGCCCTTGTGGTAGACGATGCCAGCAATGTCTATGTGACGGGAACTCGTGGGACCAACTACTACACCGTCAAATACAATTCCGCCGGCACCAAGCAGTGGGCCACAACCTACAATGGCAATTGGGATGACTATGCGCGAGCCCTTGCCGTGGATGCCGCTGGCAATGTCTATGTGGCGGGAACGAGTAGCACCTATTCTTCATACTCTTCTTATTTTGACTATGCCACCGTCAAATACAATTCCGCCGGACAAACGCAGTGGGTCGCCCGTTATAACGGAACGGGGAATAGTCATGACGAAGCCAAAGCCCTTGGCATTGATGCCGCCGGCAATATCTATGTGACGGGATTTAGTATTGGCGCAAACTCATCTTACGATTACGCCACGATCAAATACAATTCTGTCGGACAAGAGCAGTGGGTCACCCGCTATAACACACCGGTGAATAATTTTGACGTAGCCAGAGCCCTTGGCATTGATGCCGCCGGCAATATCTATGTGACCGGATATAGTTGGAATGGCACAAATGACGATTACGCCACAGTCAAATACGATGCCGCCGGCGCCCAAGAGGGGGTGGCGACCTACAACGGACCGGGAAATGGGAATGACCAAGCCGTTGCGCTTGCCGTCGACGGCAAAGGCAATACTTATGTGACGGGATCGAGTGTTGGCGCTGGGACGGGTTACGATTTCGCCACGATCAAGTATACAGGAAATCTGCTTGCCAACGCCGGGCCGGACAAAGAAATTTGCTCCGGCCAATCCGTGACCCTTGGCGGCAATCCAACCGCAAGCGGCGGCGCCAAGCCTTACACTTACAGTTGGACCCCCACCACGGGCTTGAATGATCCCACCGCGCCCAATCCGATCGCCACGTCGGCAGCCACCACCGAATACACGGTCGAAGTGGCCGATGCCAGCGGCGCCAAAGCCACCGACAAAATCGTCGTGACCGCCAAACCGTGCGCCGTTACCGTTTTCCCGGCGCCGAATGCTCTCAATGTCAACAAAGCGGCCAACCTGGCGTTCACGTTTGCAAATCCCATTGACCCTGCTATGCTCAACAACAGCACAATCAGGGTGAATGGCGCCCAGAGCGGATTACATACGAGCAGCAACATCACCTACGACAGTGGAACGAGAAAAGCTACTTTTGATCCGGCCAGCGATTTTAAGCCGGGTGAAGTGGTGAATGTTACGCTGACAACCGGGATAAAGAATATATCCGGCACTGCATTGGCAAGCCCGTACAGTTGGAGCTTTACCATCCAAGCTATTGGCGGCTCCGGTGTGTTTGCTAAAGTTGGGAATATCGCTGTGGGAAGTTCTCCGATATCAACCACCGCAGGAGATTTTGACGGTGATGGCGATTTGGATTTGGCGGTGGCCAATCGTTATTCCGGCAACCTCTCCATCTTGAAGAATGGCGGACGTGGAGTTTTTGTTCCAAGCTCGACACCGACGGTGGGAAGTGAACCCTATTCAGTTGCCGCCGGCGATTTCGATGGCGACAGCGATCTGGATTTGGCAGTGGCAAATCGGGTTTCAGGCAATGTCTCCATCTTGAAGAATAGTGGGAATGGGGCTTTTACGCCAAGCTCAACACCGAAGGTGAAAAGCCAGCCTTATTCCGTCACCGCCGGTGATTTCGATGGCGATGGGGATTTGGACTTGGCCGTGGCAAATTATGATTCCGGCGCTATCTCCATCTTGAAGAATAATGGGAGTGGCGCTTTTGCTTTAAGCTCACTCGTGCGCGGGTTAAATCGCCCCTATTCCGTCGCCACCGGCGATCTTGATGGCGATGGCGATGTGGATTTGGCCGTGGCAAATCAGAATTCAAACAGCGCCTCCATCTTGAAGAATGATGGGAAAGGCGTTTTTGCTCCAAGCTCAGCCGTAAGTGTGGGAAGCAATCCCGCCGCCGTTGCCGCCGGCGATTTCGATGGCGATGGCGATGTGGATCTGGCCGTGGCAAATCAGTATTCAAACAACGTCTCCATCTTGAAGAATAATGGGAATGGAGTTTTTATTCCAACAACAGTGGGTGTGGGAAATTATTATCCTGCCGCCGTCAACGCCGGCGATTTCGATGGCGATGGCGATTTGGATTTGGCCGTGGGATATGGATATTATTATTCAAACAACTTCTTCATCTTGAAGAATAATGGGAGCGGAGCTTTTACGCCCACAACTTTGAGTGTGGGAAATGGTCCCGCCTCCATTGCCGCCGGCGATTTCGATGGCGATGGGGACTTGGATTTGGCCGTGGGAAATTCTTATTCCAACAACATCTCCATCTTGAAGAACGGCCTCATCGCCGAGGCCGGGGCGAATACCCAAATTTGCTCCGGCCAAACCGGCCAATCCGTAACCCTTGGCGGCAATCCCACGGCGACCAATGGCGCGCCGCCTTACACCTACAAATGGACGCCAACCATCGGATTGAATGATCCGGCTGTCGCCAACCCGATCGCCACGCCGGCAGCCACCACCACGTACACGGTGGAAGTGATCGATTCCAGCGGCGCCAAAGCCACCGACAAAATCATCGTGGCCGTCAATCCGTGTGCCGGCGCCGTTTTTCCGGCGCCGAATGCTTTGAAGGTGAGCAAAGCGACAAACATTGCCGTCACATTTAATGTTGCCATCGACCCGGCAACCATAGCGGACTCCACGATTTCCGTCAACGCTTCGCAAAGCGGGTTGCACCGCAGCAGCAAAATCACTTACGACGGCGGTACCAAAACCGTCACCTTCGATCCGGATAGCGACTTTAAGCCCGGCGAGGTGGTGAATGTGACGCTCGCTCCCGGCGTGCGTTCCGTTGCCGGCTCTCCCATTATTCCCAACAATTGGAGCTTTACGATTCACGCGCTGCAAGGAACCGGCGCGTTTGCCAACGCCGCGGGTCCGAACGTCGAAGGTACGCAATCTTCAATCGCCGCCGGAGATTTTGACGGCGACGGCGATTTGGATTTGGCCGCGGCCAGATACAATGCCAACGATCTCGCCATTTTGAAAAATGATGGGAGCGGGAATTTTGCTATCGCTTTCTTGCCGGCGGTCGGGAGACAGCCATTGTCCGTTACCACCGGAGACTTTGACCAAGACGGCGATCCGGATTTGGCGGTGACGTATAATGCCGAGCTATTTATTTCCGTTCTGCGCAATGCCGGAAATGGGAATTTCACCAGAACCGATTACAATACTGCGAGCTCGTGGTCTGATTTCGCCGCTGCTGCCGATGTGGATCGTGACGGCGACTTGGACTTGGTGGTGACCCACACTTATGGGGGAAAGGTTTCGATCTTCAAGAATCGCGGCGACGGCACGTTTCCGAATCGAGTGGAGTATCCTTTCACGCGAGACGCCGATGACGTGGCGGTGGCAGATTTGGATAATGATGGCGATCTTGACCTGGCCGTCACCACCTGGGATGCGCCAGGGCTTACCCTTTTTGAAAATTCCGGGAATGGGGCCTTCTTCAAAAAGTCCGATATCACCGTCGGCACGAATCCGATTGGCGTCGTTGCGGCTGATTTGAATGCGGACGGTTTTATGGATTTGGCCGTGGCGAACAATACGTCGAATACGGTCTCGATTTTGCAGAATAACAAGAATTGGAATTTTACGCCGACTTCGATCTCGAGCGGTGGCGTCAAGCCTTATGCCGTAATCGCAACCGATCCGGATGCCGACGGCCATTTGGATTTGGCGGTGACCAATAATAGCTCCAACATTGTCGCCCTCTTGCACAATGATGGGAGCGGCCATTTTACCCACACCGCCAACCTGAGTGTGGGAAGCCAGCCGCGCTACCCTCTCGCCGGCGATTTTGATGGCGACGGCGATGTGGACTTGGCGGTGGCAAATGCCGGCTCAAACGCAGTTTCCATTTTGAAAAATGGCCTCATCGCCGAGGCCGGTTCGAACGCCAAGATTTGCTTCGGCCAATCCGGCCAATCCGTAACCCTCGGCGGCAATCCCACGGCGGCCAATGGCAAATCGCCTTACACCTACAAGTGGACCCCGGCCACCGGATTGGATAATCCGACTGCCGCCAATCCGATCGCAACGTTAACAGCCACCACCGAATACACGGTCGAAGTGACCGATGCCGGCGGCGCCAAAGCCGTCGATAAAGTCATGGTGACAGCGAATCTGTGCTCGGCAGTCGCGGCGGTCTCTCCGGTTTCGAATGCTCGCAATATCAACAAAGCGGCCAACCTTGCGATCACTTTTACCGCTCCGATTGATTCCGCCACACTCACCAACAGCACGATCAGGGTGAATGGCTCTCAGAGCGGGCTGCACAGGAGCAACAACATCACGTACGACAGTGCAACGAAAAAAGCCATCTTTAATCCTGCCAGAGATTTCAAGCCGGGTGAAGTCGTGAATGTCACGCTGACACCCGGCATCAAAAGCACCTCTGGCCTCGCATTGGCAAGTTACATTTGGAGCTTTGCGATTCAATCCGGCGGCGCAAGTGTGTTTACTAACACTGGGGATATCGGTGTGGGATATCTTCCGGTATCAACCACCATAGGAGATTTTGACGGTGATGGCGATTTGGATTTGGCCGTGGGATATGGATATTATTATTCAAACAACGTCTCCATCTTGAAGAATAATGGGATTGCAGCTTTTACTCAAACACCAGTGGCTGTGGGAAGCAATCCCGCCTCCATCGCCGCCGGCGATTTCGATGGTGATGGGGATTTGGATTTGGCGACGGCAAATAAGAGTTCAGGGAACGTCTCCATTTTGAAGAATAGTGGGGCTGGGGTTTTTACGCCAAGCTCCACACCCAGCGTGGAAAGCCAGCCCGCCTCCATCGCCGCCGGCGATTTCGATGGCGATGGGGATTTGGATTTGGCCGTGGCCAATTTGGCCTCAAGCAAAGTCTCCATCTTGAAGAATCATGGGAATGGCGCTTTTATTCCAGGCTCACCGGTGGGTGTGGGAAGCAATCCCACTTCCATCGCCGTTGGCGATTTCGATAGCGATAAAGATTTGGATTTGGCCGTGACAAATTCTTCTTCAAACAACGTCTCCATCTTGAAAAATGACGGGAATGGAGCTTTTGTTCAAGGCTCACCAGTGGGTGTGGGAACCAATCCCGCCTCCATCGCTGCCGGCGATTTCGATGGTGATAAGGATTTGGATTTGGCGGTGGCAAACAGGGGTTCGGGCAACGTCTCCATCTTGAAGAATAATGGGAGTGGAGTTTTTATGCCAACACTCGTGGCGGTGGGAAGCAATCCCGCCTCCATCGCCGCCGGCGATTTCGATGGCGACGGCGATTGGGATTTGGCGACGGCAAATTATTTTTCAAACAACCTCTCCATTTTGAAGAATAATGGGAGTGGAGCTTTTGCTCCGTCACCAGTGACGGTGGGAAGCAATCCCGCCTCCGTCGCCGCCGGCGATTTCGATGGCGATGGCGATTTGGATTTGGCAGCAGTAAATTCTTCTTCAAACAACCTCTCCATCTTGAAAAACGGGCTAATCGCTGAGGCCGGTTCGAATACCGAGATTTGCTCCGGCCAAGTCGTGCCTCTTGGCGGCAATCCCACGGCGACCAATGGCGTGCCGCCTTACACCTACAAGTGGACGCCAACCACCGGATTGGATGATCCGGCTGCTGCCAATCCGGTCGCCAAGCCAACCACGACGACGATCTACACCGTTGAGGTCACCGATGCCAAGGGCGGCAAAGCCACGGATCAGGTGACCATCACTATTCCGGTGACCGGTTGGTCCGTCGCGCACATTGTGGATGTGGATGACGAGATCTTCGGCATTGATCAAAGCGCGATCGCTGACGGGACGCCGCGGGATAACCGTGGTTTGGCGCTTTCACCCAATAAGCGCTTCCTTTATCTTGGCTATAACACCCCCTCTGACAATCGTGTCGTGCGCAAAATCGATCTCAGCGTGAGTGATCCGGCGAATAACCATGGCGCCGTGGTCGCACAGTTGAAGCTGCCAGCGGGCACGCAACCGGCAAGGGACATCGCCACCGATGACCGCGGCCGAGTGTATCTGGCGCGCGGCCCTAAAATCGAAGTTTATAATCCCAATCTCCAAACCCCGCCGCTTCATACCATTTTCGGCTTTACGGCATGTGAAGGTGTGACGGCGCGGCGCGAGAACGGCATACTAGTGGTCTACGCCACCGATCGCCTCGACAAAACTCTGGAGCGCTTTGTCTTGGTCGAGGGTGCTGGTGAGGCGATTGCTTCCTCAAGCAAGGCCGTCTTGGATGGCGATGGCGAAGTGCGGATTATCGGCGCCAGCAGCCCGCGCGGCCTGGATATCGCCAACGACGGCACCGCGTGGATCGCAGATGTCGGCAGAAGCCGGGTCTATCGCGTCAATGCCGCCGGCAAGACAGTGGACAGCACGGGCGTCAGCAGTGCCATGGATATTGCTATTGATGCAGCACGCGGCGAAGTCTACGTCAGTCAATTTACCCTGCGCACCATCAAGGTTTTGAATCTGGGCACCGGCAAGATCAAACGAACCCTCACGCCGCCGGCTGCTGACTTGAAGGTGGATTTGGATGGTGAAACCGGCTCGGGCGCGCTTTGTGGCATCGATGTGGGTTCGTGCCAGCGGGTGTATGTTGCCAACGAACAAGGCCGCTCGCTTTTGGCTGGCAATCCGCCGGATTCGCCCTTTAGCAACATTGGCGATGATAATAATGTGAAAGCGGCGGACACCGATCCGGTGCTGGTGGTGACCGGCAGTGGGCTTGCGAAAGAGGCCGAGGTCGAAGAGTCCGAAGAAGAAGTGGCAGTGGCAGAAGCAGCGGCAGTGACGAGCTACGAGTTGGCGCAGAATTATCCGAACCCGTTTTCCCCGCCTGAGCGGGGCTTCGCGGGAAATCCGAGTACGACGATCCGTTTTGCGCTGCCAGAAGCAGCCGAAATGAATCTGAAAATTTACGACATTGCCGGACAGTTGGTGCAAACTTTAATCGACGGCGTTGTCGAGGCCGGTCGCCATCAAGTGGTTTGGGATGGTACTAATCAGCATGGTGTGCCGGTGGCAAGCGGGGTTTATTTTTACCAACTGCGGGCGGGAGAATTCAAGCAGGTGCGGAAAATGTCATTATTGAGATAAATCGTAAAACGTAATTCGTAAAACATAACTTTCCGGTCAGGCATTGACCACAATCCCGCCAGGGAAAAGGCGTGGGGAATCTGTTTTTTACCTTCATACTTCGACGCAAGAGGTGAACCATGAAACGGTTACTGCTTTTCGTCCTCGCACTGTCTTTTTGCTCCTTTATTGTAGCACAAGCCCAGAGCCAAACGTCCTCGCGGAAGAGGCCGGAATTTTCGCCGCATTCGAAGCGCGCTCAATTCGCCAAGCCTCCGCATTCTTGGTTTGAAAAGATGGAAGGCGATTCGTCGGAAATGGCGCGGCGAGATGAAAGGCTGCGAAACTCGCTGCCGAATTTACCGCCACATCTCTTGGCAGAAAGACAATGGCTTCTGCAAAGTGAAGCCGAGAACGCCCCGACGGGCGCAGCCGAATTGGAGCCAAACGATCCGCTCGACCGTTTGTTTCCTCCCCACAAACGAGCTTTGACAAATAGACCTAATTCTTTGCAAAATGCCGCGCCTCACCATTCCGCCCAATCGTTTCAATCCGGCGCGGCGCAAATTCTTGCGGGCGGTGTGCAGGAAGCCTGGGTTGCCCGCTATAATGGACGTGTTCATGGTAATGAGGAGGCTACGGCTATGGTTATGGATGGCTCAGGCAATATCTACGTGACGGGATATAGTTCCTCCTTTGGCTATTCTTCGACGGTCAAATATAACGCTGCCGGAGCAAAACAATGGACCGCCAGATACGATGGGTCGGCGAATACGAATAATCAGGCCGTTGCCCTTGCGGTGGATGGTTCCGGTAATGTCTATGTGACGGGGACTAGTGGAACAGTCAAATACAACTCTGCAGGAACTCAAGAATGGGTCGCAAACGGGTCGAGAGTTGCGCTTGCCGTGGATGGTATTGGCAATGTCTATGTGACGGGATATACGGGATATAGTGATACCTATCCAAACTATGATTACGCCACGGTCAAATACAATTCCGTCGGAACTCAGGAGTGGGTCAGGACCTACAATGGACCGGGAAATGGGGAGGACTTCGCCCGAGCCCTTGCCGTAGACGGTACCGGCAATGTCTATGTGACGGGACATAGTTGGAATGGCGCAAACGAAGACTATGCCACGGTCAAATACAATTCTGCGGGACAAGAGCAATGGGTCGCTCGTTACAATGGGCCAAGAAATGGGCAGGATTTTCCCAGAGCCCTTGCCGTGGACGGCGCCGGCAATGTCTATGTGACGGGATCTAGCACCGGTATAAATTATGGGAATGCCAACTACTCTACAGTCAAATATAATTCTGCCGGAACTCAAAAGTGGGTCAGGACCTACAATGGGCCGGAAAATGGAAATGACCATGCCGTCGACCTTACTTTGGATGGTACCGGCAATATCTATGTGACGGGATATAGTGTCGGTTCGGGAACTGGTTTTGACTACCCTACGCTTAAATACAATTCTACCGGAACCCAACTGTGGGTAGCGACCTTAAATGATTACCATAATCACAGTGTTAACGTCGGTACCCTTGCCGTGGACGGTTCTGACAATGTCTATGTGACAGGACTAAGTGGGACGGTCAAATACAATTCCGCTGGAACTCAAGAGTGGGTGACGAATAAGTCGGGAGTTGACCTTGCTGTGGATGCTGTCGGCAATGTCTATGTGGTGGGATCCAGTTATAGCTCCAGTACAGCTTCGGACTATGTGACCGTCAAGTATGATGCTTTGGGCGCGGAGCAATGGGTCGCCCGCCACGATGAACTAGGAGGGCATACTGATGACATTGCCAAGGCTATGGTTATTGATAGTTCGGGCAATATTCATGTGACGGGGTCGAGTGGGACGATCAAATACAATTCCGCCGGAGTACAAGAATGGGTTGCGGATGGGGGAGATGCCCTTGCTGTAGATGGCGCCGGCAATATCTATGTCAAGGGATCCGGTCGGATAGTCAAATACAATTCTGCCGGTGCACAAGAGTGGGTCGCCGAAATAGGAGAAGCTGCATTTGGCATTGATGCTGCAGGTAATGTCTATGTGACGAGAATTGAGGGAAGCCACCAACAATGGGAAGTCGACTCTGATTTTGAGGAATACAACTTTAACATATTTACGACAAAATACAATTCGGCTGGAATTCAAGAGTGGGTCAAGAGCTACCCGGCTGGGCACGACGTTTTTCATGATGAGGATAAAATTTTTTTACATGCCCCCACCCTTGTCGTCGATAGCGCCGGCAATGTCTATGTAGCAGGAATTTATTATAATAATCGTCATGACCGGGACGGAAATCCTGCTTTCGACTACGTCACAGTCAAATACAATTCCGCTGGAACTCAGGAGTGGGCAGCGCAATACAATGGGCCGGCTGCAATGAATGATTATGATTTTCTCTTGTCCCTTGCCGTAGATCCCGCCGGTGGCGAGAGCAATGTCTATGTGGCGCTATATAATGGGTGGAGCAATGTCCTGGTCAAATACAATGCTGCCGGGCAGAAACAGTGGGCCGCTGATTTTCATGATTATTGCTGTGCCGTTGCCCTTGCCGCTGATGGCTTGGGCAATGTTTATGTGACGACAACTGAAGGAACGATCAAATACAATTCCGCCGGCAAACGAGAATGGGTCGTGGATTGGCGGGGAAAGGCCCTAACTTTGGATAACGCCGGCAATGTCTATGTGACAGGATTTGGCTGGGCTGCACCGAACGGATATGGATTGGGGACGATCAAATTCAATTCTGCCGGGACACAAGAGTGGGTCGTGAATGCATCAGGAGTTGCTCTCGCGGTCGATGGCGCTGGCAATGTCTACGTGACAGGCTCTAGTGTTGGCTCAGGTACAGGTTACGATTACGCCACGAGCAAGTATACTCAAATTCTACCTCCAATTGCCAATGCCGGGCCGGACAAAGAGATTTGTGCTGGTGGTTCTGTCCTAATCGGCGGCAGCCCAACCGGCTCAAGCAGCTCTGGTGGTCCGTATGCCTTCAATTGGACACCCGCCACCGGCTTGAATGATCCCACCGCGCCTAATCCAATAGCTTCACCGGCAACGACCACCACCTACACCGTCACCGTCACTGAAACCGCCACCGGTCTGTCCGCTACAGATACTGTCACCGTCACCATTCCGAAGGCCGGCTGGTCCGTCGCGCACATTGTGGATGTGGATGACGTTATCTTCGGCATTGATCAAGGCGCTACTTTCAAAGCAGCACCGCGGGACAATCGCGGCTTGGCGCTTTCACCCAATAAGCGCTTCCTTTATCTGGGCTACAGCATGTCCTTCAACAAACGCCTAGTGCGCAAGATTGATCTCAGCGTGAGTGATCCGGCAAATAATCATAACGCTGTGGTCGCGCAGTTGCAATTGCCGTTTGGTAGCCAACCGGCGAGAGACATCGCCACCGATGATCGCGACCGAGTGTATCTGGCGCTCGGCACTAAAATCGAAATTTATAATTCCAATCTCCAAGCCCCACCGCTTCACACCATCTCCGGCTTTACGGCATGTGAAGGTGTCGCAATGCGGCGAGAAAATGGCGCGCTGGTGGTCTACGCTACCGAACGTCTCGATAAAACTCTGAAGCGCTTTGTATTGGTCGAAGGCGCTGGCGAGACGATTGCTTCTTCAAGCAAGACCGGCCTGGATGGCGATGGCGAAGTGCTGATTGTTGGCGGCAGCAGGCCGCGCGGTTTGGATATCGCCAGTGACGGCACGGTATGGATCGCGGATTTTGGCAAAAATAGAGTCTATCGCATCAATGCCGCCGGCAAGACGGTGGACAGCACCGGAGTCGGAAGTCCCATGGATGTTGCCATTGATGAGTCGCGCGGCGAAGTCTACGTCAGTCAATACACCCTGCGCACGATCAAGGTTTTGAATCTGAGCACCGGCAAGATCAAGCGGACACTCACTCCGCCGGCTGCCGATTTGAATGTGGATTTGGAGGGTGAAACCGGTTTGGGTGCGCTTTGTGGCATCGACGTAGCGTCTTGCAAGCGGGTGTATGTCGCCAACGAAAACGGCCGCTCGCTTTTAGACCCGTTAACCGGAGACTCTCCCTTCAGCAACATCGGCGACAATAATGATGTGAAAGCAGCGGACACTGATCCGGTGCTGGTGGTGACCGGAAGCGGGCTTGCCAAAGAGTCCGAGGTGGAAGAGTCCGAAGAAGAAGTGGCAGTAGCAGAAGCAGCGGCAGTGACGAGCTACGAGTTGGCGCAGAATTATCCCAATCCGTTCTCGCGGATCCTGCGCGTCACGGGAAATCCGGGCACGGTGATTGGCTTTGCTTTGCCGGAGCCGGGCAAGGTGACAGTGAACATTTATAATGAGATCGGCCAGCTTGTTCGCACCCTCGTCGATCACGAGATGGCGGCAGGACGGCATGCGGTACATTGGAACGGTCGAGACCAGTTCGGCAATATCGTTGCTGCCGGAATTTATTTTTACCGGATTGTGGCAACAGGAGAGAACGGCGAGACGGCGTTTATCAAGACGCAGCGGCTGACGATGGTGAAGTGAGGCTTGAAACGTAAAGCGTAAGATTAATGCTTTACGCCTTATTTTCGGTGTCCGAATAAGTGGCGTTTTAAGCCTGGCCTTGAAGCGAGTTGCGTTAGGCATTTGTCTGTCGCTGCTTCGCCAATTCCTCGCGCAAGCGGACGATCTCCGCTTCTGCAGCAGCGATCTTCGCTTCCGCGGCTTGGCGTGTAGCCGATTCCTCTGCGGCCTTGGCCTCGGCGGCAGCGGCCTTGGTTTCCGCGGCTTGGCGCGCGGCCGATTCGTCTTCGGCTTTGTCTTCCGCAATTTGGCGCGCAGCTTTTTCGAAACGAAGCTCGATCTCAGCCTCTTCAGGAGTATGCAACCGCTCTCCGGTCTTCGGATCGTACAGACGCAAAAGACCGTCTTCCACTCGCAGCTCCAGTCCCAACACTTCGCTGTGGAGAGACGCTCCGTGCATCGGCGTATATTCTCCGCCTTCGAGCCGGAAACCGCGCAGTGTCGTATGCGAGGTTTCGCTGTAAGGATCGAAAAGAAAATATTCCCGCACGCCCATGCGGGCATAAATATAATGCTTGGCGACGAAGTCTTCCACTTTGGTGCTGGTCGAAGTCAGCTCGATCACCACTTGCGGCGCCTGGCCTTCTTCTTCCAGCTTGTAAATGCGCCGGTCTTTCTTGACTACGCCGAACACGGCGAAAATATCGGGTGAAACCGGCTGCAGCGAGCCGGCCTCGTCGCGATAATAAATGAAGATGTTGCCGCTGACATAAACCATGGGGTGATCGCGATAATATTGCTTCAACGCGTGAAGCAATGCGATCATGAGGTCGCGGTGGATATCCGTTTCAGCCATAGGCCTCCCATCCGATTCCGGAAGATATTCTTCCGGATAAGAATCCATTCGCGGCGAAATCACGCTTACCGTTGATGTTGCCATGAATTGAAACCTCAAAAAGTTTGCCTGGAATAGCTCGCAGAAGCACTTTCAAAATAACGAAGAAAGAGAGCAAAGTCAAGCAGAAAAATTTTTGCAATGTAATGCGCATTGACTCATAAAAAATGTAACCATCGCTTTGGACTGATGGTGTCGTTGCCTCATAATTTATGTAACCCAAAATTTGAGGCAACGAATCATGAACAACGGCTCCAAGCAAGAATACCTATC
>Ga0247727_10000044_pt1 | contig 245170 bp, 202 predicted proteins | sample WisWelCaveWW1625_FD_202498 | JGI IMG/M metagenome (GOLD analysis project Ga0247727, IMG submission 202498) | Biofilm microbial communities from Wishing Well Cave, Virginia, United States - WW16-25 | ecosystem: Environmental > Aquatic > Deep subsurface > Groundwater > Cave microbial mat... | reverse complement strand
AAGAGGTGACACTCTGTTTCTCTTTCATTGTTAGTGATTTAAAGTTAAACTTACTACTTTTGGTTAACTCAAATCACTCCATAAGCTAAATGCCTAAACTCTCCACTTTATCGCTGACGATATACACTTTCTGCATTTTCTTCGTTACCGTTGAATTTATCCAGACGGTGACCAAAGCTCATTCCTTCGGAAAGAAAGGTCACGGCGCCACGCTCTGATCCGGCTCGGAAGAGAATATTGTTTTCCCATTGTCCCATGTTAGGGCGAAAAGAAGCAGGGATCTCGGAATAGTTCTTCAGGATCTCCTTATCCGTAAGCGGCTTCTGACCGAAGCTGCAAAGCATAAGGAAGATGGCAAAAAGAAAGAGCGAAAGGGTTTTCATGATGAACGAAATTACTGTTTGCATGAGGATGACGTCCTTGAACCCCTGAGGGTTGCAGGGTCGGAATCTCAAAATGACCCATAAGTCAGGTCATCGAGAAGGGGCAAAAGCGAGGACGAGGAAATGGAGTACTTTTGGAGAGCTAAGTCCGGCATGAAAACCCCATCAGACGACCTCTTCAGGCTCATCAAATCCCTTGATACTCAGGAGAAAGTGTATTTTAAACAGTTTGCTGCCCGAAAGGGGGAGCACAGTAATTATGTGTTGCTCTTTGATGCCATCGACGGGCAAAACGAGTATGATGAGGGTATGGTTCGCAAAAGCCTTAAAAATGAGGCCTTTATAAAAAATCTAAAACAGGCTAAAAGTTATGCAAGCGAGGCGATATTGAGGTCCTTGCAGGAGTATCATTCGGCAACTTCTGCCGGGGCTTTACTGGGGAATAACATTCAACAAGTTGAGATCCTGGTCAGAAAACGACTGTTCGGGATCGCGATGAAACTGATCCAGAAGTCGGAAAAAATAGCGAGAGAGAATCATAAGTTCTACTACCTGAGCATTCTTTTATCGCAAAAACGGACTGTGCTCACCTCACAGGCTGACCGGCAGGCGATCAGCGAATACCATGAGACGTATTATAAGGAGGAGGTGGAGTGTTTTGACCTGATGCGGAATCACGTTGAGTACATACGCTTGTCAATGTTGATCATTCGGGACAGCTTCACGAATTATGTGATACAGGATCAGAAAAAAAATGAACTGCGTGAATTGCTCAGGGAGCCGCTGCTGCAGGATGAGAAATATGCTCTATCCCTGCCTGCTAAGATCCAGTTTCATCGTAATCTTGGTAATATTCATGCCTTATTAGGAAATAAGGAAAACAGCATTCCGCATTACTCCGCCATTGTAAGACTTATGGAGGAAAATCCGCTGATGCTCTATAGCCAGATCAAGTCTTACCTGATGGGGATCAATAACCTGATGGTGCTTCTGAAGGACTTGAAAAGCTTCAGGGAACATAACGAACATTTTGAGAAAGCGAAAGGATTCATTGACGGTCTGCCTAAGAAAATGCTCACCAACAGTGTGATCGAGGTATTCATGATGATCTACACAAATTATATCAGTTATCTTTTGGATTCCTTGAACATTGAGAAGGGAATAAGGATGAGCGAGGAAATAAGCCCTTCTGTCAGGAAACATTTTGCCGAGGGTTCATATCTCGTATTTAACATCAATCTTTTCCTTCTCTATTTTTATTATGGAGACTACCGGAAGGCGCTCCGTCAGCTTCATCACATAGAACAGAGCCCGGGCCCCGCGGTGATGCAGGACATATTTGATCAGGTCAGGATCTTCAGTATGATCACACATTATGAACTCGGCAATCTGAATTTGTTACCGGCCTTATGCAAGTCCGCTGAACGATACCTTTCAAAGAATCGTGATATCACACGCACCGAGATCTTGCTTCTCAGATTTTTCAAACGGGCTAAAGCCCTGCAGGGAACTAAGGAACGGGTCATAGCATTTACTGAATTAAAGCAGGAACTCCGTCCGGCACTTGAAAAGGAGGATCAATTCCGTGAATTTGATCTGCTTTCCTGGTGCGAGAGTAAGATACAGGGAAAAGCTTTTCTTGAAGTTGTTCGCGAGAAAAAAGGATTATAAACTCACCGCCACCATACATCCACATTCTTCTCACGCATCATTTTTATAAAATCCATTCGCCTCGCAAGCGCATTGATAGCCTGCGCGATTCGTTTTGCCTGGGTATGTTCGGTCTTTGGCGCAGAGACCCATTTAGAAAAATAATTCTTATGGGACATGGAAAGCGATTTGAAGAATTTAAGCGCTTCGGGTTCATCTGAAAGACAAGCCATCAAGGCAGGGTGGAGGGGGAGTCCTTTTTTATCCTCTTCCATTTTGACAACCACCGTATCGCCTTTTTCCTTTCTTAAAAATTTTCTCATTCCTGCATTGACGGGTATCAGGTAATCTCCACCCCCGAACGGGATCATGGCAACACCGGTTAATTTTAATTTATCAATGAAACCTTTTACACGGTAAGTTGCCTTCTGTCCAGGTTTTATTTTTTGCGAGACTTTTGCCGGTATTACAAAATATGTCCACCCGGTCTTTTCTCCCATTTTATCAAACTTTTGCAGTGTTGCCTTGAATGTTATTATCATAGTGCAATGCCCGTTGTCATCCTGAGCGCAGTCGAAGGGTCTCCCATCCGACCGAATTTTAATAATGATGTCTTGAAGATGATCATAAGATCAGCAGATTTTTCACCTTGGGCGAAGTTCTTTAATTTTATTCAATAACCAGGACTTATATACGATATCCTTCAAACCCATTACCTTCTTTTCGAGCATTTCCGGTGTATCGGATGTTACGCCGGTTTGGATCCGATAAAGCAAAGCACTGAACTTTACCAGGTTCGTGCAGGCTTTTTGAAGGTCGAGCGGAACATTTACTCCTTTCCTCAACATCTGCTTATAACTGTTCACCTGTGAGTAAAACGCCTCATGATCCTTTCTTTCAAAGTAAATAAGCAACAACATGTTCTTATGATCAAGTTTTCTGAAGTCGTTCTCGAAAGTAACCAGGCCAAGTTCCCGAAGCGATTCTTTAAACATTTTTTTATGAAAGTATGCATACGCCTTACAAAGCGCGATAGTCCCGGCCCGTGCAGACTCTATCATCAAACCGCCATAATCTCTTATTAGTTTATTCGCATGAGCAAACTTGCCAATAAGAACGGAGCAAAAAAACATACTTTTGAACAGGGCGCTCGACATGACCCCATTTTCAATATGCGATCCGCGCTCAAGAAGTTTCATATAGAGAAAATGGAGATCATGATTGTATTCTTCTGCACCCGTCCGAAGTTCTTTCAGGCAGAAGGCGGTCAGAGCCTTTATAGAAGCAGTAAACTCGTAGTCCGGTAACTGATCTCCGCGTTGAATGACACTTTCAAACAGGCTTTTGTATGTACTAACGTTAGGCTGGTCGTTAAAATCATATAGCAGCCGGTTAAGCCCTACAAGGAGATTGTCCCCAGGTACGAGTTCCCTGATCAAGGAAGAGATCCTTAGAAGTTTCTTCATTGGAATATGATCAGTTCGCCTGGTCGTTTGCTCCTCCAGTCGTATAGCCGTTCCAACGCTGTATAATTCGAGCAGGTAGTGTATGTTAAGCGCATCTAACATGTTCTTATAACCATACTTGATATTGAGAGTATGCGTATCAATAAATCTTTTTTCATTGAAGATCATTTTTTCATTCTCCAGCGCAAGAAGGTTTCTGTATCTGTCAATTCCTGAATTTTCCTTCTTTCCTGAGGCCTCTGCCTTATTCACTGCTTGTCTGAAACCAGCGGATAGGTCCCTGAAATTAAGTTCCCTCAAGAGAAGGTATTGATTCAGGAATCCATCCCTTCTCATATTGCAAATTGACAGGAAGCTATTCAAAAGTTTCCTTAATTGAGAAAAGGCGTCCCTCATTTGCTGGTCATCATAACTCCTTTCGGGAAACAACATGCCGAACACGCTTATCCTGTTTATTTTGTCCTCGGGGAAACGCGGATGCTGTTGCAGTAAATATGCCGACAGGGTAATTAGTTTCTTATTCTTATTCCACATAGAATCGGAACAGAAAGATTGAAACGCTCTCATTTCTGCCCGGGAAAGCGTTTTCAGAGTGATTATTAGTTTCGGTTCAGTTATCGATTTCATTCACAATTGATAAAATAATAATAATGTAATATATTGATATACAAAGATATAGTATATATTTTAGTTATCCTAATCGTGAAAATTCATTCACAAATTGTATAAGTACTGTAAGGCAAAACGAAACCTAAGATTGAAATTTGAGTAAAGAATACATGATGATGAAGGTTCTTTCTATAATCCCGGAACTAACCTTGTCAGAAAAATATCTTAACAAACAATTCAAAGCAAATAACATGAAAAACAAATCAATTTTCTCCGTTCTTGCAGTACTTGCCCTGTTTACCTTCTGTAAAATATCGAATGCGCAAATTCCACCTGCATTGTCGGCCACCCTCCAGTTTAAACTGGACTCCATCAGAACGGCAAATAATCTAAAAGGAGTTTCTGCTGCTATTGTGATCCCGAATATGGGAACGTGGCTGGGAGTAAGCGGCATTTCCTTTGGCACCGACAACATTCAGCCTAATTACCGGTTTAGCATTGCCAGCAATACCAAGATGTATATTTCAACGCTCATGTTAAAACTCCAGGAAGCAAATGTTCTCAGCCTGAATGACATGATATATCAATGGCTTCCGAATTTAGGATTTCCGAACATTGATTCTGCAATTACCATTCGGCAGCTACTCAACCATACCAGTGGAGTATATAATATCAACTCCTATCCGGGGTATAAAGATTCCCTCAATGCGGATTACACCCGAAACTGGCAACTACTTGAGTTGCTTGAGATGGTGAATGCGCCTTACTTTCCGAAGGGAACCGGCTTTTACTATTCTAATACAAATTATTTACTGGCGGGTATGATCATTAATGCTGCTACAGGTTCCCAGGTTTCGTTTCAATTACGTCAGAATATATTGATTCCGGGAAATCTTAACGCTACTTTTTTTGAGGGAGAAGAACCGGTGACAGGTACCATTGCTCATTCCTGGGATAATGCATCAGTAACGTATACAATCGGAGACATTTTCTCTTTGCCTAGGAATTCTTTTAATTCTCATAGCTGGACATCGGGAACCATCAAAGCCACAGCCGAGGACCAGGCAAGATTCTATCAATATGTTTTCAACGGCCCCTGCTTAACTGCATCCTCAAAAAGTGAAATGCTTACAGTTTATCCCATTTCCCCGGTTTACGGTTATGGGCTGGGTGTATTCAGGGACACTTACACCTTTCCTCCGAATACATTGTATTACCACGGAGGAAATTTCGATAATGTATCTTTTAACACGATTGATTCGATCAACAATGTCAGCATTTGTCTGCAGATCAATCAAAGCTATTCTTCAATTGGCGCGAAGGCATATTCTCACAAACTCTTAAAAGTAGTTTTGGATTACCTTGGAACATTAACATCCTTTTCCGGAAATGCAGACGGTGATGATGATCTCATTATGTTATACCCGGTTCCTGCCACCAATACCTGTTACCTGAATACATCATTGAATGAATTTACAGTTTCTGTTAGCAACACCTCCGGTCAGTGCCTGATCTATGGTCAAAACATCCGCGAATTGGAGCTTCGCCATTTATCAGAAGGGTTGTATTTTGTAACCATTGAGGGAAAGAACGGGCGACGACAAACAAAAAAATTGCAGATCACGAGGTAATGAGCGTATATGATAAATATCAAGCTTGGGTTAATATTTATTCAATGAGAAAAATCATTATTGTTATTCTTGCATTTCAAAGCACTGTTTACGCACAGTCGTCATCAAGCACAACAATCGATACAACCATAACGATAAATTCTAACTCTTCACTTTTATTCGGTATTACATTTGATTGTCGCACAAGCATGTTGGATAATATGTCTAACCCTGTAGGTTATTATGACGTGAACGGAACGATCATCCCGGGTTTGAATGCAGTCTTCAGTAATTTTCAAATGTCTTCTTTACGATATCCTGCGAATGGGATACAAAAGGGTTTCAATTGGAAGAAGTCGATTGGCTTGCCGGCATCTTCACGGCCCCCTCAGGATATTTTGGGTGCTATCGGTCCGCCTCAGCCTGTGATCTTTGGCTTCGATGAGTTTATGGCCATGACTGCCTCAAAGGGTGTACTTCCACAGGACGTTCAGATCATGGTCCCTATTTATGATTCTGCGATCATTTGGACAAGCACTCAACAGACCGCATCCGTTCCAAATGCTTTGCAGCTTGTTGCCGATTGGGTTGAATATGCCAATGCGCCGAATGATAACTCAAATCCGGGGGGCGGAATTGACTGGGCAGTTGTGAGGGCGACGAATGGACATTCACTTCCTTATGGAATTAAGATCTGGAATATGGGAAACGAACCCTGGGCTTCCGGCGAATTCGGAAACACGGTAGCGGGTTGTAACAATTATCTCAGCACGATCACCCCGATGATCGATGCCATGCTTCTCATTGACTCTACTATTCAGATCACGCTGGCAACCGTTGGCGCCGTTACTTCGAATTGGAATACAACGATCATGAATTCTGTATTGGTAGCGCAGGGAAAGATATATGGTATTTCTCCACATTATTTTCCAACAGAACCTACCAATAGTGTCTTTAATGTTGCAAATGTTTTGTCTGTTCTGTCCAACACGGCCCAGACTTATGGATTGGTGACCATACTGGGTGATTATGCTCCCAATATCCCGATCGCTGCAAACCAGGCCACCCAGGATTCAGCCATGCAGTGGGGTGGAGCTAATTTATCAGCAGATCTTTTGATGATGGTAAGCCAGCTTCAGAATGTTGAACGTGTGAATTTTTGGACCTATGGTATCCCCGTTGCCGTTTATCATCCGGTTCGAGTCAATTTCCCGGGGAATTACACCTTAATGCCGGTAGCGCGGTTGTATGAGGAATTGTTTCCTGTTGTACTTGACCGCTCCCTCTCTGTGACAAACAGTTCGCCCGTAGCCAGCGATGGAATTCCATATTCTGTACGAGCCGGAGCATTCGCTTCAAATGATCTGCTTTCCGTAAATGTGGTAGCTGTTAACAGAGATAAACTCATCACGCACACTTTTCACGTTTACGGGATCAGCGGATTCAGTTTATTGAGTGCAAGTTTGTTGAATTCGCCGAATCTGTCTTCTGATGTGGTTACAAGTACGAGCGTTGCTGCAGATGTGAACGGGGATTTTACCATACCGCCTATGGGCGTGTTGATATTGAAGTATGCGAACCCTTTATCCGTGTGGGACACTAACCCCGGTGCGCCTGTAATAGGGATCTATCCTAATCCCGCCGGCGAAGTGATCTCTTTTACGGAAGAATTGCACGATATCTCTATTTTCAATGTTCTAGGTCAACTTATGATTACAGGGATCAAATCAGCTAAGGAACTATCCGTGGCCATACTTCCTGAAGGCTCTTATTTCATCCGGTCCGCCAATCATAGCGATATGTTCGTTGTTCAACGCCGATAATCCCGGCAACTAATACACAACAACCCTCGTTTAATAGTTCATCCCCTTTCTTCCCGCATTCCCTCCCCATATTTGTCCTGTTAATTAGTCTTAAACAGCTTATGGAAATGTATTCTTTTTTGAATCTATGCGTTATAAGGATTAAAGTATGATCCCCCATCAGAATATATCCACCAATGAAACCCTGAAGCCGGGTACCCTGGCTCTCTTCCTTTTGGCTGGTTTTCTGCCTGTTAGCTCAATTGTACTGCATTGTATCGGGATCGTACCCTTGCAGATCTGTCTGCTGACCATGATTATTCCACTGTTTTCATACATTTTTATCCAGGGATTCCGGCTGCCGTCTGTTGGTAGAACGGCTTTGAACGGCTGGCTGGCCGGGATTCTGGCGGTCTTGTTATATGATCTTTCACGTATTCCATTCATGATGATGGGTTGGGGCGATTTCATCCCGAAAATTGGCGCCTGGCTGAGCAATACGCCCGATCCGGATTTCATGATCGGCTATGCCTGGAGGTACATCGGTAACGGAGGCGGAATGGGAATAGCCTTTTTTATGTTGCTTCGCTATTTTGACATTCACAAAAACCTGGTTTGGAAAGGCGTTCTCTACGGTTTATTCATATTCACATCTCTTATGATCATTCTTTGTCTGTTCGAAGAAGCGCAACGGATGATGTTTAAGATCACTCCGCTCTCCTTTGCCGGAAGCCTCACAGGACATGTTGTCTATGGGTTTGTTCTGGGAATAATGGCCCGCAGGAACGTCTCTGTTATCTGACTTCTGACCTTTGTAACCTTTTCTCTCAATCGCAGTATAAGTTTCCCTAACCCTTTTACCATGTTACGGCTAACACTCATTCTTCTCCTGGGAGCAGGGCTTGCTTTACCGGGATGTTTCGGGCATCCGAACTGCAGCAATAAAAGAACCACTACTCAATTGAGCAATGGGAATTCTGTATCCAAGAATTTCAAAGGGAAGAAGAAGTTAAAGAAGAAGAGGAGGATGCGATGTGTGAAGTGGTGACATAATTCACACAGAGTCTCAGAGATCACAAAGGTTCACAGAGAAAAGGATCAATCTTTTTTTTCTTCGCTGCTTCCGTCAGGAAGCTCAAGCGATTTGATCGCTCCGATGGAATTTCCTGCAATGCCTTTTACTGAACCATACATCTGACCGGTATTCAATATCACTTTCGTGATCTGTTTCTCACGTTTTTTCCAGATGCTTTCCATAGCGCGTTTCTCCGCATCAAGATCGGTTTGCATTTGCGTGAATCCCTCTACGATTGCTTCCACCTGCATGCGGAATTCGTTGCCGGTGAGATAATCATACAGTTGTGTCATCTTCTCGCCCTTATTCTCTTGCACACCGGCTGCAGTATCGAGAAGAATAACGGATTCCCTTAAAACAAAACACAATCCCTTGAATTCCTCGAAGGAGCAGATCCAGATTCCGTCTCGAAGCCCCATTCTGCTCATATCTTTGGGAAGAACATCCGTCACGAGTACCCCGAATCGCGCGCCTTTCTGACGCATGTCTGTTTTGAATTTCTCAATCCAGGCAGGCTGAAAATCCTTTGTTCGTTTGCTTTCGTAATAGATGATACCGCAGTTCTGTTTCCCAACCGTGTTAACGATCTGTGCGCAATCGGCTCCTTTCGCGCCCTTTTTTATTTCCTCAATGGTATCCCACGGAAAATTGCTTTTCAGCCAGGCTTCAATTGCAAGCTCCTGAACTTCTCCCTGCACCTGCATGCTGCCTTGTTCGGCTTTGCGCTGTGCAATCGTCAGCTGTTCTTTTAATTGCTCAATGACATGATCTTTCTCTGAAACTTTTAGCTGGTTCTTCTCCTCGAGCTCTTTCTTTATCTTTTCTTTCTCAGTACTCAGTGTTTGATTGATCTTAACTTCGGCTTCGGCTTCCAGCTTCTCCTTTAATTCTTCCTTCTCACGCTGCAGTTTTGAAAATTCAGCTTTGACCTTATTCAACTCCCTGGCCTCATTAATTTTTAACTGAAGTTGCTCCTGGTACGACCTGATCTCTTCCGACTTTTCATCTGCGATCTGTAAGCGGAGTTTTTTTTCTAACTCAGTCTTCTCCACTAAAAGTTTTTGTTTTACGCCTTTGCTGATCGACTCCTCTAAGTCTATCCTCTGTTTTTCGATCTCTGTCTTCTGTCTTCTGACTTCTGCATTCTGCTCCTCTATTTTCTTTTGTTCTGCGGCCAGCTTAGTGTTGAACTCTTTTCTTAATTGATCATGCAATTGCTGATGCATAACCGCATCCACATCGATCTCTTTTCCACACTCAGGACATTGTATCTTCGATTCCTTCATTATTACGTATTCATTAATGTATTATTCACTAATGTATTACTTATTAATGTATTCTTTTCCTTAAAAAACAAACCCCGGAATGATCGCTCACCCCGGGGTCTTGTAAATGATCAGTCTTTTTACTGCCGACTGTCTACTGCCAACTCTTTATTCTACTTTCTTCTCAGGTGTGGGAAGAACTGTTGTGGAAGTAGTTGTAGTGCTTGTCTTTTTGCTGCAACAGCCGCTTTTCTTTTCTCCGTCTGCGCAAGTTTTCTTTTCTGTAGTTGTGGTGGTTGCGTTGTCGGCATTAGAGTTATTTGTGCTGCTTGTAGTGGTAGATGTCTTGGTCGTACCGTCTTTCTTACTGCAGCAGGAGGATTCTTTTTTATCGCATGACTTCTTCTTCTCTCCGCCCTTTTTCTCTTCGCCTTTCTTTTCCTCTCCGCCAATGTACATCAACGTGCCGGTTGAAGCCGCCGCGACAGTACTAACAGATGCCGCTCCGATCATTCCGAAAACAGCGATTGCAATGAATACGTTTTTCATATTTATGTGATTTAAATTGGTTTCTGAATCGCAAAGTTAATACTAAATGAAGCCCGTTCCAATCCGCTTTCTTAAGAATCGTTAAAGAACTTATAATCAGCTAGTTAAACTCAGCAATTACCGTCATGCCCCCTTTTACTACATCGCCAAGTTTAACTTCAAGCTTCATTCCAACAGGAAGAAAGACATCTACTCTGGAACCGAATTTTATGAATCCCATTTCATCGCTTTGGGATACGGATTGACCTTCCTTCACATAAAAGCAAATTCTTCTGGCCAGGGCGCCGGCGATCTGCCTGAAAAGCACCGGCCCCTTGGCGCTTTCGATCACGATCGTTGTTCTTTCATTTTCTGTGCTCGATTTTGGATGCCAGGCTACAAGATATTTTCCCGTATGATATTTTGCCAGTTTCACAACACCGGCCACCGGGTTGCGGTTAACATGAACGTTGATCGGCGACATGAATATGCTCACTTGTAATCGCTTGTCTTTAAAATACTCATCTTCCTGAACTTCCTCGATAACTACAACCTTTCCATCCGCCGGCGCGATCACCGCTCCTTCTTTTTTCGTCCAGCTTCGCGACGGGTTGCGGAAAAACTGAAGTATTGTGATAAGCAAGAATGCAGCTACGGCGTAAGCAAGGAAATGGATCCATACAAATTCTGCGAGGAAGTATCGCACGCAAAAAATAAGCGCTGCGTTAAAAAGCAGGACCAAAATAAGTGTCGGATAACCTTCTCTGTGAAACTTCATATGATTCCCTAATCTGTTCCCTGTTCCCTGTTTCCTGTTCCCTGTTTTCTTTTAAACGAGAAATCCTTCTTAAACGTCAGATAACCGGAATATGAAAATTCAAAAAGAGAGTTCTCAATATCATAATAAGGCTCAAGTCGAATGTCAACATACGTTCCCGGTAAAATTTCTTTTATGAATCCCAGGCGGAATAAGATCAGCTGACGGTAATTCTGATAGTAGGTACTATAAGGTTGAGAAATGCTCTGATAAAGATCTCCTCCCATATTCGTAAGATAATGATGCCCGAACCAGTAGGATGCGCTTGCGAAAAAACCGGGCTTGGTTCTCATGGTAATATTTGAGAAATAACCCATCCCGTCGGGCCAGCGCCTGACGCTCGCATTCTTATCATGATCATAACGCACATAATATGTTTCAGCAACCATATTCTTAATGAATTTATCCTTCTCACTGTTCAACTCAAGTCTTAATCCAATCGCGCTGTTTGCAAGGGACTCTATGGGAGATGCATTCAGGCTGAGTTGCCCGCCCCGGTGCCAGACTACGCCTTGAACAGGAAGGATCAGTTTCAGCTTGCCTTTTTCCAGTAAAGTGATCTTCGTCCCGATACCTGCTTGCAATTCTTCCTGTGAATACGTGTTCGCAGTCTCCTTTGTAACCCAGTCGAGCCACCCGTCGAACTGAAATCTTTTTTTATCAGCTTTGAACTGAATCCCATTCTCATAAAAATGTGTGATGGTCCTTTCGTAATCGAACAAAGGTTCAATGAGATCATGGTTCATCGCTCCCTCCAGATTTCCAACGATAGCAGAATAACCGTTCTTTTGAATTTTCATTGAAATAAGAGGCAGCACCCTGCTGAAGTCATCCTTGCCAAAATCTTTTTTCAGGTATACGCCCCCTTCAATTCGCATATGCTTATTCGGCACGTAAGCCAGCACGGTTCTTAACTGGGTACCGAATAAGGTGTACCCGTGCACCATATGATAGAAATACTCATTGTTCTTTAGATAGTTATTCACGTAAACCCCTACCAACACTTTCCCGGAATCTGCGTCTTTAATATGGATCTGATCAGCAAGGTGAGGCGCGTGGATTTGAGCCCCTATCGGCAGGAACGACAGCAGCAAGATGCTAAACCCTATGATTCTCAGGCTCTTCATAAGCGATCAGAGGCCAAAGTTAGTGAATCCAAACCCTTGCAAAACCAAAAAATCGTACCTTTGCCAGCCTGATTATTAATGAATTAGAAGATAAAGCGGCTTATGAATATTACCCAGGAGAAGATAGATAATCTGAATGCAGTTGTGAAAGTGAAACTCTCGCCGGAAGACTACCAGGCTAAGGTGGATTCTGCGCTTAAAGAGTACACTAAGAAGGTAAATATGCCCGGCTTCCGTCCCGGCAAAGTGCCGGTTGGCATGGTGAGAAAGATGTACGGTAAATCCATTCTGGCAGATGAGTTGAACAAGATCCTGAACGACACCTTATATAAGTATATAAAAGAGAATAATATTGAGATCCTTGGAAACCCGCTTCCTTCCACGGATGAGGAATTCAAGATCGACTTGGAGAAGCAAACTGAATTTGAATTCAGGTACGATATTGGTCTCGCTCCTGCCTTTGCACTGGAACTTTCTAAAAAAGATAAATACCCGTTTTACTCGGTGAAGATCGATGAGGATCTTGTAAATAAATACGTCACGGATCTTGCCCGTCGGTACGGCAAACTCATCAATCCTGATACATCAGAAGAAAAGGACTGGATCACTGCGGATCTTGTAGAGTTGGATGCCAATAAAGAGATTCTGGCTGGCGGCATATATAAATCCTCTTCCATTTTTACAGAGCGACTTAAAGGAACTGCTATCAAAACAGCACTCACCGGATTGAAAGCTGAGGACAAACTTGAACTTGAAAATAGTTTCTTCAGCGATAGTGATGATGTGGCTTACTTTGCACAATTACTACAGGTGCCTGCTGAAAGACTAGGCACTGTTTCGCTGCGACTCACAGTCAAGAATATCAATCGACTTGCGCCTGCCGATATGAACCAGGAACTTTTTGATAAGATATATGGACCGGGAGAAGTAAATTCTGAAGAAGAGTTTCGAGCGCGGGTGCGAGAAGAGCTCTCAAGGATGTTTGTGAATGACAGTGATCGCATCCTGCGTGCAGATATCAAAAAAGCCATGCTGGCAAAATTCAATCTTACGCTTCCGGATCAGTTCCTCAAGCGCTGGATCATGACCGTCAATGAAAAACCGGTCACACCGGACCAGGTTGAGAAGGAATATGAAACCTATTCGGAACAATTGAAATGGCAGCTTGTTGAGAATAAGATCCTCAAAGAAAACCAGGTAAAAGTTTCAGAAGAGGAAGCAACTGATTTTGTAAGCCATGTGATCCGGGCGGAGTATGCAAAAATGGGGAAAAGCGATGTTCCGGATGATGAGATCAAAAAAATTGCAGCAAACGTACTTGCCAAAGAAGAAGAAGGAAAGAAGATCTATAACCAGGTCTATGAGCGGAAATTGCTTGAGCTTTTCAAAACGATATTCACCCTAGAACCCAAAGAACTTCCTTACGACGAATTTACTAAACTATAAAACCGCGGGCTTCATGCCTGAAACCTGAAACCTGTAACCTGAAACCTATGTTCCCTAAAGACGAATTCAGAAGATATGCGACAAAGCACCATGGAATATCAAGCATGTTCTATGATAACTACACATCCTCACTAACTCCTTATATCATTGAGGAACGGCAGCTTAACGTTGCGCAAATGGACGTATTCTCCCGTCTCATGATGGACAGGATCATTTTCCTGGGCACGGGCATCAATGACCAGGTCGCGAACATCATCCAGGCTCAGTTGCTTTTTCTTGAATCAGTAGATGCAAAACGCGATATACAGATATATCTTAATTCTCCCGGAGGAAGCGTTTATGCCGGACTCGGAATTTATGATACTATGCAGTACATCGCTCCTGATGTAGCAACAATTTGTACGGGAATAGCCGCATCCATGGGTGCTGTTCTGATGTGCGCAGGAGAAAAAGGTAAACGGACCGCTCTGCCGCATTCACGGGTTATGATCCACCAGCCCTTGGGAGGAGCGGAAGGACAAGCTTCCGATATCGAGATCACAGCTCGCGAGATATTAAAGTTGAAGAAAGAATTATACGAGATCATTGCCAAGCATAGCGGAAAGTCATATGAAACTGTTGAAAAGAACAGCGACAGGGACTACTGGATGACTGCCGAAGAAGCGAAAGCTTATGGAATGATCGATGAAATTTTGGTTCGCACAAGTAAAAAGTAAACCGTCGTGGCCTCAAAATCAAACCAGGTAAATTGTTCTTTCTGCGGAAGGGATAAGAAGGATACGTCTATGCTCATAGCAGGCACGGATGGTCATATCTGCAATCATTGCATTGAACAGGCATGGCAAATATTAAAGCAGGAAACCAGTGATAAGACCAAAACCGCATTTGGAACTATTAATTTGCAAAAGCCCTATGAGATCAAGAAACATCTGGATGAGTATGTGATAGGGCAAGATGATGCAAAGAAGGTGCTTTCTGTCTCTGTTTACAACCACTATAAGCGGGTTACTCAAAAGCCATCCAAGGTTAAAGGAGATGAAATAGAGATCGAAAAGTCGAATATCATCATGGCGGGAGAAACCGGAACAGGGAAAACTTTGTTAGCGAGGACCATTGCGAAAGTTCTCAACGTACCCTTTTGTATTGCTGACGCTACCGTTCTTACCGAGGCGGGTTATGTTGGCGAGGACGTAGAAAGCATTCTGACACGCTTGTTGCAGGCTGCAGATTACAATGTTGCAGCCGCAGAGCGCGGGATCGTATTCATTGATGAGATCGATAAGATAGCGCGCAAAGGAGATAATCCATCCATTACACGTGACGTATCAGGCGAGGGGGTTCAGCAGGGACTTTTGAAATTACTTGAAGGATCTATCGTGAATGTCCCGCCGCAGGGCGGACGTAAGCACCCCGAGCAAAAGATGATCCAGGTGGATACGAAGAATATACTTTTCATCTGCGGCGGAGCTTTTGATGGCATTGATAAGATCATTGCCCGCAGGATGCGCGCGCAGACGATCGGTTATAGCAACTCAAGGGAAGATGAACAGGTAAATAAGGATAATATGCTACAGCATGTTTCTCCTCCTGATCTTAAAACCTACGGACTCATTCCTGAACTTATCGGAAGACTTCCTGTACTGACCTTCCTCAATTCACTTGATCCTGTTTCATTGAGACGGATCCTGACCGAGCCAAGGAACTCTCTAACCAAACAGTACATGAAGCTCTTTGAACTGGACGGCGTTGCCCTCAGTTTTGATGATGATGTGCTGGATCTCATTGTGGAGAAAGCAGTAGAATTCAAACTCGGCGCCCGGGGATTACGCTCCATCTGCGAAGCCATTATGATGGATGCCATGTTTGAAGTGCCTTCAAAAAAGACAGCGTCCCTTCATATTTCACTTCCTTACGCAAAAGAGAAGATCACGAAATCGAAATTGAGTCGGTTGAAAGCTGCTTAAGGCATCGTGATCGGATACGTGCTCCCGTTGATCGTAACCGTTGCCTGATCATCGCAAGTCCCGCTTCCGAAATCAACGATCCGTTCGTAAAGATTAGCTGGTTGCAAATTCAATGTCCCTTTCGTGATCCAACGACAATTCATAGCAATGGTTAGCGGCGAAGTGATGGTTACAGTAAAACTGTTTCCTTTGAATCCGGTTCCGCTTGCAGTACCTGTGATCTCATAAACATCGTCGGACACAATGCCCAATGTACTTTCTCCCGCTATCCATCGCCTGGTCCGGGTTGAATTCCAGGTCATGGTCTTTCCATCCGGTCGCATGATCATGCCGTTCTGGACAACAACCGAAAATGTCATGATTCCGCTTATATGGCCCCGGTTGGTGATGGTTTTTGTGCCGGTGATACGATTATCATTGACATAATAACCATTCGTATTTATCGTGATGACCGTCAGTGAATCCCTGTACTTGCCGGAAAAAACTGCGATAAGTTGTCCCCGCCTGTTCTTGCCATCAGGTCCCATGCAATTCACAGTACCGAAATCAATGGTCACGGTCTTGGGAAAAACAGTACTGGGTAGAGGCGGATTCACAGTTACCGTTGCGCAAACCAGTGTTGATGGAGGCGCAATTGTCCGGTTAACATCTGCCAGTACAGCAGCAACCTCATCCAGCTGTGTATAAATATCATTCCACTCAGATTCACCATAACTCATGTCCGTTGCAGAATTCAAATCTGTATCCTCATCGCGGTCGGACCGGTGACATGAGGTGAAGAAAGTAGTAGTGGAAGTAGTAAGTACCAGTAAACAGAAAAGTAGCCTTTTACGCATAGCAGAACGTTTTGCAGCTCTAAATTACAAAATAATCATGAAAGCGCCTGGTACGCTACGAATGCCGACACCCATGCCATCACACCCATAAAGATGAACTGTATCACAGGCCATTTCCAGCTTTTCGTTTCTCTTTTTACAACAGCAAACGTACTCATGCATTGCATAGCGAAAGCAAAGAAGAGCATGAGTGAGACACCCATGGCGAAAGAGAAGACAGGTTCACCCTTGCCGTTCTTTTCTTCAGATAATTTTTTACGCAGAGGTTCTGTTTCCCCGGTGTCGCCTACCGAGTAGATCGTAGAAATAGTTCCCACGAAGACTTCCCTTGCGGCAAAAGATGTTACAATTGCGATGCCGATCTTCCAATCGAATCCAAGTGGCGCAATGGCAGGCTCTATCCATTTTCCCATATGACCGGCGTACGAAGCTTCCAGTTTTTCAGAAGCGTTAAGATCTTTCTTCCCGAAACTTTCCTCCGGGCCATGAGAGGCAAGATACCAGAGGATGATGGAGATCGCGAGTATCACTTTGCCTGCATCCAATACAAAAACTTTTACTTTATCCAGGATATTTATCCCGATTGAGGACCATCTTGGTTTCCTGTACACGGGTAGTTCCATGATAAAATAACTTTTTTCTTTGGCCTTGATCAGGAACTTCATCACCCATGCAATAGCCAGTGCAGTAAAAAAGCCAAGAAAGTAAAGCGAGGTGAGAACAAGCCCTTGCAGGTTAAATATTCCTCCTACAACTTCATTCGGTATCACTAATGCGATCATTAAGGTATATACGGGCAGACGGGCAGAGCAACTCATGAAGGGCGTGACCATGATCGTGATCATGCGCTCTCTCCAGTTCGAGATCGTCCTGGTACCCATGATGGCGGGGATAGCGCATGCGATGCCGCTCATTAGCGGGATCACGCTTCTTCCGTTCATGCCGAACTTCTTAAGCAGACGATCCATGATAAAACTGATCCTTGCCATGTAACCTGTATCTTCCATAATGGAGATGAAAAAAAAGAGGATCGCGATCTGCGGGATGAACATGGCAACACCGCTAAGTCCCGGGAGTATTCCATTCACAAGAAGTGACGATAGGTCATTCTCCGGGATGGAAACGCGTAGCTGATCGCCAAGCGAATTGAATCCCGACTCGATCCAGGACATAGGCCAGGCAGACAAATAAAATATGGATTGAAATACAGTGAACATCACGAGAAGAAAGGCAAGGATCCCCCAGATCCTGTGTGTGAAAACACTGTCCAGTTTTTCGGAGACAATATTCACCACGCCTTTCTTGCCTCCGCTGACGATCTCGGCTACAAGCCTGTTGATGAGATCGAATCTTTTTATGGATTCTTCTTTCTGGGTTTCCTCATCATGATTTGCGAAATCAACATTTTTTCTCAATTTCCCTTCAGGGATCTGAAGTGAAGCAAGATTTTTTTTCAATTCGGCTATTCCTTCATCTCCACGACTGTTGCAAGCGATGACCGGGCAATGAAAATAGCGTGATAATTTTCCCGCATCAATTCTTATCCCGCTCCTTTCCGCCATGTCCTTCATGTTCAGAACGATCACGAGCGGGGTACCCGTCTCCTGCAACTGTGTGATCAGGAACAAGCTTCTTTTAAGGTTCATGGAATCAGCAACTACCACGATCGCGTCGGGGTGATCCGGGTTTGCCTTTTCCAGGATAATGGATGCGGCAATCAGTTCGTCAATGGACTTTGGGTAAAGGCTATACGTACCGGGAAGATCAATGATCTCTAACCTTCTCTCTTCTGCAGCATCATTGACGAAATTTACCAACGCGCTCTTTTTGTCAACGGTAACACCGGGGAAATTGCCGGTCTTTTGCCTTAAACCGGTCAACGCATTGAATAAAGTGGATTTGCCGCTGTTGGGATTTCCAACAAGCGCAATTTTAAGGGTCTTCTTTTTTTCTGAAACGGGGTCCACAGGGAACCTCCTCAATTGACTTCCTGACGGATCACCACAGAAGATGCTTCGATCTTTCGGATACTGAGCTTATAACCGCAGACGTGAATGGCTATGGGATCCCCAAAAGGCGCAATGGAATCCATCGTGATCTTTTCTCCGGGAAGGCAACCCATCTCAATTAATTTGAGGGTAACGCCTGTATCCGTGAAAGATTCAATCACACCGTGTTCTCCAACGGCAAGTTTATCAAGGGTTTTAAGGGATGTAGCCATAAGCGATTAGGTAAAGGTACGCAGTGCAGGAGGCAGAGACCTACCCAATTAAGGGTATTTTGCCACATGAGCCTGTTGACTGGTCTTGGTCCTGGACCAGTGCGGACAATCTCCGCATCTGTTCTTTTTCCTGAAGAGAAAACAGGAGGAAAGCAACCCTGTCATAAGAAGTAGAAGTAAGGCGAACTGTATGTGTTTCAAGGCTTTCAACCGAGCTAAGTTAACGAATTATACGTCTTTGCCCCGGCTAGGTTCTCTGAATTGGGTTAATTTTGTATCAGCGCTATGAAGCTTATTCATCACCTCGGAGGCTATTATTTACTGATGGCCAGGGTATTCAGCAAGCCTGAAAAACTATCCATCTACAAACGACAGTTTTTCGTAGAGGTGGAGAAGCTGGGTATGGGCTCACTGGGGATCGTAGCTATTATCTCTGTCTTTATGGGCGCTGTTATCACCATACAGGCAGCGTTCGGATTTGAAAGCCCATGGATCCCTATCTATGCGGTCGGAATGACAACCCGTGATTCAATTATCCTCGAGTTTTCACCGGCTATTGTTAGTCTCATTCTTGCAGGGAAGGTCGGATCCAATGTGGCCTCTGAGATCGGAACCATGAAGGTATCTGAACAAATCGATGCCATGGAGATCATGGGACTCAACTCGGCTTCCTTTCTTATCCTGCCCAAAATGGTTGCTTCCATTTTCATCAACCCCTTCCTGATCGTTATCAGCATGTTCCTTGGTATACTCGGAGGTTATATTTTCGGCGTGGCTACCGGAGTCGTAACGCCTTACGAATATATGTACGGCATTCAAATGGATTTCCGGCCTTTCAATGTCACATACGCTCTTATTAAGACAGCCGTATTTGCATTCATTATTACTTCCGTTTCTGCCTATCACGGTTATAAAACCAAAGGCGGAGCTCTGGAAGTAGGACAAAGCAGCACAAAGGCTGTCGTTTACAGCAGTATTGTCATACTCATTTTTAACCTGATCATCACCCAACTCCTTCTCGCATGATCCAGGTGAACAATATATCAAAGTCGTTCGGCGATAAAACGGTGATACGGGAGTTTTCCTTCACTTGTGAGAAAGGCCGTACCAATCTCATCATCGGCGAATCGGGTTCGGGCAAAACAGTTACCTTGAAATGCATGGTGGGATTGCTGGAACCTGATACCGGACACGTGTTATACGATGGACAGGATTTTACTGTGATGTCGCTCAAAGAAAGGAAAAAGATCAGGCGGGAAATAGGAATGTTATTTCAGGGAGCGGCACTTTTCGATTCATTGACCGTTGAGCAAAATGTAAAATTTCCGCTTTCAATTTTTACAGAGATGACTGAAGAAGAGCAACGTGACAGAGCGAATTTCTGCCTGGAACGAGTGAATATTATTAATGCAAATCAAAAGTTTCCTTCTGAAATAAGCGGCGGGATGAAAAAAAGAGTTGCCATCGCCAGGGCCATCTCGCTTCAGCCAAAATATCTTTTTTGTGATGAGCCCAACTCAGGCCTGGATCCGAAAACCTCGATCCTGATCGATGATCTCATCCAGGAGATCACCTATGAGTACCAGATCACAACGCTGGTGATCACTCACGACATGAACTCGGTGATGGAGATAGGAGATAAGATCGCCTTCTTCTGCGAGGGAATAAAAGAGTGGGAGGGCAACAAGCAGGAGATCCTGGAAACAGAGAATGTAAAGCTGGTCGACTTCGTGTACGCCTCTAAATTCCTTAAGGAACTTCGTAAAAAGTAAAACCCCGGATTTTAAGCCGGGGTTTTAAGGAATATGAAAACGTAAAGCGTATTACTTCGCTACAGTCATTTTCTTAGTCAGCTTCTGATCGCCAACTGTGAGTGTATAGAAATAGATTCCCGCGTCGAAAGTTGTTCCGTCCAATCGGATCAGATGCTGACCGGCATATTGCACACCTTCATTGAAGGAAGCAATGGTCTTTCCGGTTACATCCATGATCTCAATTGTTACAGGTCCGCCTTTTTCAAGCTCATAAATGATGTTGAAGTTTGCATTGGCAGGGTTAGGATAATTTTGACCAAGCCTGATCCCGTTTACAAACTCTTCATTCATACCTACGTTAGTTTGTACAGTAAGATAGGTTGAAAGATTCCAGTTCTGGATGTAGTTACCACCATCACCGGGTGTGATGCCGCCTGAGTTATCGCAGTCGTAGTAAACGTTGGCTCCGGTAGAAGTGGGAACGAAGACGTTGAACTGTGTCCAGTATGCATAGCTATTCGCCTTGTACCAGGTGCTTGCGTTAACTCTGAAACGACCAGTCTCAGTATTGTTTGCAAGAAGTGAACTAGGATTTGTTCCGCAAGCTCCGGTGAATGAACCGAAACCGGCGAGAACTCCTAATGTATCCAGTTTGCTGCCTTTGTATTCGCACCGAACTGAGAACTGTTTTCCGCTGGCAGGGATAGTAAATCCTGCTCCGTTATTGACCGGCAGGGAAATGTAGTATGCCTGCAACCAGTTTGTTCCGTGAGGAATGTCCTGTGGGAAATAAACTGTGTCAGCCCAATAAACTGTAGTGGAAGGGTATCCGTTTCCATTTACGTTCATCAGCTTGATGATAAGCGTATCATCAAAAGTTGAGTTATTCTCCTGGCCGATGATCATGTAGATCGAGTCAACGCGTACGCTTTGTACAGCGTTTGGCGCATACCCGATCGGGATCGGTAAAGCATAAGAGTCTACAATTGTGTCAAAAGACACTGACATATACTTTAAGGAAGTATCACCAAGCGCAGAATTGTAGTTCCAGTTCATGTCCCAGATGAAACGATCAAAAGAAAGTGTCTGGATGGTCCAGAAATTGTAAGCATCTGCTGTATCGTAATCAACGATAAAAGATGAAACAGCTTCAGGGCTTGGATAATAAACAGGTTTTGGTGGCATGTTGTCCGGCCGTCTAAGCTTAATGACAGCAGGCGTGTTGTCAGGTCCCAAAAGGTTAGGACTTTGCGCAAACGTTCCCACTGCAAGCAAAAGAACAGCAGCGATTGTGTAGAGTTTTTTCATTTTTCTTCTTTTTAGGTTTTTAAGGGATGTAAGGGCGCAAATTTACTACAAAGACGGGGAACATACAAAACAGATGCCTTTAAAGCAGGAAAAGCTCCGAAACTATCGGATTATCAGGGGTTTCGAGGTTCTGCCAGCGGAGGAGTTCAGGCTTAGGATATACACTCCCACAGCAAGCCCGTTGAGGCTCAGTTCCTTGTTACCGGATTGCTCAAACTGTGTGTATGTGCTTAAAACAATTCTGCCGCTAAGGTCGCTGACCTCTACTTGAATTTGATCAGATGAGCTTGCGTTCGGTATGTGGATATTCACATTTCCTTCACAAGGATTTGGGAATAAACTGAACTGCAATTCACTGATCTCAGTAAGGCCGTTAGTGATCGAGGTATACGCCACGCTGTCAATGCCGATATAATCTGAATTCACGCCGTTCGGTCCGCCCATTTCAACAAAATACCTGAAGGCAAATCGTCCTGAAACGCCTGCACCCGGTAAACCGGAAAGGACAAACGCATATTTTGTCCATACGCTTGGATAGCTGACGGTATCGTACAACGGATTGATATCAAGCATGAGTGTTGTGAAATCTCCAACATCTGTGGCAAGCGTTCCTGCGTTGACGGAAGTTCCGTTCTGGCTCAGGCGTAATTGCATTCGGTCCGGATAGGTATTGACAAGAGAAGTATCAGTCGTCCGCGTATAAAAAATGATTGAGTCTCCGTTCTGTAAGTAGCGGTTCGGAGAGATCAGCCAGTTGCTGATGGTCCCGGTTCCGGAAGTGTTGTTATAGTTTGCGGCATAATACCCGTTCATGGAATAGGCCGCGAAAACGCTAATAGTACCGGGGAACCAGCCTGTAGAACCCAAAGGACTGCTATTGTTATCCATGACCCAGCCTTCGTTGGCTACTGAGCTGGAGTCTTCAAATTCACTCGTAAAATTCTGGGCCTGGATGCTTGTGGCAAACAGAAGGAAGAGCAGGTATGAAACGGATTTTTTCATCAAGTGTTGAACGGATGCGTTGCAAAGATATTGTAAAAAGGATTGCATGGCTTATTTTACAATATCGCTTCCTCGGCCCATTGTTCGATCGGTGGACAAGTACATACCAGGTTTCTGTCGCCGTGTGCATTGTCAACTCTTGCTACCGAAGGCCAGAATTTGTTTTCGCGTACCCATTTTATCGGGTACACGGCCTTCTCACGGGAATAAGGTCTGTTCCAGTTCTCGCTGATCGCAGCTTTTGCGGTATGGGGCGCATGTTTGAGAACATTATCAGAAGCGTCCGCTTTTCCTGAACTAATTTCATCGATCTCCTTGCGGATGCTGATCATTGCATCACAGAATCGATCCAATTCGGATTTGCTTTCACTTTCAGTAGGCTCAACCATCAAGGTATCATGAACCGGGAAGGCAACGGTTGGAGCGTGAAATCCGTAATCCATTAAACGCTTGGCAATGTCTCCTGCTTCAACGCCTGTATTCTTTTTAAACTCTTTGCAATCCAGTATCATCTCATGCGCAACCCTTCCATTCTTCCCGACATAAAGGATGGGGTAATGATCCTTAAGTTTCTCCTTCATGTAATTTGCATTCAGAATGGCTGTTTCTGTGGCCGCTTTGATACCGGCACCACCAAGCATTTTTACATAACCATATGAAATAAGCAGGATCAATGCGCTGCTGTAAGGCGCTGATGAAACGGCGCTGATCGCTTTCTCTCCGCCAACCGGGATGATCGCGTGACCAGGTAAAAAAGGAAGAAGATGTTTTGCTACTCCGATCGGTCCCATACCCGGTCCTCCGCCTCCATGCGGAATAGCAAATTTCTTATGAAGGTTCAGGTGACAAACATCAGCACCGATAGATCCCGGGCTTGTCAATCCAACCTGCGCATTCATATTCGCCCCATCCATGTATACCTGGCCGCCGTTATCGTGTATGATCTTTGTTATATCTGTTATCGCTTCTTCAAATACACCATGGGTGCTCGGATAGGTTACCATCAGGCAAGCAAGGTCTTGTCTGCTGGCTTCTGCTTTTTGTTTCAGATCCGTTACATCAATATTTCCATGCTCGTCACATTTTACGATCACGATCTTCATCCCGCACATCGCTGCACTGGCGGGGTTTGTTCCATGCGCGGAGGATGGAATAAGCGCAACATTCCTCCGGCTCTCACCGCGGGAAGCATGATATGCCCTGATCACTAACAATCCGGCATATTCGCCCTGCGCTCCCGAATTTGGTTGAAAGCTCATTCCAGCGAATCCGGTTATTTCGGAAAGGTCTTTGTTGAGTTCTTCGATGATCGCAAGATAACCGGCCGTTTGTTCAACGGGCGCAAAGGGATGAACAGAAGAAAATTCCGGCCAGGTAAGCGGAAGCAACTCTGCAGCTGCGTTCAGTTTCATGGTGCAGGAACCAAGTGATATCATGGAATGTGTTAGCGAAAGATCCTTATTCTCCAGTCGCTTTATGTAGCGCATCAGATCGGTCTCACTGTGGTATGAAGAAAAGACAGTATGCTGCATGAACGGACTTTTGCGTTCAAATGCGGAACCCCGGATATTTCCTTTTTCCGAAACAATTGCTTTTTCTGTGAACTTTTTTCCTGTTTTTCTGGAAACGGAAGCAAACACCTGTACAATATCTTCCAGGTCCAACGGAGAAACGGTTTGATCCAACGCAACGATCACTGTGTCCTTTTCATACCTGAAATTGATTCCTGACTTTTCTGCTGCGACTTTGATCGTCTTAGGATCAGCGCCAACAATGCAAAGTGTATCAAAGAAACTCTCGCTCTCAATTTTCAATCCCATCGTCTTCAGCTCCTTCGCGAGAAGTGAAGCGCAGGCATGCGTTCTTTCTGAAATATCTTTAATGCCTTTTGGGCCATGATAAACGGCATACATACTTGCCATGATAGCGAGCAATGCCTGGGCAGTACATATATTCGAAGTGGCTTTCTCGCGACGGATATGCTGTTCGCGGGTTTGAAGTGCCATTCTCAGGGCGGGATTTCCATCTGCATCAACGCTCACTCCAATGATCCTGCCCGGGAACAAACGCTTGTATTCTTCTTTAGCAGCGAAAAAAGCGGCATGCGGTCCTCCAAATCCCATGGGTACGCCAAAACGCTGGGAATTTCCTAACACCACATCAGCTCCCCACTCTCCGGGAGGAGTTAAGGAAGCGAGAGCAAGCAGGTCAGAGGCGACAGCGATCGGGATGTTCTTCGACTTTGCTTTTGTGATGACGCCTGAATGATCGGCAATAATACCTCTGGTTCCCGGGAATTGAAGCAGGATACCAAAACTTTGATCGTCCGGATCCAGTATGCCGGTATCGCAAACTTTTAAGTCAATTCCGATGGGAAGAGCCCTGGTCTTTATCACATCTATCGTTTGAGGATTGCAATCTTCAGAAACGTAAAAAATGTTTGCCCCGTTTTTTTCCTTCTCTCTGCTTCTCGAGTTAAAGAACATGGCCATCGCTTCCGCAGCAGCGGTCGCCTCATCCAGGAGGGACGCATTCGCAACAGGTAGTCCGGTGAGGTCGCAAACAACGGTCTGAAAATTCAACAGTGCCTCAAGTCTTCCTTGCGCGATCTCAGCCTGGTACGGTGTATAAGCAGTATACCATCCCGGATTCTCAAGGATATTCCGTTGGATGACGGCAGGAGTGATCGTCCCGTAATAGCCATTACCGATATAATTCCTGAATATTTTGTTTTTTGCGCCGAGCGATCTCAGTTGTCTTAAATATTCAAATTCGCTCAGGGCAGGGGCAACGTTCAGTTCCTTTTTAAGTCTGATTCCTGAAGGGATGGTCTGGCTGATGAGTTCATCAACAGAATTTGCGCCGATCTGCTTCAGCATTTTTGCAACCTCTGTTGGCCTGGGTCCGTTATGTCTGGAAACGAATGAATCCATAGGTGCCTGGTGCTTTTTTAGAGAGGCAAATATAGAAACTATAAGTGTACCTTTAAGGTGATTATGAGGTGTCATTTGCTCCTATTAGCGGTCCTTTTTTTTCAGGCACGCTTCGTTTTTGCTCAAAACGACTCACTCTCAATGCAGGATACTGTTTTTATGATGAATGGCGACGTGGTCGTCACCCGGATCCTCGATACCCTTCCCGAGAATGTCTATTGCATGCATCCTAAACCGACAAAGAAAAAGCCTGATCGTAAATTGCTGATGGAAAAGGAACGTATCTTTTCCATAAAATTTTCAAATGGCGCTGAACGGCTTTGTTACAAGTATGATACCATGGCCGGAAATTTTTTCACCGTACCTGAAATGCGCTGTTTTGTTAATGGAGAACAAGATGCAAGCAAGTACTTTCGGGGTCGGGCTGATTTCTGGGGAGGTCTTGTAGTGGGATTGGCTTCAGGAACCTTTATGCCGAGACTGGGAGGAACATTCTGGGCGTATCTGCCTTGCTTTGCTTACACGGGAACAACTTTACTTCCGATCGTTAAGGTACGCGCTCCTAACCACGAAACCCGTTCCAAGCCGCATACCGATATCTATCTGCTCGGTTATGAGCGGATCGCGCGTAAAAAGAAGATCACCTCTGCGCTCAAAGGAACCGTTCTCGGCCTTGCAGCCGGGATCCTCGCTTTTAAACTGATCCCTACGGCGGAATAAATGACCGGTTTCTTTTTACAACTGTTCAGAACTTTCATTTTTGGTAATGTGTTTATTTCACTTGCGGCTGCAGCTTTCGCGGCCGAATGGTATTTGCTGACGGATAATAAGGCCGATATACTCCTTATGACATTTATTTTTACCTCAACCCTGATCCAATACAATTTACAAAGGCTTGTATTGATCAAAGAGGATGAGGGCGAAGCACTTTCTGAGCGACAAGCATGGATAATCAGGCACAGGCTTTATTTGACTACGATGCTTATTTTAGTGATCCCTGTCGCCGGGGTACTTTTCTTTAAAATGAATTACTATCAGTGTTTTATCGCAATTCTGGCGGGTGGGTTATCCATATTTTATTTCCTCCCTTCAGGCGGATTAAGAAAGATCCCATTCCTTAAACCATTTCTGATCGCCTTCACATGGTCCATGGTCAGTGTGTTGTTGCCCTGGTACGAATTTGGCTCATTCCGTCCCGGTTGGATCTTTGCCGAGCACTTCTTCTTCATCTTTGCCTTATGCATCCTCTTTGATATCCGCGACAGCGCAACGGATCGGGCGAACGGTGTCAGGACCATACCGAACTCGCTTGGAATAAGGATCGCTAAGATGATCGCGATCTTATCATTGTGTATATCATTGTTTGCATTGCTGAATCACGGTATAAATTGGATGCTGTCGCTGGCTTATGTCCCATGCATTTTTGTGGTGCTGTTTGCAAGTGAGAAAAGAAATGAGGGTTATTATTCAGTGCTGTCAGATGGTCTGATCATCTTGCGTCCGTTGGTGACATGGATCGTCTATCAGAATTCGATCCTATATCCGCCGTAGGGAAATACGCCTAATTGAAATTCCGTACGCAATACATTTTCATTTGTGTCGTAGATCTCGCGTAGTATGTTCTTTCGTCCAAGCACGTTTTCAACGTTCACAAAGAAGATATGTGTTGCCTTTTTCTTGTTCAGCCGGTAACTCACCTTCACGTCAAACTTTGAATAGTCCTTGAATTTCCGGCTCCAGGCTTCCGCATCAATATAAACAGCCTCATCCTTTATAACAGAAGCCGCAATATCTATCGGCGTATAGCGGTTACCGGCGGCAACATTGAACTTTACATCGAATGCGATCACACTGTTCTTCTTTTTTCCAACCGGTTGCTCGTAACCTCCAAGTACGTTGAATACATATCCACCGGAATAAGCGGTATGTCGTTCAATGCCATCGCTTCCTTTGTATTTTGATTCATAAAGCGAAAGTGTGGTAAGAAAATAGTACCGCTTGCTGAAGAACTTCTCAAAGGTCAGTTCGATTCCGTAATTCCTTCCCGTACCATCGTTCACCAGGCTGTCAACCATTGGCAGTCCTTCCAGGTCATTTCCAACATTGATCAATGAGAAAGAATTCAATTCCGGATCTTCAACGGGAATGTTATAAAGTTCCTGGTAATATAATTCTGTTTTGAACCTGAAGTCCTTACTGAAACTCAGATCATAACCCGTCACAAAGTGATGACTTCTGGACAATCCCAGATCATGATTGGTTTCCCGGTAAGACCCGGAAGAATCCGTATATGATTTCAGAAAGTAGTAAACGTAAGGCGCCGTCTGACTGTGCATGCCATAGGCAAACGACAAGCCCTGGTTCTTTACAAATTGCCATCTCCAACCGAATCTTGGTTCAACCGATTGTGACCCGTTCAGCAAAAAGTACTGATAATGAACACCGGTATTGAATGTGTGTTTTTCACCCGGTTTCCACTGCCAGTGAACGAATGCCTGTCCTATTCCTGTATTGCCGTCTTCCTTGAACTCATCAACGTTTACAAGAAACTTTCTTGACCAGTAGTAAGAATGATAATCGAACAGCTGATGCTGAAAATAAACTCCGGATTTAAATAAATGCCTTGCGCTGGCCTTGTGTGTGAAATAATATGAAAGCACACCTGATAACTCCCTGGAAGTATTTGTATAGACCCTGAAAGCGGTTTTGTTCACATCCAGCGTGTCTAATAATATGTCGTTTGTATTGAATGTGCCGCCGACAGAGAATTTTCCTGAAGTATTCTGATTGAAAAAGTAAACATGCGTAAGACCCGCGGCGCCCATTCCGCTTCCGAACACAAGATCCTCACCGCTTGCTGTGAACGCCCAATCGGCAGTATCACGGTCGCTGTCGAGTAACTCAATATGACTTTTTCCGCCAATGCCCCAAAGCGTGAATTGGCCGGCTTTTTTAGTCGGAAAGTTCAGTTTGAAGGCCAGGTCGTTATATTCCGGGATGCCTGAAACTCCAAAGCGTATTCCAAGCAGGTTAAAGATGGCGAAGGTGCTGTAACGATAAGATAACAGAAAAGAAGATCCGGCTTTTTTGGAGATTGGTCCTTCTGCTCCGAGCTCAAAACCATTGATACCAAATTGTGATATGAACTCAAATTTCTCATTGTTCCCGTGACGCATCCTCAGATCGAACACCGCAGCAAGACGATTACCATACTCCGAAGGAAAGGCTCCGGTCAGAAAATCACTGGCGCCAAGCAGGTTATTGTTCAGGATGCTGATAGGGCCTCCTGTTGCGCCCTGTGTTGAGAAATGATTCGGATTCGGAATGTCAATACCTTCAAGCCTCCAAAGCACTCCAAGAGGTGAGTTTCCTCTTACCATAATATCATTACGCGCGTCATTACCCGAGGACACACCGGCGTAATTCGCGACCATTTTGCTGGGATCGGAACGCGTTCCTGCGTAGCGTTCCGTTTCTTCACTTTGAAAATTTCTTGAGCTGTTCGTAACCAGGTCGTTGTTAGCCTTTGTTTTATCCGTTTGCGCAATGATATCAACCTCAACTCCTACGATGACACTTTCATGCATTTCAATTGTCAGAATTACCTCTTTTCCTGAATTGAGGATCACGTTATTTATCACTACTTCTTCATACCCGATAAAGGAGAAACGAATGGAATGCCTGCCGAGCGGAACTTTATCTAACCTGAATTTTCCATTCTCGTCGGTTACGGCCCCGATGAGTGTATCCAGTTCCAGGATCTTCACATTCACACCTGGCAGGGAAGATTTGGCATCCGCGTCCTGCACAACTCCCCGGATGGTCTGATAGAGTGTTTGACTCTTTATGATCGGCGAAACAGATAAACAGAGTATGAGAAGAAAGCGGGATATTTTCATTTGTAGTACAAAGATAATTCTCCTTTCATAAGCTGCTAAGAAATTTGTCGAGTAAACGTGATACAGGGTAAATATGCAGGCTACTTCCGGAAGTTTTGACCGGGGTGTATTCCTTCGGTTTTAGCTGTTTCATATTTACTCTGTAATATAACGCATGAATGATCTGGTGCGACAAAACGTGTTTCGCCGGACCCGGAATTCGACGAAGCGACGGCAAGGTCTTGCCTTTTACCAGTTCGTTCTTCAGTTTTATTCTGACTTCATGTTCATTCAAAGGACGATCGGATTCAATGCAGGGAAGGTCGTATAATCCTTTCCAGATATCTTTCTCGCTTTTTTTTTTGAGATAAATGAGATCTTTTTCTACTGGCAGAAAATAATGGAAATACCTGTGGGTAACCCGGGGTTTTTTATTTTTTCGGGGAATGAGATGAGTAAGCTTCTTTTCAAACGCCACACATGAAGAAACCAGAGGGCAATTGTAACAATCCGGCTTTTTCGGCACGCACTGAATGGAGCCAAGATCCATCAATGCCTGGTTGTATGTTCCGGGCCTTTTCGTATCAAGCAAACTATTGGCGATGTGTTTCAGGCGGATCAGCGTTTTCTTTTCATCAACAGCCTGCCGGATCCCGAAGAAACGGGTAAGCACTCTTATGACGTTTCCGTCAAGCACGGGACGAGCCTCCCCGGCGCAAATAGAGGAGATCGCGGAAGCGGTGTAGTCGCCAATGCCCGGAAGTTTCAGTAAGCTTTCATACTGTACCGGAAAAACACCTTTATATATGTCGGCAACAATACCGGCAGTCGTGTGCATGTTTCGGGCTCTGCTGTAATAACCAAGCCCTTGCCACTTTTTTAGTACAGATCGCTCCTCGGCTTTAGCAAGCTTTTCAACATTTGGGAAGGAGTGCAAAAAGCTATGGTAGTATGGAATCCCCTGTTGTATGCGCGTCTGCTGCAGTATGATCTCACTCACCCATATCTTATAAGGATCGTGTGTTGACCTCCAGGGGAGATCTCTTTTATTCTTTGAATACCAATTCAGGACCTGGCTTTGAAATGACATCACTTTAGATGAGAAAGGTGCAAAATTCTGATAAAAAAGTTAATCTCAATACGATATAATTTGTTGATAACCATTTAATTACGAAGAAGTGTTCTCTAATTCGTTCAATCTCATACTTTTACGCTTCGCATTGATTTTGAGATTATAAGATTAATTCCTATTTTTGTGTAATATTAATGGATTGATTTTAAATATCTTATAAAGATGACCAAAGCTGAAATTGTAACCAGAATCTCGGAAAAGACCGGGATTGAGAAGGTGGTGGTACTCACAGCAGTAGAAGCCTTTATGACTGAAGTAAAAAACTCTCTCTCTGAAGGTAAGAATATCTATCTCAGAGGGTTCGGTAGTTTTATTACCAAGAAGAGGGCTGAAAAACTTGGACGTAACATTTCCAAGAACACCACAGTGGTTATTCCTGCACATTACATTCCTTCTTTTAAACCTGCAAAGACATTTGTGGAGAAGGTAAAGAAGAATGTTCCCGTTACCGGATGATATTTTCTGAATTCCTATGAGATTACCCCAGGCCATCGCACTTGGCGTGGCTTTAATTATTGTTGTTCTTTTATTTATTGCACCCAGGACCCATGAAAAACTTCAAGATTCGTCAATTCAGGCCGGCATATCCTCGGATTCCTTGCTTCTCTCTCTAGAATCAACCTTGGACCAGTCGCATTCAGGGCAGTATGCAGAGCTGAAGAGGAGGTTTAACGATGGTGACACAGCTGCATTTGGTGATTTGCGGAAATTCTGGATCGGTGAAAATGCGCCTTTCGGAATTGCTGTGTATCAGCGAATATTAGCAGAACGGACCGGGTTAGCAAATGAATGGATCAGGGCTGGGAAGGATTTTCATCGGATGGCTCTCTTTGCTGAACAGGAAAAAAAGGGATTCGCTTACGAACTTGCTATTCACGCCTTTAACAAGGCTTTGGAGATAGCTCCCGGAAACAAAGAGGCCCGTCTGAAACTTGGGGTCTGCCTGGTAGAAGGAAGCGGGAATCCAATGAAAGGAGTAGAGTTGCTGCTGGGTCTGGTTAAAGAGGATAGTACCGATATTGATGCGCATCTCCAGCTTGGTTTCTTTTCGCTTCAATCCAGGCAGTTTGATAAGGCCATCGACCGGTTCAAAAGGATCCTTGAGATCGACAGTCTGTATGCTGATAGTTGGTTGTATATTGGGCAGGCGCTTGAGATGAAAGGAGAATTGGATGGAGCGGTTATGAACTATGAAAAGTATTACGTTTCAGTGCAGGATACACTGGTACGGGAACAATTGAGAAGTTATATAGATAAGATCAAACAAACTAAATCGAACTAACATGCCAAGCGGCAAAAAAAGAAAAAGACATAAAATGGCCACCCACAAACGTAAAAAACGTTTGCGGAAGAACAGGCACAAGAAGAAGAACAGGTAGCCCCTGCTGCAGCCGGTCGTTTTATTTCGCTACAAATTTATTGAGCGACTAGATCCTCTTTATTACAGGATCCTTCCGGTCCATTCTCCCTGCTTTATTGGTTTCTGTCTCCCGTAAGGGCTTTATACCCGCATGGAATAAAACTATACTGAATTGAGTAAAGAACTTATTATCGATTCCGCCCAGAATGAGACGGTGATCGCCCTCCTGAATGAGAAAAGGCTTATTGAGCTGCATCGGGAGAAGAACAACAAAAGCTTCAACGTTGGCGATATCTATCTTGCCAAGGTGAAGAAGATCATGCCCGGCCTGAATGCGGCTTTCGCAGATGTCGGGTACGAAAAGGATGCATTCCTTCATTATCTTGACCTGGGACCCCAGGTCCTGTCGCTGTTGAAATACACAAAACTTGCCAGGGAAGGGAAAGGATCTTCTAAACTTGAATACTTCACTACAGAACGAAATATTCATAAGGACGGCAAGATCACGCAAGTGCTTCAATCCGGTATGCCGGTACTCGTGCAGGTAGCCAAGGAACCTATCTCAAGCAAAGGCCCCCGCGTTACTTCCGAGATCTCGCTGGCCGGCAGGTACGTGGTGCTGGTTCCTTTCGGCGATGCGGTTTCTATTTCGCAAAAGATAAAAGAAAAGGAAGAAAGAGATAGATTGAAAGGCCTGGTGCAGGGAATTGTTCCTGCTAATTATGGTGTGATCATCCGTACCGTAGCGGAAGGAAGAACGGTTGCAGAATTGCATGCTGACCTGACCGATCTTCTTGAAAAGTGGGAATCTATATATAAAGAACTTGCAAAGGCGGTCCCGCCTCAGCGCGTACTTGGTGAGATTGACCGCACGAATGCCATTCTTCGCGATTTGCTTAATGAAAGTTTCAGCGCTATTCATGTGCAAAATCAGAAGATGCATGATGATATGAAGGGCTTCCTTCACACCATTGCTCCTGATAAAGAGAACATACTGAAATTATATAAGGGCAGCGCTCCGATCTTCGATCACTTCGGAGTGGATAAACAAGTGAAAGCGCTATTCGGAAAGCATGTTACCATGCGCTCCGGCGGATACCTGATCGTAGAGCATACCGAGGCCATGCACGTAATAGACGTGAATAGCGGAAACCGCGCCCGGTCCGACAACTCCCAGGAAAAGAATGCCCTGGAGGTGAATCTTGAAGCGGCGTCTGAAATAGCGCGTCAGCTTAGATTGCGGGATATGGGCGGGATCATCGTTATTGACTTCATTGATCTTCATAATCCTGAGAACAGGAAAAAACTTTTTGACAGACTCCGTGATGAAATGCGCCACGACAGGGCGAAGCACAACATCTTACCTCCAAGCAAATTTGGTCTGGTACAGATCACCCGTCAACGCGTACGACCGGAGATGAACGTGGTCACCGCGGAAAAGTGCCCTACCTGCGGAGGATCAGGTGAGATCCAGGCTTCGATCTTGCTTACAGACCAGATTGAAAATCACGTTAAATATATTGTACGCGAGCTGAACATGAAGCGGATCACACTTTGCGTCCATCCTTATCTGGAGGCCTTTCTTACAAGAGGATGGAGATCAATAAGAGGGAAGTGGAACTCAAAGTATGGTGGGAAGCTTCAGGTAAAGGCAGTCAACGCATACGGCTTCCTGGAATATCACTTCTTCAATATTGATGAGGAGGAGATCAAGATCTGATCGTAGTTTATTTGATCCGGGCTTTCACTCTTTTTAAAAGATCTTTAGCTCTTTCGGTATAAAACCCCTTTGCTGACACGATTGCCTCAAGTTGTGAGGCAGCCCGCTTGAACTCTTTCAGCTGCACCAATGCGTTCGCCATTTGCCAGCGTGTCTCCTGGTCAAAGGAGCTGTTCTCCATTACATGGATCTTTTCAAGGTAGATCATGGCATCCGATGCCCGGCTGAGGTTGATGTAGCACACGGCTGCATAGAAAAGCGCATTCACATCATTCGGTTCATGCTTGATGAGAAGGTTGAATAATTTCAGCGCATCCGTGAAATTATTTTTCGAAAAATTATCCAGGGCCTTATCCAGGATATCTGCGGAAGTGATCACAACCAGTTCAGATGCCGAATTATCTCCTTCCTTAAGTGTCTTCGTTTCATACTTCGCATCCGTCGATTTGAGATACATATCATACTTCGCCATGTCGAGGTAATATAATTCCCGGTAGGATGTTACACGTAAGTCGTGAATGAAAGTATCTTTTGATAATTGCATGATGTTGAAACCCTCAACCTCAGGGGTTAGATTAATACCATCAATGATCGTGGCGATCGTATCAATTCCCTTTTGTGGCATCATCCATAACGACGCATCGGTCTTTCCGAAATTCTGAAGGTCATTGTTTCCGGTTACCATCTTATTTACCAGTTCCTTTACCTCATTATCCTTTGTGATCAGCGCATTGAGTTCTTCTGTTTTTTCAAAGAGACTCGTAAGACGTTTTTCTGTTTCAAGGTCCTGATCAGCAAGGATCATTTCAAGCGACGGGTCATTCATCACAACCGGATCCTCAGAATGCCCGGATCTGAATTGATCGAACAAACTAACCAGCAGGAAGCAAGCCACGAACGGAACACCGATCATCGCAGCCCAGTTTGTGGTGTTTCCGGCCGGAGCAGAACCAACCGGAATATCAGGCACGTCACTTAATGTGAATGGAATGATGGCGAATCCTTCAAGTGCGCTGCTGCACAGCTCGCAGCTGAGCAAATGATCTTCAACTGCGTGGTTCGCGATTCTGTCCAGTTTGCCTTCATGATACATTTGGAGATCATGAAGACTCAGGCAGTTATTGTTATTCGGGGATGCGGGCATTTTTTTCAAGTATCAGTTTCAGGTTTCTCTTACCATTTTGAAGGTGGCTTTTTACGGCGTGCAGGTCCATACCGGTCTTCGCTGCAATGGCTGCATAACTCATCTCTTCCAGGTAAAATAATTTCACGCATAATTGCTGATCATCTTTAAGCGATAAAATGGCTTTTTCCAGGGCCGCCAGGTTCGCCTCTTCCTCAAAATGACGCGAACCGCTCTCATTTTCCACATCATTTTCATGAAGATGCTTCAATTCTATTTCGCTTGATAAAATGGCTCCTCGTTTTCTCAGGGCTGATATGCAATAGTTCCTGGTAACAAAGCCAAGCCATCCCGGAAAATTACGTACATGTGTAGTTTTCAGCTCTTTAAAAAGCTTTTCGAATACCGCGCTGGTTGCATCCCGGGCTTCTTCCCGGTCTTTCAGATACTTGATGCACATACCCAGGACGAGGTGAGCATACCTCTTATATAGTGTCGCAAAAGCGGGCATGCTTCCGTTTGAACGATACTGTTCAAGAAGTTCGGCATCACTTTGCTTTGATGGTGTTCTTTCCTGCATACACCCATCCCGGGTAAAAAGACGTTTTACGTGAGGGAATCCATAAAGGTATCTTTTAATGAAATATTCTGAAAATATGTATGGAATTCGTTTCTCTTACATGTCTTTTCTCCAAACAACCCCGAAAACTAAAACTTAAAACATAAGATCATGAAACAAGTATTTAAAAGAACGAGGATTTGGATCGCCACAGTCATGCTTTTCACTTCTTTCAGTGTTATTGCATCAACAGGAGAGATCTCCGGGTATGTTTACGATGAAAAAGGCAATCCCTTTCCGTTCACTCCATTTGTTGAATTATTCGCAGGTTCACAACGAATGCGTGTTGTACAGCCCGATGAGAACGGAAAATTTGTCATTAAGCCGGTTGAGGCAGGAGAATACATTCTAAAATCACGCGACCAGGGATACAAGATCCTCGTGGCATACATCAAAGTGGCAGCAGGGAAAACCACTTCGCAGGATTTCAATATGATCATCAACCCTTTTGAATTCGACGAGATCGTTATCCTGCCGCCTGTTGAAAGTATGGTACAGGAAACCATGAGCAGCGGAAAGATCATTGATTATATGACGATCAAACAAATGGCTGTTGTTCCCGGCGATATTGTGACCATCACAACGAATGTGACGCCCGGCATCATACCAACAGCGGATGGAAAGGACATGTATATCCGCGGATCCAGGAGAGGAACAACGGGCTATATCGTCGATGATCAGCGCGTTTTCGGATCATTCGATGTGCCTTCGCTATCCATCCTGGGTGTAACCGTCTATACAGGAGGAATACCTGCAATGTATGGTGACGTTACCGGCGGACTTGTTGTTGTGACTACAAAATCTTACACACAGGGAATGATGATTAAAATGAAAATGAAGGATGAGATCATTAAAAATAAAGCTAAGGAAGGGGAGGAGGAAAAGGAGGTGATCATTAAGCAGAAGTAAGATCAACAGACCTCGCAGGTTTTTAAAACCTGCGAGGCGAATTTTTGCTACATTTGAAAAAAATTCAGATGGAGAACCCCGCCCCAACCCCTCAACAGCCTGCAAAAGACGATGGCAAAACAATTGCGATCGTAAGTTATCTAACACTTATCGGATGGATCATTGCTTATGTCATGCACGGAAGCAATAAGACAAAGATCGGAGCATATCATCTAAGGCAGTCGCTTGGATTAGGAATAATCGGAGTAGGACTCTGGATTCTCTCTATGGTCTTTATCTTCATCCCTGTTCTCGGAATGATCATGTATTGGCTGATCAATATTTCGTTTCTTGGCCTTTTGGTCTTCTGGATACTTGGATTAGTGGCAGCAGCTAACGGAGAAGAAAAACCTGTTCCTGTTTTAGGGGAAATGATTCAAAAGCTTCTAGCCGGAATAAACTAAGAAACCTATTGACTTTTATTGCCCTGCAATCCCCCGGTATTCAGGGCAATAATTTTTTCCCCCCTTACAAAAGTTCCTTTCTCGATCAGGTCCAGCAATCCGAACATCATCTTAGCAGTATAGACGTGATCCAGGGCGATCCCTGTTTCAGACTCAAACTGCTTAGAAAAATGAACCAGTTCCGGCGTGATGCTTCCGTATCGACCGAAATCATAGCCATGATACAGTTTCCAGTTGCTAAGACCTGGTCGCATATTTTCAATGGTCGACTCAAGGTATCCGGCATTCGCAAGCACAGGTATCCCGATGATCTGTTTGCCTTTTGGCAGTGAAGAGGCGATCCCGGCAACTGTGGTTCCCGTCCCTGCTGCACAAACCACAAAGTCATATTCGGCTATCATGTTTTTCATGATCTCTGAGCAGCCTCTTAACCCGGCCTCGTTCGCCCCGCCTTCAGGCAAAAAGTAGAATGCCCCAAATTCTTCCTTTAGTTCTTCCAAGAACAAAGGTTCGTTTCTGCTTCCGTACCGGGCCCTGGAGATGAATTTGAATTCCATCCCGTCTGCTTTTGCTTTTTTTAGCGTAGGATTGCTTTCTGTATCCAGCTCATCTCCGCGAATAACTCCTATCGTTTTAAAGGAATGGATCCGACCGGCAGCAGCCGTGGCAGCGATGTGATTGGAGAAGGCGCCGCCAAGGGTAAGAAGAGTTTTCATCCCTTCCTTTTTCAAGGCTTCGACGTTATATTTTAATTTATACCATTTATTGCCTCCCGTCTCCGGGTGCAACAGGTCAAGGCGAAGAATCGATAAACCGATCCCGTGTTTCGCAGCAACAGCATGCTCGATCTGTTGCAGAATGTCGGTCATAGTTACAGGCTGATCTTTATTCCCTGATAAAATTTCCCGTTTGCAGAACTTCATTCCCGTTTCTGAGAAGAAGTGTATAAAAACCCGGGGACAGGAAAGAAATATCCAGCGTCACCTCCGCGCCGGGGATAAGGACAGGGCTTTCAACGAATACAGCTCTGCCGGTGAGGTCGAAGATTTCCATGCGGCAATTCGGTAAAATTGTGTTTGGTAGTTTGATCGTTATGACATTAGTGGCCGGCACAGGGTAAAGTCTGATCTCTTCCTGCAAGGGTGCTTCAACCAGCACGCCAGTTGGAGTACAGGTACACAGATATTGAATTGTTCCCTGAAATGTCAGCCCGGATAGTAATGTTCCCGCAAATAATCCGACTCCAAACTGGCCTTTACCTGTGATCAACTGCAAATTTGCATCCTGAGCTCCTATGCTCCCTTCTGCCAGATTATTGGAGGATTCCAGGGAGCCTGTTCCTGCGCTCATAGTAACATAGAAACCGTACCGCTGCCCTTGAGGAATGCAAACGCTGAAAGGGATGCTCAGCGGACTTGGATTGATAGGACAGACCAAACCATTTAGCGGCGTGAATCCGACCTGGTTTCCGAGCAATGTCCATGCTGGTGCATTTCCTTCATTCCCAAAATATGTACCGGCACGGTAGTAAACGGCCATGTCCCTGGTTCCGGGGTTCTGAGCCATGATCGAAAAGCCATTCACCTCAACCTGGTTCACCGCCTCGAGGTCGAAATAAAAACCCTGTCGGGAGAAGGTAGTGACACAAGGAGAGAATAACGAGTCGCAGGCTTGTGAAAATAAAAGCGAGCAAGCAGAAATGGCCAGAAAAAGGGATAAAGAGCGTTTCATTTGAGAATATTTTTCTCAAAGATAGCCATTGTCAGGAACTCACTGCGTTAAGGGCTTTACGGATGGTCACTTCTTTGATCGGAAGATCGGATATGCGGCTCTCCAGCCAGGCGATCATATCAAAATATTCCAGCGCATTCTTTTCATAGGTATCCGACTCGAGCAGTTTCAATTCCTTCTGGAGCTTGGTAAATGCTTCCGTGATCTCTTTGCGCGTATTGTAAGAAGGTGAATCCTTCAGAAATTTCAGGATCAGGCTCTCAAATTTATAAAGTCGTTCACGCTTAAGTAAATAACGATACGTTGACCGGAGAAGGTATTCCATCGTATCCTGGTTGCCCAGCTCGTAATGGATGATCAGGTTAATGATGCGGGAATAACTCTGAATATCCTCTCTCAGCCGGATATTCGGATCATTCAGGATCATATTCCTCCAAAAAAGTGCTTTTGAGAAATTTCCGGAAAAAAAGTAAAGGTTGGAAAGATTATCATAAAGCGGGAACAGGAATGCTTTACTGATCTTACCTTTGAATTTCTCCAGGCCTTCTTCGATGGCTGCCACCTTTTCCAGGCCTTCATCGATCTTTCCGGTTTGAAGATACCAGATGACCTCTACCGGGTTAGTGCGTTCGAATATCCTGGCCTGTACGTCCGTTGATGAATTGGTGATAGCGCGGAATTTATCAATTGCCTCACGCGTAAGTTCCATATTTCCTGCGGCCATAGCGGAAACCATCAGGTTATTGATGGCCGACAGATAGCTGTCGAAATTATCCTGCATGAGTTCCGGGTTGGCTTCCATGTAGTCGATCTGCCGTCTATTGAACATGATCGATTCAATCGGTTGCCCGCAATACTTCTTTATAGCGGCACGTCCGTTGTAATAAAGACAACGCGCACGGAAGGAACGGGCATTGTCTTCATGAAGAGCAAGCTGCAGCGCTTCCAGCTTTTTCATCTCATCAAGTTCTTCCCGGCTGCGGAATGACTCACCTTTGGATCGTAGAATAGAGAAGATCTGGTTGATCCAGGCCCGGTACTCAACAAGGTTTTTATGCCTGTCGATGGAATCAAATAAAAGCTGGTTCAGTTCAATCGCATACCGCTGATACTCATCCGGTGTGGAAATGGTGGTAAGCGCCCTGTTTTCCATGGCAACGGCTTCCAGGATGAAAAGATCCTTCTCGTATTTCTGCGCCAGGGCACGGGCCTTCCTGACAAGCTTGGCATATTGGTCGTATAGTCCTTTCTTAAAAATTATTTCAGCTTCACGCAGGGAATCGTGTAAAATACTGTCTATCCCTGTATCCGAATGATAATTTCTTAAGCTTTTCAGAATAAAATTGTACAAATAATTTTTTGCCGTGGGGAGGTATTCGAGAAATTTTTCGCCTTTCAGTTTTTCTTTTAGCAGATCCTCATCGTATTCCTTCATCACATCGATCGCCTCAAACAATCGGATATAGCCCGTCTCCTCTCCGCGCGAATGCAATTGAGAATACTTTTTGAAGTAACCTTTTTCGGTTTTGTTCAGTGACCGTATCAATTGAAAAAGCTCGTCTGTGGCTTTCATCGGATTCTAAGGCAATAAGGGCTGAAGTGGTTGATACTGAAGGAACAAAGTCCGTAATGTTATGAAATTGAGTGCTAATTATCAAACGATTGTTTGTTTTTATTCTCGGGCGTTCCGGGTAGCTTCGGGAAAAGAATCAAAAAATGAACAAATTACATAACCTGGAGAAGGACATCAATTGGGAGGAGATCCGGGTTAGGATCACCGGAAAACTCCCTTTAACCTTACGGAATTACACCGTCGGTAATTTGAATGCGATGAATTTTATCCGGCTTCTGTATATACAGCACTTGTATAAGTTGAATGAAATGGAGCTGGAAGACAAGATGATCGATCGCCCTTCCTACAGGAGGTTTGCCGGGTTACGGAATGCCGATTGTCCTTTATACAGCAAACCGCTCTGGGAATTCCGGCGCAGGCTGGAAGCTGAGAATATGCTTGGATCCCTGCTTCAGGAATTTGAAAGCATGCTCACGCATAAACACACGGAGGCTGACAGATTGCGAATGGCTTCCTGATCATTTTCCTGCAACTGCCTTTTCCAGCAGGATATCCTGTACAGGCCGCTTCTCTATCTTGCTTTTTAACCAGGAAATAATGTCAAAGTAAAGGAAGGCCCTTCGCTCGAAGCGCTGATGCTCCAGTTTTTCCATATTCGTTTTGAGTTCTGTGAAGAGCGGTTTCAGTCTTTTTTCTGTTTGCACACCCGACAGGCGTCGCAAAAAACGGAGAATGAGTTGTTCAAACCTGCTCAGGGAACCTTTCCGGAGCAGGAAGCGGTAAAGCGACTTCACCTGGTTCTCTATCATTTCTTCATTTCCAAGTTCAAAGTTGCTGATCAGCGCGAGTATCCGTGCAAATTCATGAAGGTCTTCGCGTACGTCACCCTCTTTCGAGTGAATGATGAGGTTTAGCCATTTTACAGCCTCCTTGTGATTATCACTGCCGAAATAAAGGCATGCGATCTTGTAATAGAACAGGAGGACAGAATGTTTATCCAGTACAGGAAGCACAGTGACGAGTTCACTTTTAAGCCGGTTCACGATCCTCGTACCTTCCGTGAAGGTCCCGTTCAGATAGTGCCTGTTGATCTCATGCACATATATGGCCTTTTGCAGGATCATCATGATATGTCCGGTCTTGCGTATGTCCTTTCTTTTTTTCAGGGATACGAGCTTTCTGAAGCTGTGCTGAAAATCCTCTTTCCTGAAAAGTTTACTTTGACCAACAAGCAAAGAATTCAGTGAACGTATGTAAAGTTCCGGCAGGTCCCTTATCATATCCGGGTTCTCATCGAAGAGGGTCACCCATTTTATCGAGTATTCCAGACCTTTCCTGAAATCCTGGATGAAAAAGTAATACCCCGTGAACGCCTGGTATAAGTGCGTTTTCTCGTGAAAAGTCAATTTGCTGATGTTGTAATGCGGAAGACTATTCTGAAAGAAAGTGCTGACCTCCTTCAGGCCATCCTCGTTTCTCACAAACCCCTTTTTAACATAGTAGGCGTTCAGGCTGAAAGCGAGGTTCGAAAAGATATTTATGTGTCGTATACTTTCGGATACCGCCTCCGTCTGGCGTATCACAGAATTCACCCGCGCTTCGTTCTTACCCGCGATGGTCTGGCGCGCAACACGTTTCTCAAAATTGAGGATCTCAAGCAGCATGACCGGCTTCCGGTGAAGCTCAGCAAACATCTTGGCTTTGTCCAGCATCCGGATGCAATCCTTGTAGAGGCATTTATCGTATAGTATCCTGGCATTGTCGATCAGGGAAGCCAGGTACATATCCCCTGAGCGGTTTGAATTCAACAGTCTCAGGGCGCTCAACACCTCTTTATACAGATGCGCTTTCATATTAGGGAGTTGGGTTGGGTCAAAATCCTTGTGTCGGTCAAGGATCTTCTGTTCATTATGAGCTTTTTGTTTGGCGAATGCCCGGAACAGACGAACGAATTTTCTTCCCTTCCCGTTCTGATGCCGTTCCGCATAAAGCATGAATGCCCTCTTTTCGCTTTTGGAAAGGGAGCGGATCAGGAGGTACAGATGATCAGAAGTTGCTTTGGACATCGTATTTAAATGATACGTAAATATAGGAAATAACATTTAATTCAATAGTTTGAACATCGTAGTATGATTTCAGATTGTTTTCCGGGTGAATCGGTTCGGGAGTAGCTTTGGAACCTGCTGATAAATATGCGTATGAAGACCAACGGTGTACATAAAAAAATTACTGCTGTCGTAAAGGGGGTTGAATGCTACCTGCCCGAAGATAAGCTCACCAATGCCGACTTCGAAAAGATGGTGGAGACCACCGACGAGTGGATCATGACACGATGCGGGATAAGCGAAAGAAGGATCCTGAAGGATAAGACTAAAGCCTGTTCATTCATGGCAGCCGAAGCGGCTTCACGCTTATTGAAAAAGCTGGATGTTGATCCGATGGACATTGAGCTTATCATCGTGGCAACTGTTACCCCGGATTATATCTTTCCGTCTTCTGCAAATATTGTTGCCGACTCGATCGGGGCCAAAAGATCCTGGAGCTTCGACCTCCAGGCGGCCTGTTCCAGTTTTCTTTATGCCGTGCAGGTGGGAAGTAAGTTCATCGAGTCAGGGGCGCATAAAAAAGTGCTGGTCATAGGAAGCGATAAAATGTCGGCGATCATGGATTATTCCAACCGCGCTACATCCATTCTTTTTGGTGATGCCGCCGGAGCCATCTTGCTTGAGCCCGGGACCGATGGGTACGGCATCCTGGATGCAAGACTTTATGCCGATGGAAGCGGCAGATCTTCTTTATACCAGGAAGCCGGCGGAAGTCTGAATCCTCCTACACTGGATACAGTACTCAATAAGCAGCATTATGTAAAAATGGACGGCCCGGCCGTTTTCAAGTTCGCCGTCATCAAAATGGCCGATGTAGCTGAGGAGCTTATGACAAGAAACAACCTCAGGTCAGAAGATGTGGCTTACCTCGTACCGCATCAGGCGAACAAGCGTATCATAGAAGCCACAGCCAACAGAATGGGGATCAGCATGGACAAAGTGATGCTGAACATTCATCGTTACGGTAACACAACTTCAGCTACCATTCCGCTCTGTCTCTGGGAATGGGAAAAACTTTTGAAGAAAGGCGACAACCTTATCCTGACGACCGTCGGCGCCGGATTTACCTGGGGCGGGATCTATCTCAAATGGGGCTTCTGATCCCAAACTTCCCACCTTACTCAAAAGTTTTTGAAATATTTTTTGCAAGGGATTGAAAAATGTTATTCATTTGCACCCGACAGATTAACGTTTTACTCTTTTTCAGAAAAAGAAATGACAAAAAACAATCACATCAACCTGTTGATGACCGCCGAAACCAAGGCTTGTCACGCTGTGCGCCGTCGAAGCGCAGCTTCCGGGTTTTTGTTTTCTATTCCCACCGGAATAGTTTGCGTAACCTCCAAGGTTCCCTTCTTTCCGAGACGCTGATAGCGCCGGCCCCTTTTTAGGTTACCTACGCGGTAACCGCCCCCTCAGTTTTACTGATAGTTTGTGCCCGGCACTTACCGGATGGTTAGCATCCATTCCTGAGTCAAAGGCAATGAACCAACAGCTTATTTTACTTTATGCAAGGGAAAGAACATTACCTGGTGCTCCATGCATCAGAACAACATATAGCATACGCTACCCGGATCTGCGAAGAGATGGAAGCCTCAGCCAACGCGCGCGGAACAGGGATAGCCCGTCGTTCTCCGGATTATATTGCCGATAAGATGCGCGAGGGGAAGGCCGTAATCGCTCTTACACGCAAAGGTGAGTGGGCCGGGTTCTGTTACATTGAAACCTGGGAACACGGAAAGTATGTTGCCAATTCCGGGCTGATCGTAGCGCCTGCTTTCAGGAAGGACGGTCTTGCCCGTGAGATCAAGAAGGCGATCTTCAGACTCTCTGAGATCCGTTATCCTAATGCTAAGATATTCGGACTAACAACGGGTCTGGCCGTTATGAAGATCAATTCTGAACTTGGCTATGAACCGGTGACCTATTCCGAGCTTACATCAGATGAATCATTCTGGAAAGGATGCAGGAGTTGTGTGAACCATGATATCCTGGTGAGTAAGGAAAGGAAGAACTGCCTCTGCACGGCAATGCTGTATGATCCCTCGCTCAGGAAACAGGTACATGCAGGTTTCTGGGACTTTGCAAGGAATTCAAAATTATATGAACGTTTCATGCGGATCAAGCAGCAGATACTGCTTCGGGGACAAAAGAAGCATCCTGCACCGGCGACCGAACAAAAAGAACGGGTTTTAACTTTTTTCAAACTATTCTGATATGAAAAACAATGATGTGATCCTCGCGTTCAGCGGGGGACTGGATACAAGTTTTTGCGCGGTCATGCTGTCCAAAGTGAAGGGCATGAATGTGCATGCGGTTACAGTAAACACAGGAGGCTTTTCTGAGGCAGAGCTTGAACAACTTGAGCAACATGCATTCCGGCTTGGCGTGAAAACCTTTACTGTTCTTCAACAGGAGGATACCTACTATGGTGAGGTGATAAAGTATCTCGTTTTCGGGAACATTCTTAAAAATGATTCTTATCCGCTAAGCGTAAGCGCAGAAAGGATCTCGCAAGCGACTGCCATCGCAGGGCATGTGAAGAAAACCGGTGCGTCGTGGGTAGCACATGGAAGTACTGGCGCCGGGAATGACCAGGTTCGGTTCGATATGGTCTTTAACATCCTGGTTCCGGAGGCTGGGATCATTACCCCGATCCGTGACATGAAGCTTTCACGCGATCAGGAGATCGCCTTTCTCAAGGAACATGGGATCAAAATGAATTATGAAAAAACGAAATACAGTATCAACAAGGGTCTTTGGGGAACGTCAGTTGGAGGAAAGGAAACGCTTACCTCTCATTTGCCTCTTCCGGAGCAGGCATGGCCGGATCAACTGACAAAGGATTTTTCCGAAAAACTCAGCTTAGGGTTTGAGAAAGGAGAGTTGCAAAGCGTTAACGGCAAGACATTCATTTCGGCCGTTCAGGCAATTCACTTTCTCAGCGGGATAATAAAAGGGTTCGGGATCGGGCGGGATATTCATATCGGTGACACGATCATAGGCATCAAGGGACGGGTTGGATTTGAGGCAGCAGCCCCTTTGGCCATCATCAAAGCCCACCACGCTCTTGAGAAACATGTCTTGACCAAATGGCAGCTTTACTGGAAGGATCAGCTGGCTGCCTGGTACGGCAACTGGCTGCATGAAGGACAGTACCTGGATCCTGTCATGCGCGACCTGGAAGCATTCATGGCAAACACGCAGGAAAATGTAACGGGAAAGGTTTACCTGACGCTTTATCCGTATCGGTTCACGATCGATGGAATTGAATCAGATCACGATCTGATGAAACCGGCGTTCGGTTCTTATGGAGAGATCAACAATACCTGGAGCGGAGAAGATGTGAAGGGTTTTACAAAGATCTTCGGCAACCAGACCTCGATCTATTCTAAGGTTAAGCAAGAAGCAGGTCAGAAATTAAAAGCGGAAGTATGAAAGGCAAGGTAATTTTAAAAGCAGGTATTGTTGGAGCGGCCGGTTATACCGGCGGTGAGGTCATCAGGCTATTGCTTAACCATAGGCAGGTTAAGATCTCTTATGCTATAAGCAGGAGCCATACCGGGCAGCCTCTTTGGATCGTACATCCGGATCTCCTCGGGGAAACAGATCTTTCATTTTCCTCAGAACCGGAACCGGAAACAGATGTGCTATTTCTTTGTCTTGGGCATGGCGAAGCATCTCAGTTCCTGGAAAGGAATGACATTTCTGCAAAAACTTTGCTGATCGATCTCAGCCAGGATCACCGTATCTCAAGTATTCAGGGTGAAAGGACATTCATATACGGACTTCCGGAAATGAACCGGGAACAGATCGCAAGCGCAAAGTCGATCGCTAATCCCGGCTGTTTTGCTACAGCCATTGAACTTGCATTGCTGCCATTAGCAAAAAATAACCTCCTGAAGGGAGAGATCCATATTTCGGCTACAACCGGTAGTACAGGCGCCGGACATTCACCTTCAGAAACGACTCATTTTAGCCGAAGGAATAGCAACTTATCCGTCTATAAGGCTTTCGAACACCAACACCTTGCGGAGATCATGCATTTACTGCGCGCAGTTCAACCCGGACTGGATTCTGATCTGAACTTCATCCCTTACCGCGGTGCCTTCAGCCGCGGGATCCTTGCAAGCATCTATCTTGATCTTGAAGAAAGCCTTGAGGCAGCCTCAGCATTATATAAACAGCAGTTCAAAAACGAACCTTTTGTTTTTATTTCCACCGAGAGCATCGATCTGAAACAGGTTGTGAATACAAACAAATGCCTTCTGCATCTGAAAAAGCACGGTAAGAAGTTCATGATCGAGTGCGCGATCGATAATTTGCTCAAAGGAGCTTCCGGCCAGGCTGTTCAGAACATGAATATTGCATTCGGAATAAATGAAACGGAAGGACTAAAGCTAAAAGCTGTTGCATTTTGAACCTTGAACCTTAACCCTTGAACCTCTTTAACGTATACCCATTAATGAACATTCAGCTGGCAAGCGGCCGGGGATGTTATGTTACGGATACACATGGTAAAAAGTATCTCGACCTCTACGGCGGTCACGGCGTGATCTCCATCGGTCATTCGCATCCATATTATGTTCAAAAGATCACAGAACAACTTAATTCAATCGGGTTTTACTCCAATTCTGTCCGTATTGCTCAACAAGAAGAACTCGCATTCAAACTTGGTGAGTTGTCCGGTTATCCTGATTATGAATTATTCCTGTGCAACAGCGGGGCGGAAGCGAATGAAAATGCATTGAAGCTCGCTTCCTTTCAAAACGGTCGGAAAAAGATCATCTCCTTTACGAAGTCCTTTCACGGGCGGACATCGCTGGCTGTCGAGGCAACGGATGACAAAAATTTACGCGCTGCAGTAAATAGCAACGGTAATGTTGTTTTCCTCTCTTTCAATGATGAGGAAGCGTTGAAAAATGCCATGGATGAAACGACTTGCGCTGTGATCATAGAGGGGATCCAGGGAGTTGGCGGCGTGAATGTTCCTGAACCAACCTTCATGAAACTCATCGGGAAACTATGTGAAAAATATGGCGCATATTTTATCTGCGATGAGATTCAGTCAGGTTACGGTCGCAGCGGGAAATTCTTTGCTCATCAGTACGCCGGGATAAAGCCGGATCTGATCACAGTGGCAAAAGGAATGGGAAACGGATTTCCTGTTGCCGGTGTCCTGATAAGCGAAAAGTTCACGTCAAAGCATGGTATGCTGGGAACTACATTCGGCGGAAATTACCTGGCTTGTGCTGCCGCGATTGCAGTCCTGGATGTAATGAAAGACGAATTACTCATTGAAAATGCAGCACAGACAGGAGATGCTCTTATATCTAAACTTAGGGAAAATAACAAGGTCGGCCCCGTCCGGGGGAAGGGCCTGATGATAGGATTCGATCCCGCCGGCGATGCAACGCAATTGAGAAAATTACTAGTTGCAAAAGGTATCCTGACAGGTTCAAGTGGCAAGACCACGATTCGTCTGCTCCCGCCTCTCACCGTTAACAGGGAAGAGCTGCATGAATTCACAGAAATTTTATCAGAAGTAATCACAACAAAACATACCATAGAAGCATGAAACATTTTACTACCGTACACGACATTAAAAATCCGTTGGCACTCGTTGATGAAGCCCTCGAGGCAAAACTCTTTCCGGGTTCTTATTGTAAATCGGGTATCGGAAAAACAATGGGGCTCATCTTCATGAATCCCAGTCTTCGGACAAGGATCAGCACACAAAAGGCCGCGATAATGCTTGGGATGGATACAATGGTCATGAATATTGATAAAGAAGGATGGGCGCTTGAGTTCAAGGATAATGTGATCATGAACGGAACGTCTGTTGAACATATTAAAGATGCTGCCGCCGTGATGGGACAGTATTTTGATATTATGGGGGTGCGTTGTTTCCCTTCGCTAAAAAACCGTAGGGAGGATTATTCCGAAAAGATCCTGGTCAAATTCATGAAATACTCCGGTATTCCCGTTGTGAGTATGGAAAGTGCTACGCTCCATCCCTTACAAAGTCTTGCGGACATGATGACCATCAGGGAAAACTGGAAGCTTAAACGTAAGCCTAAAGTTGTGCTTACCTGGGCTCCGCATATTAAGGCTTTGCCACAAGCCGTTGCCAACTCATTTGCAGAATGGTCTGGCAAAATGGAACATGATCTTGTCATTGCACAACCGGAAGGGTTTGAATTGCATGCCGATTATACCGCAAAGGCAAAGATCACTTGTAACCAGGAAGAGGCGCTTGAAAACGCCGACTTCGTGTACGTGAAGAACTGGTCCTCATTTGAGGAATATGGGAAAGTGTTTAATGGTGGACAAGCCTGGCTACTGGATGAACAAAAAATGCATCTCACGAATAACGCAAAACTTATGCATTGCCTTCCTGTCAGGAGGAATCTTGAGTTGCCTGATGCGTTGATCGACGGACCTGATTCTCTAATTTTGCAGCAAGCAAATAACAGGCAGTATGCTGCGGTTGCAGTACTTAAGCGTATCCTCGATTCGAATACGGTTGTCAGGAAACCGATCCTGAATGAGGAGATGATATGAAAAAGGGACTTCACATAGTAAAGATCGGCGGAAACGTATTAAATGATGAAAGGGCTTTATCGGCTTTCCTGGAAGATTTTGCCAATATCGAGACATCAAAGATCCTGGTTCATGGAGGAGGCAAGGCTGCAACCGATCTTGCGGGCGAGCTAGGAATTTCTCAATTGATGTGGCAAGGGAGGAGGATCACCGACGCCGCTACATTGAAGATCGCCATAATGGTCTATGCCGGACAGATTAACAAGCAATTGGTGGCAACACTGCAATCTGCAGGAGTAAAGTCGCTTGGACTTTGCGGAGCTGACCTGGACATCATTCGCTGCAACAAGCGAACCCATCCGGAAATTGATTTCGGCTTCGTCGGAGACATTGCTGATAATGGCGTGGATACACAGATGCTGACATCCTTGCTTGAGCTTGGGGTTACACCTGTCTTCTCTGCTATTACCCATGATGGGAAAGGACAGTTGCTGAATACGAACGCAGATACTATTGCTTCATCTATAGCAGTGGCAATGTCCTCATCATACGATGTTCAACTGAACTATTGCTTTGAGAAGAATGGAGTCCTCATCGATTCTGAAAACGGAGATTCTTTCGTACGTAAAATGAATCTGACCCTGTTCCGTAAATTGCAAAAAGAAGAAATTGTTACAAAAGGAATGCTTCCGAAACTGGAAAACTCATTTCAGGCCATCCAAAATGGAGTGAAAGGAGTTTATATAGGAAGTTATATCAATCTTAATAAAATGATCATCCGTCATGAAGACGCAGGTACAGAACTCATCTGCCACTGAGGCCGGTTCAATAAGTATTGAGAACGCGGTCATGCTCCTGAAGAAGCTGATCAGCGCTCCTTCTTTTAGCGGGAAGGAGGAAAGGGCTGCATCTATCGTGGCTGAATATTTATCATCAAATAAAGTAGATACACAACGACAAGGGAACAATGTTTGGGCCCTTAACAGATACTTCGATCCTTCGAAGCCTACGATGCTTTTGAATTCTCACCTGGATACTGTCCGTCCATCTTCAGCGTATACGTTCGACCCGTTCACTTCCTGGGAAAAGGAGGGAAAGCTTTATGGTTTAGGAAGTAACGACGCCGGCGCTTCACTTGTTTGCCTCATCGAATCGTTCCTCGCATTTTACAATGAGCCGGGGATGAAATACAATTTGATCCTGGCGGCAACAGCGGAGGAGGAGAATTCCGGGGTAAACGGCATTGAAAGTATTTTGGAGAGGATCGGAAATATTGATCTTGCTTTGGTAGGCGAACCGACGGGCATGCAGATGGCCACAGCTCAGAAAGGACTTATGGTACTGGATTGTGTTGCGAAGGGTAAGGCAGGTCACGCGGCCAATGATGATGGCGTGAATGCCATCTACAGGGCCATGAATGACATTCAATGGTTTGAAAACTATGAATTCGGTAATGACAGCGAATTGCTTGGTCCGGTGATGATGAATGTTACTTGCGTTCAGGCAGGGACCTTGCACAACGTCATACCGGATGAATGCAAATTCGTGGTAGATGTTCGAACAACGGATACCTGGACGAATGAGGCGGTGCTGGAGCTGATCAGGCAGAATGTTTATAGTGAGGTACTACCAAGAAGTATGCGCCTGAAACCCGCATTCATCGACTCAGATCATTCCATCGTTAAAGCAGGAAGGTCCTTAGGACTTAAAACGTATGGCTCACCAACATTATCTGATGCTGCGTTATTGAATGTTCCCTCATTGAAGATCGGTCCGGGTAAGAGCGAACGTTCGCACACGGCGGATGAGTATATACGACTCGATGAGATGCGGAACGCATTGAAAATTTATCATCAACTTATCAAAAAAATGATCTAGAATGAAACTTTGGGAAAAAGAAACTCTGAAAGACCTCGGTGAAGCAAAAATGGTTGAAGAATTCACGGTTGGGAATGACCGGGTCCTGGATATGCATATTGCGTCTTACGATGTGATGGCATCTATCGCGCATGCAAAAATGCTGGGGACGACAGGGATCATTCCGTTGACGGATAGTAAACTTCTGATTACTGAGCTGGAGAACATCCTGTCCGAGATCCGGAGCGGAAAATTCAGAATAGAGGAGGGAGTGGAAGACGTACATTCCCAACTTGAGATCATCCTTACACAGCGACTTGGAGAAGCAGGCAAAAAGATTCATACAGCGCGGTCAAGGAATGATCAGTCGCTTACAGCGATCAAACTTTTTATCAAAGACGAACTGAAGACCGTTCTGTCGGAAATGAATAGTTTATGTAAATTGTTGCTTAAACTTTCTACCCGACACAAATGCGTTCTCTTACCGGGTTACACGCATTTCCAGGTAGCAATGCCATCTTCTTTCGGACTCTGGTTTGGCGCTTATGCGGAAAGCCTGGATGATGATAAGCATTTACTTGGTGCAGCGCTGGCCGTTGCTGATAAGAACCCGTTAGGCTCTGCAGCAGGGTATGGGACATCCTTTCCCATTGATCGTGAGATGACAACCAAAGAACTTGGTTTTGCCGGAATGAATGAGAATGTTGTGTATGCGCAGATGACAAGGGGTAAGACAGAGAAAATAGCGGCGGTGGCAGTAGCTGGAATTGCCTCTACACTGAATAAACTGGCATACGATGCGATCTTGTTCATGTCACAGGATCTCGGATTCATTTCCTTTCCGGATCAGCTGACCACCGGTTCCAGCATCATGCCGCATAAGAAGAACCCGGATGTATGGGAGATCATACGCGGAAAGACTAACCAGTTAATGGCATTGCCAAATACGATCACCATGATGACGACCAATCTTCCATCAGGTTATCACCGGGATTTCCAATTGCTCAAGGAAGAGATCTTTCCCGCTTTCGGGAAACTTAAATCATGCATTTCGATGGCAACATTGATGTTGAAGAGTATCCAAGTGCGGGAAGATATTCTCTCTCAGGAAAAATACAAACACGTTTTTTCGGTGGCGGAGGTCAACAAACTTGTGATGCAGGGTGTTTCATTCAGGGAAGCGTACAGGAAGGTCGCAAAGGAGATCGAAGAAGGGTCGTTCTAATCAATTAATCAGATCGTATCAAGTTTATCCTTCGTACGATCATTCTTTTCATTTCCTGTATTAAGCGTTCCTGCAGGTTCAAACAACATAATTGAAACTTCTTCTTGCGCAACCGGCCGATGCTCAACGCCTTTCGGGACAACAATGAACTCATTCTCTTCAATATCAACGGATCTGTCACGGAACTCCATCCGGAACTTTCCCTTCAGCACCAGGAACATTTCGTCTTCATGATCGTGACGATGCCAAATAAATTCCCCTTTGAATTTGACCAGCTTCACATGTTGCCCGTTCAGTTCTGCAACAATGCGTGGGTTCCAGTGATCCCGGAACAGGTCCAGTTTCTCAGCAATTCTTACTTTTTCCATATCTTAAAATTCTAAAATCGTTTTTTCATTAGCTAACTGGCTAATCAGCAAATTCTTTAGCCTCTACATTCCCGCCCGAAAGGATCACCCCGACTTTCTTTCCTGCTACCAGCCTCTTATTCTTAAGAAGCGCTGCAACCGCAACTGCGGAAGATGGCTCAATGAGTTCTTTCGTTTTTTCCCGAAATAATTTCATTGCAGGCAAAATATCTTCTTCAGGAACCGTAAGAATACCTTTCACGTATTTTTTAATGATTGCAAATGTAATTTCTCCAAGCGTAGTTCGCAGTCCGTCTGCCACTGTGCTCTTTCCCGGTTCAAGGGCTTCTATTTTTCCTGAATGGAAGGAACGGTACGCATCATCCAGGTTTTCGGGCTCACAGCCGTAAACGGAGCAGGAAGAAGCGAAATAATGGGCAGACAAGGAAGTGCCACTAAGTAATCCTCCGCCACCAACAGGTACGAGAATAATATCAAGCCCCTTCACCTCTTCAATAAGTTCCTTTGCAGCAGTAGCTTGTCCTTCAATAATGTGCAGGTGGTTATATGGCGGAATAAAAATAGCGCCCGTCTCATTAACTACTCTCTCAACATTTGATTCACGCGCTTCAAGGGTGGGTTCACACAAGATGATCTCTGCGCCAAGCTTTTTTACACCCTCAAGTTTAATAGCCGGTGTATTTGTTGGCATAACGATCCAGGCCTTGATCCCAAAGGTTTTTGCAGCCAAAGCAAGGGCCTGAGCATGATTCCCGGATGAATGTGTGGCGACCCCTTTTATTTTTTCATGTTCGGGTAAGCGTAATACTGCATTCAATGCTCCCCTCGCTTTGAACGCGCCGATCTTTTGCCTGTTCTCACATTTAAAAAAGACTTCGGCATTCAGCGTTGAATTGAAATATCGGTCCTGTTTCACCGGCGTTCGGATGATGTACGACTCAATTCGTTTATGGGCGGCAATGATCGCGTCTTTTGAGATGCTCATGACGGGGTTTCTAACGGGTAAATGTAACGAACTAAATCCTAAATTTGAGGCTATGAACGCAGTGGTTTATTATCTCTTAATACCCTTCATTTACCTCTTGTCTGTTCTTCCTTTTCCCATACTTTATCTCAAGTCGGATGTGTTTTGTTTTTTACTTTATCATGTATTCGGATATCGTAAGAAAGTGATCCGTGAAAACTTAGAACATGCCTTTCCCGAAAAGACTGAAGCGGAAAGAAGGAAAATAGAAAAGCAGTTTTACCGGCATTTCTGCGATGTTGTTTTTGAAATGGTCAAACTTCTTACCCTATCCCGAAAGGAAGCACAAAAACGCTGTACGTTGGAGGAAAACGCGAGACAGATGGTGAAAAGATATTTTCAGCAAAAAAAGAATATCATTTGGGTCATGGGACATACCGGTAACTGGGAAATGGCTGCCCAGAGTTTTGCCGACCTGGAGGGTTATCAGTTGAATGTACTCTATCGCAAATTAACCAATCCTTACTTCGACAAACTATTATACAGAGTTCGGTCCAGGTTTGGCGCGTATCCGATAAATGTGGATGATACTTTCCGCGAAATGCTGCGTTGCAAAGACACGCTGAACGGGACAGTATTTATTGCCGATCAGACCGCTCAGCCCGAAAACTGTCATTGGATGAAATTCCTGAACAGGGATACTCCTATATATATGGGAACAGAGGTACTGGCTAAAAAGTTGGAATACGTAGTGATCTACTCCTATATATATAAGGTGTCACGGGGCCAATATGAAATGCGAATGGAGCTCATTACCGAAAACCCATCACAACTTATTGATAACCAACTAACTGAGACTCATGTGCGCTTACTCGAGCGCGACATTAAAGCCCAGCCTTTCAATTGGTTGTGGTCACATAGAAGGTGGAAATATAGTAAAGCGCGTTAGGTCGTCATCCTGAGCGTAGCCGAAGGGTGGTTATGGAGTCCTAGAAGGTGGAAGTATAAAAGAGATTAGTATCCGACATCCGATTTTTTTTGATAAGTCTTGTATTAATCGAAAACCTCTTTCTACTTTTGCGCCGTAACAATAACATGCGCATTACCTCATTCTTCTTCCCGTCTTACTTTACCTATCCTCACCGGGATTAGGCTGGGAAGATTTTTGCTCTGAAAAAGACATTTCCAACACGACCCGGTAGAGATACCGGGTTTTTTATTTCTTAAATCGACTTAATAACATTGAACATTAAACTTTGAACTACAGCTTATGAGAAACCATCGCATCGCCATCCAAGGCACCCAGTCCAGCTTCCACGACCTGGCTGCAAAAAAATTCTATGGCCAGGATGTAACCATCCTTGCATGTCGTTCCTTTCGTGAAACCTGCGAGAAAGTATTGAATAATGAAGCGGATTACGCTGTGATGGCAATTGAAAATGCGATCGCCGGAAGTATACTCGCGAATTACAATTTAATAACTGAATTCCATTTGAAGATCATCGGTGAGGTCCGGTTGAAGGTAGAACTGCATCTTATCGCGCTTCCCGGAACTTCCCTTGATCAGGTAAAGGTGATCCGGTCTCATCCCATGGCGATCGCGCAATGCGGAGAGTTCCTTGCAAAGCATTCAGAATGGAAAGTTGAGGAATGGAATGATACTGCTGTCTGTGCGCGACAAATTGCACAAGGCTTTCTGAAAAATGTTGCAGCAATCGCCAACAGGGAAGCAGCTATTGAGAACGGGTTAAAGATACTTGTGAAAAATATTGAGACATCGGGCCTTAACAGCACCCGGTTTATGATCCTTTCCAAAGCGGGATCATCACCTGTTTTGCCGGACAAAGCAAGTCTTTGTTTCCACTTGCAACATGAGGTTGGTTCACTTGCCGATGTCCTTTCAATATTAAAAAGAAAGGGTGTAAACCTTTCGAAGATACAATCCGTACCGGTTTCAGGAAAGAAGAATGAGTATGTATTCCATGCGGACGTTGAGTGGAGTAATTATAACAATTATAAGAATGCGATCAAGCGGGTTTCGAGGATCACTAGGGAGCTCTCTATACTTGGTGAATACAAGAAAGCGAATAATAATCTGTAACTCAGAACCCACAATAATTTAATAGTAATGAAACCAAAATTCAACATCAGCTCACGAGCATCATGGCCACACCCATTGATCGCCGGCCCATGCAGTGCAGAGGGCGAACTTCAAGTTCTGACCACAGCCAAAATGTTAAAAGCGACAGGAAGGAATTTCGTTTTCCGCGCTGGCATCTGGAAACCCCGCACCCGACCGGGATCTTTCGAAGGAGTGGGGAAGAAGGGGTTGCCATGGTTACAAGAGGTGAAAAAGATCACCGGGTTTCCTGTTGCGACCGAAGTTGCCACCGCGCAACACGTTGAGGACTGTCTTGCGCACGGTATCGATATTCTCTGGATCGGGGCAAGGACGACTGTCAATCCATTCAGCGTGCAGGAAATTGCAAATGCTTTGCGCGGTACGGGCAAAACAATTATGGTCAAAAATCCTGTCAGCCCGGATCTGCAGCTTTGGATCGGTGCCATCGAGAGGATCAACCGAGCGGGTATCAGCAAGCTCGCAGCAATTCACAGGGGATTTCAATCGCCTGACTCCCATCCTTTCCGCAATGCGCCATTGTGGAATATGGTGGTGGACTTGAAGTCGTTTTGTCCGGAGCTTCCCATCATTTGTGATCCCAGCCATATCTGCGGAGCAAGAGAACTTATTCCATACATCGCCCAACGTTCCATGGATATGGACATGGATGGATTAATGATTGAATCCCATTGTAATCCCGCAATCGCACTAAGCGATGCGGCACAACAACTTTCGCCGGACGCTTTACATACACTGTTAGCATGCCTTGTTCAGAGAAGCGCGAATATTCCCTTGAACGGAAGCGCGGATATGCTGGAGAAACTCCGGCAAAGGATAAATGGGGTGGATGAGGAGATCATCCGCAAATTATCCGAGCGACAGGCTGTCGCTTCTTCCATAGGGGAACTGAAAAAAGAAAAAAGAATGACGATCTTGCAGATGAATCGTTGGGAAGAGATGCTTGAGAGCAGGATCATGCATGCGGAGATGATGGGTTTGAACAGAGATTTTATGGGAAAATTATACCGGCTGATCCATGAAGAATCCATTCGCAGGCAGACAGAAATAATGAATGATACAAAGGTTATAAAACAATCATCATGAAAATAACTATCGCCGGGTGTGGCAATATGGGACTCATTTATGCCCGTGCTTTCCTGAAATATAATATCGTCGGACGGACCGATCTTTTCCTTGCAGAAAAAAGCAAAGAGAGAAAAGAGATCCTGAAGGAAGCAGGTCTTGGACTTGTTACCGTTGTGAACGATCCCGATGTGGGAAACAGCGACATCATCATCGTTGCAGTTAAGCCACAGGATTTCAAGAGTCTTGCAGAAGAGATACGACCCGTTTTAAAGAAAAAGCAGATACTTATATCAATTATGGCCGGCATAAAGATCCCAACTTTACAATCTGTTCTCAATCACAAACTCGTCGCCCGCGCCATGCCCAATTCTCCTGCAGAAATTGGAATGGGAATGACGGGGTATTCCTGTAGCAGGGACCTGGATGCGGAGCAAGTGCGGAAAGTGGAAAATCTTCTTGGCACGACGGGCCGCACGATCTATTTTGAAGATGAGAATATGCTCAATGCAGTCACGGGCATCAGCGGTTCCGGTCCCGCGTATTTTTTCTATATCGTGAAGCACATGATCGAGGCAGGAATAAAACTTGGGATGGATGAGCATGTTGCCGGAAATCTTGTCAAGCAAACCATGCTGGGCTCATTTCATTTGTTGAATTCTTCCGGCAAACCGCTGGATGATCTTATTAAGGCGGTGGCTTCAAAGGGTGGTACCACCGAGGCAGCGTTCAAAGTGTTTGAAGAGAGTGGAGTAGGGGAGAACATTCAAAAAGGACTTGTGCGGGCGAGTGATAGGGCAGCGGAGCTGGCGGAATGATGGTTGTCATTCCGACCGAAGCGAAGCGAAGTGGAGGAATCTTTTTTCATTTATGGAAGTGTGGCTATATGAGGTAGTTCGGCAAGGTTATCGTAATTTCGATCTCACATCACAGATCCTTGCTTCGGATAGCCACACTTCTTTTATTCTTGGGAACTACTGTTGCTTTCGCGCAGAAAGAAAAATACTTGTTCGTGGAGCTGGCGGGAAGCGGAGGTCTGGGCTCTGTCAACTATGAGAAAAAGTTTTCAGGGACAGACACACTGGCTTTCACCTGGCGAGCAGGATTAAGTGTAGCGCCGATCGATAAAAATAACGGCGCGGGAATCGTGTTTCCGGTTCTTGTCAATATGATCTATGGCCCGGGGAAGCATAAATTGGAGTTGGGAATAGGCCAAGGCATCACCATCACAACGAAGGGAAGTTTTTTCGCCCTTGCCACAGGGTTGATCGGTTATCGGTTTCAGTCGAAAGAGAAAAGAGTGTTTTACCGTATTTCCTATACGCCTCTCGTCTCCTATTGGGTCGATCTCCAGGTTCAGCATTGGGCAGGAATGAGTATAGGTTATCGTATTATCAAAAGAAACAAAGCATGAAGCAAGCTTCGATCGTATTACTTTTCACAGTGACGCTACTTTCACTGAACTGTAACAAAAAGAAATTTTTCGACGGGCCTGGTGAATACACGGATGGTTTTGAGACTTACGCGTCGAAGGATGATCTTTTTACATCAGACGACTCAAAATGGTCTTTTTCCCAGGTAACGGTGGATGGAAACACGATCAGCATTGATACGGCTATAAAGCATTCAGGAAATAAATCTTGCCGCTTCTTTGCAAAAGCATCCGGTCCGGGAAGTGTGTCGAAATGTTCCATTGCAAAACAGAACATGGCTTTCTGGGAGGGAGAAACTTTGCGTATGGATGCCTGGTACTTTATTGAAGGCAACAGCGAATTGGACTGGATCTTTCTTTTCGATATGGAGGAACAAACTGCTATTGGCGCGGGACCGGGAACACGGATCGCGATCGAAGGAGATTCTTCCGCCATCGTCGTGGAGCATAAATTTAATAATCCGAACATCTATCAGTCGGTCCCGCTTCCATTTCCCCGCAACCAATGGGTAAAGCTCAGCGTGGAAGTGAAACTTTCACAGAAGAAAAAGGGATCCATTAAAGTCTGGCAAAATGACACATTGCTGCTCGAACAGCGCAACTGGAAAACACTTCCGAAGGACATGCTTTACTTCATCCAGGGAACGAAGAGCATGTACAGCAGCATGGAGTTCGGCATCACGGCGAATACCACGAAATCGGATGTGGTGATGTATTTGGATGATGTTGTGTTAAAAACGATTGAGTAGGGTGGTTCGGCTTCATACCTCGTTGTACTCGGCGTTTCGCTCACCATGACGGCTTGGTTTATGGTTCGGCTTCACACCTCGTTGCACTCGGCGTTTCGCTCACCATGACGGCTTGGTTTTAAAATTGTAGGATGCCCGCCTCGTTTTCCCTCGGCGGAGCTGAAGAGGATGGTTTTAGCAAAGTTGTGCCTACATGAAGTAATTGTTTGGAAATTTGTGAGATGAAATCATACGTTTACATTTTGGAGTGCAGTGACAAAACCTATTATACCGGTGTGACGTCGGAACTTGAAAAAAGGATCGCCCAACACCATGCAGGAGTATTTCCTTCTTGTTACACTTTCAAGCGAAGGCCATTGAGGCACGAGTTCACAAGAGAGTTTGACAATATCTTGTTGGCTTTTGCTTTTGAAAAACAGGTAAAAGGTTGGAGCGCAGCAAAGAAAAGAGCGCTTATCAATGGCGATATTGAAGAACTGAAACGATTAGCGAAGCGGAGAGGCCGGTCGAGCAAGCCTGCGTGACGCAGGCGCAGACGAGACCGGTTGCATACCTTACTCCTCCATAAAAAAGGAGCACAACGTGTCATGGTGAGTGAAGAAGCGAGAACTGAGCCGAACGGCGAAGTGACGAGCTTCGAAACCGAACCACAGGGGGTTGCAGTGGTTTCATAAAGGATAAATTAGCAAGTAACGAGTCGGATTGTTGAGTTTTGAATAACTTCACTCCATGAATCGCTTATTCGTCTTCTATATTATTGAAGATCTCCGTCGTAATCGCACTATCTTTTCAAACCTCCTTACCGGTATCCCAAAACCCGAGCACTCCTGGAAACCCGCCTCTGACAAATGGTGTCTCCTGGAAGTAGTCTGTCACCTCTTTGACGAGGAACAGATGGATTTCAAATTCCGGATGAAGCATGTACTCGAGCATCCCGGAAAAGAACTTCCGAAAATGGATCCCTTGTCCTGGGTGAAGGATCATGATTACATGGGACAAGACTACGAGAGCATGCTTGAAAAATTTCTGAGGGAAAGGGATGCATCACTGGAATGGCTGGGTAAACTCGGTGAAGTAGACTGGAATTCTTCCTGGACGCATCCTAAATACGGTCCATTGAAAGCAAAAATGTTTTTCGCTAATTGGCTCGCGCATGATTATCTGCATATAAGACAGATCATGAAGATCAAACATCAGTATCTCCAGCACATCACGGGCGAAGAGTTGAAGTATGCCGGGGATCTTTAGAACGGCCTATAATGACTAAATGAAACACTACATTTTCATTATTTTATTAGTGCATAAGTATCTTAATATCAAGTATATATATTAAACACCCCACTAATTACCCCAAATTGAATTTTTAAAAATACGTATCATTTGTATCTTCGCTCCCTCAAACCCTCAAACCCTCAAACCCTCAAACCCTCAAACCCTTTCTTAAAACGTTCTCATGAAAAAAATTCTACTCCCGACTCTCGCCCTCATTTCATTTCTTAGTCCTTCACAAAATCTTGTTCAGAATCCCAGCTTCGAAGACACTGTCCAGTGTCCAACTTTCGTAAGCCTGATCGATTACTCCACCGGATGGATCACTTCCGTGAATACACCGGATTTTTATCATTCATGTAACAATACTTCGCAAACAAATCCTGGAATGGTCGGAGTGCCATGGAGCGCGCGGGGATATCAACCTGCAAGAACAGGAAATGCTATGGCGGGCATCGTCACCTATTATACTGCTCAGACAAATTACCGGGAAATGTTTTACCGGCAGCTCTCCTCCCCGCTGTCGCCCGGTGTGAATTACAGCGTTGGAATGTATATTGTCATGAATGAAGACAATGCGCAGTGGGCTGTTGATGGTGGTATCGGTCTTTATCTTTCCGCGTCGCCTATCAATCCTTCAACTCCCTTTGCATACACGCCACAAGTCATGAATCCCCTTACTAATGTCCTGAACGATTCCCTTAACTGGACCGCCATTTACGGTACTATCACTGCTGTTGGAGGAGAACAATTCATCACCATCGGAGGATTCATTCCCGATAATCAACTCACCATTATCAATCGCGGGGGAACGTATCCATTTACGTCTTACGCTATCGAAGATGTCTGGGTGATCCCTGAATCTCTGACTACTGTGATGGATGATCCATCCAAAAAACTGGAAGTGAATCTGTATCCGAATCCTTCCTCCGGACTTGTTGATCTTCATGTCAATTCAAAGCCAATCAATATTCAGGTTGAGGTACTGAGTATCCTCGGAGATAAAGTTTATTCTTTTTGTGAAGAACATTCTTTCTCCAAACATCTGGATATGACATCCTTTCCGGAAGGAGTTTATTTCATTTGTATTTCAGCAGGCGAAGCTTTGGTAAATAAGAAGCTGATCATCTCAAGATAATCTTCCTTTCGTCTCTTTGTGCTCTTTGCGTCTCTGCGAGAAAAATTTGAAAGGTTTCTCGCAGAGACGCAGAAGCCTTCGGCTTCGCAGAGAACGCGTATAATTTCATAACTTCGTCCAAATCAACTTCATGAAAACCCTCTTCCTTCTTTTTTCTGTCATCTGTCTTCTGACTCCTGATCCCTCTTCCGCCCAGGGTTCCTGGCTTCAACGCGCTAACACTCCACCTTCCGGCAGAACGGAATCCACACAGTTTTCCATTGGTAGCAAGGGATACATCACACTTGGAACAGGCTCCGGACTCCTCACGGATCTCTGGGAGTATGATCCAATATTCGACGCATGGACTCAACGCGCTGTTTTTCCTGCTATCGGACGTAACAGCCCGACGTCTTTCTCCATTGGGAATAAGGGATATATTTCCACTGGAGATTCTTATAACGATCTGTGGGCTTACGATCAGCTCGCAAATACCTGGACACAAAAACAAAATTTCGGAGGTTCGGGTAGGGAAGGCGCTGTAGGTTTTTCAATTGGCGCTAAGGGCTACGTTGGTACCGGCGGAAGCTATCAGAATGATCTCTGGGAATACGATACACTGCTTAATACCTGGACTCAAAAGACAAACCTGCCCTCGAATGCGCGTTACCATGCGGTTGGTTTTTCCATAGGCAATTATGGTTATATCTGTACCGGTTTCGGCGGAACATTCTACAATGACCATTGGCAATTCGATCCGGTGCTGAACACATGGACAGCTCGTGCAAATTTTCCGGGCACAGCCCGCGATCGATCAGAAGTTTTTGTGATAGGGACCGTTGCTTACGTTGGCGGAGGCTGGACAGGAGCAAGCGCAGTCACAGATTTTTTTGCCTGGGATCAATCGACAAATACCTGGTCACCCGTTGCTAATTTCCCGGCTGCAGGGAGGTATAATGGCATCGGCATGACCATCAATGGAAAGGGTTATGTAGGATCGGGAAATAATATTCCTGATTTCTGGGAGTTCACGCCTCCTTCTATAGGCATGCAGGAAATTGAAGATGTATTCACAGTTTATCCTAACCCGGCAACTGATTTCTTACACATCAATATCCTGCATCCTTTCCCGCAGGGTACTTCTATCATCCTTTATTCAATGAGCGGTGAAATGATACGGGAATTTCCACAAACATCTTCTTTTCAATGCACAGGATCAAGGGAAGTAGCTGTTTATGTCGGTGATCTTCCTGCTGGGATCTACTTTGCAAGCTTCAATCTCGGAAGTAAAGCTTATCTGAAGAAAGTATTCATTACAAAATAAATTTATTCTGACCCCTGACCCCTGACCCCTGATCCCTGATCCTCATGCACATCGAAGACCTCCAGGACATTTGCAAAAAGCTTCCTGCGGTGGAGGAAGATATCAAATGGGGAAATGATCTCTGCTTTTGTGTCGGAAAAAAAATGTTCCTCGTTGTAGGGTTAGGTAGAACTCCGGCATCCGCATCATTCAAAGTGAAAGACGAAGAATTTGACGAAATGTGTATTCGTAAAGGTTTCGCTCCTGCGGCTTACGTTGCAAGATACAAATGGGTATCAACACGTGATCTGAATAACATGAATAAGAAAGACTGGGAGCATTATGTGAAGCAATCTTATGCGCTTGTAAAGGAAAAACTCCCGAAGAAAATTAAAAAGGAACTCGGACTGGCCTGATGAATGTGATCGATGCGACTTCCTTTGGAACACCCCTTGGCGAAATGACCGTATGCGCCACAGGGAAAGGTATTTGTCTTTTTGAGTTTTCCGACCGCAGAATGCTTAACACGGAGTTTAGCGACCTTAAAAAGCATCTTAAGTCGGAGATCCGGATTGGCGAAAACAAATTCTTCCCGGTCCTAAAGAGACAAATGCTGGAATATTTTGAGGGCAAAAGAAAGGAATTCGATCTTCCGCTTCATACTCCTGGCACTGAATTTCAAAACAAGGTCTGGCAGGAATTGATCCGCATCCCATACGGCCGTACACGTTCCTATCTCGAACAGGCCAAAACTTTGGGTGATCCTAAGGCCATTCGCGCTGTCGCAGGGGCAAACGGAGCAAACCGAATCGCTATAATTATTCCTTGTCACCGGGTAATTGGATCAGACGGCAGCATGACAGGTTATGGTGGAAAGGTCTGGAGAAAAAAATGGCTCCTGGAGCATGAACAGGGGATCAAAGAGCTTTTTAGCTGAGGAGTAAGGAACATCATCCCTGATGTTTTTGTATTTTCGTGTCATCCTGAGCGGAGTCGAAGGGTCGTATTTAGTAAAACATGCGTATCACGTCATTTTCCGATTATCAGAAAGCATACAGGGCAAGTGTTGATGCCCCGGAAAAATTCTGGGACAACGTAGCCTCAAACTTTTCATGGATCAAAAAGTGGGACAAAACCCTCGAGTGGAATTTTGAAAATCCCAATGTGAAATGGTTCCTGGGCGGAAAGCTAAATATCACGGAAAACTGTCTTGATCGCCATCTTGCTGAACACGCCGACCGCATCGCCCTCATCTGGGAGCCAAATGATCCCGCGGAGAGCATTCGTAAATTCACTTATCGCGAACTGCACTTTGAAGTCTGCCGATTGGCAAATGTTTTGAAAAAGAATGGCACTAAAAAAGGCGACAGGATATGCATCTATATGCCCATGGTCCCTGAGCTTGCCTTTGCATTGCTTGCTTGCGCAAGGATCGGAGCGATCCATTCTGTTGTCTTCGGAGGATTTTCTTACACTTCTCTTGCTGACCGCATCCATGATGCCGACTGTAGTATGGTCCTCACTTCCGACGGGGGATTCAGAGGGGCAAAGGAGATCCCTCTTAAAAAGGTTGTGGATGAGGCACTCAAAACTTGTCCAACAGTAAAAAGAGTTTTGGTCCTGAAACGAACAGGTTGCGAAGTAGATATGAAGAAGGATCGTGATCGCTGGTGGCATGAAGAATTAAAGGATGTTCAAGGAAATTGCCCGGCAGAGATCATGGACAGCGAAGACATGCTCTTCATACTCTATACATCCGGCAGCACCGGCAAACCCAAAGGCGTCGTGCATACGACCGGCGGATACATGGTGTACGTTGGTTATACTTTTTTGAATGTTTTTCAATATGATCTTCCCCTCTCCCTTGGGAGAGGGGCCAGGGGTGAGGGGGCAGAGGTCTACTGGTGCACAGCGGATATCGGCTGGATCACAGGTCACTCCTATCTTGTCTACGGCCCTTTCCTCAATGGAGCAACCTCCTTAATGTTTGAAGGCATACCTACCTATCCTGATGCAGGCAGATTCTGGCAAGTCATTGATAAGCACAAAGTAAATATATTTTACACCGCTCCAACGGCTATTCGATCTTTGGAAGCATTGGGACTGGAATTTGTGAAACCATACAAACTGGATTCGTTGCGTGTCCTGGGTACCGTCGGCGAACCGATCAATGAAGAGGCCTGGAACTGGTACCATAAAAATATTGGGAAAGAAAAATGCCCGATCGTGGATACATGGTGGCAGACTGAAACAGGCGGCATCATGATCTCACCGCTTGCAGGCATCACTAAAACAAAACCATCTTTTGCAACGCTTCCATTGCCCGGGGTTCAACCTGTGTTACTCGATGAAAAAGGAATGCTCCTTGAAGGCAATAACGTGGAGGGCCGGCTGTGTTTCAAATTCCCGTGGCCGGGGATCATTCGAACAACGTTTAAGAATCATGATCGTTGTAAAGAGGCATATTTCTCACAATATAAAGGATATTATTTCACAGGGGACGGATGCCGGCGCGACGAGGATGGATATTATCGGATCACAGGCCGTGTGGATGATGTGATCAAAGTCTCCGGACACCTCCTGGGAACGGCAGAAATTGAAAATGCGATCAATCAACATCCGGACATCGTTGAAAGCGCTGTTGTAGGTTTTCCGCATAAAATAAAAGGATGGGGGATCTATGCCTATGTCATTTGCGAGCATGAAAGAAAGGATACAGACAAGTTAAAGATTGAGATCATTGATCATGTCAACAAACACATGGGACCTATCGCAAAGCCGGATAAGATACAAGTCGTGAACGGCCTGCCTAAAACTCGTTCGGGCAAGATCATGCGTCGTATCTTACGCAAGATCGCAGAGGGCGACGTCGACAATCTCGGAGACATCTCCACCCTCCTCGATCCATCCGTAGTCCAGGATATCAAATCACACGCATTATAATTATCACATTATCACATTATCACATTATCACATTATCACACCATGTTAGCAGCCGCCTTCCTCCCCATCTTCCTCCGCGACATCGCCAAACTTCAGGAAGAACTGAAACTTTATCCTGATGAAGCCACGGTTTGGGATCTCAAACGGGACGTGAAGAATTCAGCCGGAACTCTCGCGCTCCACATTGCCGGTAACCTGAAGCATTTCATCGGCGCTACGCTGGGCGATACCGGTTATGTGCGTAAGCGTGATAGGGAATTCTCTGACAGGAATATTTCAAGGGAGCAACTTATTAAGGGGCTTGATGAGGCTTTGGGGGTTGTAAAAGCAACTCTTTCCGCGCTTCCTGATGAAAAAATTATGTCCGCGTATCCGCTTGATGGATTCGGAATTGGCAAAGGAGAATCAACATTATTTGTTCTGGCAGCGCTCATCGCTCATCTTTCTTACCATCTGGGTCAAGTTAATTACCATAGAAGGCTTATCCGCCCGTAATAGGGTGTTTCCTCCCATCATCTAAAAAGCCGTAACTTTAATTTTTATAAAATATACGGCAGGCTTGCCCGTTTCGCCCATTGATGACCGATAGCCTCGTTATTATCCCGACGTTCAACGAGAAGGAAAACGTCGAAATGATGTTAAGGAAGGTATTTTCCCTTTCTCATCCTTTTCATGTGCTTATCGTGGATGATGGATCGCCGGATGGAACTGCCGAGATCGTTAAAAGCCTGCAGCATGAATTTGCTGGTCGTCTCTTCATGGAGCAGAGAAAAGGCAAGATGGGATTGGGTACAGCATATATCCACGGTTTTAGATGGGCCCTGCAAAAAGAGTATGAGTTTATTTATGAAATGGATTGCGATTTTTCTCATAACCCTGAAGACCTGATGCGTTTGCGTGAAGCTTGTTTGAAAGGCGCCGATGTAGCTGTAGGATCGCGTTATTGCACAGGCGGAAAAGTCAAAAACTGGCCCTTTGGACGTGTGATGATGTCTTATTTAGCTTCCGTTTATGTGAGGATGGTTCTTTGGATAGGTGTAACAGATACCACTGCGGGGTTTAAATGTTATAAAAGAAAGGTTCTGCAAACGATCGACCTGGAGTCTATACGTTTCGTGGGATATGCATTTCAGATCGAGATGAAATACAAGGCTGTTCGTAACGGATTTAAGATTGTAGAAGTTCCTATCACTTTCATTGACCGGCAATTCGGAGTTTCCAAGATGAGTACGAAGATCTTCAAGGAGGCCTTCCTTGGGGTGCTTCAGATGAGATTTATGAAGAGCAGGTAGGTCCTCTCCTCGGCTATTTTCAATAACTTTACGAAAATTCTAACCATGCGTTCCACAGGTATTTTACTTTGTTTTATAGTACCGCTCCTGCTGCAGGGTCAGAAAAAACCAAAGCCCTACATATCTACGGTCTATCTTAAGAAACACATTGAATATCTTGCAAGCGATAAAATGAAAGGCAGAGGTACGGGCACCCAGGAGGAACTGACAGCTGCAAATTACATATCGCAGCATTTTAAAAAACTTAAACTTCAGCCAAAAGGAAATATCAACAGTTACTATTACTCATTCTCCTTCAGGAAAAGATCAGGCGTTCATGATACCGTTGGGACCGGTGAAGTTACACAGGGGATCAATGTGGTGGCATTCCTGGATAATAATGCCGAGCATACCATTGTCATCGGTGCTCATTTTGATCATCTGGGTCTTGGGCATGATCATAACTCCCGGGAACCGGACCCTGCGGGAAAGATCCACAATGGCGCGGATGACAACGCCAGCGGCGTTGCGGGCGTTCTGGAGCTGGCAAAGTATTTCAAAAGCAATAATATCCGTGAAAAGTATAATTTCCTTTTTATGTGTTTCTCCGGGGAAGAACTGGGACTGGTAGGCTCTAAGAAATTCTGTGAGAAACCTACAATTGACCTCTCCAAGGTGAATTACATGATCAACCTGGATATGATCGGCAGATTGAACGATACAACTAAAAAACTCATGGTGTATGGTGTAGGCACAGCTCCTGAATTTGTTCCTTACCTGGATAGCCTGAAGAACGATCTGAAAATTGTTAAGGATAGTTCCGGAATCGGTCCGTCGGATCAAACTTCTTTTTATCTCAAGGATATCCCTGTGTTGCATTATTTCACCGGCCAGCACGCAGATTATCACAAACCTTCCGACGATGTGGATAAGATCAATTACGAAGGGGAGGTCATGGTGCTGGACTATGTGATCAGGCTTGTTGCTAAGCTGGACGATAAACCCAAATTGAAATTTCAGAAGACCAGGTTTGTTCCGGAGACCAGGACGATCAGGGCAAAGGTATCAATGGGGATCATGCCCGACTATGCTTTTGAGGGGAAAGGACTGAGGGCAGATGGCGTTACAGAAGGGAAGCCTGCGCAAAAAGCAGGATTGATAGCGGGAGATGTGATCATTAAACTGGGCGACAAGACGATCAATAATATGCAGGATTATATGGCAGCGCTTGGAGTTTTCAATAAGGGCGATAAGACAATGGTGGTCATCAAGAGGGGCGGGAATGAATTGAAATTCGAAGTAAATTTCTGAAATGAATTATCTTATTTGCAATGCAACGATCGTAAACGAAGGGAAGTGCCTTGAGGGCGATGTATGGATAGAAAAGGGGATGATCACAAAGGTGAGTACAGCGAATCGCGATACGGTTGAGGATAATAAGAATTTCAAGGGAACGATCATCGATGCGAAGGGATTACATCTTTTTCCGGGCGTGATCGACGACCAGGTGCACTTTCGCGAGCCCGGTCTCACTCATAAAGCGGATATCACCAGCGAGTCTTCTGCAGCCGTAGCCGGAGGTGTCACAAGCTTCATGGAAATGCCGAATACGGTTCCCAACGCTGTAACACAGGAGCTACTGGCACAAAAGTATACGCGCGCAGAGGAAGTCTCACTGGCAAACTTCTCATTTTTTATGGGAACAACCAACGACAACCTGGTTGAAGTTTTGAAAACGGATCCGAAAAAAGTGTGTGGCGTGAAGGTATTCATGGGATCTTCTACCGGAAACATGTTGGTTGATAAGAAATCAACTCTGGAAGGCTTGTTCTCAGAATGTAAAATGCTCATCGCGACCCATTGTGAGGATGAGCAGACCATTCAAAAGAATCTCGAAGAACAAAAAATGCGATTTGGAGAGGATATACCGATTCGTATGCATCCTTTTATTCGTAATGCTGAAGCCTGTTACAGATCTTCTTCTTTGGCGGTAGAACTCGCCGCTAAATACAACACACGTTTACATATCCTGCATATCTCAACAGCAAAAGAAACAACTTTGTTCAAACCAGGACCTGCAGCAGGTAAAAAGATCACGTCAGAAGCCTGCATACATCATTTATGGTTTTCTGATTCCGATTACGCCGAAAAAGGGAATCTTATCAAATGGAATCCGGCCGTGAAAACACCAACTGACAGGGAAGCGATATGGAATGCAGTAAAGGACGGCAGGATAGATGTGGTATGCACGGATCATGCACCGCATACATTGGAGGAGAAGAATACAAAATATCTTTCAGCTCCTTCGGGAGGTCCCCTTGTTCAGCATTCTTTAGTTGCCATGCTGGAGTTTTATCATCGGGGCAGAATAGGTCTTGAAAAGATAGCCGAGAAAATGTCGCATAACCTTGCGGTTTGTTTTCAAATTGAAAACAGGGGTTACATCCGCAAAGGGTATCACGCAGACATTGTTCTTGTCGATCTGAATTCACCCTGGACAGTCCGGAAGAAAAACCTACTTTACAAATGCGGCTGGTCACCGTTTGAAGGGAAACAATTCACTTCAAAAGTAACCCATACCTTTGTCAACGGCGACCTGGTCTATGACAACAGTTCAAAGAATGAACTGGGAATGATCAATTCAGGTTCAACCGGAATGCGACTTACTTTTTCAAGATGAAATACAAATTCTTTTTTTTCTTTCTTCCGCTTCCCCTTCTGCTTTTGCATTGCTGTGGTCCGGGTGAGACTGAGATCCCTCCCGGAGTGCTTCAAAAAGAGCAAATGATCGATCTTCTTGTAGAAATGCATAAGGCGGATGCCGCAAAGCAACAGGATCATTCCATGTACCCTGATAGCACAGGGCTTGATACGGTTAACTATGAACTGGTTTTTGCAGCAAAGAAGATAAAAAGAGCGGAGTTTGATTCAAGTATGAAGTTTTATTCCTCTCATCCTGATCTTTTCGATAAAGTGTACGATGAAGTGATCACGCGGCTTAACCTTGAGCAGACGGAACTGCAGGGACTGAAGAAGTAATTTCTTCCAGGAAAAGTTTCGCAGTGTATTGAATGGAATCAACGACCTTGATATATGCAAATCCCGGTAGCTTCTTTGTCTTTTCTGATGAATAGATCGTGGTGGAAGAAATGGCATTGACCAGTGTTCCTGTAAGCCGGGGCGCTCTGTTCAGAAAAAAAGCGCTCAAACCTTCCAGGAAAGCTGCTAAACGCAATGTACCCCGGCCAACTTTGACAACCGGCGGTTCCATTCCTAAGCTCACACACATTAATTTCATGAAATCTTTTATAGGGAGACTTTCCGATACGAGAATGAATTTTTCATGCGTTCTTCCCTCTTCCGTGAGGCGGATCATCAGGCTTACTACGTCGCGCACATCAACATAGTTGGCACCCCCGGCAGGAAAATATCTGATCCCTTCCCAAACGCGATGAAAGATCTGCGAGGACCCTTCATTCCAGTTACCGGGTCCAATAATGACGCCGGGATTCACGATCAAAGCGTTCAATCCTTCCTCCACTCCCCTCCAGACCTCCCTTTCAGCCCCGTATTTTGTATGCGAATAATGATTGTTCTTACCCGCTCCTTTCCAAAACGTCTCTTCGGTAACAATAGTTTGATCAGGCCAATCGCCGAAAGCAGCAACTGAGCTGACATGACAGAATATTTTAATATTTGTTGAGAGAGCAGCATTCACCATGTTCGCCGTACCTTCTACATTTACTTTCCGAAGATAGTCTGCCCGCGAAGGATCAAAGGAGATACATGCGGCGCAATGATAAACCGTATCGGTTCCTTCCATCGCATCCAGGACCGATCCAATATCAGTAATGTCACCCGTGATCCATTCAATTCGGTTAAAGAGTTCTTTTGCTCTCGTTGATTTCCAACTGAATAACTTCTTTATCGTTTCAAAAGAACTCTTCTCCCTTTTCAGAGCGCGAACCTTCTTTCCCGCCAAAACAAGTTCGAATAATAAATGTGACCCAACCAAACCCGTACCTCCTGTAACAAAGATCATATCCCAAAGATAAATGAAACTTGAAACTTGAAACTTGTAACTTGTAACCTGTAACTTATTACCTTTACTCAATGAATTTCGTTGAAGAACTTAAATGGCGTGGCATGTTGCATGATATCATGCCGGGTACGGAAGAATTACTTTCAAAAGGTGTGATAAGCGGGTATATCGGATTTGATCCTTCTGCCGATTCCCTGCATATCGGCAACCTTGTACAGATCATGACCCTGCTTCATTTTCAGAGTGCAGGTCATAAGCCGATTGCTCTCGTTGGCGGGGCTACAGGAATGGTGGGGGATCCGAGCGGCAGATCAGAAGAAAGGAATCTGCTCGATGAGAAGGCATTGCAGCAAAACCTCGCGGGGATACAGAAGCAACTTAAGAAGATTCTGAACTTTAGCGCAACACCGAATGCCGCGGAGATGGTAAATAACCTGGATTGGTTTAAAGGTGTTGCATTCCTGGATTTTATACGCGACGTGGGAAAGCATATTACCGTAAGTTATATGCTCGCGAAGGATTCGGTACAAAACCGGCTCGGCAGCGGTATGTCGTTCACTGAGTTCTCCTACCAGTTGGTCCAGGGATACGATTTTTATTACCTCTGGAAACACAAAGGAGTGAAACTTCAACTTGGCGGATCTGATCAGTGGGGAAATATTGTTACCGGAACAGAACTTATTCGAAGAAAGGACGGGGGAGAGGCATTTGCAATAACTACACAACTGATCAAAAAGGCAGATGGCTCCAAGTTCGGGAAGTCGGTAGGAGGAAATATCTGGCTTGACCCGGCTAAAACCTCTCCTTATTCATTTTATCAGTTTTGGTTCAACACTTCTGATGATGATGCGAAGACGTATATGAGAATTTTCACCCTCAAGGATCAGAAAACGATCGAAGCGCTTGAGTCGGAACATGTGCAATCCCCGCATCTTCGTTTGCTTCAGAAGGAGCTGGCAGCAGATATCACGAGACGCGTTCATTCTGAGAAGGATCTGAATGCTGCCATTGAGGCATCGGAAATATTATTCGGCAGGGGAACAACTGAAAGCCTGAAAAAATTGACGGAACAGGATTTTCTGGCCGTATTTGAAGGAGTTCCGCAAGTATCCATGCCGATGGATATGCTCGGCACTGGATTGAATATGATCGACCTGCTTTCTGAAAAAACAGGAATATTCAAATCAAAAGGCGAGGCAAAAAGAATGTTGCAAGGTGGAGGAGTCTCCATTAACAAGAATAAAGTTGACGAAACTTCCATGATCGGCACCGCCGACCTGCTCAATGGAAAATACATCCTGGCCCAAAAAGGCAAAAAGGATTACCACATCATCACAGTCACCTGATCAAGTCGTTACTCGTTATTCCCTACTCGTACATCAGGCTGCATCCTCTTTGCTCCGCATTGTCAAATCTCCCAAGGATCTCAAAACTTCCATCCGCATTCATCTTACCGAGGTCGTCTGTTGCAATAAAACAACAGGAATGAATGTTTGCCAGGTCAATGATATTTATTGCACCAGTCTTGCCAATAAGTACCGATTCCAATGGATTCCCGGTGTCATGTGTAAACACTTTCATCCAGGGAGGACAACGAAACACCCCTTTGCCGTCTGACCATGCCTGGCTCATGAGTTCAGTCATCCCATATTCTGAATGAATGCGATCAACATTGAATGCTTTGCAAAGTCGATCATGAAGCTCTTCACGCAGAATTTCATCTCTCTTGCCCTTCATTCCGCCCGTTTCAACAATAACATTTCCGGCAAGATCAAATTTGAAATGTTCGGCAAGGTCGAGCAAGGCGTAACTCACGCCAAAGAGCATGATCTTACTTCCTGATCCGGAAGCCCGCCGAAGCCGTTTTATGAGCTCCTCGTGATCTTTCATAAAAAAACCTCCTAATGCTTGCGCGTTTGCGGACATCAGCTTCTCCATCATGAATACGAGAGATGATCCTTCCCTTTCCAGGTAGGAAGGCAGTAAGGAAAAGATAACACGATCTTCCGGGTCCCCATGGAATATCCTGAACCCGGTGGTTAAACTTCTTTCATAGATTGAAAGATCTTTGATGAAGTGCCGCGAAGACTCATGCCCGCTCGTACCGCTACTCAGGAAGCAGCGTTCTTTCCCTGTTCTTTTATATGAAACAACCTCGTGGGATTTGAAAAAGGAAATTGGCAAAAAAGGGATCTTTTCCGTGGAATCTACTTTTTCCACGCTTTGCTTCATCAGATCACAATACTCCCTGTATATGGGGTTATGCACGTACTGGTATCGAAACGCTTCCAGGGCAATAGCCTCGAAATGGCCTGAATATGAGAGATCTGCGTGGAATATATCGCGGGAGTAAGGCACAATAATTGATATAAACTATGCGTTTAATTGCTATGAGAAGCGTAAAGTTAATTCAATCTTTATCAACGGGAATTTTGTTCCTGCTGTTGCTTTTGCTCCTTTTTTCTTAATTTTAGGTGATGACATTCATTCGTTTCTGTTGTTTCTCTATTGCCATTGGTCTTCTTTGGTCCTGTCAGAAGGATGAAGAGTATCCGCCTGAACCGATCATCGAATTTAGCGATCTTGTCTTCCTGAATAATGATTCATCTTTATTCAAGCTGAATTTCACAGATGGTGACGGAGATATTGGCCTGGCCCAGGGCGATACCTTTCCGCCATTTGACGACGCTAGTAAATATTACACAAATATTTTCATTACATATAAGTTCTGGGACACCGCTTCGCTCTCGTGGGAGTATTTTTACCTGCCGCCTGTGCCGCCATCAACAGATTCCACTAAGTTCTCCTACAATTACAGGATACCGCGTATTACGAACATCGGACAGAACAAAACTCTTAAAGGAGAAATCATCGTAGCGCTTCCCGGAAAAGGATTGCTTTATATTGCGGGGCATACGCGATTCAAGTACGAATGCTTTATTGTCGACCGGGCGCTGCATGAATCAAACCTGGTTGAGACACCGGAATATATTCCATAAAGTATATCTTTACCTCCATGGATGAGATCTATAAACGACTCCTGGAAGGCAATAAGCAGTTTGTCGCCGAGAAACTGCAGCTCGACCCTAATTTTTTTAAGGACCTTTCAGAAGGACAACAACCTCCGGTCCTGTGGATCGGTTGCTCCGACAGCAGGGTTCCCGCCAACGAGATCACCAATACAAAACCCGGGGAAATATTCGTTCACAGGAATATCGCCAATCTGGTTGACCACACGGATATTAACGTTCTGAGTTGTCTCGATTACGCAGTCCAGATACTAAAAGTAAAACACGTGATTGTTTGCGGTCACTATAACTGCGGTGGGATAAAAGCGGCTTTAAGCAATAAACAATTCGGCCTGATCGACAATTGGTTGAGGAATATCAAAGATGTGTACAGGATACACCAGACTGAACTCGATTCCATCAAGGATACGCAAGATAGAGAGGACAGGCTAACAGAATGGAACGTCATTGAATCCGCTTTGAACATCTGCAAAACCACAACCGTTCAGAACGCGTGGAAAGGCAAGAAATACCTGCATATCCATGGTTGGATCTACAATGTGGATAACGGACTCATCAAGGACCTTAACGTAACGGTCAGGGATAACAAGGAACTTTCTTCTATCTATAAGTTCGATTTCTGAAATCTTAACATTCCCTTAACATTGGAGTAGCATTCAGTTAAGATTTCATGCTCACTTTTGTGCTGCAATAAAGCACGAAAATGAAAAAATTACTACTATCGCTTATCCTGGTACCACTTGCCATGTTTTCTCAGGACAAGATGGATTCCCTTTCAAAAGAGATCAAAGCCATCCAGTCGAAGACAAAGGTCCTTGATAAATTGAAATTCTCCGGCTATCTCCACGCGCAGTTTCAATTGGCGGATACCGCCGGGATCGCTTCCTTTGCCGGAGGTGATTTTGGCACGAATGTCCGTAAACGGTTCATGGTAAGGAGAGGCCGGATCAAAGCATCCTATGCAGGCAAACACTCTCTGTATGTGATCCAGATCGACGTAACGGAGCGTAAAGTAGGGATAAGGGATGCTTATGCCCGTCTTACCGACAAGTGGCTTAGGTTTTTTCACGTACAAGTCGGGGTTTTTGACAGACCCTTTGGCTTTGAGATCGGATATTCTTCAAGCTTGAGAGAAACACCGGAGAGAGGAAGGATGTCGCAGATACTCTTTCCTTCTGAAAAGGACCTGGGAGCAATGTTCGTCTTCAACCCGCATAAAGAACATGCGCTGAATTATCTCAAGTTTGAATTCGGAGTTTTCAATGGATCCGGGCACGAAACTCCGGATTTTGATAGTTTCAAGGAACTCATGGGCAGGCTTAGAATTGACAGGAAGACCAAATCGGAAAAATTCCGTTACGGACTCGGCGTTTCCATGCTGCAGGGAGGATGGATCAATACAACATCATCACTTTGGAATATTGGAAAAGATTCTGCGGGAATCGTTGCTTTTACAACGATTGTTGATACCACCATCATCGGAAAAGAAGCAGGGAAGTCGATGATCGGAGCCGATATACAGTTAAGTATGGACTGGCCTTTGGGAACAACCACCTTGCGGGCGGAATATATTGCCGGAAATACCCCCGGAACGTATACTAGCCTGAAAAGCCTGAGTGCTTTGCCAACCGGGGATAATTATATGCGGAATTTCAATGGGGCATACCTTTACTTTATCCAGGATCTTGGAAAGACAAAGCACCAGATAGTTGTGAAATATGACTGGTTTGATCCAAATACTGATGTCTCAGCAGAAGATATTGGAAGGACCGTAACTTCAAACGCAATAAAAACAGGACCGGCTGATGTTAAATTCTCTACTCTCGGGTTTGGATGGAATTATCTCTGGGATGAGAATCTGAAACTGGTTCTCTACTATGATATGGTGACCAATGAGAACTGTGTCAACCAGGCGGGGTTTACAAGGGACAAAAAGGACAATGTGATCACCGCGCGACTTCAATTCAGGTTTTAGTGACATGAAAAGAGTATTGTTTGTCTGTATTGAAAATTCAAATCGTTCGCAGGTCGCGGAAGCATTTGCAAAGATCTACGGGAATGGAAAGGTATTAGCCTTCAGCGCGGGGTCTTCACCGTTGGGCATCATTAATCCAAAAGCAATTGAGTCAATGGGCAAATTGGGTTACGATCTGGCTTCCCATAGTTCCAAATCAGTTGATAGCCTCAAGCATGAAACATTTGATGCTCTGATCACCATGGGATGCGGTGATGATTGCCCCTTCATTCCGGCAGACCTCAGGGAGGATTGGAATATTCCTGATCCGCGTAACATGAGCCCTGATCAATACGCAGAGGTAAGGGACCTGATCGCCGAAAAGGTGAAACAACTTATAAAACGCTTAATGCCATGAACTAAAGCAAGGTTAACATTAACTTAACATGACGAAAACGTAATATCACTTTCTTTGAAGCAAATAAATGTAACATGGCCAATATTCTAAGCTTTTTCCTCCCACAGGACCGCAAATTCTTCCCTCTTTTTGAAAAGGCGAGCGGGAACCTGCTGGATATCTCTAAGGTGCTCGTCGCAATGATGAATGAATCAGATCCGGATAAACGCCGTGTGCTTATTAAGGAAATTGAAAATCTGGAGCATGTTGGCGATAGTGTTACGCATGAGATCTTCAACGAGCTTTCGGCTAACTTCATTACTCCATTCGATCGGGAAGATATTCATGCGTTGGTCACTTCGCTCGATGATATTGTTGATTTCATTCATGGCTCTGCCAAACGGATAGAGTTATACAAGATCGGGGTGGTTTCACCGGCAATGATCAAACTCTGTGAACTTGTCAACCAGGGAGCTGAGGAATTGCATAAAGCCGTGACCGAACTGCGCAACCTGAAGAATATTCCGAAGATTCGGGAAGCCTGCGTAAGGATCAACAGCATCGAAAATCATGCTGACGACATATTCGATATGGCTATTGCAGCTCTATTTGAGGAGGAAAAGGATGCTTTGAAAGTTATAAAGATCAAAGAAGTCCTGTCCGCTCTTGAAACTGCCACAGATAAATGTGAAGACGCTGCAAATGTGCTTGAATCGATCATCATGAAACACGCTTGACAGGAAAATGACCACACTTCTCATTGTCATAATTGTCCTTGCGCTCATCTTTGATTTTATCAATGGATTTCATGATGCGGCAAATTCTATTGCCACCGTAGTATCGACCAAGGTCCTTACGCCTTTCCAGGCAGTAGTATGGGCTGCGGCATTCAATTTTATTGCTTTTTTTATTTTTAAGGACCATGGGGTGGCTAATACCATAGCCAAGACTGTTAAAATTGAATTCATTACCCTTCCGGTCATTATTTCGGGCCTCATTGCTTCCATTAGCTGGAATCTGCTTACGTGGTGGTATGGTATTCCTTCAAGTTCCTCCCACACACTGATTGGTGGTTTTGCGGGTGCCGCAATAGCACATGCCGGATTCAATGCGGTCGAAATGGAGCCGGTTTTGAAAATTGCAAGTTTCATCTTCCTGGCCCCCTTGGTAGGCATGCTCATGGCCTTTCTCATCTCCATTTGGCTTCTCAATTCATTTCGTAAGGGCATATTAACTAAACTTGTTTCCTTTGCGATCATTGGTGGGGTATGCGCATTCGTCTGGTCAGTGATCGAATTGAAGAAGGATTTTAATGGTGGTACGCAATTTACAGTTGTGTTCGATGAGAAAGTAAAGAAGGACGATCTCAAGAAGAAACTTACGTTCAAAGATTCGAAAGACAAAGAGATTGCTCCTGTGGTGAAAGCAGGTAAGGACTCGCTGGGCGAACCGGATAAAAGCGGAACGATCTGGGTGATACGTACCAATTTCATGAAGAAGACGGGCGAAAAAGAAGTGAATGCGGATCTTTCGGGTAAATTCAATGAAGGCCTTGAGGCTGTCAACGGATCATTTCAAATTACGGATGCCCATAAGATCAATACCGATTCCCCGGATAAAGAACGTTTCGATATCTCTCACTTGAAAACCAATTTCGATTCATATTTGCTGAAGGTCATCTTCCATGGTGCGAATTTTAAATGGATACTCCTTGGTTTTATTATCATAATCATGGCAATTTTTACATTATGGCTCAGTACGCTGAACAAGGCAAGAGCCAGCCAATGGTTCAAAAGACTTCAGCTTGTTTCATCTGCAGCATTTTCCATCGGGCATGGAGGAAATGATGCGCAAAAGGTGATGGGCATCATCACAGCAGCCTTAATTGCGGGTGGAGCGATCGGATCATTTGAAGAAATGCCAAATTGGGTGCCTCTTACCTGTTACGCGGCCATTGGATTAGGCACCATGAGCGGAGGTTGGAAGATTGTAAAAACCATGGGAACCAAAATTACCAAGGTCACTCCTTTTGAAGGCGTGGCAGCGGAGACCGCTGGGGCCGTGACTCTATTCCTTGCAGAAGGACTTAAGATCCCTGTGAGTACCACACATACTATCACGGGTGCCATTATGGGCGTTGGTGCAACAAAGCGCCTCTCCGCTGTTCGTTGGGGTGTTACGCTCGACCTGCTTTGGGCATGGATCCTTACCATACCGGTATCCGGTTTGATCGCGGCTCTTGTGTACTTTATTACCACACTTTTCAACTGAGTTGGCCGATTAACCGAAAACCCTAAGCGCAGGGATTTGCTAAATTTGTTACCGAACAATGGCCGAAAGATCTTCAAGATCCGATTCTGTAATACTTCTCGTTGATGACGAACCGGATATACTTGAGTTCATCACCTATAATCTTCTGCGCGAAGGCTACAAGGTCATTACCGCTTCGAATGGACTCGAGGGACTTCAGAAGGCAAAGGAATTCAAACCCGATCTGGTAATCCTGGATGTGATGATGCCGGGGATGGATGGGATCGAAACCTGTGCGGAGATCAGGAAAGATAAAACACTTCAAAACACCGTTATCACTTTCCTTACTGCGAGAAATGAAGATTATACACAGATCGCGGGATTTGCTGCAGGCGCAGACGATTATATCAACAAGCCGATCAAACCTAAGATTTTATTAAGCCGGGTGAAAGCCTTGCTTCGCAGAAAGGATAGCACGGAGAGATCTGTTGTTGTTGAAGTGGGCGATCTCAGCATTGATCGCGAAAAATACCTCGTTGTCAGAAATGCAGTCGAGATATTCCTTCCCAGGAAAGAATTTGAATTACTCGCGCTCCTCGCTTCCAAACCCGGAAAAGTATTTACCAGGGATGTGATCCTGGCGAAAGTCTGGGGTGATGAAGTAGTGGTAGGAGACCGTACCATCGACGTGCATATACGAAAGGTTCGTGAAAAACTTGGGGACGATTACATCCGGACCGTGAAAGGTATCGGTTACAAATTTGACCTGTGAAAAATCTCATTTTAATAACATTTCTTGGTTCCTTTATCACCTCTTCGGTGATCGGCTTGATCTTTCTTCTTCTTGGCGGCGATCAGTTCACTTCGATCGATCATCAGAAATTGCTGGTGATCTGTCTCCTGGTCTTCTGTGTTTCTTTTTTTGTATTCTTTCTGCTCTTTCGGGAACGATTTTTCAAACCTATTGAATTGCAAATGAAGAAACATACCCTGGAGCGAGCAAAAGAAATGGAGCAGATGAAGAGCATGGAGACTTACAGAAAGGAATACCTTGGAAATGTTTCCCATGAATTGAAAACGCCTATTTTCAATATCCAGGGATATATACTCACGCTGCTTGACGGAGGCATAGATGATCCGGTCATTAACAGGGATTACCTTAAAAGGTCAGAGAAGAGCGTAGATCGTATGATCAGTATCGTGGAGGACCTGCAGGCGATAACTCAGCTTGAGACGGGCGAACTCGAGTTGGAGCAGGAGAATTTCGATGTTACCGCGCTTGTTAAGGACGTGATCGATGCGCAGGAATTACGCGCCAAAGAGAAAAAGATCAATATTGTTCTGCGAGATGCGCCGGCAAACCCTGTCATTGTGAATGCCGATAAATTCCGTATCCGCCAGGTCTTAGTGAACCTTGTAGTGAACAGCGTCCGCTATGGCAGAGAAGAAGGAGAGACCAGGATAAAAATTTCCGATACAGGCTCCCGCATTCACGTAGAGGTGGCAGATAACGGGATCGGAATTTCAAAAGAACATTTACCCCGGGTGTTCGAACGCTTCTACAGGGCAGATAAGAGTCGTTCAAGAGAGATGGGCGGGACCGGCCTTGGCTTGTCGATCGTCAAACATATTATTGAAGCGCACGGACAAACCATCAATGTTCTTTCTACAGATGGAGTAGGCTCAGTTTTTGTCTTTACCCTCAACAAGGCTTAAGAATTCATCGATCGCAGTGTTCAGTGGTTTTGGATCAAAATGCGCGCCGGCAAAACCGGTATATTTTTCGCGGGCGGATAATGCGTAGTTAAGATCGATCGCCCCTTGTTTCATGGATATCCCGATATTCTTTTCCATCATTAGCTTCCCAAGGTATTCCTGCTCGGTTTGTCCTGGCGTGGGAACGAATATCGCTTTGCCTCCCAAATAATAGAGATCCATCAGCGTAGTATAACCTGTCCGGCAAAAAACAAGGGAACATTGAGATATTGCATGCATCAATTCCTTATCGCCAAGATGATCATGCGCCTCAATGAATGACGGAATATCTGCCTTTATCGTTTTTCCCGGCAGACCCCTGACCAGGATCACCTTTCCTTTTATCTTTTCCTTGACCTGGGACAACTGACCAATGACTATTTTTTCAAGCATCGTTCTTTGTGGCTCCGGCCCGGATAACAGTATAAGCAGCCCTTCACCAATTTTCTTCACCGGCTTGGTAAACCTTGAAAGCGGGCCAACATAATGCGTGGTAAGCGGGAGCTGGCGCGTGTGACTGAGATCTCCGGAGAGATTTTTTTCACCTTTATGATCCGGTATCCAGCAATAATTGAATTTCCGGATATAATGCCTGTTCACCCTGAAAATGAGGCTCTCTCCGAAAGGAGCTTTCACACTCACCTGGTGCGTCATGAACGCGGTTGGCACCTGACGATGCCAGAGTCCAAATCGATTATCAGAGATGATCCCGGCAATTTTTTCTTTACGTACTAACTCTTGTACAGCTTTATGCTCCGCACTGATGCCGTGAATGATCCCGGGCACAGAAGCGGCCATCCTGAGCATCATTTTACCTTTTTCGGGATAGGTAATGGAATACCCAGGTAATTCATGGAAGCTGAGCTCAGGGAATTCAATTTTAAGAAAGGCAAGGGGGCGCTCTTCTGCGCCGATCACCACGTCATATCCTTTGCTCAATAGGACGCGAATAATGGGAACACATCGGGTGGCATGACCAAGTCCCCAGTTAAGTGGCGAAACAAGTATTTTCTTTCTATTTTTTTTCACACAGATCCTTCAAATTTACCATTTGATATTAAATTAGCGTGTTTTCAAATGGCGCATAAGAAACTGGAGCGTTTTGCAGAGGTTCGGGGATTCCCCAATTGTCTTGTCCTTTTTTGGGAAGATGCAAGCAAAGAAGCCTTTTCAATGAGATCATCCTGGAATTCCTCTCATTTCAGGAACGCATCGCCGTTAACACTTGAATTGGGTTGCGGAAAGGGTGAGTATACTATAGAGCTTGCTCGAAGATTTCCGGATCGTAATTTTATCGGTGTCGACATAAAAGGCAATAGATTGTGGAAAGGGGCAAAGATTGCGCTGGATGACAAACTCAATAATGTAGCATTCTTAAGAACGCGGATCGATTTTATCGACAAAGCTTTCGGACCAAACGAAGTGGAGGAGATATGGATCACTTTCCCTGATCCTCAAAAGGAAAAAGCGCGTAAACGACTCACCCATCCCATGTTCCTTGGGCGTTATCGGAAATTTCTTAAACCGGACGCCATGATCCACCTGAAAACGGACAGCGATCTCTTATTCGAATATACCCTGGACGTTATTTCGAAAGAAAACCATGTTCTGCTGGATTCAACAAATGATCTGTATGAAAACAAACCTGGAAGGGACGAAGTCCGCTTAACACAAACCTTTTACGAGAAAATATTTCTGAAGGAAGGGAAGAAGATCAAATACCTGAAATTTCAACTTTTCTAACTGTCTTCTGATTCACCATCCCAAAACCCACGCAAAGATCAGCGGCGCTACGATCGTCGCATCACTTTCCACAATGAATTTAGGCGTGTCGGCAGTAAGTTTACCCCAGGTTATCTTCTCATTAGGCACAGCCCCCGAATAGGAACCGTACGATGTGGTGGAATCGGAGATCTGGCAAAAATAACTCCAAAAAGGCGTGTCAGTCAGTTTAAGATCCTGGTACATCATGGGAACTACGCAAATGGGAAAATCACCGGCAATGCCTCCGCCGATCTGGAAGAATCCCACGCCTTTTCCTCCGGAATTCTTTTTGTACCAGTCGGTGAGATATACCATATAATCAATTCCGCTCTTCACTGTGGTGGATCTCAATTCCCCTTTCACACAAAAAGAAGCGAAAATATTTCCAAGAGTTGAATCTTCCCACCCCGGGACTACGATAGGAATGTTCTTTTCCGCAGCCGCTATCATCCATGAATTCTTAGGATCGATCTCATAATGCGGTTTCAGAACCTCACTTCGCAATAATTGATACATATACTCATGAGGAAGATAACTTTCACCCTTTTTTTCACAGTCTTTCCAAATTTTTATCATAGGATCCTGGAGCCTTCTGAATGCCTGTTCTTCGGGTATACAGGTATCCGTTACCCGGTTGAACCCTTTTTGCAACAGATCCCACTCATCCTTAGGGGTGAGATCGCGGTAATTGGGAATACGTCTGTAATGGGAATGCGCGACAAGATTCATGAGATCTTCTTCCAGGTTAGCGCCGGTACAGGAAATGATATCAACTTTATTTTGCCTGATCATCTCCGCAAGCGAAATACCGAGTTCACCTGTGCTCATCGCACCCGCCAGCGTGATCATCATTTTACCGCCTTCAGCAAGGTGTTTATCATATCCGATCGCAGCATCTTTTAGTGCCGCCGCATTGAAATGCCGGTAGTGCTTTTCAATGAATTGGGAGATGGGACCTTTTTTCATGGAAGCGTTAATTAATGTTAAGAATGCAAAAATAGAGTTTCCCGGCAATTAACAGCGTTTCTGAGACGAAACCTTTTGTCGATATCTTCGTAACTTGCCCGAAACCACCGACAGCGCGACGGAAAATTCACTCCCCGTCGCGAATTTATGGAAAGGACTGAAGAAATAAAGAAGAAACTAGCCGATCTCATCAAGAGGGTCGAGGAGCTGAAAAAGGATCTGGATCAGCTTAACAATGTTCTTTTATACAGTGGGGTGTTAGACCCTGAAAAAAAGCAAGAGATACCTCCAATCGTTCTAAAACAACCTCCGGAGGCTGTAGTTCCGCCAGCGCCGAAGATCATCATTCCGCCTACGCCAAATCCGGAACCAAAAAAGGAAATTCCAATATTACAACAGGTAAAAGCCCCGGATTTTAGAGAAAAGATCTCCGCTCCGGCACCCAAAAAGCCGGCAGCGCCGGGGTTTTTTGAACGAAACAAGGATATCGAGAAATTCATCGGGGAAAGACTGATCACCTTCATTGGGATAGGCATCCTGGTTGTTGGAATAGCCTTTTTTGTAAAATATGCCATCGATAAAGAGTGGATAAATGAGATCGGGAGAACCAGTATTGGAATACTAGCCGGCGGGATCCTGATTGGAATTGCCCATAGAATGCGGAATTCATTCAGGGTCTTTAGCTCCGTGCTGGCAGGAGGTGGCATAGCCTCGCTTTACTTTACCATTACGTATTCATTCCAGGTTTATCAGCTTTTTCAGCAGGAGTATGCTTTTGCCATACTTGTTGTTATAACGCTTTTTACAGTTCTGCTCTCTGTTTTTTACAACAGGATGGAACTGGCCATACTGGCAATTTTGGGTGGATACGGGACTCCGCTCATGGTTTCCACCGGTGATGGAAACTTTCATGTCCTGTGCAGCTACATGCTTATCCTCAACTTCGGGATGTTGTTGCTTTCCGCTTTCAAAAAATGGCAGGCGGTTAACTTATTGAGTTTTGTATTCACAATTTTACTCTTTTTCGCTGCGCTCGTCAGCATTGAGAACAAGCAAGATCCGCCTTATGTCGGAGCGCTCATTTATGCCACTCTTTATTACTTTTCCTTCTTCCTGATGAATATCTGGCAAAATCTCAAGCAGAAGATACCGTTTAAATTCTGGGAATTCGGTCAGCTGCTTTCTATAAGCCTCCTTTATTACTCAGCGGGGTACTATATTCTTAATGAAATGGGCCTGGAACAATACCAGGGACTCTTTACCCTGCTTGTTGCCTTGTTTAATTTTGGTTTTGCGTTCACATTTTTCAAACGGCAGGGCACCGACAGGAATCTTCTGTATCTACTGATTGGTCTTGTGCTCTCCTTTATCAGTCTTGCAGCACCCGTTCAATTGGATGGGAACCATATTACGCTCTTCTGGGCTTCAGAAGCTGTCTTGCTCTTATGGCTTGCTCAACGATCCGGTATTGAACTGATTCGTCTTGGCGCTGTGATCGTGAATGCCTTAATGTTAGGCAGCTTGCTTATCAACATAGGCAATACCTACGGCTCGGATGTTCCGGACATGACCATTCTCTTCAATAAAGGATTCATGACCATACTCTCCGTTGTTGTCTCCTTGCTGCTCTCGTTATATTTAGTTAGAAAGGAAAACAAAAAGGATTTTCTGTACGGCTTCGAGTCCGCCTGGTTCATGCAAGCGGCGGGCATGACTGCACTCGTATTCGGATATTTTATGTTCTTTCTTGAGATAGGCTACCAGATGGATTCTTATTATTTCAGTGATGAAGAGATAACCATTGCCATAAGTACCTGGTCAACCTTCTTCGCATTGTCGCTGTTAATGATCGCCTGGCGAAAAGCTTCCAGGCTTCTGACCGTAACGGCTGCCTTAATGGGCTTTATTCTGCTCATTCTTTATCCTGCGACTCCGCATATCGCCACCGTAGAGGTCCGGAATGCAGGTCTCATTTCGAATGAAACAGCTCGTTTATCCGTGTTTTACATTCATTTTTTGAACACGGCTATGATCGGGTATCTTCTATTTGTATTACGGAAACCGCTGTTCGGGTTTCTTCAGCTTGCAAAAGCCGGGTATCCCTATTACCTCTGGACGGCGGCTTTTCTTGGCGTATTTATTCTTAGTTCGGAGATCGATCACATTGGTGTGCTGATCGGCTACGATGGAAACGCTGAAAGTATCTTGTATTCGGTAATAGTTTCTCAAAAAGTAGCATACCCCATCGCCTGGGGCATTTGCTCCTTCTGCCTGGTCGCCGTTGGTTTGCAGCGACAAAAGCGGCTCCTGCGCGTGATCGGCCTGGTGCTTTTTGGCATAACGCTGATAAAGTTGATCTCCCTTGGCTTTTATTCTGAGTCACAGGCGGGCAAGATCATCGCGTTCATTATTTCCGGCGTGGTGCTGCTCGTTGTGTCCTTCATGTACCAGAAACTGAAGAAGATCTTAATGGAAGACGAAAAAAATCTAACATCAGAAAAGAATGATAAAAAGATCCCTTAGTATCTTTCTACTGCTTGGCTGTATCGGGCAGGGATTCTCTCAGTATAAATTTGAGTCCTCACTCGATCCGGTAACAAAGGATGGCTTTCATAAGATCCTTTTAACGCCTGGAGTCACCTCTACACTTCGTGATGGGTTCCCGGATATACGCATATATGACAAGGGCAACGGGATCGTTCCTTACGTTATTTTTAAGGATGAGGAAAAGATCGGCCCCAAAAGATTCGTCACCTATGAAACGGTCGATAAAAAATTTGTAGACGGTTGCTGCTCACATATCACCGTGTTGAATAAGTTGCAAGACCCGATCGGTCATATCGTACTTGAAGTGAAGAATGCGGATGCAAAACGACAAATGACGCTTAGCGGAAGCATGGACGGTAAACAATGGTTCACCGTGAAGGATGTTTACTCTGTTGTTGCGTTCAACGGTTTCGAGAAAGGACAAAACGTAACTTCTAACCTTGTACGCTTTGATTTCCCTGTGACCGATTATCTCTATTATCGTTTTGAGTTTGATCGCTGGTGGTGGTGGAGCGATCCTCAGCACCATCCGGTCAATATAATCAGGGCCGGAAAGATCGAGCAAACTTTTATTCCGCAGGAATGCCTCGCTTTACCGGATCTTAAGATATCCCGTATGGAGGATCAGAAGGAATCGCACATTAATTTACAATTCCCTGCACCGCAGTTTACTGATCATATTTCTTTTCATCTCTCCTCCGGAAATATTGGTTTTTACCGGAAAGCAATCTTATATGAAGTCATCAGAAACGAGAAGGACAGTATTCTCTCCGAGTCAAGCCTGGGGGCATTCGTGCTTTCTTCCATGCACGAGAATGAATTTCATTTAGGCAATAAAAAACTCACTGAGCTGAAACTGGTGGTCTTTAATGAGGATAATCAGCCACTAACGCTTGATAGTCTTGAAGCCTTCCAGGTTAAACATTACCTGGTGGCAGACCTGAAGAAAGATGCTCAATATTTTTTCCGTTGTGGAAATGATACCTTACCGGCCCCTGTTTACGATCTCGTCTATTTCAAGGATAAGATCCCGGCAGATGCACCGGTGATCTCCTCCGGTTCTGTGAAGGATATCAGTGTCACCGTAGAGATCGCCGAGCCTGAAATTCCCTTCTTCAAGGACAAACGCTTTATCTGGGGTGCGCTCGGACTCGTTGCTCTACTTCTGGGTTTCATGTCTTTTCGCATGCTTCGCGAAATGAAAAAATAGCATCTGAATCGATTTATCAACTGCCCCTTGTAAATCCCCGGGATCTTAATAGATTTGCAAAAAAATTCAAATCCCAATTCATCCAAAACCGATCTTTCACACCATGAGAAGTATTTCCCTGTCCTTCGCCCTCCTTTTTGTCCTGGCAATCTCTTCATTTGCCCAAATGCCTACTTTCCGTTATACCTACGATGTTGGTTTGTTCGACATCGCCGGCGGTATGGTCCAGAATCCTGCAGGCGAATTCGTAGTTGCGGGACTTAATAACTCGCTTGGACCCTATTATGGTAACGTTTTTAAAATAAACAGTGCAGGTACTGTCCTCTGGGCAAACGCCTATACAAGTGGTTTCGCCAGTAATTTTTCCGATATTAAGAATGTAAGCACCGGAGGATACATCGTAACCGGATCCTCTACCTCCGGTGGTGGCGGAGCCGTCTTGGTCAGATTGGATAATAACGGGAATGTGCTTTGGGCAAATCGTTACCAGCTCCCAAATCACCCTACCGGTAATGCTTCAAGTGAGTACGGCACTTCCGTAATTGAAACAACAGACGGAGGTTTTCTCGTTGGAGGGGGAGTCGATTATTTCTGGGATGGCGTTAGTTTAAATACTGTGGACACCTCCAGCGCAATGGGATTCAAAGTGGATGCTGCCGGCAATCTTTTATGGAACAGGGTCTGGGTAATTCCTACTGCAAACCCTGATGAACATTATATCAATGATGTGGCAGAATCGGCCGATGGGTATTTTTTTGTTGGTGAGTCCTCAGAAGGAGCCGGGACACCCAACAGTGATGGGGACTACCCCCGTAATGCGCTTATTATTAAAACAGCTACATCCGGTACCCTGACTTATATCAGGCGTTGGGGCGTTGGAAATACAACTTCACAGGGGATCAACTCGGCAGTACGCTTGTCCACAGGCAACATTTTGCTGGGTGGCTATGATGATCTGCATGGATTTATCATAAGCATCAGTGGCACAGGTGTAGGAACGCCTGCGGTAATTTTTAACCGTAGGCTCAACGGAAGCATTTTTGCAAACGTTTACCTGATCCAGGACATCATGGAGAATTCAGATGGAAATTATTCGATCATTGGAACTCAGCTTGCTTTTCTTGCTGTCTCATTCAACACCATGATCGTAAAAATAAACAGCAGCAGCGGAGCCCTTATGTTTGGAAGGACTTATGCGCCCATTGGGCTTTCCGCAATACTTCCTGAAGGGGGACTGGCATCTGACCAGGGATATTATATCTCGATGACCGATCAGCAAGTTACAGGGTTTAATTACAATATCATTCGAACGAATCCCTCAGGACAAACAAATGATCCTGCCGTCGGCTGCCCGGGTACAGCGCTCAGTCCGGCTCTGGGAACCATAACTGTTGCGTTCACAACTCCCGCTATGACTGAATTCAACCTGTTAACGCGTACGGCTTTTGTACCGGTAATTACTCCGCTATCTCCGGTGAGAACTCAGCACTGTCTGAATATTCCTTCCGTACTGAGTACAACCGCAACATCAACAAACGTTGCATGTTTTGGAGGATGTACCGGAACCGGAACCGCGAATCCGACCGGCGGAACAGCTCCCTACACATACTTATGGAACCCAACAGGACAAGTTACCCAGGTCGCTACCGGACTTTGCGCCGTCACATATACAGTGACCGTGACGGATAATGTTGGAGCAACTGCAACAACTACGGTTGTGATCACTCAGCCGGCAAGCGCTGTTTCGGCCTCTATCACATCTTCAGGAAACGTTTCCTGTAACGGCGGATCGAATGGCACGGCTACGGTTACTCCTTCAGGAGGAACACCGGGTTACACTTATTCCTGGGCGCCTTCCGGAGGTACAAACCCAACCGCTACCGGCCTGGTTGCAAATACGTATACAGTTACAGTTACCGATGCAAACGGATGCACAACAACACAAACTGTCACCATCACTCAGCCTGCTGCATTGACGCTCTCTACAAGCAGCACCCCTTCAGGTTGCGTCTCGCCAACAGGTACAGCAACCGCAACACCGGGTGGAGGAACTCCCGGATACACCTATAACTGGAATCCATCCGCTCAAACAACTCCGGTGGCAACCGCTCTGGGCGCAGGAACATATACGGTGACAGTTACGGACGCGAACGGTTGTACTATCACCCAAACGATAGTTGTCTCAACTGCCGGTGCGCCGGCATTAACACTCTCTTCTCAGACAAATGTCCTGTGTAATGGTGGATCTACAGGTTCAGCAAACATGACAGCAAGCGGAGGTACTTCACCTTATACTTACTCCTGGTCTCCTTCCGGTGGTACCAATGCAAACGCTACAGGACTTGCGGCGAATACATACACAGTCACCGTTACGGATGCGAATGGCTGTACCGCCACACAAACAGTGATTATCACTCAGCCAACGGCAATTGGCGCTACAATTTCCTCTACTCAAACGGGATGCTCTTCGTCCACTGGAACTGCAACCGTGACGCCCTCAGGAGGTACGCCCGGGTACACTTACGTCTGGAATCCAACTTCACAGGTAACACAGACAGCAACCGGTTTGGGCGCGGGAACTTATACGGTTACCATAACGGATGCGAATAACTGCACATTTACTCAAACAGTGTCCGTGACGGTTGCCGGAGCGCCCTCAGTTTTGCTATCCTCACAGGTCAATGTAAGTTGTAATGGCGGAAATGACGGTTCCGCAATCATGACTGCAAGCGGAGGAACTTCTCCCTACACTTATTCCTGGGCCCCGGCCGGAGGCACAAATGCAAACGCCACAGGCTTAACGGCGAACACCTACACAATTACTGTTACTGACGCCAATGGTTGCACAGCAACACAAGTCGTAACGATCCTTCAACCAACTGCTATCAGCATCGCTTCAAGTTCAACACTTACCGGTTGCACAACCGCTGTGGGAACCGCGACTGCAACTCCTACCGGTGGTACCCCTGGTTATACGTATCTGTGGAGTAATTCCCAGGTCACACAAACCGCAACAGGTCTTGCAGCTGGAACATATACTGTTACCGTAACGGATGCCAACGGTTGCACAATGACCCAAACTGTTATCGTTTCAGCGAACAATACACTTGCTCTCACAGCAAGTTCCGCTTCTGCTAATTGTACATCCGCCACAGGCACCGCAACTGCGAATCCGAGCGGAGGTACTGCTCCGTACACTTATTTATGGAGCAATAGCCAGGTAACTCAAACCGCTACAGGATTGGTTGCCGGTACGTATACTGTTACAGTTACCGATGTGAATGGTTGTACGATCACTCAAACCGTTACCGTTACTTCCATAAACCCGCTAACGATCTCATCCTCTTCAACACAAACAGGATGCGGCAGTCCGGATGGAACAGCAACAGGTACCGCAGGAAACGGAACAACGCCATATACATACAGCTGGAGCAATGGCCAGACAACTCAAACTGCAACCGGCTTGAGCGCGGGCACATATACTATAACGATAACAGATGCAAACGGATGTACGATAACGCAATCAGTTGCTGTTACTCAAACAACCGGTCCCGTTGCAACAGCATCAGCTTCGGTAACAACCATTACAGTCGGGGGAAGCGCGCAACTCACAGCTTCAGGGGGCGGAACGTATTTGTGGACGCCTTCAACAGCATTAAGTTGTACAACATGTCCAAACCCCATTGCGACTCCTGCGCAGACTACGACCTACTGTGTTACGGTTATTGATACGAACGGATGTTCGGACAGCTCTTGCGTAACCATTACGGTAGATATTCCATGCGGAAAAATATTTGTTCCGAATGCGTTCTCTCCGAATTTTGATACGGAGAATGATCAGGAATGCATTGAAGGAAATTGTATAAAGGCATTATACTTTGCAATATATGATCGTTGGGGAGAAAAAGTCTTTGAAACATCAAACCCCGCAATGGTATGCTGGGATGGAATGTACAAAGGTAAGATCCTGAGCCCGCAGGTTTTCGTTTACTACCTGGATGCCACACTCATTAATGATGAAGTGGTAAGCAAAAAGGGTAATATCACATTGGTGAAATAATATTTTAACTAAAAACGATCCTAAGCTAATTACAATGAACCTGAAAAGATCCTTTCAACTCGTTTGCTTAACGGCTCTAATTGTTATTATCCTCCTTCCCGTGCGTATGTCCTCACAGGATGTGCATTTCTCACAAGCCGGAATGACTCCTTTGAACCTGAATCCCGCGCAAACGGGAGCCCAATACAATTTGCGCGCTCTTATCAATTATAAAAATCAATGGGGAACGGTTGCTGCTCCGTATCAGACCGCCAATTTTTCGTTCGATGCTCGGATTGGTAAAAATAAATCCAAAAAGGGATTCTCAGCATTTGGCCTGCAGGTCTTCAGTGATAAAGCAGGCGATGCAGAAATGGGACTCTTCCAGGCAAATCTTTCCTATGCGTACCATGTTAGCCTCAATGAAAAAAGCACGCTTGGCGCCGGATTTGTTGGTGGTTTTTCACAGCGTAGTTTGAAATATGCTGCGTTTCAGTGGGGAAATCAATATGATGGAGTGGATTTCAACGCATCACTTCCAACAGGTGAGCCGGTTGGGAGCGATAATATTTCACTCGCAGATCTCGGCGCCGGCATTCATTATGAATACGGCAAGGAACAACGATACATGACAGGAAATGATCAAAAGACCATTAGTGTCGGCTTTTCCGCATTTCATCTGAACCAGCCTAAATATTCTTTTTATAAGACCGATGAGAAACTGCCCATTAAAATGGTGGGATATGCCAGCGCATTGTTCGGCATTTCAAATTCACAACTTTCCATCGAACCTTCTGTCTATTATTTTCGTCAGTCAACGCAATCTGAACTACTTTTCGGCGCACGCTTTCGTTACCAGATGCGCGAAGAATCCAAATACACAGGCTACGTAAAAGGATCCGCCATTTCACTTGGCACATATTACAGAAATAAAGACGCATTCATCACCACATTCCTCTTTGAGATATCTCAATATGCGATTGGCGTTAGCTATGATCTTAATGTCTCGGATCTTAAAACTGCAAGCGCCGGAAAAGGCGGTATTGAATTTTCCATTCGTTTCCTGAGTCCGAACCCTTTCCTCTCAAAAAGCGCATCTAGTTTCTGAAAGTAATTTCTTTCATGCTGTGCCTGAAATGAAAAAGGATTTCTTTCTTGACGTTTACGATGTAGTTCGCCTTATCCCGAAAGGAAGGGTAACATCCTACGGCGCAATTGCATCGTATCTTGGCTCAAAAGGCAGTTCCCGCATGGTTGGCTGGGCCATGAATGGAAGTCATCGCATAAAACCTGCTGTTCCCGCTCACCGGGTTGTTAATCGCATCGGAATGCTTACCGGTAAAGCTCATTTCAGTGATCCCGCCCGAATGCAAAAACTGCTTGAAAAAGAAGGGATCAAAGTGAAAAACGACAGCATCTTGAATTTCAAAAAATACTTCTGGGACCCGGCAAGAGAGCTTGCGATCTAAAGTCCGCTATCCGTCATCCGATATCCGATATCATTGTATCTTTATAAGATGTCAATAACGAAGGAGAAAGTCCTCGAGGCACTTAAGAATGTCGATGATCCCGACCTGAAAAAGGACATTGTTACTCTCGGTATGGTTCGCGACCTGCAGGTGGAAGGGCATAAGGTTTCTTTCACTATCATGCTAACCACTCCTGCCTGTCCAATGAAGGAGATGATCCATAACGCTGCTAAAAACGCAGTGATCCACTACGTTAGCAAGGATGCGGAAGTCAGTATCAAAATGGACGCTGACGTAACGATGAAACAGAATAACCTGCTTCCCGGAGTACGCAATATCATCGCTGTGGCGTCAGGTAAAGGCGGAGTGGGTAAGTCAACGGTTGCCGCCAATCTTGCTGTTGCACTTGGGAAAATGGGTGCGAAAGTAGGGTTGGTAGATGCGGATATTTACGGTCCTTCTGTCCCGATCATGTTTGATGTGATACATGAAAAACCGAATGTTACTGCAATTGATGGAAAAAATAAGATGTTGCCTGTTGAAAGCCATGGTATCAAAGTGATGTCGATCGGCTTCTTTGCAGACCCTGACCAGGCCATCCCATGGAGAGGACCTATGGCAACGCGTGCCTTGACCCAACTTTTTACGGATGTAGCCTGGGGTGAATTGGATTATATGATCGTTGATCTTCCGCCTGGAACCGGCGACATCCACCTCTCTCTTGTGCAATCGGTTCCTTTGGCGGGTGCGCTTATCGTTAGTACACCACAGCAGGTAGCCCTGGCAGACGCAAGAAAAGGAGTAGCAATGTTCAAACTTCCCCAGGTAAATGTTCCTATTCTTGGTATCGTTGAGAACATGGCTTACTTCTCACCCGTAGAACTTCCCGGCAATAAGTATTACATCTTCGGAAAAGGCGGGGCGAAAGCCCTGGCTGAGCAGCTCGCAGTTCCATTCCTTGGAGAAATTCCTCTCGTGCAAAGTATATGCGAATCGGGCGATGCAGGCATGCCCGCCGTACTCCAGGAAACTACTCCCCAGGCTCTCGCTTTCATGCAGGTAGCCAGGAACGTGGCCCAGCAGATCGCCATAGCGAATGCAACCCCTAAACCGGTCACAAACCCGGCGAATTGATTAAATTTGTATGATGCCGTTAGCGAAAGAATCACTGATCATTGATAGAGTGGAAGAAGCTCTTACCCAGATCCGACCTTATCTGGAAGCGGATGGTGGTAACGTCATCCTGAAGGAGATCACGGACGAAATGGTAGTTCGATTGGAACTCACAGGCGCCTGCAAATCTTGTTCAATGAGTCTGATGACACTCAAAGCAGGGATCGAAGAAACCATTAAGCGCTCCGTTCCTGAGATCAAGTCGGTTGAAGCGATCAATACCGGTATTGAGACACACTAACTCATGATGATTTCAAAGCCTCTTTTTTCTTTATCACATTATCACATTATCACATCATCACAGTTTCTTATTACTTCTATTTCTTTTTTAAGCATTTTCCTTTTTTCCTCTTGTAAGCCTAAATTGGACATCCCCGTTCCTTCTGCAGGAGCTGCTGATTTCTCCAAATTTATTGTAGTTGGTGGCAACTACATGGCCGGTTGCCAGGATGGCGCGCTATGGAAAAAAGGCCAGGAATATTCCGTTGGAGCCTTGTTGAATGAACAGTTTCAGCTGGTAGGGGCGGGAGATTTCAATCAGCCCCTCATGCCGGATGACATGGGCCTCGGGCTGAACGCAAAACCCTGGGAAGGCGTGTTTGTGCATGCAAGTCGCCTCGGATACAAGATAGATTGCGAAGGGGTTTCTGCTTTGAAACCTTTGAAGGATACTTTCGGGCTTGTGAACGCTGGTATCTACCTTACAGGAATTTCCGGAAATAGTTTTCAAAATTTGTCTGTCCCCCACGGGAGGATACAGGACTTTTATAATACCGGTTTTTCTAATTCATATCAGCAGGGAAATGCAAACCCTTTCTATCATCGTTTTGCTTCTAATGCCGGAAGTTCAAAGGTATATACGGATGCCCTTGCGCAAAATCCGTCTTTTTTCGCTGCATGGTTTGGAATGGAGGACATTTACGAGCATGCCAGGACCGGGGCAACAAATTATTCCATACCGGATGGAAGTACTTTTTGGTTTTACCTTGACGTTTTTCTCGCCGGCTTGACCACGAATGATGCAAAAGGGATCATTGCAAACATACCTTCCCTGGATTGCCTCCCTTTTTTCACTACCATTCCCTGGGATGGATTGGAACTCACGCAAAGCAAAGCGGATTCACTCAACAACCTGACCGGAAATATTTTCAACTTTGTTCCCGGAAAGAACGGATTTGTTATTGAAGATCCTGTTTCACCGGGTAATTACAGGAAAATGGTTTATGGTGAATATATCCTCCTGACCATACCGCTTGATTCAGTAAAATGCAATTTCATGGGCGTTTTTACTCCTATTCCGGACAAATATGTGCTGGATGTTACAGAAGTGTATGAGATCCAGACGAAGATAAATGTGTACAACAGTGTGATTGGTGAGAGGGCAATGGCCTACGACATTGCTACCGTCGATATGAATTCTTTCTTTCGAACGGTCCGTTCAGGGATCAAATGGGATGGAGTGGACGTTGATATGGAATTTGTAAGCGGTGGTTTCTTTTCATTAGACGGATACCATCCGCATCAGAAAGGGTATGCGCTTATTGCGAATGAGTTTCTGAAAGCGATCAATTCAAAATACGGGGCAACACTTCCAACCATCAATTGTTTTGATTGCGATGGGGTTATTTTCCCCTGAAACTTTCAATAGCGGATGTTAATTGAATGAAATCATCCGGGCTTAATTGCTCCGCTCTTTTTTCTAGGAAGGGTACCCGGGATACCTCAACCTTGTTTTCATCCATCAATTTCCTCAATGCGTTTCGAAGCGTTTTCCTCCTTTGATTGAAGGCTGTTTTTACTACGGTCTTAAAGAGTTTTTCATCGCAACTCAAACGCGAAACCTGGTTTCGCAGGAGACGTATTACCGCGGATTTGACCTTTGGAGGGGGCAAGAAAACATTTTCATTTACAGAGAAAAGGTATTCAATGGAATAATATGCCCGGAGCAGCACGCTTAAGATCCCGTATTCTTTATTCCCTGGGGGCGATGCGATGCGTTTGGCAACCTCCTTCTGAAACATGCCGACAACCTGCTCAACGCGGTCTTTTTCTTCGAGCACTCGAAATAGAATTTGGGAGGAAATATTATACGGGAAGTTGCCGGCGATGATGAATTTTCCGGAAAAGATCTTCGAAATATCCCATGAAAGGAAATCGCCCTCAAGGATCCTTCCATCCAATGCGCTGAAATTCTTTCTCAGGTATACCACGGATTCAGGATCGATCTCAATGACCCTCACGTTTGACGAATTCAATGCAAGTAACGCTTCGGTGAGGATGCCTGTACCGGGTCCGATCTCGAGGATCTGCGTGCCGGAAGGATTCAATCGGATACTGTTCGCGATCTTCCTCGCGATATTCTCATCACGCAGAAAATGCTGACCCAGCTTTTTTTTTGGTCGGACGTGGTCCAAAGTATAGGAATGGATTAAACGATCTCCAGCAAGGTACGGAATGCGACAAATTTTTCTTTGAAACGAAGGGAATGTTCCCGCTGTAGCCTTGGAGCCTCTGTGTCTCTGTATGTTTCGTAATCTTTCAGGTTTCGGCAGGTGTATTGTATCGAATAGGTCTTACCGCTTTCCTCATTTACCAGCACCCTGCATATCCTGTTCTCCATAAAATATCCGGTCTTCATCACAGCCGGGACATGCTCCGCTTTCATCCACTTCAGCCACTCATCATGGACAGAATCCTCAATATTCACCGTCACATTATATATGATCATATAAATGAATTCGTATTTAGTAATCAATTTACGTGGTCACCACGCAATCTCCTGAATCTCTTTCTCGCCTCGACTGAATACAGACTGCCCGGAAATTTCAGGAGTAACTCTTCATAATACTTTTTAGCTTTTTCAACATCATTTAGCTTGAATTCGTAAATGTCGCCCAATTTAAAACAAGCATCATCTGCATAAATGTCCCAGGAGTAGTCCTTCAGGATCAATTCCAGGATCACGATGGCCTCATCGGTCTTTCCCCTGCGTGAAGCGATCTGGAATTTCTTATAAAGGATCTCATCGGCAAGTGCATGATTCGGGAAAAGTTTTTTAAGTGAGTCAAGCGCCTGGATGGCTGCCTCAAAATCATTCCTGTAATACAGTAGGTCGGCTCTTGAATACATAAGAAGCGGAACCAGGTTTGTATCGATCGTGGAATTATCGCTGATGAGCAGGCTCAGGTCCATGGCATCGTTCGCGATCAGTTTTGATGTGGAACCTTTCAATACATCAAGCTGCGACTGCGCCCATTTGAAATCACCTATAAAGTAAGATAAACGCGCATTCCGGAATTTAGCCTCATGACCAACAGGGTCATGTTTAAATGCCTTTTCTACTTGTGAATACATAAGTGAAGCATCCCACACAAGGCCTTTCATAAGCAATACGTCCGCCAGCTCAAGTTTGCATTCCGCATTGGCGCTTGCTCCAAGACCCGGCAACTGAAGCGCTTCCTCAAGCAATGCGATCGGCTCCTCTGTCTTATTAAGATAAAATGCCTGGATATGAGCCAGGTTCTTGATCAGGGAAACGGTTCCGGAAGATTTGCCCAGCTCAGTTGGTAAGAGCGCCTGCTGATAATTCTTTTCAAGTTCGATCAGTTCCTCCTGCGTAAAATCATTTTTACCGGTAACTTTTTTGTACAGAACATTCAGCAGCTCCATCCGGGCGCTAAGATAATTGTCGGTTCCGCTTCCTTTAGTAAGAACATACTGGTATGCCTTGATGGCTACTTCATACACGTCATTTGCAACACACATCGATGCAAGCTCCATCACGCGGCCGCCACTTTCTTTTAGTCGTTTATCGAGTGCCTTCACCTGGATGAATGCGGCTTCAAACTCGCGCTGCTGCTCGAGCAACCAGATGAACATTTCCGCGAAGATCGTCTTATCAGGATATTTTTGGGTACGCTTGAGTAATTCACCTTTGAGTGATTCAACGCGTTTCGCGCCTGTTGTTTCCTCAAAAAAAGGAAGAAGAGCATCTTCCACCCCTTGTTTGTAAGATTCATTGATCAATAATACATCAAGCAGTTCACCGATCATCAATGCGTGATCACCCTTCATTCCATGTACCTGTGCGATCTCGAAATTGAACGGATACGTGCCCTTCATGAGTTTACGGCCTTTCTCATAGGTTTTAATTGCCAGGTCGTAAAGTTGTAAGGTTATGAACGCCTTGCCGACTACAAAGATCTGGTTGTTCTCATCTTTCAATAGAGAGATGGCGCGCTCATATTCCTCCTTGGCCTTTGTTTCGTTCCCGCTGCGCTGGAATACGTAACCCAGATCCACCTGGTAATTAAGCGAGGAAGGTTCAAGCTTGATCCTTTTTCTGACAACTTTTTCGGCTTCCTTGAATTCCTTTGTCTCGATCAGGCAATCAATATAGTACTTATAGAAAGAGCTGTTGTTCTTTTTGGCATACAGTTTTTCATAATAAACCAGTGCTTTGTCAAATTCTTTATTCTGGTAGAATTGGGCCGCGAGCTGTTCATCTGTCCCCGGCTGAGCAAGACAAAGTTGCGTGATCTGAACAAGCACGAATGCAATAAGAAAAGAGAGTTTCCTGAATTTGTTCATTTATCCTTATTGGGCTCAAGGCCTTTTCTTTCTACGAAATTCTGCACCATCAGGTTCAGTGAATCGTACAATTTGCATTGATTATTTACCGCATCGTTCGTTATTTTAAGGGACATGACCAGCATTCCGGCCAATTCACATTCCTGCTGAAAATGCTTCTGAACCTCTGTATCACTTATCAAGCCCTGCTCCAGATCGTGTGATAGATCTTTAAGTTGTTTCCTTGTCAGCAGGATCTCCTTTATAACGGAGGACCTGCGAGTAAGGAACTCCTTAAGTGGCTTTTTAATGGAACGAAAATCAGAGAGTAATCTTGCCTCATCTTTCAACAACGTATCCCGGATCACATTCGTCGCCTCTCCAAGCAACGCATTAACAACTTTTAACTTCTCTGTACAAGAGGCAGAATCCAACTTGAGGAAAGCCTTTTCAGCGGAATCTAGTTGTATCAATAAACTATCGATTTGGTTTGTTTCCGCACGGTACTTATCCGTTCCCGAACATGAGCAAACCAGTAACTGGACCACTGCAAACGCAGGAAAAAGAATTCGGCTTATTTTCACCATGTTAATTGATCATTTCAAATCCGGTATACGGAACCAGCGCCTTAGGGATGCGAATGCCGTTAACCGACTGGTTATTCTCCAAAAGCGATGCCACGATGCGTGGAAATGCCAGTGCGCTCCCGTTAAGTGTGTGTGCAAGTTGTGATTTGCCGTTCGCATCCTTATAACGAAGTTTCATTCGGTTGCTCTGAAAAGTTTCGAAGTTAGAAACAGAGCTGACCTCCAGCCACTTTTTTTGAGCTGCAGAGTAAACCTCAAAATCGTACGTGAGTGCTGAGGCAAAGCTCATATCTCCGCCGCAGAGCTTAAGTATCCTGAATGGTAATTCAAGCTTTCGCAATAGTCCGGCTACATGATCTTTCATCTCCTCCAGAACTGCATAAGATTTGGACGGTGCTGCGATCTGGACGATCTCCACCTTATCAAATTGATGCAATCTGTTCAATCCGCGTACATCTTTACCATAGCTCCCTGCTTCCCTTCGGAAACAAGGTGTATAGCCACAATATTTCACCGGTAAGCTAGCTTCCGGTAATATCATGTCCCGGAACATATTCGTAATAGGAACCTCCGCGGTCGGGATCAGGTAAAAATCATCTATCGGAGCATGGTACATTTGACCTTCCTTATCCGGCAATTGCCCCGTTCCATAAGCCGAAGCGGCATTCACCAGGATAGGCGGCTGTATTTCCGTGAAGCCGGCAGCAGCAGCGTTATCCAGGAAGAAATTGAGCAACGCGCGTTGAAGCCTCGCTCCCTTATTCCTGTAAATTGGAAACCCGGCGCCTGTGATCTTAACGCCAAGTTCAAAATCGATTAGATCATATTGTGTGGCAAGATCCCAGTGTGGCTTTGCATTCGTTCCAAGTACAGGCATTGCTCCTTCTTCGTGCACAACTTCATTCTCGGCAGAAGTCTTGCCTGCAGGTACCTGCTCCGAAGGAATATTCGGAAGGAGGATAAGCAGATCATTTTGTTTCTCCTCGTGTTCCCGCAATATACTCTCCAGTTGTTTCTCTGTTTCCTTTACTGCCGCGCTTTTATTCTTCAGGTCATCCGCTTCTGCCTTCTTTCCGGACTTATATAACTCACCGATTTTTTTTGAAAGCTGATTCGCCTCATTACGCAAACTATCGAGTTCTTCCTGTGTCTTTCGGCGTGCCTGATCGATCAAAAGGATATCCTCTACAATGGCAGAGGCATCGAAATTCTTGATACGGAGACGCCCGATGGCCTCCTCTTTTTGATCCCTTATCCTGCTGATCTGTAACATGATGAATTCCTTTCAAAGATACTCTTAATGGAAATGCAAAAAAAAATCTCCCGATCGCATCAACCGGGAGATCCTTCATGAATTAATTTCCTCAGGCCTGAGCGACAGGAGCAACCGAGACGTATGAACGGTTATTTCTCTTCTTCCTGAACACAACGATGCCGTCAACCAATGCAAACAACGTATGATCTTTTCCAATGCCAACATTGTTTCCGGGGTTATGCTGTGTTCCGCGCTGGCGCACTATGATGTTGCCGGCAAGAGCAGGCTGGCCTCCAAAGATCTTGATGCCTAAACGTTTGCTTTGGGAATCGCGCCCGTTCTTTACTTTACCTTCACCTTTCTTGTGTGCCATAATAACTCCGGGTTAAATGAGACGCTGTTATTTTTTTGTTGCGGTCTTTTTCTTGACCATAGGTTTCTTTTCTGACGTTACTTCTTCAGTCACCGTATCCTCGGCTTTCGTAGCCTTCTTTTTCGTTTTCTTTTCTGAAACTTCTGTGGACTTGAACGTTTCGCCCTTTCCCAGGATAGCCTGGATCAGGATCTCGGAATGAAATTGGCGATGACCGTTCATCTTTGCATAGCCCTTTCTTCTCTTTTTCTTAAAAACGATCACCTTCTCGCCTTTAACATGTGCAAGCACTTTCGCGGCAACTTTAAAACCGTCAACAAGGGGTTGTCCTACGGATACCTTTCCGGAATCATCTACAAGGAGAACCCTGTCAAATTCAACATTTGCTCCTTCCTTCGCCTCGAGTCTGTGAACTAATACCTTCTGGTCTTTTTCCACCTTGAACTGCTGACCGGCTATATCTACTATTGCGTACATCTTGCTGATAATTAATCTGTTACGAATGCCCTCATCTTTAAGGGGTTGCGAAGTTAAGTAATCTTTCAATCTCCGCAAAAATATAGGTTACTTTTTGTTTATCAGCCAGACCCCCAATAGGATCAGACTCATAGAAACATATTGCATTGCTTCTATCCTTTCCGAAAAGGCGATCCCCCAGAATACAGCCACAACCGGGATCAGGTATGTAACGGAAGAGGCGAACAATGCACTGCTTTTGCGGATAAGCTGATTGAAGAGAATGACAGAAACAGCGGAACCTATCACACCAAGTATCGCAATGTATCCAAGACTTGCAAGCGCTTGTCCATCCATGGAAGCGCTGAGAGCCGGTTGATCAAAAGCCAGGTAGATCGCGGCCGGAATTCCAGCCATACTCATAGACCATACAGTGTTGGTTACAGGATTTACATTTCCGAGATATTGTCGGATAACATTCACAGAAAACCCGTAACAAATTGTCGCAACAAGAACGAGACAGCTGAATAGAAGGGAATTATTGCCTTCCGTTTCATCAAAGAAAAACAAGCCGCAGGCCCCGGCCAAACCGGTAATCACCCCAAGTTTACTGAATAAGCCCGTCTTACTTTTCCAGAGAAGTGCTCCCATCAGCAGTGTTGCCATCGGTGTAAATGAGTTCAGCATTCCGGCCATGGAACTGCTGATACCAGTTTCGGCCATCGTAAAAAGAAATGCCGGCAGAAGGTTACCGAATACAGCGGAGGCAAGGAAATATTTCCAAAGCAACAGGTGCTCCTTTTTAAAATGGAAGAACCAGAAGGGTAGCACGAACACTAACGCGAATGTCAGCCGTAAGGCAGCAACATGATTGCTTGAAAAATCGCGCATCCCCAGCTTCATCAGGATGAAAGAACTTCCCCAGATGAGCGAAAGCAATAATAGTAAGACCCAACTTGAGAATTGATCCTTCATACGATCTTATCCTGTCAAAGATAAAACCTGCCTTGACCCAAAATCATACATTTGCATAATTAACGTGAACTGAAATGATGTAAACAACGCCTGTTTGATGAAACTATCTAAGATCCTGAACGCAATTGAGAAAACAGCCCCGCTCGTTTTACAGGAGTCTTACGATAACTCAGGGTTACTTGTTGGCCTGCGGGATGCCGAGATCAAAGGAGCTCTGCTCTCACTGGATTGCACAGAGGCAGTTGTAGAAGAAGCCATTCGAACGGGATGTGATCTTGTTATCAGCCATCACCCGGTGATCTTCAAAGGACTCAGGAACCTGACGGATTCAACGCCGGAACAAAGGACAATACGACTTGCGATCAAAAAAAATATAGCGCTCTATGCATGTCATACAAATCTTGACAATGTAATTCATGGGGTCAATGGAAAGATCGCCTCAAAGCTTGGCCTGGAAGATCTTCATGTTCTGAGACCACTCAGTGGTATCCTGACAAAACTTGTTACGTTCTGTCCTTTGAAACATGCAGATACGGTCCGGAAAGCTCTCTTTGATGCGGGAGCGGGTTCCATCGGAAACTATGATCAGTGTAGTTTCAACCTGGAAGGCTTCGGTACCTTCAGAGGCAACTCAAACACCGCGCCTTTCGTGGGTGAAAAGAATAAGCAGCATCGGGAAAAAGAGTCAAGGATTGAAACTGTTTTTCCTTCCTTCCTCCGGCAACAGGTTTTGAATGCTTTATTCGGTGCGCATCCTTACCAGGAAGTAGCATACGACCTTTACTCAATGGATAACCCATGGCAGCAGGCGGGGGCAGGCCTTGTAGGTACGTTAAAGGGCAATTGGACAGAGACGGCCTTCCTTGCGCTGCTTAAAGTTGTTTTCGGTCTCAAAAGCTTCAGGCATACCGCTTTGCTTGGGAAGAAGATAAAAAAAGTGGCAGTTTGCGGAGGAAGCGGATCCTTCCTGATACCGGATGCATTGAAGGCAGGAGCGAATATTTTTCTTAGCGCCGATGTCAAGTATCATGACTTCTTTCAGGCCGACGGGAAAATGATCGTTGCAGACATTGGACACTTTGAGAGTGAGCAGTTTACCCCCGAGATTTTTTATGAGGTACTCAAACGGAATTTTCCTAAATTTGCCGTCCGTTTTTCAAAGGTGAAAACTAATCCGATTAATTATTTCTGAGCATGGCAAAGGAAAAGACAGATAAGGCAGATTTGGCGGTAGATATTAAACTCACCGCGTTGTACACACTTCAGATCGTAGATTCGGAGATCGACAGGATTCGTACCGTCCGCGGAGAGTTACCTCTTGAGGTGAGAGACCTGGAGGATGTGGTTGCAGGACTTGAAACACGGCTCAATAATTTCAAGGATGAGCTGAAGGCCCTGGAAACATCCATCTCTGATAAAAAGAATGTGATGAAGGAAGCGGCAAGCTCCATAAAAAAATACGAGTCACAACAAAATAAAGTACGGAACAACCGTGAGTATGATTCACTCACGAAAGAAATTGAGTTTCAGAATCTCGAGATACAACTCTCGGATAAACGCATAAAGGAATTTAAGGTGCTTATCATAACAAAGACTGAGATGGTGGAGAAAGCAGAAGAGGAGTTGAAGGAGAAGAAAAAGGATCTGAAGATCAAAAAGAATGAGTTGGAAGAGATCATTGCCGAAACAGAGAAAGAAGAAGAAGCACTCATCAAGCGCTCAAAAACATCGGAAAAATCCATAGAAGACCGTTTGCTGAATGCATACAAACGAATTCGACTGAATGCCAGGAATGGACTGGCAGTTGTAACGGTTCAGCGTGATGCTTGCGGTGGATGTTTCAATAAGATCCCTCCTCAGCGACAACTTGATATTAAAGCAAGTAAGAAGATAATCGTTTGCGAACATTGCGGGAGGATCCTTGTCGACCCGACCCTCGTAGGCGCTGAAGTTCAGGAAAGGACCTGATAAACAATTTAGAATTTATGTTGAAGGGATCCCGGTTAAGGATCCCTTCGTATTTTTAATACCATGCAACGCATCCTTTTCATTTTGTTCCTGTTCCCGTGTCTTGACGGGATAGCTTCCTTCAACTGGAACACAAACTGCCGGACCGCGTATACTGCTTTGATTGAACTGCGTTTCTCTGATGCTCAAAAATCCATCTCGGCTGAAAAAAAGTCGGATCCCTCAAATAACATTGTCCACCTTCTGGAGAATTACATTGACATGTTAACGCTCGTTATTGGCGAGGAAAAAAATGAGTTTTACCTGCGACAATCATCCAAAAGAAAACGTCTGAAGTGCTTTGAAGATGATAAAACGACCAACTCGGCATGGAGGAATTACTGTATTGCAGAAACGGAACTCCAGTGGGCCTTCTCAAGGATCAAATTCGGAGAGAACATTTCTGCCGCAAAAGAGATCAACAAAGCGTATCACCTCTTGGAAAAGGTCCGCGAAGAATTCCCGGACTTTCTTCCTGCAAAAAAAAGCATGGGACTCCTCCATTGCCTCATTGGATCCGTACCTGAAAAATATCAATGGATCACTGATCTCAAAGGACTAAAGGGATCCGTACCACAGGGTAGAAGAGAATTGGAGGAGGTGTTGGCTGCTTCCTCGGGCGAAGAAGTCTGGCTAAAGGAAGAAGTGACATTCTTTCTTTCATTTATTTTACAAAATCTTGATAACGACGAGCAGGCCGCTAACCGTATACTTAAAGATCTTGAACTGCAAAAACCTCTGACTCCTCTTAGTATCTACGCTTCTGCAAGCATTGCCATGAGATCAGGGAAGAATCTCCTTGCGTCGAAAATACTTGAGGGCTATCAGAAAAACACAGGTGCTTATCCGTTTCATTATCTCGAATACATGCGCGGACTTTGTCTTCTTCATGAATTGGATACCGCTTGCCGTTCTTACTTTAAGAAATATCTACTGAACTTTAAAGGTAGAACCTTCATCAAAGCCGCTTATCAAAAACTTGCCTGGTCCTGCCTGGTCACGAATGATACTACAGGCTATAAGAACTGGATCCTTAAGGTGGAGAAGGTAGGAACCACCATCACCGACGAAGACAAACTTGCGTGGAAGGAATTTAAGGATCCGATGCATCCGCATCCTGTTCTTCTCCGATCAAGGATCCTGTTTGACGGAGGCAACTACAGGCGCGCCTTCGAAGAACTAACAGCCAAAGCTCCGTCCGCTCAATTCAATTCTGTCAGGGATCTTGCAGAGAGCGGTTATCGGCTGGGGCGGATCTATCATGAAATGGGAAAGATCAAGGAAGGAACGGAGGTCTATGTGTTGGTGGTCAATTCTTATGGCAACAAACCCTGGTACTTCGCTGCCAGCGCTGCGCTCAACCTCGGACTGATCAGTGAAAATAACAAGGATAAAGAAAAGGCAGAATTCTGGTTTAGGAAGTGTCTTGCAATGAAAGGACATGAATACAAAGAAAGTCTGGACCAGAAAGCCCAGGCAGGATTGAACAGGTTGAAAAACGCTAACTGATCTCGATGGAAAGATTCTTGCACTTGCTAAGGATCGCTGCTAATTCTCCTACAGGATCCTTCTTTTTCCACAAGCAACTGTAAAGCGCCATTCCTTCAAATCCGATCGATCTCACTTTCTCGATCTGATCAATGCTGATGCCGCCCCTGGCGATCACTTTATGCGGGTTTTTCTTAAGCGCCGCTGTCAGACTGAACTCATTGAATCCTCCCTGGAAGGAGCCGCTCAGGCTATCAAATATGGGGCTGAGAAAGACGTAATCATAGCCGGGAACTTCTTCATAGAGACTGGCAAGTTTTCGAAAGGATCCTGTTTGAATGAAACTTTTTCCCCTGGATTTGAGTAAGGTACGGTTCAGCCATAGCCGGAACCACCTTTTTTTATGAAGACGAGTGATGTGAATGCCTTTCAGGTTGAACGCCAGGGCAAGTTTGTGGTGAGAATGAATGACCAACCGGTCATGAAAATGCTCCGGGATAGACTGGATATAATCCCGAAACTCTGATGTTGAAAGCTTTGGTTTGCGGATATGTACGTTTAGAATACCCATTTCGAGCATGCGTGTTACATGGCTCGCTTCATTTTCCAGAACCTCGGAAGGAGTGATAACGATCAGTTTCATATTTCTTCAACTGCGTTTCCGATCTCCTCAAGCAATTTAGGATTTCGCTCGATCGCATTACCAACAACGATCATTGAACAACCCGCCCTGGCTATTGCCAACGCTGACTTACCTGAATCAATGCCTCCCCCGTAAATAACAGGCAGCTCAGTAGTGTTCGCGACACGTTTGATAAGTTCTGCTGCCACAGGCTCCTGGGCGCCGCTTCCCCCTTCAAGATAAATGCACCTGAGACCCAGTAACTCTCCTGCAAGCGCCGTGGAACAGGCAATGTCGAATTTATCGCCGGGAATGGGGATCGTTCCTGAGATGTACTGCGCGCTTGATACCTGTTTGCCGCCAATAAGCATATAACCCGTTGGGATCACCTCCATCCGGGAACGGCGTATGGATTGTGCTGCGTGCACATGCTGACCGATCAGAAAGTCTGCATTGCGACCTGAAATAAGAGAAAGAAAAAAGAGGCCGTCGGCATTGGGGTGAAATTGAGAAGCGTTTCCCGGAAAGAGCAGAACAGGAAGTTTGAAACTCTTCTTTAGGTCATTTATGCACTTCTCTGTTGAAGCGGCAGAAAGTAAACTTCCGCCAACCAGGAATGAAGACACGCCTGCTTTCGATGCATTCTTATAATTGCCGGGAACAAATTTATCTGGATCTACCAGAACGGAGAACAAACAACGCTTCTTCCTCTTTGCTTCCGTAAGTTGAAGGTAAAATCTGCCTGTTTTCATCACGCAATGTTAATCATTGATGATGTAAACCAACATGTGGGTTCCGTATTTTTTATAAGCAATTTTATTTACGGTGTGTTCCCCGCCAACGCGGATGATGCCGCGCGTCTCGCCCTCTTCGCAGTTTCGGAACGGTTCCACGTAAAGATCTTCTGAAAACGTCAGACTTCCTGTTCCGTGTTTTTTGAATAAGGATTCTTTGGCGCCCCAATAAATGTGTAATCGGTCGCTCCCTGCATTGGGACCTGCTTCCCGGCGCTCCATGCTGCTCATGAAACGCGGTGAGATACGGAAGATCTTATCGCGTATCAGTTCATAATCCACCCCGGTAGACCCTGCCGTATCATGCGTCATAACAAGCATTCCTTGTGAATGACTTATTGAAATGTATCCTTTTTCAGGCTCGGGTAGCGAAGGCTTTCCTTTATCGTCATAAAGGATATATTGATCTTCCAGGCCGGGAAAATGATGCAAAAAAGCAAGGAATTCGGGCGTCAGACCACGTCTTCTGCCTGTGTCCGAACGTATTCCGTTCCCGGATGTCTTCCAAAACCCGATCCGGCCGGTTCTGCTGAATTTGCTAATCTCTACGAGCCCCAAACTGTTCTTTCAGCGAAGATAATCAACCGCCTTTACCTGTTAGCAAATGGCAAAACTAAAATTTCATGGTTGTTGAAATAATTAAGATATTTACATGCGATAATTTTTCCCGTTATGAAAACAGCAACCCGATTTTTTGTTTACGCCCTTATTTTTGGCTTCTCTGTCACTCCCGTTCTCTCCCAGGAACAACTCTTCCCGATCGAGGAAAAAGGGAAGTGGGGATTCATCAATAAATCCGGCAAGGTAGTCGTCAGTCCGCAATTTGAATTTGCAGAGCGTTTCGCTGAAGGATTGGCCGCTATGAAATCCGGTGGTAAGTGGGGTTTTACAGATCCTACCGGCAAAGTGGTCGTGACTGCAGCATATGATAAAGTATCCGAATATTATTCAGAAGGACTGGCGGCAGTAAAAAAAGCGGGTAAATGGGGTTACATTGATAAAACAGGAAAAGTCACTATAGATTTCAAATTTGATTTTGCCTACCGCTTTACAGACGGACTTGCTCGTGTTTATTCCGCCGGCAAATGGGGCTTCGTGGATAAATCAGGCAACCTTGCAATCAAGGCCGAGTACGATGGCGCGTATTATTTTTCGGAAGGATTGGCGCGTGTTCAAAAGGGAAAAAAGTGGGGCTTCATTGACAAAACAGGAAAGATGGTAGTAGATTTTATTTACGATGAAACTTTTGACTTCGCCCAGGGCCTTGCAAATGTGAGGAAGGGAGATGAGATCAGCGGTAAGTGGGGTTACATCGATAAGACCGGGAAAGTGGTGATCGAATTTAATTTCGACAGAGCTTATTTTTTCTCTGAGGGCCTCGCGCTAGTCAGAAAGGGAGACTTTAAATCAGGCAAATTCGGGTTCATCGACAAATCCGGTAAACTGGTGATCGATTACCAGTTCTATGGCGCCGATCACTTCAAAGATGGTATGGCATGTGTTTCTACTTCGATCGATACAAAGAATCTGAAATGGAATTACATTGATAAATCCGGCAAAGTGGTCATAACAAAGAACTTTGATTATATGTCCAATTTTACCGGCGGTCTTGCCAAAGTCAAATCTTCAGATATCAAAGCAGGATACACCTTCGGGTATATCGACAAAACAGGAAAATATATCTGGCCGTAATTATTGATTATACGCAACAGATTGAATGCCTCACACTTAGAGGCATTTTTTTTGTTTCCTGCCTCCGAACAACTTGGCTCTCTCAGGCACTTTAACTAACTTTGTGTCCCTTTTTAAACAAGAAAACAACTTATGGCAACTCAAACGAAAGTGGAAAAATACGTGCAATACAAAGTGAAGGATATCTCTCTCGCTGATTGGGGAAGAAAAGAAATAAGTCTTGCAGAACAGGAAATGCCGGGCCTGATGGCGCTTCGTGACGAATACGGAAAAACAAAGCCATTAAAGGGAGCCAGAGTTGCGGGATGTCTGCACATGACCATACAAACTGCTGTCCTGATCGAAACATTAAAAGAACTTGGAGCAGAAGTTACCTGGAGCTCATGTAATATTTTCTCAACCCAGGATCATGCCGCCGCTGCCATCGCCGCTGCCGGGATCTCCGTTTATGCCTGGAAAGGAATGAACGCTGAGGAATTCGACTGGTGCATAGAGCAAACACTATTCTTTGGAAATGACAGGCAGCCTCTGAACATGATCCTCGACGATGGAGGCGATCTTACGAACATGGTGTTCGATAAGTACCCCGAACTTATTAAAGGTGTCAAGGGACTCTCTGAAGAAACTACTACCGGTGTTCACCGTTTGTATGAGCGTATGCAAAATGGAACGCTGCCTATCCCGGCCATTAACGTGAACGATTCCGTTACGAAATCCAAATTTGATAATAAATACGGCTGCCGTGAATCTTTGGTGGATGCCATCCGCCGTGCTACCGACCTTATGCTGGCAGGCAAGGTTGCAGTAGTTGCCGGATTCGGTGATGTGGGAAAAGGCTCTGCTGAATCGCTCAAGGAAGCAAAAGTACGGGTGATCGTAACCGAGATCGATCCGATCTGCGCCCTGCAGGCCGCAATGGAGGGATATGAAGTGAAGAAAATGGATGATGCCATTAAAGAAGCGGATATCATTGTTACGGCAACAGGTAATTATAATATCGTAACTGACCGTCACTTCAAATCCATGAAGCATAACGCCGTTGTTTGCAATATCGGACACTTCGATAATGAGATCGATATGGCCTGGTTGAATAAGAATTTCGGTAAATCAAAAGTGGAGATCAAACCACAGGTTGATAAATATACCGTCAATGGAAATGATATCATCGTCCTGGCTGAAGGACGCCTGGTGAACCTGGGTTGCGCAATGGGCCACCCGTCATTTGTGATGAGTAATTCCTTCACAAATCAAACCCTGGCACAGATTGAATTATGGGCTAATTCAAAGAAATACGAAAATAAGGTGTATACACTTCCAAAAGAACTGGATGAAAAAGTGGCAAGACTTCACCTGAAAAAGATCGGGGTGGTACTGGATGAACTAACGGAAGAGCAGGCAAAATACATTGGTGTAAAAAAGGAAGGACCTTTCAAACCCGACTACTACAGGTATTGATCAGTTGAACACGTGGATCGTGATCCCGTCAAATGTGGTCTGGTACTTCAACAAAGCCTGTCCTGCAGTACCCGGACCGCTGCTTGGTGTTCCATCTGTCATCAGGTAAACGGAATTGCAACAGAGATCTTCTCCTAACAATCCTGATGATTGAACCTCAATTCGCGAACAGGAGGCGTTCGGATCCCAGGGACAATGCCTGTCAAAAGCCATCATTTCATTTACGTCCTTCCTGTAAAGGATGATTCCTTTTGAACCGCCTGTAACATACACCCATCCTCCAACAGCGTTCAAAGCGCTGAAATTCGGGTCAGCCACTGAAACATAAAAGTCCACGTATACATAGGGGATACTGCCCTCATCCTTCCTGCAGGAAACAAGAATTAGCGCAAAAAAAACAACCCCTGAAACAAGCCTTCGTATCATAATACTGTAACAAATCTACCAAATAAATATTTCTTCCTTTTGACATGAAAAGCACTAATTTTGAGACAATGCGTTTTGTGAGAAGGCTTTTGCTTCTGTTGTTCATGATTTGCACTTCCTTCCTGTTCTCCCAGGATGGCGACGGAACAGGAGATAAGAAGCCGAAGGATCCGGACAGCCGGAAGGAGATGAGGAAGAAGGACAAGAAAAAATGGAAGGCGCAGCGCAAACTTGAAAAGGATCAGAAGAAAGCAGTTAAAAGGCATCACAAAAGAATACAGACAAAGAAGACCAGGAAACGAATGAAGAAGAATAAGAGGAAGGCGCAGAGGAATCATGAGCACAAAGGCGAGTTCTTCCTGAAAAAATGGTTCACGAAGAAAAAGAAAACCTAGATGGATTTTGGAGATTACATATACGTTATCATCGGTGTCTTATGGTTCATTTTCAGCATCATAGGTGGCGCTGCAAAAGCGGCAAAGAAAAAACAGGCGGCCGCTGCTAAATCCCAGACCGGTAAAACGCAAACCAGCTCTGCGGACACCGATCTTAAGAAAATGATCGATGATCTACTGCAAGGAAAGAAGGAAAAGGTGCAACAACCTAAGAAGCAAACTACTGCTCCCAGACCCCGTGAGGATAGACATGTTAAGAAAAGCCCTGTCAAGTTAGTGACACATCAAAAACACGATGATTTTCTCTACCAGGAGCAAAAAAAGAAGAAAAAATATTTGGATACTAGGAAGGAATCACTATCTTCGCATCTAGAGTCAGTTCCATCCACAACATCCCTCCACCAACATCCCCCCGTTCAGACCCTGGCGGAATCCGGGTCGGGATTATTTAACCAGACAAAGGACGAAAGCTCAGAAGTACATTACCTTTTGACCGGATTTGACCCGCGAAAAGCATTCATTTACGCGGAAATTTTTGGTCAGAAAAAGTACTGAAAATCAGTGCGTTTATAGGGATAAAAAAATTTGTTCGTCAAGTTCTTTTATTCATATATTTACGCACTTTAACTGGCACGAAACCCTAACGTAAATTTCAATTCTATGCTGCGTAAACTATCCACTTTTGTTGCGGCCCTCTTCATCACCGGAACCTTCGCGTTCGGTCAGGGAAGCGGTGTCCTGAAAGGCACTCTTACTGATGGCTCCAACAACGAACCCATTCCATTCGCTAACGTGGGAATCTTCAACGGAAGCCAGCAGGTGCTTACTACCGTGTCGGATATCGACGGAAACTATACGTTGAAGCCGATCCCTCCCGGAAAATATACCGTAAAGGCAACCTACGTTGGTTATGCTACGAAGCAGATCGAAGGCGTGATCATCAAGGCCGACGGAACAACATACCAGAACATCGGGCTTGCTCCTACAACCACACAGCTCGACCAGGTCGATATCGTTGAGTACAAAGAACCACTTATCGATCCGGACACAAAATCAGGCGGAACAGTGACTCGTGAAGAGTATCAGAACATGCCGTCTAAAAATATTAACTCAGTCGCTGCAACAACTGCAGGGGTATTCCAGGCGGATGAAGGAGATGCGCTGAGTATTCGCGGTGCCCGTTCAGATGGTACCGATTATTACATCGATGGACAAAAAGTTATCGGATCAAGCGGCCTCCCTCAGCAGTCTATTGAGCAAATTTCAGTTATTACCGGTGGCGTTCCGGCAATGTATGGTGATGCAACAGGCGGTATTGTCGCTATCTCAACACGCGGACCACAATCTGAATTTTTCGGCGGTGTGGAAGCTATCACCTCTCAGTTCCTCGATGCGTACGGCTATAACTTCTTAGGCTTCACTATCGGTGGTCCCATCGTTTCAAAAATGGATTCAGCCACCAAAATGAAACAATCAACAGTCGGTTATATCATCTCCGGTGAGTTCGTAACGGAAAAAGATGATGACCCTTCAGCTGTTGGCGGCTACCAGGTGAAAAAAGATGTGCTCGACCGTTTGAACACAACTCCGCTGAAACCTTCTGACCTCGGTGCAGGTACCTACAAGAATGCTGAATTCATCACAATGGATTCACTCGAGCCTATCAAATTCCGCCAGAATGTTCGTTCTAACGCACTTCGCCTGAATGCCAAAGTTGATTTTAAACTCTCTAAGAGTTTCGGATTGACCTTAGGCGGTTCGGTTGACTACAATAACCGCCATAGCTACGTTTATGAATATGCTCTGTTCAATCCTTCCAATAACCCGCAAGTGATCACGAATACATGGAGGGTCTATGGAAAGATCACTCAGAAATTCGGAAACGATATAGTTTCTAAAGACGACAAATCCACCTCGAACATTAAGAACGCTTTCTATACCCTGCAGGTGGGTTACTCAAAATACAACAGGATAGAACAGGATGATAACCACAAGGATAACATCTTCGATTACGGTTACATCGGACAATTCAATACATACAGAGCCCCGGTTTATGCCCCTATTACAAGTGGTAATCAAACCATCTATACGCTGCAAGGTTATATGGATACCCTCGTTGAATTCAACAGAAGTGAGAAAAATGAATTCGGAGCCAACTACACAACATTGTTCTATGAGTTGCTCCCTGGTGATCCTAACAACCTTTCTGAGATTCAGGCAGGTGGAGGTCTGCTCAACGGCGCAAGACCTTCCAATATCTACTCTCTCTGGTATAATACCGGACGTCAATATGGCGGTTACAATGTGACCGACAACTCGCAGTTTAGTATTCGTGCCCACTTCTCTGCTGACGTAAAAAATCACGCTGTACAGGCAGGTTTCGAATATGAGCAGCGTGTCGAGAGATTATGGAGCATTGTACCGATCGATCTTTGGGGACTAATGAGACAGCTTGCAAACTTCCACCTCGATCAATTGGATGTTGCTAACCCGATCTACAATCCTTACCTCTCCGGTACATACGAGTACTATGATTACAATTACGCGGTCAATTCTTCAACACAGCGTTATTTCGATAAAGCGCTTCGCGAACTTCTTGGAGCAGGACCAACTGAATACATCGATATCGATTCTTATAGCCCTGAAACTTTCAACATCGACATGTTCAGCGCCGATGACCTCCTTAATTCAGGATCATCTTATGTAGCTTATTATGGTTACGATCATACAGGGAAGAAATCAAAAGACAAGATCTCCTTTGACGACTTCTTCACCAAGAAAGATGCAAACGATAACTTTGCCCGTTCCATCGACGCATATCGTCCGACCTACATAGCAGGGTACCTTCAAGATAAATTCGATTTCAGAGATCTTAAATTCAACGTAGGTCTTCGTGTCGATCTCTTTGATGCAAACCAAAAAGTGCTTTCAGACAAATACCTCCTTTATAATGCTAAAACCGTTGGAGAGGTAGTGGGGACACTAAACCCGAACGGTGATCACCCAACTAATATGGGAAATGATTACGTTGTTTATGTTGATGCGCAAACGCCAACAACTATCCTTGGCTATCGCGATGAGGATACCTGGTATGATGCCAATGGAAATGAAGTCGCTGATCCTTCTGTGATTGCTGATCCTTCTGCAACAGGTACCATCACGCCTTATCTTCTTGACCCTAGCAAAACGGAGCTCGATGCTACATCATTCAAAGATTACAGCCCTCAGGCTACTTTTATGCCTCGTATCGCTTTCTCTTTCCCTATCTCTGATGTGGCTAACTTCTTCGCACACTATGACGTGCTAACACAACGCCCTTCAGGATTCAACAGGATCGAAGTACTCGACTACTATTATCTGACCTCTAACCAGGGGGCTATAATCAATAACCCTGACCTCAGACCGGAGAAAACCGTTGATTATGAGTTAGGCTTCAGCCAAACCCTGAATGATAAGAAGAACTCTGCTATCACACTTTCTGCTTTCTATCGTGAGTTACGTGATATGGTTCAGCTGGTGAACGTACGTTATGCTTACCCGATGGATTATCTTTCTTTCGGTAACATCGACTTCGGAACTGTTAAAGGATTCTCCGTTGCTTATGACCTTCGCAGAAGCGGTGGTGTTCAAATGACCACTTCCTATACTTTGCAATTTGCTGACGGGACAGGTTCGAGTGCTACAGAGGGTTATAGCCTTGTCAGCCAGGGATTGCCTAACCTTCGTACAACATTACCGCTTGATTTCGATCAGCGTCATACAATCGTCACAAACGTTGACTACCGTTTCGGTTCAGGAAAGAATTACAAAGGACCTGTTCGTGTGAAGAACAAAGGGAAGGATAATGAGAAGTCAATACAGTGGCTGAAAGACGTTGGCGCAAACGTAGTTTTCCGCGCCGGTTCCGGTTTACCATACACAAAACAAGGTAACGTTACACAGGCCGCAGCTTTTGGTATCGTTCAACGCGCTACCCTAAAAGGAAGCAATAACGGTTCTTACCTGCCTTGGACCTACAGGATGGATCTTCGTGTCGACAAGAATTTTGAACTGGTATTCGGTGGCAAAAAGAGTGAGGGGGAAGGTGCTGACGACAAGAAAAAAGTTGCCAACCTCAATGTTTATTTCCAGATCCTGAATGTTCTTAACACCAAGAATATCCAAAACGTATATGCTTATACAGGAAACCCTGATGATGATGGCTGGCTCGCAAGCTCAGAAGCGCAAAGCGTAATAAACGCGCAGGTTAACCCAACTTCTTACCAGGATCTTTACAGTATTAAGGTGAATAACCCCAACAATTACAGCATACCACGCCGTATCCGTCTGGGCATATCGCTTGACTTTTAAAATCCCCTTAACCTAATACGAATACTATGATTTTTAATCGTAATAACAACCGGCAAATGAAACTCACACTGGTATCAGCTGCGGTCATGTTCTTCACCTTCTCCATGAACGGAAGAGAGAACGTGCCAAATGGAAACAGGAACGAACAGGGTAATACTATTACCGCTGCCTGTAACGCAGGATCGGCCCAAACCGATATTGAGATCAACAACGTTCGCACACGCATCCTCACAGGGGGTGATATGTGGTGGGATCTTTCAAATCCAAAATACGAGGTACCGAAAGGATCCGGTGATCATTCGCTTTTCGCAGGTTCATTATGGATTGGTGGTATCGATGCCGGTGGACAGCTGAAAGTTGCGGCCATGACCTATCGCCAGGATGGTAATGACTACTGGCCCGGCCCGCTTGACACAGTTAACGTATCCGTGGATCAAACGGTCTGTGATCAGTACGATAAGCACTTCAGGGTTAAAAGAAAGGATGTGGAGGAGTTTTATGCGAAGGTTCTCGTTGGCGATTTCTCAAATATTCATTCGTCCATCCTTAACTGGCCGGGTAATGGAAATTCTGCGCTGAACCAGGCTACTTATCTCGCTCCTTACTTTGATTACAACGGTGACGGCGTTTACAATCCTTATGATGGTGATTATCCGGATTATGATATTACCGGAACAAGTGGTTGTAATGCGAGGCTCTATGGCGATGAAACGCTATGGTGGGTCTTCAATGATAAAGGTAACGTACACACAGAGACAGGCGCTGAGGCGATTGGTCTTGAGTTACAGTCCCAGTGTTTCGCCTTCACAACAAATGACGAGATCAATGACATGACTTTCTACCAGTATAAGGTCATCAATCGTTCTACCTATCAGCTGAATGGTTGTTATTTCGGTCAGTGGGTTGACTCAGATCTTGGAGATTATGTGGATGACTATGTTGGATGTAATGTCCAGGAAGGTCTTGGTTACTGTTACAACGGTGATAACCAGGATGGATCGGGTGGTCCCGGTTCCTATGGCGCTTACATTCCTTCTGTAGGGGTTGACTTCTTCCAAGGCCCTGTTGCCGACCTCGGAGATGGTATTGATAATGATAAAGATTGCCTGGTCGATGAGCCGGGCGAATTGATCGGAATGGCAAGGTTCGTTTACTATAATAACGACTGGTCGCCGATCGGAAATCCTGAAAACGCAACACATTATTACAATTATCTTTCCGGGTTCTGGAAAGACGGGTTACCGTTTACTTATGGTGGTAATGCCTATAACCAGCCTGGTCCTGTTTGTTCATATATGTTCCCCGGAAATACCGACCAGGTTTATTCATGGGGTACCGGTGGAAATTGTCAAGCGCCTCAAACGCTTGAACTTCCATGGGATGAAGTTACGGAAGCAAACACACCTGCTGACAGAAGGTTCCTGCAGTCTGCCGGACCGTTTACGCTTAAACCCGGCGCTGTCAATACGGTAACTGTGGGTGTTCTTTGGGCTACCACAACTCTTTTAAACAATAACACGGCTGCTATCGCTGAACTTTTAACCGCGGATAAAAAGGCGCAAGCGCTTTTTGATAATTGCTTCCAGGTACTGAACGGACCTGATGCGCCGGATATCACCATGCAGGAACTTGACAAAGAACTCATCCTGTATTTGTCGAACGGCCCAACATCGAATAACTACCTTGAGAATTATCTTGAAGAGGATCCGGTTATCTCGCTTGCTTTCCCCGGAATGGACTCTACGTATAATTTCGAGGGATACCAGGTCTGGCAGTTGAAAGATGCCACCGTTGCTTCAACTGATCTTTACAATCCTGACAAAGCCCGTCTTTGTTTCCAGTGCGATGTGAAGAACGGGATCACGCAGATCGTCAATTTTGATTTCGACAAGAACCTCAACGCAAACGTTCCGAAAGAAATGGTTGTAGGAGCCGATCTTGGAATTTTTCACTCCGTGAAAATGACGGATGATCTATTTGCGATCGCTGACCCAAGACTTGTCAACCATAAGACCTACCATTATATGGCAGTTGCTTATGGTTACAACAATTATAAAACGTATGATCAGTCAAACCCGCTGAACCTTGATGGTCAGACCCAGCCTTACAAGGCTGGTCGTCGTAACATCAAAGTTTACAGTGGTATTCCGCATATCCCAAGCCCTGAAGCAGGTGGAACAGGTCAACAGTCTTATTATGGACTCGGACCTAAGATCAAACGTATTGAGGGTAACGGTAATGGTGGATCGTATCTTGAATTGACAAAAGAGACCATGGATGCCATCATGGGTAACACCGAAGGTACCTGGAGAGTAAAACAGCCAACGTACGACTGGTCACACGGTCCGGTCAACATAAAAGTGGTTGATCCGCTCAACGTGCCTGAGGCAGATTTTACTTTACGTCTAACAGGCGTTGCTGCTACGTCAAGCTGGATCCTTACCGGACCTTCCATGATCGACACTTCAGAAAAAACAATTTCATTTGAAATTGCGAATGAGCAGCTGATCCCGGAGTGGGGTATTTCAGTATCGATAACACAGGTTAACAATCCCGGTGTTGCAGCTGATCTCACTAAAGGATTCATTTCCGCTTCCATGACCTATGCTGATCCTACCAAGCAATGGCTTAAGGCCGTAGCAGACGTGGATGGCTATTCATACTCTAACTGGATCCGTTGCGGAACACAGAATGATGCGACGAACAGTACTTGTCTCGCTTCGTTCGATGATTACGCAGGCGTTGATAACGACCAGGTCTATGAAAAGGTTCTTGGAGGAACCTGGTCTCCTTATCGTTTGACTGCTGAGTCTGATGCAAGTGTTACTCCACCATCGCCATGTTATGTTGGTGGCCCTTGCTGGAAGCGTTCCTATGCCTCGCTTTCCAACCTGATCAATCTGGCCAGCGTTGATATCGTTATGACATCTGACAAATCGAAATGGACACGTTGTGTTGTATTCGAAACCTGTGATGACATCAGTCTTGTTCAACCAAGTCCTAACGGACCGCTTCAGAACTCCAGAAAACTGGACCTCCGTTCAGCGCCTTCAGTTGACAAGCAGGGAAGGAAAGCCGGTGACGCAGGATACATTGCGTCAGAAGGTGATTTCATTTCCGTTACAGGAATGGGCTGGTTCCCGGGTTATGCCATCAATCTTGAAACAGGTGAGCGACTTAACGTTGCCTTTGGTGAGAACTCCTGGCTGGTGAATGAGCGCGGAAGAGATATGATCTGGAATCCGACCAACAACGTAAATGCTACGCCCTCAGGCGATCCGCTTTTCGGAGGAATGCATTTTATCTATGTCTTCGGTCATAACAGTGATGATACCACCAACTTCCTCCCTCGCTACGATTACGGAAAGAAGATGCGTATTAAAATGAACAGAACCTCTGCAACAACGCCAAGCGACATTGATAAGCGGAACACCTTCCGTGATGCAATGTGGGTGAATATCCCCTTGTCTGCTACAGGATATAACATCGCAGATCCTGCTAACATTCCTTCGGACGTAACAATTAGGTTGCGCGTGAAGAAAGCTTACAAGAAAGGGTATACAGTTATTGCTGACTCGGTCAATCCGTCGCAGAATTTCAATAACCCGTTGTATACCTTCAATACGGCAGATCTTCATACGCATTTGAACGATGATTCATCTGCTGTTGATGCTATCGAATTGATCAACGTGGTGCCTAATCCATATTATGCGTATTCTGCGTATGAGAAGAACCAGGTTGACACAAGGATCAAGATCACGAACCTGCCTGACAAGGCAACGATCAAGATCTTTACCTTGAGCGGAACACTTGTGAAAAAGATCGTGAAAGATGATCCAACTAAAACCTCGATCGACTGGGATCTGAAGAATACTGCCGGCATTCCAATAGCCAGCGGTATGTACATTATCCACGTAGATGCGAAGGATCTTAACGGAAATTCAATTGGTGAGAAGATCTTAAAATGGTTTGGAGTGATGAGACCACCAGATCTGGAGACGTTCTAAGGATAATATTATTTGAGATTAATTAAAAGGTTGATTATGAAAAGCACAATGAAGAATCTGGGATGGTTGGCAGCTGCGTTGTTTGCAGCGGGTACAACATTTGCCGGAAACGAAGACCGGGCCGGACAGGCCGGAGCAACGGAACTTCTCATCAATCCATGGGCAAGAAGCTCTGGATGGGGTGGAGCCAACTCAGCTTCTGTTCGCGGTCTTGAAGCGCAATTCCTGAACGTTGCAGGAACCGCTTTCACGAAGAAAACTGAGCTTCTGTTTACCCGGACCAGCTGGCTGGTAGGCACGGATATTCATGTGGCTTCCTTCGGGTTTTCGCAAAAGGTAGGCGCTACAGGAGTGCTTGGATTGGGTATCATGTCTATGAATTTTGGCGATATAGATATCACAACCACTGAATTGCCTGAAGGCGGAATAGGCACCTATTCTCCGCAGTTCATTAACCTTGGATTGAGTTATGCGAAATCATTCTCAGATAACATCTATGGAGGGATCAACCTGAAAGTTGTTTCGGAGTCGATCTCTGACGTTTCAGCCCGGGGTATTGCGCTTGATGCTGGAATTCAGTATGTAACAGGAAAGTACGATCACGTTAAGTTCGGCATTGCGTTGAAGAACGTCGGTCCAAGAATGGTGTTCCAGGGCGATGGACTCTCCTTCAAAGCCCCTCTTCCGAACGGAAACAGCGGTACCATGGTGGTTGAACAACGCTCAGCCCCTTTTGAATTACCTTCTCTGGTGAATATTGGCGGCGCTTATGATCTGTACCTCTCGAAGGATTCAGCGAACATGAAATCCCACAGAATAACGATAGCTGCTAACTTCACGTCCAATTCATTCTCGAAGGATGAATACAGACTTGGTGTTGAGTATGGTTTCAAACAATTCCTGATGGTACGCTTAGGCTACAATTATGAAAAGGGCATTTTGGACAAGGATAATCGCACTACTGCGCTTACAGGTCCTTGCGCCGGATTCACCCTTGAATTACCGTTTGGGAAAAGCGGTTCTTCATTTGCTCTTGATTATTCTTATCGTACTACAAATCCATTCTCAGGCTGCCATGCTATCGGCGCGAGGATCAATTTGTAGAATATAAAGTTTTTTGTAATTTTACTTACCTTATTTAAGAGAGGATCCCGGTATCATGCCGGGATTCTCTTTGTTTCTTAATACAGACCGTGCTATGGCACATATTAATTATCTTACGGAAGAAGGCCTTAAGAAGCTGAAGGACGAGCTGAATCACCTCAAAACGCATGAGAGGATGAGCATATCAAAGCAGATCGCGGAAGCCAGGGATAAGGGGGACCTTTCAGAGAATGCTGAATACGATGCGGCGAAGGATGCGCAGGGCCTCCTGGAACTGAAGATCTCGAAACTGGAGGACTTCATTGCCAATTCACGCCTTATCGATAATAAGAAGATGGATAACTCAAAGATCCATATCCTATCAAAGGTCAAGATCCGGAATCTTGCCAACGGCGCTTCCATGTCTTATGAACTTGTGCCGGAGAATGACGCAAACCTGAAGGCAGGAAAGATCTCTGTGGATTCGCCAATTGCGAGAGGCTTATTGGGTAAGAAAGTAGGCGATAAAGTAGATATCCAGGTACCATCCGGTACCCTCAAATTTGAAATTGTCGAGATCGCCAAATAACCAGGGACTCCTCTCCGGGTTCCTGTTCCTCATCCTGCTTTCCTGTAATGAACCCGCGGGGGTTTTTCACGAAACATTCTCAGATGCACTTGGTAAGCAAGTCAGCATCGATCCCGAAAAGCCCAAGGTCGGAACGGTGATCATTTTCCTTTCGCCCGATTGTCCTTTATGCCAGGGTTATTCGTTGAGAATAAACGAAATTCGTAGTTTCTTTGATATGGAAGAGATTCGGATGATCGGGGTATTCCCCGGTAAATTGGTGAAAGCGGATTCTGTTCAAAGTTTCATTGACAGATACTCGCTTAAACTGGAAACTGTGCTGCTTGATCCGGAGAATATGATCGTGAATGAATATGTTGCCACCAGAACGCCCGAAGTCTTATTAATTGACAGGAAAGGCGGGATCCTGTATCGCGGACGGATCGATGATTGGGCTTATGATACAGGGAGGAAGAAACCTGTTCCGACCACGAATGATTTGTTCGATGCAATCAGCGAACTTGTCGAAAAAGGAATCGTCAACGTGCAAGACACAGAGCCGGTTGGCTGTTTTATCGAATAATGAGAAGGAGCATCATCATCTTTATTTTGACCGGTTCCGGACTCACACTTGGACTCATCTTCCTTTTAACATCAACGCCTGCACCGACTTTCACAAGTGAGATCGCTCCGATAGTTTATGAAAACTGTACCCCTTGCCATCGTCCTGATGGACCGGCTCCCTTTTCCCTGATCACTTACGAAGACCTGGTTGCGAAGGCCAAAACGATCAGGCACGTCACAGGGCAGCGTATCATGCCACCCTGGCCGGCTGACACACTCTATTCAAGATTTGTCGGAGAACGAGCCTTAACAGAAGACGAGATCTCGATCATTGACACCTGGGTGGAGAATGGTTGCGAGAAGGGAGATCCTTCAATGACCCCGGCACCCCGTTCTTTTCCGAAAGGAGCTTTTCTCGGAACGCCTGACCTGGTCATTAAAATGCAAAGGCCTTTTATTATCGAAGGAAATAATAAGGATCACTTCGCAGTGATGAAACTGCCCTATGAGATCCCTGCCGACACTTTTATCAGGGCTATAGAGTTCGTCCCGGAACAGAAAAAGCTGGTGCATCACGTAAATGGCTTTCTCATTCAGTATGAATATGAAAAGAAAAAGAATGTCTTTGATGGAGAGTCCTTCGTGAACACAGAAGTGTACAGTTTGCCTGAAGCATATGAGATGATGGATCTCGCCAATGATGATAACACAACATTTCCACTGCTGACGGCATCAGTGGTGAATTATTTACCCGGCGTTTGGCCAACGTTGTACCCTGAAGGGATCGGGGGATTCAGGATGAAGAGAAAGGGTCATATCTTTTTCAAGGATATTCATTACGGTCCTACACCATTGGATACGGCTGATCTTTCTTATGTCAACATCTACTTTGCTCCTAAACCTCCTGAGCGACAAATATTGGAGACTCAAATGGGAACGCTAGGTTCAAGCCCCGTTGTGCCGCCGCTTTTGATCCCACCGAATGAGATAAAGAAATTCACATCCAGGTTACAAATTCCGTTCGACATCTCCATCCTGACCGTCAACCCGCACATGCATCTTCTTGGAAAGTCATTCCTGGCTTACGCAGTAACGCCAGGCTCCGATACCATTCCGATCATCCGGATCAATCGATGGGATTTTCGTTGGCAGTATTTTTACACTTTCAAAAAGATGGTAAGGATCCCTGCCGGATCGGTGATCGTGACAGAAGGAGTTTTCGACAATACTTCTGACAACCCGCTAAATCCCAATAAACCACCTAAAGCTGTCGGTGAAAAGAATGGAAGCATGCGTACAACAGATGAAATGTTCCAGTTCATCATCAGCTATCTTCCCTATAGGGAAGGTGACGAAAACATTAGCCTGGAATCAAACCTGAACAAACACTGATAATATGGCAAGCATCTTTACAAAGATCATTAACGGAGATATACCCTCCTTTAAGGTTGCGGAATCCGGCGAATTTCTCGCGTTCCTGGACATCATGCCGCTTGAGAAAGGACATGTACTGATCGTACCAAAGAAAGAGGTTGATTATATCTTCGACCTGGACGTGAACACCTATGAAGGCTTATGGAACTTTTCAAAACAAGTGTCGCTTGCGTTGAAAAAAGCTATTGAATGTAAACGAATTGGAATTGCAGTAGTAGGCCTTGAAGTTCCGCATGCGCATGTGCACTTGATCCCTTTACAGACGGGAGCGATCAATTTTTCCAATCCGAAGTTGAAATTTTCGAACGAAGAGTTGAGATCAATTGCTGAGCGTATCGCAAAAGAGTTCAAATTACTTTCCTGAGACCCTTTCAGGGTTGGCAGTAATAAAATTTTTCCAGCCGGACTTTTTTGTCTTTTCTGGCATATTGGCTCCTCCGTGAAAATGATGACACATGGCCGCCGCCAGTCCGTCCGTTGCATCAAAATACTTCGGCATTTCTTTGAAGTGAAGAAGCTGCTGTAGCATGGCGGCAACCTGCTCCTTCGAAGCATTGCCATTACCGGTTACAGATTGCTTGATCTTTTTTGGTGAGTATTCAAAGATCGGAATGCCTCTGTATAGAGCGGCAGCAATGGCGACCCCTTGCGCTCGTCCTAATTTCAACATCGACTGTACATTCTTACCGAAGAATGGCGCCTCAATAGCAAGGTCATCCGGTTTAAACTCATCAATGATCTCGAGCGAACGCTCAAAGATCATTTTAAGCTTGAGGGCATGATTCTCCAGTTTTTCCATCCGGATGATACTCGCGCTTAACAATGAAACCCGGTTGCCGTTGACTGCTATTACACCATAACCCATGATATTGGTACCGGGATCGATCCCGAGGATTATTTTATCTCCCTGGCTGTTTTTTGCTCTATTTTTGCTCATTAATACGATCTATGAAAGGGGCGCTTTCTCTGGTACTCAAATGGTTGCTCTTCCTGGCATCATTTAGTTACATCGTATACAAAGTAAACAAAGATCCCGGATCTTTTTCATTCGATCTTTTCACGGAGGCATTCGGCTTTCCAAATGCGGTACTGTTCATGGGACTAATTACCTGTTTGCTGCCGCTCAATTGGGGCCTTGAAACGCTAAAATGGAAGTATCTTCTTCGTACAGGCGGGCTGAAGGTTTCGTTTCGTGAAGCAACACAACAAGTACTCTGTGGTGTTTCACTGGGGATATTTACCCCTAACAGGATAGGAGAGATCGCTGGAAAGGTTCTGATGACCGACAAGCGGGATCGTGGTAAGGCGATTGCTTTGTCACTTGTTGGCAGTATGACGCAGTTTCTTGCCACCATCACCTGGCTGCTCATCGCAACCTGCGTTGTGAAATTGCTTTATGAAGGGGAAGATCCTGCGATCGACAAAATGTTCAATGATTTTACCGTTGTTCTCGGCTACGCAGCAATTTGTATTACGGCGCTTATTTTATTCGTTGTCAATTTAGCCGACAAGAACCTTCCTTATGCTCTAAATCGGCACTTCAGGGATTTTCTTTCCCTTATCAAAGGAAGCCGGCAGGCAGCAAGCGTTGCCTACGCTGTATCCTGTCTCAGGTATGTTGTTTTTTGGATACAATATTGGATCGTCTTATATTGGTTTGGGATCGTTGATCCCGACTGGATAGGCTTTCTTCTCATTCCTCTCATTTACTTTACTTCATCGGCCATTCCAATGTTCTTTCCGGGTGACATAAGTGTGAGAGGTGCGGCTGCGGTATTCTTCCTTGAACCTGTTTGCGTGGACACCGAAGCCATATTATTTGCATCGCTTTTTATTTGGCTATTGAATGTCGGACTTCCTGCGCTCGTTGGATCTGTTTTTATTTTCAGTTTTAAGTTGTTTGATCTAAACGCGAGGAACTGATATGGAAACACTGATCTATACAAACTTTTCCCTGGGGTTGCTATTCGCCGTTTTTACGATGATCGTCATTATTGGATTCCTTAAGGTTCAGAAACCGGCTAAGATGGAGAAAAGGGATCGCCATGTAAGCGTCATCATTCCTTTTAGAAATGAGGAAGAGCATATCCCGCAACTTCTTGACAGCCTGTTCAAACAGACCTTCCCCTCAACTGGGCTAAATTTTGTTTTTGTGGATGATCATTCAACAGATGGATCCTGTCGTATACTCCGGGAATTGCTTGCCGGTCGTCGCGAATTCCGTTCTGATCTGTTCCACCTTGAAAATGCAGTCGTGGGAAAAAAAGCCGCCGTCGACCTGGGGATCCGTAAAGCCGGGGAGGAGATCATACTCGTTACAGATGCGGACTGCGTTCATTCAATCCATTGGGCTGAGTCGATGACGGAGGCTCTGTTTATCGGCAACACAGACATGGTGATTGGACCTGTAGAAACGATCCGTGGAAATGGCCTCCTCGCCGGATACTCATACTTGGAGCAGGCGGGACTTTGCTCCGTTGCCATAGGATCAGCGGGCATTGGTTACCCGCTATTATGTTCAGGCGCAAACCTCGCATACAAAAAAGAACTTTTCAATACTTTGGGAGGTTATGAGGGGAATATGGATGTGCCTTCAGGCGACGATATGTTTCTTCTCAGGAAAGCATGCTTGTCAGGCAAGCGAATTGCCGGCTGCTCCGGATCCGAAGCACTGGTGACTACAAGGTTTAACTCGACCTTGCGCGAAATTCTTACCCAAAGACAGCGCTGGACCGGTAAGATCGGACGGATAGCGGATATTCGACTTTTTGCGCTTGGTTTTCTTCTGACCGTCCTTTCAGTGACCACTGTATTAACTCCCATATTTTCAGCCCTTTCAGGCAGCTTTTCAGCCTGGCATTTGGTCCCTTTGGGGCTTAAAATCCTATGTGACTTTTTGTTAGTATTTTTACCCGCTTTTGTTTACCGGCGTTTGCCGGAACTCCTGTGGTTCCTGCCGGCTTTTTTCCTGAATATGTTCCTTGTTATTACCCTAGGAGCATTGCTTATTGCCCGGAAAAAAGTTGATTGGAAGGGCAGGAGCGTACCAACCTGATTCCTAGTGGATAAAAAGAATAACGAATATCAGTCTCGTTCCCTGTCGAACCAGGCATGGCAACGGATGAAACGGAACAAACTGGCTGTTTTTGGTATCGTCATTATTTTATTCTGCGTCATCATCTCCATTCTCGGACCTAACATTACTCCTGATTCTACCCCGAATGCCAGTTTTGTGATGTCAGAACTTAGTGAGAAGCAGCCTGGTTATAAATGTCGCTTTCTTCTCGTCAGGAAAAACAGGAAGGATGAGGATGGCTTCTTGAGCCGTTTGTTCATCGGCCGGCAAAATGCATATGATCAGATCCCGATCACGGATTATCGCATTAGCGGGAATTCCATCCTTGTTAAGAAGTATCTCGGTGATGCTAATTCCGTCTCTCTTGAGTTTCCATACGATCTGGCCGATGTAGTTTACGCCCTGGATGAAGATAAGCGCCAGGAACTTGATTCGGCATCGGGAACTTTCAGGATCTATGAGAGGGAAAATGAAGAGCAAATTGTGAAAACTGCTGAGGAACTTGCCGCGATCATTGAAGATGATTATATCGTTGAGAAGACGTATTACCTGGGAACAGATCAGTTAGGCAGGGACATGTTAAGCAGGTTGATGATCGGAACACGGGTGTCACTTTCCGTTGGACTGGTCTCTGTTTTCATTTCCCTGTTCATCGGAATTCTGATGGGAGCGATCTCCGGTTTTTTCAGGGGATGGGTTGATGACCTTATTATGTGGGTGATCAACGTAGTCTGGTCCATTCCTACACTCTTATTGGTAATTGCCATCACACTTGCGATGGGGAAAGGACTTGTACAGGTTTTCATTGCTGTGGGACTGACCATGTGGGTGGATGTGGCGAGAGTAGTCAGAGGACAGACCTTAAGTTTAAGGGAGAAGGAATTTGTAGAGGCGGGGAAAGCGCTTGGGTTTTCCAACTTCCGAATCATACTGAAACACGTCATGCCTAATGTGATGGGACCTGTGATCGTAATATGCGCTGCAAACTTTGCGAATGCCATATTGATCGAAGCCGGGCTGAGCTTTTTAGGAATCGGGGCACAACCTCCAACAGCTTCCTGGGGCGCCATGATCAATGATAACCGGCAGTTTTTGTTTACTGACTCCTCTTACCTGGCGATCGTACCCGGTCTCGCGATCATGTTAGTAGTACTCGCCTTCATGCTAGTAGGTAATGGCTTACGCGATTCGATGGATGCGAAGTCAATTGATGAAGACCAGGTAATGGGATACTAAAACGGCAGATCGTCGTCGATCGTTTTTGTTGAAAAACTTTCCGTGCCGGACTCTTCCTTAGCAGGTGTTGTGACCGTATTTGAGACCGGGTTGGAATTTCCGGCTGCCGCGCGTTCGATCTTCCAGGCTTCAAGGGAGTTAAAATATTTGATCTTCCCTTCTTTGTCCTTCCATTCCCGCCCGCGTAAATTAAAATGTACTTTGATCTCCTCGCCATTTTGAAAGGGTTCGATCAGACCACACTTATCCTGTGTAAGTTGAAATGAAATGAATTGAGGATACTGTGACGAGTTCACTGTGATCACAAACTCGCGCTTTTTAAAGCGGTCGCTCACTTGTTGTTCCTGAAAGATCTCCTTGAGTGTTCCGATAACGTTAAACATGTGTGTAGATTTTATATGTATAAAATTACGGTTTTTTTAAGCCCGTTTGCTATTTGGTTTTAAGGCAGAGCTTTTTTTTCTGGTTTTCCGCCTTCTGGTAACCGAATGCCGCAGAGCTATCAAACGCCTGGCAGGCAAGAAGTGTGTCGCCGAGGATCAGGCGGTCAAGCGCAATTTGAAAACAGACCTCACCCTTTTCCTCTCCTTCAAATGAGTCAAGCGCAATATAGTAGTCCTCAAGGGCTTCCCTGAATCTGCCAAGTTCATCCAATACATTCGCCCTGTTAAAATGGGCCCTTCCATACCCTGATTGAAAGCGGATAGCTTCACTATAGTCGGCCAAGGCTCCGGTAAGGTCCTTACGATCATATTTTAAATTTCCTCTATTGTAATATGCTTTCGAAAAATCGGGCCAGATCGCGAGCGATTTATTGTAATCATCCATTTCCTTATCGTAATCACCAAGTACTCCGTGACATAATCCGCGTATGTTATACGCTTCATGATATTTAGGATTAAGTTCAATTGCCTTGGTGAAATCTTTTATGGCCCCGCGCGTATCCCCGGTTTTGAACCGACATACCCCAATGAAGAAAAAAGAAGAGTCAGAGCCTTCGGAATCCTTATTGTAATTCTCCAGGATGACAAGCGCATCCCGAAAATTCTCTTCGCGTATCAGTTTGACCGCATGCTCAAAATTTTCCTGCCGCTTGTCTGAACAAGCTGCAAAGATCAGCAGAAGGACACATGTAAATGGTGCAGAACGCATATCCTGAGGTTAATTATTGTTGTTGGCCAGATTCTTATGATAGTCGTTTAGGATCACAGGCAGCATCTGGTTATAATAATTCCAGAAAAACCTGTTACGGTCGCTTTTGTCGCCCTTATCATACATAAAGTAGCGCAGGGACTTGATCCCTCTCAGCTTTGACATATAATTAACCTTGATCGGATTGTCTGAAAAATCACCTGCAAAATACCAAAAGTAATAATCTTTAGAGTGTTCCAGAACGGCAGGGAATAGTTTTGGAATGTTGTTTTTCTTCAGAATAGAATCACCTTTTGTATTGGGAAGTATTTCATACCATGAGATCACCTCATTCAGATCTTTTGTATAAACGATATCAAACCAGAAAGGGTAAATTACCTTGTAAGGAACGTTGAAACGATCCTGGTTCTTATCCGGCGTCACAATATTCGGAACCTCGTAGTCCAGGTGTGTGTCGCTTTCAAGAATGGCGATCCTTTCATCTTCGTGCACGAAGACGATCCCTGCTTTCTTGAATGGCCAGGTGTGATCGTGTTGCTCTTTGTATAAACGAATGACCCAGGGCGGTATTTCAGGATTGACAAGCGTATCAAGCGAAATGAAGTAACGGCCTACCCATCCGCTCCACTTGATATGGAAAAGTTTCTCAACTCTGTTCCGGTTCGGACCGTTTGAAGGCGAGGCAAGCAAATTGAATTCTGTCAGGATCAGTTTTTTCCTTTCTTTCATCTCGGCAAGCAGGTCCACTTCTGCATCATTCAATCCTCCATAGATCAGCGGCGATCTTTCAAGGGATGCTTTTTTACCAAAAAGGTTTCGGAAGATATTGAGGATCTTCTCATCTTCTGAGATCGGTACGCCCTCCTGGTACCAGTCGTTCCAGTATATGCCGTAGATATCGGTGTAATATACCATGTCCAGCGCGTCTGCCAGACTGTCGACCTGCATTTCGCTGTATTTCTCAATGTCCTTCACCTCATACTGATCGAACTCAAGCGGAAAAAAGCCGGAATAATCTTTCTCCACTGAGTACAGGACGGTATCATCCTTTGTGAATTTTTCGTTTGTTAACACCCAATTCAGCGAGCGGTGCTCATCACAGCTCTGAGTCAGTACGGTCTTGTCAAGAATAAAAATGTTAAGAGGCCGGGGTGAACGTAATAGCCAGGCCAGGTACATCCACAGCGGTGTAAAAAGAAGGCCGAAAAGGAGAATAAGAATGATACGCCTTTTATACATCCGGTTACGAAGGTATAAATTTGAATGCGGAGATGATGACTTCCTGCTTTATTCCCTTCAAAGGAGGTACGCCTTTGTATAACCAGAAGTTTATCCTTGCATTTACACCTCTTAGGTCTCCTATCCTGCTTTTTAGGATTGTGCGACGAATTAATTTATTGCTCTTCTGATCGATCGCACTGAATTCTGTCTTGTTCTTTGAAATATCCATCCGAAACAAATGCCCGTCTGTGTTCCGTAATATAAAGCGGTCTTTGTTCTTTTTCTTTCGGGCAGGCTGAACGACAAATTGTGTGTTAAACTTGTTCTTTGCCTTTCCCCAGGATGATAACTCGATATCGATCTCCTTATGGTCTCTCACTTTGCCGCTCAACCATGTGAAGAATCCCAGGACGCAATTCGGGTCGCCCGGGTGAATGGCTTTTTTGATCTCGACCTCGAGTGTTCCGTACGTCAATGGGGTCTGACAGATCACCTCGGAGCAAAACCATTTTTCATTTACTTTTCTTATCGTAAGATGCAAGTTGCCTTTATCATCCACCCATGCGCTTGAGTCTGCGTCTGAGAAATAGTTTGGTCCTGGCCCCTCTTTTGTATCGTGTTCTTTCACGAGCCATGTATGTCCCGCGAATTCAATTTTCCTTTGGTAATTAGCCGGCGTACCCGATATCAGAATACAAGCAACAATGAATAGCACAGCAAGTTTCCCTGCAATAACGAAGGGCTCGGACGTGTACAATAGCCTGAAACTGTTTTGTGTTTTTACCATTCTCTGAATACTTTAGCCATAACAGTTCATGGTGTTGAGTATCTGAAGGCTGCAAATTTCGCTTTTTATATTAACTTGTTAAGCGCTGAAAATGAGGAACTTATATTATTATACTGAGCAGAATGAAGCGAAATTACAGAGTAGCGAAGGTGGTCGAAATAGGTCCTTATCCCCTACATACACATACTTTTTTTATTGCAATTGCACATTATCTGGTCTATATTCGTAAAACCAATAACCTGTTAAAAACCAACCCATGAAGAAACATGTACTAACCCTACTAGCTGCAGGTTTTTTTGCCCATACTACATTTGCGCAAGAAAATGAGATCATCCGATGCGGCTCTAATGAATACCAACTTACCGAAGAGTCAAATAATCCGCTGATCATCCAGGCTCGTGAGCTCATTGAGCAGCAAACCCGGGAGTTTGTTGAAAGCCAAAAAACAAACCCGTCTCCAACTGCTGTGATTGTCATTCCGATCGTATTCCACATTGTTTGGAATGCGCCGGGCGACAATGTAACGGATGCCTGCATCAATGCGCAGCTGCTTTCAACAAACAATGATTTCAGAAAGCTCAATGCCGACTGGACCAGTACTCCTTCCGTCTGGCAAAGCCTGGTGGCTGATCTGGAGGTTCAATTCTGTCTTGCTGTACGTGATCCTCTTGGAAACCCTACCACCGGCATCACACGTACTCAAACTACCGACCCTTCTTTCAGCACGGATAACCAGGTGAAGTATAATGCTCAGGGCGGGAAAGATATTTGGAACAGAAACAACTACCTGAACGTTTGGGTCTGTGATCTATCCGGCGGTTTGCTTGGTTATGCGCAATTCCCAGGCGGCGCTGCTGCAACGGATGGCGTTGTACAGGACTATGCTTATATGATGGCTTCAGCAGGATGTGGCCTCACGCCATATCATTTGGGCAGAACACTTTCCCATGAGATCGGACACTGGGTTAACCTGCGTCACATCAACGGCGATGCAAATTGTGGCAGTGACCTGGTTACAGACACTCCTACACAGGACGCCTTACATGGTGGTTGCCCAACACATCCTTATCATGTCAACGTCTGCAGTGGATCATCTAATGGTGAGATGTTCATGAACTACATGGACTACACAAATGACGCTTGCATGTATATGTTCACTGCCGGTCAAAAAACCAGGATCCTCGCAACACTGAATGGAACGAGAGTAAGTCTGCAGACTTCAAATGGTTGTCAGCCTCTGACCGGTGTAGGGAATGATCTTTCTGCCTCAGAAAACCTGGTCATGGTCTTTCCCAATCCTTCTTCAGGAATCGTTAACATGGAGATTCACCTTGATGATATGATCAATCTGGAGGTGAACGTTATGAATTCGGCGGGACAGTTGATCGCTAAAACCAAGGGGCCTGATATTCAAGGCTATTGTACCAGTTTCGATCTCAGGGATCAGCCAAACGGTCTTTATCTTATCGAGGTGAAAAATGCCACAAGCAGTACGACTCGAAAGCTGCTTTTGAACAAATAACCAACTCCTTCATTGTCAAAGGGCTCCTGCTTCAAACAGGGGCCTTTTTTTGCCTTCAATGGACTTTTACTTTTCGTTGTCTTTTCTTATCTTTGGGGTACAAGTAAATCATCGTTCATACCGCTCAAAAACACCCATCTTATGACTGGAAAACTACTCACAACCTCTTTCGCTTTACTTTCTCTGTTCTTTCAGGCAACCGCGCAGAATACAGGGCGCACTTGCGGAACAATGGAAAATCTTGAAATGCTGAAGCAACAGGACCCTGAACTGGAAGATAAAATGAACCAGGTAGAAAGAGAAATGGAAGATTACATGGTCAATCTTCGCGTAAATCCTGACAATTCTATTACAGCCGTTATTACCATTCCAACCGTTTTTCACGTTGTGTGGAATACGGCAGCGGAAAGTCTTTCTGTTTCAAGGCTCAACGATCAGCTGACTGTTTTGAACCAGGATTACAGGAAAACAAATACCGACGCAAGCCTTGTGCCTGCGGCCTGGACCAGTATTGCTGCAGACTGTGAAGTTCAGTTCTGTCTCGCGCAACGCGATCCATTCGGCGCTCCTACAACAGGCATTACTTATCGGCAAACTACCGTAACTTCTTTTTCAACAAACAACAATGTTAAATATACCGCTAATGGAGGAACCAATATTTGGGACAGATCCAAATATCTGAACATCTGGGTATGTGATCTTGGTAGCGGATTATTGGGTTACGCGCAATTTCCCGGTGGCCTCGCTGCTACGGATGGAGTCGTGTGTGATTATCAATATACAGGTACAACAGGAGCATCAGCACCTTATAACAAAGGCAGAACGGCAACGCATGAAGTGGGCCATTGGCTTAATCTCCGTCACATATGGGGTGATGATGGAACAGCTTGTACCGGAAGCGACCTGGTTACTGATACACCTAACCAGGCCGGCGAGAATTATACTTGTTGGGCACCGTTAACAGTCAGAACAGATGCCTGTTCTCCCTCCGCACCCGGATTCATGTGGATGAACTACATGGATTACACGGATGATGCTTGCATGTATATGTTCACAGCCGGGCAAAAAGCAAGAGTTGTGGCCTGTTTAGGTACTTCAAGACTCAGTCTTCAGACTTCCAACGGATGCACCCCTTCCAATCCCGGCGTTACGGAATACACAACGTATGCAATTAATATGATCCCGAATCCGAACCAGGGAGAATTCATCATCAGTTCTCCGGTTTATCTGCTTCAGGATTGCGAAGTGAAGATCTACAATGCGCTTGGCTCGGTTGTTAAAGAATTGAAGAATGGATCTTTTTCCGAGATCCACGTGGACATCCGCGATGTTAATCCCGGAGTGTATTTTGTTGAATTGAATAACGGAACAGGAATGATCACAAAACGACTTATCATTACAGATTAACCTGTTTGAATGGAAGTATTACTTTCTAAAACAAGATCAAACTCCCCCGCGCTCACGCGGATATCGAACAAAGTTTTAAATGATGAGAGGATCAGTCCTGAAGAAGGATTGATCCTTTTTGTTGAGGCCGATCTGGCGCTTGTTGCATTTCTTGCAAATCATAAACGGGAAAAACTTCACGGCAACAAGACCTACTTTAACAGGAATTTTCATATTGAACCGACCAACATCTGTGTGTTCGATTGTAAATTCTGTTCCTACTCAAGACTGCTGAAACAGAAAGAAGGCGCATGGGAACTGAATGAAGCGCAGGTGCTTGAACAAGTACATAAATATGATGGGCAGCCGGTAACGGAAGTTCATATTGTTGGCGGGGTACATCCTAAAATGGGGCTTCGTTATTTTGCCGGAATCCTCCGGAAGATAAAAGAACACAGACCGGACCTGCATATCAAAGCTTTTACAGCAGTCGAGCTCGATTATATGATCAGGAAAGCCGGGATGAATTATAAAGAAGGTCTTCAATTGCTTAAGGATCACGGATTGGATTCCCTTCCCGGAGGAGGAGCGGAAATTTTCGATGAGGAGATTAGGAAAAAGATTTGTGAGGACAAATGCACATCAGAAGAATGGCTCCTGATCCATCAGACTGCGCATCAGCTCGGAATTCCCAGCAACGCTACCATGTTATATGGTCATATCGAATCTTTTTCACACCGCATTGATCACATGAACCGGCTGAGAACGCTTCAGGACCTTACCTCAGGCTTTAATACATTCATCCCGCTTAAGTTCAGGAACCAGGATAATCAAATGAGTCACGTACCCGAAGCGAATACAATGGAAGACATGCGGAATTACGCCGTTTCCCGGATATTCCTGGACAACTTTTCACATATCAAGGCTTATTGGCCAATGCTCGGAAGGTCAAATGCTCAGTTATCCCTGGCATTTGGAGTAGATGACGTGGACGGGACCATTGATGATACCACAAAGATCTACTCACTGGCCGGCTCAGAGGAGCAGAATCCTGCCATGTCAACAGTTGAGCTTACAGAACTTATCAGAGGTGCTGGTCGTCAGCCTATTGAAAGGGATACCTTGTATAATGTTGTGAATGAGTTCTGAGCCTCAGAAATTTGAATGCCAACTTTTGTTAAAAGCATAACTTTTTCAGGTAATTTGCGTTTAGAATAACGAAGGAATGATCCTCTCGGCTGCATGGTAAGAACATCCCAATTCATCAAAGAGTTTATCCAATATTTGAAATTCGAGAAACGTTTCTCCTCACATACGGTGCGCGCCTATTGTGATGATGTTGACCAATTCAGGAAATTCATGCTGATCACATATTCCGCGGAGGAAATGGAGCACGTAACACATCTGCAGGTAAGGTCATGGGTTGTTGCATTGGTCCGGGAAAAACTGGAAGCAAGAAGTGTTGCAAGAAAAGTAAGCTCGCTGAAAGCATTCTTCAGGTTCCTTCTTTGGAAAAAAAAGCTCTCGCATAATCCTATGCAGAAGATCCAGGTGCCAAAAATTTCAAAACGGCTCCCTGTTTTCATTGAGGAAAAACAGATCAGCCTGCTTTTTCATCCTGACGCTTTTGAGAAAAACTTTTCCGGCGAGCGTGACCGTACGATCCTTGAGCTGTTCTACGGAACCGGGATACGACTCTCTGAACTGATCGAATTAAAGGTCAGGGATCTTGACCTGGGCAAAAAAACCATAAAAGTTTTTGGTAAAAGAGCTAAAGAAAGGATCATACCCCTGCACCCGGTTCTTGTGAAAAACCTTAGTCAGTATCTTGTGTTCCGCAAGGAGGCATTTAAATCGCCGGGAAGCGACAAGCTGATCCTTAACAACAAGGGAAAAAAATTCAACCCGAGAATGCTTTACTCACTGGTCAAAAAAAATCTGGGTCGTATCACCACGCTTGGGAAGAGAAGCCCGCATGTGCTTCGTCATACTTTTGCCACACATTTGCTCAATAGCGGGGCTGACCTGAATGCCATAAAGGAACTTTTAGGACATTCCAGTTTATCGGCCACACAGATCTACACGCATAATTCCTTCGAAAAACTCAGAGAGATATACAAGAATGCCCACCCAAGGGCTTGAATTTAAACTATTTAACCATGAAACTCAAGATTCAGAGCCTGCATTTTGATGCAGACCAGAAGCTGATAGGCTTCATTAATGAAAAAGTTGGTAAACTCAATCATTTTTATGAAGCGATATTAGGTACTGATGTAGTCCTAAGAATCGATAAATCAAGGACTTCCGACAATAAAGTTGCCGAAATCCGCATAAAGATTCCCGGGAATGATCTCTTCGCAAAGCGACAATGTCATACCTTTGAAGAGGCAACAGACACCGCGGTGAATGCCCTCAAAAAACAGATAAAAAAGCATAAGGAGAAGGTCAGAAGTCTTTAATTTTGAGCCCACCGGAGCTGGCCAGGGCCTCCAGGTACTGGGGACTACCGGATTTGACCTAGAACCCTGACTTTCAGCAAAAAAAAAGCACTTTTTTTTTGTCGCCTTTCAAATAGTTTGTAAGTTTGCAGTCCTTTTTTCGGGAGGGGTTCATTTTCATTGCCGAGAGGGGGCTGAAGTTCCTGTAAACATGGCTGTTATCAGGGAATTTGCCGGAGTAGCTCAGCTGGTAGAGCAGCTGATTTGTAATCAGCAGGTCGGGGGTTCGATTCCCTTCTCCGGCTCTGTTCATTAGAGAGCTAAATCGGGAAGGGGAGATACCAAAGTGGCCAACCGGGACGGACTGTAAATCCGTTGTCTTACGACTTCGAAGGTTCGAATCCTTCTCTCCCCACGAGGTTCACAAGTGTGAACTTGTAGAAGGGAAAGAAGAATAAAGCGGAAGTAGCTCATTTGGTAGAGCATCAGCCTTCCAAGCTGAGGGTGGCGGGTTCGAGCCCCGTCTTCCGCTCAAAGGCAGGAGAGGCAAGTTTAAAAGCCAGGGAGGAACCAGCCGGTGTAGCTCAGTTGGTTAGAGTGCGTCCTTGGTAAGGACGAGGTCACGGGTTCAACTCCCGTCACTGGCTCAGAATGGAAACGAATAGAATTGAAAAATAACATTAGAAAAAACCAATAATTAAACAAATACAGCAATGGCAAAAGAACAATTCATACGTAACAAACCACACGTTAACATCGGAACGATCGGTCACGTTGACCATGGTAAAACCACGCTGACCGCAGCGATCACAACCGTACTCGCAAGCAAAGGACTTGCAGAGGTGAGAGATTTTTCTTCTATCGACAATGCCCCTGAAGAGAAAGAACGAGGAATCACGATCAACACATCGCATGTGGAGTATCAGACGGAGAAACGTCACTACGCACACGTTGATTGTCCCGGCCACGCTGACTATGTGAAGAATATGGTAACAGGCGCAGCCCAGATGGACGGTGCCATACTTGTGGTTGCAGCTACTGACGGTCCCATGCCGCAAACCCGCGAACATATCCTTCTCGCGCGCCAGGTTGGTGTTCCGAAGATCGTTGTATTCATGAATAAAGTTGACGCTGTGGACGATCCTGAACTTCTTGATCTCGTAGAGATGGAGGTTCGCGATCTGCTGACCTTTTACCAGTTTGACGGAGTTAAGACTCCTGTCATTCGCGGATCTGCTTTGGGCGGATTGAATAAAGACGCAAAGTGGGTTGATAGTATCCAGAAACTGATGGATGCGGTGGATGAATGGATCCCCGTTCCTCCGCGCCAGATTGATAAAGCATTCCTGATGCCTGTTGAAGACGTGTTCTCCATCACAGGACGCGGAACCGTTGCTACCGGCCGTATTGAAACCGGCGTTGTGAACGTGAACGAAGAAGTTGAACTTGTTGGAATGCGTGAAGAGCGCGTAAAGACCGTAGTAACCGGAGTTGAGATGTTCCGAAAGCTTTTGGACAGAGGCGAAGCCGGAGACAACGTTGGTTTGCTTTTGCGCGGTATCGACAAAAAAGATATCTGGAGAGGAATGGTGGTTGCAAAACCCGGATCCATTACACCTCATACAGAGTTCAAGGCTGAGATATATGTTCTGAAAAAAGAAGAAGGCGGACGTCACACACCTTTCCATAATAACTACAGACCGCAGTTTTACATGAGGACAACGGACGTTACAGGTGAGATACAACTTCCGACAGGACGTGAAATGGTCATGCCCGGAGATAACGTTACCATCTCCGTTAAGCTGATCGTGCCTGTTGCAATGGACAAAGGACTTCGTTTTGCGATCCGTGAAGGCGGCCGTACAGTTGGTGCTGGCCAGGTGGTTGAGATCGTAAAATAGTTCAACGGAGATCGACCGTTGACCGGAACTACGGGCGTAGTTCAAGGGTAGAATAGCGGTCTCCAAAACCGTTGATCTTGGTTCGAATCCAGGCGCCCGTGCAAAAGATCAGCGAATACGCATAAAAAAGGAACATGAGTAAGATCAAGACATACATCGACGAAACCAGGAATGAACTTCAGAATAAAGTTTCCTGGCCGACTTGGAAAGAGTTACAGGATTCGGCCATTATTGTAATGATCGCATCATTGATCATTGCAATGGTCATTTGGGCAGTCGATCTTGGATTTAAGTATTTGCTTGAAGCAGTTTATAGCTTTTTCAAATAACGGATATGATGGCTGAGAAACAGCAAAAAGCGGCTAAACCTGCGGTTCTTAAGTGGTATGTGATCCGCGCTATCAGTGGCAAGGAGAAGAAGATCAAACAATATCTTGAAGTGGAGATCAATCACCATAAGCTGAAAGACTTTGTTTCCCAAATTCTGATCCCGACTGAAAAGATCGTGCAGATCAGAAATGGGAAAAAGACCAGTAAGGAGAGACCATTTTATGGGGGATACATTCTTATTGAGGCCGCCTTGGTAGGAGAGGTACCTCATATTATCAGGAATACGAATGGAGTACTTGGTTTTTTAGGTGAAACAAAAGGCGGAGACCCGGTTCCGATGCGTCCTTCTGAAATTAACAGGATCCTCGGAAAGGTTGATGAGTTGGCAGTCTCTGAAGAAACGCTGGTGAATCATTTCATTGTAGGTGAGAACGTGAAAGTGATCAATGGTCCTTTCAATAGTTTCACCGGAGTGATTGAAGAGATAAATGAAGAAAAAAAGAAATTGAAGGTCATGGTCAAGATATTCGGCCGTAAGCAGCCGCTGGAACTTGGCTTCATGGAAGTAGAAAAAGAATAAGAAAATGGCAAAAGAAGTAAGTGCACTGATCAAATTACAAATCAAAGGTGGAGCAGCAAATCCTGCACCGCCTATCGGCCCTGCCCTGGGAGCGAAGGGTGTCAACATTATGGAGTTTTGCAAGCAATTCAACGCAAAGACCCAGGAATCGGCCGGAAAAGTTGTACCCGTTATCATTACTGTTTATTCAGATAAGTCCTTTGAATTCATACTCAAAAAACCCCCGGTTGCCGTTTCATTGATCGAAGCTGCAAAGATCCAAAAGGGATCCGCTGAGTCGAACCGTAAGAAAGTCGGCAAAGTAACCTGGGACCAGGTAAGAAAAATTGCTGAAGGAAAGATGTCAGACCTGAATTGCTTTACTGTTGAATCCGCAATGAGCATGGTTGCCGGGACAGCAAGAAGCCTTGGTCTTACAGTCGAAGGTCCTTCGCCGTTGAAGAAGTAGTATTGTTTAACCGATGGAGACCGGAGGCAGAGAATCGTCACGCTTCTGGTCGTTTGAACATCAAAATTTACAAAATGTCACAGGTTACCAAGAACAGGAAGAAAGCGCTGGAAAAATTCGACCAGTCCAAGGCATATTCGTTGACCGATGCTTCCAAGATCGTAAAAGAGATCACCTTCACAAAATTCGATTCCTCGGTTGACCTGAGCGTCAGGCTGGGCGTTGACCCCAAGAAAGCTAACCAGATGGTGCGCGGGACAGTCGCGCTCCCGCATGGTCTCGGGAAAAAAGTTTCTGTGCTCGTACTCTGTACGCAGGATAAGGAAGCGGAAGCCAAGGCAGCAGGCGCGGACTACGTAGGCCTGGACGAGTACATCGAGAAAATAAAAAATGGCTGGACCGATGTGGACGTGATCATCACTATGCCAAGTGTCATGGGCAAAGTTGGAGCCCTGGGAAAGGTACTTGGCCCGCGCGGACTCATGCCTAACCCAAAAACGGGTACGGTTACCATGGATGTGGGAAAAGCTGTGAAGGAGAAGAAAGCCGGCAGCATCGATTTTAAGGTTGATAAGGCCGGTATCATCATGACCTCTGTTGGCAAAGTATCATTCGATATTGAGAAAATTACCGGCAACGCGAAAGAATTGTTACAAACCATCATAAAACTCAAGCCTGCTTCCGCAAAGGGTGAGTATCTGAGGAGTGTCTACTTGTCGAGCACGATGAGTCCGGGCATTCGTATCGATACACGCACTTTGGAGGCTTAAGTTGATTGAATTTTATTTTTAAAACCGGATCATGAATAAACAGGAAAAGAACCAGGTCATTGAAGAGCTGAAAGGGAAGCTGGCTGCAAATCCAAACTTCTACCTGGCAGATACATCTGCGCTCACGGCTGAAAGAACCAGCAAGCTGAGAAGGATGTGCTTCGACAAAAAGGTCAGCATGTTGGTTGTCAAGAACACACTTCTGAAAAAAGCGATGGAACGCTCAGAGGGAAAGGACTTCCAGCAACTGCTGAATGCAGTTAAAGGCACCACCGCAGTCATGTTCTGTGCCAGTGGCAGCGCACCCGCAAAGCTCATCAAGGAATTCAGAAAAGGCGGAAACGACAAACCCTTGCTGAAGGCAGCTTTTGTTGAAGACGCGATCTATCTCGGAGAGTCACAGCTTGATTTTCTGAGCACGCTCAAATCGAAAAATGAGATGATCGGTGATGTGATCGGCATGCTTCAATCACCTGCTAAAAATGTTATTTCAGCACTGCTTTCCGGAAAGAACAAGCTTGCCGGCGTTGTGAAGACCCTTTCGGAAAGACCTGAACAACCCAATTAATTTTTTTATCAATGAAACATCTAATCTCAAAAATCAAATAAAATGGCAGACGTAAAATCTCTCGCAGACCAGTTGGTGAATCTCACTGTAAAAGAGGTCAATGAACTCGCAAAGATCCTGAAGGATGAGCATGGAATCGAACCTGCTGCTGCAGCTGTTGCTGTAGCCGCTGTAGGTGGTGGTGGCGGAGCAGCTGTGGCTGAGAAGACCACATTTGACGTGATCCTTAAGAGTGGCGGCGCCGCTAAACTTGGCGTTGTTAAGATCGTGAAGGACATTACCGGACTTGGTCTGAAGGAAGCAAAAGACCTGGTTGACGGCGCACCGAAGCCGATCAAGGAAGGAATAGATAAAGCAACTGCTGAGCAGATCAAAAAGCAACTAGAAGAGGCAGGAGCTGAAGTTGAGGTTAAGTAACCACAGCACCGGCGTTTAAGCACTACCCCTTGTCCCTCATTGAGCGGACAGGGGCGGTGCTGTTTGTAGGTTCCGGTTGGGGAACCTTGGTTTTTTGAATTTTTTTAACCTTTTAATCAAAGATCACCTTGGCCAATATCAAAAAACAACAGCGGGTAAACTTCGCTAAAACAAAATCGCTTCTCGACTATCCTGATTTCCTCGAGGTACAATTAAAATCTTTTCGCGATTTCTTCCAGTTGGAAACAACGCCGGAGAATCGTCAGAATGAAGGATTATTCCGCGTTTTCAGCGAGAATTTTCCGATCTCAGACGCGCGTAACAACTTCGTTCTTGAATTCCTTGACTATTTCATCGACCCGCCACGCTATGCGATCGAAGAATGTCTTGAGAGAGGACTGACCTACAGCGTTCCGCTAAAAGCGAAACTCAAACTGTATTGCACGGATCCCGAACATGAGGATTTCGAAACGATCGTGCAGGATGTCTACCTCGGTACCATTCCGTACATGACGCCAAAAGGAACATTTGTAATCAACGGAGCAGAAAGAGTAGTAGTGTCACAATTGCACCGTTCCCCCGGCGTGTTCTTCGGTCAAAGCAGACATGCAAACGGGACGAAACTGTATTCTGCAAGGGTCATCCCGTTCAAAGGCTCCTGGATAGAATTTGCCACGGATATCAACCAGGTGATGTATGCTTACATCGACAGGAAGAAAAAGCTGCCCGTTACAACCTTGCTTCGCGCCATTGGTTTTGAAAGTGATAAACAGATCCTTGAGATCTTCGGACTTGCTGACGAAGTGAAAGTGAGTAAAGCGGCACTTAAAAAGTATGTCGGCCGTACGCTTGCTGCCCGCGTTCTTAAATCATGGACAGAAGATTTCGTTGACGAAGATACCGGAGAAGTAGTTTCGATCCAGCGAAATGAGGTGCTCATCGAAAGGGAATCCATCCTGGAAGATCAGCATATCGATCTTATCACTGACGCAAATGTTCAATCCATCATCCTTCATAAGGAAGATGTGGATTCAAACGATTATGCGATCATTTATAACACATTACAGAAAGACACATCGAACAGTGAGAAAGAAGCTGTTGAGCATATCTACCGCCTATTACGGAACGCGGAGCCGCCCGATGAAGAAACTGCGCGCGGAATAATTGATAAATTGTTCTTCTCAGACAAGCGTTATGACCTCGGAGAAGTTGGCCGTTACAGGATCAACAAAAAGCTGGGATTGAATATTCCTTCTGATGTGAAAGTTCTTACCAAGGACGACATCATTTCCATCATCCGCTATCTCATCGAGTTGTTCAATTCCAAAGCGGATGTGGATGATATTGACCACCTCTCAAACCGACGTGTAAGAACGGTCGGTGAGCAATTATATGCTCAATTCGGTGTTGGCCTTGCGCGTATGGCAAGAACCATCCGTGAGCGGATGAACGTTCGTGACAACGAGGTTTTCACACCAACAGATCTGATCAACGCGAAGACGTTGTCTTCCGTTATCAATTCTTTCTTCGGAACCAATCAGCTGAGCCAGTTCATGGATCAGACGAATCCATTATCAGAGATCACACATAAGCGCAGGATGTCTGCCCTTGGTCCCGGAGGACTTTCACGTGAACGCGCGGGCTTTGAAGTTCGTGACGTGCATTATACGCACTACGGTCGTTTGTGTACGATCGAAACACCGGAAGGACCGAATATCGGTCTGATCTCCTCTTTGTGCGTATATGCCAAGATCAATAAGCTCGGTTTCATTGAAACGCCTTATAAAACGGTCTCTAACGGGAAAGTAGATGTTGAAAAACATGTTACCTATCTCAGCGCGGAAGAAGAGGATCAAAAGATCATGGCGCAGGCCAATGAGGCAACAGATGAGAAGGGTAATTTCAAGAACAACAAGATCAAAACAAGATATGAGGGCGACTTTCCGGTTGTAGAACCTGTCAAGGTTAATTACATGGACGTTGCGCCGAACCAGATCGCTTCCATAGCCGCGTCACTGATCCCGTTCCTTGAGCATGATGATGCAAACAGAGCGCTCATGGGATCCAATATGCAACGCCAGGCTGTTCCGCTTTTGCGTCCTGAATCACCTGTTGTGGGCACCGGACTTGAAGGCCTCGTGGCCCGTGACTCAAGAGTGTTGATCAACGCAGAAGGAGATGGTGTTGTTGAATACGTTGATGCAACCGAGATCACGATCCGTTATAACAGAGACGAAGAAGAAAAGCTTGTCAGTTTCGATGATGATGTAAAAACATATCGTCTCACCAAATTCAGGAAAACAAATCAGAACACTTGTGTTAACCTCCGTCCTATCGTTAAGAAGGGAGAGCGCGTGAAGGAAGGACAGGTACTCTGTGAAGGATACGCAACCCAACTCGGTGAGTTGGCTCTTGGAAGGAACCTGAAAGTGGCATTCATGCCATGGAAAGGGTACAACTTCGAGGATGCGATCGTGATCTCTGAGCGAGTAGTACGCGATGATATCTTTACTTCGCTGCATATCGATGAGTATGTCCTGGAAGTGCGTGAAACGAAACGTGGAATGGAAGAGCTCACAGCTGATATTCCAAACGTAAGCGAGGACGCAACCAAGGACCTGGACGAGAATGGAATGATCCGCACAGGCGCTGAGGTCAAAGAAGGTGATATCCTGATTGGAAAGATCACGCCGAAGGGTGAAACAGATCCATCTCCCGAAGAGAAACTTCTTCGCGCAATTTTCGGAGATAAGGCAGGCGATGTAAAGGATGCTTCACTTAAAGTGCCACCAAGCATCAGGGGTGTTGTGATCGACAAGAAGCTTTTTTCAAGAGCCATCAAGGATAAAAAAGCGAAAGCGGATGAAAAGATCATCCTTGAAAAACTGGATAAGGAATTTAACGAAGCCTCTGCGGAGATCAAAGATCTGCTCGTCACTAAACTGTTCTCACTTATCAATGGTAAGACTTGCCAGGGGGTTTATAATAATCTTCGTGAGGAGATCATCCCGAAAGGAACCAAATTCACGCAAAAGCTGTTGGAGAAGATCGAATTCCAGATCATCAATCCAACTAAATGGACCACGGATAAGGATGTAAACGACAAGATCAAACAACTCCTTCATAACTATAATATCAAATACAACGATATATATGGTGTTTATAAGCGGAAGAAGTTTGCAGCAACTGTAGGAGATGAACTACCTGCAGGAATTGTTCAGCTTGCAAAAGTTTACCTGGCCAAGAAGCGAAAGCTGAAGGTCGGTGATAAAATGGCGGGACGTCACGGAAATAAGGGAATTGTGGCAAGGATCGTACGGGATGAGGATATGCCATTCCTGGCCGACGGAACACCGGTTGACATTGTTCTCAATCCACTGGGCGTACCTTCAAGGATGAACCTGGGACAGATCTACGAAACTGTTCTTGGCTGGGCCGGACAGAAGCTCGGTGTAAAATTCGCAACGCCAATTTTCGACGGCGCTACTGTGGATGAAATTGAGAAATACACAGAGGAAGCCGGTTTGCCTAAATTCGGTAAGACATATTTGTATGATGGAGGAACCGGAATGCGTTTCGACCAGCCTGCAACAGTCGGGATCATCTACATGATGAAACTCGGACACATGGTTGACGATAAGATGCACGCTCGATCGATCGGACCTTACTCACTCATTACGCAGCAACCTCTCGGCGGAAAAGCCCAGTTCGGTGGTCAGCGTTTCGGTGAGATGGAGGTTTGGGCGCTTGAAGCATTCGGAGCAGCAAACATCCTGCAGGAGATCCTTACAGTTAAATCAGATGATGTGGTCGGACGAGCAAAGGCGTACGAGTGCATCGTTAAAGGTGAGAACATGCCAACCCCGGGTATCCCCGAATCATTCAACGTATTGTTGCATGAATTGAGGGGGCTTGGACTCAACGTTGCGCTTGACTAATAACGGACCAATTACAGTATTCAGAATAATATTCATAACGAAAAACCAACATGGCGCTTAAAAGAGAAATAAAACTCAAAAGCAACTTTTCGAAGATCACCATCAGCCTGGCGTCGCCGGAGCATATTTTGGAGAGATCAAGCGGAGAGGTGCTTAAGCCTGAGACCATAAACTACAGAACATACAAACCGGAGCGCGATGGATTGTTTTGCGAACGGATCTTCGGACCTGTAAAGGACTGGGAATGTCATTGTGGTAAATACAAACGTATCCGGTACAAGGGTATTGTTTGCGACCGTTGTGGAGTAGAAGTAACTGAGAAGAAGGTCAGACGTGAAAGAATGGGACATATCAATCTGGTTGTTCCTGTTGCCCACATCTGGTATTTCAGATCCCTTCCCAACAAGATCGGTTACCTGCTCGGACTTCCGACCAAGAAACTGGACATGATCATTTATTATGAGAGATATGTGATCATCAACGCGGGGATCAAGGCGGCGGACGGAATGAAGACAATGGACTTTCTTACGGAAGAAGAATACCTGAATATCCTTGAAGCTCTGCCAAAAGATAATCAACACCTCGAAGATTCCGACCCGAATAAATTCATTGCAAAAATGGGCGCAGATGCGCTTGAAATGCTTTTGAAGCGTACCAAGTTGGATGAGCTTTCTTATGAACTGCGTCATAAAGCCAGCACTGAAACATCACAGCAGCGTAAGAACGAGGCATTGAAGCGTTTGCAGGTAGTAGAAGCATTCCGTTCAGCGAATACACACGTTGAGAACAAGCCGGAATGGATGGTAATAAAAGTAGTCCCCGTGATTCCGCCGGAACTTCGACCACTCGTTCCTTTAGATGGTGGCCGTTTCGCAACGTCTGATCTGAATGACCTTTACAGAAGGGTGATCATACGTAACAATCGTCTGAAGCGACTCATCGAGATCAAAGCTCCGGATGTGATCCTGAGGAATGAAAAGAGGATGCTCCAGGAGTCGGTTGACTCCTTGTTCGATAACTCAAGAAAATCAAATGCTGTAAAAACAGAAGCGAACCGAGCGCTTAAATCTCTTTCAGATTCACTAAAAGGTAAACAAGGCCGATTCCGTCAGAACCTGCTTGGAAAACGTGTTGATTATTCAGCACGCTCCGTGATCGTCGTAGGTCCTGAATTGAAATTACACGAATGTGGTTTGCCGAAAGAAATGGCTGCTGAATTATTCAAGCCGTTCATCATTCGAAAACTCATAGAAAGAGGTATAGTTAAGACCGTTAAATCGGCCAAAAAGATCGTTGACAGAAAGGAGCCCGTAGTTTGGGATATCCTGGAGAACGTGTTGAAAGGACACCCGGTTCTTTTGAACCGCGCTCCCACACTTCACCGTCTTGGAATTCAGTCGTTCCAGCCTAAACTTATTGAGGGAAAGGCTATCCAGTTGCATCCGCTTGTTTGTACAGCCTTCAACGCTGACTTCGACGGTGACCAGATGGCAGTTCACGTACCATTAGGAAATGCGGCGATCCTGGAGGCCAAGCTGCTTATGCTTGCCTCTCATAATATCCTGAATCCTGCGAACGGAGCGCCTATCACGGTTCCTTCACAGGACATGGTTCTTGGACTTTATTACCTGACCAAATCCAGGATGGATGACCCGTCACATCGCGTTAAAGGCGGAGGGCATACCTTTTATTCATCAGAAGAGGTCATCATCGCTTATAACGAGGGTCGCGTTGACCTGCATGCCAACATCAAAGTGAGAGTTGACAATTTCGCAGAAACGGAAGAAACACTTGTTACCAAGATCATTGAAACCACCGTTGGTCGTGTTGTGTTCAACCAGGTTGTTCCAAGGGAGGCGGGTTTTATCAATGAGTTGCTGACGAAGAAATCACTTCGTGATATCATCGGCACCATCATGAAGAAGACGAACATGGAAGTTACTGCCCATTTCCTTGATAACATCAAGGACCTGGGTTTCAAAACGGCTTTCAGAGGAGGACTTTCTTTCAACCTTGGCGACATTGTTACACCCGATTCTAAAGAAGATCTTATCAAACAGGCGTATGACCTGGTGGATGAGGTCATGAACAACTATAACCTTGGTTTTATCACAAACAATGAGCGTTACAACCAGATCATTGATATCTGGACGCACACGAATTCACGTGTTACCAAAAAGGTACTTGACACACTTAGCAACGACAGGCAGGGCTTCAACCCTGTATATATGATGCTAGACTCAGGAGCCAGAGGTTCCAAGGAACAGATCAAGCAGCTGAGTGGTATGCGCGGACTGATGGCAAAACCATCCAAGGCAGGCGCTTCCGGCGGAGAGATCATTGAGAATCCGATCATCTCCAATTTCCGCGAAGGTCTTTCTATCCTTGAGTATTTTATTTCCACACACGGCGCGCGTAAAGGATTAGCTGATACGGCCCTTAAAACGGCTGATGCAGGTTACCTCACCCGTCGTTTGGTTGACGTTGCGCAGGACGTGATCATCACACAGGAAGATTGCGGTACATTACGCGGCATCCTGGCGGCAGCACTTAAGAACAATGATGAGATCGTTGAATCTCTTTATGACAGGATACTTGGGCGTACTTCCGTTCATGATGTATATCATCCGATGACCGGTAAACTGATCATTGAGTCAGGCGTTCCGATCACGGAAGAGTTTGCGAAGGAAATATCTGAGTCGCCTATTGAGTTGGTTGAGATACGTTCCGTGCTTACCTGTGAATCAAGAATGGGCGTATGCGGTAAATGTTACGGTAGAAACCTTGCGTCAGGATACATGGTTCAGAAAGGCGAGGCAGTGGGAGTAATCGCGGCGCAATCTATCGGAGAACCGGGAACACAGCTTACGCTGCGTACCTTCCACGTAGGTGGAACAGCATCCAACATTGCGGCAGCTTCCAAGATCGAAGCGAAATACGATGGTATCCTTGAGATAGATGAGTTAAGGATTGTTGACAGGAAAGGAGCGGCAGGAGAGAAGGGAAAAGTAGTGGTTGGGCGTTCTGCTGAGTTGCGCGTCATTGAGGCAACAACAAAAAGTGTTCTGACAACTTCCAATATTCCTTATGGTGCCAGCCTTTATATGAAAGCCGGTGATAAGGTGAAAAAAGGAGATCTGATCTGTGATTGGGATCCGTATAATGCCGTGATCATCTCTGAGTTCGCCGGAAAGGTTGAATTTGATTACATAGAAGAGGGGATCACATTCCGCGAGGAGTCGGATGAACAAACCGGTTTCCGCGAGAAAGTGATCATTGAATCCAAGGATAAGACAAAGAATCCTTCTATCCGGATCTCGAGTACAAAGGACCCGGTAAAAACGTACAACATTCCGGTTGGCGCTCATATTGTGGTCAATGAAGGTGATAAGATCGATGGCGGTACGATTCTCGTTAAGATCCCGAGATCTACCGGAAAGACCGGCGATATCACCGGAGGTCTTCCGCGTGTTACGGAGTTGTTTGAAGCAAGGAACCCAAGTAATCCTGCTGTTGTATCGGAGATCGATGGTGTTGTCACATTCGGTAAGATCAAACGTGGAAACAGGGAAGTGGTTGTTGAATCCAAAACAGGTGAACAGCGCAGGTACCTTGTGCCTCTTTCAAAGCATATACTTGTCCAGGAGAATGATTTCATCAAGGCGGGCGAACCACTTTCGGATGGAGCGATCTCTCCCGGAGACATACTCGGTATCAAAGGACCAACTGCCGTTCAGGAGTATCTTGTGAATGAGATCCAGGAGGTTTATCGATTGCAGGGTGTGAAGATCAACGACAAGCATTTTGAGGTCATCGTAAGACAGATGATGAGAAAAGTTGAGATCGATGATCCGGGCGATACAATGTTGCTTGAGCGTCAGCTTGTGAATAAAGCTGAATTCATGGATGAGAATGACCGCATCTTCGGAATGAAAGTAGTGCTAGAAGGCGGCAATTCAGAAGACTTGAAGGCGGGAATGATCATCAGTTCCCGCAATGAAAGAGATGTGAATTCGATCCTGAAACGTAAAGATCTGAAACAGGTTGAAGCGCGCGAAGCAAGACCTGCTACGGCTAACCAGATCCTGCAAGGGATCACACGCGCGTCTTTACAAACTAACAGCTGGATCTCTGCTGCTTCCTTCCAGGAAACTACGAAGGTCCTTAATGAAGCTGCAGTAGGAGGCAAGATCGATGATCTGAGCGGATTGAAAGAGAACGTGATCGTTGGACACCTGATTCCTGCCGGAACAGGTTTGCGCGATTACGAGAAATTCATTGTCGGATCAAAAGAAGAATACGAACGCTTGATGGCTGCGAAAAAGGAAGCAGAAGTTCAGGAAGAAGTTTAAGTTAATAGAATGAGCATCAAAGCCCTGGATCTTTAATGTATTCAGGGCTTTTTTATGAGTTTAAACCTTAGTAATTTTATCTGGAACAGAAGAAACATGGAAAATCAAAACCCCAACAACAACCAGATCAATATCGAGCTCTCCGAAGAGATCGCCGAAGGGATCTATTCAAATCTGGCGATCATCACACACTCTCCATCCGAGTTTGTGATCGATTTTATCAAGATGATGCCCGGTGTACCTAAGGCAAAGGTTAAAGCAAGGATCGTGCTTACTCCGCAGCATGCCAAGAGACTGATGAAGGCTCTTAAGGACAATCTTTCAAAATATGAATCGATCCACGGACCTATCCGCGAAGCGGAATTCGCCACGCCGATCCCTATGAATTTTGGCGGTCCTACAGGGCAAGCGTAATAAATTTAAACACTTTCTATATGAGAAAACTGGTTCTTTTTGTCTCCGTCCTTTCCTCAGTTATCTGCGAAGGGCAGGTTAGCATCAACGCTAATCCTACACAGGGATGCTCTCCTCAAAATGTGAATTTCGCTTATGTTGGTCCGGCGTCGGATCAATGGAACTGGGACTTTGGTGACGGCTCACCTAATTCAACTGCTCAAAATCCGACACATATATACACTCAGCCGGGACAATACTGGGTGAACATGAGTGCCTGGAACTCCACTGTTCCTTTAGGAAGTGCCCAGATAATGATCAACGTTGCAGGAATTCCCGCTGCGCTAACCATTGAGGTGGCAAATATCTGCGTTGGAGATGTGGCCGTATTCGGATTTGGAAACACTGGAAATATCAACGTGAGTGATATAGACTGGTACTACGGTGACGGAAACAATACGCTTTATGGTTCTAACATGTCAACCGAACATACTTATGCGGCGCCTGGAACGTACAACGTGATGGCAAGGGTAACATCGCCATGCGGAATTGATACTGCCTGGGGTGTTGTTAACGTTGGTGCTTACACGATACCAACCAATGCCGGTCTTTTTTATGCATCTGAAGACACTGTTTGTCCGGGTGATCCGGTTGAATTCTGGTTCACAAAGACCTATCCATCCTATTACGTAGACTTTGGCGACGGTAATTATACTACAAATGGTAATGTAAATCATTACGCTATCCCCGGTATGTATATCGCCTCGATCACTTTTATCAATGGTTGCGGCAATACTGCGATGTATTATGATACCGTCTACGTCGTGAATAATCATCCGGTCACTTACGCACCCAATATCAATTCCAATTACTCTCCGTCTTGTACCAACCAGGAGATCGATTTCTATATCTATGGTAATTATTCTTCGTTTTTATGGAATTTTGGCGACAACACCACGGATACAACCTTTAATCCTTCGCATGCATACGCGCTTACAGGAACCTACACGGTTACTTTGACCGTTGGAAATTCCTGCGGGTACACCTTAAGTTCTACGGATACGGTCAACATTGTTTCAAATATTCCGGTTTCGATAGGAACCGTGTCAATTGTTGATACCGTATGTGTTGGAGACGGGATGTTCTATGAGGCAGGTGACGACCAGGACGGAAATCTTTATCTATGGGATTTTGGCGATACGTATACTTCCAATGTCAGGCAGGGCTCTCATGAATACCTGGCGCCTGGAACCTATACCGTGACGCTTACTGCCAGCAATGGTTGCGGTAATTCTGTTACGAGCCAGTACCCAATACTGGTAGGCACAACCAGCCTCGCTCCTGAACCCGGATATTACCAGGGAATGTTGGTTCCGGAGAATAATTCCTGTCCGGGAGACACTGTTGTTCTAGCCTTCGGACCGGCGGGAGATTCTGTAACGGTGAATTGGCTGATCGACAATATCTTTCCTGTTACTGCCACGAACTTTATCGTGGTGAATAACACGAAGTATCTTTATGCCAAGTATGTTTTCACCACACTGGGAGTGCACACCGCCTCTTATGTTTATACCAACGGATGCGGGTTGACCTTATCCGATACCCTTAATTATATGATCTCACCGGCACACCAGCCGGAATCTGATTTTTTCTTTGACAACACAACGTATAAATGCCAGGGAAGACCTATTGATTTTTACGCCATAGGCGGATCAACCTATATCTGGGATTTTGGCGATGGATCCGGCACGCTTGTTACCTATAATTCACTGGTTCCTGTTCCGCATGCGTATGCCAATGCAGGAACGTACACTGTAAAAATGAAAGTGATCAACGGTTGCGGGTATTCCGATGAAAACTCTCAGACCATTGTTATTCCTCCATCCCTGATCGACATAACGACCAATTCAGTGAGTTCCGGTTGCAGTCAGAATAACGGAATTGCAATTGCGATCGCAAACGGGGGGCAGGCTCCTTATACTTATGAATGGTCGAATGGTAATTCAACTTTTCTTGCGGACAGCCTGTATTCAGGAATATACGTTGTTACCATCCATGATGTCAATGGTTGTTCCAATTTTGCAATTGCCACCGTTAGTGATGTCCAGGCACCAACACTTGTTGTGAATACGGTTGTTGACGTTTCCTGTTTCGGAGGATCAAACGGTGCAATTGACATCAATCTTATTGGAGGAAACGCACCATTCACATATCAATGGTCGAACGGTGCAACGGCCCAGGATGTGAATAATCTTGTTGCCGGACCTCATGAAGTGATCGTTACGGATGTGAACGGTTGCGTTGCTGCCAGAAGTATTGATGTCGGGCAGCCGCCGGAGGTGATCGTTTCTGTGATCACTTCTGAAGCAGATTGTGGCATGAATAACGGTAATGCTTATGCTAACGTTAACGGTTCTACCGGCCCCTATAGCTTTATCTGGTCGAATGGTTATAACACGCAGGGTGTAAATTTCCTCGCAAGCGGCATATACACGGTGACCGTGGTAGATAACAACGGATGTATCTATACCAACCAGGCGATTATCAATGAGAGCAATGGTCCGGACGTGATATTGGATTCCATTACAGGAACCGGCTGTCTGAATAACCTAAGTTCCATATATATAAGGGCGCTGAACGGTACTACTCCTTACTCATACCTTTGGAGTACAGGCGCAACTACTCAGGATCTTCTCAATGTTGCATTGGGAACTTATTCTGTTGTTGTCACCGGTAACAACGGTTGCCAGGGTTTGGGTTATTACCAGATCACAAAAGCGGCTCCGTCTGCTCAAGCCATTTGTATGGTTACAGTAGATACACTGACCGGGTTCAACCAGGTAGCATGGGAAAAGGACATGAATGCTACCGACATTGATCATTACAATATCTATAAGGAGAGTACCCAAAGCGGGTTATACTATCTTGTAGGCGCTGTGGATTATGACAGTTTGAGCCTGTGGATTGATCCGCTTTCCGATTCAGATGTTCGCTCATGGCGCTATAAGATAGCCGTTGTAGATGATTGTAATAATGAATCGCTGTGGAGTGATGAACATAAAACGATACATCTCAATGTGAACCAGGGTATCGGAAATTCTTACAATCTCATTTGGGATCAGTATGAAGGACGACAATTCAGTTCGTATGATATCCAGCGATATAATTCGATTTCCCAGACCTGGTCCTATCTCACCACTGTTCCGAATAATCTTACGTCTTATTCAGATATCAATCCGCCGGCGGGAACATATACTTACAGGGTGGATGCGGTCATCAACGCCTGTAATCCGCAGGTTAGGCTTGATCAAAACGTGAACCCGGCGGCGGCGATCAATAATACCAAGTCGAACCTCAAGACCGTTTTGAATCTTTCTCCCGGCGGATCTGCGGAGCAGGGCGGAAGCGGAACATTCATCGTTTTCCCTAATCCTTCGCAGGGTGCCTTTACCATTGCGGCGGGAGCTGTTGAAGGCGCATCGCTCATTCGTGTGAGCAGCATGCTCGGGCAGGAATTGTTCATAGCAAAATGGGAAGTAAAGCCCGGCGCATCAAAAGACCTTGCACTCGACCTTCCTGCAGGGATGTATTTCATTTCGCTTGAGATCAATGGAGAAAGGCAGACCTCACGTATCATCATTCAATAGAAAAAAAACCGGAATTTAAAGGGACGGTACTATCCGTCCCTTTTTTTTGATGAAAGCCAGCGATGATCTTTTCCTTCTGATCCGGTCACTTTCCGGACCTGAAAAGACCTATTTCATCAGGTATGCCGGAAAGCCCGGAGGAAGAGATCTGCACTATCTGCGATTGTTCAGAGCAATTGCTGCGCAAAAAAAGTACGATGAGAGCTCGCTTAAAAAGAAGCTTTCAAAATTTATTCCTGCAACTCGTTTTGCGTTTTACAAGAATTATCTCTACGCGGAATTATTGAAAAGCCTGGATGCCTTTTACGACGAGGATACAATAAGATCGAAAATATTCAAACAGTATCGTTATTATGAACTTCTGTCAGAAAGAGGTTTCAATGACAAGGCTTACCGCTTCCTTGAAAAGGCCATCGAAATGGCGAACCGATACGAACTTTCTGAGATTACCCTTGAATTGAAACGGGAGATCTTGTTGAACTTTCCGCGGTTTGTCAGGCCGGATCATTTAAGCATGGAGGAATTGCAACGTATCTCGGGTGAGCGAAGGCATACGCTTAAGGCTTTGCTCGAGGCAGAATTCATGTATAAACTCAGGGCGGATATTTATTTCCAGATCCGGAAACTGGGAGCAAATATGAGTCGCGTGGAGAAGGATTGGATGGTCCAACTGGAATCACCGTTCAGGACGCTTGAAGAAATGAATGAAGAAAAACTGAATTTTGAACAAAGGGCATTGCGACTATGGATGCGTACAACCTGGTACTATCATCTGAATAGAAACGAAGATTCATACAAGCATGCGGAGCTGAGGCGACAGTTATTTCTGGATAATCCTCACCAGATAAGAGAGCATCTCGACCGATTCATCGGGAGTCTGACCGAGCAGTTGTCCATGGCTTCCAACCTGGATCAGAAGGAAAAATTCCGGGAATTACTAAGGGAGTTGGAGCAGCTGATTGAAAGCAGGAAAGAGATCCGCAGATCTGAGTATCACTACCTCAGGTATAGAATGATCCTGGCGGAAGCGCGCATGGCAGATCACTACAAGCGATTGGAGTTCCGGCAAATAGCAGAGTTGTCTGAGCGAATAAGGAACGACCAGGTGGTTGACAAAGCGTTGCGATACACAGAAAGCGGCGGTGCGTATCTTCATTACCAGGCACGGAATCTCATTTTCTATCTTGCCTCCTATCTCATAACAGGTAGCAACAGCAGGGCCGCAATTTTTTTCCTTAATAAATTTCCTTCCGACTTTCGAAGCGATATGTCAGAATTCCCTTTTTATGCAAGGATCCTGCTGATCATTGCCCACTTCGAACTTCAGCATTTTGATATTGCCTCAAAGTTTGCGTCTGAGTTCCTGGTTTTTATGGAAGCAAACAGGAAGGATCTGAAATTCGAGCGCTGGTTGCTGGAATGCATCATTCGTGTGTGTAGGACCAAACGAAAGCAAGACCGCAGACAAGCCTGGCGTAGTATCGAGTCAGAACTCAGCGCGTTCAGTCCCGATTTCAAACCTGCCTTTGTGTTCTTCGATTGCAAGGACTGGATCAGCGCAAATGCCCAAGGCAGTCCGGTTTCTGAGATCCTCAGGGTACGATGGAGTATTGATTGAGATTAAATAATTATACTTATTTTAAAGATGTAATATATTGATAATAAGATAATTATGAATTATTATTTATTTTTATTACAATTATTGAACTAAATAATAGAGTCAGATTACCTGGTTATTCTACACTGGTTTACGTATATTTATTACGAGAATCAAAGAGCTTTTCTGATGCCATCATTTCGTTCAAAACTTATTCATTGGCTTGTATGTGAGCCCATTGAAACGGGAAAAAACGCCTTCAGAATCAGGTCCTTTTGACCTATCTTTAAACCTTTAATAACCAAACCAATTGACCATGAAATTCATTACACGTGCCCTCTTCCTGCTCCTTTGTTTTCACTTTATCAGAACTGAGGAAGTTAAAGCTCAAACGCCAACGGTTCCTGCTAATAACCTTGCATTTACCACCATTGGTCTAAATTCCCTTTCCATGACATGGACCAGGGGGAATGGGGAATACTGTCTTGTAGTAATGCGAGCTTCACCAAATGCAGGAGTCAATCCTGTGAACGGTAATAACTATGCTGCAAGCTCAACTTTCGGAAACGGATCTAATCTTGGAAGTTCAAATTACGTTGTGTATGAAAGTACCGGCACCTCGCTTACAGTTACGAACCTGCTTTCAAACACACTTTACACGGTTCGGATCTATGAATTTAATATTGATTTTGTAAGTTTCGAATGGTACCTGACCTCTTCATACGAAACCGGATCACATTATACTCTCACTACAGCGCCTTCAGCTCCGCCAACAAATCTCGTTTCTTCAACTCTTACTCCTAGCGGAGCAACCTTTAATTGGACAGCTGGGAATGGCGCCAATCATTTGCTGGCTGTCAGGCAATCGACAAGCTACAGCGGATCCCCGATAGACGGTACCGAATATTATGCGAGCTCTTGCTGGAGTTTAGGTGATGCACTTGGCTCATCTCCGTATCCGTACGTTGTAAAGGATGGAGTAGGGACTTCTGTGACGGTGACCTGTCTGAATGCAGCGACTGATTATTCAAGCGCTGTATTTACGTATAACGGGACAGGGGGATCCAATAATTACTGGACAATCCCTGCCTTTGAATGGTTCACAACACTTGCGCTTCAGCCAACAGTGATCAGTACTTCCTTGTATCCTACGGATATTACAAACGGTGAGATCTCAGTGAATTGGATCAAACCAACAAGCGGGGGCGGCACTTATTCGCTCGTAACGGTAAAGCCCGGTGCGTCGAATGCCGATCTTCCGGTTGACATGACCTTGTACACAGCCAATTCAACTTATGGCCTGGGTTCACAGATAAATAGCGGAGCGTATGTAGTATATAATGGTACAGGCAATTCTGTCAGAGTGAGTGGCCTGTCTGCAGCCTCGCAATACACAGTCTCAATTTATGAATTCAACGGAGGCACGGGAACCTATAATAATACCAGTAATTATCTGACAACTTCTTATCTCACAGGAAGCAGCCAAACCAACGGAAGCGAGCCGACTGCTGCCGGCACAGGTCTTATCCTTACTCCATCTACTAATTCTATTACAGCATCCTGGACAAACGGTAACGGCTTGTACAGGATGGTGCTTGCAAAACCTGCGCGTCATCGTACCGCTTTGCGCTTCGACGGAACGAATGATTATGTGACCGTGCCCTATCACGCAAATCTTCAACCCACAACTGCTTTCACCGCGGAATGCTGGGTATATCGGGCAAATTGGGCAACTCCTGTTGCAGGTATGAGCGCAGTCAGTACACTGGAAGGCGGAGGCTATGCGATCTATTTCAATGGAACAATTGTATATGGGTATGCTTATCGTAATAGTATATACGTATATCCCTCTACTGATATTGCTTATCTCTCACCCGGCTGGCATCATTTCGCTGTAACCTTTGACGGACGATATACGAAAATGGTAGTAGACGGAGCCGAAAAAGCAATGGATGATGCCGGCGCGTATTATTCTCAACAATATACGCTTTCAAATTCGCTTATCATTGGCGCGGAAGCTGGCGTTTCAACCACACCAAATGGCTATTACCTGGATGGGGCAGTGGATGAGGTTCGCATTTGGAGCACGGCGCAGAGCATTTCTACGATCCGGAGCAATATGCGAAAGGGGATGGTTGGTAATGAAGTTTATCTTGAAGGATATTGGAACCTGGATGACGGATATGCAAGCACTACGCTCGTTAAAAACAGGTCCAACCTCGGTACTTCAATTAACGGTACACTGACAAATTCATCTTCCACTGCAGCATCTGCATTCAGTAGTTCTTCAGGATGGATGTGGTCCGCAACCGGTGTGGATGAACCGGTAGATTTTAGCGCATATACAAGTAATACCTCTTTCACAAATGGTTCTATTGTCGGAAATCGTTATTATGCCTGCTATGGAAATAACGGCAACTCCGTTACCATTACGAATCTCACACCCGGGACCTACTACAACGTTTCTGTTTTTGAGTACAATACGAATACCTATTATAATTATCTCACCTCTTCCTACTTGACCGGGGATGTTCAAACCACCGCAGCCCCTGTACCAACTATTGCAAGCTTTGCGCCTGTAAATGGTCCTGTAGGAACGGTTGTGACGATCACCGGAACAAACTTCAGCACCACCGCATCCAGTAACATTGTATATTTCGGCGCTGAGAAGGCAAATGTGCTTTCCTCTACTGCAACAACCATTACGGCTGTGGTACCTTTTACCTCCAACCAATACAATCCTATTTCTGTAAGCGTAAATTCTGTAATGGGCTATTCAAGGAACCCTTTCAATGTTTCAGATGCTTGTAACGGAACCATTGCGGCTGCAGATTTTACGGGCAACGCAACCAATACCTCTACGTACAGTACCACCGCGTTAACGAGCGGCGACCTGGATAAGGATGGAAGAGCAGACCTGGTCTTCCTTCAGATGGGCGCATTTGAATACCTTACCATCCGGAGGAATACAGGGGGCAATAACTCTGTTTCCTTTGCCGGTCAGCAGATCTATCCGACCGGAAATTTTTCAACCGGCAATACTCCTGTCGATGTGAAACTCGCCGATATTGACGGGGACGGAGCATTGGATGCGATCGTTTTAAATAACAGCACTAAGGTGCTTTCGGTCTGGAGAAATACAAGTATTGTAAACTCGATCAGTCTCGGAAACAGGCTTGATTTCCCTTTGAATGCTTCCGCCAGTACAATTACCACAGCAGATTTCGATGGAGACGGAAAGACAGACGTACTTGTGGGTCATTACTCCGGATCGAATGTTTCCGTTCTGAGGAACACCTCATCTCAAGGGTATATCTCATTCGCCGATAAAGTAGATTTCGGGGGATTTACTTCTCCGAAGCACGTGGCTGTATGCGATGTGGACGGAGATGGTAAAACGGACATTACTGCCGCTAACAATACTGCATCCAGTTTTGCATGTATGAGAAATATATCAACCGTTGGCAATCTTCAGTTCTCCGCTGCTGTTTCGGTGGTGACAACCGGTAACGGAGCCTCCATTGAGTGGGCAGACTGCGATTTCGACGGCAAGCCGGATGTTCTGATCGCACAAATGAACAACCTGATCAGAGTGATGAGAAATACGAATGTTTCCGGGAGCATTACCGCCGTTGCGTTCACCAATAATACTTCATTCGCTACGCTCGCTTCAACACCTAACAAGGCGATCTTTTCTGACATTGACGGAGATAACAGACCGGATGTAGTGATCGGTTATGTTTCAAGTACCAACTTTTCTGTATTCGAACAAACAGGCTCCTTCCTTATGGGAACAAGACAGGATAAACCAGGCACGGGCGCGAATACCGGATATATCCTTTCAAATGACTTTGGACTTGATGGCAAAGCGGATGTTGTCACCGGCTGTGGCTCAGCCTTCTTTGAAGTGTTCAATAATGATATGGATCCACTTGCCTCGGAACCGACGGTTGTCTCCAGCGGAGGGACATTCAGCAATCTTACACAAACCTCTGTTCAGTTAACCATAGGCAATCCCGGAAACGGCTCTAAAAAGCTTTATGTGTGTAAATTGGGTTCAGTTTCAGGACTAGCTCCTTCTGACGGGATGGGCTACGTACCGAATCCGGCTTATGGAAGCGGCGATGATGTCGGCGGCGGAAATTATGTTGTAGCGAATGCCAACATCAGCACAGTAACTGTAACGAACTTACAGTCAAATACCAATTACGATGTTGCCGTTTTCGAGTACAATGACGATGGGGCAGATTGTAAGGCCAATTACCTGATCTCGCCTTTTTACACAGGCAACTTCACAACTCAAAATTATGTTCCGGTGATCGCTGCGATAAATGATCCTGCAGCGCTTTGTCAGAATGCGGGTCTTCAAACAGTTAATTTTTCAGGAGTTGACGATGGCGATGTGAGTGTTGTACAGAACTTAACGATCACAGCAACCTCAAACAACCAGACCCTTATTCCCAATGGGAATATCAGTGTGTCCTATACGAGTCCGAATCCAACCGGGTCTGTAAGCTTCACACCGGCGATCGGTCAAAGCGGGACAGCAACTATTACGGTTACGGTGAATGACAATGCAAATAACAACAACATCGTAACAGAGACATTTACGGTAACTGTTAATGCGCCTCCATCCACTTCAACAAATGGCGGCAATCTTCAGATCTGCACTTCATCCACAACCCTTACCGGGAATATCCCATCAGTTGGTATCGGTACGTGGTCATTTGTTTACACCTCCAATGGTTCAATTAGCATTGCCAACCTCAACCTGGGAACATCAGCGATCAGTAATTTCAATAATGGAGACTCTGTAAGACTTGCATGGACAATTAATAATGCTCCATGTACGCCTTCAGTTTCCTACTACAGTATCAAGCGCGTAACTTGTCCGCTGGATGCTAATTTCAGCGCAAACCAGGTTAGTTTCTGCGGCACCATCGCAAATGTGACATTCACGGATCTTTCAACATGCCAGCTTCCAAACTTTATAACAACCTGGGCATGGACATTTACGGGGGGCTCTCCAAATTCCTTCAACGGACAGAACCCTCCTGTGATCGCCTATACCGCTCCGGGTGTGTATACCGTTTCCTTACAAGTCACCGATAACACGTTAGCGACCAATATGCAGACAAATGTCGGTTACATTGTGATCACGCCTCTTCCGGCGAATCCTGGCGCCATCAGCGGATCAACAACAGTCTGTGCGGGACAGTCGAGCGTCAATTATTCTGTTCCTGCCATCGCAGATGCAACTTCTTATAACTGGTCCGTTCCTCTCGGTGCAACGATCACATCAGGACAGGGTACACAGAACATTGTCGTGGACTTTAGCGGAACAGCTACAACAGGCAACATCGTTGTATATGGATCCAATAGTTGCGGGAACGGAAACAACGGATTCCAACTTATCACAGTCAATCCGCTTCCATCAAACACGGGTGTGATCACCGGACCGATAGCTGTTTGCCAGGGACAGACAGGTGTGAGCTTTTCTGTTGCTCCTATCAACAACGCTACAGGATACAACTGGACACTTCCAACCGGATCTACTATTACTGCGGGAAATAATACGAATGCCATCACAGTTAGTTTCAATACCAGCGCGGTATCCGGTACGGTGAACGTGGTGGGTACGAACAGTTGCGGTTCAGGAACCTCATCAAACAGCTATCTGATGACGGTGAATCCGCTTCCTGATCTTGCGGGGGCCATCACAGGTACAACTACTGTATGTCAGAACGATACTGTAGCGTATTCGCTTGCCGTACTCGGCAATACAGACAATTATATCTGGACCGTTCCCACAGGGGCTTCGATCATTGCGGGTGATTCAACGAATTCCATTCTTGTTTATTACAGCCCGACGGCAGTTTCCGGCAACGTTACCGTAAAGGGAAGAAATGCATGCGGAGATGGCGGATTATCAACCCTCGCGATAACGATCAATCCTCTTCCTGTTGCTGCAACTGCGATAGGTGGAGCTTCTCCGATCTGCGCAGGTGATAACAGCGAGATCTATTTTGTTTCAGCCATTACGAATGCTACTGGATATGTCTGGACCACACCTCCGGGAGTGTCCATTCAGTCCGGAAATAATACCAATGTGATCGTAGTAACTTTTGCACCAACGGCAACATCCGGTAATTTCACTGTGTATGGTACGAATGCGTGCGGTAACGGGGCATCCTCCTCACTCAATGTGATCGTGTCACCGCTTCCGGATTCTGCAGGAGTCATCGCAGGTAATGATACCGTTTGCCAGGCGCAATTAGGTGTGATTTATACAGTGCCGGTGATCAGTAACTCAACCGGTTATACATGGACCATACCGAACGGTGCTACCATTGTCAGCGGAAATAACACAAATTCAGTTACGGTTGATTATTCTTCAGGAGCACAGTCGGGATGGGTTACTGTAACCGGGACCAACGCGTGCGGAAGCGGTCTTACTGTTGATTCGCTTTACGTTCTTGTCGATCCGCTTCCCGGAACTGCCGGGACCATTGTTGGCGACAGCTCGATCCAGATATGCCCGATGCAAACAGGCGTGGTGTATTCCATTCCTGCTGTGGTAGACGCAACAGGATATAACTGGGCCGTTCCGTTTGGAGCCGCGATTGTTTCAGGTAACAATACCAATAGCATCACAGTGGATTACTCGATCGGTGCGCAAAACGGTAACATCACAGTTACGCCAACAAATGCTTGCGGAACCGGTACTCCATCCACGCATGTTATCGTCATCGATACCGTACTCGGTCTGAACATTTGTCTCGTTACCGTAGATTCACTCTCGCTTTACAACCAGGTCGCTTGGGATAAACCGGTCACGGCGCAGATCGATTCCTTCAGGATCTACCGTGAGATCTCAAGCAGTTTTGTACATATTGGTTCGGTCCCATACAGCGCATACAGTGTGTATAAAGATTCCATCTTCCTTGCGCCACCTGCCAATCCGAATAACACTAACTACAGGTACAAGATCTCTGCCATCGACGCTTGTCAGAATGAAAGCGAGATAGGCGGCCACCACAGAACGATCTTCCTGCAAGCAAACCAGGGCGTTGGGCAAACGGTTAACCTGAACTGGATCACTTACGAAGGCGCAACAGTGAACCAGTATTATATTTTCAGGGACAGTACGGGATCAGGTAATTTAGACCTGATCGATTCAGTGCCCGGAGCAAATATGGTTTACACGGATAATAACCCATCCCAGAATATCACAACTCTCCGATACGTGCTGGGAGTTGACTGGGGTGTAACATGTAATCCTTCGCTGCGCAACGCAGAGCCGAACGTGAACCCGCTTGCCGCGATCAATAACACCAAATCAAATCTGAAATCCCTGTTCTATGATCCGAGCAGCATTAGCGAATGGGTATTGAATAACTTGTTCATACTTGCTCCGAATCCAAACGCCGGAACTGTCATGATCAACGTGGGACAGAAACTCTCCGGTGCGGTTCTTAATGTGTATGACGGACTTGGCAGAAAGATGTTCTCCGAAAAACTTGCAGACGGTTTCAGCGCAGGAACATTCGACTGGAGCGAGTTTGGTAATGGTGTGTATGATGTTACACTGGAGGTTGAAAACGTCCGTGTCCATAGGAAAATGGTAATCCAGCAGTAAGACATATCTATAAATTATATTCCATGAAAAAAAAATTATTTCATCTCCTCGCGGTGTTTCTTACGTTGAGTTCGTTTCACTTCGCCACGGCGCAGGCACCGGGATGGGATTGGGCACGAAGCGCAGGTACCTTAAGTGACGATCGCGCCTATTCAGTTTCTGCTGATTTGAACGGAAATACATACGTAACCGGCCTTTTTAATGGTACGATAACTTTTGGATCGTATACCTTAAGTACTGTAGGGATAATGGACGTATTTCTGGTTAAATACGATGTTAATGGTACCGTGCTTTGGGCTACAAGTTTTGGGGGAACCGGCCAGGATGAGGGTAATTCCGTTCACGCTGATGCTAATGGCAATGTTTATGTGGCAGGTTTTTATTATAGTCCTACAATTGTTATAGGCTCAACAACTTTAACCAACACCGGCTCCTCGGATGTTTTCGTCGCAAAATACGATGCGGCCGGGACATTCCTTTGGGCGACAAGCGCAACCGGAAGCGGGAATGATATTGCGAATTCTGTTTCTGCGGACGCAAACGGTAATGTATATCTGACCGGCTCTTTCAGAAGCAGTCCAACCATTGCATTTGGTTCAATAATACTTACAAATAACAGCCCTGGAATGCCGGATGTGTTTTTGGTTAAATACGATGCGGCCGGAACAGAACTATGGGGTCAAAGCGCAGGCAGTTCTAATAACGACTATTCATATTCAGTTGCCGCCGAGGCAAATGGCAATACAGTTATTGTTGGCCAATATCAAGGTGCCAGTATAACATTTGGCAGCACCACGTTGACCAATGGATCGGGTAGCGATGATATTTTTATTGTGAAATACGATGCCAACGGAACGGTGCTGTGGGCACGAGACTCTGAGGGAAGTGGTACAGATGTCGCGAATTCCGTTTCGCTTGATGGTGGCGGTAATGTCTATGTGACAGGATCTTTTTCCAGTGCTGTTATTACGTTTTCCCCTTCCACGCTGGTCAATGGGGGTTCACTGGATATGTTCATTGTTAAATACAATGCGGCCGGAACGTTGCTGTGGGCTAACAGAGCAGGGGGAACCGGTACGGATTATGGAAGGGGTATTGCTGTTGACGCAAATGGTAATTCGTATGTAACGGGAGATTTTTTTAGCTCAACCATCACTTTTGGTTCAACTACTTTATCAAATACCGGTAATAATCAGGATATCTACCTGGTGAAATATGATGCTGCCGGAAATGCGATCTGGGCGAAATCCGTTGGTTCGGCAAGCATGGGTTATGATTATGGATATTCAGTTGATGCTGATCCTAACGGTAATATTTTTGTTGCGGGAGAATTTTGGGGACCAACAATTTATTTTAGTTCAACTATGGCCAATACTGACAATGCCGGTGCTACTTGTGACATGTTCCTTTCAAAAATATGCAATGCCCAGGCTGTTGCCGGACCTGATGTAAGTTTTTGTGCGGGCGGAAGTGTTCAGCTTAGCGCAAGCGGAGGAACAATGTATAATTGGCAGCCATCAACCGGATTGAGCGCGCCAACTGCGGCTAATCCCGTTGCTTCTCCTACCATTACTACTATATATACTGTAACAGTTGTAACGGCCAACGGATGTACGGATACGGATACGATAACGGTCACCGTAAACCCACTTCCCAATGCAAATGCGGGAAGTAACGCTTTCATTTGTATGGGCAACAGCACCCCATTAAGTGCAACAGGGGGAGTAGGTTATTTATGGTCTCCGGCATCAGGACTAAGCAGCACAACGATTGCAAATCCTGTTGCCAATCCAACTGTCACAACTACTTATTATGTAACCGTTAGCAGCGTTGCGGGTTGTACTGCAGTAGATTCCGTTATGGTAACAGTTTTCCCACTACCGGTTGCAAATGCCGGTACTGATGTGGCTATCTGTATAGGTGGAAACACCAACCTGAATGCTACGGGCGGATCAACGTATTCCTGGACTCCTGTCAGTACTCTGAGCAACGCCAATATTTCAAATCCTATAGCTACTCCAACTATTACCACCACCTATGCTGTTGTTGTGACAAGCGGAAACGGATGTTCAGCAACTGATTCTGTAGTTGTAACGGTTAATCAGCTGCCCGTGATAAATGCTTCGGCGGGCAACATTACATGTTCAGGAGGCACTGTACAACTGAATGCTACAGGAGGAAGTACCTATGTGTGGACCCCGGCAACAGGATTGAACAATCCTAACATTGCAAATCCTATAGCAACAGTGACCGTCAGCACCACTTATACCGTGACCGGAACAGATCTAAACGGATGTGTCAATACAAGCACGGTCACAGCGGTGGTTTATTCACTTTCCAATGCGATCTGCCTGGCAACAGTTGATAGTATTTCAGCCTACAACCAGGTTGCCTGGGACAAACCGGTGACCACCGATATTGACTCGTTCCGTATCTATCGTGAGATCTCAAGCAACTTCGTACATATAGGCTCCGTTCCTTATAGCGCGTACAGTGTATATAAAGATTCAATTTACGTTCCACTTGCCAATCCGAATAATACAAATTACAGGTATAAGATCGCGGTGGTTGACACCTGCGGAAACGTAGGTGTGCAAAGCACTCCTCACCGTACGCTCTTTCTACAGGCAAGCCAGGGCGTTGGAAATACAGTAAACCTGAGTTGGAATTTGTATGAAGGCAACCCGGTGAACCAGTACATTATTTATCGGGACACCGTTGGTACCGGAAACCTGGATTCCATTGATGTTGTGCCGGGCTCAAATACGGTTTATACGGATAACAACCCTTCACAAAATATAACAACCTTACGGTATGTCCTGGGAGTTGACTGGGGAGTTGTATGCAATCCTACACTTCGAAATAGCCAACCGAATGTAAATCCGCTTGCAGCCATCAACAATACGAAATCAAATTTAAAGACCCTTGCCTTCAACCCGCAGAGCATTAGTGAATGGGTGCTTAACAATTTCTTTGTTCTCGCACCAAACCCGAATAATGGAATAGTCATGATAAGCCTCGGTCAAAAGGTGGAGGGAGCTGTGTTAAAAGTCTACGATAATCTGGGACGTATAGTATATTCCGAGAAGCTTGAGAACGGCATGACATCTAAGACCTATGACTGGCGCAGCTTCGCAAGCGGAGTTTATGATGTTACGCTTGAGGTTGATCATGTGAGGGTTCACAGAAAAATGGCGATCCGGCAATAAGGAGCTGTTCCGGCGGAATTGGTAAATTTGACCCCTGAACCAAAGCGAAGCTTGGTTCAGGGGTTTTTTATGAAAAATTCAACGATTCCTTATCTGCTCTTCCTTTACCTCCTGCTGGCAGGTCCTGTCTTTTCGCAACAATACAACATCAAAATTTACGGCCCTAAGAACGGCCTGGCGAGTTCGGTTGTTAATCACATTTTAGTCGATAAGAAAGGATACATCTGGTTCGCTACGCAGGGAGGACTGAGCAGGTTCGACGGAAAGAATTTTCAAAATTTCAGTAGTAAGAATGGTTTGCCTGGAAACGATATCACCTTCCTTGCGGAGGATAAAGAGGGTAATCTCTGGATAGCTGCCTATGGGTCCGGGTTGGCCAGGTACGACGGTGTAAGCTTTACGAACTATGGCGAGAAGGAAGGACTTACAAACACAAATATTTACAACGTAATTTGTGATTCGAAGAATATCATCTGGATCACCACGAGGGGAGGAGGGATATTCAGCTTTGAGAACGGAAAGTTTGCTAATTATTCTATCAAGGATGGCTTACCAACCGATCAGTTTCTTGCCGCTGTTGAAGATAAGCAGGGTATGTTATGGTTTGGAACCAAAGGATTCGGTTTGATATCTTATGACAGGAAAGCCTTCCGGGTATTCAATGAAAAAGATGGATTGAATCACCCCACCGTCATCTCGCTTTCTATTGATAAAAAGGGGGTGATGTGGATAGGTTCGGCGGGATCCATGCCAAATTATTACAGCAATGGTGAATTCAAAACTACCAACATCCCTGAGATCAAAACAGACCTTATTTCAATGATCACCGAGGATGACCGGGGAAATACCTGGATCGCATCGGAACACGGGCTTGTCAAGTACCAGGACGGCAAATACAAGATCTACGCAGAGGCAAATGGTCTTCCGGCTAACTCGGTTTATGCCGTCTGTACGGATTATGAAGGTAATATCTGGATGGGAACATCGAATGGGATTGGCTTGTTCAAGAATGAGGCCTTCATCGCCTTCACAGATAAGCAGGGCTTATCCAATCCAAAAGTTACAGCGATCTTTCAGAATAAGGCGGGTGAAACCTTCATCGGGACAAGCGGCGGAGGGCTGAACGTTATGCGCAATGACAGCATTGAAAGGCTGGATTACATTACAGAAATTAAGGAATCAAATATCCTGGCCATATATGAAACACCCACGGGTGAAATATGGATCGGGATCGAATCAGGTAACATTCCACTAATTGTTCTCAGGAGAGCAGGCCGTCGGTATGAAGTTGTAAAGAGAATAACGGATGCCCGTGACAGTAAGATCAATACAATAGCCGCGATCATTTCGGATGGAGGCGAAGGCGTATGGGTGGCAACGTATGGTAATGGGGTGATCCACTACTCGGGGAATACGATTGAATACCTGGATATGACAAATGGCATGCCGGTCAATGAAGTGTTTACCATCCTTCTGGATTCAAAGAAAAGGCTCTGGATGGGAACGTATCTTGGAGGTGCTGCTATGTATGATAACGGGAAACTAAAAGTGTTCAACCAGGATAACGGGCTTCCTGATAATATCGTTTATACGCTTTGTGAGGATCTGAAAGGGAATGTTTTCCTTGGAACGGCAAATAAAGGAATTGCTGTTTACAGGGAGAATGGTTTCCTCAACTTATCAACCACTGATGGACTTTGTTCAGATGTTGTTTCTTCGCTTGTTGCTGACAGTAAGAATCGCATCTGGGTTGGTACGGACAAGGGGGTGAATCGTTTGTCGTTAGATGAAAAATTCTCAGTTATGGGAGTAAAATATTACTCGGAGAACGATGGGCTGAAGAGCATTGAGATCAATCAAAACACGTTCATGATCGATAATCAGAAAAAATTCTGGTTCGGAACAACCTATGGAATGATACGTTACAACCCGGAATATGATTATGTGAACGATAAGGCTCCGCTTGTTCGACTTTCGGGCATCAAACTATTCTTTGAAGATGTGAATTGGGATAAGCTGAATATCACGTTCGATAAGCGGTTGCAATTTCCTGATAACCCGGAACTTTCGTATGATGATAATCACTTCACGTTCAATTTCCAGGCACTCACAACAGATAATGTTCAGTATACGTTCATTCTTGACGGGTTAGATAAGGAATGGTCGCCATTGACAAATAAAACAGAAGCTGTTTATACGAACATCCCGCCGGGCACTTACATCTTCAAAGTAAAGGCCAAGAACAGCGATGAATTCTGGAGCGAAGGGGAGACCACTTTTTCATTTGTGATCCTTCCCCCGTTCTATATGACCTGGTGGTTCTTCACATTATTAGGCATTGCAGCAGTTACCGGCGTTGTAACCTTCATCCGGTGGAGAACAAGGCGGTTAGAAGCGGAAAAAAGAATACTTGAGCATAGGGTGGAGGTAAGGACCAAAGAATTAAAGAAAGCCAATGACCAGCTTTCTGTTGCTTTCAAGGATATCAAGGACAGTATCAATTACGCGAAGCGGATACAGGAAGCGATCCTGCCTTTGGAGAATGAGATCAGGAACGCCTTACCGGAACACTTTATTCTCTTCAAACCACGCGATGTAGTCAGCGGTGATTTTTACTGGTTCACTAAAAAAGGACAAAGAACCTATATTGCTGCCTGTGATTGTACTGGGCATGGCGTACCCGGTGCTTTCATGAGTATTATCGGCACTTCGCTGCTCAATGAGATCATACACGAATTTGAAGATATTGAGCCCGGCAAAATGCTTAACCTGGTAAGGGAACGACTCATAAATTCACTGAAGCAATCCGGCGCTGAAAGTGAAAGTAAGGATGGGATGGATATGGCGCTGTGTTGTATTGATGAAAAGCGCGGCACGCTGTCATTCGCAGGTGCGAACAATCCCCTCTATTTATTCTCCGATGGAAAGATCAATGAGCACAAAGGCGACAAGCAACCCATTGGAGTTTACGGAAGTGAGTTGAAGTCCTTCCGGAACCACGAGTTCCCATATACAAAAGGAGATGTGTTCTACATCTTCACTGATGGCTATCCTGATCAGTTCGGCGGACCGAAGGGAAAAAAATTCTTGTATACAAGGTTCAAGGACCTGCTTACCTCCTTTCACAAACTGAGTATGCCGGATCAGATCCTGAAATTGGAATCTGAATTTTCAGGATGGAGGGGAGATGAATATGAACAGGTAGATGATGTCCTGGTCATTGGGGTAAGACTTTAGATCCGTTTTATTTTTCAAGACTCCCGATCAGACTTTTGAACCCATCCATTCCGCTCAAGGTCATCTCAATCGTTTCAAATTTGCTTTCTCCCAGGGTCAGTGATTGAAATCCGTACGTCACGCTTGTTTTATCCTTATTAATTGAATAGGCAAGCAACGTGACTTCCTTTCCATCAGGAATGTCATAAAATCTGACCTTTCCATCAGGTGAGAAGTAATGACCGCCCAATACGGATCTTATTTCATTGAATACAAGCACTACTGTCGGATGAAGCGAAGTGTCCGTTTTTACAATGAGCTCGGTTTTCTTTTTCACATCATAAAACCGATCACAGTTGATCCATCCGAGTTTGCTGATTTCGAGCAGGAAATAAGGATTTTCGGTTTCCATTCTTCCGCCATTACCACCTCCGCTCTCGCCGCCTTCCCAATCCTGCTCCATAACCAGTGTGTTTGAATCAGAGACCAGGGGAACAAAATCTTCACAAGTAACAGCGCCATTGGAGGATTCGATCCAATTCACGCTTTTCTCATCCCGTTTTCCTTCAAAAACTTTCATATCCGGCTTGCATTCCGATGAGGGAATATAGATCTTGATCTTATTCACACCTCCGATCTTTAGTTCTTCAACATTGCATTCCGCAGTAATATGTAGCATTCCCCCGGTTTCAAGCATTTTTCGGCCGCTATGCGTTGTCAATCCTGCCATCAGGATATCCTCCGTTGAATAGAATTCTTTCACAGTGATCGTCACCCGGTTGCAACCAATTGCATTTCCATCTTTTCGAATGAAAGTAAAGGCAGGGACCATCATGATCGTGCCTTTCGGACAGGCAATGTACTGATCTTCGGTCGGGTCGATCGTATGAACACAGGCATCTTCCCCGGAAAACGCGATACAGCTGCAGCCTGCCCGGATAACAGATTCCGTAAGAGGTTTTCTTACGATCATGGCGTAGGTGCCGCCGCATCTTACAAATTTCCGATATGCTACATTTGACAAGGAGATCTTTTTGTTTCCTTTGTGTACTGGAGTGATCTCAACGAAAATATTCTTCGTTTTTAATTTTTTATAAAGCAGGTATTTGCTAACCTGCTCCGCTCTTTTGGCTGTAATGCGCGTCCTATACTTGAAGTCCTCTTTTTGCTCATCCTCGGAAAGAAAGTTGATCACGAGTATCTCTCCCCGGTAAAGCTCATCATAGGCGATATCGATGAGCAGCTTGTCATCTTCATCCAGGAACCAGGATTCTTCTGCAAACTCTATAAGAAGATACTTTCGTTCAGGCTGCGCAAATACAATGAGCAGGCCCATCACCCCCAGCAGGGTTAGCATTGTTTTTTTCATAGTAAGTTTTTTAGAACCGGCCGTGGGGGGCGGCGTGGTTATACGGGCGAAAGTAAAAAGAGTTTCATGGCACCCTCACCCCCTTCCCCTCTCCTTAAGGAGAGGGGTGGCGAAGCCGGGGTGAGGGAGAGCGTGCCGGGGATAAGCGATAAACTTTCTTGAATTAACTTAGCAATAAATTTTATTCCATTGATCAAATTTCCTGATCCCTCTGAAGCCGATGAAAGTGGATTACTCTGTTATGGGGGAGATCTGAAGAGCGATACTTTGTTGTCGGCGTACTCACAGGGCATTTTCCCCTGGTACAATGCAGGTGAGCCGATCCTTTGGTGGAGTCCTGATCCGCGTTGTGTTCTTCTTCCGGAAAGGCTCAAAATATCCGCCTCCATGCAGGCACTGATTAAAAAAGATGCATTCAAGGTCACATATAATATGTCGTTCATTGAGGTAGTGAACGGATGTTCTCAGGCGAAAAGGAAGGGACAGGAGGGAACCTGGATCCATGGAGATATGATCGAAGCATACGTGAAGATGCATGAAAAGGGGCATGCCATATCTACAGAGATCTGGAAAGGAGAAAAACTTGTAGGGGGATTGTACGGTATTCGCATTGGCAGGATTTTTTTCGGAGAATCCATGTTCAGCCTGGTTCCCAATGCATCAAAGTATGGTTTTATTCATTTGGTGCAGAAAATGAGGAACGAAGGCGTGATTCTTATCGATTGCCAGCAAACCTCGAAGCACCTGATCTCTTTGGGTGCAGAGGAGATAAGCAGGTCGGAATTCCATCATATGCTTAAATTTGGGTAAAATGAGTCATTTAATTTACTCCAGATTTCATACAGATTCAGGCCTTACGTTTGTTTCATGAAAACACTGATCCTTCTTATTTCGTTTTTCGTCTGCATGGGACTATCCGCCCGCAATACTGCTGCAGTATCAGGAAATGTGGTTGAGAAAAGCACCAAAGAACCCATGGAATTTGTGAACGTGGGACTTTTTCGTTCCGATAGTTCGCTTGTAAAAGGAACGGTCACGGACAAGGATGGAAATTACAACTTCAACGCACTGGCCAAAGGAAAATACTATATAGAGATCAGTTTTATCGGTTTTAAAACGATCACAACTCCGGTCTTTACACTCGAAGATGCCCAAAAAATGAATCTTGGGATGCAGGGCATCGAGGTCTCTGAAAAAATACTTGGAGAGATCGACATTATCGAAGAAAAATCTGTTTTTGAGAACGGGATAGATCGCAAGATATACAATGTGGATAAGGACTTGAATAGTGTCAGCGGATCAGCAAGTTCAGTCCTGGAGAACATTCCGTCTGTTACGGTCGACATCAACGGCCAGGTTAGCTTGCTTGGCTCCTCCAATGTAACAATTTTGATCAATGGAAAACCATCACCGCTCATGCGCAGGAACAGCGCAACAGCTCTGCAGCAGATCCCGGCCAATACGATCGAACGTATAGAGATCATCACAAATCCTTCCGCTAAATACAAGCCTGACGGTGCTGTAGGTATCATCAATATCGTCCTTAAGAAGAACACGAAAGCAGGTTTGAATGGCACCCTTACTGCGAATGGAGGAAATGACGAACGATTCAATACCAGTTTGCTTTTCAATTACAAACCCGGCAAGCTGAATTTGTACGGGAGTTACGCATACCGTCAGGATTACAGAAGCAGAAAAATGACGGATCTCCGGACAAGCTTTGACAGCCTTGGAAATGAATCAAGCGAACAGGACCTGGTCAGTAACACCTGGTACAAACCGTTCACTCATATGGCAACACTTGGTTTCGATTGGATGATCGATTCAGCCAATGAGATCGGTATTTCAGGTGTCTATGATTACCTGGGGCTTAGCAGGGCGGATCTGACAACAACAGTTATACGCGATCCATTCGAGGTGATAAGCTCGGATTATGATCGGGAACTGGACAATAATGAATTTGAGTGGGAAATGGGATTTGATTCCTACTGGACTCATAAGTTCAGGAAGGAGGATCACGAACTGAGTTTTGAGTTTAACGGCGTAGATCTGTTTGAGTTTGAGGACAACAAGAATAAAACGGTATACAGAACACCTTTGCTTGCCAATACTTATGATAACACGATCATTCAATTGCGTGAAAAGCAATTTGAAGGCCTTGTCGAATACATCAACCCGGTAGGGGAAGACCAGGAACTTGAAGCAGGATATTCGCTGGAGTACATCGGACAAGAATTTGATTTCTATACGGAAAACTTCGATCCTGTTCAAAATATTTTCGTTAAGGATGATAATAAGTCGAACCTCTTCAACTGCACTCAGGCGATACACGCGCTCTACACTACTTATTCATTCGACATAGAAGACTTCGGAGTGATGCTGGGTCTCAGGGCTGAACAGACCTTCATTACATCTGAGCTCCTCACATTCGATTCGCTGGTTCCCAACGATTACTTCAGGGTATATCCAACGTTACACTTATCCTGGGAGTTCGACGACTACCAGAGCATGCAATTAAGCTACAGTCGCAGGATCAACAGACCGGATGGCGACGAACTGAATCCATTCCCGGAATACACGGATCCAAGAAATATTGAGGCCGGCAACCCTTTATTGCTCCCTGAGCAGTCGCATTCCATACAATTCGGCTATATGCTGAAGAACAAAACGATCACCTTCGTACCGACACTTTATTACAAATACAATTTTGATGCTTTTACTGAAGTAACAAAATACGTGAATGATACGGTGTTGCTCACCACTTTCGACAATCTTGCCAGCGAGCAGAATGCCGGACTTGAGCTGATCTTTTCGACGAAGATCAAAAAATTTATGAATATCAATCTAAGCGGAACCGCATACTACAACCAGATCGATGCATCGAACCTTGGATATTCCGGGAACCGTTCTATTTTTTCATGGGATTCCAAGCTGGCAGTGAATATCATGCCCTGGAAGTACGGAATGATACAGTTGAATGCAAACTATCGTTCTGAACGACTTACATCACAAGGCGTGAATTTACCGAGTTTCGGATTGAATGCCGGATACAGGCAGGATATTTTCAAACAAAGAGCCTCTCTTGTGCTGAATGTGTCCGATGTATTCAACACGATGCGCTGGGCAAGTGAGATCGATACGCCTGAATTGAAACAGGTTGTCACCAGCAAGCGAAAATCACAGATCGTTTACATTGGATTCAGCTGGAGATTTGGCAGAGTACTGAAAGTGCAGAATGAGGATCTGAAGTTTGATGAGAAGATGTAAATCAGGGAACAGGCAACAGGGAACAGGCAACAGGAAGGCCCTATAATAGTATATCTTTGGGAACTAATGAAGGTTCTCGATATTCTCAGGGATAGCATCCTTTCCATATTTGATCTATACCGTCAAAAAGGCCGGTCGTTCTTCGGATTTAGCCTCAACTTCGCCATCTGGACAGCAGTCTTTACTTTTCTTCTGGCAACATTCATCTGTTTTCTTGGCGATACAATTTATGACTACAGGAAACTGAAGGGAGATGACTTTTTCTCAAACCTGCTCTTTGAGCCTTACATGTCGGTTCATTTTTTCAATCTTTCAAAGAGCTTCGCGCTGATTTCTTTCGGGATATATGCTTTTTATTTATTTCTTAATCTTAATACTCCCGATTTCAAGCCGGGAATCAATCACCTGGTAAAGACCTGCCCTAATTCTCTTTGGTCGGCAGCGGGTATTGTCTTAGCGGCTTTTAGCGCTTTTTATCTCCTCACTTTCAAGGATCTCTTTGACGTTCGTTACGATGAAAGCGGCATCTTTGACGTGAATGAAATTTTTGGATATTCTAAGAGGATTGACAAGGAGAATCAATTTTATGAATGGATCAATTCTGTGATCTGGCTTCTTAAATATTATCTTCCATATCTTGCAGCAACGATCCTGTTCTTGATGGCATCTGGAGAAGATTTCTCTTTGAAGATGCTAATTAGGTATAAAAATGCATTCCTTACCATTTTGATCCTGGCTTTTTGCATTGAAGCCATTACCGACGTACTGGTTAATGACATTGATTTTTATTTTGTTAGCTTGATCAAGATCCCTTTCAGCGAGTATATCGCATTCTCTATCTTCGGAATGTTCATCAAAATACTGGTTTCCGCTTATTTTTTCCTTGCGTTTGCCGCTATGATCTTATTTCCCGTAATTCACGTAAAGAATCATATTGAAACAAAAGACATAAAGCCATGAATCACAAGAATTGCCAAAGCTGCGGAATGCCGATGAAACGGGATGAGAAAGGCGGCGGAACCAATACAGATGGTACAAAGAGCACTATGTACTGCTCAAAATGTTATGAAGCGGGTAAATTTTCTTCTCCCGGCATGACTGTACAGGAAATGCAAGCGCTTGTAAAAGGCAAACTGAAAGAGTTCGGTTTCCCGGGATTTATTGCGGGATGGTTTACAAAAGGCATCCCCAGGCTTGAACGCTGGAAGAAAGGCTAAGCGATCTCAAATTGAAGTAAGCTCAGCGAACGGTAAAGCCCCTGTTCCTTCCTCATTAGCTCCTCATGCGTGCCCGTTTCCTTGATGTGGCCCTTATCCAGTACAAGGATCTTATCCGCATTCCGGATGGTCGATAAACGATGCGCGATCACAAATGAAGTTCGGCCGACCATAAGTTTATCCAGCGCTTCCTGTACCAGTCGCTCTGATTCTGAATCCAGGGACGAAGTAGCTTCATCCAATAAAAGAATGGAAGGATCTTTCAACACGGCCCGCGCAATAGCGATCCGCTGACGCTGTCCACCTGAAAGTTTTACGCCTCGTTCCCCTACGATCGTTTCCAGTTTTTCCGGAAAAATATTAATGAACTCCATTGCGTTCGCCTTTGCGGCCGCATCCAGGATCTCGTTTTCATCTGCATCCGGTTTCCCGTAAGCAATGTTCTCACGAATCGTTCCGCCGAACAAAAGCACATCCTGAGGAACCACTGCCATATTGTTTCGCAGTACATTCAGCGGATAGGTAGAAGCATCTGTTCCGTCGATCAGGACGTTCCCTGAATCAGGATCATAAAACCTGAGAAGCAACTGCACCATTGTCGTTTTGCCGGAGCCACTGGGACCAACGATAGCAATGGTCTGTCCTTTCTTCGCAACAAGCGATACATCATTGAGCACTGTGATCTCTTTACGTGATGGATAAGTGAAGGCAACATTCCTGAATTCCACATCCCCGTTGAATCGTTTGTATTCTTTTGACATCCGATCGTCCTTTACAAATTCTGTTTTCTCATCCAGAATTTCGAAGATCCTCTCTGTTGCTCCGATGGCGCGCTGAATGGTGGCATACAGCTCGGCTATTCCGCCGATGGATGCGCCAACGAATACTGAATACAAAATAAACGTGAACATCGGACCAATTTTCAGCTCACCGGATCTTACTTCCATCATACCGAACCATATCACCATAACGATGGAACCGAAAAGACAAAGTATGATGAAGGATGCGAAGAACCCACGCGCGACTGCTCCGCGCATCGCATTTCGGACCACCTCAGCCATACTTTTACGGTAGCGAAGTATCTCATACATTTCATTTGCAAACGCTTTTACACTGGCAATGCCCTGCATAGTTTCCTCTACGATCGTGTTGGACTCCGCAACTTTATCCTGGGTTTCCCGGGAGATCTTACGGATCTTTCTTCCGAAAACAATTGCAAGCACAGCCACCACCGGCACGATGCAAAGCATGACCAGCGTGAGCTTCGGGGAAATGAGGGATAAAAATATGATTCCACCGACAATTAAGATGAACTGCCGGATGAACTCTGCGATTGACGTTGTAAACGTTTCTGTGAGCAAGGAAACGTCAGAGGATACCCTGCTGTTCAGCTCACCAACCCTGTGCTGGGAGAAAAAGAGCATGGGCAGTCTTACAAGATGTGAGTACAATTCCTTACGCAGGTCGGCAAGGGAGTTTTCCACTACTTGAACAAAGAGGTAGATACGGAAGAAAGAAAAGATGGATTGGAGAAGCAACAGGATGAATAACCAACCGGCTACCTTATTGATGGCATCCAGGTCCTTATTTGTACCGGAATCCACCAGGTCGCCCATTAACATAGGGAAGAGCAGCGCAGTGCCACTGGTAAGCAGTAGGAAGAAAAGGCCTATGAAATAGCGTGTTTTATAGGGCTTGAAATAGCTCCAGATCCTGAAGGCCTTTTTAAAGGATTCCCCGGTCAATTTAGCCTTTGGGAGCCTTTCATTCGCTATCCAGTCTTTTCTTGCCATAGGGGTTTCCGATGCTTTGGAAGGGGGGCAAAATTAGCCATTTTTTTGCCCATTTCAGGGGACTTGTTATCTTTGCAACCCTTATAAAAACCTGAAAATCAAGAGTCATGAAACGCACATTCCAGCCCTCCAGACGTAAGAGAAGTAACAAACACGGCTTCAAGAAACGGATGTCCAGCGCCAATGGCCGACGGGTATTGGCTGCGCGTCGTAAAAAAGGCCGTAAAAAGCTCACCGTTTCCGATGAGAAAGGGCATAAGCGAGGTTAATCCTTCTTTGCCTTATCCAGCATATCACTCAGATCGGTAAATCCTGCCGGATCTATATCATCCGCAAACTTCATCTTATCTGAAGGAATATCGCCTCCTTCCTGAACCTTGGTGGCAAGCATATTGATCTCGATACCGGCCATTTTCGTAGACATTTTCAGGACAATATAATTCCATATCCAGACCTTTCCGCCCAATGATTTGATCTCCCAAACCTCACAATCCTTTCCGGCTACATTTTCATTGCCGGTTTTTACGGCTCCCATTTGTTTCATCATCGCCATCCCAACCTGCGCCAGATCTTTTAATTGTTCCTCTGTGAGGGCGTCCAGCAAGGGGTTTTTCATCTTTGTCCCCTTCTTATTGATCACATCATAGTTATATATTCTGTCGTTGTTGATCATGGCTATCGTGCTGTTCTTTTGCGTCATACCCATGATCTTCATCTCCGTGTCAGTATACTTCACTTCCTTCCATCCCCATTCTTCAAAATAAAGCGTCTCTTTTCCTGTCTGGGAACCGCTGTATTCATACTCCACTATTCCGCTTTCGATCCCGTAGCGTTTTTTAACATCTCCGGAACTTGGCAGGTCTGTGGTAGTTTCCGTAGAATCTTTGTCAGTTGATTTGTCTGTATCTGATCCCCCGCCGCAAGAGGCTGCGGTAAGTGCAAGCAGGAAACCGGCAAAAAGGTAAGTGAGTTTTTTCATCTTGATAATTTTGGGCAAATGTAGCAAGACCTGCGGGGTTTTAAAACGTTCCGGATCGAAGGCTCAAATATTGTTGAAAAAAAAGAGACGCCGGACCGGGCGATTTCCCTAATTTCGCGTGACCAAATCCGCCCTCCACGGACGGTTGCTCCCGGCCAATCATCAGGGAGTTTTTTTTGGGGTTAATTCTGCAGAATGCCCAGGGATAGATCCATTAAATCAGTACTTATCATAGGCAGCGGGCCTATTATCATAGGACAGGCCTGTGAATTTGATTATTCCGGGACCCAGGCGGCCCGTTCTCTCCAGGAAGAGGGGATTGAAGTAACCCTGATCAACTCAAATCCGGCAACTATCATGACGGATAAGGTTACGGCAGACAATATCTATCTCAAACCACTTACAAAGAAGTCTATCATTGAGATCCTCGAAAAGCATAAGATCGATGCTGTGCTTCCGACAATGGGCGGGCAGACCGCATTGAACCTTGCCATTGAATGTGAGAAGAATAACGTTTGGAAGAAATACGGTGTGAGGATGATAGGAGTGAATACTGCCGCCATTCACACAACAGAGGACAGGGAAAAATTCAGGCTGAGGATGATTGAGCTGGGTGCGGGAGTTTGTAAGGGACGAACTGCAACCTCGTTTCTTGAAGGAAAGGAAATTGCACAGGAGATCGGTTTCCCACTGGTCATACGCCCTTCCTTCACGCTGGGAGGTACGGGCGGAGGCTTTGTAAATACAAAGGAGGAATTTGACGCTTCCCTAACACGAGGACTGCATGCCTCACCTATACACGAGGTGTTAGTGGAGCAAAGCGTTAGGGGCTGGAAAGAATTTGAACTGGAACTATTGAGAGACAGCGTTGGAAATGTGATCATCATCTGTTCCATTGAGAATTTTGACCCGATGGGAATTCATACTGGCGACAGTATCACCGTTGCACCGGCCATGACGCTGAGTGATACCTGTTACCAAAGGATGCGCGACCTGGCCATCAAGTGCATGAATGGGATAGGGCATTTTGCAGGTGGATGTAACATACAGTTCTCCGTGAATCCGAAGGATGAGAATGAGATCATCGTGATCGAGATCAATCCCCGCGTATCGCGCTCATCAGCTCTGGCTTCGAAAGCTACGGGTTACCCAATAGCAAAGATCGCAGCGAAACTGGCCATCGGTTACAACCTGGATGAAATAAAGAATCAAATTACCAAGTCGACCTCCGCTTTTTTTGAGCCTACTCTGGATTACGTGATCGTGAAAGTGCCGCGCTGGAACTTTGACAAATTCAAAGGTGCTGATCGACACCTTGGTTTACAAATGAAATCGGTCGGAGAAGCCATGGGAATCGGCAGATGCTTCCAGGAGGCTCTGCAAAAAGCCTGTCAGTCGCTGGAGATAAAGCGAAACGGATTAGGCGCCGACGGAAAAGAACTGGGTAAACAGGAAGCCATTCTTGAAAGTCTTGAGAAGCCAAGCTGGAACAGGTTGTTTCATATCTATGATGCATTCAAGATCGGGGTGGGATTTAAGACCATCCAAAAGTTAACGCATATCGACCCCTGGTTCCTGAACCAGATCGAGGAACTTGTGATCCTTGAACGGGAGATCGAAAAATACACTTTGGAGAACATTCCGAAGGAATTAATGCTTGAGGCGAAGAAGAAGGGTTATGCTGACCGGCAGATCGCACATTTGCTTCGATGCCTGGAAAGCCATGTGCATTTCAAGAGGAAAGAAATGGGGATCAACCGTGTGTACAAACTGGTGGATACCTGTGCGGCTGAATTTGAAGCCAAGACACCCTATTATTATTCAACATTTGAAGATGAGAATGAATCCATTCCATCGCAAAAGAAAAAAGTGGTCGTGCTTGGTTCCGGACCGAATAGAATAGGGCAGGGAATTGAATTCGATTACAGCTGCGTGCATGGAGTGCTTGCAGCAAAAGAATGCGGGTATGAGACCATCATGATCAATTGCAACCCGGAAACGGTTTCAACAGATTTTGACATTGCAGACAAACTTTATTTCGAACCCGTTTTCTGGGAACATATCTATGACATCATTCAGCATGAGAAGCCGGAGGGAGTGATCGTGCAGTTGGGTGGGCAAACCGCCCTTAAACTAGCTGAGAAATTGGATAAGTACGGAATAAAGATCATTGGAACCACATTCAAATCTCTTGATCTTGCTGAGGATAGAGGGAGTTTTTCTTCCTTGTTACGGGAATTAAAGATCCCATATCCCAGGTTCGGTGTAATAGAAGACGCCGACCAGGCTGTTGAACTTTCCCGTGAACTTGGTTTCCCTTTGCTTGTCCGGCCTTCCTATGTTTTAGGAGGTCAAAGTATGAAGATCGTTATCAACGAACAGGAGTTGGAACAGCACGTTGTGAATTTGCTGCGCGATATTCCGGGAAACAAAGTGTTGCTGGATCATTTCCTGGAAAAGGCGATCGAGGCAGAGGCCGATGCGATCTGTGACGGTGATGACAGTTACATCATCGGCATCATGGAGCATATTGAGCCGGCAGGAATTCACAGTGGGGATTCCAATGCTGTACTTCCACCTTTTGATCTGAGTCAAAAGGTGATAGATCAAATTGAAGATCACACAAGGCGTATTGCGAAAGCCATGCAGGTGAAAGGGCTGATCAATATTCAGTTTGCAGTGAAGAATGAAGTTGTATATGTGATCGAAGCCAACCCGCGGGCCTCCCGCACCGTTCCATTTATCGCGAAAGCATACGATGAACCGTATGTAAATTATGCAACAAAGCTGATGCTGGGAGAAAAGAAAGTAAAGGACTTTAAATTTAGTCCAAAAAAGCATGGATATGCGATCAAGATACCTGTGTTCTCTTTCGATAAGTTCCAGGATGTCAACAAGGAGCTCGGACCGGAGATGAAATCAACGGGAGAAGCCATTTACTTCATAGAAGATCTGGAAGACGAGTTCTTCCAGAAAGTTTACGGGGAACGGAATCTGTATTTGAGCAGGTAGATCTTTCTCATCCAAATCACTGATTATCAGTCTATTTACATTAATTAAACCGATTTTGTATTTTTACAATATCAGTTTGATGAAAAAGTTCATTTCTTCGCTTCTTATCCTCAGTTCTTTCTCGCTTCTCAGCCAGCAGAACAACATCTGGATCTTTGGGAACCAGGCGGGCATGGACTTTAATCCCGGACCACCGGTTCCTGTCACAAGTACGATCAATGCTCCGGAGGCAACGGGAAGCGTTTGCGATAACACCGGAAGCCTTCTTTTTTACACAAACAGCAACACGGTTTGGGACAGGACCAATACTCCTATGCCGAACGGAACCGGACTTACAGGCGGCACATCTGCTACGCAAGTACTGATCGTTCAAAAGCCTTTGGATTGTTCCAAGTATTACATATTTCACGTTTCTGATCACATGGGGCCGGGTGATTTTCGCTGGTCGCTGGTGGATATGTGCCTGAACAATGGATTCGGTGATGTGGTAGTCGCCTCCAAGAATGTATTGTTACAACAACCTTGCGGGGAAAAGATAACCGCGGTTGCGCATCCCAACGGAATCGATATATGGGTGATAACGCATGAGTTGACCAACGCAAATTTCCGCGCATATCTTGTCACTGCAGCAGGTATAAATCCTGCCGTACTCTCAACCGTTGGCGGAGTACATGCTGCGAATGAAATGATAGGCCCCCTGAAAGCTTCGCACAATGGACAAAAGCTTGTACTTGCAAATACCTTCGGAAACCGGTTTGAGATGTTTGATTTCAATAGCATGACAGGAGTTGTTACTAACATGGTCAATCTTTTTCCGCAAACCACTCCGTATAACGGATGTGTATACGGTCTTGAATTTTCTCCGAACGATAGTGAAATATATTTCACGACCTGCTGGACAGGAAATTTTATCGTTCAGCTTGATATAATGAGCATGACAACAACGCAGCTCGCTAACACACCCGGGAATAATCAGTATCTCTATGGAATGATACAGCTTGCGCCCGACGGAAAACTTTATGTGGCAAGGAATAATCAGCAATTCCTGGATGTAATAAATAATCCTAATACTGTTGGTCCCGGCTGTGGTTATACCGCTGCCGGTTTCGGATTGAATGTAGGATCACAAAGCTTCATGGGATTGCCAAACTTCATTCCTTCAACACTCACAGCTCAACCCATTACAAATTTCATCAACCTGGGAAACGATACGATCGTTCCCTGTCCGCTTGCGCCGTATACCATCACAGCAAATTCGGTTTGTAATTCCACGTATCTCTGGCAGAACGGCGCCACAACCAATACCATGAACATCAATGCCCAGGGAACATACTGGGTCATTGTAAACAATATCTGCGGATCCGATACAGATTCTATTGTCGTAACTGCATCAGGCCAGCCGCAGGTCAATATAGTAACTAACACTCCTTCCATCTGCATCGGCAGTTCAGCAATTCTTACGGCCTCCGGGTCCTCATCATTTACCTGGTATCCTGCAAATTCATTGAGCGGAACAACCGGCATTACGGTTGCGGCCACACCTACGAGTACAACCACCTATACTGTGATCGGCACAGATGTTTGCGGAACAGACACTGCTTTTATTACTGTTACCGTAAATCCTTTGCCGGTAATCACCATACTAAATGACACTGCGGTTTGCCCGGGAAGCACCGTTACGCTTACCGGAAGCGGTGGAATATTTTTTACCTGGAGTCCGTCAACCTCACTCAGCAGCAGTACCGGAATCACAGTTACTGCATCACCAACTGCTACAACAACTTATTCTGTTGTGGGAATAGATATTAACAGTTGTACCGCTACCGGAAACGTTACTGTTACGGTCCATCCACTTCCAATTATCACAGCAACACCATCACATAATCTTTGTTTGGGCGACACGTCTGTTCTTACAGCCAGCGGAGGAATGAATTATATATGGACACCGGTGACGGGACTCAGTTCAAGTACCGGAAGCACGGTTTCGGCTTTTCCTACATCAACAACCACGTATATTGTAAGCGGAACAAGTTCTGTTGGTTGTCCGGATACCGGAAATGTCACCGTTACCATCGTTACTGCATCCCAGGCGGCTTTCAGTTCGTTAATAATTCCCTGCGCCACAGAGGTCAGTTTCAGCAATAATTCTGTGGGCGGTATTGATTTCATGTGGTATTTCGGTGACGGTGATTCCAGTCAGGCTGCTGATCCGGTCCATACATTTCAATCCGGCGGCAATTTCCTGGTAACACTTGTTGTGAATCCGAATACTTCCTGTGCTGATTCCTTGACCTCCACCGTGATTTTTGATCTGGTCAGCGCATCGGATGTTTATATCCCGAATTGTTTTACACCAAATAATGATGTCCTGAATGAAGTGTTCGAGATCTTCGGCCCTGTTGATTGCTTTTTTGTGAGAATGCAGATCTATGACAGATGGGGACATAAGATATGGGAAACCGACCGACCGATGTACAACTTCTGGGACGGGAAGATCAACGGGAATACAGTGCAGGAAGATGTGTATGTTTATCGGTTGGAATACAAGGATAAAACGGCGCAGTATGGTCACGTGACTGTGATCAGGTAATAAAAATTAAAGAATGACATTCTCAGAAATAGCCCTCACCATTGTAGTCATCTGGATCCTATTCAGGATATTCCGCCGCGATGGTCCAAGGCAATCAAATTCCTTCACTTTTCACAGTAATTTCCAGCGGCAACAACCCAATAAGGAACGTGACACAACCGTTCAGCAGGATGGAAAGCCTAAGAAGAAGAACGGGGAGATCGATGGGGAGTATGTTGATTACGAGGAGATCAAGTAAGTTAATTTTTCCTATCTTTATCGCTGACTTTTAATTAGTTAGCTGCATACCTCGTCAACATGGAACAGAAATTTGACTTTAGGAAATACCTTCCCCACGCAGGTATTATTCTCCTCTTTTACCTCATCTCTTCGATCTACTTCAAGGATATTGTCTTTAGTGGCAAGAGTCTCCGTCAGAACGACGTTATCCACTACAAGGGAATGTCGAGAGAGATCATGGAATACAGGGAGAAAGGCGAAAATATTCTTTGGACAGGGATCGCGTTCGGTGGTATGCCCACTTTCCAGATACATGCTGAATACCCGAATAATCTGGTAGGCTATCTCGATAAACTAACCACGAAACTTCTTCCTCACCCTGTCTACAACGTTTTCCTTGCGATGGTCTGCTTCTTTATCCTTATGATGGTGCTTCGCATCAACATCTGGGTTGCAATTGCAGGAAGCGTCTCGTTCGGATTTGCATCCAATTCTTTCATTCTGCTTGAAGCCGGTCATAATTCCCAGGTACATGCGATCGCTTACATGCCGGGAGTACTGGCAGGCGTGTTGCTTACGTACCGCGGTAAGATATTAGGAGGGGCCACGTTAACGGCTTTGTTTTTGGCGCTCGAGATAAAAGCCAACCACCTCCAGATGGCATATTATCTTTTCCTGCTGATAGGATTAGTTGGGCTTGCCTACCTGATCGATGCAATAAGGAAAAAGGAAATTGTTTCTTTCGCAAAGGCTTCAGGGGCGCTGATGTTTGCAGCAATATTAGGTGTGGGCGTGAATGCCGGATTGCTTTGGGCGACATACGATTACAGTAAGTATACTACACGAGGGAAATCGGATCTTACCATAGAACCCGACGGGAAGAAAAAACTGACCGAATCAAGTGGGTTGGATATTGATTATGCTTTATCCTGGAGTTACGGAAAGGGTGAGGCGATGAACATCATGATCCCAAACTTCAAGGGTGGGTCTTCAACGCCGATGAAAGATGAGCATAAAGATCTTGTAAAAAAGATCGTTCATGATCCACAACTTGCCGAAGCGGCCGGATCCATGAGTTCTTATTTCGGAGATATGCCATTCACTTCCGGACCGGTTTATATTGGCGCTGTCATCATCTTCCTGTTCTTGTTAGGGGTTTTCCTTACCACAGGACCGGTGAAATGGGCAATGCTTGCGGGAGTTGTACTTTCCATCATGCTTTCCTGGGGAAAGAATTTTGAAGGACTATCGCAATTTTTCTTCGAAAATTTTCCCGGTTACAATAAGTTCCGTTCCGTTTGTTTTATCCTGATCATCGCACAGCTTGCCGTTCCTGTTTTGGCAACTGTAATGCTTGATAAGATCGTAAGCAGCACCGGATTCTTCAATGAAAAATTCAGGAAGTTCAATTTTCCCAACCTGAGGATGTTGTATGTTGCATTCGGGCTTACCGGTGGGATCTCCTTCCTGGTCTGGCTTACACCGACTACCTTCACCGATCTTACCGGTCCGGGCGAATTAGATCAGCTGAAAGCAGAATTCAAACGCGGAAACCCTGAGCTCGAGGATAAAAAGATCGACAATTATATTGACAACGTCTGGCCATCAGTGGAGGAATTACGTGAAGCGATCGTAATGAAGGATGCAATGCGAAGTTTCATTTTTATTCTTCTTGCTGCAGGCGCGATCTTCATGTTCGCAAAAGGAAAGTTGAAGCCAATGTATTTAGGGATTATCCTGTCATTTCTCGTGCTGGCCGATATGTGGGGTGTCAACATGCGGTATGTGTCATCAGAGGATATGGTGAGAAAAAAGGAAATTGATAATCCGTTCGCCGTTGCGCCTTATTACCGTCCGCATGAAGCTGATAAGATGATCATGGCGGATGAGGAGCACTTTCGCGTGTTCAACCAGCTTGCGCGGCTCGACCAGGACGCGGCATCCTGCTTTTTTCATAATTCACTAAGCGGGTATCATGGGGCTAAACTTGAGCGATTTCAGGAGATGGTGGATTTTCATCTGTATTCGGGTAACATGGCGGTGTACAACATGCTTAATACGAAATATTTCATAACACGGGGAATGGAAGAAGGTGGTCCGCCTATGGCCATGCCGAACCCGGAAGCACTCGGCAATGCCTGGTTTGTGGATGAATATAAACTCGTTGTTAGTCCGGACTCTGAGATCATGGCGCTGAAAAAATTTGATCCTTCAAAAACTGTAATAATTGATCAGAAATATAAACCTTCTTTGCCGGGTTCTATCACAGCGGATAGCATGGCAACGGCGACACTTACAAATTACCACCCGGATAAGTTGAGTTATGAAGTTGATTCCAAAACCGGCGGGATCGTTGTATTCTCAGAAATATTCTATCCAGGGGGTTGGAATGCATACATTGACGGAACCTTAAAGGAACATTATTGTGCAAATTATATTTTGAGAGGACTGACTGTGCCTGCAGGAAAGCATAAGATCGAATTCCGCTTTGAACCTTCGGCGTATTACACCGGTGAGACTATCTCACTGATGAGTTCCATCATATTGGTACTGATGTTTGGTGGAGTTGGGTTTTTAGCCTGGAGAAATAAAGAAAAGAAAGTTTAATTCCAATATCCGTCCCGAGGCTTCGGGACCCGCTATCCGATATTTATTTTGGCCCTGAAACGCGTCCTTATCCTTACTTACTACTGGCCTCCGGCGGGCGGAGCCGGTGTTCAGCGCTGGTTGAAGTTTTCCAAATACCTGCCGCAAAACGGATGGGAACCTGTTATCTATACTTCCGAGAATGCAGAATACCCCGCGATCGACCTCTCCCTGGAGAAGGATGTGAATCCCGAAACAAAGGTGTTACGAACCGAACCCTGGGAACCGTACAATTTCTACAAGAAGCTTTTGGGGAAGAAAAAAGGTGAGAACGTAAGCGCAGGCTTCATCAGTGAGAAGAAGAAACCCGGTATGATGCAAAAGCTTGCCGTATGGATCCGCGGAAATTATTTTATCCCGGATGCGCGAAAGTTCTGGATAAAGCCATCCGTAAAATATTTGAGCAAATGGCTTGCTGAAAATAAGGTGGATGCCATGGTATCGACCGGCCCGCCCCATACCATGCACCTGATCGCTCTCGGATTGAAGCAGAAATTCAATATCCCCTGGATCGCTGATTTCCGTGATCCCTGGACAAACATTGATTTTTATGATCAGCTTATGTTATCCTCTTCTGCGGATAAGAAGCACAGGAGACTGGAGAAGGAGGTGTTGGATAGGGCGGATAAGATCGTAACAGTAAGCTGGCACTGGGCAGATGATTTTAAAAAACTATGCGGGAAAAATATTGATGTGATCACCAACGGATTCGATGAAGCCGACTTTAAAGGAAGCTCAGCTGCGGTTAAAAAAGAATTTGCTTTCCATCATATTGGGGCTTTGAATAAGGACAGGAACCCGCACGCTTTCTGGAAGGGCTTGAAGGCAGCAATGGGGGAAGTTCCGGCCCTGAAGGAGAATTTGAAAATTCGACTTGTTGGAAAGACAGATTTTTCTGTTTTCGAATCGCTGAAGGAATGCGGGTTGGAACAGTATACCGAAAAGGTGGAGTACGTTCCCCATAATGAGATCATTTCTTTTGTCTGCTCCTCTCCGATACTACTACTTCCGCTCAATAATACTCCAAATATCCTTGGCATCATTCCGGGAAAATTGTTTGAATACCTTGCTTCACATCGACCCATATTTTGCATTGGAGATCCTGCAGGCGATACTCCGAAAATAATCCGTGAATGCGGAGCCGGCGTAACGTATGGCTTCAAAAGTGAGGATGAAATGAAACGCGGGATCATTAAGATGTTTGAAGCGTACAAAGCAGGAAGCCTTTTCAATCCGGTAGGGCAGGGAGTAGAGAAATATTATCGGTCGGCGGGAGCGGCGTCTTATTCAAAGTTACTGGCCGAGCTTGTGAAATAACCTTTGTGAACAGTAATAGATTATTTCCCGAGATACTTGAACCAATCCTTCGTCGCCTCAGCGATGGTTTCCGGATTCCAGAGCGGCGCGTCACGCCAGTATTCGATATTATCCAACATGATCTTCACGCCTTCTTCTAAACTTACTTTTGAAGACCACTTTAAAAGTGTATTGATCTTCCTCGTATCAGCGAAAGTGCAGTCGGGTTCACCGGGTCGTTTTGGGATGTACGTAACGGGTCCGCCTAAGAGTTCCACAAGTCGATTCACACTATATGTGTTTCCGCTTCCAACATTCATCACCTCTCCGCTGATCTTGGAATTATTTGAGGCGATAAAGCACGCTTCTACTACATCAGTAACAAAAGTAAAATCCCGGGTTTGTTTTCCATCCCCGACTACGGTGAATGGTTTGTTGTTCAGCTTTTGAGCAAGAAAAACACCGAACACGGCCCCATACGTTCCGGATGTACGCACACGAGGACCGTATACATTGAAGAAGCGGAGGGAGGTAATATTCATTTTATAGATCTGTTCCCAGTACAATGCAATTTCTTCGGCCAGATATTTTGTAACGGCATAGGGGTACTGGCATCGGATCGCATCCGTCTCTTTTGTGGGATAATTATCAGGAATACCATAGCAGGAAGAGGAAGCGGCATAGATGATCCGTTTCACGCCATGTCTTCTGCATGCTTCCAACACGTTGATCGTTCCGTTCACGTTTGCGTTGTGGTAAGCCATGGGTTTCTCAATGGAAGGAACGATATCAGCAAGAGCCCCGAGGTGAAATACAACATCAATCCCTTTGAACAAGGGTTCGATCTTCTCTGCATTCGTGATAGAAATTACTTTAAGGGTAAGTTTCTTACTTCCCTTATGCAATTCCAGGTTCTTCAGGTTGCCAACGGAAAGATCATCGATTACGATCACTTCATACCCTTCGGCAATAAGCCTGTCGACCAAATGACTTCCTATGAATCCGCTGCCGCCTGTAACCAATGCTCTCATTTTGTGAATTTATTTGCCTTGATGTGAATTGAAAATGTTTTTGTTGGCATGTACGGGTCGGGGAATCCTGACTTGATATCCCGGTTCAGGTAAACGGCGCAAAGACAGTTAGAAATGTGATAGATCTTTTTCCTTGCCCGGTCCGGCGCCCCATCCATCATTCCGGCAAGCACCTGCCAGCTATGTGTTTCGTAGGTTTTCCCATAGTCATGCCATACAAGAATGGAGTCCTTATTCTTCAGGAGGCTGAAGGCGATCTCGGTATCTTTTTTTACAGCTTCGTACTGGTGATCGGCATCCACGAAGACAATATCGAATGTTCCCTTCAGCTTTGAAAAGTCGTATGTGTGGGTGTTATGTTTTATGTTTGTGATGTTGGGGACGTTAGATGAGAAGACCCTGCTCGCGTTCACACAATGCTGATCAAACCCCCAGTCCAGCATTTCCTGGTCTGAGAAACTAATGCTGAAGCATTCTCCTCCCAGATCTGAGACGTTACGGATACTTTCGCCTCTCCAGGTACCGAACTCAATATACCTGAAGCCTGGGATGCTCTTTGCAAATTGTTTTAAGACAGAAATATCGATTGCACGGGAGGTGCCATCGAGGTACGTATAATTATCGATCTTCTCTTCAAAATCCGGGAACAAGTCAAGGATGTCAACCGTTGGAAGTCCTTTCGACAGTCCGTAATTCTTAACGACAGCATTTTTTGCCCTGGTTTCCTTCGTAAAGTGATACAGGTTCTTTAAAACATCTTTTCTGTTAGTGAAGAGAAGTTTTAAAAACGGGAATATCAATCCGTACTTGCTCATGAGATCTTCTTTTTTAGTTTCCTGAGCAATCCACCCGATAAAGCATCCGCATCTTCCAGCAATTGTTTCTTTTTTGCTTCAGCCGTCATGGTGACCGATCTGATCACTTCAGGATCATTTTTTCTCCAGATCCTCGGAACCCCATGAAGGTCCTTATCGTTGATGATATGCGCTTTGAACTCAAGCGAAAATCCTTTATCAGCCAGAACAGATTCCGTATCCAGCTTTCCGGCAGGCTTCCAGGTGTACGTATGATCTCGGATATAAAGGATCCCACCCGGCTTCAAAACTCGCTGAAACACATCGAACATGTGAGAAACTAATGTTGAATTGAGTTCGGGCAAAACTTGTACACACATCACAAGATCGAAAGTATTTTCTGGCAATAAGTCCGTTCTCCAGGTTGGAATGTGGAAGATCCCTTTTCCTGTTTTTGGAATAGAAAAATTATCCGGCGCATCCATGTAATCCGAGAAGGGAAGTCCCAGCGCTTTATAATAAACCTGCTGCAGGCAGTAAGAATTCGGAATTGCATCAATACCAACGAACATCCCTTCAATATGACAGGCCCAGAGGTTGGCTTGTCTTCCGTATCCGGCGCCAAAATCGATGACATTTCTGATCTTGTATCTGTCGGGCGCAGGATAAAGCTGAGGAAATATGAAATCGTGCGCGTTATTCAGTCCAACACGTTTATCGTAAGCCGACCAATCCGTATTCAATCCAAGGGAGTTCAGGATCTTTTCATCATTTGTCCTGGATCTTTTGATCAGGGGATCGACAAGGGAGGAAGGAAGATAATCTTTGTAATCCGATTGAAACCAGTTCATCCATTTAACCAGGTCTTCAGGGCCATTGTAGCGAAAGAAATCTGCAGGGAGAGAGTCATCGTACTTTACTCCCCGCTTTTTCCTTGTCTCCTGGTAATCCCATGACACAAGCCACTTCTTGATGAAGCGAACGCGATCTTTTTCAAGAGCGGATAAGAATTTATTTTCGAGTGATTGTGACATTAATTATTTGTAAAAATCCAATATCTTTTCACAAACATAATTCACTTGCTCATCAGTCAGTTCAGGAAAGACCGGTAAAGAAAGTATGGTTTTCCCCTGTGCCTCTGTTACAGGGAAATCGCCCTTCTTATACCCAAGTGCTTTAGCTGCTTTCTGTTCATGTATCGCGATAGGGTAGTGGATCTTCGTATCGATCCCGTTCTTCGTAAGATGCTCTTTCAGCTCATCCCGTCGCTTTGCCTGGATGATATAGGTATGATAAACGGCTTTCTCGTAAGGCTTATCGACCGGTGCAAGGCAAACATTTCTTAATTTTTCATGATATACCTTTGCGATCTGTCGTCTGCGATCTGTCCATTTTTCAAACTGCCCGAGTTTCACGTTCAGGATAGCCGCCTGTAGATTATCCAGCCTGGAATTGTAACTCCAAAAATCACATTCGTCACGATTTTTAAGCCCGTGGTTGCGGGCGCGCAACAGCCACTGATATAGTCTTTCATCATTGGTAGTGATCACACCCCCATCACCGCAGGCTGCGAGGTTTTTAAGGGGATGCAGACTGAAGCATCCTGCTATTCCTATGCCGCCTACGCGTTTGTTCTTATACTCTGCGATCACCGACTGAGCGCAGTCTTCAATAACATAGATGCCGTATTTCCTGCTGATCTCCAGAAGCTCGTCCATTGCAGACGGTCTGCCGGTTAGATGGACAGCAATGATGGCACGCGTCTTTGATGTTATCGCTTTTTCAACTTTAACGGGATCGATGTTCATATCCTCCTGCACATCCGCAAAAACAGGTGTTGCCCCTGCGAGGTGAATGGAAGATGCGGATGCAAGAAAGGAATTAGGAGCAGTGATCACTTCATCTCCTTTCCCAATGCCAATACCAGTCATGGAAAGAAAGAGCGCATCGGTGCCGTTTGCAACGCCGATGGCATATTTTGTCTGGTGGAGTTCCGCGATTTTTTTTTCAAATGCAGCAAGTTCCTCCCCCAGGATGAATTGCCCCGAGTCAAGGATAGTGCCTATGCGCTTCAGGATATCCTCCTTGATACTTTTATGCTGAGCCCCCAGATCCAGATAAGGTACTTTCATTACTCCAGGTGGATATTTTGCATGAGTTTTACATTGAAGTATTTATCATCAGTAAGAGAGTTAGGAATATCCCCTCTGTCGAACGCGAGCTTAAGGTCTTTCACGGCATCTTCAATAGTATACTTTGCGACAAATCCAATATCGTTTTTTATTTTGGCTGAGGAGATGTGATAAGATCGGAGATCGTTCGTGGGTGTGGTGACAATATTCACTTGGGGGCCGATCACATTCCTGACCATCCCTGCGATCTCGGAAATGGTATGGTTCTCATACCCAGCGTTCCATATTTTTGAGGCGATCTTTTCTTTCGGGATCTCCAGAAGCATGATATACAGGTCTGTCATGTCTTCTATGTGAATGTTCGGACGTTTCTGAGTTCCGCCAAAAACGGTGATCTCGCCTTTGTTCACCGCGAGGTTCGTGAGGATGTTTACGGAAAGATCCAGCCTGAGTCTTTTACCATAACCGCATACAGTTGCAGGACGAATTGTGGTAGTAGTAAAATTCGCCGATTCGTATCTCTGAAGTATTTCCTCGCAATCCGCCTTGAACTTTGAATAATCAGTTAGTGGCTCAAGCTTCATCGACTCATTCACATTCGGCTCTTCTTTTATACCATAAACGGAAGAAGAAGATGCATAGATGAAGCGTTTCACTCCTGACTCCTTTGAAATTCTTACAAGCGGCTCAAATGCATCCAAATTTATGGATTTACCGAGCGTTGGATTCAATTCGAAACTTGGATCGTTGGAAATGCATGCGAGATGGATCACAGCGTCCTGCCCGGGAAGGAGTTTGTTTAAAAGCGCTTTGTCGCGTATATCACCTTTCACCGCATTGAGACTTGGATGTTTGGGTAACACATCATCCCCATAGATCATCAGGTCGAGAACAGTGACCCGGTAGCCCTTGTTAAGCAGTTTAGGAACCAGTACGGAACCCACATACCCGGCACCCCCGGTGATGAAGATGTTTTTCATAAAAAAAGCGAGGGACGAAGGTACGATTTTTTAGAGTTCCCTTGCGGGATTCCCGACCACTTTGGAGTAGGCCTTAAGGTTAGAAATTATTACCGTCCCGGCGCCCGCCACAACGGATTCACCTATTTCCACATCCGGGATTACGATAGTTCCTGTTCCCAGGAATGCATTCTGCCTGATCTTAACTCGTCCTGCTGTATGAACACCCGGCCCCAGATTTGCGCCATCTTCTATGATATTATCGTGATCGATGGTTGTGCCTGTATGCAGATTTACGCAGTTTCCGATCACGGAACCGCTGATGATGATAACTCCTTGTCCAAAGTAGTTTCCTGCACCAACCTTTACATCCGGGTCCAAATGTACAGTAGGGTGGATGGCGTTGATCAGTTTAATGTTTGAGGCTTGTAAAATCGCTGCTAACTCCCTTCTTTTTTTATTATCACCGATCGCTACGATAGCACCGGCGATCTTATTCTTTTTGCAGATCGCTTTCAGATCATTCATTCCACCCAAAACAGGCTTACCCAATATTTTTTTTCCTCTTTTCGAGGCATCATCATCAAGAAAACCGATCAATTTGAATTTTTTCAACTGAAGAATAATGGAGGCCACGACTTTTGCATGTCCGTCTTCCCTTGCGCCTATTACGATTACGTTCATCCCGGACAAAAGTATGAATTATATGTTGTATTTTCTGATGGCATCATGCATTTACGTAATCGTTGCAGAATAAAAGTTGAGTAGCCTGCTCACCGCAGATCGAATTGAGAGTGCTTTCCTGGCCTTCACTACACGACCGGCAATTTCCCTGTATGGAACTTGTCTGACGAGAGTACTTAGATTGTCAAGATCTTCAATGGCAATTCTAAAGCCCGCCTTGAATCTTCCGGTCATCCAACCCTGGAATCCAAGATCTTTGGAAACGATGACAGGGATGCCTGCTTCGAAATAATTAAATAGTTTAAGCGTAGAGGCGTATTTCAATTTATTATCTGATTGTTCGGAACGGGAGCGGAAGAATGGGAGGATCCCAAAATGATATTTGTTCAATTCAGTTGCCAGCTTATCCTGTGGAACAGGGTCGTGAAAATGAAAAAACTTATTCTTCTGCCCTATGGACCGATATTCATCATAATCACCGGCCTGTAAAGATGGCGCCGGGTAAATATGAAAATGGATCTTTTGTTTTGCGAATTTATCAGCCAGATAGTGAAGTTGCGTGTTGCCGTATTGTTTCGGGTCGCGGTGTTTTCCTGCTATTCCACCGGCATAAACAATGTGAAATTCCTCTGAGAGCTCCTTATCATTATCCCGGAACTTATCTTCATCACAGCAAAGCGGGAAGAATAAGGATTTCGGTTTATTCGCTGCATTAAATTTTCTGTACGCTGCCACAGGCTCCAAACTCTGCCCTACAACCCCATCCGCCTTCTCCAGGCATTCCTTCTCTGCCGGTAACTCCCTTTTCATCCATCCCAGGTCCGGAGTTTTATCGTAGTAAATACTATAGACATCCTGCATATCGTGGATGTATTTTGCTTTTACGGCTTTCCTCGCCTCGTTGCAGAGATAGCTCTTCGGAGCGAAGCCGTGCAGGATATCGATCTTTAAGAATCGCTTTAGTATTCGTTTCATGTGCCATTCATTCCGGAATAGCAGGACCTTTTCGAAGCATGGATCTGAAAACTCCGGAATGAACCCTTTCTTGCTGCAGATCAGCCAGGGCGTATAGGTTCCCTCTCTTTTTATCCACTTTGCCATACGGGGTATACGCGGGGGGAGCTGTTCTCCAATGAATACCAGGGTCTTTTTTCCCTCGATGGGAACTATCTTCTGAGCACTGACACCGAGACCGTACAACAAACCATCCCAGATCGAGCTGAACTTCTCATTGAGAAACCATCTTAACTTGCTAAGAAAAATTTTCCCGGAAGGACTCACACTCTAATAATTATTTAGTATCCTAATATCGCAGTATCCTATTTTTTATACCTCTCTATGATGCTCTTCAACCAACCGCTTGTAGATAACCCATGTCCGCGGTAAGTATAGTGAATGGGAATGTTCAGATCTGCGCCTGTGATGGGTTTGCTCTTGTAATCCTCGCCAAGGAACCGTACAGCTATCTTCCTCGACTTCATGAGCTCATACAATTCCTCTTCTCCGTTATAGGTGAGTACTTCATCCACATACTTACAGCTGTTCATGATCTCAACGCGCTCTTCAATAGAAAACATGGGTTTGTTCTTGTCGGCGGAAAGATCTTCTGCCCTGTTCAGTGCGACGATAAGATGATCGCAATGGTCTTTACATTCTTTGAGCATGCGTACATGTCCCGCATGAAAGAGATCGAAGATTCCGCAGGCAAACCCGGTCTTCATTTTTGCATGATCTCATCCAGAACCGTATGCAGAAGGACCTGGTGGAAACATTCCACAATGCCGTAATTCGCGACAGGCAAATGAAAATTAATTTTACCCGACTTGCTGAGACTGTTACCTGCCTTAAAGCCGCTCAACGTGATCACATTTTTATTTTTTGTGTTCACATAATTTACGGCATTCAATATGTTCTTCGATTCGCCGGAACTGCTGATCGCCACCAGCAAGTCTTTTTCGCCTGTAAAATGAAGCTTAAGAAACTCCTCCATCGCCTTCTCCCAACCGTAATCGTTCGCGTAGCAAGTGATGAGCGGAGGATCGGAAAATGCAAATGAAGGTATCCTGGCCATCTTACCGTAATCCTCCATCATGTGTGAACATATGGAGTTGGAACCTCCGTTCCCGAGAAAAAAGATGCGCCCGGAAGCTTTTACCATGCTGACGGAATCAGCGACCTGTTTTTTCAGGACTTCAGAATCGAAATATTCATTGAAATGTTTCTTATACAGAGCGTACTGCATGTTCAATAAGTGTTTGTTTGGTAACAGATCTCTCATTGCAAAGCCAGGTGCAACTGAGGCTGGCGGCAAGAGAGGGAATGGCGAGTGAGGAAATGTTCTTCTCCACAGCCGAGAGTAGGCAGGCAAAGGTGAAATAGGTGTCGCCGGCGCCAATGGTGTCGACGATCTTACTAGGATAAGCCTTGTGCTTGACAACTTTTTTACCGTTCGTACATACAGAGCCTTTCCCACCCAGCGTGACATATACAAGATCAGCATTCATCTCATACCCGTGGAGATCCTTAATATCCTTATCGGTTTCGCTGATGTTCCGGTTCATCTGTAAAGAGGCTTCTCTCAGATCAAGACAAACAGAACGTTTCCGGTTCTTTTTCCATTTACTCAAGCGGTTGAATCCGAAATTATTAGAATTGGTCTGGCACATCAGATGAAAACCATCGTTGATATTCAGTTTATCACAATACCCGTGTCCGAAATCTGCAACTATCACGAGATCGTATTTCTTTGTATCGATCTTCAGCGAGGGAAATTTTTTCGCATCGAACTTGTTTATCTCAACATGTTTTTTCTTATCAAATCCATCAACATACCTTGTCTTAATGATCTCCTGGTCTGAGTTCGTATAAAGGTCCACACGCTTCACAAAGTCCTTCAGGTGCCCAGCAATGGCAGCCGTACCGCCTTGCTGAACATCCTTTTTCCGATCCGACAGTTTATACACCGGGCAGGCTGATTTCATGGAATGCCCTTCATAACTTACGTAAACGAACTCATCAATGATGGTTTCGCCAATAAGGGCAACCTTCAGATCCCGGGTTTTCTTAATGAAATCTTCTACCTGCTTCTTCAACATAGGTTATCAAAACCGTAAAGTTAACATTTTGAGGCGAAACAAGCCCTAAACCTCTGGAAGCCAGTGCGTACCTTTGGTTCCGTGGGTATTGTACAAAAAGCGAGCGTAAGCCTGACCATCGTCTCCTATATGGGAGTGATCATCGGATATGTGAATAAGATGCTGCTCTTTCCACATCTCCTTACAACTTCTGAGGTAGGGCTTGCCAATACGCTCGTTAGTACTGCGGCCATTTTTGCGCAATTCTCTGCTTTGGGAATGACCGGTGTGACGCTTCGTTTTTTCCCCTTTTTTAAGGATGAAAAAAGATCCCATCACGGATTTCTTTTTTGGGTGACGGTCATTGTGACCTCAGGGGCTTTGCTCGTCTCGGTCCTTTTTCTGTTGTTTGAATCGAAATTCAGCCTGCTATTCGGAAAAAATGCCCCTATCCTGGTCGAGTATTATTATTACCTCATTCCGCTAGGACTAGCTTCGCTTTTTTTCCAGGTATACGACTCTTATCTGAGATCCTTGTTAAAGACGGTTGTGCCTTCCTTTCTGAATGAAGTATATCTGCGGCTCGCCGTTACACTCACTATCACTGCTTATGCGCTGAATTGGGTCGACTTCAAAGGCTTTGTCAATTTATATGTTGGGGCAAATTGTTCGATCGCAGTATTGGTTATCCTGTATGCGATGACGATCGGACAATTCAGGATATTGCCTAAACTCACTTTTCGCGTTAAGCGATTATCGAAAGGCATCATCCGTTTTGGTTTTTTTTCCATTCTGAGCAGCACGGGAAATGTATTGATAGCAAGTATTGACGCCCTGATGGTGGCGGCCCTTGTTACGAACGGAATGCATTTTAACGGGATCTACACAACTGTTTTTTTCATGACAACCCTGATGCTGATACCCTATCGCTCTGTTCTTAAGATCAGCGGTCCGCTCGTTGCCCAGCACTGGAAAAGCGGGGACATGAATGCAATGGGGAAATTGTACAAGCAAGTCACTTCAGTAAATACGGCGCTTGGTGTTTTCATCTTCGCCGGGCTTTGGCTTTGTCTTGATAATATCTTTGCCTTCATGCCGGATGTGTATGCTGAGGGTAAATATGTCTTTCTCTTTATTTCGATAGGAAGATTATTTGATATGATCACCGGCCTCAACGGCATTATCACCATTACATCAAGAAAATATGTTTACGACCTCTTCTTCACTCTCTTTCTGATCCTGCTTACTGTGGGATCGAATTATTTTTTCATAAAGATTATAGGAATGGAAATGAACGGGGCTGCGGTGGCTACGATGATCACTTTGGTTGCTTATAATATCTTACGTCTGCTGTTTGTATGGTTCATGTTCAGGATCCATCCTTTTACCTCACGGATCTTTGGCATATTGCTAGTGGGCCTTGGTATCGTTGGACTTGTCACATTTATTCCACCCTTATCCTGGCCCGTGGCAGACATATTCGTGCGCGGCATCATTGTGACATTACTATATTGGCCGCTGCTGATCTATGCGCGACAAGTACCGGAGATCAGCCAGGCATTAAATAAGTACCTTAGCAAAACCCGCTTGAAATTCAGGGTTCCCGAATGATACGATGATCAAACGCATCCTGTTTCGTTTACTCGGCCCGGAAAAATACCTGCGATTCGTCAGCAGGATGTTCTTCTTTCTCCTGAAGAACGGATTCCTGAGGAACAAACCTGAATTCTTCAATCACTACATGGTTTCGAAACTTATACGGGAAGGAGATCACGTGATCGATATAGGCGCGAATCTCGGGTATTACACTGTTCTTATCGCAGAGAAGGCGGGCGGTGGCGGAAAAGTTTTCGCTGTGGAACCGGTTGAGTTGTTCAGAAATGTTTTAACAAGAAACTGTAACGGGTTTCGGAGTGTAGAGATATTGCCATACGCGCTTGGTGAGATGGATGGGAAGCAGATCAGCATGAGGATTCCTTCCGGCCATAAAAATTTTCGTCATGGCCTCACACATGTGAGCGAGGAAAAAGTATCAGAAAATGAGGATATCACTTTCAAAGCGATCATGAAACATCCCGGGGGTCTTTTCGGAAAGCTTGCAAGACTGGATTATGTGAAATGCGATGTAGAGGGTTATGAGATCCATATCCTCCCGCTCATGAAAGAAATTTTTATGAATTTCAAACCGACCGTCCAGCTTGAAACAGGAGGGGGGAATCGCAAGAAAATGTTGGCATTCTTTAAGGAGATGGGATACAAGGTTTATTTGACCGGAAGAGATCATCTTTATGCTGCAGTTGAAATGGAAATGCTGCATGAGGGCGATCTTATTTTCATACATGAGAAAGCCATTCAAAACTACGCTGAACTTATTCAATAAACTGTACAAATAACCGTTTCTGCACCGTGGGAACCATCAGGAAACAGGGCATTTACAATACCATCTTCGCATACCTGGGTGTGCTCATCGGGTTTGTCAATATCCTGGTGCTACAACCGGAATGGCTGACTGCAGAGCAGCTTGGACTCGTGCGCATGCTTTTCTCTACATCGATCATCCTAGGTACGCTTTATCCCCTCGGGTTGAATGGAGTCATTGTCCGCTTTTTCCCTCAATTCAGGAACAAAGAGCAGGGAAATCATGGCTTCATTAATCTTGTTTTTCTTATTGTTATCGGAAGTTATCTTGTTTTTGCAGCCGCAATTTATTTTTTCAGGAATGAGATATTTGAAGGCTACAATAAGTCGCCGCTATTCCTTCAGTATTTCAATTATATCTTCCCAATGACGCTTTTTGCAGGGCTGGTATCGATGGCAAACGCCTATGCTTCCATCATTTTCAAAAGCACCATCTCTGCCTTCCTCGATGAAGTTTTCAACCGTTTTTACCAGGTGGTCATCCTTTGCCTCTTTTTCCTTGAAATGATCTCCTTCGGGACCTTTGTCACGCTTTTCATGCTGATGTACGCAATACAGTTTGCGATACTTGGCTTTTATCTTTCAGCAAAGGATAAACTTACTGCTCGTATCGACTGGTCCTTCATGAGAAAGCAGAACTGGAGGGAGATACTCAATTTTACGGTTGTGATAGCGTTAGCCTCATTGGCAAGTCGTTCCCTCCGTCAGTTGGATATTGTAATGCTTGGAAGTAATCTTTCAGCAGGCATTCCGCTTGAAGAAGTCGCGGTATATACCATCGCAGCAACCATCGGGGCGATCGTGGAGGTCCCGGCAAATGCATTAAGCAAGATCGCAGACTCAAAAGTATCCGATGCACTGCATAGGAATGATCTGAAGCTGGTGCATACCGTTTATTCAAAGTCAGCGCGGTTCCTTTCGGTACTGGGAGGATTATTCTTTCTTGGAGTTGTGATCAACATTCATTCCTTGCTGTTGCTTATCGGTGGGAAGTATGTCAATGGGGAAACAGTAGTCATCATCATGGCCGGAAGTGCATTTTTTAATATGGCGACAGGCCTCAACAACTCGATCATATTTTATTCGAAGTATTATCGCTGGGGATCAGCGCTGGTTATTGCAATGGTGATCATGTCCTTCGGACTCAACTATTGGCTAATACCCCTCTATGGGATCACCGGCGCCGCGATCGCGACGGCCTCAACATTTGTGTTCTACAACGTTGTGAAATTCTTTATTATCTGGTTTTCTTTCCGACTGCAGCCATTTGGAAAGTTTGTTCCTGTGGTGGTAATCCTGACAGGAATATGCCTGGGTGTGAATTATTATCTTCCGGTTGCGGAGAATAAATACCTGGATATCCTTTATCGTTCCGTGTTGGTGACGGGGATCTATATCGCGGGAATAATCTTAAGCAAAGTGATCCCAGAGCTGAACTCTTTTTTCAAAAAAGGGGAGAAACGCTCACTTTTTGAGTTCCTTCAGTAGTTCTTCAACTTTTTTCTTTGTTCCAAGATCTTCTTCGTTGCGTGTTGGAAGCGTCAGCGCTTTTTCAAGGACAGGTTTTGCATAACCGTCTTTCTTCATTTCATGATATGTAACACCCAGTTCATACAGGTGTAGCATGAAATCAGGCTCATTCACCACTGCGCTCATGAAGCTCTTTACCGCATCTTCATACGTTGCTCCTGGAGGAACGCCGCCGTAAAATGTATTCACCATCGCTTTTTCAAAGCCACTGAATCCTGCTATCGTACGATGCCATCTTCCCAGTATATGAAATGCTCCTGAATGTTTCGGATTAAGCGCAATGGTACGATCGGCTTCCTTCTTTATCTGTTTCGAGTTCTTGATCTTTTCGCCTGAACTTGCATTTTCATTGAGTCTTCCAAGTGCCATTGCATAGGCGTAATGCGCCTCAGCATTGTTGTCGTCGGCTTTTATGGCTTTTTTGGCAAGATATTCGGCTTTGTAATAATATTTCTTTTGATCCGCCTCTGTTTTCTGAACAACGCCCGTCTTGGAATAGAAATAGCTGCCATAGGCAAGGTATTCAGAGTTCGAGGAATCTGCTTTCATCAGCTTGCTGAAGACATCAAATCCTTCTTTTACCTTATAGGCTTTCCTGTGCTCAAGCCCTTGCTTAAAGAGTTCTTCATTCGTCTGAGCGCACAGCACCACCGGTAACAGCAGTACTAATATTATGGTTTTTCTTTTCATCTTGTTTTTTTAAGTCATCCTGAGCTTGCCGAAGGGCGTTATTCGTTATTCATGTATTCTAGAAGGCTCTATTCACCCCCAGCACCCACCTGAACGCAAAATAATCCGCGTCCGTATATGGGATCCTGTTAAGGAACAAGGGCATATCAAATCGTACGGTGAAAGGACTAACAGTCTGCAGAAAGCCGAAACGTTTTATTGTCATTGCGACTCCCACTCCTGCATCTGCTCTGAAATCAGTCAAAAGCAGCCCTTCTCCGGGAATGTCGTAATTGATCACGCCTATATCTCCAAACAAGTAAGAATTGAATTGGAGTGTACTTTTAATACCGCCGGAGAATTTGTTAAGCCATTTTTTCTTACGAAGGAATTTAGGAATGCCTTTGCCACGGAAAAGATTGTCAAATTCCAACTCCGCATTGAATGCAGCGCCGGATGTTCCTTTGTAGGCAAAACGTATATCACCGGCACTGGTTTCTTCGGGTGCAAGGTACCCCGCGTAACCTCTCAGGTTCAATCCGCCTCCATGATGAAAATGATTCACACTTGCGCCAAATCCTGCCCACTCCGTCGGGAAAAATCCCATGGAACGCGTGAACTTATTCTCCATCATTTCTTCAGGTGATGCGCCGGCCAGATAGAGCCCTGATTCCGGTGCGCCGTTATTTCCGGTTCCGTATTGCGCAATGAAACGGGTATTGAAATTGAATTTCTTGCCTAGCTTATTCTTATTGATCACAGTGAGATTCACATTCGCATAATTGTAATCACTCATGATCGTGGATGAACGTACACCAAGATTGATATTTCCATTACCGAATTTATAATTGTACGGATGTTCTATCCCGATGGTGATCGTATTATTGAGCTTATTCTTCATCCACTCTTTGGTAAGAAGGTAGGTCAGATCCGTGGTATCCTTCCGGATCATGGATTTATAGAACATATATACCCGGTTCACCTTTTTTCTGTCCTGCTTATCAAAGCCGACAAGGTAAGACTCCATTCCATCAAGGAATTTTACAGTTGTATAAATGCTGGAGTTCTTCGAGAACTTATCCATTGGATGTTCGTAGTTCACACGGAAGGAAATATTGTCGAAATCGTTTATGGCAATGGTGGAATCGAATGTGTATTGAAGAAAGGAGCTGCTGAACCAGATATTTGCATCAAACTTGTGAAAGCGGTTCATATAACTTCCGTTAAAATGCAAACCTGCCTTGATGCCGTCATAACCATTATACCAGAGATCCGGCCGTGATAAGAGTTCATAGCTTTTCCAATCCGGCATGTTCCAGATCTTGGAATCGAAACCATACGTGACGGGAACTTTTTTGCTGTTATCGAGCATCCATACGTCTGCAAGCCGGTTACTGGGATCAATGATAATATCCTTTATTTTTCCGGGTACGGAAACAACGGCCACATACTCAGGGTTGATCTTCTGCCAGCCGTACCATTTTGGTAATACGGTGGCATTTGTTTGCTTAATGAAATCTGTATTGGGAATGTGAAACCTGATGACGCTGTCGTTCTCAAGTACCACAGCGAAGTCGATAGGCATTTGCATTTCTCCCTTCCGTTCAAAATTGATGCGGTATGAGTTCTTTTCGGGTCCTTTTCGAACCGATTTCACAGCGTAATCTATTGTTTTAGGCGTGTCAAACCACTGATCAAAGAACCAGGTGAGATCCGTCTTAGTGTATTCATTCATGGATTCCTTAAAATCTTCCCAGTACGGATGAGCGATTTTCCATTTATTGAAATAATGCTGCATTGCCTTCAGGAATAATTCATCGCCAAGTACATATTGCAAATTATAGAGCATCGTAGCGGTCTTCATATAAACCTGCCGGTATCCGCCACCATGACGCATGGCAGTACTGAACATGCTGGACTGTGTATTCAATACTACCTCATCCCGGTAATCAAAATCAAAAAGGTAACCGCTATAGACTTCGCTGTTCCGGAAGTAATCAGGTTTCATAAAGCGTTCTACATATTTTCTTTTTGGTTTTCCTCGTACGCGTTCTTTTCCGTCAATTTTCTCCATGGACCAGCATGTAAGAAATTGTGTGAACCCCTCATCCAGCGCAGCGCGATACGTTTCATTTGTTCCGATCATCCCGAAGAACCAGTTATGTCCAACCTCATGCGCAAGCAGATCGCGGTAATCCGGATCCAGACCTCCGTCGAGGGTGAGCATAGGATACTCCATGCCGTCGCGGGCATCTGCGACGATCATCTTGGGATAAGCATACATCCCGAAATCCTGCGAATAGGTTTCAATGACCCTGGCTGTAAAGCTTGCCGCATTCTGCCATCTTGATGCATGCGGTTCCTGGCAAAGTGAAATGATCTGTATCCCGTTCCATTCTGCGCGTCCTATCCTGTAAGTGGGATCAGCAGTCCAGGCAAAATCATGCACATTCTCAGCATGGTATTTCCAGGTCTTTGTTTTCGTCGGGTCATACTTGATGATAACAGAGGGAGCCGAGTAGAGGGCTTTCGTCTTGAATCGACGGATATCCAGCGAATCCTTCAGCCATTGCGGCAGGACCTCCTCTTCGTTTTGAAGCACGCCTGTAGCATCAAGAATAAAATTGCTCGCAAATGTGAGTTGCACATCGTAGCTGCCGAAATCCCCGTAAAATTCTTTCTCAAGGTGCTGTTCGGTATCCCATCCAAGTTTTCTGTCGTACGCACATATACGCGGATACCAATGTACCCCGTCGTAGTGTTTCTGACCATAGGCAATGAACATTTTCATCCTTCTCCGCATCTGCGTATTCAGCTGGAAGTAGGTCTTGAAATCGATCTCAATTTTGATGGAATCATTGCTTTTCAGCGTTCTTGGCAAATAGACTTTCAGGATGGTGTTATCCAATTCTGTCTTGAGCGCTTTTCCCTCGGAATTAATGCTGAGGATCTGGGTTCCTAATCCCTGCGCTTCGTAGTTCCCGAACTTTGGAGTGAGCTTGTTGCCCTTGTTCAATTGCTCATAATGCGATCCTTTTGTGAAGGCATTCTGATAAAGATGAAAATATACATAGGTAAGTTCTGCTGGTGAGTTATTCCAATAGGTCAGCTCCATGGAACCGGTGACAATATCCGTCTTCTCATCAATGACTGCCTCAATATTGTAATAAACATCCTGTTGCCAGTATGCGGCATCGGGCCTCTTGTTTTTCCAGTAAAGTGGATTGGAAGAGCTGCGGTAGGTATTTATCGGCAATTGTGCGAATGATGCAGAAGAATAACCAATTAGCAGCAACAAAACGTATACGTATCTCATTCCGGGTCTAAAAGTAGGCGAATTTACAATAATTCAAGGCTCTTTTCATCTCCATTTTTCGCCACAATGTAATTCCCGATCACCAGGTAATCCATATCCGCCCGTTCAAAGCTGTGAATAGCATCATAAGGGGTGCAGACGATCGGCTCACCCTTGATATTGAAAGAGGTATTGATCAGCACAGAATAACCGGTTTCCTTCTTAAACGCTTCCAGCAATTCCCTCATTTGCGGATTTTCTGTCTTGTTGACGGTTTGTATCCGTACAGAATCATCAACGTGAGTGATAGAAGGCAGTTTCCCCACAAACTCCGGCCTCACATTATAAACAAGAAGCATATACGGGTTAGGAAAGGAAGAATCAAAGTATTTACCGCAATCTTCTTCGAGTACAATGGCAGCGAAAGGTCTGAATCCTTCCCGGAACTTCACCCTTGCATTCAGGACCGTTTTCATATCGGCGATAAGAGGATTAGCGATAATGCTTCGGTTTCCAAGCGCGCGGGGACCGAATTCAAGTTTTCCCTGGAACCAGCCCAGGATCTTTCCCTCGGCAAGCTTTTTTGCAGCGAAGGCAGCATAGTTCTGCGTTGTTTTTTTCCAGGGAAGCTTTGTTTTTTTCAATTCTGCTTCAAATTCTGCATCCGTATATCCAGGCCCCAGGAAAGCCGTATCCATGATCCAGTTTCGCTTACGGTTCAAATGGAAATGATTATAAAGAAGGGCGCTGCCCAATGCCGTTCCGGAATCTCCGGCAGCAGGCTGGATGAAAATATTCTTAAAAAGTCCCTCTTTTGCGATCAATCCGTTTGCAACGCTGTTGAGGGCAACACCACCTGCCATGCACAGGTTCTCGCTTTTTGTCATTTTCTTAAGATGTCGCGCAATATGCAGGAATACATCTTCTACGATATGCTGAGCTGCTGCTGCAACATTGTATTCCTTTTCGCTCCAGTCTTTGCCTTCAGCTTTAGAAGGCCCGAACATTTCTGTGAACCGTTTCGTTACCCCTGTCTTTCGCGTATAGTGATAACAGAAATACCGCATGTCGAATTCAAATCCCCCGTCTTCTTTTAGCTTAAAGAGTTTTTTCATTTTAGAATACGCCTCGCTTTCAGGATCCCCGTATGAAGCAAGTCCCATGAGTTTACCCGGGCCGGAGATGAGTTTGAATCCAAGATGACGGGAAATGGCCTGGTAAAATGCTCCCAACGACCAAGGCGTATCAACTGTATTTAACTTTCGTATGGCATTCCCTTGTCCATGCGCCATAAGCGAGGTGGTCCATTCCCCTGCACCGTCGATGGTAAGAATGGCAGCATCCTCAAATGGGGTAGGGTAGAAGGCAGAAGCTGCATGACACATATGATGTTCAAGCAAATGGAATTTGAACTTCATTTTTTGATCCGGGTACAGAGAAGAGAGCGTTTCCGGTAGCTTGCGCATATCTTTCAGGTAGTTGAGCATGCCAAGGTTCTCCTCCACTGTAAAACTTCTTTGCTCCCTAATGAGAGATGGGACCTTGTCGAAGAATTTGAAAAGAAAAACAGGAATTTTTGAATAGGAGATGGAGGGCTTCCAGAAAAAAGTGATATGATCCACATCACTCATCTCTATCCCCGCATGATCAAGACAAGCTTGGATACTTTGCCTGGGCAAACCGCCAAAGTGCTTTTTCCGGTTCAGCCTTTCTTCCTCAACTGCGAAGACGATCTTATCATCTGCCAGCAATGCAGCAGCGGAATCGTGGCCGTAACAGTTGAAACCGAGGATGATCATGAATCACTTCCCATTTTTCTCCAATTCCTTCATCCTCTTTGATTCGGCAAGATTATTCTGCGCTAGTTGGTTATTCGGATTGATCTTAGTAGCCATTTCTCCCGCGGCAATGGCTTTGTCCCATTGTTTGAGCATGGTGTAATCATAACATAGATTACTGTAAGCAGCATCATAATCCGGTTTCAGTTTTATGGCTTCTTCCGCCGCAGTGATGCTCAACTCCCACTTGCCAAGCAAACCATATTGCAGGCTGAGAGAAAGAAAGTTTTCAGGGCTTGGTTCATTCGTTGCTTTGATAATGGCATTATCCAGTACGGCAATGGACATTGCGCTCAATCGCGCCAGCAACTCAGCCAAGCCGATATGCCCTGGGCTCCATTTCATTCCGCTGTTGGCAACATTAATTCCTTCCTGTATACGGTTTTGCGACAACAAGAACTGCGCATAATAATAATAGGTCTCAGGATTCTTCTGATCAAGCATGATGGCATTCCTGTAATGTCCTTCTGCCTCTGCATAAAGACCCATTGCGTTCTTATAGATTCCAATATTCACGTGCAGGTAGGAATAACCCGGAATGATCTTCAATGCTTCACTGAAATGTTTCCATGCTCCGGCAAAATCTGCTTTCGACATTAACGCGATTCCGTAATTCATGTGTCCTCTGCCATTGAGCGGACTTTTCTTTACCACATCAGCCCAGAGACTGTCTCCGCTCTTCCAAACCCCGTTGCGCTGAAAGGTTCCTGCAGCATGCGCAGCAATAAAGGCAATAATGAAAGTGTAAAGGATCAGTTTTTTTCCAAGAAAAGTGTCAAGCATTTCCTTTCTCTTGTAAATGACAAGCGCAAAGAACCATGTAAAACTCATCACTAGCCCGATATATGGGAAAAAAACCCTGTGATCATTCATCGGCTCAGCCAGGGCGAATACGCTTGATGTTGGCAAAAGCGCAATGAGAAACCAAAGGATCCCGAAACTTATGGGACGTGTCAGTTTTTCTTTGGAGAACATCCATGCTGTCCAAAGCAAAGCAAGAATAAAGGCAAGACCTGCATAAATGCGATAGTCAGAAAAGGACTCAACATATTTCCAATCTGTATCCGCGCTCAGATCTATGGGCAGAATGAAATTCTGAAAATAATGGGCAATCACGAATGGCTGCGTTGCCAGGTACTTTTTCCATCCCGGCCCTCCGCCCTCCCAGGTATCAGGCGTCATGGCACCGGCGAGAAAATAAAGTGCGCATCCAATTAGAAAAGCAGGCGTGAGTTTGATGATCGCCGTGAACCAAACAGGACTTGTTCCTTTACCAAACAGTCCCGGCAGGGATGTATTGTTCTCAATGAGAAAATGATAAAAAAATAGCAAGGGAACAAGCATCAGGACGGGCTCCTTCACAAAAAAACCGAAAATGAAAGGGATAAGCCATAAAAAATATTTCCTGCAGAAAGGCATTCGCATGTACATCACAAAGCAGAGAACGATCATCAGGGTGCTGAAGGAATCAGATCTCGAAATGATATAATTGATGGTTTCTGCATTGGCCGCATGCAGCCAGAAAAAGGCTGTTGCGGCAAGCGCCGCGTATTTATTCCAGTCGTGGGCAATGGTTTTATTGAAGATCTCCAGAAAAAAATAATATAGTAAGATCCCAAGCAGGAAATAGGAGAGAAAGATGGAAAGGTGAAAATAAAAAGGGTTGATGTTCTGCTTCTTGAACGAAATCGGCTTCGCGGCCCATTCAGGACAGAAAAATTCTTCAAATTTGAATGCAAGGGAATTGCTGTCGGCAAGGGCAAGATTCTTCATCCTGTTTTGAATCGCATGATCGATCGCGTTCAAAGTGGTCACACCCGGACGATATGCCTGGTTCGCCGGCAGGGAGCTTGTGGTGGAAGCATCCTTAAAAAATGAGGGAATATTCCTCCAGTCCCTGATCGCTGCGTTGGAACCTATGCAATGTTCATCATCAAAATGAAATGAGTTCTCAAAGTGATTGGAATAGCTGATAAAAAGCAGGGAAAAAGCTCCCAGCCACAGAAGCTTAAAAAATGGGTCTTTTATCTTCATTTCCATGTCCTCCGAAGCGTTTTTGCGCAAGCAGGATCAGGGAGTAAAGGTAAGGAAATAGGACTTTATCTATCTTTAGCGTCCTTATGTGTGCTGAGAAAAAAGAAATGTCCTTTCTTGATCATCTGGAAGCCCTTCGCTGGCACCTGGTCCGGTCGGTGCTGGTCATCGGAGCCGCAGCGGTTGTATGTTTTCTCTATCCTGAGATCATCTTCGACAAGATCATCTTCGGCCCTACGGATCAGAATTTTCTCACCTATAAAGTACTTTGTAAAATTTCCCATAAGATCTGGAACGATGACTCGCTTTGCATCACCGTTTTTGCTTTTTCGCTGAAGAACATCACCATGTCGGGTCAGTTCTTCACGCACATGTGGATCTCTTTCCTTTCCGGTCTGATCATCGGGTTCCCGTATCTGCTCTGGGAATTGTGGCGATTTGTAAAACCCGCGCTTCATGATAAAGAGATAAAATATATAAAGGGCTTTGTCTTTTACGCCTCCGCTCTTTTTTTCACCGGAATTCTTTTCAGTTATTTCATCATCGCCCCGCTGACAATTTATTTTCTGGGAAATTACCAGGTCTCGCTTAAGGTGGCTAATGAGGTGACGATGGATTCATACGTTTCAACCGTTTCCAATCTCACCTTTGCAACCGGGATCGTATTTGAGCTTCCTATTCTTGTTTATTTTCTCACAAGCCTTGGTCTGCTCAGTCCGGCCTTCATGCGAAGGTATCGTCGCCATGCCCTTGTCGTGATCCTGATCCTCGCCGCCTTCATCACTCCTTCACCGGATATCTCTTCTCAAGTGATGGTTGCAGTTCCGCTCTATGCGCTTTACGAAATCTCGATCTTTGTTTCTAAATACGTTGTAAAGAAACAGAAAAAGTAGTACGCAAGTTTGCAGGTAGGCTGGTATGCCAGTATCCCAATATCTCATTATCCTAGTATCCCTGTTTATTAGTACTTTAATGGTTTGATTTTTGTGGGAAAATCACATTCATGAGACCTTGCAGGGGACTGGTTTTCAAGCTATCGGGCTGGTTGCTCCTGCTGTCCTTTTCTATTGCCCAGGCCCAGATCACGAAAGTTACAGGTAAGATCATCGATTCTACCTCGCGTGAAGCGCTTCCTTTCGTTAACGTAGGATTCAAGGGGACGAAACTTTCCGCTTCAACCGACTTCGACGGAAATTTTGTGATCGTCGCTGCGATTCCCGTGGACAGTCTTAAGATCTCATACATCGGATATACAACACAGGTCATCAAAATTAAACGGGGGGCAGCTCAAACGCTTACGATCGAATTGGTACCCGACACGAAAATACTTGGCCCTGTTGACATACTCCCCGGTGAAAATCCCGCCCATAAGATCCTGAGAAAAGTATGGGCCAACAAGAATAAGAACGATAAAGAACAGTTGGATGCCTATCAATACGAAGTCTATAACAAGATCGAATTCGACCTGAATAATATTCCGAAGGAACTCAAAGATAAAAAATCAATGAAGCCGATCAAGTTCATCTTCGACTACATCGACAGCACGGACACAAAGGTGAAGCCCTACCTCCCGCTTTTCATAACAGAAACAGTTTCGGATTTTTATTATAGCCGGAACCCGCGGAGGAAAAAAGAGATCATCAAAGCAAGCCGGATATCGGGGCTCAATAACCAGGAAAGCGTTTCACAATTCATGGGGGATATGTACCAGAACGTGAATATGTATGATAACAACTTTGTTGTCTTTTCGAAAACATTCGTGAGTCCTATTTCTGAAACGGGAATACTTTACTATAAATATTATTTGATCGACAGTGTTTTCGTCGATGGTCACCGTTGTTATCATATTCAGTTCAAACAAAAGCGCAAACAGGAAGCTGTTTTTAACGGTAATATGTGGATCGCTGACACAGCCTTTGCCTTGAAGCGCGTAGAGATGACCATTCCGGATGATGTCAACCTGAACTATGTGAACACTCTGAGTTTCATCCAGGAATATGATCCGGATACGGGAGGGCAGTGGATGCTTACACGCGACAGGATCATTGTGGATTTTGCAGTGAGAGAAAAAAAAGTGGGATTTTACGGAAGAAAGACGACATCCTATCGTGATTTCGTGATCAATACGCCCAAAGCGGATGACTTTTTCAATATTGGCGAGAACCTGATCGTTGAAAAGGATGCAAATAACAAGAATGAACAATATTGGGATTCGGCCAGGCACGATACGCTCTCCAAAAATGAAAGCGGGATCTATAAGATGGTGGATTCGATCCAGTCCTTACCTATTTACAGATCATGGGAAAATATTGTGATACTGGCCATTGGCGGTTATAAGATCTGGGGTCCGATAGAGTTGGGTCCCTATTATAAGATATTAAGCACCGACAGCATCCAGGGATTGAGGTTAAGAGCGGGAGGAAGGACCAGCGATGCTTTTTCAAAATGGTGCGAGATCAACGGGTTTGTCGCCTATGGTTTCCGGGACGAGCGCTTCAAGTTCAATGCTGAATTTAAAACCTTCATTACGAAAAAGCCCAGGCAGATCGTTTATCTGAACTATAAGGATGATTATGAAATACTCGGCCAGAGCTGGAATGCATTCACTCCGGATAACATTATTTCCTCACTTTTCCGCAGGACTCCGCTGACCAACATGACCGGCGTTCAGCAATCACAATTCATTTACGAGTACGAACCATTTGATGGTTTCAGCAACAAACTTTATGCTGTCAGCAGGATCATGCGTCCATTGGGAACGGTTAAATACAGGTATATTAAGGATGATAACAGCATTGACTCACTCAGCAACATCATAACAAGTGAGCTCAGGCTTAGAACGAGGTTTGCTTACGATGAAAAATACGTGGAAGGAACATTCTCAAGAACAAGCATGGGAACAAAGTGGCCCATACTTTCGGTTGCGGCGTCTTTTGGGTTGAGAGATGTGTTCAGCGGTGATTATGAATACCAGAAAGTGGTAGTGAACATCACGGATCGTTTTTACATCAATCCGTTGGGGTATGTGGATTACGTTATTGAAGGAGGGCAAATATTCGGAAAGGTGCCTTATCCGCTGTTAGAATTACATGGAGGAAATGAAACGTATGTTTACGATGCGTATGCATATAACATGATGAACTATTACGAATTCGGAAGCGACCGTTACGCTACCTTGCAGTTGTTTCATCACATGGGAGGATTCTTCTTTAATAAGGTTCCCTTGCTCAGAAAACTGAAGTGGCGTGAGGTTTTCACTGCGAAAATGCTGATAGGAGAAGTGAGCGCCAAGAACAGGAACGTATTGATCTTTCCCAACACGCTTTCACAGCTTAATAAAGGTCCCTACTATGAAGTCAGCGCCGGTATTGAGAACATGTTCAAGATATTCCGCTTTGATGTGCTCTGGCGCTTGAGTTATGTCGACAAAGCCTACGTTGACAATTATGAGTATTTTTCCTCCTCCCGTATCCCGAAATGGGGATTGAGAGGGTCTATGCAGTTTATTTTCTAGCCTATGAGCCTCCGCGCTGAAAATATTGTAAAGCGATACAAATCCCGAACTGTGGTGAAGGGTGTCACCTTTGATGTGAAGCAGGGGGAGATCGTTGGATTGCTGGGCCCCAACGGAGCCGGTAAGACCACTTCATTTTATTCCATCGTTGGGATGATCAAGCCCAATGAGGGGAAAGTATTCCTGGATGAGAAAGAGATCACGGAAGAGCCTATGTATAAACGCGCGCAGCTTGGTATAGGTTATCTCCCGCAGGAAGCCAGTGTGTTCAGGAAATTAAGCGTGGAGCATAATCTCATGGCTGTGCTGGAGATGTCGAAACTCACTAAACAAGAGCAAAAAGAAAAACTTGAAATGTTGCTGGAAGAGTTTGGTCTGAAGAACATCAGGAAAAATATTGGTGATCGGCTTTCGGGAGGGGAGAGGAGAAGGACTGAGATTGCGCGCTGCCTTGCAGTGGATCCCCGTTACATTCTGCTTGATGAGCCCTTCGCCGGTGTTGATCCCATCGCCGTGGAGGACATACAAGGTGTGGTGGCAAGCCTGAAGAAAAAGAACATTGGTATCCTTATCACTGATCATAACGTTCACGAAACACTCACCATTACTGACCGGGCTTACCTGCTTTTCGAAGGCAGTATCCTCAAGGCCGGCACCGCCGAGGAACTCGCCAATGATGAACAGGTGCGGAAAGTTTATCTTGGGAAGAATTTTGAGCTACGCAAATAGATCAGCATGGTAATAGAGTGCATTCCCCCTTTGAAGGGGGCTAGGGGGATGTATTAGTAATACGCATACTCAAACTTCACGATTCCGATCTTTTTCTTAATAAGATCCCTGTCTAACTGCGTCTTCACCAATACCAGCTTCTCATCATAAAGCCAGGTGATATTATTGGTATGAAGCGTGTCCGTATATTTTTTCTCACTTTTTAAAAGACCGTTCGGCTCATACTCAAAGGTTGTGCGGTAGGTGACATCTCCGTTGGAGTTACTGTTCGATAAATTCTCCACCGGCTTCCCGCCTTCATTGAACAGGTATAAATTGTAAAATTTAACATAACCAACCGAAAAGGAATGATTCTCCTCAATGTAATACCGGTTAAAATTAATGATCGCGCTGCGATACTCTTTCCCCTCATCATTCAGGAAGATCTTTTTCAGTTGTGATGCGGTCTGGAATGAATAATCGAAGGACTCAGTTGAGATGATCGTCTGTACCCCTAGTTGAAATGTATGCTTGTCCTGTGTAACATTCGTCTCTTTACAATACGTTTGCTTCATTAAAAAACCATTCTGGTTATAATCATAGTACCAGGTAAAGAAAAAATCACCCACATTGATCCTCCGCATGAGTAGTCGGTTTGTTACATCATATTTGAACCAGGTAAATGCTGTATCATAGGTATATGCGTACTCTTCCCTGATGTACGCATTGGCGATCTTTCGCCCTTTCCTGTAAACAGCCGGCACCTTGATCTCGATCACCTCCCTCGACTTGATCGTTGTTTTAAAAAATCGGCTGACATTTCCTTCTTTGTCAAAATCATAAACCTCAACAATGCCCCTGTCTTCGATCGGGAACTCATCCAGCTTATCCATGATACGCGTGGTGATCTTGCTGATCTTATTGGTTTTGATGAGATCAGCATTGAATTTTAGCGGCGTGGTCTCGATCCAGGATGGTTTTTTATCGAGAAGTTGCGGAAAGGCATTTGACGAGAAGGAAGAAATAAAAAGCACAAGAAATAAACACAGCATGCTGCTGCAGGGATCAGGGACAGATCTTTTTAAGAGCGTCTTGCGCATTTTCAACCGGCAGTTCACATGCTCCATCCGTACAGATATACACCAATGTCTTCCCTTCAATATAGCGATCCTTCAATAACGGTAAGGAGCTTGCGCCCTTGCTTCCTGCAAATATCAGGTTGGGGGAGTAGGGTTTACGAAGGCGGGCGCTCATTTCTTCAACAGAGTTTCCAACAATGGCCAGCTCCCTGAAGGGCTGGATCACATGGAGTTGGAGGATCATCCAGTTCGACCAACCGGCGCCATAAGCAGGTATTTCCGGTTGTACATTTCGAAGCATGGTAAGGGCAGTTTCGTTGTATTTCCGTTCGCCATATAGACGATATAGATAGAACAGGTTTCTTGCCATGGCTGAGTTTGAGGAGGGAATGACGTTGTCCGCCAATGCGGTCTTCCTCGCGATCAACTTAGGGTCATTTGCTGAAGTAAACCAGAACATCCCCGAACCCTCATCATAAAAATTACGGAAACAATGTTCAGTGAGTTTTACTGCCTCACCCGGGTATTCTTCATCAAATGTGCATTGATAGAGTGCGATGAGCGCTTCAACAGTAAAACTGTAGTCTTCAAGAAAACCATTGATGCTGCTCTTCCCGTTCTTATGGGAATGATAAAGTCCGTCCCCGCCGTTTTTCATTTTCTGAAGCAGGAATTTCATGCACTTTTTCGCCATCTGAAGAAAACGCTTATCCTCAAAGGCTGTGAAGGCATCACAGAGTCCCGTGACCATCATCGCATTCCATGAGCAGAGTATCTTATCATCAAGCCCCGGACGTACGCGCTTTGAACGAATTCGCAGGAGCTGCGATCTCCAGCCTGCGCGCTTTTCCTGTAGCTCCTTTAACGAAACATTATTCACCGCACAGAATTCAGCATCGGAAACACGGCGAAGCAGGATATATTTCCCTTCCCAGGCCCCATGGAAATTAATATTGTAATATTCAGCGAAGAGCTTGTATTCTTCGCCCAACAGCATTTTCAGCTCTTCTTCTTCCCAGACATAAAATCTTCCTTCCTCTCCTTCAGAATCGGCATCCAAAGCAGAATAAAAAGCTCCTTCCGCCGAGGTAAGTTCACGTTCTATAAAGCCGATCGTGTCGTACACTGTTTCTTTATACAACTCTCTTCCTGTTTTCCGGTAGGCTTCGGAATAAAGTGAAACAAGTTGCGCGTTATCATACAGCATCTTTTCAAAATGAGGTGCTTTCCACAAATGATCCGTCGAATAGCGCGCAAAGCCTCCTCCAACCTGGTCGAAGATTCCGCCCATGGCCATCTTATCAAGCGTCAGTAGAACGTGTTCATACACCAGCGCATGATCCGGTATCGTTCCGCTCTTCACAGCTGCCTCCGGAGCCGGGGAGGTCTGTAGCAACTCACAATAACGCAGCAGGAATTGGTAATTGTTCGGCAAGGGAAACTTCGGGGCTTTGTTCGGGCCTCCTTCCCTCAGATCGAAACGTTTTTTCCAATGATTGACCGATTCGTGCAGCGCGTCCCGGTTTATTTCAGTTTCAACCGACGCCTTCACAAGATGCTCATGTTGACGGATGCCTGCGGTGAGTTGTTCCGCATAGGCCTGTACTTTTTCGGGTTCCTTTTCGAAAACCTCTTTAAGTGAATGAAGTACATTGATCCAACGCTCTTTTGGAAAATAGGTGCCCCCGAAAACGGGTCGGCCGTCCGGCAGGGTGAAACAATTCAAAGGCCAGCCTCCGTGTTGGGTCATCAACTGCACTGCACTCATATATACCTGGTCGATGTCGGGACGTTCCTCCCGGTCCACTTTGATGTTAATAAAGTTCTTGTTCATCAGCGTTGCCACTTCCTCATCTTCAAAACACTCCCTCTCCATGACATGGCACCAGTGACAGGCGGAATACCCGATGCTCACGAGGATCATTTTATTCTCTTCGCGGGCTTTCTTAAGGGATTCGTCGTTCCAGGCATACCATTCAACCGGGTTATGCGCGTGCTGAAGCAGATAAGGGCTGCTCTCATTGATAAGGGAATTCGTTTTCTTCGACACGCTCTAAATTAACAATTTAATATCCCGGAGTTTATTTAACTTTGAACATTGGACTTTGTAACATTAAACTATTATTCAACATGAAACAGTTTTTCACCCGCGCGTTCCTATTGATAGGTGTTCTTGGATTCCTTACCGTTACAGTATTTGATTCCTGTAGCAATACTTGCTCGAAGAAAAGCGGTAAAGTTGTAAAAAGGCTGAATAAGCTCTGAGACTACATCTTTACTGTCTCCGTCACATCAAAGGGAAATTCCTTTTTGAAGATGAATTTTGCGACTTTGAATGTGCCTTTCACATGGACCTTCACTGATTTTGCCGTCGCCAACCCGATGATCTTTGTGATATCCTTCAGGCTCAATCCGCTGAAATCAGATTCCACTATGAATGTGTGAACATCATCTGAATTCGCTTTCACACGGATCTTCTTTTTAAGATGAGCCTTTCCCACAGGCATATCATTCAGTTCGCAGTCGAACGAAGTTTTGAGAATACGAAAACCAAAGTTATTCGGATTCTTTATGCGGACATAGATCTCCGCTTTGATCCCTTTCTGATCCAGGGAAATGATCTTGCTGCCTTCTATTTTACTGACAAAGACCGGCGCGATCTTACAGGAAGAAATGAAAAGAATAAAGGATAGGAGAGTAAAGAAGCCGAACCTTTGTAAGGCGATGCGCATAAATGTCTAATCTATGAAGAACAAAGATACATTTACGGCTGCATATGCGCCGGAATGACCAGTCCTGACATCAGGGGCCACGTACGCATTACCGCTTCTCCATTGTTGTTGTGAGAGATCAAATTGATACCCGCCCCTGGCGCCAATACTGAAAAATCTAAAATTGAAACGCAGGTCAAGTCCCGCTTCCAATAAAAAACCCGGGTTTGTGTAGGTGATGCGGTTCGGCTCACCAAAGAAACCTGTTGCCGTAGTATCAATGTTTTTAATGGTCAGGCTAAAATTTGAAATGCCGATGCCTGCGTAAGGGCTGAACTGCAGCCAGTTCTTACGAAGCAGTTCGGGGCCACCTACAAATTTGATCTGGAAACCTTGGAGGGAAGCTGAAATCGAATCGTTCTGAACCTTGGTCGGGAAATAATATCCCAGGTGAAGCAAAATCGTTTGAAATCTGTTCTCGGAGAGGGTAAACCCGCCCCCGCTGTAAGCAATGTGATCAGGAAAGGAGGGAAGCCCTTTGGTAGCGATGTGATCATTCAGTTCCCAGGGGTTGAACCAAAGATATCCGTAAAATCCATCAAAATTATAATAGCTGTTGATCGGGTATTTAGGCGCGGTGTAATCCGACTTCCCGACTTTTAAAAACTTTTCTCCCGGCAAACTGTAATTCACAATGATGTATTGAAAGCGGTTCGTTGCGATGTTTGCGATGACCGTATCAGCCGCAACAGGATGAAGGTAAACTCCTTCCTTCTTGGAATCACGGAAAAGCTGCCAAAGCCTCTGCTCATCTCCTCCGTAATAAATATTGAAACCGGAATTGGGATAGTAAATTCCGAAAGTGCAGACCTTGTCACGCAGACGGGGATCGGCTGCGTTATTGATACGACTTGAAACCGAATTGAAATCGTATCCTGTACACCATTTATCCTGTTCTTCCTTGGCTGTGTGACATCTTCCAAACTGCCCGTAAAAAACTCCGTCAGGAAATTTTCGCAACGCTTCTGCAAACTTCTCATACATGTATTGTTCGCGGTAATACGTTCCCTGCATCATCTGCTTCATCTCGTATTCATTCCATTTCGAAAACTCCCGCACACCGTTCATGATGCGTTCCAGCATTTCAGGATCCTTGGGAATGCATTTAATGAAATCAGCTTTGTGCCTGTAATACATTTCAACCACCGCTTCCATAGAAGCCTTGGTATTGTAGTTTTCTGAATAATAATTTGGTAAGCCGGAAAAATAGGATTTTCCCATATAGGTGATGCTGGAATATTTCGAAAGTCCTTTGATGGTTTCCATGCTCAGCGCAATGGAGTCGGAAGGCTTTATTGAATCATTCATCAGGCGACGAATGACCTTGCATGCTGTTGCAACCGACCATTCAAGATCGATCCCAACAACATGAATCTTATTGGCGGAATCAAGCCCTTTGTTGAATTCACGGAGACCTTTGAACAGGTCGGAGAAATCATTGTACGAATAATCTTTCAGGTCCGTGAGATACGTTGTGTCGCCGGTCTGTACATACTTGTCTACGAGCCAACCAACGCTTGAGCCGAATTCAAGAAGATGGATACGTGCGCCCGCATTTTTATGCAGGTAGCGCAGCATCTTCAGTTCAAGTTTGATATTGCTGCTTGTAAATGTGTGGTCTTCTCCTGTGAAGAAGACCCTGAATTTTTTTACCGAAGAATCCAGAACGCTGAATGCGGTGAAATCTTCATTATTCTCTATGTTGATCTCGATCCCCGGCAAGGGAGGATTAGCCACCGGGTCTTTCCCTTTCTTATTAATTTGGGACTGAACGGCTCCCGATCCAAGGAGTAGAAAAGTCAGGAGGAGCTGTAAACATCGTCTCATAGGACCGTATAACGTACAACGCGTAGGTGGGTACAATTATTTTTTTTCTGACTTACAGAGCTCCGCGTAGTAGGAACAGAACCATGGGATCGTTTCAATACCCTTAAGGTAGTTAAATATTCCGTAGTGCTCATTTGGCGAATGGATCGCATCGCTGTCGAGCCCGAATCCCATCAGAACGGAGTCAAGCCCAAGGATATTTTTGAAAAGCGCAACAATGGGAACGCTTCCTCCTCCGCGCACGGGAACAGGTTTTTTGCCAAAAGTCTTCTCCATCGCCATGCTCGCCGCTTTGTATGCGATGGAATCAGTTGGAGTGAGTACCGGGTTTCCTCCGTGATGAGGAGTAACTTTAACTTTAACAGAATCCGGAGCCAACAACTCAAAATGTTTCCTGAACATTTCCGTGATCTTCCCATGCTCCTGGTTCGGGACAAGTCGCATGGAAATTTTCGCAAATGCCTTTGCTGCAATGACCGTCTTAGCTCCCTCACCGGTGTAACCGCCCCAGATGCCGTTCACATCAAGCGTGGGACGGATGGAAGTTCGTTCAATTGTAGTGTAGCCTTTCTCTCCATGCACATCCTTTATATTGAGATGTGATTTGAATTCTGTGATCTCAAAGGGAGTCAGCGCAAGCTCCTTCCTTTCCGATGTTGTCAATTCTGCAACGTCATCGTAAAATCCCGGGATGGTGACATGTCCGTTCTCGTCTTTCATCTTCGCGATCATCTCGCAAAGAATGTTCACAGGATTCGCAACAGCGCCTCCGTATAATCCGGAATGCAGATCCCTGTTAGGTCCCTGTACCTCAACCTCAACATAACTTAATCCGCGCAACCCGACGGTAATAGACGGACAATCATTAGCAAGGATGGACGTATCGGAGATCAGGATCACATCCGCTTTAAATTTCGATTTGTTCTTTTCCAGGAAAGGCCCCAGGTTATCCGAGCCAACTTCTTCCTCGCCTTCGATCATGAATTTGAAATTGCATGGAAGAGTACCATTCTTCTGCATTCCTTCAAAGGCTTTGATGTGCATGAATACTTGTCCCTTATCATCCGCTGCACCGCGCGCATATATCTTCCCGTCTTTAATAACGGGTTCAAAAGGGGGGCTTGTCCATGAGTTCAGGGGATCAGGAGGCTGAACGTCGTAATGACCGTAAACAAGGACGGTCGGAAGGCTCTTATCAATGATCTTTTCACCATAAACCAGGGGATGCCCGCCCGTTTCACAGATCTCACAATTTTCAATCCCGGCAGACTCCATCAGGTCTTTTACCAGTAAAGCGCACCTTCTGACCTCTTCCTTGTACTTCGGGTCAGCGCTTATCGAGGGAATCCTTAGTATTTCAACAAGCTCTGATATTAGCCTATCTTTCTCATTATCAATGAATTGTCTTATCATTTTCTCGTCGGATATGTACCGATGTGCAAAAGAACGAAAAATGCCAGAGATGCAACCTTATAGGCAAATAATTTATCTTTACAGAAGGAAACACCCGGTTAGTCGAATTAGCTCCCCAGGTTATGATTCAGGTGTTTAAGCCGACTTGAAATTTTCGACTTTTTAGGGTATATTTGTTTATCTGATCATAATGCAATCAAGCTTTAATATGAGCTCATCTTTTTTGAAGCGTTCCTTGTCTCTCTTTGTTGTGATATTCACGGCATTGGGAGTACATGCGCAACTTACTGTCACAAACGCACCGCCCTATAACAGCAACACCTATCTCGTCCAGAACGTTCTGGTCGGAACAGGAGTGAACACATTCAACATTACGTACACAGGAGTACCCAATGCGATAGGATATTTTAATGGCTCCACTTCCAATATTGGTCTGAATTCCGGGATCATCATGACATCAGGCAGCATAACCAACGCCGTGGGTCAGAACAACCAAACAGGTACAACCACCAACAACAACCTTCCGGGTGATCCGGATCTTGATATCGTAATGTCACCTACTTTGAGTTATGATGCCTGCATCCTTGAATTCGATTTTATTCCAATGTCGGACACAGTTAAGTTCCGTTATGTTTTTGCCAGTGAGGAGTACATGGAATATGTAAGTAACACACCCGGCGGTATCAACGATGGATTCGGATTCTTCATCTCCGGCCCCGGTATCAGCGGTCCTTTTGCGAATAACGCAGCGAATATTGCGCTTGTGCCTTCGCCTCCCGCTCCGCCCAATACCTATGTGACCATGTTCAATGTGAATTGCGATCCGCAATTTTCACCATTCTACATCTGTAATGATCCTCAAAACAGCTCATCGTTTTACCAATGCGGACCAAGTTATAATTGTCCTACTTCTCCGGCGCAAACAAACCATCAGTATGACGGACAAACCACCGTTTTAACTGCAACCGCCCTGGTTCAATGCGGACAAACATATCATATTAAGATCGCGATCGGCGATGGTGGCGATGGGATCCTTGATTCCGGAGTGTTCCTTGAAGCAGGAAGTTTTTCTTCTTCAGGAATTATTACCGGTTCTGCTTCATCCACATCCGGAAATATCAATGGTAACGACAGTACAGTGTATGAAGGTTGCGGTTCTTTGATTGTGTATTTCGACAGGGGAAATAATACTGCACTGCAGGACACAGTCAATTTCACCATTTCCGGTTCAGCTCAGAACGGAGTGGATTATGTCAACACTCCTAACTACATCATCTTTGGCGTAGGGCAAGATAGCGTTGCGCTGACCATCACTCCAAACGTTGATGGCAACGCGGAAGGACCTGAGTATATCATCATCATTATCCCGCAAACCGGACCTTGTAATAACAATCAGCCTGATACCATCATCATTACTATACTTGACGTAATCCCGCTTCAGATCACAACGGTAGCGGATACGATCTGCCCGAATGAGAACGCAACGATCTCAGCTTCCGCAACCGATGGAATGCCGGGATATGATTACAGCTGGAGCAATAATTTAGGAACAGCTGCAACAGCCAACATTATTCCGGGTCCTCCCACCTCAACACAATACACAGTGACCGTTACGGATACATGCGGAAATGTTTCAACACAAACTGCCTGGGTGATCGTTACGCAACCACTTGCTGCATTTACATTCTCTTACGCCACGTCCAACTCGGTTGATTTCGTGAACACTTCCACGCCAACTGTAAGTTGGTTCTGGGATTTCGGAGATGGAAACACTTCCACACTTCAGAGTCCAAGCCATACGTATCCCAACGACCAGACCTACACATTCATCGTAACACTGATCGTTACGGATGCGAACGGGTGTACGGATACCATTACTGAAACGATAACGATCTATCCTGATTTCTACTTCTGGGCTCCGAATGCATTCACACCTAACGGCGATCCTAACAATCCATACTACGGTGGGGAAGGAATAGGCGTGTTGAAATACGAGATGACCATCTTCAACCGCTGGGGTGAAATGATATTTAAATCAATAGACATTGCCACCGGATGGGACGGAAAGTACAAGGGAGATATTGTAGGCGAGGACGTTTATATTGCAGTATTTAAAGTCGAAGGCCCCAACAAGACGAAAATAGAAAAGGTCACACACGTAAGTGTGATCCGATAACCGGAACAACATGAAATTCATTTTAAGAGTCAGTCTTTTTGCAGCGCTAACGGCGCTGCCTTTTTTTTCACGCGCGCAGCTGATCGTCAATAATCAGCCTCCTTACGACCAGATCTCGTATCTCATTCAGAACGTTCTGCTGGGCACAGGTATCCAGGCTTCGAACTTCACCTATACAGGAGCTGCAGTTGCCGTTGGATATTTTAACGGGCAGCTTTCAAACGTTGGCCTCGACAGTGGAATTGTCTTCACCAGCGGTCATATTGATTCAGCAGTTGGTCCTAATAATACGGGATGGTGTACGGTCGTCAACAACACTCCGGGCGATATACAGCTGGAACAGATCACAGGAAATACACTTAACGGGAGCTTCGATGCGGCTATCATTGAATTCGACTTCATTCCCATGGCAGATACTGTGAAATTCGAATATGTTTTCGGATCGGATGAGTATATGGAGTGGGTGAATTCAAGTTTTAATGATGCATTTGCCTTCATCCTGAGCGGAGTCTCAACTGTGCTCCCTCCAACCAACATCGCATTGATACCTGCGCCACCCGCGCCACCTAATACTCCTGTAACGATCAACAACGTCAACCTCGGATCTTATCCCCAGTATTATTTCAATAATGAAACACCGCCCGGTCAGACTGTGAATTACGACGGTTTCACAGTCCCAATGATGGCTCAGTATCCCGTTATCTGTGGAGAGACATATCACATTAAGCTTGTTGTTGCCGACATAGGTGACGCGGCATACGATTCCGGCGTTTTCCTGAAGGCAGGAAGTTTCTCGGCAACTTCAGTCACTATCACTACGGCTATTTCTTACGGAGGACCGAACGATTCCACACTTTTTGAAGGTTGCGGAAGCGCATGTCTTATTTTTGATCGCGGGACTGCGAATCTTGCAAATGGGGATACGATCCAGCTCACCTTTGGAGGCAACGCTATTAATGGAGTTGACATCACCCTGATCAATAACCCTCTGATCTTTGCGCCCGGACAGGACTCAATCGTGATCTGCGTTACAGCAGTACAGGATTTCGTTCTTGAAGGTCTTGATACACTCACCATCTCTGCGCAAACAACAGGACCTTGCTCACAAACAGCAACTAATATCACACTTTACATCGGCGACCTTATCCCGGTGATCGTGAGTCTTCCGAATGACACGACCATTTGTCCGGGAGACCCGTTGATGATAAACAGTATCATCCTTGGCGGCGTACAACCTTATAGTTATCTCTGGTCCACCGGAGCTACTACAACGCTTATTAACGTCACACCTACCAGTACAACCACTTATACACTTCAGATAGGGGATAGTTGCAACTCGGTTGTGCTGCCCCAGTCCATTACGGTAAACGTATTGCCGCCGGGACCTCTTTTAGTCAGCTCCCCTGATATTACGATATGCGATGGGAAGGAACTTACGCTGGCCGCTACGGTTTCAGGCGGCGCACCGGGATACATTTACTCCTGGACTACCATTCTCGGACCGGATACGGTTGCAAACCCGGCCGCTTCATCAAATACTTTTATTCCCACAGGCAACGGAACCTATAGTGTTGTCGTCTCAGATCAGTGTGGAGAGGTTGGAAACCAGGTTACAGACGTCACAGTCGATTACAATTGCATCATCGGCTTCCCGAACGTATTCACGCCGAATTCGGATGGGGACAACGAACTTCTTGTATTCGAAAACCTGGATAAATTTCCGCTCAGCCACTTAACGCTTTTTAACCGCTGGGGAAGCAAAATTTACGATGAACCTGACTATAAAAACAACTGGAACGGAGCAGGACACTCGGATGGGGTCTATTACTACGTCCTCTACATACCGGACGGAAGAACCTTTGCCGGATTCGTCCATATCCTCGGTTCGAAATAGCGGCATGAAAAAGCTGTTGCTTTGTTTAGCCTTCCTGCTTCCTTTAGCAGCGTTCCCAACGCATATAGTGGGAGGGGAGATCTTCTACGATTGCCAGGGAGGGAACAACTATCTCATCACCTTAAAAGTTTACCGGGATTGTTACAACGGACAGGCCCCTTATGATAATCCCGCTTCCATAGCTGTTTATGATATCAATGGAGTGCTTATCCAGAACCTCCTTGTGCCTTACACAGGATCGGATACCATGCCGATCACACTTAATAATCCCTGCTTTTTACCACCTACGAACGTATGCGTGGAAGAAGCGGTCTATTATTCTACTGTGGTGAATCTTCCGCCACTTGCGGGTGGTTATGTTCTCACATACCAGCGCTGCTGCAGAAACAGTACGATTTTGAACATCATTAACCCGCTCACTGTCGGATCAACTTATTCTATCAGCATTCCTGACCCGGGTCTTGCTCTTTGCAACTCTTCGCCGCGATACGATAGTCTGCCTCCTTTATTTTTATGTACGAATGCTCCTTTTGTATTTGATCATTCCGCGACCGATCCGGACGGAGACTCTCTTGCTTATAAACTTTGCGATCCATGGGACGGTGCTTCCCAGGCGAATCCAATGCCTCAGCCACCGGCTCCGCCACCGTATTTGTTTGTTCCATGGGATATAGGTTATAGCGCTTCATATCCGATCAGTGCCGCTCCCGGTTTGGCTATTAATGTCAATACAGGGTTGCTCACCTGCACTCCGAACCTTATCGGACAGTTTGTAGTTGCGATCTGTGTGGAAGAGTGGAGGAATGGTCAGTTGCTTAGCACCAATAAACGTGATTACCAGTTCAACGTTGTTGCATGTCCGGGCATTGTTGTTGCTTCAGTACCTTCTCAAACAACATTCTGTACAGGTTATACCGCCAACTTCCAGAACAACTCTATCAACGCAACGGGATACTATTGGAATTTCGGGGATCCAACGACCCTGGCCGATACTTCTAACCTTGCTACACCTACCTGGACTTATTCTGACACCGGTTCTTATACCATCATGCTGGTTTGTAATCCCGGAACCGTTTGTGCGGATACGGCTTACGCAACTTTCCAGTTCTGGCCGGCGATCAATGCTGACTTCACTTTGCCGTCGATCTATTGCGCCAATGACAGCGCATTGTTTTTCAACGCACAGGGTTCCTTTCCGGCCAACAGCACGATACTCTGGACATTCGGGGCGAACGCAACGCCTTCCAGTTCTTCAAGCGATAACGTTTCTGTTGTTTTTAATCCCCAAGGGACCTATACAATTACCCTTGCCATTTCTCATCACAATTGCACCGATACTGTCATCCAGGTCTTCAACGTAACAGACCTTGATTGCGATATACCGGTTCCCAATGTCATTACCCCGAACGGGGACGTTCATAATGAAAACCTGGTGTTCCAGAACCTCGAGAACTTCCCCGGAAGCCGCCTGGTGATCTATAACCGCTGGGGAAACAAGCTCCTGGAAGACCCTGATTATAAGAATAACTACAACGGTAAAGGTCACTCCGACGGCACCTACTATTTCATTCTGTACGTATCGGATGGCAGGGTACTTCCCGGCTTTTTCGAGATACTAAGGGGCATATAGGGTCTGTTTCGTACATTTTGCTTACTTTTATAATTCCTGCCCACATTACTGTAATTAATTTTGCCTTTCATGGCACCCAGGCTTATAGCTCTTTTGGTAATTTTTTCATTGTTCTCACGAATGAATGCCACGCATATTGTTGGGGGCGAGATGTACTATGATTACCTCGGGAACAATATTTACCAGATCACTCTAAAAGTTTACCGTGATTGCTTCAACGGACAGGCTCCTTATGATGACCCACTGGACATAGGAGTTTATGACAACAATGGTAACCTGGTTCAGAATCTCATGATCCCTTTTCCCGGTTCTGTGATCCTTCCGGTAACGCTTAATAATCCTTGTTTCCAGGCTCCGGCAGGTGTTTGCGTGGAAGAAGCGATCTATATCACAACCGCTACACTTCCCCCGATCTCCGGAGGTTACACACTCGCTTACCAGCGCTGCTGCAGGAATGTTACTATCTTGAATCTGAACAATCCTCTTTCTGTAGGCTTCACCATTACCGCTACCATTCCGGATCCCGGCCTGGCCATGAACAACAATGCGCCACGATTTGATAGCTTGCCTCCACTTTTCGTTTGCGCAAATCTTCCTTTCACTTTCAATCACGAAGCATCTGACCCTGACGGAGACTCACTGGTATATGAATTATGTGATCCTTTTGACGGAGCAAGCCAGTCGAACCCCATGCCACAGCCTCCCGCCGCTCCGCCCTATATGACTGTTCCATGGCTAGCGCCGTATGTTGGTAATAATCCCATCGCTGCCAATCCGGCTTTTGCCATTGATCCCAACACGGGAGTCCTGACGGGTACACCGAATCTTGTCGGTCAATGGGTGGTGGGTGTTTGTGTAAGAGAGTACCGCAACGGAAATCTCATCGGTATACACATGCGGGATTACCAGTACAACGTAACCCCCTGTCCGGGTATCATTGTTTCCTCAGTTCCCTCTCAAACCACTTTCTGTTTCGGGTACACAGTCAATTTTCTGAATAATTCTGTGAACGGAACAACATACCTCTGGAATTTCGGAGATGGAAATACCCTTGCAGATACTTCGCAGCAATTCGCACCGTCCTATACCTATCTCGATAGCGGCGTGTACAACGTGATGCTGATCGTAAATCCTTACACATCCTGCGCCGATACAGGATACACTACCTTTTACATTTACCCCTTGCTGGATCCGAATTTTGCCCCGCCGGCCATGCAATGCATCACCAATAACAGTTTTAGCTTTACTGCTGCGGGCAGCTTCCTTGGGAACGGAACATTCTCATGGAATTTCGGACCGAATGCAACGCCTCAAACTTCTGCGCTTCAAAATCCAACAGGGATCACTTTCAACGCGCCCGGAACCTATGCGATAACATTGACCGTTACAGAGAACGGTTGTACGAAATCGTATACAAATTTCATTACCGTTTCACCTCTGCCTGTGGTGCAATTTAATTTACCTCCGCAAGCAGGATGTCCTCCTCTTATAGTTCAATTCACGGATAATTCCCTCATCGGAACAGGTGTGACCACATCCTACTTCTGGGATTTCGGAGATGGAAATACTTCAACGCTTCAGAATCCTGTTCATACTTATATCGCTACCGGTTCGTACACAGTTTCACTTACCGTGATCACCTTTAACGGTTGCGTTGACACGGTCACATTCACGATGAATAATCTCATTACCGTGCATCCTGTCCCCACTGCAGGATTGAGCGCTGATCCCATGATCACATCCATTTTTACCCCGGATGTTACGTTCACGGACCTATCCATGAATGCCATAAGTTGTTATTTGTATTTCGGCGACGGTAGCGGCACCAACAATTGCAACATTACCCACACGTATGGAAATTATGGAATTTATTATGCCATACAAACTGTCACAAATTCTTTTGGTTGTACAGATACCGCTATGCTGCGTATAGAGATCAAACCGGAGTTCCGTTTTTTCATTCCGAATGCATTCACTCCCACAGGCGATCTCCTGAACGATGTCTTCAAACCCAAGATCATGGGTGTGAAAGATTACACTTTTATGATCTTCGACAGATGGGGACAGCTGTTCTTCAAGACCAATGATATAAATGTCGGTTGGGACGGCAGATACAAAGGCGATCCCTGCCAGGAGGATGTTTACGTCTGGAAGATCACCTGCAAGGACCTTGTTGAGTTGCGCCAGCACTCATGGGTAGGGCATGTAAGTCTTATACGGTAATTCTCACTACTTAAGCTGTTATTAGGTCGTATTAAATGATGGGCGGTAGCTCATTTCTAAGCCCGAAATATATCTTTGTCCCACTAATCCAATTCACATGCAAAAGCTACGTTTAATACTCCTGTTTCTCCTCGCGGGAACGCTTGCATCGCAGGCTCAAACCCTTGATGAGATCATCGCGAATCACACCAAGGCCATCGGTGGTCTTGAAAAGTGGAGGAGCTTCAGCTCTGTCAAAAAGACGGGCCAGTCCAAATTCGGAAATTTTGAGATCCCCTTCACGGAAGTGGAAACGAAGGAAGGCAGCACCCGCAACGATCTCACGATACAGGGACTTAGCATGGTCCAGGTCTTTGATGCAAAAACAGAATCAGGCTGGTCCATCAATCCTTTCCAGGGCTCCAAAGAGCCAAGGAAGATGAACGAGGAGCAAACCCAGGGAAACAGGGAACGGGGTGACATGGCTGGCGATCTTACTTGTTACAAAGAAAAAGGATGGAGGGTGGAATACCTTGGAACAGATGACATCGATGGAGTAGAGGCGCATAAACTTATGCTCACCAAAAAGAGCGGAAGCATTACCTACTATTATGTTGATTCCCAATCCTGGCTCATCATCAAGACCTCGGTGAAAATGAAGTTTGAAGACAAGGAAGTAGAAGGAGATACACAATACAGCGATTTCCAAACCATCGACGGAGTTACCATTCCAATGTCAGTGGATAATATCTCCAACGGCCAGATGCAGGGCCAGACCATTTACTCCAAAGTTGAATTTAATGTAGAAGTAAAGCCGGAGATATTTGTGATGCCTGATGTGAAGAAACCCGAAGAAAAGAAAGACAAGTAATCTGAAAAAAATATAGTACCATGAAAAAAATATTCACAGCCATATTGATCGCAGCCTCCTTGCCATTCACTGCGCAGATCAAACTTACTTCTGCCATGCTGGGTTCATACCAGGCAAGGCAGATCGGCTCCGCTGAAATGAGCGGAAGGATCACGGCCATTGATGCCATCAACGCTAACCCAAGGACATTCTATGTGGGAACCGCAGGCGGCGGAGTTTGGAAAACAACCAACGCCGGAAGCGTGTTCAAACCCATTTTTGATAAATACTGTCAGTCGATAGGTGCGCTTACCATCGACCAGAAGAACCCGGATGTGATCTGGGTTGGAACGGGAGAATCCAATATGCGGAACAGCGTTTCTATAGGTACAGGATTGTATAAATCCACGGACGCAGGATCCAACTGGAAACTGATCGGATTGGAACATTCGGAACACATCAGCAAGATCGTCATCGATCCCAACAACTCGGATATAGTTTATGTTTCCGTCCCCGGACCGCTATGGGGAAACAGCGAGCATCGCGGACTATATAAGACGATAGACGGTGGTAAGACCTGGACGAAGATCCTGTATGTGGATGTGAAGACCGGATGCGCCGATGTGATTGTGGATCCGAAGAATTCAAATGTTATTTATGCAAGCAACTGGGAATTCAGGAGAACTCCCTGGTCCTTTAGTTCCGGAGGAAAGGGAAGCTCACTGAACAAAAGCACGGATGGCGGTAAGACCTGGAAAAAAATTCAGAATGGATTTGACGGCGTGGAAATGGGAAGGATATGCCTGGCCATTTCTCCTGTCGAAACCAATAAACTTTATGCGATCGCAGAATCAAAAAATACTGCGCTGTACTCCACAAGCGACGGAGGTGAGAACTGGACGAAGAAAAGTACGGGAATGAACGTGACATGGAGACCGTTCTATTTCTCGCTGATCATGGTTGACCCGGTTGACCCGAAGCGCATTTACCGCCCTTCGCTGAATTTATCCATTTCCTCAGATGGGGGAGAGTCTTTCAAAGAAGCGTCATTCGAAGGAGGATGGGTACATTCTGATCACCATGCATTGTACATTAATCCCAATAACAATAATCACCTGATCCTGGGAACGGACGGCGGTGTTTACCAATCCCTGGATAAGGGAAACAGCTGGACCATGTTCAAGAATTTACCTGTTTCCCAATTCTATCATGTGAGCATCGACAAACAGGATCCGTATTATGTATACGGAGGTCTCCAGGATAACGGTTCCTGGTTCGCTCCATCACAGAGTGTTGGCGGAATTGAGAACCGCGACTGGAATAATTGCGGTGGAGGTGACGGGTTCTGGGTGCAGACGGACGGAAGCGATCATAACATCGTATATTCGGAATCACAGGGGGGATATATCAATCGCTACAATAAAAAGACCAATGAGTCGCGTGATATACGACCATTCCCGCTTTCAGGCGAACCGAAGTTGCGTTGTAACTGGAATACACCTATCGTCACTTCACCCACCAATCCAAAAACACTTTATTACGGGGCGCAATATCTCTACCGTACACGCAACCAGGGGGATTCCTGGGATAAGATTTCTCCGGATCTGACCACGAATAACCAATCAAAGCAGCAACAGGAAAAATCAGGGGGTTTATCTGTTGATAATTCCGGCGCGGAGAATCACTGTACCATATTTGCTATTTGTGAATCACCTAAAGATGAGAACATGATCTGGGTGGGAACGGATGACGGAAATGTTCAGCTCACACTTGACGGCGGAAAGAAATGGACTAATGTACGCGGAAGCATGAGCGGCGTACCTATGAATGCATGGGTAAGTTCAATTGAAGCGAGCACCTATGAGAAAAATACTGCCTTCGTGACCTTCGACAATCATGCCATGGGTGATATGAAGACGTATGTTTATCGCACTACGGATGCCGGAAAGACCTGGAAATCCATTGGTACAAAGGAGCTGAGCGGATTTGCGCACAAGATAAAGCAGGATATCATCAATCCGAATTTGCTTTTTCTTGGAACTGAGCTTGGACTGTTCATGAGCAGCGATGCTGGTAAATCCTGGTTGCGTTATAGCGCCAATGTTCCGCCCGTACCTGTCCGCGACCTGGTCATTGATCCGAAAACGCATGATCTTGTCCTTGCAACACATGGTAGGGGCATCATCATCCTGGATGATCTTTCACCTATTCGCAGCATCACGCAGGAAATACTGGATTCCGAAATGAGTTTCATCCCTACGCGCCCGCATTATATCACAGGCGGGAAATACGGGGGATCCTTTCCGAATGGCGGGTATACAGGAAGCAACAGTACAGAGGAGTTCAAAGTAATGTATTACCTGAAGGATCGGGTAATGAAAGGCGATGTGCGCGTTGAGTTTTACGATTCAAACGGAAAGAAACTGGCAAGTGTTCCCGGTACCAAGCGCAGGGGACTTAACATCATCACATGGGACATGCGTGTGAAACCTCCGAGGGTAATTAAGGGAGTGAAGCTGGATTTCAGCGGATTCACGGGACCGATGATACAGGAAGGTTCTTATACTGTAAAGTTGATCAAGGGTGATAAGACCATTGAGAAGGTGATGGAGATAAAGATCGATCCAACCTCGTATTATTCTGTTGAGGACCGCAAACTCCAGCAGAAAACGATGATGGATATTTTCAACTTACAGGAAAACCTCGCTTTCCTTGGTGAGAAACTGAACAAAGTGAAGGACCAGGCAGGTGCCAGGAAACCTGAAAAGCCGGATGCTACGCTTAAAACAATCGTTTCCGGACTCACTAAAAAGATCGACGATCTGCTTCTGACGCTTGTCGCATCAATTGAAGGAACGAACATAACAGGTGAGGAAAAATTAAGGGAGAAGATATCCGATGTGTATTATGGTGTTTTGAGCTTTGAGGGAAAGCCAACTCAATCCCAGCTTGATCGTTATACAGGATTGCTGAAAGAATTCACGGATGCTGAAGCCAAAGCAGAGAGCATTTTCAAAACAGACCTGGTCAAGCTGAACGCTCAATTGCTGAAACTAAAGCTGGAAGAGGTGAAGTTGCCCGGTCGCGATGATTGGGATAAGGAAACGTTGAAATAAAAGCACTCTCCCAGCTTGCACGCAGGCTATCACACCCCTCTCTACATTGTAGAGAGGGGGTAGGGGGTGAGTGAAAAAAGTGAAATTTTTAAACTAACAAATCTCCGGTCATTTCTTTCGGAATCTCAATTCCCATCAACTTCAGTATCGTCGGGGCAATATCCGCCAGTTTTCCATTGTTTATCTTCTGATGATCCTTATCGATCAGGATACACGGTACCGGGTTCATGCTGTGCGCTGTATTCGGTGAGCCGTCCGGATTTATCATGTAATCTGCATTGCCGTGATCCGCAAGGATAATAAAGGAGTACCCATTCTTAATTCCTGCAGAAACTACTTGCTTTAAGCAATCGTCCACCGTCTCTACAGCTTTCTGAACGGCCGTATAAACGCCCGTATGTCCGACCATATCCGGGTTGGCGAAATTCAGGCAGATGAAATCCGTTTCTGCTTTTTCGATCTCAGGCAATATGGCTGCGGTCACTTCCATTGCACTCATTTCAGGTTGTAAGTCATAGGTCGCGACCTTAGGCGAAGGGATCATGATCCTTTTTTCTCCGGGAAAAACTTCTTCTCGCCCGCCGTTAAAGAAGAACGTTACATGCGGATACTTTTCAGTTTCGGCAATGCGGATCTGTTTTTTTTCTTTGGAAGCGAGGATCTCTCCGAGGGTCTTTGAAAGGTTCTCATTCAAGTACATCACCTTCACATCCCTGAATGTCTCGTCATAACTCGTCATTGTAACATAATACAGAGGCAATTTTTTCATGCCCTGTTCAGGCATATCCTTTTGCGTGAGTACGGTTGTGATCTCACGGCATCTGTCGGTACGGAAGTTGAAGCAGATCACCACATCCCCTTCCCGGATCGTTGTAAGCGGCTTCCCTGCCTTGTCTGTGATGACAGACGGATCAATGAACTCATCGGAAATATTATTGTTGTACGAAGACTGGATTGCCTCTGAAGCATTTTTGAATGTCTTGCCCTTTCCATTTACCAAAAGATCATAAGCGAGTTTGATTCTTTCCCAGCGCTTGTCGCGGTCCATGGCATAGTAGCGACCGCATACAGATGCTATCTTCCCGGCAGAGCTTTTCAGATGTTTTTCAAGGTCGTTAAGATAATTCAGTCCGGCTTTTGGGTCCGTATCACGTCCGTCGGTAAAGGCATGGATAAACACGTCGTTCAGACCGTTCAATTTAGCGGTATCGCAAATTGCTTTAAGGTGTGAGGTATGAGAATGCACGCCCCCGTCAGAGACAAGCCCGATTAAATGCAGAGGTTTGTTGCTTCTTTTCGCATGCGCGATCGCCTCAAGCAAAACAGAGTTCTGATGGAATTTTTTTTCTGTGATCTCCTTGTTGATGCGGGCCAGTTCCTGGTAAACTATCCTTCCGGCACCAAGGTTCATGTGCCCCACCTCTGAATTTCCCATTTGTCCTGCAGGTAAACCGACATGTTCACCATAAGTAAGCAGGGTAGAGTGTGGGTATTTTGAGAGCAGTTCCCTGTAAAAAGGCATTTTGGAATTTGCGATGGCGTCTGATCTTGTGCCGTCGCCGATGCCCCATCCGTCGAGTATGATAAGCGCAACTTTTTTCATAGGGGGAGCCTTACCTCAAAGATACAGCCCGAAGGGGAATTATCCCTGACCTTTATCATGCCGCCATGACTTTCCACAAGCGCCTTTGTTATAAAGAGTCCAAGGCCGGTTCCTTTGGTCCTGCGGGTTTCCTCATTTCCTCCCCGGTAAAAGCGGGTGAAGATCTTTTGTTTTTCATCCGCCCTGATCCCGGAACCGGTATCAGAAACGGATAGTATAGCTCTATTATTTGCCTTGCTGAGCTTCAGAATGATCTCAGAGCCGGCGGGTGAATATTTTGTTGCATTCTCCAGTAAATTCAAAACGATGGACTGGTATGCAGTTTTATCTATACTAGCCTTAATATCCGGCTCACCTGTAAGTGTGATAAGGTGTGATGTTGCCGTAAGCGTTCTTGCTTTTTCAATACAGGATGCGGTGAGGACCGACAAGTCGCAGGATTCTTTCATTAATTCCACCTTCTGATTCTCCATCTTTGAAGCAAGCAAAATATTTTCTACCAGGGATGCCAGTCGTTCCGTATCCGAGAGACAATCCCGCAGCATTTCCTTTTGTTTCAGGGGATCAAGTTCTCTTTTGAGAAGGGTATCCATTTGCAGTTTCAGGGAGGCAAGGGGAGTCCTTAATTCATGTGTGACGGAAAGCAAAAAATTCTTCTGCAATTCAGAGACATCGTTCTCTTTTTTGATACTTTTCCTTGTCATGGCAACACCCACCAGCAGCAACCCAAGGAACACCATTCCTTCCCCTGCTATCATAGCCCATTTTTTATGCAGCGCGTTGAGCAGTTCATTCCCCTTCTGCATCACTTCCGCTTCGCTTCCTCCTTTCTGAAGATTGAGGTCTATCTTCAGATCATAGATCTCACGGTTCTGCTCCAGCAGCAGCCAGGCCCACCAGAGAAGCTGGATGAGGATATAGGCAACAAGGATGTAGAAGATGACTAAGGTTCTGGAACGTGTAACCATGCTGTAAAGGTATGAAATTGAGGAGTTTAAACTGCCCTCATAGGAATCAAACAATTAGTATATTTGCAGCCCCAAAGCAGAATACATTGCCTTGGGACAAGCATTTTGGGAGCTTAGCTCAGCTGGTTCAGAGCACCTGCCTTACAAGCAGGGGGTCACAGGTTCGAACCCTGTAGCTCCCACATCGTTCTTCGAAGCTTCAGCGTAGAAGGGCTATTTCATATCCTCAACCCCATCACCAGCACATCATCCATCTGTTCATTCATCCCTCTCCATTCTTCAAAAACTTGCAGAAGTTTTGCTTCCTGTTCTGAGGCGGGGTAGGAGGCGACAGCAACCAGCGCTTTTTCAAAATGATCCTTTCCCATTTTTTTGAAAGGTGGAGCGCCTTGCTTCTGGTCCTTGAATCCGTCTGTGTACAAATAGATCATGCTCCCGGATTCCATCTTCCTTATAGCTGTCGGGAATTTTTCTTCAAGCCTGTGTCCCACAGGAAGTTTTTCGCCTTCCATTCTAGAGACCATTCCTTCATGAACGATCAGCGCACCCAGGTGCGCGCCTGAAAAGGAAAGCTGACCGGATTTTAAGCCATACGCAATAAGTGAAATATCCAACCCGGTCTTGACAAGAGATGAATCATCCGATCCGGCGAAGGACTCCAGGACCATTTCATTCAGCTTGTCGAGTATCAACCCGGGTGATTTCTCGTCAAGTACCGCCAGCGCATGCTCCAGATGCCTGTGCGCTATCAGCGATGTGAAGGCCCCCGGGATCCCGTGCCCCGTGCAGTCGACCGCTGCCACAAATACCTTGTTGCCGATCTGCCGTATCCAGTAAAAATCACCGCCTACAATATCCTTGGGCATGTATAGAATAAAAGATTCCTTGAAATTGGTTTCAAGAATACCCTTCCCCTTCAGGATCGTCTCCTGTATTCCCCTGGCGTAGGTAATGCTGTCCGTGATCTGCTCGTTCTTCCTGCGTATGCTCTCGTTCAGATCATGTAACTCTGCATTCAGCTGTTTTCTTCTCCTGCTGCTCCGGTAGATGATGAAGATCAACGATGCTGCAAGGACAAGTATCCCAATGACCGACCAGATGATCAATTGCTGGCGTTGACTTTTTGATCGTACATTACTCAGCTCAAGATCACTGATATTCTTTTCCTTCTCAAGAAGGTCCAGCTCCTTTTCCTGCCTGTTCAGCTCAAACGTAGCCTGCAGATTATTGATGCTGTTCTGGTTCGCAAGGTCAATAGCAGAATCACGTACTTCTGAGAACCTTTTCTGGTATAGAAAGGCATTCTCAACATCTCCCCGCATTTCATAGGCTTTGGCAAGTTCCCGATAGGCATTACTGAGTTCAAGTAGTTGCGCGTTCCTCCTGTAGTAGCCGATACACTGTTCAAGCAATGGAATAGCTTCATGTGCACGCTTGCTGCTGATCTTCAATTTAGCAAGAAGGAAAAGCGCTTCGCTTATCCTCCCCATATTCTTGTCCTGGCCGCGGTAGATTACCTCCTCCAAAAGATATCTTGCGGAATCAAGATCCCGTTGCGACCATTCCACTTGTCCTCTTTGATAATATGCATCCGCCATGTTGATCAGTGAAAGACTTATCCCGTTATGGTCCAGGGTATCGGAATAGTATTTTAAATTGGAACTGAGAAATGCAATGGCCCCGCTGTAATTTTTCTTCAAGGTATATTTCGTCGCAAGGTTGTTCATGCAGATCCGAATGCCTCCTACATCACCAAGCCTCTTGAAATTCCCGAACGCTTGCGTGATGTAAAGTATAGAATTGTCGAGGTCCTTCTCCGTCCCTGTCATCTGGTATTTTTCTCCGTATACGATCCCCATGCCGTTCAGGCAGGAGGTCATGCCCGAGGAATCTCCCAGCGATGAATAAATGTTGAACGCAGCCGTAAAATCTTCTAATGCAAACAAAAAGTTGGAAGTAAAAAGATGAAAATTACCGGCCCTTCGCTGGTACCAGGCCTCTTTCTTCCTGTTTCCTGTTCGCTTGGCAAGCTCCATAGCCTTTACACAGTAAATTCGGGCGACAGCAGGTTTGCTATACGTTTCTTTGATGAGCTGATCGTAAATGGAGAAACGAGCTGTATCGTTTATTGCAAGTTTGTTCAATGACTGCGTCAGGCTGATGGAATCTTCCTTAGCAGCAAGATTCAGCGTGATCAAAAGAAAACATAGAATGTGCAGGACCCTCATACTTTCTCCGGCAATTTAAGAAGGTATGAATTTAGCAAAAAAACCTAAATAGGCATTTGTACAGATCAGAGAACCTCGGCTACAACAAACACGCTTCCTATAACCAATACCAGGTCGTTTTTGTCTGCATTGCTCAAGGCTGCTTTGTAAGCCGACTTAACACTTGAGTAAGACCCTCCTTTCAATCCTTGGGAAACCGCCTTCTTCTGCAAAATTTCGGGATCCAGCGAGCGGGGCAGATCCGACTTACAAAAGTAATAAAGAGCCTTCTTCGGAAGTACCTTCAGAACCTTCTTTGGATCCTTATCGGAGACCGTGCCGAATACAATATGCAACCTCTTGAATGAGATCTTCTTCAGCATCTTTCCCACTTCCATTATTCCTGCTTCGTTATGTGCTACATCGCAGATCACAAGCGGTTGCTGCTTTAATATTTGCCAGCGGCCCATCATCCCCGTGTTCTTCCTCACATTTTCCAGCCCCTGTCCGATCGATTTCCAGCTTATTTCGTAACCCCTGTAACTCTTCAATAACTCAATTGCGAGCAACGCGGTACGGATATTTTCCGCCTGGTATAAGCCCGGGAGATCACAGCGTAGTTTTTTTATGAAAACATTCTTTGCACCCTTCACTCCAAGGTCGAATTCAAGAAATTGTTTTCTCTCTAACATGATCTGACGAAGATTTTTAAGCGCAAACGCATCTTCTGCAAACGCAATGCGGCTACCCATGGCTTTTGCCTTTCGATTGAACACATTTGCCCCGAAGCGAGCTTTGCTCTGCTTCGCGGGCCTGTTCCCTGTTCCCTGACCCCTGACCCCTGACCCCTGACCCCTGTCTCCTATAACAACCATCCCACTCCTCTTAATGATCCCCGCCTTCTCAACTGCTATCTTCCTAACAGTATTGCCGAGGAGTTCAGTATGATCAAAGCTTATATTCGTAATGATCGACAGATCAGGTTCCAGAACATTCGTGCTGTCGAGCCGGCCTCCCAGCCCGACTTCCACCACCGCAACATCCACTTTTTGTTTTGCAAAATGATTAAATGCCAGCGCGACAGTCATCTCAAAAAAAGAAGGTTTTAATTGTTCGAAAATGTTTTTATTGTTCTGCGTAAAGTCGATGACCTCCTCTTTTGAGATCATTTTCCCGTTCACTTTTATCCTTTCACGGAAGTCTTTTAGATGCGGAGAGGTGTAGAGCCCCACCTTGTACCCTGCTTCCTGCAGAATGGAAGCAAGAATGTGCGATGTGCTTCCCTTCCCGTTTGTCCCTGCAACATGTATGCTGCGAAACTTTTTTTCCGGGTTACTGAGAATTTTACAAAGCGCAAGCGTGTTATCCAGGCCGGGCTTCAGAGCCGCCGGGCCAATGCGATGAAAGACAGGAAGAGCAGAGTAAAGATATTCAAGCGTCTGTTCCCAGTTCACTTGAGCGTAAAAATGAATGTAATGGTCCCGTTGGCGTTCTCCTTGCCCGGAACTTCGTCAAACTTGGTGAGAAATGCGGCTTGCCTTGCTTTTGAGCATAGCGTGTAATTCGGGTTCTTTGATTTGGTACGGTTTACTTCTGCCACGATCACTTTTCCCTTATCATTCACCGTAATGTCAACCACAATCACCCCTTCCTCATCAAAATCAGAGAGCGGGGGAGGGTTCTGGATCTTTTTTCTTCCCTTGAGCGTCCAGTTCAATCCTGTTCCGCCTTCTCCGGGTTTGCCGTTATAGTTATTTGAGTTAGTTCCGTTCGGATCTCCCTGGTTACCCGGCTTATCATTATTCCCGTCTGAACTGTTATTGGTGGGATTATCATTCGTCATGTTATTCAATGCATTCAGCAAATTCTGGTCCGTAGGATTGGGATTTGGATTCGGGTTGGGATTGTTGTTGTTATTCACTGTAGGATTCTGCGGATCATCCTGAGTGAGCTGGTTGTTATCACCTGTCGGCGGGTTCCCTGCGTTATTTGTATTGGCATTCTGATCATTGGGATTGAAGGGAACCATCGACTTATCATCACCCATGCCCTGTGCATCCGTCCCGAAATCTACTTCTATCCCTTCTTTCAGACTGGGCTCAAACGGTGGAATAGGAGTGAAGAATCGTATCAGGAAGGCAAGAAAGATCAGTGCCGCAATGATCAATGCCGTCGCCGCTCCAGCAATCGCTCTGTCTTGTGTTTCTACCTTCGCAATTTCCATGTGTTATGTTTTATTTACTGCCAACTGCCAACTGCCAACTACTTCGCATTCGGCGCCGCTGTAGCGATCACCATCTTCACTTTTAGTTTAGCTCCTATCTCCAGCACATCAACAATATCCTGGGCTGTGATCGTTTTGTCGAACCGCAACACAAGCGTTGGCGCTGTCACCCCTTTCAATTCTTCTGTTACTCTTCCTTCCAGTTCAAAAAAGGTCACTTCCGTTTTGTTTACATAGTACCTGTGATCCGCTGTTACATAAATCGAGACTTGTTTGGTTTCCACATCCGGGTTGTTCTTCGAGGTGGGAAGATTCACCTTGATAACATTCGGATTCGCCATGGTGGAGATGATCAGGAAGAACAACAGCAAAAAGAACATGATGTCGTTCAGTGAGTCTGTGAAGACTTCTACTCCCTCTTTCGGCTTCTTTCTCAGGTTCATCTTGAAGGTGTTTGAATGATATCAAGAAATTCCATCGAATCCGCCTCCATCCTCTGCGCCCTCCTTTCAACCATTCCCTGTAAAATATGATGACAGGCAAAGGCAAATATTCCTACAGCAAGTCCTGCCGCGCTGGTGATCATCTTCTGGTATAATCCTCCTGATATCACATCGATCTCAACCGTATTCGCAAGTGAGATCATGTAAAATATGTTGATGACACCGATAATGGTTCCAATGAATCCAAGCATGGGCGCAATTCTTCCCACAATGCTGAGAACACCCAGCCCTCGTTCAAGTCGATATAGTTCCAGCTTGCCTGCGTTCTCCATGCTCTGTTCTATTTCCTTGATCGGTTTTCCTAATCTTCCCAAACCTTTCGCGATCATCTTTGCCACCGGAGCTGTGGAGCTGAGGCATAATGCCCTCGCGGCGTCCAGGTTTCCATTCCCGATAAAGTCTTTCAGGCTGGGAAGAAAATTTGCAGGGCCCTTTCCTGCTTTTGAAATAACGATCAGTCGCTCAAAAAATATGTACAGGGCGATTATAAAAAGTAAGGCGATAGGGATCATGACGTATCCTCCCTTCATTAAAAGTTCCCAAAGGGAAAGTGAGTCTTCGGTTGGAGCAGGCAGCACAGGTGGCAGACCAGTATTCGCGGCGGTAGCGCCGGTTGAATCAGTAACCGGTACGGTGACAACCTGGAGGAGGATGTTTAAGATCATTCGATACAGTTTATCCTGTAAAGTTAGAGCGGGGACCTACCCCTTAAAATGCCAACAACCGACTTTTTAAACAGCCGGTTGTTAGTACGAATTATGCCTCAAAAGGTTACTTACCTATTGTGAATCGGATAGGCACTGTCATTGAGCTCCTCACTGTTTTTCCGTTCTCCATGGCAGGCTCCCATTTTGGGGATGTTCCAACAACCCTCAGGGCTTCCTTTTTAAGCAAGCCGTTCGGGTTATTCAGGACCTTCATTTGTGATACGGAACCATCATGATCGATCACGAAATTCACGAAAACCACACCTTCTATCTCTCCCCTCAGTGCAAGTCCAGGGTAAACCGTGTTCTTTTTAATATAGCCAAGGAAGTCGCCGTTGAATTTTGCCAGGATTGTAGGCATTTCACGAACAACTGTATCGATCGGAGGGTTTCCACCACCACCACCCCCTATGAAGATAGGACCGGAAGGAACGGTTGTAGTGTCCTTTCCCGGGCCGGTAGGTCCAAAGGTTGTTACTGTGTCCTTTGGATCAAGCGTTAAGAACGTATCCACAGGCTGATAAGTCGTGCTGGTATTTTTAGATCCGCCTGTTGGAATGATTGGCGGTGTAATAATTGTCGGGTCATCCGGTCCGATGGTTATCATGGAGTCTACAAGACCCCCGGGAATGAAATTCACGATCTCGGGATTGTTCTTGAAGAAAGTGACTCCCGTGCCGAATATTAGGAAAATGGCGCAGGTGATCAGCATGCCTTTGAAAATGTTCTTGTCGTAGCTGCGGCGCAGCGCATAGGCCCCGTAACTCCGGTTCCTGTTTTCGAAGATGAGCTCATTTAAGCCTCTTCCACCTTGGTCTCTTTGATTCATGATTCCTCTGTATTAGTGTTTTATGGATGCTCCGGGAAGGCAAAATCCATAAAACGGATCATTATAATGAGGCAGGCTGATAGGGTCAGGGGACGCTGATCGGGCAGAGGTAAAGCTTTGGGATGTTGGGGGACGGAGGTATCCAAAATACATCAAAAACTCTGCCAAAAGCGGCCGAATTGGATCTAAATGGGGCCTGTTTCAGGGGTTATTTTATTTTTACCTGGAGGCCTAAATAATCGCTCCATGTTTGTTTTTCAGAATTTTACTAATTTCACGAGACCAATGACCAATCAACCGATCCCCGAAATTTTTACCTGGATCTGAACAGGCAAACTCATCATCAGATGAAGAAATCGAAAGCTTCCAAGAAGAAAACCCCGAAAAAGAGCGCCAAAAAAAAGGCCGTTAAGAAAGTGACGAAGAAGATTGTCGCTAAGAAGAAAGCGCCAAAAGCCAAGCCTGCTCTGAAGAAGGAGAACCCTGCCTCGCTCAAAATCGTACCGGTTAAAAGCAAACCATTAAAATCGAAGGAGGAGGACTGGGATGATGAGGAGGACTTCGTTGAAAATGAAGAACAGCAAGAAGAGGAGGATACTGAGATGGACGACCAGGAGCCTACCAACCTTGAGGAATTTACCAGCACTGAAGGCGGAGACGAGGAAGAAGAAGAAGGATACTACGAAGAGAATAATTTCTGATCCTTGCCCGCTCAGGGTTTCGCTATAATTCCACAGCTGCTGTCGCTTTTAGCCCCGGTTACGGAGGAAAGAATATTATTCCGTCCCAGATGACGTAGCAGTCCAAGGAATGCAAAGACCATTGCCTCCTTATGATCAACCAATTTTTCATCCGGCACAACTAATGTTGCCTCAGTCTTTTCCTTCAATATTGATAAGAAAAGATCATTTTTAGCTCCTCCTCCCGTTACGAGTACCTTGTCATTTTTTGAACAAACAGCGTTGATCGATTCTCCGATCCTCGCAGCAGCATGTTCAGACCAGGTCCGCATCAAAGAAGCCGTATCCGGTAAGTTCATTTTTATTATCACCTCTTTATCTACCCATTCTTTCCCCAGCGACTTAGGATACATCAATGAATAATATTCCAGAGCGTCAAACTGTTGAAGGAGTTTCTTATCCACTTTTCCTGAGGCAGCGATCTTTCCTCCTTCATCGTAAATTCTTCCTGCTCTTTGCGCCAGCTGATTGAACACCTGATTAAGCGCGGTTACATCGTATGCCAGTCGCTGACCCACTTTACGGAATGAAATATTCGCGATGCCCCCCAGGTTCAGGCAACAGGAATGGTCGCTGAAAAGCAATTCATCACCCATCGGCACCAGCGGGGCTCCCTGACCGCCAAGCACAACATCTCCGCTCCTGAAGTCATAAACTGTTATTTTTTTTGTGATGCCGGCAATAATGTTTCCGTCACCGATCTGTAGGGTCAGTCCCTTTTCCGGCTGATGGAATACCGTATGTCCGTGTGAGGAAATAAGATCAGGTTCAAATCCTGTTTCCTGCATGTATCGACGACATTCACTCCCGATAAATGTACCCAGGTCCGAATGCAATGCTGCGAGTTCATGCGCCGGTAATTTCATGGAATGCGTAAGCCGGGAGAATAATTCATTTTCGAATACGACGGTACGCGCATGCAGTATCCGGAATTTCCAGCGATTGTCATTTTCCTCAAATTCACAGAATGCGATGTCAAGCCCGTCCAATGAGGTGCCCGACATGATCCCGGCTGCTTTGAAACGACTCATTTTCAATCTCAACGAATAAGAAGTACCCGGCAAGATTAGCAAATTTACCCTATTAGGCATACATTTGCTTTCCTTCAAAAAAGATATCGCAGTATGAGATTTGAATTGACAGAGGAGCAGCTTTCCGTTCAAAAAGCAGCAAGGGATTTTGCGCAGGATGTACTAAAGCCGGGCGTGATCGACCGGGATAACGAACAAAGGTTTCCTTACGAAGAAGTGAAGCAACTGGGTCAGCTTGGTTTCCTGGGAATGATGGTGGATCCTAAATATGGAGGAGGAGGGATGGATGCTATTTCCTACGTTCTCGCCATGGAGGAGATATCCAAAGTGGACGCCTCTGCCTCCGTAGTGATGTCAGTTAACAACTCACTCGTGTGCTGGGGAATTGAAATGTACGGGACCGAGGAACAGAAACAGAAATACCTGGTTCCTCTGGCCAAGGGCGAGATCATAGGTGCTTTTTGTTTATCTGAACCCGAAGCGGGAAGTGATGCCACTTCACAAAAGACTAGCGCCGAAGATAAAGGCGATCATTACCTCGTGAACGGAATAAAGAACTGGATCACGAACGGCTCAACGGCTACGGTATTTCTTGTGATGGCTCAAACGCATCCTGAAAAAGGACATAAGGGCATCAACTGCCTGATCCTTGAAAAAGGAATGGAAGGTTTTGTGGTGGGAAGGAAGGAAGATAAACTCGGGATACGCGGCTCTGACACGCATTCCCTCATGTTCACCAATGTGAAAGTTCCAAAAACGAACAGGATAGGTGAGGATGGATTCGGATTTAAATTCGCGATGAAGACATTAGCAGGCGGCAGGATAGGAATTGCCTCGCAGGCGCTTGGGATCGCTTCCGGCGCTTATGAACTTGCTCTTGCATATTCCAAGGAACGCAAAGCCTTCGGAAAGGAGATATCAAAGCACCAGGCCATACAGTTCAAGCTTGCCGATATGGCAACGGAGATCGAAGCAGCGCGTTTATTGTGCCTGAAAGCAGCCTGGCAGAAAGACAATGACCTGGATTACGCGCTCACTTCTTCTATGGCGAAAGCGTATGCATCAAAAGTCGCAATGGACGTCACCATTGAAGCCGTTCAGGTTCACGGAGGATATGGTTTTGTGAAGGAATACCACGTTGAACGTCTCATGCGCGATGCCAAGATCACACAGATCTACGAAGGAACCACCGAAGTGCAGAAGATCGTTATCTCAAGGGCTCTGATAGCCTGATCATTTCCTTGTGAACCCTGAAGTCAGTCCTGAGTTTATCGAAGGGCTGTACTTCAGGGTTAGTCCCTCGCCGGTCCGAACAATGCTTTCATGATACTTACTGCTGCAAGGATTCCTGCATAAATGAAAAGGGCAGCTGCCATCACGATCAGTGTAATTGGGAAGATCAGTGCCGTAAGACTGATCGCTACAAGTGTAGAGAGATAAAGGAAGGCGAAAAAATAAAGCAAGGCGCCGCCCAGCCATAATAAAAACACTTTTCCAAGCAGTTTTCCCCTTCCGAAAGTGATCCAGATCCCAACGGGCGCCAGCCCTATTGCACAGAAGAAGAGCCCAAGCAATCCAATAAAAATTGAGAATGGATCCGGGCTGCCGGATTTTAATCTATTGGAAGGAACAGGTTTAACTTTTTCGACCGATGCATGAAAAGTATTGCGCACCTCAATGGGCAAGGACACCAAATTTTTTGGTTCACCTGTAATGGAATCCGAAACAGATGAATGTTGGGTATGTTGCTGTTGGTTTGTCGAAGGCAGCAGAGGCTTTGTTTCAGCATTCCCGGGTGAATAATGCTGTTTTTCGGAAGTTTTGCCGGAGGATTGCTTCATGTTAAATTCAACATGCCAGCCACGCATATATCTTCTGTGTACAAACGTGCAGGATGATAAAAGAAACGTGAGGGTGAGTAAAAGAAGAATTATTCTGCCGGTCGATAACATCAGGTCTTCTCAGAAGAGATCCGCCAGTGTCTCAAGCTTGATCCCCCTGGAACCTTTGATGAGGATCTGATGATCCTTCAGCTTTCCCATCGCCGTCTTCATACTCTTCATCGCTTCTTCAGCGCTGTTATAGGATGCGATTACGGTGTCCGTTTTGCCATTTGGCTTGATGAGATCTTTGAAAAGAGGGCCGACAAATATACAATGACTGAAATTCTTCGACTTCACCAATTCCAGGATCTCCTTGTGTTCCGTTGCGCTGAAATTCCCTAACTCCAGCATATCACCAAGGATGAGCACTTTTTTTTCACCGCTCATGGAAGCAAAATTCTCGATCGCAGCACGCATGCTGGTCGGGTTGGCATTATAAGCATCCAGCAACACCGTATTTCGTTTTGTCTCGATCAGCTGTGAACGGTTGTTGGAGGGTTTGTAGGACTCGATGGCGCTTTTTATCTCCTGGGCAGGAACGCTGAAGTAATTCCCTACACAGATCGCGGTAAGGATATTTTCTGCGTTGTAGCTCCCTGTAAGCTGTGAACAGATCTCCTCTTTATTATCGAGCAGCTCGTTCTCGGTGTTGGTCTTCCATTTGATCTTCACGTGCGGACTGGTTGATGTAACTCTTCCCAGGATATTGCATAGACCGGAGGTGCCATACGTATAGGTATCTGCCGTCTTTATCAGCGCAGTCAAAGCCGGGTTGTCACGGTTCAGAAAGATCTTCCCGCTATTCTTTTCAATGTATTGGTATAATTCGCCTTTAGCTTTGATCACACCTTCCGGGCTTCCGAATCCTTCCAGGTGGGCCTTACCAACATTCGTGATCAGCCCGTAATCGATACGCGCTATTTCGCACAATTGTGCGATCTCCCCTGAATGGTTGGCGCCCATTTCAATGATAGCGATCTCCTTATCATCCGTAATGGAAAGTATGGTCAAGGGGACCCCGATGTGATTATTAAGGTTGCCTTCAGTTGCATGGGTCTTGTATTTGCGCGACAACACGGCATTCAATAATTCCTTCGTCGTGGTTTTGCCGTTAGAACCAGTGATACCGATGAAAGGGATCTTGAGCAATGCGCGGTGTGCCATGGCAAGCGCCTGCAGGCTTTTGAGCACATCCTCAACCAGCAAGTATGACGTGTGGGGTGGAAGCGAAGCATCATCGATAACAGCGTACGCACATCCGCTTTCAATGGCCTTTGCGGCAAATGAATTGCCATCGAAGTTAGTTCCCTTCAGGGCAAAGAAGATCGAGCCCTTGGTCAGTTTACGCGTATCAGTACAAATTACAGGATGGGATCGGAAAGTGGCATGCAGCTTATCAAGGGACGTGATCTCCATGTCACAAAAGTAAAAAGTCCCATCTCGGAAGACGGGACTTTTTATCAACAGAATGAGTAATGCTTACCTGGCGCGGCGATTTCCCAAACCAACAGGGCTTCCCACCCGATCCATCGCGCAACGGAAGCCGATATAAGCTCCTGACTGACGCTGATCGAGATAACGCCTTGTGCTTGGCACCATCCAGTAGGCCCTGTCTCTCCAGGAGCCGCCCTTATATACTTTAGTCTTGTTATTGATAAGCCCGTTCTGACCAAGGTCATCACGCTGAGTCATGGTTTCACCATTGGCTTTGTTAAATGGAAACTGGTACATCAGGTAGTTATCACCGGGATTATCTATGTCGAAATAGATCGATGAGTTCTTGTGGTCACCATCGAGGTAATTGATGTTGTCCGAATACTTGTAGTTCCTTCTTTCATCAAGACGGTCTTCTTTGTATTTGATATCCACATCACGCTTGATCACAGAACCGGGTTTGCTGATAAGGTTACCGTCTGCATCCGTGAGAAGGTTACCAAGTGTATCAACGAGCATTGTACCGTCGTCAACCATAATGGTGCCGTCCGTTGAGTCAAGCAGGGCTGTTTTGAAAACGTTACCCCTGAATGGTCTGAAATCGTCCATGTCCTCAGGGCTCAGTGTTCTGTAAGTGTCAAGAACCCACTCACTGACGTTGCCACCCATATTATAAAGACCATAATCATTCGGCCAGTAGGAGAATACAGGAGTAGTAATGTCACCCGCGTCGTTCAGATATCCTGCGATACCCATGTTATCTCCGCGGTCACGCTTATAGTTACCCATGAAATCACCGATGAATTTCTCCTCAGGATTACGAACACCCTGTCCGTTCCATGGATATAGTTTTCTTTCTTTT